>Ga0209207_1000005_pt1 | contig 674417 bp, 539 predicted proteins | sample SaghotsprinmetaG_FD_184140 | JGI IMG/M metagenome (GOLD analysis project Ga0209207, IMG submission 184140) | Hot spring microbial communities from South Africa to study Microbial Dark Matter (Phase II) - Sagole hot spring metaG (SPAdes) (version 3) | ecosystem: Environmental > Aquatic >... | reverse complement strand
TGATTGATTGCTTATTGTTAAAGAGCGTGCTTCGACTTCGAAGCGGGAGGCGTATGTTACACTTCCCAGAATTTAAGTCAAGCAGCAGAATTCACTATTTAATGAGCTCTGCTGCTCAACCTGACTTACTTTCACCTTACATCGACTTTCGGGCTTCTCAACCCCTCATCGCTGCGAGGCGGCCATTTTAGTCAGTTTTTAGTTCGTGTCAAGCGTCTTTTTATCGACTATTTTCACTTTCTTCAAACTCACTCAGTTCGCTGCTTTCGCACCGCCCCGTCGGCATGGTGCGCATTATAGGGCGTATTTGAAATGGTGCAAGCGGGAATTTGAAGAAATATGACATTTTGAATTCAACAGCGCACTAATTAAACAATTTGCGTTTTTAACCGGCAGTTTTATCGCAAAACCGGGTACAAAACTACATTTCAACGAGAAATCCTTTTCTCTGCTTTATCTATAAAGAGAAGCATCTCAGCGCAAATTAGGCGCTAACCACATTTCAGCCTGTTCTTTGCTGAAATTTTTGCGTGCGGCGTAATCCAATAGCTGGTCGCCATCAATTTTACTCACTGCAAAGTACTTGCTATCCGGATGGGCAAAATACCAACCTGACACTGCCGCGCCCGGCCACATTGCATAACTTTCTGTGAGCTCGAGGCCAATCTCTGGTGTAACGTTGAGCATCTCAAACAATGTGCCTTTTTCGGTATGTTCAGGACAAGCTGGATAACCCGGTGCTGGCCGAATTCCTTGGTAAGCTTCGCGGATTAGCGCTTCGTTATCCAAATTTTCATCAGCAGCATATCCCCAATAGTCCTTACGCACTTGCTGATGCAAATATTCAGCTAACGCTTCAGCTAAACGATCGGCCAGCGCTTTCACCATAATACTGTTGTAGTCATCATGCGCAGCAGCGAACTCTGCAGCAAACTCATCCGCACCATAACCAGTACTCACAGCAAAGGCTCCAATATAGTCAGCGATCCCTGAAGTGACTGGCGCTATAAAATCCGCCAAACAGCAATTCGGGGCGTTGTTCCGCAATTGCAGTTGTTGTCGCAGATTATATAAACGGTGCTTTTCGACAGTTCGTGTTTCATCGGTATACACAATAATATCATCGCCCTCGCTATTCGCTGGGAATAAGCCAAAAATAGCTCGACCTGTCACTTTGCGAGAGCCAATCATCAAATCCAGCATCTCATTGGCATCCTGATAAACCTTTCTGGCTTCCATCCCCACTTCCGGATGATTGAGGATCGCTGGAAATTTTCCAGACAACTGCCAGGTTAAAAAGAAAGGCGTCCAATCGATAAAATCACGTAACGTCTGCAGATCGACATCTTGCCAAATATGAATGCCTGGCTTTTTCGGAGCGGGAGCCACTTTCTTCAAATCCAGCTTGAATCTATTGTCTCGCGCTTCATTGATCGTCAACATTTTCTCGCCTGGGCGGGCACGTTGATGCTGTTCAACTGCGCGGCGGTATTCATCATTCACCCGTGCCAGATATTCCGGTTTGTGTGTTGCGCTAATCAGCGACTGCACCACCGAGACACTGCGCGATGCATTCGGGACATAAACCACGCCATGGGCATAGTTGGGAGCTATCTTAATAGCAGTATGGGCTTTGGAAGTCGTCGCACCACCAATTAATAGCGGAATAGTGAAACCAAGCCGGGTCATTTCCTTAGCGACATGGACCATTTCGTCCAAAGATGGAGTAATCAATCCAGATAAACCAATAATATCGACATCCAATTCTTTGGCTTTCTGCAATAAAGTGGCGCAAGGAACCATCACCCCCAAATCAACCACTTCATAATTATTACATTGCAGCACGACACCGACGATATTCTTGCCGATATCATGCACATCCCCTTTGACGGTAGCCATCAGCACTTTCCCCTGCGCTTTTGCTCCAGTACCGGCTTTTTCTGCTTCAATGAAAGGCTGCAAATAGGCAACGGCCTTTTTCATCACGCGCGCTGATTTAACCACTTGCGGCAGAAACATCTTGCCTTCACCGAATAAATCGCCGACCACATTCATACCATCCATCAAAGGACCTTCGATCACATGTAAGGGTCTTTCAACTTGCTGCCGCGCTTCTTCGGTATCAACATCAATAAAGTCTGTAATACCTTTCACCAGCGCATGCTCCAGCCTTTTACTCACCGGCCAGCTGCGCCAGGCTTCGTCTTCTTTGACCGCAACGCTGCCGTCACCTTTGAATTGAGCAGCAATCTCCAGCAGTCGTTCAGTGGCGTCGTCACGGCGATTGAGGATTACATCCTCGACCCGCACGCGCAGTAGCTCCGGAATATCATCATAAACGGCTAACTGACCTGCGTTGACGATCCCCATATCCATGCCGGCTTTAATGGCATGATATAAAAATACCGAGTGAATGGCTTCGCGTACCGGATCATTGCCGCGAAATGAAAACGATACATTTGAAACTCCGCCGGAAATTTTAGCGTAAGGGCAAAGCTTTTTGATTTCCCGAGTGGCTTCGATAAAATCTACTGCGTAGTTGTTATGCTCTTCAATTCCGGTCGCGACTGCAAAAATATTGGGATCAAAAATAATATCTTGCGGTGGAAAACCAATTTTCTCGACCAGTAGTTGATAAGCTCGCTGACAAATTTCGACTTTGCGCTGCTTAGTATCCGCCTGACCGATTTCATCAAACGCCATCACCACCACAGCTGCGCCGTAACGCCGCAGTAACTTCGCCTGCTGCAAAAATTGCGCTTCGCCTTCTTTTAAAGAAATGGAATTGACCACCGCTTTGCCTTGAATACATTTCAGCGCGGCCTCAATCACCTCCCATTTTGACGAATCAACCATGATTGGCACACGAGAGATATCTGGTTCAGACGCCAATAGATTCAGGTAACGTACCATGGCAGCTTTGCTGTCGAGCATTGCCTCATCCATGTTGATATCAATAATTTGGGCGCCATTTTCGACTTGCTGCCGAGCAACTTGCAATGCGGCCTCATATTTTCCGTCGAGAATAAGTTTCTTAAAACGGGCTGAGCCGGTGACGTTGGTACGCTCACCAATATTGATAAATCTGACTTGTTGCATTACCACTCCAACGAAAAGGCTTCAAGGCCAGCCAGATTAAATTGATGCGATGCAGCTTTAGGCTGCCGTGGCGTTACACCAGCAACCGCCTCACAGATCGCTTTGATATGTAAAGGGGTTGTACCACAACAACCACCAACCACATTTAAAAATCCCTGAGTCGCCCAGTCTTTAATTTCTGCAGCCATCTCAGCTGCTCCCAAATCATATTCACCAAATTCATTCGGTAAACCCGCATTTGGATGGACCGACACATAACTCTCAGAAATACCTGACAACGTCTCAACGTAAGGCCGCAACAAATCAGGACCCAAGGCGCAATTTAGCCCAAATGTTACCGGCTCCACATGCGCCAGTGAATTATAAAAAGCTTCGGTCGTTTGCCCTGACAGAGTCCGGCCAGACGCATCAGTAATTGTCCCTGAAATCATCACAGGTAATTTATAACCGATGTCGTCAAATACTTGCAGCACTGCAAAAGCGGCCGCTTTGGCATTTAACGTATCAAAAATGGTTTCAAGCATAATGATATCGGCACCCCCTTCAATTAAAGCATGTGTCGATTCAGTGTAGGCAGCAACCAAAGTATCAAAGTCAATATTCCGATAGCCAGGATCATTGACATCGGGTGAAATAGACGCGGTGCGGTTAGTCGGGCCTAATACGCCAGCGACATAACGCGGTTTATCCGGTGTTAAGGCGGTGAATTCGTCGCAGGCTTTTCGCGCTAGTGCCGCTGATTCGCGGTTAATGCGAGCAGATAAATGCGACATATCGTAGTCGGCCATCGCAATTGGGGTGGCGTTAAAACTGTTGGTTTCGAGAATATCAGCGCCGGCTGCCAGATACTGGCGATGAATTTCTAAAATCACCTCAGGCTTGGTTAATACCAGTAAATCGTTGTTGCCTTTGAGATCAGAAGGCCAATTGGCGAATTCTTCGCCGCGATAGTCAGCTTCCTGTAACTGATAGCCCTGGATCATTGTGCCCATGGCGCCATCTAATACCAGAATTCGGGTCGACAATAAATTGGAAAATGCCTGTGGCGTCAGCTTGGTTATGTTTGGATTACGACTCATTACACCCGCTCCTGGCCAATTTCGTGGATATCAAATGGTGTTGCCTGGTAAACATAATAGTTCAACCAATTACTGAACAATAAAAAGGCATGACTTTGCCACAACTTCTGTGGGCCTTTTGCCGGATCGTTATTCTTGAAATAGTTCTCCGGAATTTTTGGATCAAGTCCGGCACTCAGATCCCGCTGATATTCGTCATTTAACGTTGTCAGGTCATACTCTGGGTGACCTGTGACAAAAACCCGACTGCCACTGCTGTTTTGCAGTAAATATGCGCCAGTCACATCGGCCTCCGCTAACACATGAATATCCACATGCTGCTGATACTTTTGTTTTGGTACTTGGGCATAACGGGAATGGGGTACCAAAAACATATCATCAAAGCCGCGCACCAGCGGGCTCAGAGGTTGCACCACGTTTTGCCAATACACTCCAGATAACTTCTCACCCCGGATTTCACGCTGTAAGCCATAGTAGTAATACAGGGCTGCGTGCGCTGCCCAACATAAAAACAGCGTTGAAGTCACATGCCGGTCAGCCCAAGCCAGAATTTCGGAAAGCTGAGGCCAATAGCTCACGTCTTCGTAGTCGACCAAGCCTAAAGGGGCGCCGGTAATAATCAATCCGTCATAGTTTTGCTGCTGGACATCCGAGAAGTACTTATAAAAACAATTTAAGTGACTTTCTGGTGTGTGTTTACTGACATGGTTATCGAGTCGAATCAAATCGATATCAACTTGCAGCGGACTGTTCGCGAGCAATCGCAATAACTGGATTTCGGTCGTCACTTTATTCGGCATTAAATTCAATATCGCAATTTTCAGCGGCCGGATATCTTGCTGGGCAGCTCTGCTTTCAGTCATTACAAATACATTTTCCGCTGATAAGGCTTCAACGGCAGGTAATTGGTCAACAACTTTAATTGGCATAACAACTCCAGTCAGGAAAAAGTTGAGCTACTTTGGCGAAAAATGCCGACAAAGTCAACTTCTAAACGTTTAGATGGCTAAATTGAGTGTGTTTTAATTTAGGTCATCTCCTCTAGCGCACCGACTCTATTTTGCTGCTAAACATTGGTGATTTTCGTGAAGTAAGTCGACGGGGCGAACGAATGAGCGCGATTGCAGGTTCATGGCTTTACAACCAGAAAGTATGGCTTGATATAACGTGGTCGAAATGGCATTGTTCATGGTCTAAAACGACAAAAACCAGCCGAAGCTGGTTTTTGTTATCTTGTGTTCTGACCCGATTTCTAAAATTCAAACCATGGGTTTAAAGCTCTTCGAATTCTTCCATTTCAGCTGAGGTATCTTCCAGCACTGACGCAGCGCCTGCTTTTGCCGCCAACAATAAACGGCTGCGCAATTCAGTTTCGATTTCAAGTGCAATCGCCGGATTGTCTTGCAGGAACTTCATGGAGTTCGCTTTGCCCTGGCCAATTTTGTTGCCTTTGTAAGCATACCAGGCACCGGATTTATCAATCAGCTTTTCATTGACACCTAAGTCAATCAATTCACCGTTTTTACTGATACCTGATCCGTATTGGATAATAAATTCGGCTTGTTTAAACGGAGGAGCCACTTTGTTTTTTACCACTTTAACGCGGGTTTCGTTACCCACGACTTCATCCCCTTCTTTGACCGAGCCAATACGGCGAATATCCAAACGAACTGAAGCGTAGAATTTTAACGCATTCCCACCAGTGGTGGTTTCTGGCGAGCCAAACATCACGCCAATTTTCATCCGGATTTGGTTGATGAAAATACACAGTGTGTTTGAACGTTTGATATTACCGGTTAACTTACGTAAGGCTTGAGACATCAGACGAGCTTGCAAACCAACATGGCTGTCGCCCATATCGCCTTCAATTTCTGCCTTAGGTGTTAATGCGGCCACTGAGTCGACGATGATCACATCAACTGCAGCTGACCGTACGAGCATGTCGCAGATTTCCAGTGCCTGTTCGCCAGTATCTGGCTGCGATACCAGCAAGTCAGCAACATTAACACCCAACTTTGCAGCATATAGCGGATCTAAAGCGTGTTCTGCATCGATAAATGCACAGGTTTTACCCATTTTCTGTGCTTCAGCAACTACTTGCAGTGTTAACGTTGTTTTACCAGATGATTCAGGACCATAAATTTCAACAATCCGACCACAAGGTAAACCGCCAATCCCCAGAGCGATATCCAGACCCAAAGAACCTGTTGGGATGAATTCGATATCAAGCGCGGTGCTGTCTCCCAACCGCATAATCGAACCTTTACCAAACTGACGTTCAATTTGGCCTAAGGCAGCGGCCAGTGCTTTTTGCTTGTTGTCGTCCATCTGAATCTCCGGCTTAAAAACTGAAAAGGCATGAAATGCTGTATGCTCATACAGTAGTTGAATGCGTTTCCTCTGTCAACAATAAAATCAGTTGCTGCAGGGCAAAATCAATCGACTGCTGGCGTACTGCACAGCGATCCCCATGAAACAGCATTCGGGTCGTAACGGTGTGACCAAATAAATAGAAGCCAAAACAGACCGTCCCCACCGGTTTTAAAACACTCCCCCCATCAGGTCCGGCAATCCCGGATACCGCAACAGCGACCTGTGCATTAGCTGCATGCGCGGCACCTGTTGCCATTTCTGCCACAGTTTCTTCGCTGACCGCACCGAATTGTAACAAGGTGGCACTTTTCACCGCTAACAACTGTTGTTTTGCTTTGTTACTGTAAGTGATAAAACTGCGATCCAGGTAGGCCGAACTCCCTGCCACTGCGGTTAGGCTATAGGCAATGCCTCCGCCGGTACAGGATTCTGCAGTGGTGATAGTCGATTTTTTCCGTAATAATAGCTGACCAAGTTCAGTCGCCAATAGCTGGGTTTGGGCAGGAACCGTCATCTTTAGTCCAATGCAGGAATACAGTACCTCATTATGCCGTCAGAACTAAAAACCGAGCAAGCCTCCGGCTCATTTCTCCCCGCACACACGCCGATGATGCAACAGTACCTTGGCTTAAAAGCTGAAAATCCGGACATTCTGCTGTTTTACCGGATGGGTGATTTTTACGAATTATTTTACGATGATGCGAAAAAAGCCTCGGCGTTGTTGGATATTTCCCTGACCAAACGCGGCCAGTCGGCCGGTTCACCCATTCCGATGGCGGGCGTGCCGCATCATGCGATGGAGAACTATTTAGCCAGGTTAGTCGCCCTTGGCGAATCGGTAGCTATTTGCGAGCAAGTTGGCGATCCTGCAACCAGCAAAGGTCCGGTTGAGCGCAAAGTCGTGCGGATTGTGACGCCGGGCACCGTGACGGACGAGGCCTTATTAAACGAGCGGCAAGACAATTTATTGGTGGCGCTGTATCAGCAGAAAAACCAGTATGGACTGGCTTATCTTGACTTAACATCCGGACGTTTTTTACTGACTCAAGTGTCACAACTTGATGATTTATACGGTGTGTTGCAAAGACTGAATCCGGCAGAATTGCTTTATAGCGAAGAACACCAGCTGCCAGATAGTATCATTCAAAGGAAAGGCGCCAGACGCCGGCCAATTTGGGAATTTGATCTCGCCAGCAGTGAGCGGGCACTTTGCCAGCAATTTGGCACGCGCGATTTACAAAGTTTCGGCGTGAATGAAGCGCCGGTCGCGCTGATGGCGGCCGGTTGTCTGATGCAATATGTCAAAGATACTCAGCGTAGTGCATTACCACATTTACGGTCCATTGCGCTGGAACGCTCGCAAGACCATATTGTGCTTGACGCAGCCACCCGGCGGAATCTGGAACTGACCCAGCGCTTAAACGGCCAGTTTGAACAAACGCTGGCGTCAGTGCTTGACCAATGCCAAACCGCCATGGGTAGCCGCTTGCTCAAACGCTGGATCCATGCGCCACTGCGCGATCAAAGTGTAGTAGCAAAGCGTCATCAGGCCGTGGCTGAATTACAGCAACATTGGCTGGAACTACAACCCCAGCTAAAACAAATCGGCGATATCGAACGGATTGTCGCGCGCCTGGCACTGCGCTCCGCCCGGCCGCGTGATTTTGCCCGACTCCGTCAGGCTTTGCAGCAACTGCCCCAATTGCAACAAGCGTTATCACCGCTACAAACGCAACTATTAATCCAAATCCGCCAGCATTGTCAGCCGCTACCAGAGCTTTGTAATCTACTAGAGCGCGCGATTATCGAAGCCCCACCGGTGTTGATCCGCGATGGCGGGGTGATTGCCGAAGGTTATTCAGCAGAACTTGACCAGTGGCGGGCATTGGCAACCGGTGCAACCGATTATTTAGACCAGTTAGAGCAGCGCGAAAAAGCCCGCACCGGTATCGCATCGCTCAAAGTGGGATTTAATAAAGTGGCTGGTTACTTTATCGAAACCGGCCGTGCCGCCGCCGATGCAGTCCCCGCCGATTATATTCGCCGGCAAACGTTAAAAAATAACGAGCGGTATATTATTCCTGAACTGAAAGAATACGAAGACAAGGTGCTTGGCAGTCAAAGCAAAGCGCTGGCGTTGGAGAAACAGCTTTATGAGCAATTGTTTGATTTAGTCGCCCCCGCTCTTGATGATTTACAGCAGTTAGCGGCACAGTTGTCAGAGCTGGACGTGCTGAGTAATTTTGCTGAACGCGCAATCACGTTGAATTATCAGCAGCCGCAGTTGGTCGCAACAACCGGGATCCACATCGAAGCGGGTCGCCATCCGGTGGTAGAAACCGTCAGCAACGAACCCTTTATCGCAAACCCTTTGTCGATGCATGACCAACGACGCATGTTATTGGTCACGGGCCCGAATATGGGGGGTAAATCGACTTATATGCGTCAGACGGCCTTAATTGTCTTAATGGCCTATATTGGCAGTTTTGTACCAGCTGCAGCCGCCACTTTAGGACCGATTGATCGAATTTTTACCCGGATTGGCGCTTCTGATGATTTGGCGTCTGGTCGTTCAACCTTCATGGTAGAAATGACTGAAACCGCCACCATTTTGCATCATGCTACAGCGCAAAGTTTAGTACTGATGGACGAAATTGGCCGCGGCACCAGTACTTATGATGGGTTATCACTGGCCTGGGCCTGTGCCGATTATCTGGCAACCCGCCTGCAAGCGCTGACGCTGTTTGCCACGCACTACTTTGAACTGACGGAACTGGCCAGTGTATTACCCGCAGTGGTGAATATTCATCTGGATGCAGTCGAGCACGACGAGCACATTGTATTTATGCACCAGGTGCAAGATGGCGCAGCCAGCAAAAGTTATGGTTTGCAGGTGGCGCAATTAGCCGGTGTTCCGAAAAAGGTGATTGAACAAGCGAAACAGAAGTTGGCGCAGTTGGAACAAGGAACGCCTGGCACTGCAGTTCAGCCAACGAAGCTGATCTCAGATGTGCAGCCGCTGCAACAAAGTCTACTACTGGAACCGGTGGAGCATCCATTACTGGAGCAATTACGACAATTGGCAGTGGATGATTTAACCCCACGTCAGGCGCTGGAGTTGTTATATCAATTTAAACGCCAGATCTGAAGTCGCAACACTTGATGAGCAAAATCATTCATATTGCAGATAAGTGTCAACTCGGCGATTCCCTGAACGCACATGCCCTGAAAACAGGGTTGTCCTAGGCGACGGGGTCGGGCGGGCCCCCAATGAGTGCAGGCGGCGTGCGCCCCTGCCACTTTAGGAAAGAGATTTAGGAAAGAGAGTCACAGTGGCATCACATCCACTGCCACGACCAAATGATGCTTACCCAACCCCTGCAATACACCTTTAAGCGGTACCACATCTGCATAATCGCGGCCATACGCCAGCGTTAAATGCCGCTCGTCCGGTAATACATTATTGGTGGGATCAAAATCGACCCAGCCGAGCAGCGGATCATAGACCGCAAACCAGGCGTGAGATGCGTCCGCACCAACCAACCGTTCGACACCCGGCGGCGGCTGAGTTTCCAGATAACCACTGATATAGCGGGCCGGAATGCCCTCAGCACGCAGGCAACTGATCGCCAGCTGAGCGAAGTCCTGACAGACGCCACGCCGATGCGATAACACATCACTCACCGGGGTCACCACCGAACTGAAGTCAGGATCATAGCTAAATTCATGAAAAATCAACGACGTTAGTGCCGCGACATTTTCCAGCACGGTTCGATCAGGCCGTTGTACCTGAGCCCACAACTCAGCAGCTGCGGGCAGTAACGGGATCATCCGACTGGCCAAACGACATTGGCGTGCCAGCAGCAGGTCGTTGCTGGCCAACGACATATCCAAGGGCGACTGATTGGCGAAACACTGCTGCAGCTGTTCCAAACCCGCCCCTCTGGCTAACTGGCTGGCTAAATCGCGCGGTTGCACTTCAACTATCGAAGACGCCAGAACGGATAGCTCCTGATGTGGGCTTTGCAGATGAATAAAATGCCGCAGATTGCCAAAACTATCCTGCTGTGAATATAAGCTGCTGGCGTCAGGTGTCACCTGAACTGAGCTTTGCAGCACCTGTTGATAAGGCAATTGCCTTGGTTGCAGGCAGGCCAGATTGTAGCTGTTGGCAATCGGCTGCTGATATTGATAACGGGTCAGGTGACTAAGCTGATACTTCATCGGCTCTCCGCTTGTGGCCGGTAGGCAAAGTGCAGGCTTTTACTACCCGTCCGGTAACGAATCGCTCGCCCATCAAAAACTCTGCCAAGCGCTGTGTTGCTGCGCATGATTAAAATACGACAATGTAATGCTGTCCGAGAGTTGGCGTAAACGGTGTTGTAGTTGATTGAGCAACATACCCAGCGCTGGCGTCGCCTGCCGCTCACTATCGAACAAACTCTGTGGGTCCACCAGCTGCAACAAGGATACTAGTTCTAATGCAATCCGCTGCTCCGGACTCAGCATCGTCGTAGCAGTCAATTGTGGCAACTGGGCACATTGCCGCTGAATGCGGGTGCACTGGTAGCCCACCGAGCGCGGAGTGCTATCGTCCAGCAACAGCAAATCGATAATCGCCAGCGGATGCAGCTCGCTGCGATAACGTCTGCGGTAGGTCATGAGCGTATCGGCCATCCGCAGCACAGCCTCCATTAACGATGCGCTGGTCGGCGCCGCGGGCTGCGGCGGCACAAACACCGTTTGCAGCAAAGCCGAGGTTTGTAATGCACGCTCCAGATGCTGACCGAGATCCATCATCCTTAAGGTTTGAGTACGACTCATCGTTTCATTGTTCAGGCCATAAATGGCAGTTTGCAACAGAATAATCTCGTCGAGTTGTCGCAACCAAGTCGCAGGCTGCTGCCATTTCGCTTGTGCTGGCCACTGATAAATGGCGTTTTGCAGTTTATCCAGCACATACCAGGTGTCTTCGCCAAAATACTCCCGCACTGACTGGGCGTTAAACAGCAGATGTTTTAGTACTGCGACCACCCCGCTGGTATTGGCCGGGTCGAACATTTGTCCGATTAAGTCTGGCAACGATGACAATGCGCCAGCGGGCAACTGACTGCCATTCGCCTGCAGGCAGAACCTGAACAAAGCCAGCACTTCCTCACTAGCGTCGGCGACTTGTTGCAGATTGCCGAGCAACGGTAATGCCGAACGCAAAGCCCGGCAAATCAGATTCAGCCGTTCATTATAACGGCCAAGCCAGAATAAATGGTCAGCGACCCGGCTTGGCACCAAACCACTATGCCTTGATAGGGAGACTTGCCTGGCACTGCTTTGCAGCAGACTGCTGGTTTGACCGCGCTCGGCCAGCACCCAGACATCTTTGACCGTGAGTTCAGCCAGCGGCACCTCGGCATTTTGCAGCGCGATTGCGTCCGTCGCTAAACGGGCATAGGCACCGGGCAATACTGTGATTTTTTCAGGCTGCAGCAAGCTAAATAGCCTCAACTGCCCGGACAGCTGCTGCGTACCAAGGGTTGGTTTCCAGCAGGATTGCTGGCTCAGTGGCTGTAGTTCAATCGCGATAAATGCCGCCGGTTGCTGCTGGATCTGCGCTTTGTGCCAGTTCAGGCTGTCGGCAGCCGCTGCATCCTCATCTTGCTGCTTCAGATGATAACGACGGCCATCGCGTTGATCGATTAACCGGTATTTCGCTGGGTCTTGCCAGAATTTCTGTTGCTGCTGCGAGTCTCCAAGCCATAAGGCCGGGGCCGAAGGCAATAATAAAGGCTCCCCCAACAACGCCTGACAAATTGCCGGCATAAAGGGCAATAACAATCCCTGGTCCAGCAGAGCGGTACCTGGCGGATTGGCGCAGAACAACTGCTGCTGCCGAATACTTTGCAGTAAACCGGCGCAACCGCTACCCGCGTCATCCAATTCCAGCGGGTCGGTTTTAGCATCCGCCAAATAGCGCAATAAACTCGCCACCGGCTGCAAACCGGTCAGTGTTTTTAGCCAGAGCCGACCCTCTTTGAACATCAGATCCGCGCCGTGAACAACGGCGATATCCAGATAATTAGCCAGAAATGCCTGTTCAAAATATCCGGCGTTTCTTGCAACAGGCGCCAATAGACCGACCAATGTGCCGCGATCCGCTGCAGGTTGTTGTAAAAGCTGTAACAACTGGCGGAAGAATCCGGCCAACTGCGCTTTTGCCATGACCGGGAGCTGACTGCCACAATGATTAAACGCCAGACGGTGCTCCAGCAAATAGCCCAAGCCTTCCGGCAATTGGCAATAATCGGCGAGCACACAAAACTCACCCGCGGCATTACAACCGAGATCGCTGGCTAACAACGGCAACCAAGCGGCGGGCTCTTGCAGCAAACCACAGGCAGGTAATAGATAATCTTTTGAAAGATATAGTAAATCTGCTGGCAATATCTGCTGACGAACTAACCGTTGTGGTCCGTACACATCTGCAACCACTGCGGCCAGCAACCGGTGGCGCTGCGCCAGCCCCTGCTCCAGCTGTTGCCATTGCACCTCGTCAATCAACCAGGGAAGACAATCCAGGCTCCGACCGCCGCCTTGCCAAAGTTCACCGTCACTGCCATTTTCACGCAGTTCATGCTGGAGCTGTTGATGTAACTGCGATTGTTCGGCTGCTGTTTGCTGGCCAAACCAGATCTCCAATTGCATTTGTTGCCGAGCTGCATCCGGTTGCAGCATTGCCGTCTCCCGGCTTTGCGCAGTCTGAGCGGCAGTCAATGGCGTCTGCGTCGAGGTCATCTTGGTTCCTTGCAACGGATTTTCACGCTGACAGTTGGTGCGATTGTGCTAGCTGCGGCGCCTGACAAGGCGCTAAAATCGCCTGATGCAAACTGATAATCCCCGCCTGAATAAGGTCAATCAGGTGATGCAACTGCTCAGTTGATAATTCGGCCAACGACTGATGCTGCAACAGCGATTGCAACTGATACACCTGCTGTAAAATGCTGACACTATGCGGTAATCCCCGCGCTGATGCCCCCACCCGATTCAGACAATAGGCGATTGATCGCGGAAAATCGGCATAGGTCAGCAAATAATCAATGGCATCGACATCCGCCGCCTGATGCGCCACATAGTGCTGATAAGATTCCACCCCACCCAGCGCGTTCAGTATCGAGGTCCAGCGAAATTTTTCTCTTTTGATTTGCGTCGGTTGCAACTGCTGCAGCACCATCACATCCATAATCCGGGTAGTCATATCGGCGCGTTCCACATGGCGGCCAACGTTAAATAAATCAAAGGCTTCGCTACGCAACATCGTACCATCGAGCACGCCAACCACCATCTGGCAACGCCGGCTGACTTCGCTCATCAGTTGATAACGTTGCTGCCGGCTGACCGCCATACTGCAGTGTTGCTGTAAAAACAGATCCAGCGCATTCAGCTCCTCCCACATATCGCGAGGGATCAGTGGTCTTACTGAACGGGCGTTATATTTGAGCGCACTACTGGTATACAAAATAGAGACCGGACTGTCCGATGAATTAATTAAATAGGCCATGACCGCTTTTTCGGTATCGGCCACACTTAACTTGCCCTGATCACCTTCGACCGTCGCCACAGCGGTTCCCAAGATGGCTTTACTATCCTGCCCCAGCACTTCCAGTAAAATAGGCCAGCCAAATTGGGTGTCCTGATGGCTGTCGATCAACAAATGACTGGTCGCGTTAATCAGTCGGGCGGTGTCATCGAGGCGCTCTAGATAGCGCCCCAACCAGAAAATATGATCTACTGATTTTAATAACATAAGTTACACCTCATCATTGATGATCCAGGTATCTTTACTGCCGCCACCCTGTGACGAATTCACCACCAGAGATCCTTTGCGCAGCGCGACCCGGCTTAAACCACCGGTGCTGCAATACAGGTCTTGTCCTTGCAAAATAAATGGTCGCAAATCGAGGTGGCGTGGCTCCAGTTCGCCATCGCACAAGGTCGGTGCAGTGGATAAGGCCAGCGTTGGCTGGGCAATAAAATTACGCGGATTCGCCTTAATGGCAGCGGCCATGGTCTCGCGCTCTTCCGCCGTGGAACGCGGACCAATCAAAATGCCATAACCACCGGATTCATTGGCTGGCTTCACCACCAACTGATCTAAGTTCGACAATACATAACCCCGCTCTTTCTCATCTGAGCATAAATAGGTCGGTACGTTATCAATCAGCGGCTTTTCACCCAAATAATATTCAATAATTTTAGGCACATAAGCGTAAATCACTTTATCATCCGCCACACCCGAACCAGGTGCATTGGCGATCGCCACCTGCCCCTTAGCCCAGGCTTTAAATAACCCGGGCACGCCCAGCACGGAGTCCGGCCGGAACACCGTGGGATCAAGAAAAACATCGTCGACCCGGCGGTAAATCACATCGACTTTTTGCCGGCCATGCAACGTGCGCAAGTAAACGCCATCGTCTTCCACGGTTAGATCGGTATTTTCAGCCAGTTCAATGCCCATTTGTTGCGCCAGAAAACTATGTTCAAAATAGGCTGAGTTATAAATACCGGGGGTTAACAATACGATACAAGGCACATCCCCCGGCCTTGGCGACAGCGAGGCCAGCATTTTCCAAAGCTGATGCGGATAATCGTCGACCGGCACTATGGTGGAATCAGCGAATAATTCCGGAAATACCCGTTTCATCACAGTGCGGTTTTCGAGCATATAGGACACACCCGACGGCACCCGCAAATTATCTTCCAGCACCAGAAAACGCCCGGTCTCATCACGGACTAAATCGGTACCGCAGATATGCGCCCAGACGCCAAAAGGAGGCGACACGCCCCGACATGGTGCAAGAAAATTACGCGAATCGAGCACTAAATCAGCCGGCAGGATGCCGTCTTTCAGCACTTTTTGTTCGTGATACAAATCGTCGATAAACAGGTTCAGCGCCTGTAAGCGCTGGGTTAATCCGGCACTGGTTTTACGCCATTCCGATAAAGGAATCGTGCGTGGCATCACATCCAGCGGCCAGCCACGGTCGATATTCTGCCCTTCGCTATAGAGGGTAAAACAAACACCCATTGCGCTAATCGTCTGATTTAACAGCTGTTGCCGCGCAAGTAACTCTGTTTGACCGTATTTGTCGATAAAGCGGGCAATTGCGGCGGCGGGTGGCCGCGGCTGACCGGCAGCGGAGACCAGCTCATCGTAACAACCTTCGGTAAAGGGATAACCACTAAAACTAGCGGTTTGCATCGGTGCGGTCATCGACATTGTCCTCCTGATCTTTTTTATCACAGCGAAGCGCGTTCAGGCGAAAGCTGTTTTGGTGCAAATTGGATTGCTATCAGGAGATGGAGCAAGGGCTATGCCAGCGGGGCAACTCGGTAATTCCTATGCCTGGCCCGAGGTGTGCAACAGTGGCACATCTACTTTTTTGAGGACAAAGTCATGTGACTTATTCGCTGTAGCCACACTCTAAAGGTTAACTTTTTACTAACTTTCGGGTATCTTTATGCTTTTAGGCGATACCACTTTTCGATGACAGGGTTTTTCAGTTCGTGCCATTTTTTGGTAACGGCAATTTGCGGACAGCCGCTACAAGGGCGAATATGAACACTCATGCTGATTTTATCGTTTTTTTGATCGTATGGTTTACCCCCTTCGCTACGATCTTTATGCAGAAAGCCCCTTCAATTGGTGACAAAATATTCTGGTTAATCACCGCTGTGTTTTTCTCATGGCTGGCACTCATTGCGCGCTTTGTTTCGGAGAAATTCGCCATGAAACAATAAAAAAGGAACCGTAGGTTCCTTTTTTTAAAGCGATAACGAAGAGGTCCGCTTCAGTCATTTCAGACTATCACTCAACGACTTACTTATTCCTGAAACAAGGTTTCAATGTTTAAGCCCTGATGCGTCACAATCTCCCGTAACCGGCGCAATGCCTCGACCTGAATTTGCCGCACCCGCTCACGGGTTAAGCCAATTTCACGGCCAACATCTTCCAGCGTGGAGGGCTCATAGCCAAGCAAACCGAAGCGGCGGGCCAGCACTTCCCGTTGTTTTGGGTTCAGCTCTTCGAGCCACAATACTAAATGCTGACGAATATCGGCATCCTGCAGTTCGGTTTCCGGGCCCAGCTCTTTTTCATCCGCCAAGATATCCAACAGCTGTTTTTCTGAAGAACCGGCGACCGGTGTATCCACTGAAGTAATTTTCTCATTCAGCTTCAGCATCTTGCGTACTTCTTCGACCGGTCTGTCGAGCGCTGCAGCAATTTCTTCCGGCGTTGGCTCATGATCCAGGCGTTGCGACAATTCACGCGCCGCCCGTAAGTAGATGTTGAGCTCTTTCACCACATGAATGGGCAGCCGGATAGTCCGGGTCTGGTTCATGATGGCGCGCTCAATGGTTTGTCGGATCCACCAGGTGGCATAGGTAGAAAAGCGAAAACCGCGTTCCGGATCAAATTTCTCCACGGCGCGAATCAGGCCGAGATTGCCTTCTTCGATTAAATCAAGCAAGGCCAAACCACGATTGATATAACGGCGGGCGATTTTCACCACCAACCGCAAGTTACTTTCAATCATCCGTTTGCGGGCTGCCTGATCACCTTTTAATGACAAGCGGGAAAAATAAACTTCTTCTTCGGCGGAGAGCAAAGGTGAAAAACCAATTTCACCGAGGTAAATTTGTGTCGCGTCCATGGCACGCGCACTATCGTCGCGGGTAAAAACGTCTTCAGGGGTAATTTCTTCATCCGCCGCTAACGCTTCCAAATCAGGCTCAGCACCCTCATCATCCAGCAATACGGCATCTTCTGTTAAATCTGCTTCTTTAAAATCAACTACTTCATCTTCTTCTTTGTGTCCCATATCCATCTCCCAACCTACCAGGGTAGTTACACCTAACTGCCAGAAATCCTTTCTTTTCGTTATGAGCTTGTGTTTTATTTTAGGTATTTGAGCGGATCAACGGATTTGCCACGAAAACGGATCTCAAAATGCAGCTGAACGCGATCTGCATCAGTGTTGCCCATCTCTGCAATGAGTTGACCAGCTGACACCGAATCACGCTCTTTGACCAATAATCGATGGTTGTGAGCGTAGGCGCTGAGGAAATCATCGTTGTGTTTGATAATCACCAAATTGCCATAACCGCGAAGGGCATTGCCGGCATACACTACCTGGCCTGCTGCTGCAGCTTTGATCGGAGTCCCAACAGTACCACCAATATCCAGGCCCTTATTACCGTGCTCCTGGTGTGAAAATCTCGCCAGAATCGGACCTTTTACCGGCCACAACCATTGCGAGACGTTCCCATTACTGGTACTCTTGTCAATTTTTTCAGGTTCTTTGACCTGTTGATTCTGACCATAACGCGTTTGATTTTGCGGCGCAACTACTTTAGCGGAATTTAATGGAGTCTTTGATTTTATTGGATTTGAATAATTCTTATTTGCTGATTTATCGCTGACCGCTGGACCACGAACCGCGGTCTGATATCCCTGATCAGCACCGACCACTAACACTTGACCGACATAAATGGTATAGGGTTCAGCAATACGATTAATCCGTGCCAGACTTCGATAATCCATACCTGCGCGAAAGGCGATCGAAAATAACGTATCGCCTTTTTTGACCTGATAGGTATCAGCACGTAAGCTGCCTTTGACGATTTGTCTACTTTGGGCATAACTAACAGGAGCCGGACTCTGACTGCTGGAACATGACTGCAGCAGCAGGCAACAGCCTACCCCAATCAGCAGCGGATGTCGCTTGTAAGCCCGGTTAGCCATAAATGTAATACAACACCCCACCCAAGGCGACCGTGCCCCAGCCCAGCCAATCGACGATATCCCGCAGTTTTTGCTGCATTTTTTCGCCTCCCCAGTACATGAGTCCAGCGACCAGATAAAAACGGCCGGCCCGGCCAATCAATGATGCGAGGACAAAAGGTAAAAAAGCCATTTGCATCAGACCTGCACCAACCGTAAACAATTTGTAGGGGATCGGAGAAAAGCCTGCAATAAACACTACCCAAACGCCGTACTGCTTAAACCATTGCTCTATTACGGAAAATTTCTCCTGATAGCCCATATATTCAATCGTTGGCAAGACCACCGGATCATACAATAACCAGCCCAGTACATAACCAAAAATCCCGCCAAGCACCGAAGCCAGCGTGGTAACAGTCGCAAAACGCCAGGCTTTGGCCGGTTGTGCCAGCGCCATCGGCGCTAACATCACATCCGGTGGAATTGGGAAAATCACCGATTCGGTAAAACTTAATCCCATGAGATAACGCTCGGCATGCCGATGTTTCGCCCAGGTCAACGCCTTGTCATACATCCATTGAAAAATCTTCAAACCCTTGGCCTCATCTCAATAAAAAAGCTTTACGCAAGCTCACCGGGTACCAGCGGCACAAAGCGAACCGCCTCGACATCTTTTTGTGCAAACTCTTCGCCCGTTCGAGTATAAACCCGCAGCATTTGTTCCTGGCCGCCAACCGGGATCACCAGCCGGCCGCCATCGGCAAGTTGGTGCAGTAAAGCTTCCGGCACCTGAGTTGGTGCTGCGGTGACGATAATACAATCAAAAGGCGCTTTCGTGGCCCAGCCGAGCCAGCCATCGCCATGCTTCATTGCCACATTATGTAAATCGAGCTGTTGCAAACGACGTTTCGCCTGAAATTGCAGGGTTTTAATCCGCTCGACAGTACAGATTTGGCTGAATAATCGCGCCAGAATAGCCGTCTGATAACCGGAGCCAGTACCAATTTCCAATACTTTTTGCGGCTTCCAATCCGGTTGTTCCAGCGGATCTAATAACAATTCAGTCATACGCGCTACGATATAAGGCTGAGAAATGGTCTGCCCCTGCCCTATCGGTAATGCGGTGTTTTCGTAAGCCTTGTGCGCCAGCACCATTTCAACAAACAAATGCCGGGGGATCTGGGCAATCGCGTCCAGCACTTTGCTGTGGCGAATACCATCTTGCTGAAGTTTTTGGGCCAGCAGCGCTGCACTGCGGGGAGTTGCCACGGCCATGATCAGAGCTCAATCCCGGTGAGCCAGTCGCGCAAAGGTTCGATACTGCGATACGCGGTCATATCAATCTGCAGCGGGGTGATTGAAGCGTAGCCGTTGGCAATCGCATAAAAATCGGTCCCCTCGCCACCGTCCAGCTCCGGACCGAGTGAACCGTACCAATAGATTGAACGGCCCCAGGGATCCGTGGTACTGGTCATCGTTTCTGCTTTATGGCGCCGACCTAACCGCGTCACCTGAATGCCTTTTAACTGGGCAATCGGGATCGCCGGTACGTTAATATTTAAAATTTGATCCGCAGGTAAGGGATGCGATTTCAGTTTTTTAATCACTTGCAAAGTGACATAAGCTGCAGTTTCAAAATGTTCGTCACTGTGACCGGCCAAAGAGACTGCAATTGCCGGTAACCCAAGATGGCGACCTTCGGTAGCGGCTGCCACGGTGCCGGAGTACAGCACATCATCGCCCATATTGGCACCGTGATTGATCCCGGCAACGACCAAATCCGGGGCTTTGTCGAATAATTGACTGATCGCCAAATGCACGCAGTCGGTTGGCGTCCCGTTCACCGCAATAAAACCGTTCTCAAGATGTTGAGTGCGTAATGGATTTAGTAGAGTTAATGAATTACTGGCACCACTGCAATTGCGATCCGGGCCCACAGTCGTCACTTCAGCGATCGACATCAGTGCCTGATGCAGCACCATAATCCCTTTCGCGTACACGCCATCATCATTACTTAATAAAATCCGCATCTAACACTCCAACATAACTTGTTCGCGGCCAAGATCCTGGTATTTCACCAATTCGCGTAGCACCGACGTGGCAAAACAGCCCGTTGGTAATGCAAACTGCAGCGCGAGTGTATCATCTTGCCACTGATAACTCAGCGCTTTTGGCACCAATCTGCAAGCACGTCGTTCGGTATTGACGTTTAAGTCACATAATGCCCGAACCCAATGCTGATAAGGCGCCAGCTGCTGTAATTGCCAGTCAAGCGCGGCGTCTGCTTCCAACACCTTGCCCACACCAGGCAAAATTGCCGTTGGATGGATATCTTGTTCCTGTAAACGCCGGGTGATTTCTTCAGTCAGTTCAGGCACCGCAAAAACCGAACCTGAACCATCCAGTTGCACCACAGAACCAGGTAATAAGCTTGCGAACAGCTTTTCACGGATCCGCGCCGAGACCTGCTGATTAAATAACATAGAGCGGCTGGCTGAGAGGGCAAGGCCTCGTAGCTGACGATCCGGAATACTTTCCCCGGCAAACAGACGCGCTGCCAGCTGCAGATTACCACCGCAGTGACCAAAGCGTTGCTCCCCATAATAATTGGGAACACCTTGGACAATTTGCTGAAGTTTTGCGCTTAATTCAGCTTTGTCACTCACCTTACGCAGTTTTATCTGAAAATGGTTTTGCTTAATCGAGCCAATTTTTAACCGGCGTTGATGACGGATGCTTTGTAAAATCCGTACGCCTTCAATGTTCCAATCCTGATAATGCAGTTCCTGCTTAATCGGAACAGGAACACAAAACCATTGCCGGGTCACCGCATGACGATCTTTGAGGCCGGCATAACTGACCAACCTAGCCTTTAAACCAGCGGCCAAGGCGATTTGTTTAGCGACGTATTGCGTATTCTGACCAATTTTTTCAACCTGAAGTAACAGATGTTCGCCATGCCCGGTAGGCGTGAAACTGAGCTCTTCATCGACAATAAAATCTTCGGCCTGAGACCGCAAATCGGCTGTTGCCTGAGGTTCACCATATAAATAAGCTAACGATGGGAACTGTAAAGTATCAACGGCAGAGTTCGATGCCGCGGCGTCAGCGGACGGCTGAGCTGCAACTGCAACCGGCTGGGCAGATTGAAGGTCCAAAGAACCGGTCATGTGGTTTTCACCAACAGTACCACCGCTTCGACGGCGATACCTTCTTTGCGTCCGACAAAACCAAGTTTTTCCGTGGTAGTCGCTTTGACATTCACTTGCGAAAGCTCTGTCTTTAAGTCAGCAGCAAGCACTTCACGCATCGCCTGGATATGCGGCGCCATTTTCGGCGCCTGCGCCATAATAGTGACATCCAGATTGCCTAGCTGATACCCGAGCGCTTTGACATCAGCAAACACTTTTCGCAGTAAAATCCGACTGTCGATGCCTTTGAATGCTGCGTCCGTGTCAGGAAAATGATGGCCAATATCGCCCAGGGCGACCGCCCCGAGCAGCGCGTCAGCAATGGCATGCAACACCACATCACCATCAGAATGAGCCAGTAAACCTTGTTCATGCGCTATTTTCACACCGCCCAAGGTCACCGGACCGGCGCCACCAAAAGCATGCACATCAAAACCATGGCCAATTCGAAAAGGGCTCATTGTTGCTCCAGATAAAAACGGGCCAGGGTTAAATCTTCTGGCTGGGTAATTTTAATATTGTCGGCACGCCCCGGCACTAACAGGACCGGATAACCAGCCCATTCCAGAGCTGAAGCTTCATCAGTAATCGCAATGTTTGCAGCGAGCGCCTGACTTAAACAGTCGCGCAACAGGGCTGTCGGAAAAAGTTGTGGCGTCAATGCATGCCATAGCTGCTGGCGCGATACGGTGTGATCCACCCGTGAGCATGGCGTTGTAGCATTGCCCCTTTTCATGGTGTCCCGCACCGGCGTTGCCAGAATGCCACCACATTGTTGAGCAAAGCATTGCTGCAGCAAATTTTCGATATCGGTCAGGTGTACCAAAGGGCGGGCGGCGTCATGAACTAACACCCAGGGGAACTCGCTGCTATCAATCTCTTGTAAGGCATTGAGGACAGAATTGGCACGCTCGGCCCCGCCAGGCACCCGGGTTAGCTGCGGCATGCGTTCTAATCCGGTTCGTTTAAAATATTGATCGTCCGCCGATAAAGCCAGCCAGACCTGGCCCAGTTGCGGTAGTTGTAGCAGTCGGCTGACGGTATGTTCCAGAATAGTTTTGCCGGCAAGGAGCAGATACTGCTTCGGCCGGTCAGCTTGCATCCGTTGTCCGATGCCAGCCGCTGGGATGACCACCGCAACCTTCATTTTTTACCTTGCTTGGAAATTAAACGGAAAAATACTTCGTCCTGTCTGATTAAACCAAGCTCGTTGCGAGCGCGTTCTTCAATCGAATCGAGGCCTTGCTGTAAATCAGCGACATCGGCCTGCAGCATTTTATTGCGTTTTTCCAATTCTAGATTACTGGCCTGGTGCGTCTTCAGTTCTTCTTTGTGTTGCAGATATTCTTTGATGCTGTGCTGACCGAGCCACAGCCGATACTGAAGAGCAGCACAAATAATCAGCAAGATCAGGACTAAAATACGCATACAGCACCTGAAAGGTTGGAATGAGCTTTATTATGAAGGGTCATGCCGCCGCTGAAAAGCCCTGTAAGGCGCATTTTAGCTGGTCAGAGGCAGAAAATTCGTGATTTTTTCTGGGGAGTCACCGTTATCGTAGGTCTTTTTTCGCAGGGTGGGGTTTGGCAAAGTTTTGCCAATTCAGGCGACTTGCCAGCAACATTTCGCGCAGACTTAACAAACGTGGCAACTTTCGTTCCTGATTGCGCCACTGATGGCCACAGCAGACCGCAACAAAAACCGTTTTCCCGGGTTTTAATAGCAACTTTTGCTGATTGTCCGGTTCTTGCGGCCAGCCAGCCATGGCAAACCAACCGTGTTCGTTACAGTGAATACGTTGTCCTTCGTGGTCTATTTCATCAATAGAATCCAAGCGAATTTGCTCGAGGTGATTCTGCAGCGGATCTTTGATATACACCGGCACTAAAAAACCGAGCTTGGCGTACTTGTGGTAATAACTGAAAATACTCTCTGATTCATCGACATGCGGCACCGGGCAAGCTCTGCTTTGGCTATGCAGCCAACAGGCATTCTGGCTATCAAGCTTCAGCGGCGATGGATGTTTTAAAATCAGGGAAGCTGCCTCGCGGACATAAAAAGGTAAACTTGCCAGGCGTTTAGTCAGAAGCGGTAACTGTTCTGCGGGTGTCTGCGACAGGCGCAACAATTCTCGCTCGTACAACGTATTGCACAGCTCAGTGTAAGTCTGTTGGTGCTCCGGGCTGAACCAGAGGTCATTTTGCGTACTCATGCGCCGATGTTAGCTGTTTTCCAAGCCCTGTCAAAGCGAACCATTGTAAACCAACAGCTGCGAACAATGGGGTCAGGAAATCAATGGGGTCAGAGTCATTGATTCAAGGAATCAATGACTCTGACCCCATTGATTTCCTGACCCCATTGATTCGACACCGTTGACTCTGACCCTAAAGGTAAAGGCTTATTGGCCTTTGATTTCTACCCGGCCACGGTACGGTGCTTTCGCACCCAGTTCTTGCTCAATCCGCAGTAACTGGTTGTACTTCGATACGCGGTCTGAACGGCATAAAGAACCGGTTTTGATTTGTCCGGCCGCAGTACCTACCGCTAAATCCGCGATAAAAGCATCTTCAGTTTCACCAGAACGGTGCGAAATCACAGCAGTGAAACCGGCATCTTTAGCCATTTTAATGGCAGCTAAAGTTTCAGTTAAAGAACCGATCTGGTTGAACTTGATGAGGATCGAGTTACCGATACCTTGTTCAATACCACGGGTCAGGATCTTGGTGTTGGTGACGAATAAGTCATCCCCCACTAATTGCACTTTAGTGCCGATTTTATTGGTCAAGTCTTTCCAGCCATCCCAATCCGACTCATCCAGACCATCTTCAATCGAGATGATTGGGAATTTTTCCGCCAAACCTGCCAGGAAGTCATTGAATTCATAAGAAGTAAATTCTTTACCTTCGCCCGTCAGTTTATATTTACCGTCATGGTAAAACTCTGATGCCGCGCAGTCTAAAGCTAAGGTAATGTCTTTATTTAGCTCGTAACCAGCAGCGGCCACGGCTTTCGAAATCACTGTTAACGCTTCTTCGTTTGATTTTAAATCTGGCGCAAAACCACCTTCGTCACCCACGGCGGTGTTTAAGCCTTGGCTGTGCAGTTCTTTTTTCAGCTGGTGGAAAATCTCAGCGCCCATCCGCAGTGCTTCGGCGAATGTTTTCGCGCCAACCGGCTGCACCATAAATTCCTGGATGTCGACGTTGTTGTCGGCATGCTCGCCGCCATTGATGATATTCATCATCGGAACCGGCATCGAATACACGCCAGGCGTGCCATTTAAATCAGCAATATGCTGATATAACGGAATTTTTTTGTCCGCTGCGGCGGCGCGAGCAACCGCTAACGACACTGCCAGAATGGCATTGGCACCTAAATTTGATTTTGATTCAGTGCCATCTAAATCAATCATGATCTGGTCGATATTGGCTTGCTCATAAGCAGATTTACCCACCAAAGCCGCTTTAATCGGGCCATCGATATTGGCAACCGCAGTGCGAACTCCTTTACCTAAATAACGGCTTTTATCGCCATCACGCAGCTCTAAGGCTTCACGGGTACCGGTTGAGGCGCCTGAGGGTGCGCAGCCCCGGCCCATCACACCACTTGCTAAAAACACATCGGCTTCAACCGTTGGATTACCACGTGAGTCAAGGATTTCACGGGCGACGATATTGATAATTTCAGACATTGTATTCCCCTGTAGACCAAAGCAAAAAAGCCGCGCTCCATGGCACGGCTTTCTTCATTATTTGGTCGTTTGTTGCTTCTGATATTTATATGCTGCTGCGACAAACCCCTGGAACAACGGATGACCGTCGCGTGGTGTCGAGTTAAATTCCGGATGGAATTGCCCGGCCACAAACCAGGGATGGTTCGGTAGTTCAATCATTTCCACAAGCTGATTATCCGCAGATAAACCAGAAATAATCAGGCCAGCCTCTTCAAGTTGCGCCACAAAGTTATTATTCACTTCATAGCGATGGCGGTGACGCTCACTAATCACGTCCGCACCATAAATTTCGCGGGCTTTACTATTGGCCTTGAGGTTACAGTTTTGGCTGCCCAAGCGCATGGTACCGCCTAAATCAGAATCGTCGGAACGCTGTTCGACCTGACCTGCGCTGTCCAGCCATTCGGTGATGAGTCCCACCACCGGGTAAGGCGTGTTCTTGTTAAACTCAGTAGAATGCGCATCTTTCATCCCTGCCACATGACGGGCAAATTCGATTAACGCGACTTGCATCCCTAAGCAAATCCCAAGGTAGGGGATTTTGCTTTCGCGGGCGTATTTGGCAGCAATGATTTTGCCTTCAACACCACGTTCGCCAAATCCACCAGGCACCAAAATGCCGTCCAAGCCCGCCAATATGCCCGGACCTTTGGTTTCAACATCTTGGGAATCAATGTATTTAATAGTGACTGTTAAACGGTTTTTCAGACCCGCATGGTTCAATGCTTCGTTGACAGACTTATACGCGTCTTTTAATTCAACGTACTTCCCAACCATCCCAATGGTGACTTCACCAGTCGGATTGCTCTCCTGATATAACACCTGCTCCCACTCGGTCAGATCGGCTTCGGGGCAATTTAAGTAAAAACGACGCACCACGAGATCATCAAGACCTTGTGATTTTAATAAGGCCGGGATCTGATAAATGCTGGACACGTCTTTTAATGAAATAACCGCCCGCTCTTCCACATTGGTAAACAGCGCGATTTTTGCTTTTTCATTGGTTGGAATCGATCGGTCTGAGCGGCATACCAGAATATCTGGCTGGATCCCGATAGAGCGCAATTCTTTTACTGAATGCTGCGTCGGTTTGGTTTTAATTTCACCAGCAGTGCCCAAATAAGGCACCAGCGTTAGATGCATAAACAAGGCGCGCTCGCGGCCGATTTCCGTGCCGAGCTGACGAATGGCTTCTAAAAATGGCAGGGATTCGATATCACCCACAGTCCCGCCGATTTCGACGATGGCAATGTCATATCCTTCAGCACCACTGATCACCCGGGCTTTGATTTCATTGGTAATATGCGGAATAACCTGGATAGTGGCGCCTAAATAGTCACCCCGACGCTCGCGGCGTAATACTTCAGAGTAAATTTTCCCTTGAGTAAAGTTATTCAGTTTGGTCATTTTCGTGCGGATAAACCGCTCGTAATGGCCTAAATCAAGGTCAGTTTCAGCACCGTCTTCGGTGACATACACTTCACCGTGCTGAATTGGGCTCATGGTCCCGGGATCGACGTTGATGTAGGGATCCAGTTTCAGGATTGTTACCTTCAGGCCACGTGCTTCTAAAATTGCCGCCAGTGATGCAGCAGCAATACCTTTACCTAAAGATGAGACAACCCCACCCGTCACGAAGATGTATCTTGTAGTCATGAGACCCCTGAGGCACGTTGAGTTTTTGGATATCGACTTTTCGCAATTCAATAGCTTAGCGGTGAAGAATCACGAGCTAGCTTGGAAATTACAGAATTGATATCAGGACGGGCGCAAAGTATAGCAAAGCCGCCGCCAAGGCTCAATCGAAAGCTGAGCGCTTGGCAAGACTTTGCCCCTGAGCCAGGTTTGATCTGTAGATGACATGAGATCATCAGTTGGGTTTTCCAAAGCTTAAGCGTCGATCGTCCGGCCACAATTGCAATGACTTTAACTCGTCTGCTGCTTCGCCAGCTGCCATGCAGCCTCCATTTGCTCCAGACTGGCCACACCGACCGGCATATCAGTTGTGGCCAGCTGCTGTTCGACACAGCGAAAGCGCCGTTCAAATTTAGCATTGGCCTGACGCAATACCCCCTCTGGTTCTAAACCATGTTTACGCACCACGTTCACCAACGCAAACATCAAATCACCCAGTTCATCCGCAAGTTCGACCGACCCGGGCGCTGTCTGCTCAACTTCCAGAATTTCTTCTTTCACTTTTTCCCAACAGCCGTCAACGGTTGGCCAATCAAAGCCAACACCGGCACATCGTTTTTGCAATTTATAAGCGCGGCTGAGTGCCGGTAAACTGGCGGGCACATTGTCCAACACACTGTCTAAACCGGATTTTTTGCGCTCGTGGCTTTTGAGGGCTTCCCAGTTTTGCAAAGCGCTGACGGCGTCAGCACCGACCACGCTATTCTCACCTGCACACACAGCGTTATCCGCGGCAAAAATATGGGGATGACGTCGCGTAAGCTTGTCACAGATCGCAGCAACACAATCATGAAATTCAAATCGGCCTTGTTCTGCCGCCATCTGGCTGTAAAACACCACCTGAAACAATAAATCGCCAAGCTCATCTTTTAAATCGTCAAAATCGCCCCGTTCAATGGCATCCGCTACTTCATAAGCTTCTTCAATGGTATACGGCACTATGGTCTGAAAAGTTTGGGCTTTATCCCAGGCACAGCCTTGCTGAGGGTGGCGTAAAGTCGCCATGATACTTAGAAGTTGATCGATAGAGGACATAGTTTGGAACCCACGGTTTGAGACTGTCGATATTGAAAAACGGAGTTTAACAGGGTCAAAGATCAATGGGGTCAGAGTCATTGATCCCAGATCAATGACTCTGACCCCATTGATCTTTGACACCATTACTTCTGAGCATCTTAGTGCGAGCGCTTTGCTTCAATCACATCGTCAATCAAACTGACTTTGGTCAGCAGTTTATTCAGAGAATCCAGATTGTATAGTTCCAGCGTCATGTTAATGGTCGCTGTTTGCCGGGCGACATCGGAGTTACTGCTCATCCTGAGCACATTGGCTTTTTCATTGGCCAGAATACTGGTGATATCCCGCAGCAAGCCGTTACGGTCATGGGCAACAATCCGGATGGTCACTTCATAGCCTGAAGCATATTGATCACCCCAGGTTGCCTCCACCACCCGCTCCGGATGTTGTTCCTGCAGATTTTTAAACTGATCGCAATCATCGCGGTGTACCGCAATCCCGCGGCCTTGGGTAATGTAACCAATGATCGCATCACCGGGCAGCGGCTGACAGCAGCCCGCCATATGGGTCATCAGGTTACCTACCCCCTGCACCACCACATGGCTTTTAGCGGGGGCTGGCGCCATCGGTTTACTGATCAGGCGTGGATCAATTTCCGGGGGCTCGGCTTTGGCATATTGGCTTTGAATATAGTGCACCACTTGGGTGACTTTAATCTCACCCCCCCCAATACCGACCAGCAATTCTTCCATCGAATTGACATTAAAGCGCTGAATCACTTTAACCGGCTGATCCATAACCAAGTTCAATCTGGATAACTCGGTATCTAATAACTCTTTGCCCGCCGCATAGTTTTTATCGCGATCCTGTAGCCGGAACCAATACTGTACTTTGGAGCGGGCACGGCTGGATTTTAAATAGCCCTGATTTGGGTTCAGCCAATCACGGCTTGGATTTGGCTCACGACCGGTCAGAATCTCCACCTGATCACCGGTTTTCAGCTGATAGGTAAAAGGCACAATCCGACCGGAAATTTTCGCGCCAATACAGCGATGGCCGACATTCGAATGCACATAATAAGCAAAATCGAGTGGTGTGGAACCAAGCGGCAAGTCGACAATATCGCCTTTGGGTGTAAAGACATACACCCGGTCTTCGGTGACCTGATTACGCAGCTCTTCCGCCAGCGAGGAATCGACCACCTCTTCCTGCCAGGCCAGAATTTTCCGCAACCAGCCAATTTTCTCGTCCAGCGCGCCTTCCCGCCCCGCCGGGCCACCCTCTTTATAACGCCAGTGTGCGGCAACGCCGAGCTCAGCATCGTCGTGCATCTGCCGGGTGCGGATTTGAATTTCAATCGGCCGTCCTTGCGGGCCGAGCACAACAGTGTGGATCGACTGATAACCATTTTGTTTCGGCGTTGCGATATAGTCGTCGAATTCTTTGGGCAAATGTTGCCAGGAGGTATGCACGATGCCGAGCACTGCATAACAATCCTGAACTTTCTCCGTGACGATGCGCACAGCGCGGATGTCGTACAACTGGTCAAAAGCTAAATGCTTCTTCTGCATCTTTTTCCAGATACTGAAAATATGCTTCGGCCGGCCGTACACTTCCACATTCAGGTTTTCATCTTTCATCCGGCTACGGACGCTGTCGACGAAATCCTGCATATACTGCTCGCGACCAAGCCGCTTATCTTCGAGCAATGTGGCAATTTGTTTGTAGGTTTGTGGGTGCAGATAGCGAAAAGCTAAATCTTCCAGCTCCCATTTCAACTGACCAATACCCAAACGGTTGGCCAGTGGGCCGAAAATGGCGTTGGTTTGTTTAGCCGCAAGAACCCGGGTTTCTTCGTCGGCGTTTTTTACATCGCGCAGATAACAGATTTGCGCCGCCAGTTTGATCACGACAGCACGCACATCTTCGACCATCGTCAGCAGCATTTTGCGCAAATTGTCAGCCTGCTGCGCGTTCGGGGTTTGGCTGGGGCCCACTGGAATGGTGCGGATGGCTTCCATTTGTTTGACGGCCGCCAGCATCACCAACACGGGTGGTTCAAATTGACTGGTCAGGACGTCACAGGACAACACATCGGCCTCAACCAACGGAAACAACAGGGCCGCCGTCAAGGCGTCCTTATCCATCCGCAAATCAGCCAGAATTTCCACCATTTCCCAACCCGTACGGACTTGCGGGCACGTCTCTTCGGTCAATTCATGTTGTTGCAGCCATTGCTCAGCTTCGAGTAAACAAGCAATTTTTTTCTCCGGCAGTCCAAGCGAACTGAGCCAGGCCGTGGTTTCGCCTGGATTATATTCGGTACTGTGAGAATGCCGGACCGTGACCATAACTTACTGCCTCGTATGCGAAAATAACGCCATCAACTCCAGATGACTGGTGTAAGGGAACATATCCATCATGCCGATTTTATCGAGTCGATAACCCTTGGCCAATAACACTTTAGCATCGCGGGCGAAGGTTGTCGGGTTACAGGATACATACAATACCTGTGCCGGTTTGAGCCGGGCCACTTCATCAATGGCCCCAAGGGCACCTGCACGGGCCGGGTCGAGTAATATTTTCTGGTATTGTGGTCGATTCCAATCCGCCTTTGGCCAGGCCAGATGCAGATCTGCCTGTGCAAAACAGGTGTTGTTCAACCCATTTTGACTGGCATTCTGACTGGCGGTTGTCACCATTGCAGCCACACCTTCCAAGCCTACCACCATGCCAGCATGCTTGGCTAATGCCAAACTGAAATTACCTATTCCACAATATAAATCAAGAATTTGATCAGTTTTCACCGGCTGAAGCCATGCGATCGCCTGAGATACCATCGCCTCGTTTACCACTGCATTAACCTGGATAAAATCGGTCGCCGAGAAATTCAGCTGCAGCCCCTCAGTCAGCGGGTAGGAAGGCTGCTCCGCCCCTGACCAGGCGCAGAACTGCTCGGGCTCCGCCTCCCCAATCCAGCAAGCTTCGGGCCAAGCTTGTTGCAGTCGTTGTTGATCCTGTTCCGGCAGCGGCCGGATATGGCGAACTACGACAAAAGCTTTGCCATCGGCATCCAGCACTTCGACGTGAGTAACGGCTGAACCTTGGTTTAAAGTCGGCAAGGTCCGTTGCAACACTGCAAAGACCGGCGCAATGACCGGGCTTAATACCATGCAATCTGTCACAGAGGTGATTTCTTTGCCGCCCGCCTTTCGAAATCCGACGGTAAAACTTTGGGTCTTTTTGTCAAACCAAACGCCTATTCTCGCCTTACGCCGATAGCCCCGATCCGGGCCGGTTAACGTGGGTTGCCACGGTAAACTATCAAGCTTTAACTGATGTTGCAGTTGTTGATCCAGGGCTTGTTGCTTTAGTTCTCGGCCATGCTCTGCACTCACATAGTGCAACTGACAACCGCCACAACTGCCAAAAAACTGACATTGCGGCGCGATCCGTAGCACCGAGCTCTGCAGCACTTTGCTGACCCGGCCTTTAAGGTAATTGGCTTTTTGTTCGGTCACAGTGACTTTGACCCGCTCGCCAGGCAATCCACCTTCGATAAAACAAATTTTTCCCTGATGAAAAGCGATACTTTGCGCTTCCTGATCCCAACGCTCGATAATGAGTTCAGGATGCTGCGAAGCGACGACTGCTTTAGCTTTTGATTTATAAATAGATACCATAAAAAATTGGCCTTTCGCTGCACCCGGCTCCCCCTGACTTCCCCTTGGGTTGATCATAGGTTTTTTGCTGTGCTTATGTCATGATGGCAGTTCAGCTGACCATTGTAGCAAGCGACAGGCAAGATGACGAAGATTGGTTTACGCGATTGGATATTACTGATTACTCTAATTCCTACTTTATTGATCAGTCTGTGTCTGGGAGGTTATTTTAGTCACGCCCGTTACCATGATTTGCAATTACATTTGGAAGACCAAGCGACGAATATCGCCGAACCGCTGGCAATTGCCAGTGAACAGGGGCTCTTGTCCGGCAATACCCAACATCTGCAGCGCTTGCTGAATATCAGTCACCGGAAAAACTCGCCGCTGGTGAAAAGTATTGCCATTTTTGATCATGCGCATCAGTTGGTGGTGACGTCCAATTTACACAAAGATTTTTCCAAACTCGTGCCGGCAACGGGTTCAGCGCCGTTGAAGCAAAGTCAAATCGACGATCAAGGCGATTGGCTGGTGATCAAAGTGCCGGTGGTCCTGGAAGCCAGCCACATCAATGAACTGGCATTAAACGCCACCACCCCATCCAAAGAACTTGGCCGCATCCTGCAAACTGAGGGACAGCTGGGTACTGTGGTGGTTGAGTTGCAAAAAGATAAAGTCTTATTGGCACAACAAACGTCGATGCTGGTGTCATTACTGATCATTCTGCTGGGGATGAGTGTCGGCCTGATTTTAAGCCTGCGTTTGATCGGCCGCCTGACCTCGCCATTGCAGCAACTGAACAACCAAATCGATAAACTCGCAGAAGGTCGTTTTACCAGTGATCTCGAACAACCCTTTTTTGGTGAACTTGACCAGATGCGGCTTGGGATCAATCAGCTCGCCATCGAGTTAAAGCGCTACAAAGATGATGTGCAACATACGATCGATCAATCCACCAGCGACTTATTCCACACTATGGAACAGCTGGAAATGCAAAACGTGGCGCTGGATTTAGCCAGGCGCAAAGCGCAGGAAGATAACAAGCTCAAGTCCGAGTTTCTGGCAAAAATGAGCCACGAATTACGGACGCCACTGAACGGTGTGATTGGATTTACCCGGCAACTGCTGAAAACCGAACTGTCGCACCATCAGCTGGATTATCTCAATACGATTCAGAAATCAGCCAATAGTTTATTAACGCTGGTCAACGATGTCCTGGATTATTCAAAACTGGAAGAAGGCCGGATGCCGATCAATCCGGAGCCCTTTTCACTGCGCGATATGGTGAATGATTCGATTGAACTACTCGCCGCCAATGCCTTTGAAAAACAGCTTGAACTGGCATTGCTGATCGACCCGGCCTGTCCAGATGATATTATCGGCGATCCGCTGCGGATTAATCAGGTACTGCTGAACATCCTCGGCAACGCGATTAAGTTTACCGAACAAGGCAGTATTGTCGTCAAAGTGCTGGCAACCGACGTCAGCGATGACAAACTGACACTGCATTTCTCAGTCCAGGATACCGGCATCGGCATCCCTTCAACGCAGCAGGAGCAGCTGTTCTATGGCTTTTCCCAGGCGGATGGTAGCGTTGGCCGGCGTTATGGCGGTACCGGACTGGGTTTGTTCATTTCACAGCGTCTGGTTGAAGCCATGAACGGTACTATTGGCTTTGATAGTCTGCAGGATCAAGGATCAACCTTCTGGTTCACCGTGGTTTGCCGCCGCCACCCGCTGAGCGTGTCAGAGCCGTTACCCACTGCGGTGTTACAGCAAAAAACTGTGTTGTATATCGAACCGCTGCAGTATTCCCGGGAAGCAACGTTGTCGCTCCTCAACAGCTGGGGCATGCAGGTTTCGGCCTGTGCGACGCCGGGTCAGTTGCAACAAGCACTCAGTCAACATCAGCGCTTTGACATCGCAATTATTGGCCGGGCGGTGTCACTGGACCAGGTGAATCAACTGGTCGAATTAATCCGCCAATTGAGCCAGTCCTGTCAGCATATTTATTTGTTGGTCAATACGTTATCGCCAAACTTACGTGAAGCCTTGCTACAAAGCGGTGCCCAGGCCTGTTTATCCAAACCTGCACACCAGCGCAAGCTTGCTGCGGCGCTGGCCAGACCTTATCAAAGCCAGTTTGTGTCACCGACCGCTTCGGATCCCACGCCGCCAAAAAGTCTACTGAAGGTTTTGACGGTGGACGATAACGAAGCCAATTTGAAATTAATCAATACCTTATTACGGGATTTGGTCGAGAGTATTGATTCGGCTCACAATGGCGCTGAGGCCTGGCAAAAGGCTTCTCAATCGCACTATGACGTGATTTTTATGGATATTAATATGCCGGTGATGGATGGCGTCACCGCTTGTCAGCGGATCCAACAAAGTTCATTAAACGAAGCGACGCCGATTATTGCCGTTACGGCGCATACGCTGGATGGGGAACGGGAGCGTCTGATGTCGTTGGGCTTTCACGAGTTTTTAAGCAAGCCGCTGGATGAGCAAATGCTGCATTTTGCACTCAAAGAATGTTGTCCAAACGTCTTGCCTCTGCCACAACGACACCCGGAGCCACCAGCTCAGGCCATGGATCTGCCACAAAGCCGGCAGATTGACTGGCAACTGGCTCTGCACTGCGCTGCAGGAAAAATTGATTTAGCCAAAGAAATGCTGCAGATTTTTCTGCAGAGTTTACCGGCAACCCTCAGTGAGCTGGAAGTACTGGTGCGGACCAATCAGGTGGAACCACTGATCCAGCTGGTGCATAAACTGCACGGTGCGACCTGTTATGTCGGGGTGTCGCAGTTAAAACAACTGACCGAACTGATTGAAACTGAGCTCAAGCAAGGCAAAAGTATTCTGCAGTTAGAGCCGGAGTTGTTTGAATTGCATGACCGACTGCAGTCGCTGGTCGACGAATCACGGCTGTGGGTGTGGTAATGCGCCCATGCCAGACATCATTCACCGACCGGATCCAGGCTGAGCAATAAACGGGGTGTATTCGATGCCGGTGAGCGATGCCAGATCGCCCCCTGCGCATTGCCTTGCCAAGCCGAGCCTTTTAATAACGCAACTGCCGAGGGCTGCAGTTGCTGTGGCAACTGTGGTTGGCGCCTCGGCTCTGCGTCTGGTCCGGCGGGTAGCCATTCAGTCCCGCTGCCGTAGTAAGTCACCAGCAAACGTAAGGCCACATGGTCGGTGTGAAAACGCGGACACATCGCCTGCTGCAGTCGCTTCAGCCGAAACCCAACGGCCGGACAATCCATCAGACAGGTCAGCATTTCGCTCAGCAGCTGCAGATCGGCAATAAATTCAGTTTTACCCGCCGCATCAGGCAGGCGCAGCGACAACAACTCAGCGAGCTGTGCCGGTTCGGCCACGGTCTGCAGCTGCGAAAAGGCAAGATGGGTGGCTGAAGCGGCCAGAAATTCGCTGTAGGCCGCGACCATAGGATCAGGCTCGCGCTGCCAAATCACCAGGTTCACTGCCGGGTCAAAAATATCCGTCAGCCCCGCGGGGTCTCGACTTTGCCGTTGTTGCAATGCCGGTAAAAACTGGAAAGCGGCTGACATCAGGCGAACTCCGCTTGAAACGGATTGGCAAAGTGTTGCCACTCCGCACGCGACAACGCCAGCTCCTCTTCAGTCAATAAACAGGCCGCCAGTTGCTGCCGCATCTGAGCCTGATCCATTCGCTGACCAATAAATACCAGTTCCTGACGGCAATCACCAAAAGGACCCTGCATCATTTGCTCAATCGCCTGTTGTGATGCCTGATCTTCTGGCCATTGCTCTTTTGGCACCGCATGCCAGAACAGCCCGGCCATTCCATAACGCGCCATCCCACCGGCCTGATGCCATTGCCAGGCGTAATCAGGTTCATGCGCTAACCAAAAATATCCTTTGGAGCGCAGCAACTTGCCTTGTGGCCAGTCCTGGTGCAAAAACTGATAAAAACGTTGCGGATGAAACGGCAAGCGCGCCTGAAAACTGAAGCTACTGATACCATACTCTTCTGTTTCCGGCTGATGGTCGCCGCGAAGTTCTTTTAACCAGCCCGGGGCTTGTTGCGCTTTTTCAAAGTCAAACAACCCGGTTCCCAGCACCAGACTAATATCGATCTGCCCCTGCGCTATCAGATGAATTTGTGCCGTGCTGTTCAGTTTACGCAAAATGGCCTGCAACTCGACGAGATCAGCCTGACTGACCAAATCGGTTTTGCTTACGACCAACACATCACAAAATTCAATTTGCTCTATCAGCAAATCGGCGACACTGCGCTCGTCATCCTCACCTAAACTTTCACCTGTGTCTTGCAAGGATTGGGCGTCACGAAAATCTTTTAGAAAATTCAGTGCATCAACCACGGTCACCATGGTATCCAGTCTCGCAATGTCAGATAAACTCTGTCCGTCTTCATGCTCAAAGGTAAAGGTTTCCGCAATCGGCAGCGGCTCGGAAATCCCCGTCGATTCAATTACTAAATAGTCAAAACGACCTTCCCGGGCCAAGCGGCCTACTTCTAACAGTAAATCCTCGCGTAAGGTACAACAGATACAGCCGTTGCTCATTTCCACCAGTTTTTCTTCGGCGCGATTCAGGCTGATTTCGTTTTTGATAATGGCAGCGTCAATATTGAGCTCGCTCATATCATTGACGATGACCGCAACCTTGCGACCTGCTCGGTTATTCAGGATTTGATTCAGTAAGGTGGTTTTTCCCGCCCCCAAAAAGCCGGATAAAACCGTGACTGGTAATCGGTGATCGGTGACAACTGTCATCATTGATCCTTGGTTGGTTGTGTAACAATCTTGAGTAAATGTCGGTTCAACAAATGCGCCGTGATCAGCAATAGGCTGCCGGCAATAGCCAGTATGGGTTCGAGAGTTTCGGGTACAAACAGCGACAGAACTAAGGCACTAAAACCACCAGCGCCCACCAGCAAAGGCTTGCTTTGCCGATGTTTGCTCCAGGCAAAAGGCAAACTCCAAACGAGCAGCAGACTGATTGGCGCCAGTAATGCGTAGTGCACCCAGGCGGACTCGAGCCAAATCCCAAACGCACCGGCACTACCAAACAGCAGCAACAGGGGTGTCAACAGGCAATGCATCACACATAGACCCGACAAACACACGCCGAATATATCTTTCACTGGCTTGGCCTTTGGCTAAGGAACGCGACTTGAAGATATGTTATATTATCACATTGCGAAGTTCAATATCAGACCTGATTGCTGTTGCTCGCCAGAAGATGAGGCATGATGGCCGCTATTGGTTAAAACAGAAACAACTCAAAAGTGCGCTCTAGCGCGGCCCGATCAATATCATAAGTAATAAAGACCAGCCGGGAATCACGATTATCGTCTGGCCAGGCGGGTAAAAAGGCTGCAGGATGAAAAATATGCTGCACCCCATGGACAATCATTGGCCCCGCGAAACCTTTTAAATGAATGATGCCTTTAATCCTGAGCATATTGTGTCCCATCAGTTGCATCATCATCTGTAACCAACCTTCAAAACGTCCTTCAGTCAGCGGTTGGCTAAATGTAAAACAATGCGCTTGAATATGATCATCGTGCCGATTCAGCGCTGCGGTATCGGACTGCCCTTCACCCCCTGCTGCGGTGGCCATTTCACGAAGAAAGAGCCGACCCGGCTGCACCGCCTGATTCAGGTTCACTGCAGAAAATGACTTTAGATTGAGCCAGTTCCCAAGCGGCGTGACCGAATGCACAGGTTCGATATGATCCAGCGCCAGCAGAGCAGTCGGATCCAACGCGCCATCGAGCGGTTGTAACAGTGGCGCCGCAGGATTAAGTTTGTGCAATCGTTGTTGTAAATCGGAGAGTGCACCCGGCGATAGCTGAGGTAAATCGGTTTTTGTCAGCAACAACAAATCAGCCATCGCCACCTGCTTTAGTGATTCCGGATGCCGATCTAGAGTGGTGGCACCATGCAAAGCGTCAATTGTGGTCACCACACCTTGCAGCCGGAACTGAGTGAAAATCGTCCGATCTGTCATCAAGGTATGGATAATTGGCGCAGGATCGGCCAAGCCAGTGGTTTCGATAATCACCCGGTCAAATTGCCGCTTCCCTTCCCGAGAATAGCGCCAGGTGATATCCCGCAGAGTTTTTGCTAGATCGCCACGGATCGTGCAGCAGACACAACCACTCCCAAGCTCCACAACGACCTCTTCATTTGCATGACTGACCAATAAGTGATCCAGACTGATACTGCCAAATTCATTGATAATCACCAAAGTGCGGCTCATTGCACTTTGGTTGACTAAATGATTAAGCAAAGTCGTTTTACCGCTCCCTAAAAAACCGGTCAGCAGATAGACCGGGATCCGGTGTGAATTGACTTGTGCTGTGCTCATAAAAATTCCTAAACCATAGATAAAAACATTGCAGCCCTTGCGCGTTTGGGGTGCCTGAAGTGGTTACCCTGAAAGGCTGCTTTGACGGATTGACTGGTTAATTGCGACTAAACCTAAGTGCTTGCGGTTGAGCCCAGGCTTCATCAGGCAAGGGCCATAGCCGTCCTTGATGAAAACGCCGCACGCCATTGACGAACGTACTGACCAAGGTCGATTGCAGGATTTCTCCTTGCTGCGGACTCCAACCACAACGATACAGCAGCTCTTGTGCTGTCACTGTGCTGGGTGTCTGCAAATCCACCAACACCAAATCAGCAACATACCCTTCGCGCAGAAATCCCCGCTCTGCCACAGCAAAGCGTTGCGCCGGCGCATGGGCGATTTTTTGCACCACCTGAGGCAGGGTCAATTCACCCTGATGATATAAATCTAACACCGACAATAGCGCATGTTGTACCAATGGCAGACCAGCCGGCGCTTGCGCGTAGGGCAACTGCTTTTCGCAAAGCAGATGCGGTGCATGATCCGTTGCGATAATATCCAGCCGGCCATCGCGCAGGGCTTGTCTGAGCGCAGTCTGATCGGCTTTCGTTTTCACCGCAGGGTTGCATTTGAGCAGATTGCCCATCCGCTGATAATCTTCGTCGCAATACCGCAAATGGTGCACGCAGACTTCGGCGGTAATCTGTTTTTGCTCAAGCGGCAAATCTGAAAAAAGGGTCAGCTCTTTTGCTGTCGTCAGATGCAACACATGTAATTGACTGCGATACTTTTTCGCCAGATGAACGGCATAAGCGGAAGAGGCATAACAAGCTTCGTCGTCCCGGATCAAAGGATGAAACTGTACCGGTAAGTCGATCCCATATTGCGCCTGCAAACGTTTTAAATTGGCGGCAATCACCTTGCCATCTTCACAGTGGGTCGCGATTAAAATCGGTGACTCGGCAAATATATTTTCGAGTGCAACCGGATCCTCGACCAGTAAATTCCCGGTCGAGGCGCCCATAAACACTTTGATGCCACAGACAACCCCGGGATCCACGGCTTTGATTTCATCCAGGTTGTCGACACTGGCGCCGAGGTAAAACGAATAATTGGCGGCGGAACTTTGCCGGGCGATGGCAAATTTATCCGCTAGGGCTTGTCGGGTGAGCGTTGGCGGATTGACGTTGGGCATTTCCATATAGCTGGTGATGCCACCCGCTACCGCTGCCGCCGATTCCGTGGCAATGCTGCCTTTTTGCGTCAATCCCGGTTCACGAAAATGAACCTGATCATCAATCATCCCGGGCAGCAAATGCAGGCCGGTGGCATCAATCACCCGATCTGCGCGCAGGTGTTGCAAATCGGCCGCGATCCGCGCGATCCGATTTGCAATCAGCAGGACATCAGCCTGAAAAACCTCGCCTTCATTGACCAGCGTGGCATTGAGGATCAAGGTACGGCTCATGGCTGCTCCTCTTGTTGCTGCAGCTCCCTGGCTACGCGACACGGGTGGCAAAGACCACGTAGTTCGATACCCGATAACTGCAACTGAAAAGACGACTCCAGGGTCTGCTGCAATTGTTGTAATAAGGCCGCCGAAAGCTCTGTTGCAATCACTTGATGACAATGGTCGCAAATCAACAAATGTGGGTCGGATAACGACGTCTGCTGCGGCCATGTCTGTGCGGTGTCGCTTGTTGCTAATGTCGGCGACGGCATCAGCATATAGCTGTTCAGACTGTGAATCTTTTGCACGCGATGCTGCGCGATAAAATAATCAAGGCAACGATAGACCGACATGGCATGGATCGGTTTTCGCCAGGTTTGCTCATATAAATCAACCAACTGATAAGCGGTCAGTGGTTGTGGATGCTGGCAGAGCAAGTCCCAGATTTTCTGGCGTAAGGGTGTCAAAGTGGGTTTCATTTAAAGATCCTGATAATGTTTTTCAACACCCTCATTTAGCGTTTTGACATCAGCACAATATTCAGACACCGGCCTAATCAACAACCGCGCCAGGCCTATTGGTTCACCGGTTTCCAGGCAATAGCCAAATTCGCCGCGGGCGATCCGGCGAAGCGCCTGATCAATTTTCGGCAGTAACTTGCGCTCACGATCCAACAGCCTGATCAGCAAGCGGGATTCTTCTTCATACTGCGCCCGATCAATTTCATCGCTAATTTCTGGTGGCGATCCCAGCCGTTGCTTAGTTTCTTCAACGTGCGCCATGGTTTGCTGCTTGAGGTTTAATAACAAGTCTTTAAAAAAAGCCAGCTGTACCTCATTCATGTAATCTGTGGCAGGCGCTGCTAATAATTGTTGTCGATCAATGCCTTGTTTATTTGTTTCCATCTTGACACCTCCAAAAGAATCGCGAAGCGGCGCCCCCACTTCATCGCAATAAAAACGCCTTTGGTCTTACTCAATTGAATCACAACTGCCATATAATGTTATGTTGTAACATATCTACATACTGGAGACAAATCAACATAGGTGATACTTAGCGATGCAGGGATAGCCCAGCGTTTCCCGCCAGGTTGTTTTGCCGGCACTTTGTCTATTGATTTAAAGTCCATTGTTGAATGGCGTTACTGGACACATGATGAAAAAAAACTTGTTACCCCTTTCCCTGTTCATCGCAAGCCCAATCTTTGCGCTGACCGCAGCAGATGAAACGGTAGAACTGGCAGCGCAAGCAGACGCAGAGCAGAGCGTTGCGGTAAGTTCGATCGAAAGGATGAATGTCAGTGGTGTGCGCAGCCGCCTCAATCAGCAAGGCCGCCTGCAAGATACTGTGCAAAAAACCGAATCGCTGGATGCATCGTTATTGCTCAGCAAGCATGCCTTTAATCTGACCAGTGCGTTACAGGATGAACCTGGGGTGCGGATTTCCAATGAATGTTCCATGTGTGGCGCGAAAAGGGTGATGCTTAACGGCATGCGCGGTGAGCACACCACGGTGCTGATTGACGATTTACCGGTCTACACCATGCTGTCCGGTTTTTATGCGATGGATGCCATCGCCACCGCCGGATTGGCGCGGATTGATATTGCGCGGGGCGCTGGCGCCTCGCTGCTGGCACCGGAAGCCATTGGTGGAACGGTGAATATCATCAGCAAAGAAGCAATGCGCCAGGAAGGCAGTCTGGATTTTTCTTACGGTGAGCATGGTTTTCGCACCGCTCAGGCATTTTATGCCGATGTGCTGAACCAGGGGCGGACCGGTTTTACCTTGACCGCCCAGCATGACTTAAAAGATCAAACCGATGTCGACCGCAATGGCGTGTCAGAATCACCATTTTTAAAAAACAACAGCCTCACCACGCGAGTAAGTCATGATCTAAGTGACCAAACCAATACTATTGTGCGCTTAAGTACCGTCAGTTCCGAAGTATTTGGTGGCCCAGTACTGGGGGATGTGGTCGATAGCATAGGCGCAGCGTTAGCGGGATATGATGCCGATCCCGCCGAGCGACTGTTTGCCAATGACCACATCAAGGGGCGTTTTATTGGCAAAGCCTGGCAAACCACCGAATGGGTGAAAACGTCCCGCAATGAGGCTTATAACAAATGGTTGCATGACTTGAATGGGAAAACCACTTTACAGTTTGCGCTGAGCTATGCCGATCACCTGCAGGATTCCTTTTACGAAGGCATTGATTATAAAGCCGAAAATGACATGCTTTATTTACGGACCCAAGCCGATTATCAATGGTCGACCACACATAACTCCATTTTGGGCCTGGATCGGCGCACCGAAAAAATGCGTTCTGAAACCCGCGCCTTACAAGACATCGCGGCATATGTCTCTGATAGTTTTGACTATCAAACCACCGGCTTGTACGCTCAGCACCACTGGCAACCGCAGCCCAAGCTCGATATTGCTCTGGCGCTCAGGCTGGATCGCATTCGTGCCGATTTTATCGATCTTTCCAAACCCGGGGTGGAAATCGATCAAACCCTGCTGGCCCCTCGAGCGGATGTTCGGTATTTTCACAACGAACAATGGACGTCGCGGCTGTCGGCAGGTCGAGGCTATCGCGCGCCTTTGTCCTTTTTTGAAAGCGAACACGGTATTCTGGATGCAGAAAAAGGCTTTCAGATTGCGGTGACTGAATTAGAACAATCTGATTCGGTGAACTACGCGCTGAGCTTTGAAGGCGATCGCCTGACCAGCACGTTTTCACTGGCCTGGACCCAAGTGGCCCATCTTGCCAGTCTGGAGGAAACCGCTGATGGCACACCGATATTGAGCCAGCTCGATCAAGATGCCCGCGTGATCACCACCGATCTGGTGCTCGGTTATCAATTGAGCGATTTTTGGGTGGTCAATGTGACACTGGAGAACTTCGCTTATGATGATCATTTCCGCGCGAGTTATGCCATCGCCCCCATCGAACAACGCGCATCACTGGACTTTGACTTTGAAGTCGACGACATCAAACTACACTTAGCATATGTCTGGTTTAGTACACGGGATCTGCGCCAGTACGGCTATTTAGGGTTTGACGATCAGGGCACCAGGTTACAAAAGCCGCTCGATGCCCCGGCCTATGGCCAATTAGACTTTAAACTGCAGTATCAACTGTCGGAACCTTTGGAACTTTATTTCGGAGGCAACAATCTTTTGAACGTTACGCAAACCAGAAAGCATAGCTCGCCACTGATGTTTGATGCAGATGGCCATTATGATGTCGCTTATATCTTCGGCCAGTTGCAACCCCGCCTGGTGTATTTGGGCCTGAGATATCGCTTATGAGCTTGCTACGGCGTCACCGTCTGCATTGGTGGCTGGCGACCTGGGTTATGTTTCTGGCACCAGTCGCGGCTTCCGTCGAGCGATTAGCACTGGAACAACTGAACCGGCTGGATCAGCCGGCTGGGGAGATCTCCCTGCTAAAGCCCAAAATCATGATGCTTTTCACGCCCGCCTGCCGCTTTTGTAGCAAACAACAAGCGCTGATGGCCAGGTTGCAGAAATATTGTCCCGGCGCAGAGCAATGGTTGGTCGGCATCCAGAGTGCTGCACCGGCACTCAAACAACAATGGCAAGCCTGGCAAAGTCCACTGCCGTTGTATCACGCAGATGTGCGCTGGCTGCGGCAGATCGGTGGGGTTGATGCCACCCCAACCACCTTATTTGTCACGGCCGATCATCAGTTGCTGGCAAAACACCGTGGCCTACTTAGCCAGCAGCAGCTCTTAGATGCCTATCAGGCAATCACCGAATCCAGCTGTGTTCTACCCGATTAACTGATGCGATTGGCCGATGGTCGCACACTGCCTCGCACAACGATAAAGGTTATGGCATATCACAGCACAGTTTGTTTTTTTAACTCCAAGGGATCTATGATGAAACATCACTATTTTAAGTTGTCACTCCTGAGCTTGGCACTGCCGTTATTTGGACTCCAGGCGATGCCAGAGCTTAGTCTCAACACCCAACACAGCTTTAATGAAACGCTGGTGTTATTAGTGCCGGAAAACAGTGCAACCGCTCAGCATCCGGTGCTCAAAGATGCCACAGTGCAAACAATTATCCAGCAGGAAAAATTCAGCGGTAAACAGGGGAAAAAGCTGGAAATTCTGGCCCCAGTCGCTGGCTATCAACGGGTGCTATTGCTAGGAACCGGCCCAACAAACCAATTTACTCAGATCCATGCCAACGAGCTTGGCGCTGAATTGGCCGCTTATCTTGATAAAAGCCAGGCAGAAAAAGTGACGGTCGACACCACAACGCTGCCATCGGCAGCATCCAGCGCCTGGTTTGGCCAGGGAATTGAGTTAAGGTCTTATCGGTTTGAAAAGTACAAAACCAAGGCTGAGTCCAACAAACCTCAGCAGGTTGAGTTGGTAGTTGCGGATCTCAAAGCAGCACAGCAGGCTTTGAGCAAAGCACAAGCAGTTAATCAGGGCGTGTTTCTGACCCGCGATTTAGTCAATGAACCGGCCGCCGCCATTTACCCGCAAAGTTTTGCAGACCAGGCTCTGGAGCTGAAAAAACTTGGGGTTAAAGTCGAGGTGCTGGATGTCGCGGCAATGGAGAAACTTGGCATGGGCGCTTTACTGGCAGTTGGGAAAGGCAGTCAACGCCCACCGCGGCTGGTCGTGGCTCACTGGCAAAACAGCAAACAAGCACCACTGGCGATCGTCGGTAAAGGCATTACCTTTGATACGGGTGGCTACAACCTGAAAACCGACGGCGCCTCAATCGTCAGAATGACCAGCGATATGGCCGGTGCCGCTGCAGCCCTTGGTACCGTCAAAGCGCTGGCCTTACAAAAAGCCGAAGTCAACGTCGTCGCCGTGATGGCGCTGGCCGAGAATATGATTTCCGACCGCGCGATGCTGCCAGGCGATATCGTCAAATCTGCCGCAGGATTGACCATTCAAGTCAACAACACCGACGCCGAAGGCCGCCTGGTTCTTGCCGATGGCTTGTGGTACGCCCGCGAGAAATTTAAACCCAGAGCGATGGTCGATATCGCAACGTTAACCGGTGCGAAAGTAGGTGCGCTCGGCAGCTACTATGCCGGTTTATTCTCTGAACACGAAACGCTGGTGCAGCAACTGACCGTAGCCGGGCAGCAAGTCAACGAAGAAGTTTGGCGCTTACCGCTGAACAGTAAGCTCAAGGGCGAAATGAAAAGCGATCTGGCAGATTTGAGCAACACCGGTAAAACCGCAGGCGCTTCAACAGCGGCCTGGTTCTTACAACAGTTCACCGGCGACACACCGTGGGCGCACCTGGATATTGCCGGCAATGCACTTGCCAATAGTGATAAAGGCGTACAGGTGACCGGTGCCACAGGTTTTGGGGTACAACTCCTCACTGCATGGGCATTGGCGCAACCCTGATCGCGCGGTAGCGAACAGGTTACAAGGCCTTGCAATATCGCAGGGCCTTGTCATTAGCGCTTTCTATTCATTGTTCAATATCGTGAGCGGCAGAGCCACGTCAGGATTCAAAAATCACGGTAGCACAGGCAAAAGCCTGCTCATCACTAATCGATAACCAACAATGTTGCACACCCATCGTTTGCGCCAGCTGCAAAGCAGCATCGGTCAGTTGCAACTGTGGCCGGCCGTATTGATCATTACTAACCGCAAAATGCTGAAATGAAATGCCGCGGCCGATGCCGGTGCCGAGCGCCTTGGCTGCAGCTTCTTTCGCCGCAAACCTTTTGGCGAAATATCGGGCGGGCTGGGCATGCTGCTGATAGATCGTTTGTTCGGTTTGCGTGAGCACCCGCTGTACTAGTCTTGGCGAACGCAGCAGGCTTTGTTCAATCCGGCTAATCTCAACAATATCAGTCCCCAGTCCAACAATCGCCATTAGCGACGCGCCTCGACCATCAATCGTTTCATTTCCGTCACCGCCGGTCCTAAACCAGTAAAAATGGCCCGTGCGATCAGCGCATGACCAATATTCAATTCATACATTTGGGGGATCGCGGCAATCGCCTGCACATTGTGAAAATGCAACCCATGTCCGGCATTGACAGTAATGCCCAAAGAAGCCGCATATTCGGCTGCGACGCGGATCCGCTCCAACTCAGCTTGTTGCACTTTCGGGCAAGTGGCGTCGGCATAAGCGCCAGTATGAATTTCAATATATGGGGCGCCGGCTCTAGCTACGGCATCAATTTGCTTCAAATCGGCATCGATAAACAGCGACACCAGGATCTTCTCTGCGGCTAACGTTTTGACTGCATTTTCAATTTTACTAAACTGGCCGACAATATCTAAACCACCTTCGGTGGTCAGTTCCTGGCGTTTTTCCGGCACCAGACAACAAAATTCCGGTTTTAACTTCAGTGCAATACCCAACATTTCATCTGTGACACCCATTTCGAAATTCAGCCGGGTCTGGATGGTGTCACGCAGCAAAAACACATCCCGATCCTGAATGTGTCGGCGATCCTCACGTAAATGCACGGTAATACCATCGGCTCCGGCTTGCTCTGCTAACAATGCGGCATGGACGGGTTCCGGATATTGACTGCCGCGCGCCTGACGGACAGTAGCGACATGGTCGATGTTAACGCCCAGATAAATCGGTTGCATGAAAAAACTCTCCGGCTATAAGGATAGTACCCACCTCATCTGAAGCTTCCGACCAGACACCAGTAACGGGTCTGAGCTACCGGCTTATCTTCATATGACCGGGTCAGGGAGCTCGGCCAGCAGCGTAACTTCAGCACAGGTCGGCGTATTATCGGTTAAACAAAGCTCTGCTGGCTAATGGTTTATTGCCGAGCAAAGGGTGTAATAAAGTGCGGCTCAGTTGCTTGGCAACTCTTAATGCATCGTCATGCCACTGCTGACGAGCGATGGCTTGTAAACTGGCACCCGACCAGCCACTGCCAGAATTCGTCTGCCCTATAGTGCCGGTACGGATAAAACCGGCTTCCGGTTGCCACTGATAGAGCGCTTGCGCGTCCAGCGGTTGTTGTAAAGCATCGAATTCTAAATCCACCGGCACCCCGAGTTCTGTGAGTAAAGCCAGTTCAAAATTACGCAACACGGGTTGCAATAATCCGGGATGTGGCTGCGCCGCCTCCAGCGCCAGCAGGCTGTGCTGATAAAGACTAAACAGGTGATCACTGCCGACGTCCTGCGGCCAGATCCGACACAGCAACTCGTTCAGATACATGGCGCTAAACAAAAAATCGCCCTGAAACTGCAGTGCGGGCTGCAGCTCTTCCAACGAGCGCACCGTTTTTAACTCACCACGTCCGGTCAGTTGGACCGATAGCAAAGCAAACTGTGGCCAGTGACTGCGGCCGCCTTGTTTTTTTCCCGGGCGCCTGGCGACAGCTCGAAGCCGTCCCTGCTCGGGAAGTAACAAATCCAGCAATAGCTGATTATCGCGAAAAGCGATGCTATGTAACAGGAACGCTGGCACAAAGCCTGGTTGCATGGTTAATCTTCGCCGTAACCAAGACTTCGCAATGCCCGCTCATCATCGGCCCAGCCGGATTTCACCTTCACCCACATCTGCAGGAATACCGGTTGTTCAAACAAATCTTCCATGTCTTTGCGGGCTTCCGAGGCAATGGTTTTAATCCGTTCCCCGGCTTTGCCAATCACCATTCGTTTTTGGGTGTCACGCTCCACCAAAATTAATGCCGCAATGTGGTAATGCTTCTCTTCCCACTTGAAACGCTCGATTTCAACGGTGACAGCATAAGGTAACTCGTCGCCTAAAAACCGCATCAGTTTTTCGCGTACAATTTCCGACGCCATAAAACGCTGTGACCGGTCAGTGATGTAGTCTTCCGGGAAGAAAAACTCGCAAGGCGGCAATTGCTGATGCACAGTTTGGCGCAGCGCAGCGACATTAGTGCCCTTTTCGGCAGACAACGGAATGATTTGCAGAAATGACAATTGCGAGCTAAGCCATTGTAAATGCGGCAATAACTCTTCCTTGTCTTTGTAAAGATCAACCTTGTTGACAACCAGGATCACCGGTTTTTTCGCCGCAATTAAGCGATTGAGCACCATCTGGTCATCTTCAACCCAGCGCGTGCCCTCAACCACAAAAATCACCAGCTCCACGTCCAGAATCGAACTGGCGGCGGCTTTATTCATCAGTCGGTTGATTGCACGTTTCTCTTCAGTGTGTAAGCCGGGTGTATCCACATAGACCGTCTGATAAGGGCCGTCCGTGTCAATCCCAACGATCCGGTGGCGGGTGGTTTGTGGCTTTTTCGAGGTAATACTGACTTTTTGGCCAATCAGCTGATTTAACAACGTAGATTTACCAACATTCGGCCGACCGACTATTGCGACCAGACCGGCAAAGGTTTCACCACTGATTTGAGGCATTTCAACTTTCATTTTTTAATCGTTCCAACACCAGCTGTGCACAATCCTGCTCAGCTTTGCGACGTGAGCTGCCTGAGGCAATTACAGCGGACATCCCGTCTACTGAACATTTAACGGTAAAAGTCTGGTCATGCGCATCCCCTTGGATGTCTGTGACTTCATACACCGGCAACGCCAGACGCCGCCCCTGCAGAAACTCCTGCAACAGGGTTTTTGAGTCTTTTTGTACTCCCGGCTGAATCGTCAACAATCGACTACCGAACCATTGCAAAATCCGCTCGCGACAGACATCAGCCCCCCCATCTAAGTAGATGGCTCCTAAGATGGCCTCTACCGCATCGGCCTGGATCGACTCCCGCCGGGAACCTCCGCTTTTCAGCTCGCCCGGTCCTAATCGCAAAAATTCCTGAATATTGAGTTCCTTTGCGATCTCTGCCAGGGTAACGCCTTTGACCAGTGACGCCCGCATCCGGGTTAAATCGCCCTCGCGGGTCTTCGGGAAATTCTGATATAAAGCTTCAGCGATTACCAAGCTTAAAATAGCATCACCTAAAAACTCTAATCTTTCGTTATGTTGCCCTTTGCAGCTGCGATGTGTCAGCGCCTGTTCCAGCAGCGCTTGCTGCTGGAACTGGTATCCCAACTTTTTTTGCAATGGTGCTAAAGATACTTGCATGCCTATCCTTAAAATGACCTGTTGATGCAAGACTGCTGTCGCTTTGCTTAATCAGCGTAGCTGCAGTTCGACAGAATATCCTGCGATATCGTCCGCAGATGCGGTTTCCCAACAGGGTAACCCCTTAAATACAGCGGCCAGCAGAGCTGGCCGTTGAAAAAACTAGAGCTTAAATCTACGACTTATTCGATGGCCCCCAGCCGTTCAAACCGGACGCCCACCGGCAGCCATCCTGGAACCCAACTATTCGGATCTTCGGTAAATTCAAAGCTCATCCACTTTAAGACCGCTTTGCCCACCAAATACTGCTCTGGGACAAACCCCCAGAACCTACTATCACGGCTATTGTCACGGTTATCGCCCATCACAAAATAATGGCCCTCAGGCACAATAAACTCGCTGATTTCAGAGCCTGGTTGGCGATAGTAGTTATGAATAGGCTCTGGCAACATGGCATTTTGTAAAATGTCATAACGAACTGCCGGGCCTTGTTCGGTGAAGCGTTTCAGCGGATATGGCCCTAAAAAGAATTCGCCTTCGGATTTCAGTTCCTGATGCATCGGCTCCAGCGTCGGACAAGGTTGATTCAGCGACTTATCACAAGCTTTTTGGATATATAGCTGCTTGTTTTTATAAACCACCCGATCCCCAGGCAAGCCAATCACCCGCTTAATAAAGTCAACTGTGGGCTGTTCCGGATATTTGAATACGGCCACATCGCCATGTTCTGGTTTACCGGTTTTGAGCAAGGTTGTGCGCCACACCGGATCTTTCACATCATACGAATATTTTTCGACCAGAATAAAATCACCAACCAGCAAGGTCGGCATCATCGAACCTGATGGAATTTGAAACGGTTCGTATAAAAAAGAACGGAAAATAGTGATAATCGCAATCAGCGGAAAAATCGATTGCGCGGTTTCGGCAATATAAGATTGTGGCGCAATCTGTTGCTTCGCTTCATCGGTCAAAGCTGCGCCGGCAGCGAGCTCGGCCTGGGCCAGTTTTACCTTCCGTTTGGGTGCCAACACCAAAGCGTCGTACAACCAAATCAAACCACTACCAATAGTCAGTGCCACTAAAAAAATTGCAAAATACCCTGCCATGAAATATCCAATCCTCGTTACTGACTGCAAATCACAGTCTGGAATTCGGGAGCTTACCGCTGATTACTTGCCAACGCCGCCCTAAGCAACGTGTTTTATTGTTACCAGCTGTAACCAGTGGGCAAAGTGAGCACTTTGTCCACTGTCCGGGTTTATTTACCGACTTTCAGAATGGCTAAAAACGCTTCCTGCGGCACTTCAACATTGCCGACTTGCTTCATGCGTTTTTTACCTTCTTTTTGTTTCTGCAACAGTTTTTTCTTCCGGCTAATATCGCCGCCATAACATTTTGCCAGGACGTTTTTCCGCAATTGTTTGACAGTTGTCCGGGCAATGACGTGGCTGCCTATCGCAGCCTGAATAGCGATATCAAACATTTGTCTTGGGATCAGCTCTTTTAACTTCTCCGCCAGCTCACGGCCACGTCCTTGGGCAAAATCGCGGTGACTGATGATCGCAAGCGCATCAACACGCTCACCGTTAATCAGAATATCAACCCGCGACATATCGGACACCTGGAAGCGTTTGAACGCATAGTCCAACGATGCATAACCGCGGCTGGTTGATTTTAGGCGATCGAAGAAATCCATCACCACTTCCGCCATCGGCAGTTCATAGACCACCGCAACCTGACGTCCATGGTAAGTCATGTTGATCTGGACCCCACGCTTTTCAATACAAAGCGTGATCACGTTACCAAGGTATTCTTGCGGCACCAGAATATGGGCTTCAACAATTGGCTCGCGGATTTCGTCAATATTCCCAACCGGCGGTAAATCACTTGGATTGTCGACCATCACCAACTCACCGGCTTTGGTCAGAACTTCGTAGACCACGGTCGGGGCTGTCGTGATCAGATCCAGATCGTATTCGCGTTCCAGTCGTTCCTGAATGATTTCCATGTGCAACATGCCAAGGAAACCAATACGGAAACCAAAGCCTAAAGCGCTCGAGCTTTCTGGTTCGTAAAACAATGAAGAGTCGTTCAGACTCAGTTTTTCCAGCGCATCGCGGAAATCTTCATAGTCGTCTGAGGACACCGGATAAACCCCGGCGTAGACCTGTGGTTTAATCCGTTTAAAGCCAGGCAACACCTCTGCTGCCGGATTTTTCGCCAGCGTGAGGGTATCGCCCACCGGCGCGCCTTTGATTTCTTTGATACCGGCAATCACAAAACCTACTTCGCCGGTACTCAAGATGCCGGTATTTTTTGCTTTAGGCGTAAAAATACCAACCTTATCCACTTCATACACAGCACCGCTGGACATGATTTTGATTTTGTCTTTGGCCTGGATTTTACCGTGTTTTACCCGAACCAAAGAGACAACACCTTGGTAGGGATCGAACCATGAATCAATAATCAACGCTTGGGTGGGAGCATCCACATCGCCTTCCGGACAAGGAATGCCTTTGACGATAGTTTCTAAAACATCGCCAATACCCAAACCCGTTTTGGCAGAACATTGCACTGCGCCAACAGCTTCAATGCCAATAATATCTTCGATTTCTTCCGATACCCGTTCCGGTTCGGCTTGTGGCAAGTCAATTTTATTCAGAACCGGTAACACTTCCAGGTTCATCTCTAAAGCGGTGTAGCAGTTTGCAACCGTCTGGGCTTCGACGCCCTGACCGGCATCAACCACCAATAAGGCCCCTTCACATGCTGCTAAAGAGCGACTGACTTCATAAGTAAAGTCAACGTGGCCTGGGGTATCGATAAAATTCAACTGGTAAGTTTCGCCATCTTTGGCGGTGTAATTGAGGGTCACGCTTTGCGCTTTGATCGTGATACCACGCTCGCGTTCCAGATCCATGGAGTCCAGAACCTGCTCTTGCATTTCCCGGTCAGACAAGCCGCCACAGAACTGGATCAGGCGATCCGATAAAGTCGATTTGCCATGGTCAATGTGTGCAATGACCGAAAAATTGCGGATGTGAGATATTTTTGCCATTTTTTCCAATATAAAACTGAGCTGACTGGTTGAATCACGCGCTGGCTGTTGTCCGAACGCTATCCTGACCACAGATTAAAATTGCCGCGAATTGTACTTGAATTAGCGCATGGATGCTATGTGTTCTTTGGCGCAGCCAGTGTAAGCTGATTTCACTGCGGCGCAGCTGAAAAACTAGTCTGCAATAGTCTCTGAGCTGCGCAAACTATTGATTCTCGACGGCTAAGGTTGGCAAAACGGCAAGCAGATGCACCTGTTGCTGTACAGAACCAAGGTTGGCACCAAATCTTCTGGCCAGCAACATCCCGGCGTAACCACCAGCGAGGCCAACCAAGAGCTGGACGCCTTCATTCCAGCCACCTGCAACCGATACTGCCACTGCACCAATAAACATCAGCAAGGGTAGCAAGTACACCAAAAATGCAGACTTGACCAACACCTCTTCGGCAATGCCGATCCGGACTTGTTGGCCGACGAGTAATTCGGAACTCGCTTGGGGCAGAAAAAAACGATAGTCCCGTCGGGTCATTGCTTTAGCCACAACACCACTGGTACAGCTATCTTGCGCGCTACAGGACTTGCAGCTACTGACCACTTTGGTTTGCAGCCATACGCCGGAGGCGTCCACCTGTACCACGGTTGCAATTTCTTCGACCATCTCAGCTTATCTCCGGGCATCAAGCAGCTCATTCGCTGCTTATCGCGACTGCAGCTATTGTACCGAATCGGCCAGGCGGCGCGCCAGCTCGACATCAAGCGGCCCTATCACAGTCACATCCACTTGTTGTTTGGGTTGGACGAGGATGGTGGTAGCACCGTCCCGATAGGCTTGCACTGGCACCCCAGCGCTTGGTTGGACAAACACTGAAACTTGATGCAAACCATCCGATAGTAACCAGGAGGCCAGCATTTTGCCGTTGTGTGTTACTACAGGCAGTTGCTGGCTTAACAGCCGATAGCCTTCCGGCAGCCAGTTCAGAGAAAAATTGCTGCTATGTTGCGGCGTCGCGTCCGGCAACATCACCGGATCAGCCGGCAACTCGGCAGACATCAACTGCACCAGCTCTGCGGATAATCCGGGGGTGACTTGTAAATGGACCACCATCCAGCGCTCCAGCACCTGGTTATCTGCATCGACGGTATCAACCCGCAGCGGAAAACCGCTCTCTGCGTCGAGCCAAAGCCAGTAACTGAAGCGACTGCCTGCCAGGGCGGTTAATCTTAATAGCTGTGCAGTACGGCCGGATAACGAAGTACTACTACCGGGTACGGCGTCATACAGCTTCATAATTTCCAGTTGATCATGAAACAAAATTGCGGGTAGTTCTTTGATGTAGTGATTCACAGTCACTTGCATCGGACTGTCAGGCATGGAGTAATAAACCCGATCGCCACGCCTGAACGTGTCAGTACCTGCCAAATCCTGCGGGATTAATTGTTCAAGTTCAGTCGTTATCGGTAACGCCCCTTCGGCCTGATGCACACCGTGCAACCAGCGAAAGGTGTTAATTTGATTGGCACGGACCTGGACAAAAGTCAGATCGAAGTTAAATTGACGAACGGCGTGTTGGCTACGTTCAAATTGCAGCCACCCGTCGTTGGTTGCTGCTGCCGGAAAAGCAAGCAGCAACACGACACACCAGAAGAGTGCTGGCATTACTAGTTTCCGTGAGGTTGTTGCTCAACAGCCGGTTTCGCTGACTCCGCAGCTTTACGTTGCGCCGCCGTTTGTTCCATTAAACGGATTTGCTGCTGGCGTGCTTGCATCAGTTCCTGCAAACGACGCTGTTGCTCAAGCTTTAACTGTTGCTCCTGGGCAGCAAACCTTGAGTCGACCGTACTCTGGCTTAGACTCACTGGGGTCGCAACCCCACCAATTGGCCGGGTTTGCAGTACAGGCAGCGGCGAGGTCAGCGCGTCATCCGGCGCTTGCTGATTCTGCTGCACACCGATCACTGCAACTAAGGCTACGCTTGCCGCGATAGCACCTTGCATCACTGTTTTGACCCAGGGTTTGTTCGCTGAGGCTTTGAAACGGCTCCAACCTGACGCTGGTGTCACCAATACAGGTTGTAATGCCAGCGCTGCATCAGTTTGCAGCTGATGTGTTTCTTCCTGCTCAAGCAGCAATTCGAAACGACTGGTAAAGTCGGTGTCAAGCTGTTCCGGAAGTTCCTGGCGGATTACCGATCCGATCATCTGGTAACGTAACCACTGTTGCTGCAGGTCCGGATCTTGTAATAAAGAGTCGAGCTGTTGCGCACTGATGCCTTGATTATCACTCGCGGCAGAAAGCCAATCTTGTTTTTCAGACGACATACATGTTCCTGTCTTTATTCATTGGTCAGCTGATTAAAGGCCTCAGCTGGGAGTCGATTGCTTCACGAGCCCTGAAAATCCGGCTGCGCACAGTACCTATCGGACATCCCATGACTTCAGCAATCTCTTCGTAACTCAGACCGTCCATTTCACGCAAAGTAATAGCAATGCGTAATTCTTCCGGTAATTTTTCAATCGTATCAAATACCACGTGACGGATTTCTTCGGTTAATAATAGCTTCTCCGGAGAATCTTGTACCTTTAACGCATCGCTTCCATCATATGAATCAGCCTCTTCAGCATCGACATCTGTGGAAGGTGGTTTCCGCCCATTCGCCACCAGGTAATTTTTTGCGCTGTTCACAGCAATCCGATACAACCAAGTGTAAAAAGCACTATCACCACGAAATCCCGGCAGTGCACGATAAGCCTTAATAAATGCTTCTTGTGCTACATCTGCCACATCGCCATGATTAGAGACATACCTTGAAATTAAGTTCGCCAACCTGTGCTGATATTTTCTCACCAACAGATTAAAAGCTGCTTTATCCCCTTGTTGTACCCGCTGGACAATTTGCCAATCCAATTCTTGCTCGCTCATCCGAGCTTGTCCCCTGTTTTGCTTACTGCTTAAAATTGCAACCGGCTCTCGTCAAACGTACCTTTATGACGAAGCCGGGATGAAAAAGTTCGGTTTAATAGATAAAAAAGTTACAATAGATTGATCCTGGCTGCACTGAATGTCATAAAGTTGAGGATTGCAGCGGGGATCAAGCCGCTCCACAGGACGAAAATAAACGAACTTCGTCATCGTCAGAACTGGTTTTGTCGGATAAGTGTATCGCATGCAACAGCAAAAAGAACATCAATGTGACGTTTTAATTATTGGTAGCGGCGCCGCCGGTTTATCTCTGGCACTGCAACTGGCCGATCAATTACGCGTGATGGTACTCAGTAAAGGCCCGCTACGTGAAGGGTCGACATTATATGCCCAAGGTGGCATCGCTGCGGTATTTGACGAAAACGATAGCATCGACTCGCATGTCAGCGACACATTGATTGCCGGCGCCGGACTCTGTGACGAGGCTGCGGTGCAGTTTACCGCAGAGCATGCCAAAACAGCGATGGAATGGCTGATTGGCCAAGGCGTTCCGTTTGACCAGTACCGCGATGAAGATGGTGTCTTAAAATATCACTTAACCCGTGAGGGGGGCCATAGTCATCGCCGCATCTTACATGCAGCTGATGCAACCGGCCGCGCTGTCCAAATCACCTTGGTCGATCAGGTCAAAGCCCATCCGAATATCCGTTTATTAGAAAACTACAACGCAGTTGATTTAATCACCTCGGAAAAACTGGGACTCGCGGGCCAGCATTGCCACGGCGCTTATGTCTGGAACCGTAATTCCGAACAGGTGGAAGTGATTGCCGCCCGATTTGTCGCTCTGGCCACAGGGGGCGCCAGCAAAGTTTATCTGTATACCAGCAATCCGGATGTCGCCAGCGGTGATGGTATCGCCATGGCCTGGCGTGCCGGCTGCCGGGTTGCCAACATGGAGTTTAATCAATTCCATCCGACCAGCTTGTATCATCCTGAAGCGCAAAACTACTTGATTACCGAGGCGATGCGCGGCGAAGGCGCTTATTTACAGCGCCCTGACGGCAGCCGTTTTATGCCGGATTTTGATGAGCGTGCAGAACTGGCGCCGCGGGATATTGTCGCGCGGGCGATCGATTTTGAAATGAAGCGATTAGGGGTCGCTTGTGTCTATCTGAACATCAGTCATAAGCCAAAAGATTTTATCATCGAACACTTCCCGACCATTTATGCCAAATGCTTAAGTGTTGGCATTGATATCACCAAACAACCGATCCCGGTCGTGCCGGCGGCGCATTATACCTGCGGCGGCGTGATGACCAATTTAAATGGCCAGACGGATATTCCTAACTTATATGCGATTGGCGAAGTGGCCTATACCGGATTGCATGGTGCCAACCGGATGGCCAGCAATTCTCTGCTGGAATGCGTGGTCTTTGCGCAAAGTGCCGCTCGGCACATTCTGGCGAATCTGAACGCCAGTAACCAACAGGTCGCTTTGCCACTGTGGGACGAAAGCCGGGTCAGTAACTCCGATGAAGAAATCGTTATCACGCACAACTGGCATGAACTAAGGTTATTTATGTGGGATTTTGTGGGCATTGTCCGCACCACAAAAAGGCTGGAGCGGGCGTTGCACCGGGTGGAATTATTGCAGCGGGAAATTGAAGAATATTACCGCCATTTCAGAGTCAGTAATAATCTGCTGGAATTACGTAATCTAACGATGGTGGCAGAGCTTATCATCCGCTGTGCGATGCAACGTAAAGAGAGCCGCGGCCTGCATTACACCCTGGACTATCCAGAGCTCGAACCGCAGCCAACCCCGACCGTATTAACACCACCGGCCAGAAGCTAATTTGGTGAAGCAGAACTTTGTTTTCTATATTTGAAAATCAGATACACCACATAAATTTGCAGTGCGGCGGTGGCGAGCTGGCCGATAATCGACTGCAGTTCAGTGTACTTTTCAGCGTAGATATACAATGACAGATTCCCGACAGCAAATGCCAGCCAGGTAAACGCAGGCACGCCAGCCGAAGTTTTCGTTTTTAACAAATGCCATAATTGCATTAATGTCGCTGCCGGGAAAATGATCGCCGGAATAAAGCCAATCCATTCAATTAAATTCATCAGAACCACAATCAAGCCGGCCGGGCCGGACAGTTTCAATTAAATTAAGGGAAGCGGAATATAACGATTAGTTGACCGTTCAACAAGAATTAAACCGCGCCAGCCTGCCAGCGCATCAGCTGACAATGCCGTGCCAGCATCCGGAAATCAGCCACGCTAAAATTATCCTGATACAGCCACAATTGCCGGACACGGCGTTGCTCGTCTTGCCAATACAGCCAAATTCCCCAGCTACAAATCAAGCTTTGCGATAACAACACACCTGCTGGAAGTCGGTCATGCTGCCATCGTAACCTGCCATCTGCCGCCAGCATCAACAGATCTGCACGCAGCGGACGTTGCCAACAAAGCAGCAGCCAATAAAAAGCAACAAACATCGGGAAACTACCTAGCCATAAAGCCAAGCCTTGCAGTGGCAACAGAGCCACTGCACAGCAAACTAAGGCTAAGGCACACAGGTAAGCCAGATGCCGCCAGCGCGATGGCCGAAGTGCCAGACTAGACGCGTACACGCCGGACAATGATCTCTACCAGGCTTTGAATCGCTGGATCGGCGGATTTGTTATGCCCCATAAACCAGGCGAATAAATCCGGATCATCGCAGGCCAGTAGTTGTTCAAATACTTGTTTTTGTTCGTGACTCAGGGCGTCATAACCCTCTTCGACAAAAGGGGCTAACAGGACATCGAGCTCCAACATGCCGCGGCGACACGCCCAGCGTAATTTCGGTTTCGACATTAATTCAGGCATCACTATATCTCTTGGTGAACGTCGGATTATTCTAACAAATAACCTGATGAGGGGTTGTGCTTTTCGCAGTTTCCCCCAATGATCTGCATATTTGGGTTGAAAGCGAAACAAGCAATGCAAAGTTCCTGGATCAGTGCTGATCAACTGGCACAATTATCAAACGATGCCGAACAGGCATTTATCAGTCCATTACCGGCTTTTACCGTGGTTCGGATCAGCGGCCCGGATCAAAAAAAATATCTGCAAGGCCAACTGACCTGCGATGTGAATAGCCTGCAGGAGGATACTTTTCTACGCGGCGCTCATTGTGACGCGAAAGGAAAAATGTGGGCAACTTTCCATTTGATGCAAGCGGGTGAAGATTTGTTGATGCTGGGATTTCGCGATGAAATTCAAGCATCTTTAGTTCAACTGAAAAAGTTTGGTGTCTTTTCCAAAGTCAGTTTCACCGATGCTGCGGAGAGCCTGGCAGTGCTTGGCCTGAGCGGTCCTGTCGCCGATCAGTTATTATCCGATCTTGGCGTCGACACAGCGCCTGCCGCTGGTTCTGTGACCACCATCGAGGGAGGACATCTGCTGGCCTTAGCACCACACCACTACTTCCTGGTGTTGAACATTGGCCCGGCTCGTGCGCTGTTAGAGCGCCTGCCGCATGTGCTGGCCGCACCGACCCGTTTTTTACAACAGCATATTGCCCATGGATTGCCTTATCTGGAACAGGCGGTAATCGGCGAATATGTGCCACAAAATCTCAACCTACAGGCCATTGACGGTATTAGTTTTACTAAAGGCTGTTATATCGGTCAGGAAATGGTGGCACGGATGAAATATCTGGGCAAAAATAAACGGGCAACTTATATTCTGACTGCGCATAGCGAAGAAACTCCGGCAGCAGGCAGTGATATTGAAGTACAATTAGAGCAGAACTGGCGACGTAGCGGTGTTGTCGTCAATGCGGTAAATATTCATGGAGAACTGTCTGTGTTGGCTGTGCTGCCGAATGACATCACACCAGACGACCATTTACGGCTGGCCAGCGACCCTGAGACACAATTCAGAGTCACCCCCCTTCCTTATTCTTTAAACTAATTTGAGGTTTGCATGACCATTCAATCAGATAAAGTCGTTGCGATGCACTATAGCGTCAGTGACGCCGCTGGAAACGAACTCGACAGCTCTTTTGGCGGCGAGCCACTGGTATTTATTCATGGTAGCGGTTCGCTGATTGTTGGCCTTGAAAATGCGCTGGTCGGTAAACAAGCCGGTGATAAATTCACCGTAGAAGTGCCAGCAGCCGAAGCTTATGGCGATCGCCATGAAGAACTGACTCAGGCAGTCCCGCGGAATCTGTTTGAAGGGATGGAAGTTGAAGTTGGCATGCGGTTTCGCGCTGCTGGTCCGGATGGCCGCGAGCAATCGGTGATCGTGTTAGATGTCACTGATGATGAAGTGGTGGTGGATGGGAATCATCCTTTATCTGGGATTGATTTAACCTTCGCCGTCGAAATTCTAGTGGTGCGAGACGCCACCGAAGAAGAATTAGCGCATGGCCACGCCCATGGCATCGATGGTCATTCAGGCCACGGCCACTAAATCAAGATCATCAACCGGCGACTTCTCCTGCCGACCTTTGGGGTCAGAGTCTGACCCCATGTTAGCTAACCTTCCAAGTTCGACTCTCCTCCGCGCTTTGCTACTTGGTCTGACCTGTAAAAACTGATATAAAATCTGTATTGTTGTGGCCCGAGTCTGCCCTATGTCTTCCCGTTATCAACCGCGAGTTAATCACCCCCCAGCGCAATTGATCGCGACTTCTGGACAACCTGAGTTTGGTCTTTTTACCGGATCCGTGTCCGAATTAAATTTTGATCAATTTGATTTTCGTACCGTGCTGGATAAACCCGCCGCAAAGCTGCGTCGACACTTCGCACAAAAGCAATTTCAGTTTGTTACTGTCTGCGGCGAAGGATGGCTATTGGCCGTGGCGATTGCAGATATTCGCTACGCAAGTTCCGGGTTTGCTTATTTGTATCAAACAGAGAGCCCGGTGTTTGAAAAAGGGCTGTTACGACCACTGCAGTTCGGTTGCCAAATGAGTGAATCGCCCATCAGCGGCACCGCGACTTTGCGCGCCGGACGTACCCACTGGCGGATGCAAACAGGTATCGAAAGTTGGCAGCTGACCGTCGATTGTGGTCCGTTGCAAGCCAGCTTGATCCTACATAAACACCATCAAACGCCCTTAGCTTTGTGTGCTCCGACCGGCTATCAGGGTTTTACCTATACCGAAAAAAATAATGCGCTGTTGGTGAGTGGTCAATTGTCACTGGCGGGTAAACACTTTCCATTGGAACACGCCCGGGCCGGCTATGACTTCTCTGCTGGTTTTATGCGCCGCCAAACGAACTGGCGCTGGGCATCGATCAACACTTTAGTTGACGGCCAACCTTTAGGGCTGAATCTGGCGGCTGGGGTCAATGAAACCGGGCTTTGCGAAAACGCTTTGTGGTTTGACGGGCATATTCAGCACCTGAGTCCGGCGCAATTTCAGTTCGATCGTTATAACCAACAGAGTCGCTGGCAGATCAGCACTTTATGTGATGAACTGGCGCTTGAGTTCACACCACTATTTTGCCGGCAAGAAAAGGTGCAGGCTGGTTTACTGGCTAGTAATTTTCGCCAGTATGTAGGCCATTATCAGGGGGAAGTTCGTTTACTTGATGGTCGGATCCTAAAGCTTGACGGCAGCCTGGGATTGGCGGAAGACCATTACGCAAAATGGTAACCAGAATAAATTAACCTACTGTTTATTATGCGATTTTTGTTATTAAAGCTGTTTTAAAACAAGGAGTAGCCAATGAAATTATCACCCTGTGCCGCAACCAGCACAAAAAATGCCCTGTTGCCAGTTGCCGCAATCGTCACTTTGCTGCTGAGCGGCTGTTCCCCAAAAGAAGTCGGCGATGTCAGCCTCGGACTTTTTACTACTAAAGATATTAAAATTCAGACCTTTAACGACCCAGCAATTCCCGGCGTTACTTGCCATATCAGCCATGTGGAAGGCAATCTGGATTTAGCCGATCCTTCGGATATGTCGATTGCCTGCCGTCAGACCGGTGAAATCACTGCGGCGATGCTCAGTAAAATTAACAAATCCAAATCCGGGGAAGTGATTTTCTCAACGTCCAAAAGTATTTTGTTTAAACATCTGAAAATTCGCCGGATTTTTGATGCTGACAATAAAACCCTGGTGTATTTGTCTTATTCCACCAAAGAAAGTGCCGGCAGCGATAAACATTCGTTGACCACAGTGCCTCTATGGGGAACTCAGGCGTGGCAGGAATTACAACAAGCAGCCGTGGTCGCGAAATAAACAGCCGAAAAAACCAGCGCTGATCAACGGATGGTCAGCGCTGGTTCCTGCAGCAGTCGATCGTGCTGGCACCCGCTGCTGGTGGCAAAGTTCCGTTGCGGCTACAACTTATAAATATTATCAGCTGCGTCGCGGTCAATCAGCTTAATCAGCGGATCCACCCCAACGAACTTCGCCTCTTTACTGACGACAATCTCCAGGCTGTTTTCACCACTTTTCAGCAGGTGTTTCTGGAAATAGAGCTGTTTTGGCTGCTGGCTAAAATCATCCGGATCCTGATCAAATACGCCAACGTCAATTAGTTCTGATAATGGTTGTTCAGTTTCAAGCCCCTTACCATCTGCGGTCAATTTGGCGGCATGAATGGTCAGAGTCAGCTTCAGCTGATCATCCGCCAGTTCTTCACGCAGCACCTTTTTCAGACGCAAGTCATACAGCGTGATATTGACAAACAAATCTTCAATAAAAGCCTGGTCCTGCTCGCTCACCCCGGTTTTTAAATGCCGGACTAAATCCAGCGTGGTTGGATAAGGCGTTTGTTTGTACTGAAACTCCTGCAGGAAGTTTTTCAGATTTTGATCCAGCAGGTCTGCGCCCAGCCGGTCTTTCAGTGCCATCATCACCACAGATCCTTTGCGGTAATGGATATAGCCCTGATTTTCAGCCCTGAGTAATGGCATCTCCTCTACCCGTTCACTGCCGCGATCACTTAAGTAGCGATCCAACTCATATTTCAGGAACTTACGCAATTTTACTTCACCATACTTGCGCTCCATCACCCGCAACGCACTATATTGTGCCAGCGTTTCCGGGATCACCGCACTGCCCTGCACATTGGCTGATCCCACCTGATGGCCCCACCATTGATGCGCCATCTCATGGGCGGTAACGTAATAAGGCATATCGATTTCGTCTTCATCGCGCAAATCACTGATAAACCCAATGTGCTCCGAATACGGCACTGTGTTGGCAAATGCCTGGGCGAACCGGCGGTAGCCCGGGAATTCGATAATTCGCAGCTGCTGATGCTGATACGGGCCAAAAGCACTGCTAAAATAGTCCAGCGAATCTTTGAGCGACATGAGCATCCGATCCACGTTCCAATGATGATCAGGATGATAATACACCTCCATGGACACCCCTTTGTAGAGCTCCTTTTTCACCGCTAATCTGGCCGATAAAAACGAATAGAAGTTAAACATCGGTTGATCCATTTTGTAGTGGAAATAACGCCGACCGTTTTCCAGCCAATCTTTTTGTAAATAACCAGGTGCAATGGCGATTTGATCCGGCGCGGTCGAAACCGTCATTTCAAACTGGATAAAGTCTTCGCCGCGGCCAAAGCCACTTTCGTGATAACGACTGCGATCTTCCAGTTTATAAGCACGCTGCACGGGTTCCAGCCCCCGCTTATTGCGCTCATGCCGGTCTTGCAGCTCCAAACCCGGCTGATAACCAAATTGCGGTAACAACTCAGAATTGTTGATAAAAGTACCGTTTTCAACCAAGGCGGTATCCACATTACTGTCAACAAAACCCAGGGTCTGCCGCAGCAATCTGACTTCAACAGTGGTGCTGGCGCCCGGCAGTAACGGCGTCGCAAATTCCAACCAGGCGGTATTAAAGCGTGGATCAACCGCCGACAAGGTCGCACCTGGTACCTTGATCACGATATCCCGACTATTTTCCGGCATATGCACCAGCATTTTACTGATAGCCGAACTGAATTTGTTGGTCATCTGCTGTACCACCTGCGCACGCACGAGGCGCTGCTCCGGCACAATATCAATCGTCGCTTTGACATCCGTCGCCACCAGAATTGGATCGTCCTGATGTTTTTTCAGCGTTTTTTCGTAGTCCGCGCGGCTATCCATCTGCTCGTCTGCAGTAACAAACTGGTTCAAAACTCTGGTGTTGTAGTAAATCCAGCTACCGGTGCCAACAAAGGTCAGCAAGCCGAACAGGATGGCCAACTGACCACTGCGGCCTATCTGATAGCGGAATAATCTGGCACGGCTCACCAGACTCTGTGCCGGTCCACGCTGGTAAAAACCATAACCCAACACAAAGAGTACCAACACCAGCCCGGTCCAATACAGCATGTACCAGCTATGGGTTTCTAAGGTCCAGCCGAAGCGGTTTAAGTCGGAAAAGGGTGCTGCAGGCGATGCGCTGAAATGGAACATCCGGTGACTAAAGCCCCAGGAATCCAATACCAGCGTGGTGATGGCGAATACCACAAAAATCAGCATCCCGATGTATTTATTTGGACTCAGCACCTGAATAACAAAAGCCAACACCACCAGCATCATCGCTGATAACAGCTGGAAATAACCCAGCCGGATCAGATACTGACTCAGGTCGAGGGTCTGCATGCCATTCAGTAGCTGATAACTGAGGGTCGTCAGCATAAAGACGCCATACAGTACAGCCATTAACAACCAGACGGCGGTTAACTTGGATAACCAGAACAGCATATTTGACACTGGCAAGCTGTCAACGATATCACCAATTCCGGCCGAACGTTCGCGCCACACCACTTCAGCACAATAGTAGGTGGTGATAATGACAAACAATAACCCGGTGGACTCGATAATCAGTTCAACCATGGTCTGCGTCAGTGGCCAGTCGGCGGTGCCGTAAAAACCTTGTGGATCGATCAGTGGCGCGACCAGATTAAAAATGCAGAACAAACCCAGAATAATAAATGGCAGACTAAAAAATACCTGCCGCATTTCAAAGCCGGTGCGCAGGACAAATTGCTGCCAGAACGAAGATTTACCGGCTGTCGTTTTCAACACCGACAATGAAAATTCTGGCGCGATTAGCACTGCTTTGGTTTTTTTGCCCACAGCTTTAGCAGCCAGCGTCAATCGACCAAACAGGCCACCAAAGGCCAGCAACAGCACTAAACCAACACCAAGCCACAACAACCTGTTGTACAACAACACACCGCTCAGACTAAGCATCTGGCTATTTTTGTCATGAATGGTCCAGTATCTGGCCACATCGGCAAAGGTGCGCAGGCCAAAAGGATCAAGGAGAGCAGCTAAGGTGCGATAGGCCGGTTCGCGGGCAAAACTTCCGGCTATGACGTACAAAATAAACACCCCGACCGCCACCAGATACATCGCCATCATTGAACGGAATTTGTTTGCAATTGCAAAAAACAGCGCCGACAGCACAAATAAGGTTGGCAGCGAAAACAGTAATAAAGCTTGCAGATAATAAGCCAGCACCGTTGGCCCAAACCTTTCCTGATCGACCCAAGGCATCAGCGAACCGAACAAGGTTCCAAGCGGCACAAAGGCAAAAACCATAGCGACCACGGCGTACGCACCGATAAACCGGCCAAGCTGATATTGCCAACGGTGCAGTGGCTTGCTGAAGACCAACTCTTCCATCTGACAGCTATGGTTGCGCAGGGCGGTACTGCCGACAAAGTTAACCACCAGAAACATCGCGAAAATCGACATGATCAACACTGTCTGGTTTATCGCAAAAGGCCCGTTGCCCCAGACTTCCCCACCACCGCCGATCTGAACCGACTCAGATGAAGCCGCAAAAAAAGTCATTAAAAAGAATAATAGCGAGGTTACATAAAATGAAGGTTGGCGCAGGTAATAGCGCCATTCAAAGCGGATAAGTTGCCAAAGCATGCTAAATTCCTCAGGCAGACTGCCGCTGACGTGAATTAAATAAAGTGGAAAAGTACACATCTTCCAGCCCGGCGGGCGCCGCTGCAAAACCCTGTGGCTGAGAAATCGAAAACACGTTGAGCACGGTGCGACCGGCAAATAATCGTTTGGAAATGACCGGTAATTGTTGCTCCAAGTCCGCGGCTTCAGCTTGGGTCACCGTTTTACTCCAGATTTGCCCCTGTAGCTCTTCCACCAGTTTGAGCGGCTCGCCCTGCAACAAAATTTTGCCTCCCGCCAGCACCGCCATTTGCGGACAAAGTTCGGCGACATCATCAACAATGTGGGTCGAGAGAATAATGACTTTTTCTTCGCCCAGACTCACCAGCAAGTTGTGAAACCTGTTGCGCTCCTCTGGATCCAGTCCGGCAGTCGGTTCATCGACAATCAAAAGTTTCGGATCGCCCAGTAATGCCTGGGCGATCCCAAAGCGCTGGCGCATGCCACCGGAAAAGCTGCTGACCGCCTTGTCTTTATGCTGAAACAAATTGGTGTGTGCCAGCAGTGCATTTACGGTTTCAAAACGGGACTTTTTATCAGTTAAGCCTTTGAGCACCGCCAGATGATCCAGTAAATCAAAGGCGCTGATGCGGGGGTAGACGTTAAAATCCTGCGGCAGGTAACCCAAGGTACGACGCAGCGCATTCGGGTTTTGTAGCACATCGATACCATCGAAGCTGATACTACCGGAATCGGCGCTTTGTAAAGTGGCGATGGTACGCATCAGACTGGATTTACCAGCCCCATTGGGTCCGAGTAAACCATACATTCCTTTTGGGATGCTCAGGCTGACATTGTTTAGCGCCTGCACGCCATTACTGTAAGTTTTGGATAAGTTCTTAATTGCTAACATGCTTCTTCCTGGCTGTTTTTTTATCATGGATGACCAAACATAACGAAGATCCCGCACCAACCTGCAACGCCCCGCGCGCCGCCGCAGTAAAGGAACCTTCATCCCCCAGCGACTGCAGAGTCAGGCACGAAGCGACCCTTGCCGACGCAACACGCAGCTTCAGATGATGTGAATCATCACGAAAGGAGCGGATTTGCCGCAGAATGACAGAGTGGCTGCTAATCACCAGAACAAAATATTTACAAAGTATTTCAGATGGCTGCAAAACGGTAGTCTGTGCTTGAGCCTTGGCATACACATCATTAAGATGCAAAACAACGAAAAGGAGTTTTGATGAGCAAACCACTGATTTTATTAATAGAAGACAACAGAGAAGTGAGACTCAGCGCCCGCTTTATTCTTGAGGATCATGGTTTTAGCATCACCGAACTGGAAAATCCGACCCAGGCGATGGAGTATTTGCAGCAACAATCCGCCGCTTTGATCCTGTTGGATATGAACTTTGCACTGGATACCACTTCCGGGGAAGAAGGTTTAAGGTTTTTACGTTGGCTGCAGCAACAACCACAGCAAATCCCGGTGGTGGCAATGACGGCTTGGTCCAATACCCAGTTGGTGGTGCAGGCAATGCAGCTCGGGGCGGGTGATTTTATTGAAAAGCCCTGGCAAAACCAGCGCTTGGTGCAGGTGATTTCACAACAACTGAAACTCAAAGATCTGCAGCAGAAAAACCAGCAATTGAGTTCTGCCTTACACGATAGTGAACCGGAATTGGTGTGGCAAAGTGCCATGATGCAGCGGCTGATGCAGCAGTTACAGGCGGTGGCTGCCAGCGATGCCAATATTCTGCTCACCGGGGAAAACGGCACCGGCAAAAGTCAGCTGGCACAGTTTGTCCACCGCCATTCCGCGCGCCGGGCCGCACCGCTGGTGAGCGTCAATATGGGGGCCATTCCGGAAACCTTATTCGAAAGCGAAATGTTCGGTCACAAAAAAGGCGCTTTTACCGACGCCAAAGAGCAACGCCATGGCCGATTTATGTTAGCCCAGGGTGGCTCGTTATTCCTGGATGAAATTGCCAATCTTCCCCTACCGCAACAAGCCAAATTACTGCGGGTATTGGAATCCGGCCAGTATGAAGTCTTGGGCTCAAGCGTGACCGAACGAAGTGATGTCCGGCTGATCAGCGCCAGCAATGGCAATTTTAGCCAGCTGATCCAGGATGGATTGTTCCGCCAGGATCTGTATTACCGGCTGAATACACTGGAATTCCGCGTTCCGGCCTTGCGGGAACGCACGGAAGATATTGTACCCTTGGCAAGGTTTTTCCTGCAAAAACATGGCCTGCGTTACCAAAAAACGGCATTACGGCTAGCGCCCGCTGCCGAACACCTGCTGCAAAGCTATGCCTGGCCCGGCAATATCCGTGAGCTCAGCCATGTGATTGAAAGAGCTGTTCTGCTGTGTCAGGACAGTGTCCTGACTCCAAGCGATTTAGCGATCCCGCCATTGAGAGTCTCAGAGTCGGCGGCACTTAGCGCCACACAGCAATTCCCCATGATGACATTGGAGCAGGCTGAGCTGCAGTTGATCCGGCAAGCGCTGGAATGTTGCCGGGGCAACAAACAAAAAGCGGCGGATGTACTTGGCATCACCAAATCGTCATTGTACCGGCGTCTGGAAAAATATGGCCTGGAGCACTATGGCGCGGACCTCTGAATTGGGATCTTCCTCAGCGGAAGCCAGCTGCCGCTGGCAGATGTTGCAACAACTGGTGTTGAGTAGCACATTGGCTGGGTTGATCGGTTGGCTCTGGCCAATCTGGTGGTTGTGGCTGGGCATTTTCTTGTTGTGGTTTTGGCTCAACCGCCAACAATACCTGGTCGGAAAAAAGCTTCTGGCCGCCTTTAACCGTGCCAGTGTGCAGCTGGAAGCGCTGCACAATCAGGATTACAGCCTACAGGCAAAGCCGGCCTTTTCCAGTGGCATTGCCGCCACTTTTCAACAGCAACTGCATCAGCTGAGTGAACAATTACAACAACGGAAAAGCTTCTTTGATGAGCAGCAGTTTTTGCTCTACCGGCTGATTGACCAGCTCAATACGCCGATTTTAGTTTTTGATCACAAACAACAACTCAGTTATGCCAATAGTGAATTCAACCTGTTATTTGGCCGACCCTGGCAAAGTTTACGCCATGCCTCGGCAGCGCTGCTTGGTCTTGCCAGCGAGCCGAACTGGCATTTTGTCGATCAAAGCCGGCAACGGCAATGGCAAATCCGGCACAGTCGTTTTCTGGAGCAAGGACAACGTCATCAACTGCTGGTATTTATCAATATTCAGGCAGCGTTGCGCGAGACGGAATTACAGGCGTGGCAACAGCTGATCCGGGTGCTCAGTCATGAAATCCGCAATTCGCTGACGCCGGTGTTGACATTATCTGAACATCTGAAAACCAAACTACCCGCAGGACGCGAGCAGGAAGCGCTGGACCTCATTAGCCAACGTAGCCAGCACTTACAGGATTTTGTCAGCCGTTACAGTGAGTTAAATAAACCCCTGTTCATTCAGCGCCAGCAATTACACGCCAGAAGCTTGGTGACGGCATTGCAGTTATTGTTCAAAGAACAGCAGATACAAGCCAGCGGCGACGATCTGACGTTTTGGGGGGACAGCATGTTGCTGCAACAAGTGCTGATTAATCTGCTCAAAAACGCCATTGAAGCCGGTAGCCCTATTGGCACTATCGAATTGTCTTTCAGCCAAAGTGCGCGGCACATTGAAATCTGCCTGCTTGATCAGGGTCAGGGCATCGCCAATCCTCAAGATCTATTTGTTCCCTTTTACAGCACAAAACCAACAGGTCAGGGCATTGGTTTAGTGTTATGCCAGCAAATCATCGAACAGATGGGCGGTGAACTACAACTGAGTAACAGAACCGACGGTAAAACCGGCGCCTGCGCCCGGATCTTGTTAATCATGGGGTCAGGATCAATGGGGTCAGAGTCATTGATCCAAGATCAATGACTCTGACCCCATTGATCCTGCCATCCATAGTTAACAACTCGTTTACCGTCCGTTTTCGGAAAAAATCGTCCGGAATCGGACGCCCGCCGTTTCCAGGCTAAAAACAAATATGACTAATTCAATTAAAATCAAACGCTTAGATTTTGGCATGAAGCTTGCGATGTATCACTCAGGATAGAGTCTGCTGACCAAGAGTTCAGGCGATTGGCGCAGACTGTCAGATGGTTCGCAGTTGAAATGAATAGGTTAGCCAAATGGATGTACAAAAACCCAAAGCCAAAAGCCCCTGGAAAAAGCCATGGTTGCTGCTGATTGTTGCAGGCTCGTTGGTGCTGGTTGGCACTTTGGTCGCATCTCCGACCCACCGCTATAAAATTGAAAAATCGACACTGCTGTTTGGCGAAGTCAGGCGGGGAGATTTGCAGGTCACTGTGGATGGTTATGGCGTTCTTCGCTCAGATAAACAAAAGCTGATCAGCGCTTTATCTGCCGCCACCGTCGAAGAAGTGGTGTTAAAACCAGGCGCAGTGGTGGAAGCTGATGATGTGATTTTACGTCTGAGCGATCCAGAGCTGCTGCAGGACATCGAAGCCGCCAGTATGGCGACCAGTCAGGAGCGCGCAAATTTGCGCCGTCAGCAGCTCGCTAATCAACGCGAATATTTAACCGAAGAAGGCCGTTTTGCCGAGTTGAATGCCAACTATCAGTTGGTGGTTCTGCGTCATGCCGCTGAGGCTGATATGGCAGAAAAAGGGATTGTCTCGCAACTGAGTTTTCAAACGACGGTGCTGCAAAAAGCTCAACTGGCAGAGCAAGTGAAATTGCAGAAAAACCGGTTACAACAATTACAACTGGTCAATCAGGAAGCGCTCAACATTTCACAGGAACAGCTGAACCAGGCACTTGCACGCGAAACCCAATTGCGGCAACGGCTGGAGCGGCTCACAGTGCGGGCGGGGATCGCGGGGGTACTGCAACGCCTGCCGGTCGAGCTTGGGCAAAGTGTGGCGGCTGGACAGGAGTTGGCTCTGGTTGGCAGTACCACTGATCTGGTGGCGCTGGTGCGGGTGTCACAAAGTAAAGCCGAACAAATCCAAGCGGGGCAACAAGCACGGATTAACACCCGACGGGAACAGGCTGACGCGGTGGTCAGCCGCGTCACGCCCCAAGTGGTTGAAGGCACTATCGAAGTGGAATTGCAATTTACCGGACCGGCGCCAGCTTCCGCCAGGCCTGAGCTGAATATTGACGCCCAAATTTTCACCGCCGCTTTGCAAGACACTTTGTACGTCGAACGCCCGGTTAACTTACAAAGCCACAGTGCGGGGTCTTTGTTCAAGCTCTCCGCTGATGGTCAGAATCTGACCGCAACCCCTTTGCAGTTTGGGGAAGAGTCCGGACGATTTTTACAAATTAAGCAAGGGGCTGCGGTGGGCGAACAGTTGGTATTGTCCGATATGACGACCTACCGCGACGCAGACAGCATTCACTTGCTGCAATAATCTTTCAGCCAATTTCCAAAGGAATGATCATGCGCGAACAAAAAATTAAAATGCAAGGCATCACCAAGGTATTTGCCACCGATGAAATGGAAACCCATGCCCTGCGCGGTATCGACCTGGATATTTTTGCCGGTGATTTCGTGTCGATTTGTGGTCCGTCCGGCTGCGGAAAATCAACCTTACTCTCCTTATTGGGACTGCTGGATATGCCAACCGCCGGCAGCTATCAGATAGAAGGGCATGAAGTCAGCGGACTCACTCTTAGCGAAGCCGCCTATATTCGCAATGAGAAGATTGGTTTTATCTTTCAGTCATTTAACTTAATTGATGAATTAACAGTGTTTGACAACGTCGCGTTGCCGCTGCGCTATCGGCGGCAAGCTGTGCCGAAAACCGAACTCGACGCGCGGGTGATGGCCTGTTTAAAAACCGTGGATATGACGCACCGCGCCGGCCATCGACCCAATCAACTTTCCGGTGGACAACAACAGCGGATCGCAATTGCCCGCGCACTGGTCGGCAACCCTGCCCTGCTGCTGGTCGATGAACCGACCGGTAACCTGGATTCGAAAAACGGCGATGCGGTGATGGATATGTTGTGTGAGCTGAATACCAACGGCACCACCTTGTGTATGGTCACGCACGATCCGCGGTATGCCGATATGGCATCCCGGAAACTGCACTTGCTGGATGGCCGCATTTTGGATGCTGAGGGAGCGCCTCTGGCGCAACGCACCGAGCAGAGCAAAGTACAGATCGCCACCCCAGTACGTCAGGTTGCACCATGATCATCAGCTTGCAGCTGTTGCTGCTGCATAGCTTGCTGTTGCCCATCATCTTACTTGCGGCAGCCATGTTGTGCCCAGCACCACAAGATCCATTTGGCACTGAACACCCGAAACAAGGATAAGCCGATGCTCTGCACCCAGGATTTTTCAACCGCTCTCTACGCCCTTGGAAAAGCGAAAGGCTACGCCGCTACGGTGGTGCTGACGCTTGGCTTAACACTCGGCACTTTAGTCGCCATGTTTAACCTGAATTATCAAATCCTGGCAGCGCCTTTGCCATTTGCGGAGGAGGATAAACTCGTGGTTGGCAGCGGCCGCTGGCTGGACAGCAACGGCCAGGTGCTGAGTGAACGCAGTTTGCCAAAAGTGATGCTGCAAATGTACTCGCAACGCTCCGCCAGTCTGACCGACCATGGCCTATTTGCTTATGCCGGCACTTATACTTTGCGTGATTTGCCACAAGCGCCAGTGGCAGAAATTGCCTATACCACACCAGGTTTTATGCGGATGTTCCAGATGCCAATGCTGAAGGGCCGCGCTTTTGACGACAGTGAAGAGTTTGGCAGTCAGCTTGCAGTGGCGGTGATCAGCGAGTCGTTGTGGCGCCAGCATTATCAGGCCGACCCGGAGATCATTGGCCAACATATTAATGTGCGCGATCAACAGTTTCGGGTGGTCGGTGTCGCCAGCGCTGACTTCAAACAACCGGACTTCTATGGCCCGATGATGGGCGCTGTGGAGGTGTGGCTGCCACTGGATTTTGACGGCCCACTGCACTCTACGCCAAACAGCAGAGGCTCGGCTTTCCTGTTTTATCTGGCAAAACTGGCTGATGCCGGGCAGCGCCAGCTGTTTGAACAGGAACTACGGCCACAGATCAGCAGCCGCTGGCAGGAAGTCAGTGCTGATACTCCCTCCCTGGCCGGCCGGCAGGTCATCTTTGAGGCGTACAGCCTGCGCCAATTCCTGCAAAATGATGAAACACAAACACTGCTGATGTTTGCAGGCGCCTTGGTCCTGCTCCTGATTGCCGCCACTAATGTCACCAATTTGTTGTTGTCACACGCGGCCAAACAACAACGCAACCTCTGTATTCAGGCGGCGCTTGGTGCGCAGCGTAAACACTTATTTAGCCGGGTACTGGCCGAACTCAGTGTGTTAATGCTGGCTGCAATGCTGCTCGCTTTGGTGGTCGCCGAGGGAGTGAGTGTACTGTTGCATCGATTCAGCAGCGACCTCATTCCGTTGTATACCGATTTGGGTTTTGGCTGGAGCAGTTTGCTGTTTGCCGGCTGCTGTTGCCTATTGCTGACGATGGCCTTTAGTTTGCTCATCAGCCGGCGTATCAACCTGCAGGCGCTGCAACAATCGCTGCAAAGCAGTGGCAAAGGGGGTGGCATCCAGGTCAGCCCGCGCGCCCGCCAGTTATTAATTGGCGCGCAGGTGATGCTCGCCGCCATTTTACTGGTCTGTAGTGCGCAGGTGTTGCTGCACAGTATCAGTCAGCTAAGCAAACAGCTTGGTTTTGCTGCGCAAGACCGCTTTCAGGTGTATCTCGACAATATTACGCCCTTCCCTGCGGCCAGCGTGCCACGTGAAGAGCAGGATGCCTTTTACCGGCAACGCAAAGATGAAATGATGCAGCTGCGTGATGCTCTGCAACAACACCCGGCCATTGCCAAGGCTGCAGTTGCCAATGGTGCACCGGCGTCTTTTTATGGGCCCTCTGGCGATTTTCTGCGCGTGCTGGTCTCGCCTGACCAGCCAAATCAGATTCTGGACAGCAGGTTACTCCACACCGACCAGAACTTTATCTCGTTGTTTGACATTGCTTTATTGGCAGGGCGTAACTTTAGCGCGCAGGAAATCAGCAGCCGGGCGCCGGTAGTACTGATCAGTGACACGCTCGCCAGAGCCTTATTGGGCGATGACAGGCCGGTGGGTCAAATGATCGGGCAGTTTCTGCACAGCCAAAGCAGCCTGCCACCACTGGAAATTATTGGCATCACAGCGGATTGGTACGCAACCGACAGTGAACTGTTTGAGCCGGAAAAATATCGGGTTTACGGCACCGGCAACCCCATTTTTGCCAGCGTGATCCTGCTGCAGACAAAACCTGGTCAGCAGATCGACAAGGCTGCCGTGAACGCGGCAATGACATCGGTATCACCGAATTATCTCGTCGATGACATCGCCAGTATTGCCGGCAACCTGACCAAGTTGCATTACAACACTTATCTCGCGCTTGGTATCACCAGTGCTTTGGTGGTGCTGAGTTTTACGCTAGCTGCCATCGGTATCTATGGCGTACTGAATTACAGCGTGCAAATGCGCCGCTTTGAACTGGGCGTGCGCATGGCCATTGGCGCCCGTCCCTTAACGATTTTACGCCAGTTGCTGGCGGAAAACTTAAAGCCCGTCTTGGCCGGTTTATTCGCTGCCGCCTTAGCGCTGGTGGCGATTTGGCTTGGTTTCAGGTACCTCACGTTGCAGGTTGCAGTATCAGGCAGCGGTTTTGGCCTGCCCTTGCTGCTGATTGTGTTGCTCACCGTCATCACCTCACTGTTATCGGTGTGGGGCATTATCCGAAAACCAGCGATCTATGCGTTACAAGGACGTTAACATGCTGACCATCAAAGATTTTTCTACAGCACTGTATGCGCTCAGCAAAGCCAAAGGTTATGCCGCCACTGTGGTACTAACGCTTGGCCTGACCCTCGGCAGCCTGATTGCGATGTTTACCCTGAGTTATCAACTGCTGCTGGCACCGCTGCCGTATCCGGACGATGAACAACTGGTGGTCGGCAGTGCCAGCTGGCTGGCCAAAGACGGCTCGGTGTTATATCAGCGGGTCCTGCCCAATGTGGCCTTCCCGGTATACCGCCAGCTGCCGGAACAACTAAGTGACCACGCCCTGTACGGCTATGCTTTTGAAGCGCTGACACTCCGTGATTTGCCACACAGCCCACTGATCCAGGTGGCTTATACGACACCGGGTTTTATGCGCATGTTCCAGATGCCGATGCTGCACGGTCGTGCTTTTAGTTCTGAGGAAGACATCAACAGCTTTACGCCGGTCGCGGTGATTTCCGAGCAGATCTGGCGCACCAACTACCAGGCTGATCCGACGTTGATTGGCCGCACGGTTACCATTGGTCAGCAGGCGTACAAGGTGGTTGGTATCAGCGCAGCGTCTTTTGCCGAGCCACGCTTGCTCGGCCCGTCGCGGCGCAATGATGTCTGGCTGCCTTGGGACTTTAACCCGGTGGCCGCACGCAATCCCGACAACATCAGTGGTTGGCAGTTTTACCTCGGTCGTTTAAAAGACAGTGCCCAACGCGAGGCTTTTGCCAACGCCATCACCACCCCTATTAATCAGCATTACCAGGATATCGCTCCTGAAAGCGAGGCGGGCCGAAGTTTGGTGTTTAATGCTGAACCCCTGCGGCAAATGCTACACGGTGACAGCGGCCAACGCGCCTTGTGGATGTTGGCTGGTAGCCTGTTGTTACTGCTGGTCGCTGCCACCAATATCGTCAATTTGCTATTTTCGCGCGCCGCCCGTCAACAACGCGCCATGAGTATTCATATTGCCCTGGGCGCACAGCGCCAGCACCTGTTTAGCAATCTGCTGGCTGAGTTGAGTTGGCTGCTGCTTAGCGCGCTCCTATTGGCTTTGCTGATCGCCCACGGCCTGTACCAGCTGTTACAGATCTATGGCGCAGACCGGCTGCCACGGCTCAGTGCTTTAACTCTGGATGGCCCGGTGTTGCTGTTTGCCAGCTGCAGCACGCTGCTGTTGGGGTTTGGGTTTGCCGCTTTGGTAAATAGTAAAATCAATTATCACGCCATCCAGCAACAACTGCAAAGCAGCGGGAAAGGCAGTGGTGTGCAAATCAGTCGTCACACCCGCCAGCGCCTGATTGCTGCCCAAATGATGTTGACCGCCATGCTGCTGGTATGTTGCCTGCAAGTACTGCAACAAGCGCTGACCCAGTTACGTCAGGATGTGGGCTTTACCAGTGCAGAGCGTTACCAAATCACCATCGACGATGCCACCCCAGAGCCCAGCGAACAGTGGAGCATTGAGCAGCGTCGGGCGGCCCTGCGCCAGCGTAAAAATGAGCTGATGCAAATACGGGATATTTTACGCCAGCATCCGGCGGTGCAAACGGCCAGTGTCGCCAACTACCCACCCGCTTCGTTTGATGGATTGTATGATGTGTCGAATCTGCTGGCTGATTTGGCTCAGCCAACCAACATCTTGATCAGTCGGGGTACCACCACCGACGAGTTTTATCTGCCGCTGTTTGAGATCCCACTGCTGCAGGGGCGTAACTTTACCGCACAGGAAGTCAGTAGTCAGGCGCCAGTTTTGATCATCAATCAGACCTTTGCCAACAAGCTACGCCCGGACGGTCAGGTGTTGGGGCTTCAGCTCCATAACGTATCAGGCGATCGCAGCTTTCAAATCATCGGCGTCACCGCCGATCACCGCCTGCCCGATGAATGGTCAACGACCGAGCCAAACCGCAGTTACAGCCCTGGCAATATTTCGTACACAGCCAGCTTTGCGCTACAGCTGAAACCCGGCCAATCCATTGATAAAACGGCGATGAATCAGGCAATGGCACAAGTGTCAGCCGCCTATAAAGCCGCAGAGGTTTACAACATTGGCGACAACGTCGACCGTATTCTGTTTGCCAACTACCTGTCCGTTGCCGTGACCGGCGCGTTGGTGCTGATTTGCTTCGCGCTCGCTGCCATCGGTATCTATGGAATCTTGAGTTACAGCGTGCAAATGCGCCGCTTTGAGTTAGGGGTCCGCATGGCGGTTGGTGCACGACCTGCCACGATTTTGCGCCAACTGCTGGGGGAAAACTTAAAACCTGTGCTGGCAGGGTTAGCACTTGCTGCGGTTGGGCTTGTCACTCTATGGTTAGTACTGCAAAAAACCAGCTTCACTGTCGAGCTGTCCGGGAGTGGTTTTGCTCTGCCGCTTGGCCTGATCGCCCTGCTCACCACTCTCACGTCGCTGCTTTCGGTCTGGGGGATCATCCGCAAGCCAGCCATCTATGCATTACAAGGACGTTAACATGCTGACCATTAAAGATTTATCTAACGCACTTTATACCCTTAGTAAAGCCAAAGGTTATGCCGTCACGGTCATCCTGACTCTTGGGTTAGCCCTTGGCACTTTAGTCGCCATGTTTAACCTGAATTATCAAATCCTGGCAGCGCCTTTGCCTTATGCCGATGAAGAGCAGCTGGTGGTTGGCAGCACGGAGTGGCTCGATAAAGAAGGAACTGTGATGTATCCGCGCATACTGCCGGTGCATTTATTTCAGCAGCTGTACCCCATCACATCAGAACAACTCAGCGACCAGGCACTGTTTAGTTTTTCTTATGTTGGCATGACGTTGCGCGATTTAGCCCATAGCCCGCAGGTCCAGATTGCCTACACCACCCCCGGTTATATGCGTATGTACCAGATGCCGATGTTGCATGGCAGGGCTTTTAGTGTCGAAGAAGAGGTCGGCAGCCAGCAAGCGGTGGCCATTCTCAGTGAAAAAACCTGGCGTGAACACTACAACGCCGATATTGCCATGGTTGGTCGCAGTATTCAGGTGGGAAATCAGTTTTTTAAAGTGGTGGGGATTGCCGCCGGGCATTTTGTCGAACCCAGGCTGACCGGCCCCTCCCGCCAGAACGATCTCTGGCTGCCTTGGGAATTTGCCGACGATGGTCAATCACGCCCAGGCGATATTAGTGGTGCACATTTGTATCTGGCCAAACTGAAAGACGCTGGTGAGCGTCTGGCCTTTGAGCAAAGGTTAAGAGCCGACATCGCGCCAAAATATCAACAGGAAATTGCCGGCGTACCAAGTGAAGTTGGTCGCAGTGTCCGTTTTAATGCTGAGCCACTGCGCCAGGTATTGGAAGGTGATAGCCGCAGCCGCATTTTGTGGATGCTGGCCGGCAGCCTGCTGTTATTGTTGATAGCAGCGGCCAATATCATCAATTTATTATTATCACGCGCCGCCCGCCAAGAGCGCAGCATGAGTATTCAGGCTGCTTTAGGGGCGCAGCGTCACCACTTAATGGCACAAATTCTGGCAGAGCTGAGCTGGTTAATGGCCGCTGCCTTAGTGTTGGCTTTTGCGGTGGCCGAAGTTGCCTACACTTTATTACAACATTATGCCTCAGACTCTTTGCCACGGTTAACCGAGTTGGGCATAGATGGGGCCACACTGGTTTTTGCACTAACCACCACCTTGTTGTTAGCGCTGGCTTTTGCATGGTTAATCAGCCGGCAAATAAACTACCGTGCGCTGCAACAAAATCTGCAAAGCAGTGGCAAAGGCAGTGGCGTGCAAATCAGTAGCCGCACCCGCCAGTTGTTAATTGGTGCTCAGGTGATGCTGGCCGCCATGTTGCTCATTTGCAGCGCCCAGGTGCTGTTGCAGTCTTTACAGCAACTGCGGCAACAAATTGGTTTTGCCAGCAGCGATCGTTATCAGGTAACTATCGATAACATTACACCAGCGCCGGATGAAAACCTGCCACTGGAGCAACGCCGCGCTGCCTACCGCCAGCAAAAAGAAGAGCTGATGCAGGTGCGGGACCTATTGCAGCAACATCCGGCGGTGCAGTCGGTGTCGGTCAGCAACTACCCACCGATTTCATTTGACGGTTATTACGGATCGGCCAACTTTATTCGCACTCCGGATAAACCAAACGACTTACTGTTTAGTCGCGCCGTGTATACAGATCAGTATTATCTGCCGCTGTTTGAGATCAAATTAGTCCAGGGTCGTAACTTCACGGCGCAAGAAATCAGTAGCCAGGCATTGGTGGTGATCATTAATCAAACCTTAGCGCGGCAGCTGCAAGCCGACGGCAATGTACTCGGCCAGAAACTCTATTCACGGGATGGCAGCCTGGTGTATGAAATTATCGGCATTAGCAGCGATCTCCAATTGCCCGATCAATGGTCAGCGGTAGAAACCGGCCGCAGCTATTTAACCCGCAACCTGGGTGAAATAGCCAACCTGCAACTGCAACTGAAACCCGGCATGAAATTGGACAAAACCGACATCAACAGAGCCATGACCCAGGTGTCGCCGCATTATCGCGCCGCCAATGTGTATAGCATCCAGTCCAATGTCGACCGGATCTTGCTGAGCAACTATCTGGCAGCGGCTGTCACCAGTTCGCTGGTGGTTCTTAGTTTTGTACTTGCCGCCATCGGTATTTATGGAGTTTTAAGCTACAGCGTGCAATTGCGGCGTTTTGAACTGGGTGTGCGGATGGCCATTGGCGCGCGGCCAATCACTATCCTGCGCCAGTTGCTGAGTGAAAATTTAAAACCTGTGTTGATGGGTTTAGCACTGGCTGCGCTGGCGCTAGGGGCGCTCTGGCTCAGTCTGCAGCAAAGCACCGTCAGCATGCCACTCTCCTTCGGCGGTTTTGCCTTACCGCTTGGTCTGATTGTGCTGTTGACCGTATTCACTTCTCTATTATCGGTATGGAGCATTATCCGCAAGCCCGCTATTTATGCACTCAGAGGGCAATAAGAGCAACAGCAATTGCTCTGTTGATTGAACAGTGGCTGATTGGCGATTGCTAATGGTTATGTTAAAAAGAGGCGTTAATAACACCAAAAATATACACGGAAAATCAATCGGATGATCAGCATGCCTCTGTTTTCTGTGCCGCGGTCTGGCCGACAGCCACATCGCGGTGGACCCAAAATCGCCCTACTTCTGCTCAGTTGCTTGTGGCTGAACGGCTGTAGCCAGACCAATCAAATCGACACGTTGGCCTCTCCTCCACAACCATTAACGACTGACGGTCGGTTTAAAAATCTTTATCCGGGTGAAAAAACCTATCCGCTGACCTGTCAGCAGGATTGTTATGTACCGCAACCAACCTTGGCTTGTCAGGCAGATTCGCCCGCCGAGCAATGCCGTTATACCGGTCCTCAGCAATGGCCTGAGCTTGATGCAGGTTTTACCCTGCGCTGGCTCGGCCATGCCAGTTTTCACATTCAAACCCGCGATGGGCAGCAGATATTGCTGGATCCGGTGCTAGAGCAATTTGATTGGCCGGTGAACTGGGCCTTTTGGCTCAGTGAAGGGTTTAACCGGCAGCTGCCGGCCAAGCTGACAGATCAGGAACTGGCCGCCACTGATGCCGTGTTGTATTCGCATATTCATTATGATCACTTTAATAAAGCCGATATTTCGCGTTTAGGTGCAAAGCCCAGCTATCTGGTGCCGCTGGCGGTGGCAGATCATTTCCCGCAACAACAGCTGAAGATCACCGAAATGGCTTGGTTTAGTCAACTGCAGCTCGGCTCATTAAAGATCCATGCACTGCCAGCCCATCACTTTAGCAACCGCATCTGGGTACCGTTTTTATACGAAGATTTTGGCGAGAGTTCCTGGAATGGCTGGCTATTGGAATCTAATGGTAAAAAGCTATTTTTCGCCGGAGATACCGGCTACTCACCGCACTTTGCCGAGATTAAGCAGAAGTATGGCAACATCGATATCTGCTTGCTACCGATTGCTTCTTACCACCATGAAACCGATGGCGCCTGGTACCGATACGTACATACCACGCCGGAAGATGCGCTAAGCGCAGCGGTTGATCTGGGATGCAAACTAATGATCCCCTGGGGTTATGGCAACGCCAGCTGGAAAATGGGTGATCACAGTTCTCACGCGCCGCTACAACGATTGCTGACGATGCAACAACGCTTAAAAGATCAACCGCAGGGCAAGGTACCGCTGTTGATCCTCAACGAAGGCGACCAGGTAAAACTCTAGCTAATTGTTAACTTCAGAGTAAGATCAATGGGGTCAGAGTCAATTGATTTTTATAAAAATCAATTGACTCTGACCCCATTGATCCTGGCCCCACGATTTACAACTGAGCCCATTGCCGGAGCAGATTGTGATAGTGGCCGGTCAGACTTAACACTTCGCTACTATCGCCGATTTGCTGGCGCAGTGCTTGAATCGTACGATCCAATTCAAATAGCATCGAACGTTGTTGATCATCTTTCACCATACTCTGAGTCCAGAAAAAACTGCAGACCCGCTCGCCACGGGTGACCGGTTTGACCTGATGCAGGCTGCTGGACGGATACACAATCAGGTCCCCAGCCGGCAGCTTCACTTCGTGCGCGCCGAAGGTATCCTGCACCTGCAGTTCACCCCCATCATAATCTTCCGGCTCGGTCAAAAATAACGTCGACGAAACGTCTGTGCGTAAACTTAAAGTACTACCGGGTAAAATCCGGATCGCACCATCGACATGCAAGCCATAATGTTCACCACCGCTGTAACTGTTGAACAACGGCGGCACCGTACGATAAGGCAGCGCCACCGCCAAAAACTGCGGGTGCTGATACAGCTTTTGCAGAATATATTCACCAAGCTGCCGGGCAAGTGGGCTGTCGACTGCAAGCTGACGATTCTGTTTCACCAATGCTCCCTGCGGACCTACAGTCGCTTTGCCATCCCCCCACTCTCCCGCCGCCAGTAATTGACGGATCTGAGCGACTTCTTCTTTGCCCAGAAATTCCCGGATTTGTAACATCATCGTCTTCCGCTCCACGCCTGCAGCTGATAAGGCCAAATTTTGGGGTCAGAGTCAGACCCTGACCCCACTGTCTTAAAAGGCGACATTCACCCCGAGCTTGGCTGAACGTGGGGTGCCCTGATGAAAACGCGAACCGCCATTATTCAGGCTGGCGATATATTCCTCGTCCAGTAAGTTGAACAAGTTGAACTGAACCGTCACTTCAGGCGTGACGACATAAGACACCATCGCATCGACGACCCAATAATCCGGCACTTCGAGTAATGAAGCTGTCGCCGGATTAAGCGCGGTATTGTTGGAACGCGCCACTGAATCCATGTACCGGACGCCACCGCCGATGCTGAAATTCTGCTGACGGTAAGTGCTCCACAGCGTAAACGTCGTTTTTGGCGTCCACTGGATCACCGCCCCCTCGGTCGGAGATGCGCTGTAGCGAGAGCCGCGGCTGATTTTTGGATCCAATAGCGCCAGGCCCGCACTCACCTCCAGACTATCCAGCGGCATCCCGACTAAACCAAGCTCCAATCCTTTGACGGTCTTCTCGCCCACCTGCAGGTAAGTGTTGACATCGTCCCGCACCAACTCATTTTTATTGACGCTTTTAAAGACTGCTGCCGTTGCGAATAGCTTGTCGTCCCGCAGATTCCACTTCGTCCCTAGCTCCAGATTGCTGCCTTTTTGCGGATCCAACGCTGGGTTGTTTTGGTTGGTGGCCGATGAACTTAACTGAAAGCTGGTACCTCCCGGCGGCAATTGTGAGGTGGAATAACTTAAATACACTGAACCATCCTCGGTTGGTTTATAGTTTGTACCTATTTTATAACTTAATAGATTATCCGATGCCCGCTCATGAGTACCAATTTTTGTCCCTACCGGGATAGTTTGTGGTGTCGCAGTGCCTTGAATGCTGATGTTGTCCGTGGTGGTATTGTAATGTTCAGCACGCACGCCGGCGCTTAGCTGCCATTGGCTATTTAAATCAATGGTATCCATGGCATAAAATGCCGCCGTTTCCGTAGATCCTTCCGCTTTGGCTCCGGTCAACACCAGGGGCGCAAAAACATCGGCGGTCGATGGCTGATATAAATTCGCTGCGACCTGGGTAACCCCTGCCGCCAAGCCTTTGGTGTAATTGAGCTGACTTTCATAGCTAAATTCAACACCGGTTGCCAGTGTATGCTGCAAGCCCGCGGCATTGAACACTGCTTTCAAATTCGATTGGTTAATTAAGATCTGATTTTTCTGATCTTTGCCCTGTCGTGAGCGGCTCACCGTCCAGGTTGCCGGGTCATATTTCGTCGCAGCCGGGATCGCCAGTGCATTGGTACCGGTCAACACGTAGTCTTGTGATGACACGCCATAACGTGAGGTATTGGTCAACGTAACCTGTTCGGTAAAATCGTGTTCTATCCGCAGCGTCAGCATGTCTGCCAGCACATGATCATAGTCGGACTTTGCACCATAGAAATTACTGCGATCAACCGCGGTCAGCGCCGGTCCATCGCCTTGCGGAAAGGCGGTCACATAGGCACTGCTGTAATATCCTGCCAAACCCACAGGTGGCAAACCACCATCTTGGATATTATCTTGTTGAACGTGCAACAGATTGAGCAGGGTGCGGGTTTGCGTGTTGAGGCCAAAAGCCAGGGACGCTGCCAGGCCAGTGCTGTTGTTTTCCACCACGTCGCGATTGGGGACACCGCTATCCTGGCGCATCACATTCACCCGTATCGCGGCATTGTCAATCGCCAGAGCACGGTTAACGTCTGCGGTCACTCTTTTATGGGATCCCGAGCCAATCGTCGCGCTGCCGGTGGTTGCATCCTCCAAACTCGCCATTTTCGTCCCCATATTGACATAGCCGGACGAAGTGCTACGACCGTTATCCACCCCAGCCGGGCCTTTGGCAATCTCCACCAGATCGGTGTTAAAGACGTCGCGGCTAATAGTGCCCAGGTCGCGGATGCCATCCACATAAATACTGCCCTGAGTGTCAAAACCACGCATAAATATCGAATCGCCGGTGGCGGTATTGCCGTTTTCACCCATCAACATGGTGATCCCGGGCGTGTTGCGCAGGGTGTCACTTAAACTGACAGCCGCCTGTTGCTGAAATAGCTCCTTTTTTACCACCACAATCGTTTGCGGGGTATCCACCAAAGACTGTGTTTGTTTCGGTGAGCTCGCCTTGGTCGCGATAAATTCCGGCTCGATGCTGTCGGCCTTCACTTCCACCTCGGCCAGTTTGCCGGCCTTGGTATTTTGGGCACTGTCCGACAGGGGTTGTGCTGCCACCGACAGCGCCGGGATCGCCAGCAGAAGTGCCGACGCCAGTGCGGTTTTGCTCATTGGATACGTTTTCGTCTGATGATACGCCATGATGTTCTTTTCCTTGAAATAGGTGGCGTCGATACAGGACGCCGGATAGCCTGAATGGTGGCTGTGAAAACCGGGCGAGATCTTATCGATAACTATTCGCATTTGCAAATGGTTTTCATTTAGAATATTGCGGAGTGAATCAGAGGTTGAAATGTGTTTGGTCGCTTGGGGCTTAATCCCCCCAATAATGTCAGGGGCTCAATCTCGCGATAGGCTGAGAAACGCGTCATCAAGCGTATAAATTCATAAAAAGACCGAGAAAACTATTGGAAAAGATTGTGATGAGGGTTGTGATGAGAGACGCCTGAAACCTCCCGGAACACAGCGTCAGCACCGGGCAGCTTTGTTGTCAGGGCGAAGGGCCAGCAGTGTTTTTTGGTAAATATTGCGTTTTGTGACGTTGCAACTGCTGATTAAACTCCCGAACAAAGTTGCGGTTTTTTGGATTGGCCAGCAACACCAAATGCAAACTTTTATGTTCGCGCAGACTCTGACTGAATTGTACTTTCCCCTTTGCCACGGCTTTGACCTCAGCATCATGTTGGATCAGATACTGCAGCACTCGGTTGTCGATCACGGCCGCATCCAGCTCACCGCGCGCGACTTGCAGCACATTGTCTTTATCAGCGCGATTGACCGTCGGCTTTAAGGTTTTTGCTGCGATCAGTTGATCAAGTTCTGACATGTTCAGATAATCCTGCACCACCCCAAAACGATAATTCCCAAGCGCCAGAAAGCTGGTTAACAGCAAGGGATTGTCCACCCGTTCCACCAATCCCAGTTCACTGTAGCCGATTGCGCCCGACTGCAGTAACTTCGGATCCTGGATTGGGTATTCCGGATAATAAGCCAGATGTCCCTGGGTACCGCTCATCACTAGCGCGACCGATTGGCTCCAGGGTAAAAAATCGACCTGCACCTGATATCCCATTGCAGTGAACACCTGGCGCAATAATCGGGTCGTTTCTCCGCCCTCTGGCAACGCGGCGCCGGTGTAAGGAGCCCAATCCAGACTGGTTATCAACACCGTCGGTGATGTCGATGGTACGGGATTGGCACCGCTGGTTAGCAGCCGTCCAGAACTAGTAGCAGCCACCGGAAAAGTACAGATTACCGTAAATAGCACAGCAGACCCTACTGTAGTCATCAGCCCGCGCCCGAAGCTGCGACGATGCCGCGGTTCCCCCGGCATCGTCGGCTGAGAAACGATTGTCTGACAAAGCCTATTCATGACTGATTCCCGCTCTCCCGCGTAAACCGCTATTGCTGCCTGCAGCGCTAACTTCGCAATTTCGCTAATTGATTATCAATTTCAGTGGTGATCTGCTCAATCGCCTGGCTAATGGTTAAATTAGTCCCAGATAACTGATTCAGATCCCGGGTTGCGTCATCAATGGCGGTGATATTGCGATTAATTTCCTCACTCACCTGATTTTGCTCTTCCGCCGCAGCTGCTACCTGAAAGGCGTTGTCTGCAATAGTCGAAATGCCCGCCGTGGCCGCCGACAGCTGAGTATAGGAGCTTTCGGCTTCAACCAGCGTTGAACTGACTTTATTGGTGTTGGCGGTGATTTGGCTGACGGTGGTCGCCACTTGCTGTTGCAAACCATGGATCAGGTTTTTAATTTCGTCGGTCGAGCTATGGGTGCGTGCGGCCAGCGATCGCACTTCATCCGCCACTACGGCAAACCCCCGCCCTTGCTCACCTGCCCTGGCTGCTTCGATGGCGGCGTTAAGCGCCAGTAAATTGGTTTGTTCGGCAATGGCCTGAATGGTCTCGATAATCCCATTGATTTGTTGACTACTATTGGACACATTTTGAACAGCCAACCTGGTTTGTTCAAATTCTCCGGCCACATTTTTAAAGGCGCTGACAGTCGCCTGAAACAGCTGATTCGCGGCAGTTAAAGCTGCTAGTGAACTTTGTGCCCCTTCTGCGGTACGACCGGCTAAACTGGCCACTTCGTGGGCTGTGGCGGTCATCTGATGCATCGCCGACGCCACATTCTGCACCTCGGCGGCCTGTAAATTAGTGGCTTGATTGGTTTGGCCGCTGACCCCGACCAGCTGCTGGCATTGCTGCTGCAGTTGACCGGAATTTTGTTTCAGTGCCAGGATCATTTGCCGCAGTTTGGTGGTAAAGGCGTTAAAACCTTCCGCCATATCACGTAATTCCTGATCACGGCTACTGGCTAATTGCCGGGTTAAGTCCCCTTCTGAACCCGCCAGTTGTTTCATTAATTGGCTCATATCCACAATAGGTTGCGTTGCCGACTTTAACCAGACAGCGGTCAGCACCACAAAACCGCCCAGTAGCACCAGCCCCAAAATAATCATCTGCCCGGTAGTGGCTGCGGCATCTGCGGAGAGCTGGGCTGACAATTGATTCGCCACACTCAGCGCGACGGCTTTTGGCACCGCGATCACCACTTGCCAGTCGGCATGCGCCGCCTCGACATTCAATTTGCGGCTGATGACAAAATCTTGCTGATAGGTCGATAACTGGGCCTGGTGTCCAGCCAGGTGGCGGTTAAAGTCGCCGTCCAACTCTGGCAGCGGCTGACCTAATTTGTCCGGAAAACTATTACTGGCAAGCAATAAACCATGTTTACTCACCAGATAGAGCCTTGCTTTGCCGCCATAAAGTTGTGCCGCTTGTTTTTGCAACAAAGTTTGCAACACCGGCAAATTCATATCCACCCCGGATACGCCGCGAAATTCGCCATTCACCAGCACCGGGTAAACCAACGAAGTCAGCAGCACCGAATTGCCTGGAGTGATTTCCCATAAATAGGGCTCCATCAAACAAGGTTTTTTCTGATCGCGACTACATAAATACCATTCTGCTTCACGAATACCATGTTGGTTTTTGCTATCGACATATTTGACTGAGGGATCCGGCACTTGCACAAATTTCACACCGCCATTTTCGCGAACCCAGTAAATTTCCATACTGCCGGTTTTCGAACTATGTGATTGTTCCAGTGAAAAGTTACTGTCGGCATTGTCATAGCCATTGGGTTCAAACTGCCCAAATAGCGAGCTAATTCCCGTGTTGGCGCTGAGTAACTCACCCGCCATTTGCTGAACCTGCTCCCGGCTATAGGGCGGTTGTTTACTGCCATGCGCGGTCGCACTTAACACGGCGGAGAAGTATTTCGCCAGGTCGAAATTGCGGTTAATCAGCGCCTCTGTTTCAAAGGCAATGGCTGCGGCAGCGTCCGTTAAAGTTTGTTCAGCTTGCTGCTGCATCGATTGACTTAGCGCAACGGTCGCGGAATCGTTATTGCGACTCATCGAATACCAGCCCACACCGGTCATCACAGTGATACTGATAGCGACAAATAGCGCTACCCCCAAGGTTAATTTAAATCGCAGAGAGCCTAATTGCATTGCATCACCCGTTTAACTATCAGAACTGTGTGAATGAACTACGTTTTTTAAAACTGAAAGGTTCGTGCCACCGACAACGATATTTTGGCGTCGCCATAAAACGGCAATGAATAATCGGTATCGTCAAAAGCCAGCGTCCAGTTCAACCCAAAGCCACTGGTCAGATAGGCAATCCGCCAATGATGGTAAGTGCCATCGGTATCGCGCAGGAATTTGTCGGTTTGGGTTGAGGTTGAGCGATCCACCGTTAATAACAGACTACCGTTTTCATGCAGTGGAATGGTGTGAAATAGTGCCACAATGTAATGACCGCCACCGGCACCAAAATAGTCCGACGCATACCAGTAACCCAGCTTGGTGTTGTAATAGGTCAGTTTGATGTAGGCTTCAGGGAAATTAAACGCTTTACTATTGGCGCTGCTGCTACCGTGATAGGTGTATTGCGCCACACCCACATCAATCAGCCAGTCCTCATTCAATTGATGCCAATAACCAACAGTGGCATCAAATTCAACATCGGTACCTGGCGAAAACTTCACCGTCGACGCCCAGAGTCCGGCATACCAGCCATCCCCGGAGCTCCAGTCCAGACTCGGCTGCAACGCCGGATCGTGGTCGGTTAAGGTAATCCCGTTAAATAAATAGTTCGACGTGTAAGTGACGGTAGAGCTGACATCAGCAACACAGTTGACTGAACAGAGCGAACTTAGGGCAAAGAAAACAGCAGTGGGATATCGCAGCATCGGAAATCTCCGGCAGATCGTGACAACAAGACGGCAGACTTAAGGTATAGCAGGAGAAAACAAGCCCGTGCCAGGTTTGTCGGAAATTAAACGCAGAACATCGTCGCTAAGCACCTGATTTGGAAACGCAATCATCTCAAACCTGAGTTCCCCTTGAAACTCTCCATGCATAAATCATCTAAAAGGCATCTCGACAAGGAAATACAAAAAATTTACTTATTATTCAAAATAAACTTGAATGACCGATTTATAAAATAATCGCTGCCACCATCAAAGTATGGGCATTTCAGTTACAGCTGATTTTGGTTGTGTGAACAATGCTGCGCAAGGTGGGAATCGATACCTTAAGAATTGAAGTATTACTCCGTACCTTGAGCGCGAAATACTGAAAGGAAGTTATATGAAAGGAAGTTATATGAAAGGAAATAACCTGTTAAACCTAATAAGATTGCCTGTATTCATTATGGCAGGTTGGATTGTTTATTCTCTGAACAATCATAATCAACAACACCTGCACGATATATTGGGTAACGCCAGTTTATTATTTTTAATACTAACCATCCCATTTGCAGCCAGCCAGTTCAAAAGAATGAGAAGACATAAACATTATGTTTTCTGTTTCTTCTGCAGCGTCGGACTCCTGATGATGTTATCTAATGTACATAACGACTCTGCCACCGATAAGTCCAGAACATTTTATACGGTGATGTACTTTATCCTAAGCATACTGCCAGCAACACATTTATATGAAAAATTGAACAACACTTCCGACATAAAAGAGTTTTTTCGGCAATGGAAAGAATGGGTCAGCACAACCACCACAACATTGTTTTTGTTCTACATATCAGCAATCTCTCTGAATATATTTTTTATCTTTCACCCAGATAAATTAAACCCGCTTTATCAAGCGCATTCAGACTGGTTACTTTCAATAGTGGCACAGATGATGGTGATCTTGATCATCATCGATACTTTAAAATCAGAAAAGTTGCTTATTGAGTTAAGAGTCAATCAATAACGATTGGGTTGAGCTGGGCAGGTTGTATTTTTAAATGAGCTGGGGGCAGTGTAGTTCAACACTGCCCCTCAGATAGAACGAATAACGATTGCATCGACGGCATGTTGGGGTCAGGATCTGACCCCGGACAAACTTAACTACCGTGTTTATCGGTATGACGCATATGCGGGAACAAAATCACATCACGGATGCTCGGTGCGTCGGCCAGCAACATCACCAAACGGTCAATCCCAATCCCCTGGCCTGCCGTTGGCGGTAAACCGTGTTCCAGTGCGGTGACGTAATCTTCATCGTAGAACATCGCTTCATCATCACCAGCGGCTTTTTGCGCCACTTGCTCGTGGAAACGGGCAGCCTGATCTTCAGCATCGTTTAACTCACTAAAACCATTCCCTAACTCACGGCCGCCGATGAAAAATTCAAAGCGGTCGGTGATTTCCGGATTCTGGTCATTGCGACGCGCCAAAGGCGAAATCTCAGCCGGGTATTCGGTGATAAAGGTCGGTTGCTGCAACTTGGTTTCGACCAGCTCGTCAAACACTTCCATCAAAATACGGCCATGACCATAGTTATCTTTGACTTCAATACCTAACGATTTGGCAAGCGTTGCCACCGCTTCGCGCGTGGTCAATTGTTCGATTTTCACTTCCGGGTTGTAGTGCAGAATAGATTCTGTCACCGACATCCGTGCAAAGGGTTTACCAAAATCAAAGATATGCCCCTGATAAGGCACCTCAGTTGTCCCCAGCACCGACTGCGCCAGACCACGGAATAACTCTTCGGTTAAGTCCATCAGGTCGTTGTAATCGGCGTATGCCCAGTAGAATTCCAGCATGGTGAATTCCGGGTTATGCCGCGTTGACACCCCTTCGTTGCGGAAGTTACGGTTCAGCTCAAATACTTTTTCAAAACCACCGACCACCAGCCGCTTTAAATACAGCTCTGGTGCAATCCGCAAGAACATTTGCATGTCCAAAGCATTGTGGTGCGTTTCAAACGGACGGGCCGAAGCGCCACCCGGAATGCTTTGCAGCATTGGGGTTTCTACTTCTAAAAAGCCTTTGCTGTTAAAAAACTGGCGGATGTACGCCACTGTTTTGGAACGGATTAAAAAGGTTTTGCGCGAAGCGTCGTTCACAATCAAATCTAAATACCGCTGACGGTAACAAGCTTCCTGATCGGTTAAACCGTGGAATTTGTCCGGCAGTGGCCGTAACGCTTTGGTCAATAAGCGGACTTCATCCAACCATACTGTGAGTTCGCCGGTTTGAGTTTTGAACAGCACACCGCTGCCGCCAACGATATCGCCCAAGTCCCACTTTTTGAAACCCTCGTTGTAGACGTTTTCCGGCAGGCTGTCGCGCGCAACATACAGCTGCAATTTGCCGCCAACATCCTGAATGGTGGTGAAACTGGCTTTGCCCATGATCCGGCGCAGCATCATCCGGCCAGCGACTGTGACGCGGATTTTCTGCTCTTCTAATTCTTCTTTGGTCAGATGCTCATACTGCGCATGGATCTGATCGGAAGTTGCATCGCGGCGAAAATCGTTCGGGAAGGCATTACCCTGTTCACGTAATCCCGCCAGCTTGTGTTTGCGCTCAGCAATCAGTTTATTAACGTCCTGATGTTCTTCAATCGGATTGTTCTGTTCAGACATGATAAGTTCCTGATAATAAACTAAATTACAAACCGGCTTTTAAGCTGGCTTCAATAAATTTGTCGAGATCGCCGTCTAATACCGATTGGGTATTGCGGGTTTCCACACCGGTGCGTAAATCTTTGATCCGCGAGTCGTCCAGCACGTAAGAGCGGATTTGACTGCCCCAGCCGATGTCAGATTTGTTATCTTCCAGCGCCTGTTTTTCGGCATTTTGCTTCTGCAATTCAAATTCATACAGCTTGGCGCGTAGTTGCTTATAGGCATTGTCGCGGTTTTTATGCTGCGAGCGGTCATTCTGGCACTGCACCACGATGTTCGTAGGTAAGTGGGTGATCCGTACTGCAGAGTCGGTTCTGTTGACGTGCTGACCACCGGCACCGGAGGCGCGGTAGGTATCGATCCGTAAATCGGCCGGGTTGATATCAATTTCGATATCATCATCGACTTCCGGCGACACAAACACCGAGGCAAACGAAGTGTGGCGGCGATTGCCAGAGTCAAACGGGCTCTTGCGCACTAAGCGATGAACACCGGTTTCGGTCCGCAACCAACCGTAGGCATATTCGCCGGTAAATTTGATGGTACAACCTTTAATGCCAGCGACGTCGCCGTCGGTGACTTCGTACAGTTCAGGTTTGAAGCCCTTGGCGTCACCCCAGCGCAGGTACATCCGCATCAGCATGCTGGCCCAGTCCTGGGCTTCGGTGCCACCAGAGCCGGATTGAATATCGAGGTAACAATCTGCCGGGTCACTTTGACCGGAGAACATGCGGCGGAATTCCAGTTTAGCCAGTTGCGCTTCTAAATCAGCAAGTTCAGTTTGCGCTTCGACAAAGGTATCTTCGTCTTCGGCTTCCACCGCCAGCTCAACCAAACCGGCGACATCTTCGAGGCCTTGATCCAGTTTATCGATGGTATTGACGATTTGCTCAAGTGCCGAACGTTCCTTACCCAAGGCCTGGGCTTTTTCCGGATTGTTCCAGACATTCGAGTCTTCGAGTTCGCGGGAGACTTCTTCTAGTTTTTCTTTTTTGGCATCGTAGTCAAAGATACCCCCGAAGCACTTGGGTGCGTTCAGCTAAGTCTTTGATACTGTTATAAACTGGATTGACTTCAAACATGATTTTTAATGGCGCCTTAAAAATAAGGCGGCAATTGTAGCAAAATTTAAGCAGCAGGTGCAGCCTTTTCCTCAACCGCAACAACGGTCTGCGATTTACGCCGCCGTCATCTGCCGCACCAGCAATTGCAGATTTTGCTGATCACGAAAATCGTTGATATCCAGCTGATACGCCAGCTGAACCTGCTGCACATTGGCATTAGGCCAGCTCTTATTATCCGCATTGAACCAAATCGCATCCACCAACCGGCCGTCATTGGCCTGCAACATCATCTTCAGATGTTTATCCGCCAGCATCCGCTGTTGTACCAGCTTAAACTGCCCCTCAAACACCGGTTCCGGAAAGGATTGCCCCCAGGGGCCGGCTTGTTGCAATAACTCCGCCATTTCGACAGTCAGTTCCTGGCCTGCCAGTTCGCCATCGGTGTAGATCACCGCGGTCAGCAGTTCAGGCGACAGATACTTTTTCGCAATGAAGTTCAGTGCCAGCTGAAAAGTCTCCAGCCGATCTTCGGCAATAGTTAAGCCTGCCGCCATCGCATGCCCACCGAATTTGAGGATCACCCCCGGATACTGAGTGGAAATTTCTTCCAGTAAATCCCGGATATGCACGCCATGAATGGAGCGGGCGGACCCTTTGAGCTCACCGTCATCCCCTCTTGCAAAAGCAATGACCGGACGGTGATAGATCTCTTTCACCCGCCCTGCCAGAATACCAATCACTCCTTGATGCCAATCAGCCTGATACAAACACAGGCAATCCGGTAACTGCGCGTCACTAAAAGACAGTTTTTGCAAAAAGGCCAGGGCTTCAGCTTGCATGCCTTGTTCAATTTCCCGACGCTCGACGTTTAAGCTATCAAGCTCAGCTGCCAGACGACGGGCGATGTTAATGTCAGGTGCTAACAGACAGGAAATGCCCACCGACATGTCGTCCAACCGACCAGCCGCGTTCAGCCGCGGCGCTAATGCAAAGCCAAAATCAGTAGCGGTGAGTTTTTCCGCCTTGCGGTTGGCGACATCAATCAACGCCTGAATGCCGGGCCGCACTTTACCGGCGCGAATTCGTTGTAACCCTTGGTGCACTAAAATACGGTTATTACTATCCAGCGGCACCACATCGGCGACAGTGCCCAGGGCCACTAAATCCAACAGCTCAGCCAGATTCGGTTCTGACCTTGTGGCAAAATCGCCACGTTCGCGCAGTGCAGAACGTAGGGCCAACAGCAGATAGAACGCGACGCCAACGCCCGCCAGGGCTTTGCTTGGAAAAGTGCAACCTGGCTGATTTGGATTGACAATGGCGTCCGCAGCAGGCAATTCGCTACCTGCCAGATGGTGATCGGTCACCAACACTTTTACACCGGCTTTTTTAGCCAACGCAACACCTTCAATTGCCGAAATACCGTTATCGACGGTGATAATCAGTTCAGCGCCTTGCGCCACGGCCAATTCAGCCATTTGCGGTGACAAGCCATAGCCAAAAGCAAACCGGTTGGGTACCAGATATTCCAGATGTTTAAAACCAAAAGCTTTCAGACCAGTCAACAAAACCGCGGTACTGGTGGCGCCGTCGGCATCAAAATCGCCAACAATAATAATATGTTGTTGCTGATCAAGTGCCTGGGTTAATAGCTCGGCCGCAGCCCCGATCCCCTTGAGCGCGGAGAAGGGCAACAGATGCGCCGCAGAACGCTGTAGCTCCTCGGGCAGACCAATCCCCCGATGGGCGTAGACGCGTTGCAATACCGGGTGAACCGGCAGAGAAAACGCAGCTGCGTTTTGCACCGGCCTTTGTTGCAATTGTTTCCATCTGAACGTCATGCGCTTTGACCACTAACGCGCATTTAAACTGGCAGCCAGGGCTTCAGCCGGCTGATATCCCGGAATTAACGTGCCGTCGGCAAGGACAATAGCCGGCGTGCCGCTGATCCCAAAACTCTGGCCCAGGTTATACTGGTCAGCCACGGTATTGGTACACTGGGCAGCTGTAACTTTGCCACCTGCCTTCGCTTTGTCCATCGCTTGCTGTGGGTTTTTCGCACACCAGATCGATTGCAACTCAGTAAAGGTTTCACTGGCAACCCCTCCGCGCGGAAATGCCAGGTATCTTACGGTAATCCCTTGATCTAAATAAGATTGCATTTCATTGTGCAATTTACGGCAATAACCGCAACTGGTATCGGTGAAGACCGTGATCGCATGCTTTTCATTTTTTGCTTTGTATTCAATCACTGAACTTTGCATCGCCTGAATACCAGCCTTGCGAACCTGCTGCAGAATTTTATCGTTTACCAGCTGTTTGTTGGTTAAATCGTAAATGTTCCCTTCAATCAAAAATTGACCGTTGTTCGCACTGAAAAAAAGCCCTTTGTCCGTCAATACCTGCTGTAAACCCGGGACCACCGAATCCGCCACAGAATTGACTTTTAGCCCGACCTGCGCCAGCTCAGCTTTCAACTTGGTGTGATCTTCGGCGACGGTTGCGGCGGCCAGTGAACCGGCGGCCAATGCCAACATCAGACCTGCTACGACTTTTTTCATTCTTTCATTCCTGTATGTCATCTTAAAAACCATCAGCCTCTGGGGTGATGTTGTTGATGGATCTGTTGTAAGCGCAATTGCGCTACATGGGTATATATTTGAGTCGTCGATAAATCACTGTGCCCAAGCAACATTTGAACCGCCCGCAAATCGGCGCCATGATTTAACAAATGGGTTGCAAAAGCATGTCTTAAAGTATGGGGAGACAACGGCGTCCCGATCGCCGCGACCTGCGCATAAAATTTAATCCGGTGCCAAAACGTTTGCCTTGTCATCTGGCTGCCGCGCTGACTTGGGAACACCACATCGGTTTGCTGGGCCAGCAACAAAGCGCGCCCCTGCGCCAGATATCGTTGCAGCCATTCTACCGCGACTTCACCAATAGGTACCAGCCGCTCCTTACTCCCTTTGCCTGTGACGCGAATCACCCCCTGCCGCAAATTCAGCTGTTGCATACTCAGGGACACCAGCTCACTCACCCGCAATCCGGCGGCATACAATAATTCCAACATCACTTTATCGCGAAACTGAATTAAATCATTCACATCCGGCGCAGACAATAACGCATCAACGTCTGCTTCAGATAATGTTTTTGGCAGTGACAATCCAAGTTTCGGATTGAGTAGCGAGGCAATCGGGTTCTGGGCAATTTTTTGCGCCTGGTGCAACCATTGATAAAAATTACGTAAACTACTGAGTGCTCTGGCGGTGCCGCGAGGTTGTAAACCGGCATCGTGGCGATGAGCCAGATAGTGATTCAGTAGATCGACATCGGCTTGCCGCAGCATTAAGCCACGCTCACGGATAAACCCGGCAAACTTGCGTAAATCAGTACCATAAGCCGCGAGCGTATGAGCGCTGACGCCTTTTTCTAACCAAAGATTATCAAGATACTGCTGGATCAACGCCGCTTCGCTCTCGGGCAGTGGCTGCTGCTTTGCTGTTGGTCCCAACTGTTTTTGCACTACTAAACGCGTCATTGCTTGTACCTATCCGCCTGCGCCTGTTCACCTTTGTGCCATCGCATCCATCTGTTAAACTGCCGGCCATCTTGTCGCTGACAGCCTGTAGTGAGTAACACATGTCGTTAAAAATCGCTGTTTTTTATGGCTCAACCACTTGTTACACCGAAATGACTGCCGAAAAAATCCAGGCGCTGCTCGCTCTGGATCCCGCCCTCCCCGCCGGCAGCAGTGTAACACTTCATAATCTGAAACTGCAGCCTATGGCGGCGATGGCTGACTATGATGTGTTGATCCTGGGAATTTCCACCTGGGATTTTGGCGAATTGCAGGAAGATTGGGAAGCGCATTGGGATGAGATTGCCACCGTGGATCTGTCCGGTAAAATTGTCGCAATTTACGGGATGGGCGATCAGCTTGGCTACGCCGAATGGTTTGTCGATGCCATCGGCATGTTACATCAGGCTATTAGCGAACAATCTTGCCATCGGATTGGGTTTTGGTCGACGGAAGGTTACGATTTTATTCGCTCAAAAGCCGTCACCGAAGATGGCGAATGGTTTTATGGTCTGGCGCTGGACGAAGAAAATCAATATGACCAAACCGATGTCAGGATTTCATTATGGCTGAATCAATTAGTCGAAGAAATCGCCGAGCTTCGCCCCATCTCACCCACCTGAAAAAGCCTGTGGCGCGGTGAAGCACCGGTTATTGTCGACCAATAGCCGCTGTGCAGAAAAAAAACACAAATGTTAAAAAAACGCTTGCCATCGCTCTGAGCGTTGCATAGAATGCCGCTTATTGAAGGGCAAGTCAGCTGAAAAGCTGAACACGCAAAGCTTCGGGTCTACAGGTAAATCAACGATTTATCCATGACGGCTGAGCTACCATCGTTCAAGACGATGTAAAACATATCCTATTCTGATATGCCTGCGCGTTCTATGTCGACTTGCCGCTTCTGACTCAAAAACTTTGTTCAAGCAACAAATAACTTAGGAATCGGAGCTGGCTATGAAATTCAAATTTTTACCACTGATCGCTGTTTTTGCTACCCCATTATTCGCAACTTCTGCCAGCGCCAATGATCAGGTTGCTGATTCAATCTGTTCTTATATTGCTGCGAACGATAAAAACAGTCTGCGTAAAACTTTATCTGATAGCCGCATCCGGATTAAAAACGTGTATGACGGTGTGAGCTGTGACGGTTTGCCGATGATCCGTTTCGCGATTAAAAACAACGCGGCAGACGCTGCTGAATTTATCATCAAGCAGCTGCCAGGCAGCTTTGTGGCGAAAATGGGCGATTCTGAGTGGGCCGCCAGCAATGGTTTTGCCGCATCACCTATCTTAGAAGCGATCAAAGCACGTAGCGCTAGCTAATCGGCTTGTAAATTGTGAAAAAGGCGCCTCGGCGCCTTTTTTGTGCTGCAATTTCGCGGCAAAACAGGCCTTTGCCCCTTAATCCGGCAGTAGCCATGCCACAATCTCTGGCCTTGCCTTGATTAATTGCCAGTGTACACAGCCATTAAAAGCGGCATATTCGGACAATGCCTGGCGCAGCGCCTGTCGTAACGCATCGGTAAGTCGGGTGCTGTCTTGCAACAGCAGATGCTGCACCAAAAGCACTTTTTCAGCGCGCAGCGCTTTTACATCCATCTGCCCGATGCATTGCTGCCGATACAAAATCGGCAAACTGTAGTAGCCGATTTTGCGTTTTTCCGCCGGGACATACACTTCAATTTGATAATCAAAATCGAACCAATGCTGTAACCTTTGGCGCTGGATCACCAGATTATCAAAAGGGTTGAGCAACTTCACCCGGTGCGAAGCCGGCGCCAGTTGCGGCAAATTCTGCCGATAAAAGTAGCGCTGACCTTGCCACTGAAAACTGCCAAGTTCCCCCCCTGCCTGCCTTGCCAACAGTTGCTGCTGCACATCCGCTTTAAGGCCGGCGCGCAAATAACTGATTTGTGCACTGCTGCCGCAGCCGTGGCTTTGCAGGAAACGGTCAATCAAGTGTCCGGCAAATTCCTCGCGATCAGGGGGGCGCAAATCGAGCCCTCCGGGCAACACCCGCTCCGTTAAGTCGAAAACTTTTTGAAATTTTTCCCGGCGCAGCACCATTAACTCGCCCTGCATAAAAAGCTGCTCGAGCGCTTGTTTCGCAGGTTGCCAATCCCACCAAGGACCATTTTTCGCTGTGGTCGCAGTAAAATCACTGGCCTTTAGCGGACCTTCTGCGGTGACCCGATCCCGCACCCAACGCATCATCTGGTGATCTGGGGCAAACCAGTGTTTTTTGCCCTGCTGCAACTGCTGTTTTCGGAACAGACTAAAGCGAAAATCCTGCATCGGCAGATAAGCAGCCGCATGGGACCAGTATTCAAAAATTTTACGCTCAGCCAGTAACTCATCCAGCCACTGCGGCTGATAATCGGCAACACGACTATGCAATACATGATGATGCGCCCGCTCAACCACGTGGATCGAATCAATCTGGACATAGCCAAGCTGAGCAATGGTCGCCAGGGTTGCCGCTTTTCCACGGCGCCGCCGGTGCAACTCTTGCAATTGCAGATTCAACTGCACCCATTCTGCCGGACTGAGTGGCATTTCAGACATGAATAGTCCTTTTTGCGACCGCTAAAATTTCAGATAAAAATCGGCCAGCAGTTGACGGTAGTCGGCACTGTAACTCCCGTCGCTGGCATGGATCACCAAGGTCTCCGGCGCAGGCTCGGCCTGAGGCTGCCGACTTAAGGTTAATAAACAACGCAGTACCGCTTTACCAGCTTTACTTTGCACCTGGCAATGGCGCTGCAAAAACCAGCCCGATGCGCTAGCCAACCGAAGAAGCTGCGCGGCGCCGCTCGCTGGCAGCACCAGACTGAACAAACCATCGCTCGTCAGTAAGCGCGCAGCTGTTGCCAGCAAATCATCAAAAGATAAACTGTCGGTATGCCGCGCCTGCTGCCGTTTTGGATCAACGGCTTTAAGACAATCAACAAAAAATGGTGGGTTACTAATGATCAACCGGTAGCGCCGGTCAGATGGATGGTCAGCACTGGCCGGATAGGTTAGAATGTCACCTTGGATCAGACGGATGCTGGCACGCCATGGACTTTGCCGGAAATTCTCTGCAGCAACCGCTGCGGCTGCCGCATCCAGTTCAATAGCATCAAGGGTAATCGCGCCCCCGGGCGGGCAACGTTGTGCCAGCATGAGGGTCAGAATACCGCTACCAGTACCGATATCCAGGATCGCACCCGCTGCAGGCAACTGCGTCCAGGCGCCTAACAACATCGCGTCGGTGCTGACTTTCATCGCACAATCGCGATGATCTACATAAAATTGTTTACAACGAAAACCTGTGCTGATCAAAAGCCGGCCCCTGGAAATCACTTTGCGACAGCGCCTGACGCTGCTGCCAATGGCCTGCAGTGTAAGATATCCGCAGCATGCTTGTCAGCCGGTAAGGTGCAAAGCCTGGCTGACACGACTAAAGTTAATTTGTTTATTTAAAAAATAAGGTACTGTGACTGTGACTGAAGCAATCAGCCAAGCCGAAATAACCTCCTTTCACGATTTTCAGTTTGATGACGACATCAATAAAGCACTGAGTTTTGCTGGTTTTGTCAAACCAACCAGTATTCAGCAACTGGCAATCCCACCGGCAATGGAAGGTCGGGATATTCTGGCCAGCGCACCGACCGGTACCGGCAAAACCCTGGCGTTTTTATTGCCCGCAATTCAATACCTGATTGATTTTCCGCGTCGGGATCCAGGATTTGCCCGGGTACTGATTATGACGCCAACCCGCGAACTGGCGTTTCAGATTTTTGAACAGATTAAAGTCTTAACCCAATTTACCAGCCTGAATGTCGGAGTGATTACCGGCGGTATCAACTATGGCAGTCATAAAGAAACCTTAGAAAAAAACAATGATTTACTGGTGGCAACGCCAGGCCGGCTGATTGAGTATCTGAATGAAGAAAGTTTTCAGGCCGATGAAGTTGAAGTGCTGATTTTAGATGAAGCCGACCGCATGCTGGATATGGGGTTTGTTGGTGAAATGGATAGAATCATCGTCGAAGCTAAAAGACGGCGACAGACCATGCTGATTTCGGCCACCCTGGAAGGGGTGGCGATCAGCCGTTTTGCCAAACGGGCATTAAAAGAACCTTTGTTACTGGAAGCGGCGCCACCACGTCGTGAAATGGGTAAAATTACGCAATGGATCCATCTGGCCGATGACGCAGAGCACAAGTTAGCATTGCTACTGCACTTACTAAAACAGCCGGAAATGACCAAAGTCATCGTTTTTATCAAAACACGTGAGCGCTTGGCCACTTTAACCGGACAGTTAGAAGCTGCAGGTGTGAAAACCTGTTGGTTACAAGGTGAAATGCCACAAGACAAACGGATGGCGGCGGTATCACGTTTTAGCAATGGCCAGGTGCGGATTCTGTTGGCGACGGATGTTGCGGCCCGCGGCCTGGACATCGATGACATCAGCCATGTCATCAACTACGACATGCCACGGACCGCGGATATCTATATCCACCGCATCGGCCGCACCGGCCGCGCAGGCAAAAAAGGCATCGCCATCTCGCTGGTTGAAGCGCACGATATCGGCATTGTTGGCAAAGTCGAGCGATACACCGAACAAGTTCTGAAACGCCGGGTAATCGAAGAATTACGGCCAAAACACAAAGAAGCCAAAGCCCCGGGTAAAACCAAAAAGCCCAAATCTGCGGCGAAGAAAAAGGCGCTGAAAAAAGCAGCGAAAGCACGCGGTTAATGAGTGGCGTCAGTTAGTGGCTTGAGAGTGATGGGGGCAGCGTTCGGACGCTGCCCCCACAGTTATTCGTCACGTATCCTTTGATAAATCTCCAATGGCAAACCATCGGGATCCGCAAAAAAAGTGAAGGCTGCGCCGGTGTAGGGGTCAATCCGGATAGGCTCGACCGCAATGCCGGATTGCTGCAACCATTCTGCGGTTTTTAATACATCCTCTACTGCAAAACATAAGTGCCGTAATCCTTGAGCTTCAGGTTGACTTGGCCTTGGTGGCGCGCCGACAAAAGAGAACAGTTCGAGTTGACTGCCGTCCGGTAGCTGTAAATCTAGTTTGTAGGATTGCCGTTCTGCCCGGTAATGTTCTGCCAGGATCTGAAACCCAAGCACCTCGGAGTAGAAGTGTTTAGAACGCGGGTAATCGGCGCAAATAATCGCCACATGGTGGATTGCAAGTAACATAATATCCTTGAGTTTGTGCAGCGCTTTGTTGTTTCAGTAGATCGCTGCATCGACATCGTACAGTTTACAAAGTCGGCTGCGCCTGAAAAGCCCGCCTTGGCTGTGCACTTTGCAGTCTGCTCAGTTGTTCGCCTTTTAAACTCTCTGACGCGCTAGCACACTGACACAGCACAATCGGGCACTGTGGTTGCCAGCACCATGCCAGGGTAAGCGCGATACAAAGTCTGCAGCTCTCCCTGGTTCAACAGCATGCGAAACTGCTGATCCCAAAATCTTTTCAATTTCAAGCCTTTTGCCGATCGGGGAAAACCTACATAAACCGGCAGGTGCTGGATGGGGGTTTGTTGCAGCTTTAAATACTGTAGCAGTGCCACTGAATTTGCTAATTCTAAATCCGCCTGTTCAGCCAGGTAAACATCTACCCGGCCTTTACTGACTAATTCCAGCCCCTGACTCACATCCGTTACTTCATATCCTTTGACATCCAGCCTCAGAGCCTGGCCATAGTTGTATGCTAAATCCCAGGCCAACCGGTATTGTGGCAACTGCGCCAGCATGACCCGTTCGGGTTGCCCAGCAAGCTTTAAATCGCTACGGTGCACTGCAATAATGCGGTCGGCATCCATAGGGTACTCGGACAACAGCAGTTGTTTACCATCGACTCTGGTCACCGCAAGTACCAATTCCGCTTGCTCTTTCTGCACCAGGATCACGGCCCGGTTAAAATTACTGAATTGGGTTTGCAGCTGAAATTTATCCGGCGGCAGCACCAGTTGAACCAGCTCAAAATAGCCGCCAGTTAAATCAGCATTGGTATAGCCCGGCCACTGTTTCGTGACAAGCCGGACTTGCTCAGTGGCTGAAGCCATCACGCTGCATAGCGAAAAGATCAGCATTAACAAGGAATAACCGCAACACGCCAATCCTATGTTCTGCCCCAAGGATCTTCTAAACCATCGAAAGCAGTTCGTCTGCCACCGCTGCTTGAAAAACTGAAACATTGATAAAATCCGACAATGTTATGGTCTTTCAAGACTAGCTGAAAACAGGCCCTGCAGTGGCAGTCTTTTACAATTTGGCATGCGCTTCTACAGCGCGCCACACCCTCAGCAGATTGCCGGACAGAATTTTTTCAATATCAGCTTCACTGTAGCCACGACGTAACAAACCTTCGATCAGATTCGGGTAAGTTGAAACGTCCTTTAAGCCCTCGGGAAGTGAATCCCCCACGCCATCATAATCCGAACCGATGCCAACAAAATCGACGCCAACTAACTTAGTGACGTAATCGATATGATCCAGCACGGTTTCGACATTCGCAAACGGATAGGGATGTTGCTTTAAATAAGCCGTGCGAAAACTCTTTTCATCCGTTCCCGGCGGAGCAGCTTTGAAGGCGGCCCTGAATTGCAGGCCCCACTGATTGGCTTGCGACACGACAAACGCCGATCCGAAGTTAATCTGGATGACACCGCCATTTTTTGCCAGGGCCCTGATCATGTCATCATCCATATTCCGTTCAAACCCGGGTACAAATGCCCGTAACGAAGAATGCGAGGCAATCACCGGCGTTTTACTAAGCTTGATGACCTGATAAAAGGCCTGATCAGAAACATGAGAAATATCGATCATCATGCCCAACCGGTTCATCTCCGCCACCACTTGTTCACCAAACGGACTTAATCCCTTCCAGCGGCGGCGTAAGTCATAACTGGAATCTGAAATATGATTGCTTTCAGAATGCGCCAGCGTGACATAACGGATGCCTCTTTGATAAAAATGCTGCAGATTTTCTAACTTACCCTCAATGGGTGTCCCATTTTCCATGCCAAGCGCCAGCGATATTTTGCCTTGCTGAAAATGTGTCGCCAAATCAGACGACTGATAGGCCATCGCAAACTTGTCGGGTGCCCGGCCAACCAAAGCCTCCATACTGTCAATTAATTGATTTGCCAGTAAATAACCACCGCCCTTTGTCTCCAGAGACGAGGGAATATACACCGACATAAAAGGCGCATTCAGTCCGCCGGCTTTGGCCCGGGGATAATCGAATTCTCCTCCGGGAGCGCTTACTGACACATCTTCCCATTTCTCCTGTAACCGGTACGGCACGTCGATGTGGGTATCGATAATCAGCAGCTGTTGCGCCAGTTGCTTGGCTTTGGTTGCATGATCAACCTGCACTGTATTGGTTGGGGTGATAGTGCAACCCATCATCAGCAGCAGGCTGGCACAAGTTATCAGAGGCATTTTGGCGGTCACAACAGTGTTCCTTATTGTCAGAAAGCGAAGAGCTGAGCTCAACAGCGAGGGATGAAGGCAGCATAAATCAAATCTTGTCGTGGCGCCGAGCGCTTTTAGCTTAATTTTGCCGGTTTTGGTCGGAACCTCAGGCAAATTGGCGTCCGCCGGGCTGGTTGCTACCGAACCACATAGTTACCATTTTCGGGCAATTAGCAATTAATTTGTTATCAATTGTTTCTGCCAAATTGCCTATAGTGGATACACATGTTACCGTGCTACAGCGACCGTAACTATTCCGGGCATAATCCAAAAGCAATCAAATAGGACGTCTTTATGAAATTAAGATCAGTGATGATATTGTTGGCAATCTTTGGATTGACCGCCTGCGCCAGCTCAGGCCCATCAACCAGTTCCGCGGCAACGGCCAGCACCAACAATGAAACGGCATCAACCCAAACAACAACTCAAACAACAGCAAACAAAACCAGCGATGTGATTTGTACCTCAGAGCGCGCGCTCAATACCCGGTTTGCCAAGAAAAAATGCCGGACAGCAGCGCAAGTAGAGGCAAACAAAGCTGAAGCCCGGGAGGTTGTGCGTGGTGGCGGTAACTAAGCAATCGCCAGCCACTCATCTGTAATTAGCCCCAACATCATGGAAGATTCGGGTTGGCGATCAGCGAGCGAGACCGCAGGAGCATCGTTGTCGATGTGACTGTGGCGCGCGAAAAAAAACATTCCCCGCATCATCCTGGAATAAAGTTAACTTCGGGTTTGCAGTCCGCAGCCCCGAATTTTCAGAAATTCGGGCGTCTCGCCCGAGCCGTACTTCAAAGTTTAAGATTAAATTTTTGCAGCAACACTGTCGCCAGTTCCGATGCGGCGATGTTGGTCACTGTCACACGCCCCTGGTGCCACTCTTTTAATTCGTTACCCACTAGCATCGTCCGGCCAGTTGCATGTTGCTGAATGACCAAATATTTCTGCACAAAAATCGTTTCAGGATGCGTCGAATTCAAAAAATTGGCCGGCATAAAATCGATCCATTCTGCCGGATACAAGTCAAAACCATATTGACTCACCCATTGCTCATCCAGTTTTGCCTGCAGAATATAGTGACCGGCGGTCGGTGCGAGCAGTCGGAAACAATCGAAATCTTGCTGCTGCTCCAGATTCACTTGCGATAATGCCACCGGTGCACGCAACCCGTAACTGCCAAATCCCAAGTCACATAACCATTGTTCATCATCGACAGTGACCAGCAACGCCATATGGGTTTTCGGCCGGCGCATCGGATAGAACATCGGCCGGCAGAATACAAATTGATAGTCGATGCCGATCGCAGTTAAAGCCATGGCAAATAAGGCATTCACCTCATAACAATAGCCGCCGCGGCTGGCATTGCCATCATCACCGACAATCTTGCTGACGATATCTTCCGGCAACAACGAAACAATTTTGCCAGCCTGCACATCAAGATTTTCAAATGGCACCGTTCGCAATTGCTGTCGCATCAAGGCTTGCACCGTGGCCCTGTTTGCGGCAATTTGGCCACTCCATCCAATCCGTTTTAAGTAAGCATCCAACTGAAAATTACTGGCGTGCATCACATTCCCCAATTCATCAAAATCTCTTGCTCAAAGTCCCTTTGGGATCAGCGTCGGACGCTAAGGCCAACGCGCTGACCCCAAAACAATTTCCAGCATTCTACCGATGTGCCATGATAAGGGATAAGCCAGACTTGAGGAAACCTGTAAAATGCCGCAATACCGCCGTTTTACCGCAGACGATGCCATCCAGTTTGCGAATCAGCACAGTGAATTGTTTGGCGAACACAGCAAACTGACGGCTGTGAGTTTTGGCGATAACCACATGAACCAGGTGTTTCGGGTGAAAAACCAATTTAACACCAGTCTGATCGTCAAACAGGCTCTGCCATTCGCCCGCGGCCTGAGTGATCGCTGGCCCCTCACACTGGATCGAAGCAGGTTGGAAGCGCAGGCTCTGTTAAATTTCTCCAAAGCAGCACCCTTGCGGGTGGTTGAAGTGCTCCATTATGACCCAGAGCTCGCCGCTATCCTCATGGAGGATTTGGACCATTTAGTCTTGTTATCCAGCGCCTTAAACGAAGGACGACAATATCAAAAACTGGGGGTTCAGGTCGCCGAATTTGTTGCCAATAGTAGCTTTGCCAACAGCGATTTTGCGCTGGATTTAAGCGCCAAAAAATCCCGGCAAATCCAGTTTTTAAACCCCGAACCTCTCCAAATCAGCGAAGATTTATTACTCAACGATCCCTTTAGCAACAACGAGCGCAATCAAATAGATGCCAGTTTATATCCGTTGGCGCAACATCTCTGGCTGGATGAACAATTGCAGGCCAAAGTTGCGGCACTGGCGGCCAGTTTTCGAAGTAAACCGCAAACACTGCTCCATGGAGATTTAACCAGCCGCAGCATTTTTGTGACTGCCGACGACCTGAAAGTCATCGATGCTGAATTCAGTGGATTTGGCCCGATAGGTCTGGATGCGGGTCTGTTTGTTGGTAGCTTAATGCTGCATTACTGCCTGACACCGGCGTTGCAACCAGATGTCATCAAGGCCCGGGATCAGCAAAATTATCTGCACAACCAAATCAAGTTGTTCTGGCAGCAGTTTCAGCAGCAGTTTTTAGAGAATTGCCGGCAACAATGCCGTGACCCACTGTTTGGCAACGAGCTGTATCAGAAGCAATTTGTCGCCGATATTCTGCATGATCTGACCGGTTTTGCCGGTTGTGAACTAATCCGGCAGATTATCGGCACTTTCAAAGCGCCAGCGCTTGCCACCATCCAATCGCCCGCCGTGCGGCTGCAGGTCTGTCAGCATGCCCTGACGCTGGGTCAACGTCTGATCCTGCAACATCAACAGGCCAACACTATCGATCAACTACTGAGCTGGTTGCCAACCGGCAGCGCGCAATAGCGCAAGGAGTTCCTGATGCAAAAAGTACAAGGTATCGGTGGCGTTTTTCTCAAAGCCAAAGATCCGCAACAGCTGGCCTTGTGGTACCAGCAACATTTGGGCGTCCCGCTCTATCCGGACAGTCCTTACGGCAGCTTTCACGCCAAAGCACAGGATGAAACGGTGTGGTCAACTTTCGCAGCCGATAGCAATTATTTTGGTCGGGACGACCAACAAATGATGCTGAATTACCGGGTTGCGGATCTGGATGCCATGCTGGCGCAACTGCAAGCTGCGGGTGTGCGGATTGATGAACAGCGTGAGGACGCTGACTATGGCAAATTTGGCTGGGCCTATGACCCGGAAGGCAATAAGTTTGAATTATGGCAACCAAAATAATCCACCGCGGTAAACACCATCGTCCGCCAGCCCAACAGCCGGGGATTGCCCGGGCGAAGGCGCGTCGAATTTGGCAGCAAGGCGAACACAACGCTTTCACTGATCTCTGCCTGTTTCAGGGGCGGTATTATTGTGTCTTTCGGGAGGCCAGCGCCCACGTCTCGCCGGATGGTGCCTTGCGGATATTACAAAGCGACGATGGCAAACGCTGGCGCAGCGTGGCATTGCTGCAAAATCCGATTGCCGATTTACGTGATGGCAAACTGGTGGTGACACCGGACCAACGATTACAACTGCTAGGCGCAGGGGCTTTGCATGATCGCAGCATCTTCGCTTATCAATCCTATGTCTGGTTTTCAGCAGACGGCGAGCATTGGTCAGCGGCAATTGCAGTTGGCGAGCCGAATGTCTGGCTCTGGCGACTGACCTGGCAGCAGGATATCGCCTGGGCTATCGGATACCAGTGTGGCGGCGGTCCGCGTCTGGTAAGGCTTTATCGCAGTGATGATGGCGTCAACTTTTCAGTCTGGGTACAAAATCTGAACAGTCAGGGCTACCCCAATGAAAGCGCTTTGCTATTTCGACCCGATGGCCAAGCGGTATGCCTGCTTCGCCGCGACCCGGATCATGGCTTACTGGGCACTGCATCCCCCCCTTATTTTGATTGGCAGTGGCAACCACTCAATTGCCGGATCGGCGGCCCGCAATGCTTGCTGTTGCCGGATGGCAGGATCCTGGCCGCCGTCAGGCTCTACAATCACCGGATCCGCACCAGTCTTGCCCTGTTGGATCTTGACCAGGCCAGCCTGGAGGAAATTCTGCAACTTCCCTCCGGTGGCGATACCAGTTACGCCGGGATGGTCTGGCATCGGGGACGCCTGGCGGTCAGTTACTACTCTTCGCATCAGGGGCGAACCGCAATTTATTTCAGTCAGCCACAACTCCCCTCCTCGGCAAAGATGGACAAAAAAACGGCAAATCGCGGTTAAAATCAATAAAAAACACCATTCGTCGGCAAAAATCGTTATATTAGCTCGTCTTAATAAAATGCGTTGTGGTCACTCCAATGCCAGAGACAGTGGCAGGTCAGCCGATCTGCTGCTACACCGTATACGTTAGCGAAGATCGTATACCCGTATTCCTTGGAGATGCGGGGTTGCTGGCCACCTTCACTCGCCCCAGTCACATAGACCGCTATGCTCCCGGGGGCTTGCTGAGTTGCCGCCTACCCGCATCTTTAAGTCAATTGGGTATATAGGCCGTGCAACATCTATCCAATATCAAGCGAAGGGTAACCCATTGATGACAATCAAACAGAACAAGCTAGCGTTGCAGATCAAAGTCGCGCTGATCGCGACCGCTGTTGGTCTTTCTCCTGCACTGTTGGCGCAGGAAAGTGACAAAGCCAAACAGGATGATCAACAACTGGAACGGATTATGGTCACCGCACAAAAGCGGGTACAAAGCACCCAGGAAGTTCCTATTTCGGTAGCCACTTTATCCGGTGAAAAATTTGAAGCCATTTTTGCCGGCGGCGACGATATTCAGGCACTGGCGGTGAAGGTACCGGGTCTTTATGCCGAGTCGTCCAACGGACGTGCGGCGCCCCGTTTTTACATTCGCGGTTTGGGTAATACCGATTTTGACCTGGCGGCATCACAACCGGTTTCGGTGATCATGGATGATGTGGTTTTAGAAAACGTCATTTTAAAAAGTTTTCCGCTATTTGATATTGAACAAGTTGAAGTGATCCGCGGTCCCCAAGGCACTTTATTTGGGCGCAACACCACTGCGGGTATTGTGAAATTTTCCAGCGCCAAACCACGGCAAGACTTTGATGCTTACACCAAATTGTCGCTTGGTAGTTTTGGCAGCCGCAATCTCGAGGCCGCTGCGGGTTCTGGCCTGACCGAGCAACTATCAGCCCGGGTGTCCTTGTTGTCACAACATCGGGACGACTACATCAACAACAGTTTCAGCAATGAAAAAGATGCGATGGGCGGTTTTGATGAAACTGCAGCCCGACTGCAGTTCTTATATGAGGGCGATAAGTTTGACGCCCTGTTGAACGCCCACGGCCGTAAATTAGACGGGACGTCCTCTATTTTCCGCCGCAATGTGTTCACCAAAGGCAGCAATAAACTCAATCAGAATTATGACCGTGATACGGTCGCCTACGATGCAGGCAATAATTTTCAGAAATATGATAATGCCGGCGCGTCGCTGAAGCTTGATTTTGAACTGGATGGGATGACGTTCACCTCGATTACCGCGCACGAACAAGCGGACGGAAACGGTCGCGGCGATATCGACGGCGGCACGGAGGCGGGTCCGGGCCCATCCACTGTCGGCAATGCGGTGACTGAAGATCAGCTAAAAGATCTGAAGCAATTGACGCAGGAATTCCGGTTAGCCAGCGACACCGATCAGGCGTTGGAATGGCAACTGGGAGCGTTTTACTTTGACTCTTCTTTTGGCGTGACCAGTATTGACGGCTTTTTTGGCCGTACTTCGGTCTTTCATGACAACCAAAGCTGGGCGGTGTTTGGCCAAAGCACTTACAACCTCAGCGACCGCTGGGATGTGACGGGTGGCATCCGCTACACCCACGATAAAAAATCGTTTTATGTTGGCGAGCAAAATGTTGATGGCTTTGCCCTGGTGATCGGCGTAGCCCAGATCCAGAATTATGCGCCGATCAACCTCGATGATGGGCAAGTGAGCTGGGAACTGGCGACCAACTACCGCCTGACCGATCAAACCTCGTTATTCGCCCGACTGGCAAACGGCTTCCGCGCGCAATCGATTCAAGGTCGTAACGTGGCGTTTGAAGAAGATCCAACCACGGCTGAATCAGAAACAATCAATTCAATAGAATTGGGAGCTAAGTCTGATTTACTCGGCAACACGTTGCGCTTAAATGGTGCTGTCTTCTATTACAACATTGATGACATGCAGTTATCCGCCGTGGGTGGTGCCAATAACGGCAACACGTTGGTTAATGCCGATAAAGGCACCGGCTATGGTTTTGAAATTGACGCCGATTGGCGCGCTTTAAGCAACCTGACGTTGGGTGGTGGTTTTAGTTACAACAAAACTGAACTGAAAGACGGGATGCTCCGGGTTGGCGCATGTGGTTCCGGCATGTGTACACCGCTGGATCGCACCGTAGTTGAAAGCGGCAAAACCTTGGCATATGTCGATGGCAACCCATTCCCACAGGCCCCAAAAACCATTCTGACCGTCAATGCCCGTTATGATATTCCGGTCAGCAGCGGTGAAATTTACTTCTACACCGATGTGGCAGTGCAGGGTAAAACCAACCTGTTCCTCTATGAATCGCTGGAATTTCGCAGCAGCAGCAACCTGGAAGCAGGTCTGCGGATTGGCTACCAGAACTACGACGGTAACTATGAAATCGCGCTGTTTGGCCGCAATATCACCGACGAAGATAACGTCAAAGGTGCGGTTGATTTCGCCAACCTGACTGGGTTCGTCAATGAGCCTCGGATCATTGGTCTGGAGTTTAAGAAGAACTTCTTCTAATCGTAGTCTCTCCCCGTTGTGGGAGCGAATTGTGGGAGCGAATGATGGGGCCAGAGTGCGACACTCTGCCCCCATAACCCGACCCAAAAATCCGCTCTGCTAACCCGGTTAGCCCGAATTGCGCATTCCGGCAGCGATGCCTGCGATCGTCACCATCAACGCTCTTTTAATATTCTCATTAACGGTTTCCGGCGCGTGTCGTACCCGGTTGAGCAATTCCACCTGCAAAATATGCAACGGATCAACATAGGTGTTGCGCAGCATAATCGATTCCCGGATCCAACTTTCTTTGGCCATAAAATCTTGTGCATCAATAAGTTGCAACAATAATGCGCTATCTGCCGCCAACTGCGCCCGTAAAGTCACCCCCAGATGTAGTAATTCAGCCGGGACCAGTCTTTCGTCATAATATTCGGCAATTTGCGCATCTGCTTTCAGATAGACCATCTCCAACATCGACAAGCGGGTTGCAAAAAATGGCCACTGCGCGCGCATCTGATGGATCAGGTCGGATTGACCTTGCGCCACTGCCGTGGCAAGCGCAGCGCCCGCGCCAAGCCAGGCCGGTAACATCAAACGGTTTTGCGACCAGGCGAAGATCCATGGGATCGCCCGCAAACTCTCGACACCACCATTTGGATTGCGCTTGGGCGGACGGCTGCCCAGTGGCAATTGGCCAAGCTCCTGCTCTGGCGTCGCTGCCCGGAAATAGCGAACGAAATCCGGATGATGCCGCACGATAGCACGATATGCCTCACAGGAATCGGTCGCCAGTTGCTGCATCAACTGCCGCCACTCCGCCTTGGGTACCGGCGGTGGTAACAACACACCTTCTAACACGGCCGAAGCGTAAAGAGCGAGTGAACGTTGCGCTAACTGCGACAAACCAAATTTGAAGCGGATCATCTCGCCTTGTTCTGTCACCCGCAAACCACCGGCTAACGATCCCGGCGGCTGCGATAAGATGGCGGCATGCGCCGGACCACCGCCGCGCCCAATAGTACCGCCACGACCATGGAACAACGTCAGCTGCACTTTGGCTTGCTGACAAATCGCGACCAAAGCTTCCTGCGCGCTGTATTGCGCCCAACCTGCGGCAATGGCTCCGGCATCTTTAGCCGAATCCGAATAACCAATCATCACTTCCTGCTTGCCCTGGATGTAACCACGATACCAGTCAATCGCCAGCAATTTACTGATGCAATCCGGCGCGTTGGTCAAATCAGCTAATGTTTCAAACAGCGGCGCTACCCGCATTGGGAAACTAATACCGGCATCTTTTAACAGCAGTTGGACCGCAAGCACATCCGACGGCTGTCCCGCCATGGAAATCACATAGGTCGACAAAGCTTCGCTACCATGGCGCGCCACGATATCGCAGGTATCGAGAACCTCCTGGACTTCGGCGCTGGGTTGCCAGTTTTTCGGAAATAATGGTCTTTTGCTGGTGAGCTCGTTCAGTAAAAATGCCTGCCGTGCCGACTCATCCCACTGCGCGTAATCGCCAAGCCCCAGATATTTAGTAAATTCACTGAACACCTGCGCATGTCGCCCGGATTCCTGCCGCACATCCAGTTTGAGCAGCGTCAGACCAAACGCATAAGCACGACGAATAGTATCGAGCAATTGCCCATTGGCAATGACTTCCATTTTACAATCGAGCAGTGACTGATAGCACAGTAACAAGGGTTCTAATAACTGCGCGTTGTACCACAACAAATCATCCGGTTTTTGTAGCCGATCGTGTTTGAGCGCTTCCCCCAACCAATCACGGGTGTAAACCAGCTTGTTTTTTAACTGCTTAAGCACTTCGCGATAGGGCTCGCCCGAGCCGCCGGCTGCCGCCTTCAGCGCCTCGTTGGCCGGACTCATCGACAATTCATTGCCCAGCACTTCTAAATCGCGGTTGAATAAATCCGCCGCTTTCCAGCGGCTGAGCAGCAACACCTGCCGGGTCACTTTAGCGGTGACAAAGGGGTTGCCATCACGATCGCCGCCCATCCAGCTGGAGAATTTAATCGGCGCTGCATCCAGCGCCAGTCCATGACCCAGCACCGGTTTTAACGCAGTATCCAGTTCACGGATAAATTCCGGGATCGCCTGCCACAACGAAGTTTCGATCACTGCAAATCCGGATTTAGCTTCATCAACCGGGGTAGGCCTTTGCTCGCGGATCTCGTTGGTATGCCAGGCCTGGGTAATTAAGTCACTGAGCCGCAGTTCGATTCTGCTGCGCTGCAGTGGCGTTAAGTCTTGCTCTAATTCAGCCAGACAATCCGCAATCTGGGTCAGTTTATAAATCAAGGTGCGGCGGGTGACTTCGGTTGGGTGTGCGGTCAGCACCAGTTCAATCGACAAATCAGCCACCGCCTGGCGGGTTTTCTCCACATCAACATGTCTGGTTTGTAACAGCGCAAGCAATTCAGCCAGTGGCTCGGGTTTTTCGATGGCACTATGGCCCGCCTTACTAATGGTATGGTGTTGCTCAGCCAGGTTAGCGAGGTTCAGAAACTGTGAAAACGCCCGCGCCACCGGTAAGATCTCATCATCGGTTAATCCCGCCAGGATCTGTTTCAGTTGCTGATGTTCGGCATCTGTCCCTTGACGCGCCTGTTTCGCCAGTTGCCGGATTTGTTCAATCCGTTCCAGTACTGCAGGTCCTAATTGATTACGGACCGTATCACCCAGTTGTGTGCCGAGCAGGCCAACGTTGGCCCTTAAAGCAGCATATTGCGACATAGTTCATTCCTCTGTTTTTTCCCCGGGTGGTAGAAATTGCAGCAACAGGACCACTTGCTGCGGCCTTGTCCGGTAAAGTGGTTCCGGCCAGGCGCTGCAGTCTCTTCACTCACGCAGAGAAAAATAATTGCTCAGTGTAGTTACGGGCTGCTTTTGTTTACTTTTAAACCACCCTAGCTTGTTCTGACTTGGTACTCAACACTGATAGATTACAAAACTGCCAACAAAACAGACTTTCAGCCATCTAAATGGCTTTTATTTCAGAATTGGCATAAAAAAGTTCGCTGGCGCAACAGGCAGGAAGCAAGTTCAATGGAAAGATCAGGTCACCACAGCACGACCCGCATCAATCGGGCCGGTCAATAAATGGCCGTAAAATCTGCTGTAATGCCACCCGGGCTTTGAGGGTTTTCGCTAAGAGAAACAAGCCGGCCATTTTACGGTGTAGAAATAAGGCGTCGACCGGCGGTGTATGCCAATACTGCAATTGCATGGAGAGTTTCATTCCGGCATCGCGCATTTTTTGCGGCAAATCCGAACGGGCAAAATCGTAAATCTCAGGCGTCAGCGGCTCGGCAGCCAGGCTGACCAGATCCATCACCGCCTGTTGCTGCGCCGGATTGATTTCAACACTGAAATACCCAATCTGCTGCAATGATTGCAGTTGCAGCTCCCGATCTTGCTGCAGCAAAGCCTGAAATAACTGCCGGTAGCCAGCACTGACCCGGTCGGAATAATCGCGGCAGGCGCCAAAATCCAACAGTACCAGTTGCCCGGTTTGCAGGTTAAAGCGGTAATTGGCAAAGTTCGGATCAGTTTGGACCAGGCGAAACTCGAAGATTTCTTTAAACAACAACAAAAATAACAAAGACATCACCTGGTCGCGCAGCGCCTGAGGTTCAAAAACCAGCGCTTCTACTGGCACCCCTGCGACAAAACTCATGGTCAGAATTTGTCGGGTCGACAGTTCGGGATACAGGATTGGCAACAAAAAGCGGTGATCATCGGCCAAATGCTGGCGATAACGAAGTAAATAAGCAGCTTCTTGCTGATAATCAGCCTCTTTATGAAGCTGGTGTTTCGCTTCAGCCAGCAACGGTTCCAGTGCAATGCCCTGCGGCAGCAATCCACTGATCTTCAGTAAAGTCGCGACATTATCAACATCGCTATCAATACTGGCAGCAATACCTGGATACTGAATTTTCACCGCCAGTGCGCTGCCTCGATCATGATTGGCCTGATGGACCTGACCAATCGAGGCCGCGGCGATCGGCTGAAAGGCAAAGTGGCTAAATTGCCGCTGCCAATCCAAACCCCATTGTTGTTGCAGCAGACTCGCCAACTGCGCTGGCAACATCGGACTGCCGTGAGCCCGCAGCTGCGCCAGAATTACGCTCAGCTCAGCCGGTAACAGATCGCCGGCATCCATGGACAACAGTTGCCCCAACTTCATGGCCGCACCACGCATTTGCGCTAACTGAGTCGTGAGCCGCTGCGCATTTGCCGGCGTCAGCAGCATTTGCTGCAACCTCGGCTTTTGGCCTTGCGCCAGCTGCCTTGCGCCTTCAGCCAACATCCCCCCGGCGACGCGTCCGGCCAGACTCGCCAGACGACCCAACCGGCCAAACCGACTGGTTGGGACTTTACTGCTCTTTGCCGTCGACATCGATGATCCTGTAAGAATTGCAAACACTTGGAACGGCATACGGTGTTGCAAAGCAATAAGCTCAGTCGCCACGGAGAAGAAATTTGCTGCCTCAGCAGCAAATTCTTGTCAAAGCGCATCACACATTCACCTGCAAAGCCCTGCTAAACAATGATTGTCGCCTTCTCCCATGCAGCCCTGTCTTGGCTTTGAGCCCTGGATAGTGCAACGGCAATCCCCGGGGGGCGAATTAACTTAATTCGCTCCGCCCCCTTGTTAGCTTTTACCCGCTTGGGTCGCCCGCAAAGCCAAGGTTACTTCACGGGACGTGCTGTGGTAGAGTCGCAGCCCTGACTTATGTGTTTTTACTGTCTTTTTTGGCTGCTATCTAAAGAAACGAGATTGCGATGAGCGAGTTTTTTCCAATTCATAACCCGGTGCTGGTGTTTGCCCTGGTTGCCACTCTGATCCTGATTGCCCCGATTGTCATGGCTAGATACCGATTACCCGGCATGATTGGGTTATTGTTCGCTGGCGCAGCTTTAGGACCAAATGCACTGAACGTTCTTGAACGTGACACCTCATTCGTGCTGTTTGGTACTGTTGGCTTGTTGTACATCATGTTTACGGCAGCACTTGAAATCGATATGGCCATGCTGAAACGTTATCGGATGCATAGCCTGATATTTGGCCTACTGACCTTTTTAATCCCGATTTCAGTCGGGGCGGGCGTAGGCTGGTTATTTGGATTTGAATGGAGCGCCGCAATTTTACTCGGCAGTATGTTCGCTTCGCATACCTTACTGGCCTACCCGATTGCCAGTCGACTGGGGATCGCCAAGAATCAGGCCGTAACCACTGCGGTGGGAGGCACTATTATTACTGATACCCTGGCACTTTTGGTGCTAGCAGTTATCGCCAGTATGACCAAAGGTGAAATCACCGAAGGCTTCTGGTACCAGCTTGGCATCTCACTCACGCTATACATGTTGATTATTCTATTCGGTTTGCCGCCGCTCGCGCGCTGGTTTTTCAAGAATGTCAGCACGGACGGGGTGGCTGAATTTGTGTTCGTACTGGCCACCGTGTTTTTGTGCGCCAGCGCGGCGCCCCTGGTTGGCGCGGAACCTATAGTCGGCGCCTTCCTCGCGGGATTAGCGCTGAACCGGCTTATTCCACATCATGGCACCCTGATGAATCGTATCCAGTTTACCGGTGAAGCGCTGTTTATCCCGTTCTTCCTGCTTTCGGTAGGGATGTTGCTTGATCTCAGCATTTTCCTCGGAAGTTTCAGAGCTTGGCTGATCGCATTTGCGATGGTCGCCACGATTTTACTGACCAAATGGCTCGCAGCCGAAGCGACTCGCTGGCTGCTTGGTTATAGTCGTGAACAAGCGAAAGTGGTTTATGGACTCAGTCTGGCGCAAGCTGCGGCCACCCTGGCAGCGACTATTGTGGGTCACGAAATCGGCTTATTTGATGAAGCGGTTGTCAATGGCGCCATCCTGATGATCCTGGTGACTTGTTTTATCGCGCCCTGGTTGGTCGATCGCTATGGACGAAAAATAGCATTGTCCGCCGCGGATCAAGATGAAACAGCCATGGATTCCAAACCACAACGAATTTTAGTTGCGGTGAGCAGCAGTGCCGATGCCGAACCCTTACTGGATTTGGCAAAGTTATTGCGTGATCCGGCGATGAAACAACCGATTTGGCCAATTACTGTGGTGGAAGATGGTAATCGTTCTGAGAAAAAAATCCGCCAGGCGAATCTGTTGCTTGATGACTGTCGCAGCAAATTGGCAGCGGCCGAAGTGACCGGCATTCCGGTCAGCCGGATTGATTTAAATGTTGCTGGTGGTCTACTCAGAGCCAGACGGGAATTGGATGGCTCCATGCTGGTGATTGGCTGGAGCGAGCACACCAGTGCGCCTGAATATTTGTTTGGCACCATGCAGGAACAGCTGCTCCATGAACGCGATTTTATGCTGGTGGTCAGCCGTTCACGCCAACCTCTTCAACTTTGCCAACGGGTTTATTTTGCCCTCCCCCCCCATGCCGAACATGAGCCTGGCTTTGCAGACTGCTTACAATTGGTGAAAAATTTCTGTCGCAGACAAAGCCTGCAACTGACATTTTTAGCGATTGCCCCGCAAATTGCGATCATCCAGAAAAAAGTGGGCAGCCTTTTTGACAGTCAACCGCCCCAGTACCAGGTTCTTACCCACTGGTCAGATTTAGCAGCCGCGTTACAGGAAGTCAGAGCAGCGCAGGAACTCGTGGTGATCTACGGCGTCCGCAGTGGCGGTATCGCCTGGCAGTCTTCTTTGCAACAATTACCAGATGATCTGGCCAGCCAGATGCCACAGGCTAATTTACTGGTGATTTATCCGGCGGAGCCGGTTGATGAATCGACTACTTTTGAACTCGGTACCATGAGCCCAACGACACTTTAATTAAATCGCAGAGGTTGAGAGGCACAACGCGTGTTTGCAAGGGATTGCTCCCTAAGCAACCTTAAAATACGCGTTTAATGCTTCTCAAAAATAAACTGAACCGTGCTAAGCGGATGGCGCTAAAAGCCCTGAAGTTCGGGGAACAAACCGCAGCCTGAATTGGCCCAAATCGCCATATTGAAATTGGATCTCCTGATGAAATGGTAGATCCAGGACACCGGCATATGAGCCTGTGATCACCGCTTGCCCTGCCGATAACCCAATTTGCTGTGCTGACAGAAAATTCACCAGCCAATACAAACCTGCACGTGGCCGCTGATTTGGATGCGCAGCGTCGATCTTTTGTACCCGACCATCTTGCATAGTCAGCTGCAAACTAAATTCACCCAGCTGTCCGGCAGCAGCGTCGTTGAGCTGCGGTCCTAAGTATAAGCCCTGATTAAACAGACCATCCGCCAACTGATCAAAATAGCCGGCTCCACTGTCATGCGCGAAGCGACTTTGGATCAGCTCCAGCGCCAGATGGCTTGCGCCGATGGCGGCATCAATCTCAGCTTCGGAATAAGGCGTGGCTTTTGGCGGCAGATCTTGAGCAAAGATAAAAGCCAGCTCCGGTTCGACCCGGGCTAACCCTACAGATGCAGGCACCACCGAAGGCCATAATGCACATTGCGCCTGTGCAGCAGTTGACTCATCAAGTCGGGTCACCGTCGATTGATAAATCGGCGCCACGACCAGTTTATCGGAAGTGGGCAACAGACATTTCCAACCGGCCACCGGCACGGCCATCACGCTGGTCACTTGTTGTTGTAGTCTAAACGCATCATCCAGCGATAAGGGTCTGAGCGGGTCTGCCAATAAGCCGCCTACTTCACCCCGCTCGCGCCTAAAAGCCAGGAGGGTTGCAGCTTGCTGCAGAGCCTGGGGTGTCAGTCGGGCTTCGGATAAAGCCGTTAGCGGAGTTTCTGTCATCATGATGGGATAGCCAGCGCTTGCGATTCATTCGGAACACTACTTTATCACGTCCGGGCATCAAGCCAATTCGCGGTACCTGAATTGCACCAAATCCGGAAGATTTTTTCTTGCCAGCGGACCCCGACTTTGGCTTACTGTAGATCCAACATGGGTAACTGCATGGAAAAACAATGCTTAAACCATCCTTTACGGCAGAAAACACCCCGACAATCCGGCACAAGTTCAACCGGACCAAACTGTGGCTATTACTATGCCCGGCGATGTTGACCTTTGGCTGCACGGCTGAAGGCGATATTGAAGCCGGTAAGCTGGCAGCGACTTCATGCCAGGCTTGCCACGGAAAAGACGGCATCGGCTTAACCCCGCAAACACCGAATCTGGCAGGCCAAAAAGAGGTTTATCTCAGTAATCAGTTGATCGCCTATCGCAGTGGCACGCGCAAAAACAATATTATGTCCCCGCTGGCTAAACCGCTGTCTGATGAGGATATTGCCAATCTGGCGGCCTATTTCGCCAGCCTGCCTGCCAGTGGCAGCAACTGAAACTTGCGCAATACTGATTGACAGTACCTCACCAAATCAGTACCTTAAGCGCCATTGCGGGCGTCGTATAATGGTAATACCCGAGCTTCCCAAGCTCGTGCCGTGGGTTCGATTCCCATCGCCCGCTCCACTTCTTCAGTACATCTTCGCCGTTTTAACACCAAGCCTTGACCAAATCTGATGGAACCACGGTCAACAGCGAAGCGCCCTTGTCACTCAATGTTCACAGAATATCGACGCAATGCTGACATCGGCCGCAAAGCTATTGTCTTTGTGCCAGGACTGCTTTACTGCTGGGATTTAAAAACAACAACATCAATCCTAGGAACTATCCGTTATGAAGCGCATGCTTGTCCCCGTATTATTATGCTCCCCCGCAGCAACTGTTGTGGCTGCCGATTTAGACATGGCCAATAAAATCAGGCACGAAGGTTTTCATCAGTCACAAGTGATGCACACATTAGAGCATCTGACGGATAAAATCGGTCCCCGCTTAACGGCATCACCGCAGATGGTGCAAGCGAATCAGTGGACACTGAAACAGCTGCAGGATTGGGGCCTGAAAAATGCCAGTTTGCACCCTTTTGAATTTGGTCGCGGTTGGAGCAGTGAGTCTGCCAGTATTACGCTGGCCGGTCCGCGGCAACAGTCGTTACATGGCATTCCGGTCGCCTGGACCCCTGGCACCCAGGGAACCGTCAGCGGCGACGTGATGATGTTCGACGTCAATACAGTGGCTGATTTAGCGCAATATACCGGTAAGTTAGCCGGAAAAATCCTACTGATGGGCGAGGATTTAAAAATCGAACCGCCCAAAACCGTGATTTTTGAACGGCTCAGTGCCAAAACGCTGACCGATTTAAAAGACTATCAGCCCGGAGCCCGCGCCAGTTATCAATCCTTTATGACCCAGGCACTGCGCGACAGCCGCTTGCAAAGTTATCAATTTAATCAGGCTTTAAATGCCTTCTTAGCCAAAGAGCAAGTCGCCGGGGTCATCTACCGCAGTAGCCGCCAGGGGGGCTTGGTGCGGGTGTTTGGGAAATCACACAAGCCCGGAGAAACCTTTCCGGTGCCGGCCATGATCATCGAACAGGAGGACTACAGTCTACTGACGCGAATGTTAGACCGCAAAGAGCAGCCACGGTTAAATCTGGATATCAAAGCCAGATTCCACGATGACGATATGAAATCCTATAACACGATTGCGGAAATTCCGGGCACCGATAAAAACGGCGAAGTGGTGATGGTCGGCGGTCACCTCGACTCCTGGCATGCCAGCGATGGCGCGGTAGATAATGGCGCTGGGGTGGCCGTCGCGATGGAGGCGGTACGGATTTTATCCAAACTGAATGTCAAGCCCAAACGCACCATCCGGATTGCGTTGTGGTCAGGTGAGGAGCAAGGGCTGTATGGTTCGCGCGCTTATGTGGACGAGTTTTTTGCCACCCGTCCAGCGCCTGCCGATCCGGCGGAAAAAGCATTACCACGCTATTTATGGTCAAGCCCGGGCTGGCCTATTCAGCCAAAGCCAGCCTACGACAAACTGTCGGTCTATTTTAATATGGACAATGGCAGCGGTCGTTTCCGCGGTATTTATACCGAAGGCAACGTGGCGGTGAAACCGGTGTTTACGGATTGGTTTGGTCCTTACAGTGACTTGAGCACAGGCACCATTTCGCCGTTGTCGACCGGCGGGACCGATCATGAATCTTTTGATGATGTCGGGTTACCGGGCTTCCAGTTCATTCAGGATCCGCTGGATTACAGCACCCGCTTGCACCATACGCATATCGATTCAATCGATCATGTGATAGAGGATGATTTAAAACAGGCATCGGTGATTATGGCGGGTTTCCTGTATGAAGCCGCAATGGCTGATAAGAAACTCCCCCGCAAACCAATGCCGACGCCGCCTTCTCCGGTCCAGCAACAACGACTGGATCTGGAAGCGCAGAAAGAGCGCCGCACCCGGGAACTCGATGGTAAAAAAGCGCTGGAAACGAAAGTGCTGTAATGGATGCTGGGTAGAAACGCTTGGGGTAGAGTCAGCAGACTCTACCCCAATTTGTTTTGAGCTGCTCCGCACTCATGCTCTACACCAAGGCTACAACATCCAGGCGTAGCTGAACTTCATAAAGACCGAACGCTCAGCACGGGTTAAATCCTGCACTTCATCATCGCTAAAGGCGTTATCGCTATAGCCTGCAAAGAACAGGGTTTGTGGGTTAAGCTTGTAGGAATACAATAGTTGCGAGCCCAGGGTTTTGGAACGGGCCGTCACCTCACCACTATTGTTAAACGGGTTTTGCGTAATGTCCGAGTAAATCAGCGCCAGGCGCAAAAAGCTACGCACCGAAAACTGATAACTCAGCCGCAGATCGGTCAGATTAGCCGTGAATACTTCAGCCGCATCCGCATCTAATGTCCGGTAGATATGCCGGGCTTGAATTTGCAAATGTGCATCGACATTCCATTTCAATTCTGGAGCTAACTCTAAGCCATCACCCAGCCGATTATTGCGAAAATCGAGTTTTTTGCCGGTCTCACCAAATAATCCGACAAAGATGCCGGCATAAGGCTGCATCTCTGCGCCGGCACTGAAGGTGCGCTCCGTAAACAACCGACTGTTGCCATCAACCACCAGTCGACCTTCATCGAGCCGGCTCCCCACTCGATCGCGGCGGGTCAGGCCGGCAAAGCCATAAGATTGCGCCGCACCCCAAACCTGCACTTCCATTTCCGCTTCTTTTTCCAGCAACTCCCCTTCGGAATTATGGGTAATATCCCAATCCCCCCACAGTTGTAGCCGGTTCCACCAGGAATTATCGGCATACCACTGATAAGTCCCACCATGGGTGTGCTTGGTAAAATCAGTTTTTGGCTGATAGCCCAGATCAGCCCGGAAATTCTCTCCCATCGCCTGATAACGGCTATACCAGCTCCAACTCCTATTTTCATGTTTATAATCAATGTATTGCGAAGTATCGCTAATGCCGGTTGTCGATGCGCGTAGTAAAGCTTCGCCAGAGAGTTGGGATGCTAATGCCGTCGGATATTGACTATCACTGTGCAGCAGCTGCGCAATCAGCCGGTTTTGATCGTTCCATTGATACTTCGCATCCAGACCATGCACAAAGTTATGATAATCATCCGAATGGCGAAGGGTGCTGATCCAACCGAGTGATAATTCAGATGTCAGATCATTGCGATAGCGCAGCACGGCGTTGTCACTTTTCTGATCCAACAAGGCGATATCCGAACTGATATTGCCCGGAACGATAAATGTGGTGCTCTTGTCATTCGCCGCAAAAAACGCAAACGACTGCTGTTCATAACGGCCGGTCAGCTTCACTCCCGCATCCGGCGAGGACACATTTCGGGTATAAACCAAATCCAGTGGCGACGAAAAATAATCTGCATTATCCAGGAAAAACGCTCTTTTCTCGTTAAAAAACAGCGCAAAAGTATCGTTCACCGACACCTGGGCTTCGTCGGCTTCGACCTGTGAAAAGTCCGGGTTTAAGGTCGCGTTAAAACTGATATCCGGGGTGATCCCCCACTTCATATCCAGACTGGGTTCCAGATGATTCTCAGTTTGCCACTCGCCGGTGCTCGCAGCGGACACCTCTCGTTGCTGACTGGCGCCGGTGACGAGAGCCGGTACCAGCGTAAAATGATTGCTTTGTTTTGCGCCGGCGAAACCGGTGGCCGGCGTCATTTGGCAAATCCAACACGGATTGGCCCGGTCAATTTTATTGCTGGACAAGCGGTGTTTTACATCGCGCGGGTAATAACGCAATAACTCCAATTTCCAGGTTTGGCTGGCTAAACGATCATTAAAATTCAGCATTCGAAGCGGGATCGCGACTTCAACCTGATAGCCAGCTGGGGTGATTTTACCCGCACTATGCCAAATCCCATCCCAGGCATCGCTTTCCATCTTGGTAATTTCATTTTCAATCGAATCGGCCTGGACGCCAAACGGATTGATAAAAAACTGATAGGCCAGTTTGCTGTCGTTGTAGGTATCAATCTTGATGCCGACGTTATCGTCATCCCAGATTTTGTCCCGATCGCGATAAAACGCCCTGATTTGTGTTGGATCCGGATCATCCGCGATAAAAGAAATATAGAAAAACTCACCATCCTCCATCACATAAGCGGTGGTTTTCACCTGCGCCGGGGTGTTTTCGGCAGGCCTTGTCTCATAAAGAATTTCTACTGGGGTCGCCTGTTGCCAGGCAGCTTCAGATAAATCAGCATCAATCACAATGCTGCCGCTCACTTTGGGAATCGTGATTTCAGCAGCCTGACTGGTCTGCAACCATAAGCCGCTTAAAACCAGCAGATAACGACAAAATTTAGTCATCGGGAAGAGACCTCAGTATAAAATTAGGGTTTGGAGCTGTGTTGCCAGCAGAAAAACCTCAAGCCTATTCCCGATAACAAAATTCACGGGCTGACCAGCAACAGATTAAAGTGCGCCACACTATAAAGAGCTCAGCCATGCATTACAAATTGATGCGTTAAAGCAGCATATTCTGTCGACCAAGACAAAGCCGCCTATTGGCGGCTTTGTTAAGAACATCTTAAGATTATGATTTTAAATAAAATAACTACTTACCTTTCCCAATAAGCTTCTTCTAAACTGTCTTCTTTTTCCGGTAAACCACGCGACAAGCGGGGCGCATTTTGTACCAGAATGGCGTAACTGACGCGATTAGCGTACTTACAGATCTGGGCAAACGACGAATACGCCAAGTAAGGCAATTCATGCTTGCTCGAGAGTGGCAATGCGTGTCGATGATAATAGTTGGCAGCGATATCGTGCAAAATAGCGGCTAAAGCACCATCGCCGGCACCGTTGGTGTTTTTAATCCGCTCTGGCCCGCCGAGATACGGGTCGATATGTGAATATACTTTGACCGGCTGCCGACAGTGCTGTTTTTGTACCGGCCGGCTAAATTCAAACTGGTTGTAGTCCGCAATAGTTCCGGACTTAATCGGATTACTGGTTTCGCGCTTGCCCGGCTCATCGGTGTACCCACACAAATATAAACCTTCAGCACCCGCGGTGATGAGTACCATATCCGTCAGCTCCAGTACCGCTTCAGCCGCTTGCAGCGGATCGGCAAAACCGGTCAAAGCCTCCGCTTCCAATTCATTCATCGCCAGCACATCGACATAATCGCGCACTGTCGACAAAATCAATTCACGGTGCTCTTCGACCAAATGTTTAGTACCAAGGCTCATCACCACCGGCACACCATGCTGTTTGGCAACTTCCAGCAACCGCTGCATCGCTTGTTGAATCGGCTGGCCTTTGGCGCGAAGCGGATAGGCACTGACCACCACGGCAGCCGCTTTGGAGATGATGTCTTCCGGAATGTAAGCCGGTGTTAATGCATCCATTTCACCCGGATCAATCACAAAAGTCCGCTCACCGTCTGGTGTAATCATCGTGATACCGCGGCCGATATCGCCGGACACCCCTTGCAGGTGATTCATATCCACTTTGGAACTGGTGTGACAAACATAATGATAAGCCGGGCTACCGAGCTGAATATTGGCCGACATCACCCCTAACAGGACCGATTTGTCATCGGCCAGCACGGAGTAGTTGTGAATCGTATTGCCGATGGTCCCACCGGCAAAATGGTCAGAAATGGCTGCATTCTGTACCAGTTCATGATAAATCCGGTCCGCCTTGCCATGTTCAACTAAGTTAGATAAGCCTTTACCAATATTGTATTTTTCTAAAAACTCGTCAGAGACATTGGCGATTACATCGACAATCGTTTGATCTAAACCCACCACATAAGTGTCGAGTTCAGGCCGTACTTCGAAGCTGGGAAGTTGTAGCTTAGGTTGAGAAACTGGGAAATAGTGCTTCAGTTTACGGCGGCCGGGAAATTTCATGCTGGATTCTCAGAAAAGGTCAGGCCAGTATTTTAGCAAAACTGACTACAAAAGCGCAGCCGCATTTTACCGGTACCTTAAAAAGGTCGACATGGACAGGGCTACCGCCGGCTCTTGAAACTGAAGCTTGGATGTCTCCCCAAAGTCATTGAAGATTGGGCTAGGCGACCAGCGATGGCAACGGCCCCCCTTTTCTTCAAGTACTTTGGGGATAAATATGTCGATGGCCTAAGGCAGCATTTCATCTGGTTGTCGACGGTAAAAAACCAATTCGCTGGCAGTGGATGCAGCAGCATTAAACTGATAACCGCCTAAATTAAAATCTTTTAAACCAGCGCATTGATCAATCTGCTCGGTCAGCACAAACCGGGCCATCATGCCACGGGCTTTTTTGGCAAAAAAACTGATGATTTTATAATCGCCATTTTTGAAATCGCGGAACTGTACTTTGACCACCGGCCGCGCCAACTGCTTTGGCCGCACCACTTTAAAGTACTCCTGCGAGGCCAAATCTAGCAGTGCCGGGGCATTGAGCTGCTCCAGTTGATGATTCAGTTCCTCAGTCACAATATCGCCCCAAAATTGATAGAGATTCTGACCACGATGGTTCGAGAGTGCTGTACCCATTTCCAGCCGATATGGCTGCATCAGATCCAGTGGTTTTAGTACCCCATACAAGCCACTTAAAATCCGCAGTTTGTGCTGGGCATAGTCCACCTGCTCAGGCGTCAGACTCGCCGCGTCCAGCCCTTGATAGACATCTCCATTAAAGGCAAATAACGCCGGTTTTGCATTATTGCTGGTAAAAGGCAACTGCCACTGCGCAAATCTGGCGGCATTCAGCCCCGCCAACTTATCACTGATATGCATTAAATCGGACAACTGCACCGGCGTCAGTTGCCGGCAAATATCAATCAGCTCGCTGCTGTGCGCCAGTAAGGTGGGTTGGGTTGAAGCGACAGCGGGCGCCGGCGTTTGATAGTCTAAGTCTTTGGCTGGAGAGACAACCATGAGCATAAAGGTGAACCTGTGACAGCGAAAAGCCAGCACTATAGCAAAATCAGCATAGATCAGGCCAGTTGCAATAATGCATTCAACTCTTTCATCACGGCCTGGAAACGTCGCTGATTAGCGTCTGACAACTCGCTTTGCTCGAGGATCACCACACAACGGCGCGCCAGTCTGGCGCTATCTTTATTGACTCCCCCAATTTTACTGATGGTTTGAAGCAAATTCAGCGCCAGGCTCGGGTTGTAGGGCATATAGTCAAATGCTTTGTTAAAAAACTCCAACGCCCGGCCAAAATAGCCATTCTGATAAGCGTCCAGACCATCATTATTCAGGGTTTTTATTTCTTCACGTAAATTATCGTGAATTTTGTGTTCATGTTGGATCAAGACCGTCAGAGTATTGGCGAGTAAATCTTCATGATTGACCACGTCACTCAGTTTTTCCATATAGTCATCAGAGCGCGACAAATTACCTGCCTCGAAATAGGCTTTGGCTTTATCCATACAGGCTTCGACCGATAGCGTCCGACTGCCCTCGGCGGCATCACTTTTCACCAATAGCTCCCGCGCTTCGTCAAGGTTCCCTTTGAGGATCTGAATGCGCGCCCTCACGGCCAACTCTTCATGGATATATGTTTCCAGTGAAAATCTTTTCCCGATATTGCCGAGAATTTCATCGGCTTTTTTCAGCAATCTGGCCTGCTCCAGCTTATTGACGTCTTTGGCTTGTTCGATGATCGCCCGCACATAATTTAGGAAATTATCCGGCGTATCATAAATCGAATAACGCGCTGCATTTAACAGCCGGGAGTACACCTTCACTGTGTCTTCTTTTAAACCGTTAATTTCCGCCAAATTAGCCAGCGCTTTTTGCCGTTGATAATTTTTTGGTGACAACTTGGCCACCTCACTCAAAGTTTCATAGGCGTCTTTGAGCAGCTGCCGCTTGATAAATAAGCGCGCTAACCAGTCCAGAGCCTCAACCTTGGTTTCGTCCATCCGCGATAATTCCCGCAGTTCAAATTCAGCCTCTAGCCAACGCTGCTGACAAAACCGGGAAATCGCCAACCCCAAACGAGCCCAGGCATAATCACGTTTCGATAAAATATGACTGTAAAGTTGCTCCGCAGCCTGAAAATGTTCCATCTGCAGCAACAATTCTCCTTTGAGGCGGACCGCAAAAATGGCAAAATCGGGGTCAGATTTAATCACGGTTTCGCAGGAATTCGCCGCCTCAACAAATAAGCCCTGATGAATTTCATCATAGGCTTTGGCTAACGCCGTTTTAATCTGCAGCGCGCGCAGTAGACGTTTTTCCAACTGAATGAAAGTAAAAGGTTTGAGCAGGTAACTGTCAGGTTGCAGTTCGACCACGCCGTGGACGATTTGGCGTTGGCTTTCCGCGCTGATAATCAAATAACAACATGAACTTTTTAATAAACTCAAATGACGCAGTGCTTCAAATAGCTGATAACCGTCTTTGCCTTCGCCAAGATTGAAGTCGGACAAGATAAAGTCGTATTCAATCTCGGTACAATTGGCGATGGCAGCATTCGCATCAGCGACCGTTGCAATATGCTCGAAACCTATTTTTTGTAACATGCTTTTGATCGATGCGCGAACCGGATCACAGTCATCAACCACCAGGACTTTTTTATGTTTATAAAATTTAGGCGTCAACGTCATTACTACCTTAAAAAATCAGAGTCTGCGACGGGTGGTTTCGAAGTGGCAACACGTAAACATCAGATTACAACTATAGTAACCTGATATTCAATCAGCAACTATTTGACAGGAACTCTGCAGCAAACCGCTTTTATTGTTGTAATTTTCCTACAAATAAATAGAATCTAAGCTAGTTTCAGCTAAAAGCTGACCAATAAATGGTAATAAAACAATATGAGTACTTTATTAGCCCAACTGAAAGCTGTGACCACGGTCGTCGTCGACAGCGGTGACTTAAACGCGATTGAACAATTCCGGCCCGTTGACGCCACCACCAACCCATCCTTGCTGCTCAATGCCAGTCAGCTGGAGTTTGCCAAGCCGCTATTGGCTCAGGCTGCAGCTTACGCGAAAGCTAAAACAGCGGATCAGGCTGCACAGCTAAGTCTGGCTTCAGACAAATTTGCCGTCGACGTGGGTACCGCGATCAGCAAACTGGTGCCGGGACGAGTCTCAACAGAAGTGGATGCACGCTTGAGCTTTGATCGCGAGGCAACCATCGCCAAAGCGCTGCAACTGGTGGCGCTCTATCAGGAAAATGGGATTGGCAAAGACAAAATCCTGATTAAAATTGCTTCGACCTGGGAAGGCATTCAAGCCGCCCGCGTGTTGGAACAACAAGGCATTCAATGTAACCTGACCTTATTGTTCCATCTGTGTCAGGCTCGGGCCTGCGCCGAAGCTGGCGTGTTTTTGATTTCGCCTTTTGTTGGGCGGATCCTTGACTGGTATAAAGCAACCACCGGTCAGAGCTACGACGCTGAAACCGATCCGGGCGTCATCTCAGTGCGGGAAATTTACCGCTATTTCAAACAACATGGCCACAGCACCATCGTTATGGGGGCAAGTTTCCGTAATATCGGCGAAGTACTGGCATTGGCTGGTTGCGACCGTCTGACCATTGCTCCGGCATTGCTGGATGAACTGGACAAACAAAGCGGCGACCTGACCGTGCATCTGCAAGATACGGGGGCGACTCATGACAAACCCGCCAGTTTAACTGAAGCAGAATTCCGCTGGGCTTTAAATGAAGATGCGATGGCCACCGAAAAATTGGCTGAGGGCATTCGTAAATTTGCCATCGATCAACGCAAACTTGAACAAGTGATTAGTCTGGCACTGCAATAAGCGCCAGCACAGAAGGAGTTGGATATGTCGTCTGCAGTCTGGCCAGCGTTGGCGGAACTTGCGAAACAACCGATCAATCTGCGACAGGAGTTTGCCGCGGATCCGACACGGGCACAGCGTTATACTCTCAACGCCTGTGGTGTGACTTTAGATTATTCAAAAAATCTCATTAACGACGAGATCTGGCAACATTTGCTCGGTTTGGCGCATAACAGCGAGTTATCGACAAAACGGGCACAGATGTTTGCCGGGGACAAAATCAACACCTCTGAACAACGAAGCGTCTGGCATACCGCTTTACGTGCCCCAGTCACCGCCAATCTGAGCCTGGATGGCGCGGACATCAGCGCTGAAATCAGTGCTTGTCACGCGCAGATGTTTGCGCTGGTTGAGCAGCTCAATAGCTTGCAATATACCGGCTACACGGGAGAACCCATCACCGATCTTATCTGGATTGGTATTGGCGGCTCTTTGTTAGGTCCGCAGATGGCCGTCGAAGCCTTAACACCTTACAACATCAGTCCGTTGCAAATTCATTTTGCCGGCAATATTGATGGCGCAGTAGTGAGTGACGTGGTCAAAGGTCTGGACCCGGCCACAACCTTAGTGTTCGTCGCATCGAAATCTTTTGGGACTGAAGAAACCAAACAAAATGCGCTGGCGATCCGCCAGTGGTTTACCGACAACGGTGCAGACCAGGCCGCGATTGCCCGTCATTTCTGGGCTACCTCGTCGAATATACGCGCTGCTGCTGAATTCGGTATTGAAAGTGAGCATATCCTGCCGATGTGGGATTGGGTCGGTGGCCGTTACTCGTTATGGTCAGCCATTGGTTTTCCGCTCTGCCTGATGCTGGGGACGGTGCAATTTAATCAACTACTGGCAGGCGCTCATGCCATGGATCAACATTTCCAGCAGGCTGAACTTTCCGAGAATCTGCCAGTGATCCTGGCTTTACTGGGCATCTGGTATATTAATGGCTTAGGCTGTCAGACACAGGCGTTGCTGCCCTATAGCCATTATCTGCGGCTGCTGCCATCTTATGTGCAACAGCTGGATATGGAAAGTAATGGCAAAGGGGTTGATATCACAGGCGCGGCATTAACACCAGCCACAGCGCCGGTGATTTGGGGTGATGCCGGCACCAACGGTCAGCATGCCTATCATCAGTTGTTGCACCAAAGCGCGTTGGCTGTGCCTGCAGACTTCATTTTACCGATAAAAGCGGCGCATGATCTGCAAGATCACCATCATCGGCTGGCCGCTCACTGTTTCGCGCAAACTCAGGCGCTGATGCAAGGGAAAACCATCGAGGAAGCGACCGCGGAAGTGTTGGCAGCCGACGGCTCGGCGTCAGAGGCGGCAGCACTGGCACCACACAAAGTATCGCCGGGAAATAAGCCGAGTAATACGCTGTTATTGCCGGAACTATCGCCCTATTATTTGGGGGCTTTGTTGGCGATGTATGAACATAAAGTCTTTGTTCAGGGCGTGCTTTGGAACATCAACTCCTTTGATCAATGGGGCGTTGAGCTTGGTAAACAGCTCTCTACCCCTATTTATCAGGTTTTGTCAGGCAAGGCATCGCACCAGTTTGATGCGTCGACTGAGCAGTTAATTAAACTGTTCCAACAGTCATAAGCGACCTTTGTCCGCACACGAGGCCACACTTTGTTGTGGCCTTTTTTATTCCCAACTGCCTAAATTGCGGCCACTGCATCGTCCAGACCTTGGTCATTTTGCAAACAGCATCTGTGCTGCATCTGAACCCGGATTCTGCTGAAAAATCGCCAACTGTTCATTTTTGATTCATTTTTCTGTCATCTCGCTATTTTAATTTGTTTCAAATTGTGTTATCAATTTTGGCGATAATAACAACAACTCAGCGAGGTGCAGTATGGAAAGCTTTGAGGACTTACTGAACATGTTGGAGCGCCCAGCCGCAAAAAGCAGTAGAGCGGTGAAGCGCAAATGGCGCGAAATCGAGGCCGTCAAAGAACGGCAAAGATTACGCAAAGAGCTGGAAGACATTGACTTTAGTTTCGACGACGACCTGATTGAACAGCTGATGTAATCACTCAAAGCCCTCCACGCACTGGTGGGCTTTTTTGTTTTTTGCACTCAGCAAACCGCACCATAGTGACCGCAGCCATCATCGCCGCGGTCATTATTTTTTGTGCTGACCATGTTATAATGACCCGATAAAAAGGGGCAGGTTTGAATCACACCTGCCATTGGATCATCGGCTTCCCTTGCGCTGCCAACCATTGATTGGCCGCAGCAAAATGACCACACCCCAAAAAGCCGCGATGTGCCGACAGAGGCGATGGGTGCGGCGCTGTCAGAATATGGTGCTTGTGACCATCGATCAGTTTCTGTTTCTTGATGGCGTGAGATCCCCACAATAAAAACACTACCGGCTCGGACTGACAACTGATCGCTCGGATCACGTTATCTGTAAACTGCTCCCACCCCAGGTGCCGGTGTGAATTTGGCTGATTGGCCACCACAGTCAGGACAGTATTAAGGAGCAACACCCCCTGTCGCGCCCATTGTTCCAGACAGCCATGTTTTGGCATCTGAAAATCCGGATACTCCAGCGCCAGCTCTTTATACATATTGCGCAGCGAAGGTGGAATTGCCACCCCGGGCCGCACAGAAAACGACAAGCCATGCGCCTGATTTGGACCGTGATAGGGATCCTGGCCAATAATCACCACTTTTAAATCGGCAAAATCAGTCAGTTTAAAGGCTGAAAATACATCCGCTTCCGGCGGGTAAATGACTTGCCCGCCAGCACGCGCTTGCTTCACAGCCTCGATAGTTTGCTGAAAATATGGCTGAGATTTCTCAGCGCCAATCACATCATGCCAACTCAGATGCATGAGATATTCCTTGGATCAGGCTGGTGCGTAGTAGCGAGCAATAACCGGCAACTACTTATTTTCCAGCGATAACAAAACTTTGCGTAATTCTACAAAATCTGCAGCCATCTCAACAGCTAAACTTGCCTCGCCGGCAACCGCAGCCAGTGCCGGCGGCAAGGCAATTGGATTACCCAGAATATTTTCAACCTGTTCTTTAAATTTCGCCGGGTGCGCAGTGCCTAAGAAAATTCCAAACTCACCCGGTTGCAGTTCACGTTTTAATGCTCGGTAAGCCACCGCAGCATGCGGCTCACTTAAATAGCCAAGTTGCGCTAACTGACGCATGGCCAACTGGGTATCCTCCTCATCGACCATGGCAGTGACTAAATCACTACGTTGGATGGCCCCTTGCGCCAGCAAATCCTCAACCCTTGGCCAGTTATTTGGCGCGCTCACGTCCATGGCGTTGGATAAGGTCGCTACTGTAGGTTTAACCTGCCAGTCGCCGCTTTGCCAGTAACGTGGCACGGTATCATTGGCGTTAGTGGCAGCAATCATCCGTTTAATCGGCAAACCAAGCACTTTGGCAATCAGACCCGCAGTTAAGTTTCCAAAGTTGCCACTCGGCACAGAAATCACAATCTGATCACGTTTTTCGGCCGGAACCTGCGCTACAGCTTCAAAGTAATAGCAAATCTGCGCGAATAGCCGACTGATATTAATGGAGTTGGCGGAGTTGATATTCAGCCGTTGCACCAAATCCCGGTCATTAAACACCTCTTTTACTAATGCCTGACACTGGTCAAAATCACCATCGACCGCCAGGGTATGGATGTTTTCCCCTAAGGTGGTGAACAATTTCTCCTGCAGTACACTGATTTTACCCTTCGGGAATAAGATGACCACTTGCGCACCCGGGCGCTGGTAAAACGCATGAGCCACTGCCGCGCCGGTATCTCCTGAAGTTGCAGTGACAATCGTGGTATTGGCCACGCCTGAACGCTGCTGGGACGCCATCAGGGCCCGGGCCATAAAACGGCCGCCAAAATCTTTAAAGGCCAAGGTCGGACCGTGGAACAGTTCAAGGCAGGCAATCTCCCCGGTCACCGGCGCCAGAGGCGCAGCAAAATTGAACGCTTCAGCCACTAGGGCGGAGAGTTCAGCTGCAGACAATTCATCGCCAATCAACGCCTGTAAGATAGCGGCACTGCGGACGGCAAAAGGCTGTTCTAATAAAGCGTCGATGTCCAGTTTTGGCCAGCGGTCCGGGAAAAACAGCCCCTGTTGCTCGCCAAGGCCAATCCGCACGGCTTCCAAAAAGCTGACTTGTTGCGTTGGCACTTTGATGTTTCTTAACTGCATTTGATTTAATCCTGTTCTAAAAACTGCATTTTAAATTTTTGATCGGTGGCATTCGCTTACTCAGCAAGCACCCGGGCACCCGCTGTCGCAACAGTGCAAATATGGGTCATCGCATCCTGATTTTTCTCATAGTGTGCTCGGAAATAGTCTGCGGCAAATTGCGCTTGCCGATCATTCTGACAGACCGCAAACAGCGTCGGACCGGCGCCGGAAATACCGACATGACCAATCCCCTCAGCCATTAACGCCGCACGGATTGACGTAAGCTCCGGGATCAGCGGCAGTCTTGCCGGCTCTGCCACCAAATCCTGTAATGCAGCCAAAGCTTCCGTCTCATCCTGCGCATACAAGGCGCTGACAAAGCGCGCCAGCATATTGGCAAAACGGATGCTCTGTTTCAGGCTGAGCTCTTTTGGCAACACCTCACGCGCGGCTTTGGTCGATAACACAGTGCCCGGATAACACAAGACGACTTGCCAATGGGGAAACCAAGGTAATGCCCGATACAGTAACGGACTCTCCGGCAGCATCAGTAAGAGTCCGCCATACATCGAGGGGGCCACGTTATCGTAGTGCACCGCGCCACTGACTCCCCCTTCACACACTGCGGTCAGTTGCAGGAGCTCTTGATCCGTGAGCGGCTTACCGAAATAATCGTTGAACGCATAACAGGCCACAACAATAGAGCAGGCACTGGAGCCTAAACCACTGCCTACAGGCAGATGTTTCTTCAAGTGCAACTTTAAGCGTGGCAGTGTTCTGCCGACTTTTTGTTCGAAGGCGTAAAAGCATTTGATCACCAGGTTATCTGAGACCTCTCCTGGTAACTGATGCACATACCGACCTGAAAGACGCAGCGATAATTCCTCCGCTTCGCCTTCAATCACCAGCTCATCACCCAATAACTCACCATTTTTTGGCGCAAATGCAGCGCCCAGTAAGTCGAACCCAACCGAAAAATTGCCGGTTGACGCTGGTGCAAAATACGATTTCATCATGACATCTCCTGCTGCCAGCCCAGGGTGCGCATCACGTCGCCAAAAACACCTGCAGCGGTCACTGCTGCGCCAGCGCCGTATCCACGCAGTACAAAAGGAATGGGCTGGTAATAGCGGGTATGGATCGCCAGCGCATTTTCACCGTCTTTTACTTTTGCCAGCGGATGATTGCTATCCAGCGCTTTCACCGACACCTTACATTTACCCTGGTCAATCTCACCGATGTAGCGCAGTACTTTGCCTTCTGCCGCGGCGGCTGCCACTTTGTCGGCAAACCAGCGATCGAGCTCTGGCAACTGCTGCATAAAATCGACAACACTGGCCCCTGGTGCAAAATCGGCTGGTAATACAGATTCCACGGTCACATCGCTCAAATCCAGCTGCATGCCCGATTCCCGCGCCAGAATTAATAGCTTGCGCGCGACATCCATGCCGGATAAATCATCACGCGGATCAGGTTCCGTAAAGCCCAGCGCCTTGGCTTTGGCGGTGACATCTGACAGTTTCACGCCCTGCTCCAGCTCGCCAAACATATAGGACAACGAACCGGATAAAATCCCTTCAAATGCCATCAGTTCATCGCCGGCATTGAGTAGCCCCTGCAGTGTATCAATCACCGGCAAGCCAGCACCGACGGTGGTTTCATAAAGAAAGCGGCGACGATGCTGCTGTGCAACACTTCGAAGCTCGCGATAGTATTCCAGACTGGCGGTGTTGGCTTTTTTGTTCGGCGTGACGACATGAAATCCAGCCGCCAAAAAGTTTGCATATTGCATCGCGACAGGCTCTGCACTGGTGCAATCAATTAACACCGGGTTAGTTAAATGATGGTCCTGCACAAACTGCGTCAACGCCGGCAGGCTAAATTGCGTCTTTTGCTCAGTGATGCGCTGCTGCCAGTTGCTTAAATCGATGCCCTGTCCATCCAAGAGCAGCGCCCGCGAATTTGCGATGCCATACACCGTTAAGCGCACATTCCGTTGCTTAAGGAATTGCTGCTGACGCTGGAATTGCGCCAACAGTTCACTGCCGACAACCCCGCAGCCAACCAGAAACACATCAATACTCGGCACATGGCTGAAGAAATTCTCATGACACACTTTCACTGCATTACGGCAGGCTTTTTGTTCTACCACCGCGGAAATCGAGCGCTCAGACGAATCCTGGGCAATCGCCACCACATTGACCCGGGCTTGCGATAACGAAGCAAAAAACTTCGCGGCGACGCCGCGGTGCTGGCGCATCCCGTCCCCGACTAAACTGACAATGGCCATATCAGACTGAATTGACAGCGGCCGCAATAACTTGCCCTGCAGTTCCAACTCAAACTCCGTTTCCAGCGCTTGTTTGGCAACCGCTAAATCAAGTTGCGCAACGCAAAAACTGATGCTGAATTCACTGGAAGATTGGGTGATCAGACTCACCGACACTTGCTCACGCGCCATCGTCGCAAATACCCGGGAAGCCATCCCGACCACGCCTTTCAAGCCTGGACCTGAGACTGTAATCAGCGCCAAATGCTCCAGACTGGAAATTCCTTTGACTAAGGAATCCCCATTGTTATCGGCATCAATACAGGTGCCAGGCGCCGCCGGGTTAAGCGTGTTTTTGATGTAACAAGGAATTTGATAACGCGCCAACGGGCCGATGGTTTTCGGATGTAGCACTTTAGCGCCAAAATACGACAGCTCCATGGCTTCATCATAAGACAAATGATCGATAAGTTGCGCTTGTTTCACCTGACGCGGATCGGCACTGTATACCCCGTCGACATCGGTCCAGATTTCACAGACACTGGCCCGGATACTGGCGGCAACAATGGCGGCAGAATAATCAGAACCATTACGTCCCAACAGGCATAATTCACCTTTGGCATTGCTGGAAACAAAACCGGCCATCACCAACACCTGAACCGGCTGCGCTACCGCATTGATTGCGGTCGACAGCGCATTTTCTGACGCTGGAATATCGGCGACTGCGTTTAAAAAGTCGCCCTGACTTTTCACGCATTGCACAGAATCCAGCGCTGCCGTCTTGATTTGCAACCCTTGCAATAAGCCAGTCATCAGCGCAACACTAAACTGTTCGCCAAGCCCAAGGATCTGAGCTTTGATGTGATCCGGACAATATTGTAATAACGCAACACCCTGCAACTGAGATGAGAGCGTGGCAAACTGCGCTTCGCGCACCTTGGTTAAGGTTTCAATGGCCGCAGCTGACAACTGTGGCTGGGCTTGTTGTTGCAACTGCGATAATCGTTGTTGCCACTGCTGCAGCACCGGCAAATAATCGGTGCCCAGAAAGGCCAAATCGGTCAGTTCCACCAGCATATTGGTCACCCCTTGCGGTGCAGACAGCACCAGCACAATAGGCTCCGCACCCAGCTGTTGTTTGACAATGCCAGCAACTTCCAAAAAGCGTTCCACTGACGCTAACGACGAACCACCAAACTTCAGCACCTTCATGTGTTTTCTCCTGTAAGAAACGCAAAAGGCCCGTGACTGGTGAGGTCACGGGCCTTTTTCAAGACAATACGCCGCCGACCTCCTACCCCGCAGGGTTGGTGGTAATAATCGTGGTGGTTGTATTGATATTTTTATATTTCATGCGTCTTATATGCGCAAAGTTTCGGACGTCTGTCAATCTAAATGTATAGAAAAAACTATATTTCTGTCGCTCAAGCCCCATTTTTTGCAGTTAAACGGTAGAAAGCGCGATCAAATGACCGCGCCCATTTAATTCACTTTTTTCTGGTATTCAGTTTCACCGGCCAAATAACTACAGACCCGGTTGCGTCCCGCCCGCTTGGCGTTGTAGAGCGCCATATCCGCGCAGCGAATGAGGTCGTCGTGCAATAAATGTTGTTTAGGTATCAGTTCCGCCACCCCCATACTGACGCTGACACGGATAGTTTGCTGATTAAACAACATCGGATACTCTGCCACCGCTAAACAAATTCGCTCTGCGACCTCGATAGCACCATCCAGACTGGTATCCGGCAAAATAATGCCAAATTCTTCGCCACCGTACCGGCCAAACAAATCAGAATCGCGCAGCAAACTTCCGATAAAAGAGGCCAGCTGGACCAACACAAAGTCACCACCCAAGTGGCCGTATTTGTCATTTAAGTCTTTAAATTTATCTAAATCGAATAAAATCAGTGACAAAGGATGATGATAACGCTGCGACCGGTGAATTTCCTGTTTCAGTTGCTCTTCCCAATAACGGCGATTCAGCACTTTGGTCAGGCCATCCTGACGATTCGCCCGTTCCAGTTCGATCAGTGTTTTACTCAAATGTTGCTGGTAGACAAAAGCGTCAGTGGCATCTTCGATCAGGATACAAATCAGCGGCTGCTCGGCCTGTTCGCTACTCAACGGCAACATGCTGCAATTTTGCGCCATATATTGGCTGCTACTGGTGATAGGTCTTAAATGCGGCAATTTGAAAATGTACTGGCGCTGCTCCCAGCTGCTAAAAGCTGGCGTTTTAAGATCCAAAACACTCATCAGTTTGCGTTTAAGCCATGCTTCAGGTAAATCAGCAAATACCGCAAAAATTGACTTCCCCTGTACTTCCGACAATTGCACTGAAGCATGCCGCTCGATGAAGGCATTCAGATAATGGATACGGTACTCGTCGTCAACAACGATCACACCACTGTTCAGTTGCGCCAGGATTGGGCTGTTTAACCAAGCATGTGGCATCAATAGTCTTCCAGGATCCGATCCAGGATCCGCTGAATATTGGTCACGGCTTCACCTGGGATCAGCAAAATCATATCGCAATTAAAGGAGTGATCAATAAGCTGGTAACTGATGTCGACTTTGAGCGCATGTTCCCAGTGGAATGAGGTATTTTTCAACAAAGCAGACATGTCACCTTTCACCGAAGACAACACTCTTGGCGCACTGTACGACAAGCTATTTTCAATTTGGTCGGCTAAACCGTTTAAGAATGTGGTGGTCAGAATGGAACTGATGTCCGTTAACATTTCTATTTCAGACACATCGCCCACTTCGTAGCCCAACAGCGCCGAGATCTTATGCGCGTTCTCCATTTGATACAGCACGATGGCTTCCCCACGAACGCCTTCATTGCCAAAAAAGCCCTGACTGACTAAGGCGGCTTCTGTATCCTGGTAACGATTTTCAAATTCTGCAGGAATGTGACTGGCGCCAACCAAAGCGATAGAGGGCACTTGTAAATGCACAAAAGTATTCAGAAACCGGGCTAATTTATCGCTCGCCAGCCCCATGGCTACATTAATGATTTCCTGTAGGCAATCACGTTGCTCTTCGCTGAATCCCAGAGTGCTCATATCAGTCCATACTGTTTTAAAATGCTGTGCAACTTTTCTTCATTCACAGGTTTATGAATAAAGGCCAAGGCGCCTAACTCCATCACCCGCTTTTTCATTTCCGGTTGGATATCAGCAGAGATAACAATGACAAAACAGTCGATACTTTCGGCTTTAATCGCTTCCAGCACCCCGATGCCATCAAGCTCCGGCATGGTTAAATCCAGAAAAACCAGACCGATTTCCTGCGAACGTAAAATAGAAAGTGCCTCTAAACCGTTACCGGCAGTCTGAAATTCAGCATCAAAAGACTCGGGTAAACTTTTGCGCACTTGTTTCCGCGCTAATATCGAGTCATCACAAATAAGCACTGGCAAAGCCATTGGGTACAGCCTCAATAAATTCTAATTATTCTGCGAAGTTACGGGCAAAATATAACCAGTTACCCTCCTTAATGCAACAGATACCCTTCAAATGCAGAACCATTTCTCTGGTTGTTAACAAGCTTGCTTTAATTTTCAGCAACGCAGAAATTCAGCTATAGTTGCATCAGGAAAACACCATCAACCAAGGGCTTGCCTTATGCCGTTGCGCCAATCCTGTAAAAACCGGAACTAAATCTGACATTTCTATTTTAATTGTTGTTTTTTTTAGCTAATTTTATTGAGGCGACTGGCAGAGCTAAAATCATTGCAGATGCAAAATAACAGAGCGGAACCGCAACCCGAGCGTAGGACAGTTCCGTTCCGCCAGAGCACGAAGGCAACAACCCCGTATCTTTAAGGATAACGGATCTATCCAAGGCTGAAATCACACAGGTAGTCAGATGCAGCAAAAAAGTTTATCAAGAAAACTGCTGACCAAAGTGTTGTCGGTGTACTTTGTGTTGACCTTCGTGGTTACTCTTGGACAGATTGTCGCCGAGTATTTCAATACCAAGAATCACATCAATGGCGAACTGGCGACTTTGCAACAGACGATTTCAGGTAGTCTGACGCGAGCCATCTGGGAACTCAATACCACGCAGGCTTTGATTATTGCAGACGGTTTATTAGCGATTCCGTCCATCGAGGGCATCATCGTACGTGACGACAGTGGTGCGGTCATTACCCAACTGGGTCAATATATCGACATTAGCGAGCGGTACAGCAATCAATTAGTAAAAGAAGGCATCCGGTTAACAGAGCAAAAGTCCGGATTGTTTGGTTACACATTTCCACTTATTTTCGAGTTCTCAGGACGTGCGACTCAAGTCGGTGACGTCACCTTGTTTTCCAGCCGGACTATCGTCTTGGACCGGATAAAAATCGGTATCTATTTCTTAATCGGTAACGCGCTGCTGAAAACCACCTTTCTGATTATTTTGTTCCTGATTGCCTTTCGCCGCCAACTCACCTTACCGCTGGCCGAACTGACCCAGCAAATTGAAGAGCTGGAACTGGATAACCTTGACGGTGCCAAAGTTGAAATCCAGCATGGGGATACCAACGAATTAAGCGTGATGGCCGATGCGTTTAATCGCTTGATTGCCAGAGTGCAAGACTATAAAGGCCAGCTGGAAAATACGCAAAAGCAGCTGCTGCAGTCCAATGAAAAACTCGACCAACACAATCTGATCCTGGAGCAGGAAGTCGCCCGTAAAACCTCAGGCTTGAGTCAGGCCATGATGGATTTACAGCAGCAAAAACAAGAGCTGGAAGTCAAACAACAAGCGCTTCGAGAAGAAATCGAACGCCGTCGCCATACCGAAGAAGCTTTGCGGGGTAAGCAAACCGAACTTGAGAAGCTGGTCAACGATTTAAGACAAGCACAAGACCGGTTGGTGCAATCCGAGAAAATGGCCGCTCTGGGGGGGTTGGTTGCCGGCATCACACACGAGGTCAATACACCAGTTGGCATCGGGGTGACGGCCACCAGCTTTCTTGCCGAGAAACTGGCCGCTCTGGAGCACGCTTACCAGGAGAAAAGCCTGTCACCTAAGGCGCTGGAGCATTTTATTGAAGAAGCAAAACAAGGCACCGAACTGCTTAATACGAACTTGACCCGCGCGTCGGAACTGATTGCCAGCTTTAAACAAATCGCGGTTGATCAAACCAGTGAAGCGATCAGAACCATTCAGCTGGCTGATTATCTGAATGAAATTATCCGCAGTCTGCAACCGCATTTTAAAAAGACCAAACATCATATCGAAGTGAATTGTCCTGAGAATTTGATCCTGAGTTGTCCGGCCGGTGCGATTTCACAGATTTTTACCAATCTGCTGATGAATTCACTGATCCACGGTTTTGAAGACATGTCAGAGGGAAATATTATGATCACCGTGGTTGATGAAGGAAACGTGGTTGATATTAATTATTCCGACAATGGCAAAGGATTAACACCAGAGCAACTGGAAAAATTGTTCCATCCATTTTTCACCACCAAAAGAGATCAAGGCGGCAGTGGCCTTGGCACGCATATTACATACAATTTAGTGCGCCAGACCCTGGCAGGTAGTATTCAGGTGAAAAGCGAACCCGGCCATGGCTTGGCTTACCATATCCGTTTCCCAAAGGTGCTGAAGCGCTAATCTGCCGATAGTGATAAAAAATCCGATTGTAGCCGGGGGCAACATCGCCCCCGGATGAAAGAAACCTCTTTCAGCCTATTGAAAGAAACCTCGGGAATTCAATGGGGTATCAGGCAAACGTCTGCTGACGGCCCCGCAGCAGCTGGCTGTAGTTGTTGTTGCCTGCCAGAACGTGAATGCTGCGCCTTTTTCAAAACCCGCCACAATTTTCTCTGCTGCTGAAATTCGCATCTTGTGGTGGTTTGGGTATACTCCTCCTTTTTGCAAAAGAGTCAGTGCTATTATGTGGTTTAAAAATCTGCGTGTTTACAAAATTACCGAAACCTTAAATCTGGAACCTGAATCGCTGGAGCGTGCGCTGACCGAGCATAAATTCAGTCCCTGTACCGGACAAGAAGCGGTTCGGATGGGCTTTACCTACCCCCTCCATCACAGCATTAAGCAGTACCATCATCAGCAGCAACATTTGCATTTATTTGCCGTGAAGCGTCAGGAAAAAGTGTTGCCGGCAGCCGTTATCAACGAAGAATTGCAGCCGAAAATTGATGCGTTGGAACTAGAAAAAGGCCGCCCGCTGGGCCGCAAAGAAAAGCAGGCCTTGAAAGAAGAATTGATTCAAAGTTTGTTGCCAAGAGCTTTTAGCCGCTCGACAGTCACCACGGCACTTTATGATGCCCAAAACCAATGGTTTATTGTCAACAGTAGCTCGGCCGGCAAAGCTGAAGATGTCTTGAGTCTGGTCCGTAAAGCCATCGGTTCGTTACCGGCTTTACCATGGATTGATAACAATCAGCTCAATCTGGCAATGCAACAGTGGTTGACAGGTCAGGACTTGCCCGACAACTTTAAGCTGGGCAATGAAGCTGAGTTAAAAGCACCGGATGAAGAGGGAGCCAAAGTAAAATTCAGCAACCATTTACTGACGGCTGCTGAAGTTCAAAGTCATCTCGAAGACAAATTAGTGACCAAATTAGAATTTGTGGTGGAAGGCCAGGCTAGTTTTATGGTGTGTGATGATGGCGGACTGAAGAAACTGCGGTTTCATGAAGTACTAGCCAATCAAAATGACGAGTTAGGCTGGGACGATATGGTCCTGCGACTTGACGCGGACTTGCTGGTGATGGCCAACGAAGTCGCGCTGTTGCTAAAAGCCATTGAACAAGCAGTCAAGCCTGCGGCATAACTTCAGGTGTAACCATGTTGCGTCAGCGGATTGATGACGCAACAGCTCCCCCGCTGCCTTGTTTGTTTATAGGCTAACTACGCCAGCCGAAGCAGTCCGTTTAAGCAAACAATGCTTTGGCTTCGTTGTAAGCTTGCGCGATAGCAAGCTCCTGCATAAAAGACCGTTTGCTGACCAATCCAATTTGCACATAGTGATCCAGTAACTTGTCTTGTTCCCGTTGATTGGGATAATAATTCGCGGTGATGAGCCCTAACCGGACAAAATCGGTATAGGTCACGACACCAGAACCTTCTGTTTTTTGCCAGTGACGTACTACGTCGACAAACACATCGGCAAAGCCCCAGCTGCGCATAATTTCTTCGCCAATCGGCGAGGAGAATTCAGCTATCGCATGCGACAGAAATTGGGCTTCACCAAACACCTGAGCGTGCTTTTCTGCTTCAGCTAAAATCGGTAGCACGCCAATACGATGGATCAATGATGCTAATGTCAGGGTATCCAGATTAAGATTGTCATGTTTGTGCATGGGGAGATAACTCTGCATACAAGCCATCGCCACGCAGGTCACGTGCACGGTATCACGCCAAAGCTCCGACATTTTTGCAGCGATATCCGGACTATGACTGACAAACAGCTGCTCTAGCGCCATCGCGGTCGCAATATTTTTCACCTGACTTAAACCAATTCTCGTCACGGCCTGATTTAAAGTCGCAACCTTGATACTACGTCCAATAAAAGCACTGTTGGCTATCTTAATCATCCGCGCCGCTAATGCCGGATCCAACGCGATCACTTCGGCCATGGAGTGCAGATTAATATCAGGATCATCAGCAGCCTGGCGCACCCGAACCGCGATCTCTGGCAACGTGGGCAATACCAGCATATTGGTCTCAAGTTTCGCCATTAACAAAGTCATTAATGCATTTTCAGCTGACATAACACATCCTGGAAAGTTAAACAGCAGCCCATCGCTGTATTTCGGTTTGCAACTCAAGCTCAGTATAAGGCAGCGCCGGCACTTTGCCCCAGACCGGCGCTGGCCAGGCCACATCCGAGGTAAAACGAGCAATATGATGCAAATGTAATTGCGGTACCATATTGCCTAGCGCAGCAATATTCAGTTTATCCGGTGCATAAAGCTGTTGTAACAAAAGGCTGAGTTTTTTACTTTCCTGCCACAGCAAGCTTTGTTCTTCATCTGATAAATCAATCACTTCTCTTATCGCCACACGTCTCGGCACCAGGATAAACCATGGATAGTGTTTATCATTGATCAGACGCAGCTGACACAATGGCCAATCACAGAGTAACACTGAGTCTTTGGCCAATTGCGGATGTAATTTGAAATCTTCGCCAGGCATCGGTTCTGTCTGGGTCATACCAGCCCCTTGTCTGTCGGGCCAACCACTGATCCAAGAGGCGATTGCCGACTTTGTAAATGTTGTTGCATCCGGGTCAGTAGCAGCTGGCAAGCCATCAAATCATGGTCGCGCGCCGACATTTCCAGTTCGGCTGCCAACTGAGTAATTTCGGGGAATCCCATGCTACCAGCACAACCTTTCAAACTATGCGCCTCGTATTGCAACTTGGCCAAATTAGCTGCTTGTTGGTATTGCAGCAGTTCATCAAGCAATGCCGGCAATTTTTCGGCAAAATCGCGTTTAAGCGCAATAATGGCCGGGTCTTGTTCCAGCCGCAGTGCCAACTCCTCTTCAGCGCTACGCTCCTTTTGAGTGTACTGTTTAATCATGGCATAGAAATCCTTTTGCACTATGGGTTTAGCCAGTAAATCCTGACACCCGGCCAATAAATAACGTTGATGATCTTCACGCATGACATTGGCAGTCAGGGCGATGATTGGCACATCAATACCGGCATGCCGGATCAACAGAGTTGCCTCTTCGCCGCCCATTTCGGGCATTTGCATATCCATAAATACTAAATCAAATTCATCGACGAGCAGTTGTTCGACCGCCTGGTGACCATTAGCCACCATCACATAATCAACATTGATTTTATTCAGCAACACCGACACCAATAATTGATTATCCGTATTGTCTTCGGCCACCAGAATTTTCAGTTTGTTGGTATGGAATTTATCCGGTTCTGGTTGCGACAGTTGGGCCTTGCGCTCAAAAGAATCGACCAGACTGAGGTGTTGCGTTTCACAATTCATGATAATTTCAAAGCAGCTACCGATACCTTTGACGCTTTCTACGCGGATATCCCCTTGCATTTGTTGCATTAATTTTTTTGAAATGACCAAGCCAAGTCCAGTGCCACCAAAATTACGGGTCACTGTCGCATCCGCCTGAACGAAGGGTTGAAACAATTTGTTTAACTCGCTGGCCGTCATCCCAATGCCGGTATCTTTAATTTTGATCACCAACTGCTCATCACCAGTCAGATAACTGACATGGATCACCACTTTGCCGCGCTGGGTAAACTTCAGGGCATTACTGGTCAGATTGAGCAATACCTGACGAAAACGCAACTCATCCGTCTGCAAGAACTCAGGCAATGGATAGTTTAACTCCAAAATGCAATTGAGGTTTTTAGCCTGAGCCTGGCTGCTGGTTTGTTGATAAATATCGTCAATCATCTGCAGAAAATTAAAGGATTGGCTGGACAACTCAAGTTTTTCGGCCTCAATCTTTGATAAATCTAAAATATCGTTGATTAAATTCAGCAAGTGGTCGCCACTGCGCAGTACGCGATGCAGATAGTCGGCTAACTTATCTCGTTCCGTTTCAATCAGCGCTTGTTCGCTAAAACCAATAATCGCGGTGAGCGGCGTGCGGATTTCGTGACTCATGTTCGCCAAAAACACACTTTTTAACCGGTTAGCCTGTTCAGCGGTTTCCCGCGCCTGAATGAGTTCCTGGTTAGCGGCCGCCAGGTTACTGTTGGCCAGAGCTAAATCCTGGGTTCGTTGCTGCACTTTATCTTCCAACAGCTGTTTATAAGCACGTTCGCGATCGCGATAAACACGAAGCTGACGCACCATCACATTAAAAGCCGCAAACATGTCGCCAAGCTCATCTTGTTTTTTCACCACCAACAAGGTGCTGAAATCACCACGACCAACGGCGGTTTTCGCTTCAGTCAAAAGTTTTATCGGTTCGAAAATGTAACGCACCAACACCCAGTAGCATAACAATGGCAAACCAACCGCAAATACCAGACTGGCGCCGAATAACAGCAAGGGCAATAAATCCATCCCTGCATACAACTCGGCTTTATCCACCGCGCTCACCAACATAAAATCGCCGGGAAGTGCTGCTGCCAACACCAACATGGGTTTGCCTAAGATAACGATAGGTTTTAATTGCTCCGCCGTGACTGCCTGTTGAATTTGCCGGAAATTTGTTGGCGCAAAAGCACTCCCGACCAGGTTTGGTTTATCAGCGTAGGCAATATTGCCACTGCCACTGACAATTAAGTTTTCCTGATGATCCAACAGTTTATCCTGGACCACCAAATCAAATTCGCGAATATCGACCGTCGCCACCAGGTAGCCCCAGAGTCTGTTGATATCAGAACTATTCTGCGCTTGCTGGTAAACCTTTTGCGCGACGATCAGCTTCAAATCATTTAATTCAGTCTCCCGGGCGATAAAAAAACCACTGTCATCGACCATGCTCTGTAATGAGGAAAAGTATTCGCTGCGAAATTTATTTACAGCAACTTCCGGTAGCATCAGACTTGGTGCTGAAGCCATCAGCTCACCATTCAATTTCAGTAATTTAACTTGTTGAATATCCGTGTGTTGCTGTTGATATCGCGAGAGTATCGACTGGATCGCATTTGTTTGCGGATCGATATCGGAGACAAACTGTTGTAATGCCTGCTGTTTGGACAGTGTCACTAACGCATATTGCTGGTAATTCAGGAAGTGTTCGAGTTTTTGTTGTTGGCTACTCAGTTGGCGCGCAACTTTGATATAGGCTTGTTGACCGAAGGTGATGCTGCTGTAGTAATAAGACAAGTAGCCAAACAGTACTGTAGGCAGCACTAACAACGGAAACATATAAATAACCAGAGTTTCGCGTAGTCTCATCCGTCCGTTAGCCCACATCCGTTTTGTTCAAAGTGTTATCCAGCATACCGAGCAACGATGCCGGTCACAATATGTTTGACAGCGAATATTCTGGCCTGACCTGTAAACCGGGCGGCGACCCTGTTCCGCATCGCCGCCAATCGACTGCGGGGTCAATTGACCCTGACAGCCGGCAATTAAGGGTTAAAGATAAGTTGCAGCAAGTGAGGTGACCGGTGATGCAGACGGTTTGCCATGCTGCCAATCACCGCCATCGACCCCACTACCGGCAATATCGATGTGCACATAAGGCAAAGGCTTATCTGCGGATGCTGAAGCCTGATCCAATCCGGCAGCAACCACCAGAAATGCCATCGGGAACTGATGTCCACGTGCCGTTACTGACGATGGCGCATTATTGCAACTGAGTACATCGTCCGCACAACTACGTGGCCTGATAAAACTGAAATCCTCACGCCGGCTGCGGGATACTTCACTCGGGTCGCCCCACAAATCGCCTTGTTTTGCCAAAGTTGCCGAAATCTCCCGCTGTAAAGCAGCGCCATTTTCGACCAGCGCCGTATAAGGACCCACAGCTCGCGCAGCGTGACCGGTTAAGGTTGCAACTGAAAACAATATAGGGTTGATCGCAGCATCAGCCTCCTGCCGCAAATGCGACATTAAATCGGCCAAAACCAGACGACCTTCTGCATCAGTATTACCAATCCGCACTCTGACGCCGGCATGACTTTTAATAATTTCATCCGGAACAAAAGCATCCGAACCAATGCTATTACGCACTGCGCCGATTTCAGCGACCACGCGTAAACCGGCAGGTTTTAACAAAGCAACTGTTTTTAAGAAGCCTGCGACCGCGGCTGCGCCGCCTTTGTCGCGGCTCATACCGGCCATACCACCATTAATCTTCAAATCAGCGCCACCCGTGTCGTACACCAGACCTTTGCCAGCAAATAGCAAAGTTTGGCTGACTTCACCCTCCGGCAGATACTCCAATCGAATGACCGCAGGCTTATGGCGTTCGACATGTAATGAACTGCGGGCAACTGCCATCATTAATGGGTATTGCTGTAATAAGGTCTCAACATCGGTCTGCACCTGCACCGACACCGCACTATCGGTAAAAGCTTCAACACAATAATCTGCAAAGCGTCTTGGCGTCATCCGCTCGGGCTCAGTGCCGCATAAATCGCGAGCCAACCGTTTACCCGCTTCAATTGCAGTCAGTCTGAATGCCAGAGCCTCGTCTGCGCCAATCAGACCAATTTCCTGTACCGGTTCGACGGCGAGCTCACCCAATGCTTCCCTTCCTTCCAAAGGTTGCCACAGCGCTTGTGTCATGGCGAGGTAGACGACTTCGGCTGCTTTGGCAAAAGCGGTCCCGGCACATTGCTGTACCCAGACGACCGGCCGGACTGAACCGGCATTTTTTGCCATCATCATCGCTTGTTTGGCGGCATCTGCAAAACTACGAACATCATCATAATCGCGTGTTAACAAACCCACAGGAGCAACAATACAACGCTGTCCTGGCACCGTGGCCGTGTGGAACAAGACTGCTTCTTTGCCAATCCGCTGATCGATGCCAGCAATCTGCTTAATCTGCTGCTGCAACTGCGGAGCAGGAATTTTATCGAGTTCAGTGTAAATCAGAATCAGCGCATCGAACCCGGAAGCCATCACAGCTGAGTTGAGGTCCTGCACTGCAATACAAGGAGGTAAGGCCATTGTTTTCATTATCCTTCTTTAATAATTGCCCGCATTATCGGATATGCCTATGGCCAGCACAAGCAACGAGGTAGCAATCCAAGCAGCAGCCACTGTCAGCTCTGGGCTACAGGATACTGGTCGTCAGCACCTTTATATCAACCAATAAGAAACATTAAGTTACCATTCAGTTGCAAATCAGCATCTTTAAATAGCGTAATATTTTCTAATGTTCCCTTTAATATTCCACTTTATTGTGCCAATTCAGAAACGGAGTTTAGCTCATGCAAAAACAATTCTTAGCAAGCCTGATCTGCCTTTGTACCGTCAGCACCAGCTCCGCGCTGGCAGAAACTTACCTGACCGTCGGTGGCTATTACAGTAAAGTAGATAAGCCTATTGACCGTTCTGGCAGTGGCGGCCTATTCGGCATTGGATACTCATTATCAGATCAGTGGAGTCTGGAGTTTGGCTACGATCAACTACTTAATAAAAAACCGCGATGGCCTCATTTCGCTGACCATTCCAATCAGATTCTATCTGAATCAAGATTTAAAAGTACTGGATTAACGCTCAGTGTTCTGGGCAAAACCACGATCAACGATGCCAATACGTTGTTCTATCGGGTCGGCGCCATTCGCCACCAATCTGATGCACTGGTATTTCGTCAAGCACCACAAACATGTGGCACTGATGAATCGCTGATCCATAGCAGTCATTTTATAGTGAACGACGTTGTGGTGGGAAATGTAAGCGGTTGCTTGTCGGCGAACACCAACATCGGGCTGATTTATGGGCTGGGTCTAGATCATCAATTTAACCAGCAGTGGTTTAGCCGAATTGAGTTGGTAGGCGTTGCAGATCCAGATACGAAATCAATCCATGCGCTGAAATTAGCCGTCGGCTATCGGTTCTAACTGAAAAGGCGCATGTTGAGCTGCACAACATACGCCTGCTAAAGGCGTGTTAGATGATTTTATTCTCTTGCCATTCTTTTTCTTTACGCATGCGCTCTTGGCGTTTTTCGCACGGGTTGTCGCAATCACAGGCTTTTTCAATACCTAGTGCGCCCAGACCGCCGCAGCTGCCAGCGATCGTTTTACGTTGTACCATATAACCAATAGCCATCGCAGCAAACACTATCAGCATTAGAATAAATGTCAGTATAAAAATTTCCATCGTAACCTCAGTCAGCATGATGTGCTGCAGTATATCGGGGAATGCCAAAACCTAAATTGCCGACATTATAACAATCTTCTATCTACCCCAAAAGCAAAAAGCCAACCCAGAGGTTGGCTTTGTCAATATCTCAGTGATTAACCACCGAAATCATCCAACAGGATGTTGTCATCTTCTACGCCCAAATCTTTCAGCATATTGATAACTGCCTTATTCATCATTGGTGGACCACACATATAGAATTCACAATCTTCTGGGGCTTTGTGGTTCTTCAGGTAGTTCTCATAAATCACGTTGTGAATAAAGCCGGTGTAACCTGTCCAGTTGTCTTCCGGTTGAGGATCAGACAAGGCAACATGCCACTTGAAGTTTTCGTTTTCTGCTTGCAGCATATCGAAATCTTCAACGTAAAACATTTCACGCTTGGAGCGCGCACCATACCAGAACGTGATTTTACGCTTGGATTTTAACCGGCGCAGTTGGTCAAAAATATGTGAGCGCATTGGTGCCATACCCGCACCACCACCGATAAATACCATCTCATTGTCAGTATCTTTAGCGAAGAACTCACCAAATGGACCAGAGATTGTCACTTTATCGCCAGCTTTCAGACTCCAGATAAATGAAGACATTTTACCACAAGGCAGTGTCAGGTTATTTGGCGGAGGTGTTGCGATCCGCACGTTTAACATGATGATGCCTTCTTCTTCCGGGTAGTTCGCCATTGAATAAGCGCGGATCGTTTCTTCGTCTACTTTAGACTCCAAAGTAAAGAACTTAAAGCGTTCCCAATCACCACGATACTCGGCCGGAATATCAAAATCAGCATATTTGACATGGTGTGCCGGCGCTTCAATCTGAATGTAGCCACCAGCCCGGAATGGTACAGATTCACCATCAGGGATCTGTAACTTCAACTCTTTGATAAAGGTGGCTTTGTTATCATTTGAAATGACAGTACAAGCCCACTTTTTGATCCCAAAGATTTCTGGTTCAACTTCAATGTCCATGTCAGTTTTTACTGCAACCTGACATGCCAGGCGGCAACCTTCACGACGTTCACCTTTTGTCAGGTGCCCAAACTCAACGGGTAATACATCACCACCGCCAGAATGCACATGTACCCGACACTGGCCACAAGAACCACCGCCACCACAGGCTGATGATAAGAAAATACCTTTATCAGCCAATGCGCCCAGCAGTTTACCGCCGGCACTTGTCTTAATCGCTTTACTGGCATCGCCATTAATATTGATGGTGATTTCACCTGAAGAAACCAGTTTTGCTTTTGCTGCCAAAATCATGACAACTAACACAACAACCAGCAGGGTGAACATCCCAACGCCAAGATAAATCTCTTGCATTGCTTTTTCCTTATACTACTGACGCTTACAGTTGAACACCTGAGAAAGACATAAAGCCTAATCCCATTAATCCCACCATGATAAAGCGTGAACCTAATCCACGAACACCGGCTGGCATATCTGCATACTTCAGTTTTTCACTGACAGCGGCTAGTAAGGTAATCGCTAGAGTCCAGCCAATTCCACTGCCTAAGCCAAACACCACGCTTTCACTCAGATTGTAGTCACGCTCAACCATAAAGGCGACGCCACCGAAGATGGCACAGTTTACGGTGATTAGCGGCAGGAAGATCCCAAGCGCGTTATACAAAGAAGGGACATATTTATCCAGGAACATTTCCAGCACCTGAACTAAACCTGCAATAACGCCGATATAGGAAATAAAACCTAAGAAGCTTAAATCAGTATCAGGGAATCCCAACCAGCTTAACGCTCCAGGCGCCAGGAACTGATGGAAAACGATATTGTTTAATGGCACAGCCAGAACTAATACAACAGTCACCGCGATACCTAAACTGAATGCGGTTTTGATCTGCTTAGAAATCGCAATAAATGTACACATCCCGAGGAAAAACGATAACGCTAAGTTATCGATGAACACGGCACGGACAAACAAACTTAAATAATGTTCCATGTCATGGCTCCTTAGTGTTTCTCTTGTTGTTCAGGGCGATACATGCGCAAAGCCCAAATCAACAAACCAATGATGAAAAATGCACTAGGCGGCATCAATAATAAACCCATTGGCTGATACCAACCGCCAGCACTGATCAAAGGCATAATTTCGACACCGAAAAGAGTACCTGAACCGAAAAGCTCACGGAAGAAAGCAACAATGAGTAATAGCACGCTGTAACCTAAGCCATTACCGATACCATCGATGAAGCTAATCATTGGTGGACTTTTCATTGCAAAAGCTTCGGCACGCCCCATCACGATACAGTTGGTAATAATCAGACCGACAAACACTGACAGCTCTTTCGCGACGTTGTAGGCATAGGCTTTCAGAATTTGATCAACGACGATTACCAGCGAAGCAATAATGGTCATTTGCACAATAATCCGGACACTTGAAGGAATATGGTTACGGATTAATGAGATAAAAAAGTTTGAAAAAGCAGTCACAAAGGTCAGTGCAATACACATAACCAGTGCTTTATCCATTTTAGTGGTGACCGCTAAAGCAGAACAAATACCCAGTACTTGCAGTGCAATCGGGTTATTGGCAAATACCGGGCCAAACAGCGCGGTTTTGATTTCTTTAGCACTAGCCATTATTTAATGCTCCTTCACGCACTTTGCTCAGGAAAGGTGCAAACCCTTTGGCACCAGTCCAAAATTCAAAAGTATAAGCCACACCGTTACTCGTCAGTGTTGCACCTGACAATCCATCAACGTCAGTTAATGAATCAGGTGCAGCATTCCCCGGCTTCAGAACTTTGATTGTCGGCATGCCGGATTCATCAGTAATTTTCTTACCGACAAATTGTGCGACCCACTTAGGATTCTGAACTTCGCCACCTAAACCTGGCGTTTCAGCGTGTTCATAGAAGTTCACGCCTTTAATGGTGACGCCATCAACGCCCAGCGCTAAAAAGGCATGCATCGTTGACCACAAACCATAACCATGAACTGGTAACACAATCGCTGACAATTTGCCAGATTCGACGCCGTCATTGTAAGTCAGATATACAGGTGCGATTTTGGCACGACGCTTGATAGATGCTTTGTCGTCGGCTGCAGACAGGGCATCACTCAACTTAGCGTCTTTCATCGCTTTGCGGTAATCGTATTTTGTCGGATCCTGATCAACAAATTCACCGGTGTCTAAATCGACCAACCGCTCTTGCACGTGTTTCTGGTAAAGCTCTTTTACATTGCTACCAGACAATAAACCTGTTGCCACCAGAATATTCTTCTGTGCATCTAACAGTTTATTTTCTACTTGCAATGGACGTAATTGCACAGCTGCAGTTGCCACAATAATGGCACACACCAGACATAGGCCAATGACAACCCCGAAGGTTTTGCCGATGCTTTCATTACTATTAGACATTACGTGCCAGCCTCCGCTTGATGTTGCTTTGTGCAACCATAAAGTCGAACAATGGTGCGAACAGGTTAGCGAACAAAATCGCCAGCATCATCCCTTCAGGGTAAGCCGGGTTAACTACGCGGATCATCACAACCATAAAACCAATTAAAATACCGTAGGCCCATTTACCGCTATCGGTAAATGATGCTGATACCGGATCAGTTGCCATAAAGAACATGCCGATGGCAAAACCACCCAGCACCACATGCCAATACCAAGGCATCGCAAACATTGCATTGGTGTCAGAACCGATCAGATTCAGTAGTGTGGCGAACAATACAGTACCGACCATCACGCCACCGACAATACGCCAGGATGCAATGCGGAAGTAAATCAACATCAATCCACCAATCAACAGGGCTAAAGTTGATGTCTCACCGACTGAGCCTGGGATAAAGCCATAAAATGCGTCCCACCATTGAGCGTTTATAGACCAGTCGGAAACTTCGCCATTCGCGGCTTTTGACAACCAGGTCGCGCCTGCATAACCATCAACAGCATTCCATACTTTATCGCCGGAAATTTCCGCCGGGTAAGCAAAGAACAAGAATGCACGGCCAGCCAACGCCGGATTTAAGAAGTTACGGCCTGTACCGCCAAAGACTTCTTTCGCAATCACGATACCAAAAGTGATACCTAAAGCTGCTTGCCATAATGGAATTGTGGCTGGCAGGATCAACGCGAAAAGAATTGAAGAGACAAAGAAACCTTCGTTGATTTCATGTTTACGCACGGAAGCGAACAGGATTTCCCAAAAACCGCCCACGATGAATACAGTGGCGTAAATAGGCAAAAACCAACAGGCACCGTAGAGCATTTTGCTGCCCCAGCCTGATTCGGCCGTGAGCTCGCCACCCAGCATGTGGAAAATAGCGACCTGCCAGGTGTCAGGGACTGTCACCGTTGCAGACAATACCTGCGCTGCCTGATGACCAATGTTAAACATGCCAAAGAACAAGGCAGGAAATAACATTAACCAGACAAAAATCATGATGCGCTTTAAGTCAATACTATCGCGGACATGTGTTGCTGATTTGGTCACTTTACCTGGGGTATACAATACGGTTGCAATCGCTTCGTATAGGGCATACCACTTCTCGTGCTTACCGCCTTTTTCAAAATGCGGCTCAATACTTTCTAAATAATGCTTTAAACTCATCTTCAGCCTTCCTTCTGGATGGTTGTCAGAGCGTTACGCAATGCCACACCGTAGTCATATTTACCAGGGCAGACAAAAGTACATAAGGCTAAGTCTTCTTCATCCAGTTCCAAACAACCTAACGAAATGGCACCATCGGTATCGCCCACTAACAAATCACGCAACAACAAGGTTGGCAGAATGTCCAGTGGCATCACCCGCTCATAGTTGCCGATTGGCACCATAGCGCGGTCTGAACCATTGGTTGTAGTCGTCATATTGAACAGACGTTTTGGGCTTAAATGCGATAAGTAAGCACGGGTGACTGAGAACTTTTTAGCGCCTGGCGCAATCCAGCCCAGAAACTCTTTCTCGTAGCCCTCTTCCAGCACTGACAGTTGAGAGTGGAAGCGCCCCAGGTAAGCGTGCACACCGGTCGCATTTTTACCGGCCAGTACCGACCCTGAAATGATACGATGGTTGCCTTCGTTCAGCTCACCGGACGTCAGGTCTTCAACCGAAGCACCAAGAACAGTTTTAACTAAACGTGGATTTTTCACTACAGGACCGGCCAGAGAAATAATTCGGCTCGTGTCTAGTTCGCCGGTGACAAAAAGTTTACCGATGGCGATCACATCCTGATAATTGATGTGCCAGACAATTTTGCTCAGTGAAACCGGATCCAGGAAATGGATGTGCGTGCCAGGTAAACCCGCCGGATGTGGACCAGCGAACTCTTCAACCTGAACAGTTGCCGGCGCAGATACTTGCACCGACGGTGCTTTGCACAGATAGACTTTAGCATCAGTCAAACGGGATAACACCGTTAACCCTTGCTGCAACGCATTACCTGAAGCAGCAATCACCACGGCCGGGTCTGCTGCCAACGGATTGGTATCAATCGCAGTGACAAAAATCGCCCTTGGCGTGCTATCAATGGCTGGGATCTGGCTAAACGGTCGGGTACGAAACGCAGTCCACAAACCAGAATCCAGAAGTTGTTGCTTCACTACTGCGCTATCCAGTGTTGTCAGCTTTTCTGCACCAAAGGCAGTAAACTGAACAGTGTCATTGCTGCCATCGGCTTCAATAACCACAGATTGTAACACCCGCTTGGCACCACGATTGATGAGTTTAACAGTACCCGCAATCGACGCAGTAAACTTTACGCCAGGATTCTTCTTGTCTTCGAAAAGACCCTGACCTTTTTTTACCTTGTCGCCAACTTCAACCAGCATAGTTGGACGCATACCGACATACTCTTCACCCAGTACCGCGACTGTTTTCACCGCAGGGCCGTCATGAATCACTTGTTTAGGACTGCCCGAAAGGGGAATGTCCAATCCTTTTTTGATTTTAATCATACGTACTTGCACTACTTTAACGGGAAGGAACAGGGCCTGGTTTTTCAGCTGCACACCTGGCAGCGCACCCGGAGATTCACGGCGGAACGACCACCTGATTTCACCAGATACACGTACATAGCGCCGGATTTTAGCATTAAACCCTCAGGCCAGCTATGATAAATAACAAAATTCTGTCGCTGACGAAGTGACTGAAGCCAAGTGTAGTCAAGATTGATTTGTTTGCTTATAAAACCATCAAATCGCAGCAATTGACCGAATATTTTTTGCTAACTCGCAGAATTTAGCGCTCAGTCTCGTTTTTTAGCGACTTCATTTGCCATCGTTTATTGCTCGTCATCATGGCGTCGCAGCACAACAAAGGCCGCCGTAACCGGCGGCCAAACTACATTTTACGCTAAATTAGCAAGTGTCACCATTGGCGACACATCGGCGTCATAATCGACGTGGTTGTAGCCAAAGCCGAATAAACGCAGGAATTCCTGATGATAGCCGCGGTAGTCGGTCAATTCGTCAATATTATCCGTTTGAACCTGATCCCAAAGCGCAGCGACCTTGCTTTGAATGTGATCAGCGAGCTCTTTACCATCCATCCGTAAACGGCCCGCATCATCCAGCTGACGTTGTGGGTTATATAACGCGGTCTGAAACAAACCATAAATTTGCTCGATACATCCCTCGTGGCTGCCCTCTTCTTTCATCACCCGATACAACAATGAAATATACAACGGCATGATTGGAATGGCAGAACTGGCCTGAGTCACTAAAGCTTTTAATGAGGCGACGTAAGCATGCCCACGCTGTGCTGCTAATTTGGTGGTGATAGCGCTCGCGGCACGATCTAAATCTTCTTTCGCCCGTCCAATCGTAGCTTTGCCGTAAATTGGCCAGGTCAGCTCTTTACCTATATAGGTATAAGCGACGGTTTGCACATTCTCCGCCAGCACACCGGCTGCGTGTAATTGGTCGAGCCACCGCTCCCAATCTTCACCACCCATCACTTTCACGGTATTGAAAATTTCTTCCTCATTGGCAGGTTCAACCGAAACCTCTTCGATTTCCCTTTTGCTGGTATTCAGATTTTTGGCGGTATAGGACTGGCCAATAGGCTTTAACACGGAGCTATAAATCTCACCGCTCACCGGGTCTTTTCGCCGTGGCGCCGCCAGACTGTAAACCACCAGGTCGATTTTACCCATTTCGCTCTGGATCAGATCAATGGCTTTAGATTTCATTTCATCGGTGAACGCATCACCGTTCAAATGTTTATTCCACAAACCTTCAGCTGATGCTGCTGCTTCAAAAGCTGCAGTATTGTACCAACCGGCAGAACCGGTTTTGCCTTCAGTCGCTTCTTTTTCGAAAAAGATCCCTAAGGTTTTGGCGCCGGAACCAAAAGCAGCGGTGATCCGGGATGCTAATCCATAACCGGTAGATGCACCGATAACGAGAACATTTTTCGGACCGTTTGCCACCACACCATGTTTTTTTACATAGGAAATTTGTTCTTTGACATGCTCTGCACAACCCACCGGGTGAGCATTAGTGCAGATAAAACCACGGATTTTTGGTTGAATAACCATAAGAAACGAACCTGTTGTTGGTTAAAATTGCCGTTAGTGTAAAACTTTAACACGACAAACAGGTCTGATCAGCTTTGAATTGCAGCGAACTGCCGGAAAATTCTGATTGTTTGAAGCTTCCGGCATGTTCTGTTAGGTGGATGCTTTTTCTCTTTTGGAACCGCCAAAGCATTTTGGTGATGCTGGAGGCTTTTCTGCATAGTACTCGTACCATTCACTCGGTGTGTAAGTGTGCAATGCCAAAGCGTGAATTTTTTCAGCCAGCTCGGTCGCCACAATCGCATTCACTGCCCGATGCCGCTGTAACAAACGCATCCCATCAAACGCCGGGGTCACAATCACGACTTTAAAGTGAGATTCAGCCCCTGGTGCCACACTATGCATATGACTCTCGTTGATCACGTCCAGGAACACGGGGTCGAAGGCGCTCAACAATTTCTGCTCTATCGAGGTATGGATCAACATAGCTGTCTGTTCCTTCTGTTCGTCTTTAGTCTCTACTCTAGATGCCTAGAAAGTGCTTGTCAGCAGTTCAATGACTGCAAAAAAAGATATTTATTTTACCTTGCCAAACATAGTTAGGCTGGTCTAAAGCTGCTTTTCTATATAACGAAAAGTTAAGTTAAGCCTGGCTGAACCGGCCTGCGACTGTTTGGGTATCCGGTGCAGCCAAAACTGCTGGCAAGGCGCCTGCATCAATAACAAATCACCGTCCTGCAGAGTGATTTGTAGTTGATGCTGCAAATTTTTGTGTTTCAAATCGAAACGACGTGCTTGCCCCAGACTTAAAGACGCAATGTCCGGGGTCACCCCTAATTCCGGTTCATCATCGCTATGCCAGCCCATATGATCAGCCCCGTTCTGGTATAAATTCAGCAGCACACAGTTGAAACTGCGATTTAATTGCTGGTTCACCCGAGCCGTAAGTTTCTGTACTAATGGGTGCCAGGGGTGTGGTTTAAATGTGACTCCCGAATAACGGTAACTGCAATGTGCATCCCCCATCCACACTTGTCGCCGTGGAATGCCCACAGGACGGCCGAACATTCGCAATTCGGGTTGCTGCCAGTCAAGTTCTTGCTGCAATTTGGCGAGTACTGCCGCCGAACGCCCGATGTCCAGCCATTGTCGCCACAGCCAGAGCCCGGCATCAGGCAACACAAACCTCTGGCAGCCTCCGGTTGCGCTGCTTCGGTTGTCGCTATCACTCAGATCTGGCAAAATAGCCCTCCAATTCCCCTAATGCTGTGGACTTATGACCAATCGATGCCAACTTGCTGGCCAGACTTTCTCTCTTGATCGTTATCCTCCAGAGCAAAAGAACCGCAGTTTACAAGCCTGGGATGCAGCTGACGAGCTGTTATTGAATCATGCGTTGCCACTTCTTCAGCAAGCACCAGGCTCTGTTTTATTACTCAATGACCAATTTGGTGCTTTAGCCTGTGCTTTAGCGAGCTATCGACCGGTACAGGTTTCCGATTCTTATATCAGTGAACTGGCAACCCAACACAATTTCCAGATGAACCAATTGGATTTAAGCTTGATCAAGCAGCTGAGCAGTCTAAGCCCGTTGCCTTCAGCTTCGCTGGTGCTGATCAAACTGCCGCATAACCACAGCTTTCTGCGTTTTCAACTGCGCCAATTAAAACAGCAGCTAGCGCCAAACACTGTGATTCTCGCTGGTGCCAAAGCCAAAGATATCACCCCAAAGGTATTAGCTATTTTCCAACAGGAACTCGGGCCCACCAGTGCGTCATTGACCGTTAAAAAGTGTCGTCTGATCACCGCAACTATTGATCCGGTGTTAGTGCCGGCTGCGACCCCACAATTTCCATTACGCTGGCGCAGCGAAGACGATCAACCCTGGTTGGTAAATCATGCCAACGTCTTTTCAAGGGAACAACTTGATCAGGGCGCACGATTTTTATTGCAACATATTCCGGTCTGTGCACCAGAGCAGCGGGTGATCGATTTGGGTTGTGGTAATGGTGTGCTGGGGCTGGCCTTGCTGGAACGTCAACCCAAGATCAAACTGGTATTTGCTGACGAGTCTTACATGGCTGTCGATTCGGCCCGCTTAACACTGCTGGCCAATAGACCTGAATTGCTGCCTCAGGCCGAATTCACGGTGGACGATTGCCTGAGCCAACAGCAAAATGAGTCGGCTGATTTCATCATTTGCAACCCCCCCTTTCATCAGCAACATGCAATCACTGATCATATCGCCTGGCAAATGTTTGCAGATGCCAGACGCGTGTTGAAAAAGCACGGACGATTACGGATTGTCGCCAATCGGCATCTGGCATATAGCGAGAAGCTGGCGCGGTTGTTCGGCGGTTGTATTCATATCGCCAGTAATGCAAAATTTACCATCTTAGAAGCTATTAAAAGGAACTGAAAATGCGTCGTCTGATCTTTGTCTCGTTATTGTCACTAGCAGCCTGTAGTAACCCGGTTCCGTCTTTTATTGTGGCACCGCAGGTATTCTGGACGCAGTCGAATCAACTGAGCAATGTCGCTGTCAGCATCAATGTGCAGGACAATCGTCCGACGGAAGGCACCCTGACTATGCGTGATGGCAACAAAGTGAACTCCTATCCAACCAGCAATAATCTGCCCCAGCAATTACAGCAGGTGTTGACGGATGCGTTAACGCAACAAGGTGCCCGGGTCTCTGCCGCTGAGCCGGTGGTGCTGACAGTCCAGATCAACCAGCTTGAAGCCAACGCTGAACTGAAAACTGTCGAGCACGTTGTGAAAAACAATGTAGAGCTGACCGTCCTTATTGAACGTAATTCAGGTTCATTTAACAAAAGCTATAGCGGCAAAAGCAGCTTTTCCGGACCATTTAAACTGGATACTGCCGTCGCAGAACGTGAATTAAGGGTGCTAACCGAACAGGTGCTGGCGAATATTCTGCGCGACCCAAGCTGGCAGGACTTTTTGAGGAACTAAGTGATGCGCTATTTGATACTGATCCTGGCGCTGCTGAGCTTTGGGAGCGCCGCTAAAGGTGAGTTCCTACAAAAAGATAATCTGTTTCCGCGGGTGAAATTTGAGACCACCGAAGGCCATATTGTGGTCGAACTGGACCGCAGTCGTGCAGCTATTACCGTCAATAACTTTTTAAGTTATGTAGAGAAAAAGCTGTATGACGGTACTGTATTTCACCGGCTTGAGCCAGAGTTCGTATTGCAGGGCGGTGGTTACGACCGGGAGTTAAAACCGGTAAAAAACTTCGAGGAAATTATCAACGAATCAGGAAATGGTCTGAAAAACCGGCTGTATACCATTGCAATGGCCAGACAGACAGATCCACATAGCGCGACCAGCCAGTTTTTCTTTAATTTAAACGACAATCCAAGTTTAGATCCGGGCAGAAACTGGGGTTATGCAGTGTTCGGCAACGTGGTTGAAGGTATGGAAGTGTTTGATAAAATTAAACAGATCGAAACTGAATTCAATGAGAAACTCGGCTGGGATAATTTTCCTAAAAAACCGGTGATATTGGTCCGGGTTATTTTACTGCCCGCTGCATAATTCCGACTATACTTGCCCTAACGACCACCGGCCTGAATACGACGGGTGACGGTGGTCGCCATCCCGTTTTATCGTCACTGTTTCCGGTCGCAGCCTGATTGCACCAAGGTCTGTCATTCATCAGGTGAGGCCAAGATTGGCGGAGCATGCCATGTTAGATGCATTTATCGAACAGAAGTCACAGCAGCTCATTTATTATGTCTCGCGCTTTCTGCGCGGACAAATCCCACACCGTGAATTACACCTGTTTATCTGGGATACGCTGGAAGAATGGGCGCAACTGCACGTTAGCCCGCACACCCCGGCTAATTTCCGTGAGCAAGTGTTTTGGCATGTGCTCTATCAACTGGAGTACTGGTCAGAACAAGAATTGCAACAGGACCGGATCTTGCGCAAACAATTACAAAATTGTCTGGGATATTTAAGAGGTAAAGTCTGTTTACCGCTGGATTGTGTGGGTGTTCGGCCCTGAACGGCGTCCACCAGACCGCGATTCACAGATAGATCCGAGCTTTTCCTTTCTTCACGCCAGACACTTTGCTAAGGTGCAGTTTATTTTATACGTCTCGCCGGAGAGTTCCTCAGATGTCCGAAGTAGTGGCCGCACCGGCTAGCTTTCGTCACGCCTTATACCAGTATTATGATCGCAGACTGCTTTATATATTTATCCTCGGCTGTTCATCGGGATTTCCCTGGGTATTAATTAGCTCAGCGATGAGCGGCTGGCTGAAAGATGCCAATTTATCACGGGCAGCTATCGGCTACTTTGGATCCGTGACCGCGGTGTATGCGTTGAATTTTCTCTGGGCACCTTTAGTCGATCGGATCCGATGGCCACTACTTTATCAATACTTGGGTCAAAGGCGGAGTTGGGTGTTGATGATGCAAACGTTGATTGTCTTACTCACCCTCGCCGTCGCTTTTACAAATCCGGCAATCAGCCTGCTATGGACCTCGTTACTGGCATTCTCGATAGGCCTGTTTGCGGCAACGATGGATGTTGCAATAGATGGCTATCGAATTGATGTAATTGGCAATGAGCCTGCAAAATTACCCGCAGCGGCAGCCATGGTAGTTGCGGGTTGGTGGACTGGCTATTCATTGCCTGGCTATTTCGCTTTTCATTACGCCGATGTCATTGGCTGGCCAAAAGTTTATCTGGGCTTGGCTTTAATGCTGGCCGTGCTGGCGGTATTTACTTTGTTCATTAAAGAGCCCTCAACAAACCGCGATTTACTGCAACAAAAAGCCGCTGAGCGATATCAGCAGTCATTACAACATCCGGTGGTGGTATGGATGTTAGTCACGGTCGTCGAGCCTTTTGCCGAGTTTTTCCGCCGCAACGGCTTGTGGCTGTCGGTCAGTTTGATTGTGTTTATTTTAATTTTCAAATTGGGCGAGGCGTTTTTGGGGCGAATGTCGATTCAGTTCTACCGTGAAATTGGTTTTAGCAATGAGCAAATTGCCGAGTACTCAAAGTTGATCGGTTGGGGAGCGACGATGGCGTTCACTTTGCTGGGTAGCCTGCTCAACGTAAGATTTGGCGTGATCAAAGGACTATTTCTCGGCGGAATCACCATGGCCGGCAGTAATCTGATGTTTGCCTGGATCGCACAAGTTGGTCCGGATGAAAATTTGTTGCTGTGGACAATTTTGCTGGATAACTTCACAACGGCATTTTCAATTGTTGCTTTTGTCGCCTTCCTGACTAGCTTTACCGGCGTCGCATTTTCTGCCAGCCAATATGCACTGCTGGCATCGATTGGCAATTTTGCCAGGACTTCAATGGCATCTTTTGGCGGCGCTCTGGTCGATAAATTGGAGGGTAACTGGACCTTATTTTTCCTGATCACCTCGTTGATGGTCATCCCGGCTTTATTACTGTTACTCATGATTGTCAGGATGCTCAAACAACGCCAATCTGAGTCGTTACGCTGAAGCATTGTTCATAGATTGCCCTTCACAATTAACTCTCTGTTGCGGGAGCTTTCTTTATAAACAACTAAGCCGCATTGCTGCGGCTTAGTTGTTATGCTACTGAGTTCACAGATGCAGCTTACTGTGGCGTCAATACCTGTTTTAATCCGTCCGCTGGGTCAACTTCCAATGCCTGACAATACCGGACAAATTCCACCACATCCAAACGACGCTCCTGATTTTCTACTTTTCCTATGAAGGAATGTGGGGTGCCCAATACTTCAGATAAACTGCGCATGGTGTGGCCTTTATCCTGCCGTTGCCGCTTCAACCAAACACAAAGTCTTTTGTTCTCGTCAGAAATGACGCTTTTAGTACCTTTCATAACGTTTGCTTCTCCCAGCGTTAAACGCCTTTTTTTATGTCAAACACTTCCTGCCAAATAAAAATCCAAACCTTATTGGTATCCCAATAAGCAATAACAATCAGTTAATTAAACCATAGGATGCGACGAGCGTATAGTTACAGTCGTTAAAATTTGTACGGCACAGGACAAAACCTGCATATATCACTGATAACTAACAGTAAAATTGATAAACCCTTGCGCTGGTATTTCTGGTAACCCAATGAATCAACCCGCGATTTGCTCAATTAATAACCAATAGTAAAGTTTGTGTTAGCAAAACTGCGGCATCTTAACTGAGAATAGGACGTTGAGCTATGGCAGAAGTAACAATAGTGAGGAAAAAAAGCACAGAACAGACCAGTGATAACGCTGGTCTGCCGGAGGAGAATTCAGGTCAATTACACCGAAAAACTTGAACCACAGCCACAGGTGGTGGTGGCATTAGGGTTTTGCACGATAAAACGGCTACCTTGCAGTCCATCCGTATAGTCCACGGTGCCGCCCATCAGATATTGCAGGCTCATCGGGTCTACAACCATGGTCACGCCATTTTTATCGATGGTCAAATCACCGTCGTTGACCTTCTCATCAAAAGTAAAACCATATTGGAAGCCTGAACAACCGCCACCAGTCACGTAGACCCGAAGTTTTAAAGCCGGGTTTTCTTCGTCCGTGACCAGTGACAATACTTTATTAGCTGCCGCATCCGTAAACTGGATTGGAACCTGAACTTCAGACATAGCACGACCTCAGCGGAAAAAATGGAGGCAAATTATCTAATAGTTGACTGTTTTATTCAAGTATTTCACTGAAACCCCATTCATTCTGCCAGGTAACTTACAAGGAGTCCGTCGACGTGGTGCTTTCCAGCCAGGCTAGACTTTTACTGACTTTGGCCGCTTTCAACCCCCGGCTGGCCGGCACGCTCACCGTCACGTCGACCTGTTCGGCGCTAAATGCAGAAGGCAGAACAAATTCGCCTTCAAAAATCTGAAAATGCTTAAAACTAAAACGTCGATCAGCTTTACTAAACCCAGCCAGTTGCAATAAATCAACCATCGTTTTTTTGCCGGCCTTTTTCCCTACCAGGGTCAGCGTGATGTGCCCTTTGGCAAAGTTTTTCTGTTTATCCTGTTCAATCAATACCAGATTAAATTTGTACTTCCCGACCGCATTGCCGGGCGACAGCGTAAAGCTATCGATGATCAGACTATTGGCTTGCAGATCCGGAGAGATAATTTTTTGATAAAACGCCAGTTCTTTCCGCGTTTCAAATAACTTTTGTTGTTCGGCTTTTAAGTCCTGCATCTGCAGCTGGCTGGTATGGCGTTCCACGGCCAGTTCTGCGGTGAGATAGTCGACTTGTTTACGTTGATCAGCCAGCTGCACTTCGTTATTTTGCAACGCACTCTGCAACTGCAGTAATTGCAGCGCTAATTGTTGCTGTTGCAGATGTAACGACCAATGCCCCGGGTAATAACCGGCCAAAGCACCGATCGAAAATATAGCGGCGGCGGATAGCAGGCTGGCTCGATGCTGCTGCAGCCAAAGTTTGCTCTGTTCAAGTTTCATCAGCACACTCAAAGTGTTATGTTAGATAGCATCCATTCATCCAGCCGGTACTCCAGCATGAACTCCTGGCGATTATCGTTGCCACCGCTTCGGCGAAAATTAGCCTATCCGGTCACGTCATTGCAGCTATGTCTGCTCGGCCTGGTTGGCGGTTTGATTGCTGCCGCTCTCATCATTCTATTTCGGCTGACCATTATTGGTATTCAATCTTTTTACCTGGCTCACAGCGACGATTTTACCACGTTAATGGCCCCAAACAGGGCACTATTGCCATTGCTTGCGGCGGTTTTCATTTGTTTGCTGGGACTGGTTATTGGCCTGAAGCACTATCGTTTAGGCATCCCGTTTGTGATCCACCGGATTAAACTGAAGTACGGCATGATGCCGTTACCAAACACCATTCATCAGTTTTTTGGTGGCATCGCCGCCCTGGCAGCCGGTTTTTCGGTCGGTCGGGAAGGACCTTCAGTGCATTTAGGTGCTTTTGGGGCCAGCAGTCTTGGCAGCGTACTTCGCTTACCTTACAACAGTATCAGGATCCTGGCCGGTTGCGGTATTGCAGCAGGCATTTCGGCCTCATTTAATACACCTCTGGCCGCAGTTATTTTTGTGATGGAAGTGGTGCTGCGTGAATATCGGATCCATGTGTTTGTTCCCATTATGCTGGCGTCGATGATTGGTGCAGTAGCTACCCGCACTGTATTTGGTGTTGGAAATGAACTAAGCAGTATCGCGATGATTAGCCTCAGCAATTGGCATTTGCCTTATTTAGCACTTTGTGGCGTCGCGATGGGCGTCGTTGCTACTTTTTTTAATAAAAGCCTGATGCGCACGATGCGCACCTTCAAAAATTGGCATCTGGCCTTCCGGCTGCTGTTAGCGGCTCTTGTCACTGCGGCCATCGGCTATCTGGTGCCGCAAGCGCTGGGAGCAGAGACCGGCGCCATTCATTATGCGGTAACCGTCCCTGATGAATTGCTGTTATTATTTGCCATCTTTCTGGCAAAAATTGTGCTGACGGTGGCCGCGCTTGGGCTTGGTGTGCCTGGCGGAATTGTCGGTCCGGTGTTTGGCATTGGTATTGTGATGGGAACCCTGCTAGCTTTTGTGCCTTCGCTGTTTTTAGGCGACCATAGCGTCGCTGGCAGTTATGCGGTACTGGGAATGGCCGGCATGATGGCCGCAACCTTACATGCGCCACTGGCAGCACTCGTTGCGGTAACCGAGCTTGCAGCGAATCCGGAACTGGTGGTGCCGGCGATGTTAGTGATTACTACCTCATACGTCACCGCAGTGCAGTTCTTTCAAACCAAATCAATATTCCTGCAGCAACTCGATTTTATGCAATTACCCTATAAATTGTCGCCAGCGGACGATGTATTACAAAAAGTTGGGGCTTTAGCGATGTTGCAGCAGGACTACCAGATCCTGGAAAATCCGACTGATGCACAAATTATTCAGGCATTGGATGCATTAACGCCGCAACAACAGCTGTTGGTAAAACGGAGTTATGCTGTCGACCAGCATTATGAGTTGGCCTGCTACGACTTAACGATGTCGATGAGCGACCAGAGTATGTTGAAATTTATTCCGGTGCCGGCGTTAAGTCACCAGGCGACCATGGCTGAAGTGTTTGCCGAACTTGGCGAGCAACGGGAAGGTGCGGTTTTGATTTACGATGATGAACATGCGGATCAACCCCTGGGGTTGGTCAGTTGGGAACAGGTGCGTACGCTATTAATGCGGCAGAATAATTTACTTTAATCGGAAGTGTCGATGACCTTATTACTGGTATATAAAGCTTTGCATCTTGGGTTTATGGTGGCCTGGTTCGCCGGTATTTTTTATCTGCCGCGTTTGTTTGTTTATCACGCCGGCAATACTGCAACTGAAGTCGATGCGATCTTTAAAGTGATGGAGCGACGCTTGCTATATTTCGTCACGCCTTTTGCCATCCTGACCCTGATTTTCGGTTTACTACTGATTCACGCTTACGGCGCGGCTTGGTTTAAAGTCAGCCATTGGCTTCACTACAAGTTACTCTTGGTAACATTACTCTACGGCTACCACGGTTATTGCTTTAAATTATTGGCCGATTTTAAACACAACCGTAATCAAAAAAGCCCGCGCTTTTACCGGATTTTTAACGAGCTCCCGGTGTTAGTCATGTTCGCGATTATCCTGTTAGCGGTGCTGAAACCGAACTGATCCGGTTCGTGTTTAGCGCCGCACTTTGCTATACTGCGCGCCAGTTCAGCGGCCTGGCGCCGCTTTCTGTCACATCCGGTAAAAGGCATACAGCATGAGCTTCAAAGGCGAACATATCCTCTCGGTTAAACAATTCGATCGCGACAGTATCCGGCAGATTTTCGAAATTGCCCATAGCATGGAACCTTATGCTTACCGCAAAAAGCGCACCACGGTCCTCGAAGGCGCGATCCTCGGTAATTTATTCTTTGAACCCAGCACCCGCACCCGCGTCAGCTTTGGTTGTGCTTTCAATTTGCTCGGCGGAGAAGTGCGCGAAACGACCGGGATGCAATCTTCCGCGTTATCCAAAGGCGAATCATTATTTGATACCGCCCGCGTGATCAGTAGCTACAGTGATGTCATCGCAATGCGGCACCCCCAAGCTGGCTCAGTTGCTGAATTCGCGGAAGGGAGCCGGGTACCGGTACTCAACGGTGGCGACGGCGCTAATGAACACCCGACACAGGCACTGCTGGATTTATTTACCATCGAACGCGAGCTGGCCGCTTCCCAGCAGAGCATTGATGGCATGCATATCGCGATGATTGGCGATTTAAAATTTGGCCGCACCGTGCATTCATTATCTAAATTGTTGGCTTTGTACAACAACATCAAGTTCACTCTAATCGCACCAAACGAGCTGGCAATGCCAGATGAAATAATTGCTGCCATCGAAAACGCCGGCCATCGGGTGACCATCACAGACCAACTGGCCGGCAATATCGGCGCCGATATCGTCTATCAGACACGGATCCAGGAAGAACGCTTCCCCTCCCAGGATGAAGCCAACAAATATCGCGGTAAGTTCCGGCTTAATCAGCAGATTTACACCCAACACTGCAAATCAAATACCGTGATTATGCATCCGCTACCGCGGGATTCTCGTCAGGAAGCGAATGAACTTGATAACGACTTAAACCTCAATCCAAATCTGGCCATCTTCCGGCAAGCGGATAATGGCGTATTGGTAAGAATGGCATTATTTGCACTGACTCTGGGCGTTGAAAACCTGGTCAGTAAATATGAAAAAGATGTCCCCTGGTTTTCCAATAAAGGTTAATACCTGCTGAGCAGTGGCAACATCGATAAGCAGCCTGGCACAGCTAATACCTGACTTATCGCGGTCACCGGCCGAAATTTGTAATGGATTTTAATTATGACTTTATCTGAACAACTGTTTGAACGTGCACAACACAGCATTCCTGGTGGAGTGAATTCACCAGTCCGCGCTTTTAAAAGTGTCGGCGGCACACCGGTATTTATCGAACGCGCTGATGGTGCTTATATCTATGATGTTGATGGCAAGAGATATATCGATTACATCGGCTCCTGGGGTCCGATGTTACTCGGTCACAATCATCCGGCCATTCGCCAGGCGGTGATCAGCGCAGCTGAAAAAGGTTTAAGTTTTGGCGCGCCTTGTCCGGCAGAAATTGAGATGGCTGAGCTGGTGACCCAACTGGTGCCCTCGATGGAAATGGTGCGGATGGTCAGCTCGGGTACAGAAGCAACGATGAGTGCGATCCGTCTGGCCCGGGGTTATACCGGTCGCGATACCATCGTTAAATTTGAAGGCTGTTACCACGGCCACGCCGATTCTTTACTGGTCAAGGCCGGTTCCGGTGCTTTAACCCTTGGCGTGCCCAACTCACCGGGGGTACCAGCAGATTTTGCCAAATACACCCTGACCTGTGAATTTAATAATTTGCCCCAACTCGCTGAATTATTTGCCGAAAAAGGCGCGGACATCGCCTGCGTTATTGTCGAGCCGGTCGCTGGCAATATGAACTGTATTCCGCCAAATCCGGGGTATCTGCAAGGTTTACGTAACCTGTGCGATCAGTATGGCGCGGTATTAATTTTTGATGAAGTCATGACCGGTTTTCGTGTTGCATTAGGTGGAGCACAGGCCTATTACGGTGTTACCCCGGATTTAACCACGCTTGGCAAGATTATTGGCGGTGGCATGCCGGTGGGCGCCTTTGGTGGTAAAAAAGCCATCATGCAGCAGATTGCGCCGCTTGGACCTGTTTACCAGGCCGGTACTTTATCCGGCAACCCAATTGCGATGGCAGCGGGGCTAGCTGCGTTAAAAGAAATTAGCAAACCTGGCGTGTATGAAAGCCTGACTGCAAAAACAACGCAATTACTGCAGGGGCTGAGCGCAGCGGCGGCCAAACATCAGGTCCCGCTTAGTGTCAATCAAGTGGGGGGGATGTTCGGGTTATTTTTCACCACTGCGGCCACTGTCAGTAGTTATGCGCAAGCGACACAGTGCAATATTGAAGCCTTCAAAAAGTTCTTCCACCTGATGCTGGCCGAAGGAATTTATCTGGCTCCTTCAGCTTATGAAGCGGGCTTTTTAAGTCTGGCCCATACTGAGGCTGATTTAGCTGCGACGGTTGCGGCAGCAGAGCGGGCCTTTGCCCAGCTGTAATTGACTTGCAACGATAGATCAGGGCTCACCCTGAACTATCGTTGCCCCTTGCTGCAACCAAACAACATCAGCAGATCCTGGTTTCTCATGCACGTAATACAACTGGTCCTGCTCAAAATCTGCGTACAATCCATCCGGAAAGATACCACTGGCTAAACTCAGTTGCTGCGGTGTGCCGCTTTGCCAGGGTAAAAACATCAACCGACGCGATTTACCCTCCCCCTCCAGCCAATAGAGTCCCAAATGGGTGGTCACCCAACGCTCAGCAAGACCTATACGCCAATCAACGTCGGCAGGCAGCTCCTGCAAACGCTCCTCCTGCAAAGACCAGAGTTGAAGCTGTGAATGCTCACTGGATTGCAGCACCAACATCCCATCTGGACCACAACGCAAGTCAGTGATCTGATGTTTCAAAGTGACCGCTTGCTGCTGGCGATCAAAGCGCATCAGTCGCCAACCTTGTTCTGACCACTGCGTCCAATAAATTTGCTGCTGACAGACGGTAATCCTGGCAGGCCGCTCAATTGGCATTAAAGTGAGCTGCCCGCTTTGTAAGTCAATTCGATACAACTGTAAATCAATCAGTGCCAGGAGCTGCTTACCAAACCACACCAGCTGGCTGATCTGCCTTTTTCCCTCGAAATGGGTTAACTGAGCGACCCGCCCCGCTTGCTGGAGCCAAATCTGAGGGGCACCGGAGCGCTCGGACACAAACGCGATTCGCTCTGAACTAATCGCCATAGCGTAGTCATCTTTGTTGCTGGCAAAGGATAACTCCTGCACAAAGGCTGACGCTTGCGTATCCGTTTGAAGTATCAAAGGATAGATATCTTTGCCATGACCGAAGCTATTCACCGCCACAATCTCATCATTCAGTCTTTGCGCCAGTCGGAAGTAGCCATATGCGGTATTAAGCCGGATCACCCGACCAGATGCTAACGGATAGACCAATAACGACTCGGCGGAGCTCAGTAACAAATGATGGCCTGGCCAGGGTGCAATTGAGTGGATGACAAAGGAGAAATCTTTCAAGCGTCGCATCTGGCGATCTTGTAAATCAAATTCAAACAAAGAACTGGCTTGAAAATCTTTTTCCATCACCAGATATAGTTTCTGCTGATGCATCGTAAGATGTGCCGGACGACGGTAGTTGTTGGAAAACTGATACAACAGAGCGGCGGCACTGTGCTGCTCGGAGAGTCCAGCCAGAGGACGGCGCCACAACTGACTATGGCCACTGCCGGTTTCCTGCTCCAACCAGTACAGATATTGTTCGTCTCTCGTCAGCCCCTGGATAAAAACACGTTGGCAACTGAATAAAGCTTCGGGCTCCTGCTCTGCCAACGCCGTGGATTGCCGGTAAACATGGCATTGTCCCTGACGGCTCCCCTGGAACAAAAAGTGCTGCGCATCCAGCCAGACCGCCTGACTCAGCGCATCAAAGCCGCTTGGAGACAGGGTCTTGCGATGATTGGTTAAATCATGTTGCAACCATTGCCATTGTTGCTGTTGCGGTGCCTGATAATGGTAAAACATCGACTGCCGATCGGCGTGAAGTAAAGGGGCAACCTCATCGCCAGCCATTGCACTGACCGTCAGCATCTGGCTGTAAACGGGTTGCCTGGTTTGCTTGCCAATGTTAATTAAGGTCACGGCAAACACCAGCAGCACCAGCAACACAAGTACCGCACTCATCAACCAATACCAGACGACGGGTTTGATCGCAGTAGAATGGTCATGCTGAAACACTGCTGTTGTCACGGACTGCTCAGGAGGAAGAGTCGTTGGTGGCAGCTTGTCATCGGCTTGCCCGACTGTTTTTGCCTCCGGCCAGCATGGGCTGAGGGCCTCAACACCAGCCACTGTTGAGGCAGAATCCATCTCGGTATCGGTCAACACTTCCGGTAGTAATTCGATCTTCCAGCGGTAGCCGCGCTTAGGTAGCGTTTCGATACAGTCCTGTCCCGCCATTCCAGGTTGCAGGGTTTTTCGTAAACTCGCCACAGCACGCATCACTGCGCCATCGGTTCCCTCACCTTCGGGCCAGACATCGTCCATCAGCTGATCTTTAGAAATCACCTGGTGTGGATGTTGCAAAAAATAATTCAACAGTTGATGCAGTCTGGGTTCCAATCTGCAAACTGGCGCCGGTTCATCTGTGCGCACTAGCCGACCTGTCGCCCTTTCGAAGCGCCAGTTGGCAAAACGTATCAGAGGTTCGGCATAATGCATGAAGGCCTCCCCGGGCAAATGAGCTTCGGGGAGTATACATGAAAGTAATTGTTCTTTAAGACTATTGCGAGTAACTAATCGTGATTGGCGATAGTTTGTGAAACACAAGCCGCTAGATCAAATTCCGTTTTCGTTATCAGTTAGCCTCACAAAACGGGAACAATTGTTCGCATTCATATCCTTCGTCCGGGCTTTCTGGATCGTCATCTTTAGGTACTTCTTTTGCAACCGAACTCATCAGTGGCATCGTAAATTTCGTAACATCTGAACTTGCTACAGCAGTGTTGGTGTACAAAACACCAATGATTAATACAGTAGCGATCGAGTAAAAATTAAGCTGTTTCATGTTAGTCCCCTATCATGTTTGGAAAAATCAACATGAATTAAGCCCTTCGGATAAGGAATCAACCTGACGAAAATTCTACAAAACACTGATAAATTTTTTTTCTAGCGTAATTCTGCAATATCAAAGTTCCCCAAGGTACTCGAGGGTAAATAAATATACTGCTCATCCAAGCTCACGGAGAATCTGCGAATAGAATAGAGGTTTCCCCGCTCCAAACTTTTTAACTGACGACTCGCCAAATCAAAACTGCGAATATCAAGTCGGTTGTTATCCAAAATAGTACTGTAATACAAGGCTTTTTCCCGTAATACAAAATGTGGGATCAATACACCTTTGGAATCAATAGGTAGCTCAACGACTTCACCACTGGATTTGAGATGCAACTCATACCCAGCATCCGAACTGCGCCGAACCACTTGGTATGCTCCGTTTGGGCTTTCTTGGAAGTAATCTAAATCAAGTGCAACTGTCGATTGCTCCAAACTTTGAGTGTCAGTTTTTAGAATTTGCCAGCGGCCTTGTACTGCACTGCTGAAATAGACGTATCGACCATCATGACTCCAACTTGGATTTCGTGCAGTCTGACCTTCTTTACTTATTAATATAGGGGACTGACCAACAGCAAAAATCCAAATCTCATTCCCCACACTAGCCAATAAACGCTGACCATCAGGCGAAAACATCATTTCGCGAAGCATAATCCAGTTTTTAAAATCACTGACCTGCAACTGTCGACCATCCGGATAATGAAACCAAAACTGAAATAAACCGCTACGATTTGATAATATTGCGGAGGGGGAATCCTTGCCTAAGCCAACCTGAATCATCCGCTCACTGCGACTGGACTCAAAAATCAGCTCATGAACCGGATTCGGATTAGTCAAGGGATTGTTTATTTTCATGATGGTTGTAAGACGGAATTGCCCGACGGTCGCCAACAATCGATTATCTGCACTCACGGTTAATTCAAGTGCATCGTTATCCGTTTGAAACAAAGTTTCGATTTTTTTAGTCTTGATATCGATTGTAGCAATACTGTTTGGCGTCGCCGGATAAATGATTTTTTTGTCATCGTCATACCAATCGACGTTGGCAGGATAGCTATTTTCTAAAGTAACCAACAATTCTGTACTTCGATTATCCAAATCCAATAACCAGATTTGGCCAGAGCCCCCTCCTACATCGCGCATAAAAACCAATTTATTCCCTTTTTTTGCAAAACGGGCGGCAAAATCACCAACACTTGTAGGCGGAGGAGTTGTTAACTGCTCAACCTTGCCACCGAACACCGGGTACAACATTAATACTGAATTAGGCGTATTTTCGGGATTGTTGGGAAATACAATGGATGCGCCATCCGGTGACCAGGTTAACCGACCAGCCAAACTACGGGTACCGCACTGGGTGAGCACTTCGTCTTTGGACACACCACTGAAGTCAGCGTTGAGAGTGATTAACCTTAATTCACATTGCTGACCTCGAGTAATCTTAAGATAAGCTAATGCTTTACCATCTGGTCGCCATGCGGCGTTCGAAATGCTGGTTCCATCATCAACCAGTACTTTTTGATCAAAATTCTGCATATTTTGCAGTATTAATCGCTGACCGGGTTGTTCACTTAAATGGTTAAACACCAGATATTTACCGTCTGGCGACATCGAAGGATGTACCTCTAGTCCTTTTATACTGGTGACTGGTGTGAAACGTTTAAAAGGCACTTCCGCTACTTCGTCTATTGGCGGGTAAAATTGCGACCAGGCCAGGTAAAACAAACCACAGCAAAGCATTGAGCATAGCGCGACCCAGCGGTACCAGCGGCGGGGACTGGTGCCGACAATCATGGGCGTTGTGGCGGCCGAATCTGCCGTCTCGACCACAGGATCCGGCTCTGGTTCGTCCTTTTTCTCCCGCACTTCGGCAACCGGGGCAATAAAACGAAAACCCCGTTTGGGAATGGTTTCAATATATTTAGGTTCGCGGCTATCGTCGCCAAGTGCCACCCGTAAGACCCGAATCACCCTGGAGATCCTGCCGTCAGAGACATCGCGAACGCCCCAGACATCGGCCAGAATTTCATCGCGGGTAATCAGGCGACCGGCGTTGACAATAAAATAGTTCATTGCCTTTTGACATAAATTGTCAAGATCAGCCGTGGCTGTAATCTCGCCTGATTCATCAACTTTGACCAGTTTGTCTTGTTCTGGTAAGTACCACCAATCACCGACTTTTAATTGTTGTTCTGGTTTCGAAGACATACCTTACCCAATCACTCGTTTGGTTATTTACACACTCGCACTCAGGTTTAAACCACATTTAATCACAATGTTGCTGCAAAGGCATTTCAACCCATATCACAGGCAATAACAATACGTTAACGCAAGAATCTTTCACAAGATGGCCACTGGTCTTACTGATAAACTGTCTTTGGACATTTTCAGGGACAGCACGGAACAACGAATTCACACCCAACTGCGCAAAGTAAGCACTGAAAACCGGCAGTGCCCCGCTGCCCCCGGTTAAACCGATGGCTTTATTATCATCACGCCCCAGCCAAATCGTTAAACTGGTTTCGTGGTCAAAACCGGTAAACCAGCTGTCGCGATAATCACTGGAAGTGCCTGTTTTACCTGCAAATTTTTGTCTAGGGAATTGAGCAGCCAAACTTTGCGCCGTACCACTTTGGGTGGCTTGCTGCAACGCAAACTGCAGCAAATAAGCGGCGGAGGCATTCACCCTTTGTTCTGGTTTCATTTGGCGTTGATACACGCGGCTGCCATCCTGAGTGGTAATGGCCGCAATACTCGCCAGTTGCCGGTATTGCCCTTTATTGGCAATAGTTTGATACAGTTGTGCTACTTCCAGCGGACTCATTTCCACCGCACCGAGCAAGGACGACGGCTGCAATTTCACTTCGCGCTCCAAACCGAGCTTTTGCAGTTCTTGCTGCAAGGCCGGCAAACCAAGTTGCAGACCCAGCCGCACCGTCGGTACATTTAAAGAGTCACTCAGTGCGGTCAGCAAACTGACATTGCCACGGAATTTTTTATCGTAGTTCAGCGGCGACCAATTGCGACTGCCACTTTTCAACGTTAATGGCGTATCAGCCAGCACAGTTCCCAAATGAAAACGTTGCGGCTGCTGTAAAGCTGACAGAAACACCACCGGCTTGATAATACTGCCGATTTGCCGTCTGGCAGAAATCGCCCGGTTGTAGCCGGCAAAAGTGGTATTGCGTCCACCGACAATCGCGGTAAGTGCGCCTTGTTGATAGTCAGTGGCGACCACTGCTGCTTCAATCGCAGGATCAAGTTTTGCCACCCGTTGCAGTACGGCTTGTTCGGCCGCATGTTGGGCCATCGGGTCAAAGTAGGTAAACACGCGGATGCCATTTTGCAACTGGGTTTTATCTTTAACCAGTTCACGCAGCTCCTGCCGTACTTTATCGATATATGCCGGAAAACGGCCTTTCAGATGTTCACCCAGCGGGATCACGTCCAGCGGCTGACTGGTCGCCGCAAACCACTGCGCTTGATCAAGTAATCCATGATCCCGCATCATGCCGAGAATTAAATCGCGGCGATCTTCCGCCCGTTTCGGGTAACGTCTTGGATCGTAATATGAAGGGCCTTTGATGATGGCGATCAGCAAGGCATATTCATGTGGCCGCAGCTCAGCCAGCGGTTTCCCGAAATACAGCTTACTGCCAAGACCCAGACCATGCACCGGGTTCGCTTTAAACTGCCCCAGTGAAATTTCGTTGACATAGGCCTCTAAGATCTGGTCTTTGCTGTATCGATAATCCAGCACTAATGCAATCAGCGCTTCATTGACCTTTCTAAAATAAGTACGCTGCTGATTTGTATACATATTTTTAGCAAGCTGTTGGGTCAGTGTCGACCCCCCCTGCACCGTTTTTCCCGCTTGCAGATTCGCCCAGAAAGCGCGGATCACCGACCAGAGGGATACGCCATGATGGGAATAAAAGTCGCGATCCTCAACCAACAATAAGGTTTCTTTGATGGTTCTTGGCACCTGATTTAACACCAGCAATTCGCGGTCTTCCTGCTCCGCGGCAACCAAATGTTGTAGCAGTTGCGGTTCTAATTGCGCCTGGGTCAGCGCCTCGCGCTCGCGGCCGGTACTCAGGCTCTGGATAAATTCACCGGCAAAACCGACATGGTATAGGGTGGCCACCTGATGACCCGCCGGGAAATCAAATGCCCGGCGATACACCGACACCGTCTGCCCCTGGACATGGAATTGGCCCGGGCCGGTTAAACGGGGATCGGCGCGGTACTGTAATCGCTGTAATTCCTCCAGCAGTTGCGCTTGCGAGAGATGTTTTCCCGGAGCTAAAGCCAGTGGCCGGGCGTACAACTGCGCCGGAATTTGCCATTTTTGGCCGGAAAATAAGGTCGTGATCTTGCTATCGAGGTAGATCAGATAAATTAATAAGGTTAAGGCTAGCACCAAGCCGGCTTTTATAAAAAACCAGATAATGCTGTGATACAACGGCTTCAAGCCAGGGTTTTTCTTCGCTCTGGGTTTTCTGGTCGTCATTTTTGCATCGCTTTTTTAGTTTTATTGGTGGGCATCGCCTGGAGCGGATCATCGGGCCAATAATGTTTCGGGTAACGACCTTTCATTTCTTTTTTCACGTCCTGATAGGCATTTCGCCAGAAACTGGCCAAATCTGCAGTTTTTTGCAGTGGTTGGCGGGATGGTGACAATAAAGTCACAATCACCGGGACTTTACCGTTCCCAACCGTTGGTGTGGTATTTTGCCCAAACATTTCCTGAATCCTGATGGCCAGCCCCACCTGTACCCTGGTTGGCTGCTCGGCCAAACCATCGCTTTGCCCGGTCATCTGGTATTCCAGCTTAATATCGCTCCCCAGGACTGAACACCAGCTGGCTGGCAGTAATTGATTGAGTTGTTGCTGTTGTTGATAGCTCAGCAGTTGCCACAACAGCGGATATAAATCGAGCTTTTGTAACTGCGCCAACGAACTGATCGTCGCCAGGTAGGGCTCCAGCCAGTGTGACATGCGACTGGAAAGTGCCGCAACGGCCAAATCCGGCCATCCGGCATCAGGCTGCAACTGCCGCGCCAACGCCAGCCGATGCTGTAAATTTATTGCGGCATCACTCCAATCCAGCAACTGTAAGCCTTTTTTCTGTAGGTAATCCACCCAGGCTGCACTGCGCTCCGCGGTACTCAGCTGTTGACTGAGGTTTTTGCGTTTGAGAACCAAAGCGCCCAGTTGCTGCCGCTCTTCTGCCAAAAATCGCCCGGCATGTTCATCGAAGTCAAAATGTTTAACGATGGTTAATTGGGACTGCCATTCCTGGACCAGCGTGTCCAGCGAGCACGCAGCGGCGGCGCTGATCCAAGCGTTGTTGCCGACCAACCTTAAATCAGCCACCACCAAATAGGCCTGCTGGGCCAGTGGCTCATCCGGCGGCAAGATCGCGCCTGTGCCATTTGCAAGCAAATACCCCTGGCCACGCTTTTGCGCGATGCGATCAGCAAATGCATGGCTGAGCAGCAAACCACTGATTTGTTCAGGCCAGGCGGCATGGAGCAGATCGGAAGGTTGACCAAGCGCCTGAAGCAATTGGCGCACCTGCTGCTGAACCTGAGGCCGGTTTTGTCCGGAACGCAGTACCGCCAATTGCGCCAGCACATCCGTACTGTCAAAACGGCGGTTTTGATCCAACAGGACGGCGAGCCATGCAGCAAAAGCGATAGCTCCCTGATAGCCCTCTTGTTCAAAACGCACCGCAGCGAGCAACATCGACGCCAGTCGCGGCGTGGTCGGCAATTTCAACATGGCTTTACCATGTTCGGTTAGCTGATTCTGGCGGTCCAAGGCACCAAGCCAACGTAAAGATTGCTCTGCCGCCTGCAACTGCGCAGCAGGGGGTGGATCGAGCCAGAATAAATCCGTGACCTGACAACCCCAACCAGCAATTTCCAGCCGCAAGGTCAGCAGATCGGCTTGCAGAATATCCGGCGTGGTAAATGCGGGGCGACGGGCCCACTTTTCTGCGGTATCAATCCGGTAACAAAAGCCGGCACAAAGCCGTCCCGCGCGACCCGCACGCTGGGTGGCGGCAGCCTGACTAATCTGTACCCTGTCGAGTTTACTAAAGCCAAGTTTTGGTTGATAAACCGCCTGACGCGCAACCCCGGCGTCAATCACCAAATGAATGCCGTCGATGGTTAAACTGGTTTCGGCGATATTCGTCGCCAGCACAATTTTGCGCTGACCGGGGGCGGATGGCGCAATAGCGCGTTGTTGCTCGGCTAAGCTTAACGAGCCGATCAATGCAAATACCTGCACTTCACTAGGCAGTGGTTGCCCGGTCATTTCCCCCGTGAGATAGCTATACGCCCGTTCAATCTCCCGTTGCCCGGGCAAAAACACTAAAAAACTACCTTGATGTTCGTTGAGTAATTGCCGCGCCAATCTGGCACTTTGCAACCACAGATCTTCTTGGGTTGGCACGACATAACGGATATCCACCGGATAACTGCGCCCCTCACTCTGTAGCAGCGGCGCCGCCAGTTTCTCACTTAAATCTGCCCCAGCCAGAGTTGCTGACATGATCAGGAGTTTTAACTGCTCATTCAGTTGCTGCACTTCCAATGCCAGCGCCAGCGCCAGATCAGCTTGCAACGAACGTTCGTGAAACTCATCAAAAATCAGCAAGTTGATCGATTCAAGCGCCGGATCTTGCTGAATTTTTCGGATTAACACCCCTTCAGTAACAATCAACAAACGAGTGCGGGCGGAGCATTGTTGCTCAAAGCGAATTTGATAACCGACCGTTTCGCCAACCGCTTCACCCAATTGCATCGCCAGATAACTGGCGATACTTTTTGCCGCCAACCGACGGGGTTCCAGCATGATGATGGTTTGTCCGGCGAACTCTGGTTGCTGCAACAGAAACAGCGGTAGATAGGTCGATTTACCCGCACCGGGGGGCGCAGTGAGCAGTACTTTTTGATGATTTGCCAGCGCTTGTAACAGCGCCGGACAAATTTGAGCGACTGGTAGTGTCAAAACAGGGTCCAAATCAAGGAGCTATGGAAGCTCCTATTTAGTGGTCATGCGGAAGCGGTTTCAGTCAGCAGCGTTTGCGCAACTAACCGGATCCCAGTGCCAGTCGCGCCAGCGCCCCAGAAACCATTAGCGGTATTGTGGAAGGCTGCCGCCAGGTCAATATGCAGCCAGCCTTTGCCATCATTCGGTACAAAACGACTTAAAAAACCAGCCGCGTTGCTGGCGCCACCGGTACCGCCGCCTTTCACCGGACGGCTATTGGCTGTATCCGCATAAGGCGACGGGCATTGCTGTTGATGCCAACGCTCCAGCGGCAGTGGCCAGGCGGCTTCCTGCACTTGTTCAGCATAACCCAGCACGCGATTTTGTAAGGATTTATCCAATGCAAACAGGGCATTATATTCAGTGCCTACCGCCATCATCGCGGCGCCGGTTAATGTCGCAGCATCGATCAGCAGCGGGGCGCCGGTTTGTGCTGCACACAATAAACCATCTGCCAAGACCAACCGACCTTCTGCATCGGTATTGACCACTTCTACGCTGACGCCGTTCTTATAAGTCAGGATATCGCCCAGTTTATAAGCACGGCCATTGATCAGGTTTTCGGCACAGCACAGCACCAGTTGTACCCGTTTTTGCAAGCCTTGTAATATAGCCAGCGCCAGCGCCGCCGTCACGGTCGCTGCGCCGCCCATATCACACTTCATGGTTAACATGCCTTCAGAGGCTTTTATTGAATAACCACCACTGTCAAAGGTGATCCCTTTGCCGACTAAAGCTGCCGCTACCGGCGCCGCGGCCTGGCCAGTTGGATTGTAATCCAGCACTAACATGGCCGGTGGCCGGTCACTGCCGCGCCCCACTGCATGGACGCCAATCCAGCCTTCTGCTAACAAGTCGTCACCGGCAATAGTGCGGGCGGTGACACTGCCACGTGGCGCCACTGCCTCAATAAAAGCGGTGGCTTCGGCACATAACGTCTGGGGTGATAACGCTTCCGGCGTCTGATTAATTTGCTGTTTGGCCCAGGCAAAGCATTGCTGTAATTGCACCAGTTGCTGTACCAATGCATCAGAGCCCGCCCAACTGACACCGCCCAGTTTTTTCGCGTTGCAAAAACCCTGATAAAAGGCCCATTGTTTATCTAAAGTCCAGGCGTCACCGACCAGCTGCGCTTGTTGCACACCCAATCCATCGAGACTACGTCCGGCTTTTTGAATTGCGCGTAGTGGCTCCTGTGCAGGCTGATGAACTTGGTAGCCATCTACCGTCGGTGTCAGAATTGGATTTTTGCCAAAACGGATATCCGCAGCATCCGTGGTCAGAGAAATTTGCAGCAGTTGCGTCATATTGGACCTTTATTGATTAACTAATATCAGCAAGTAACAGAAGGAGAAGCCGGAGTGTAACACAGCCTTTTTTCAACTTCACCGGCTGACGTTTCCAGTTTCGGCACCCGGTTATCCCCGTCATCCTTGAAGCTGAAGGTTGTTGCCACTTCGCGGCGACCGCGTTCACGCGCCTCAGTCACATCGTCAACGATGCTCAGGGTTGGGCTGGCGCTGCAGTCTCGGTGACTCGTCGCGGTTCCACCCTGGCGATGCGGCAACGTCAATGATTTGGGGTTTATACTTCAGAACCACCCAAGGTTAAAACGCCACGTGATGCAGCATCTTGGCACTTAAGCTCAGTAATAATAGTGCAAACAGTTTTTTCAGCAGCGGCACCGGCAGCCGATGCGCCAGTTTGACACCCAAGGGAGCAGTAAAAAAGCTGACCACTGAAATCAACAGCACCGCTGGCAAATAGACATAACCGATACTCCACTGCGGCATACTTTGCGCTGGCGCTGCCAAAGCACCGCTGATGGCATAACCCAGGGTTCCGCTGATCGCGATCGGCAATCCCAATGCCGCTGAAGTACCAATCGCCTGCTGCACTTTCACGTTACACCAGGTCAGGAACGGCACGGTCAGTGAGCCACCACCGATGGCCACCATGGCAGAAACGGCACCAATGCCAAAACCGCTCGCTGCCAGCGCCACGGTCCCGGGCAAATTCCGGCTCGGCTTGGGTTTAATATTCCAAAGCATCTGCACCGCAACATACGCCATAAACAGACTAAAAAACCAGGCCAGAGCCTGTGTTGGCAAGAACACCGCCAGGTAGGCCGCGAGCAAAGTACCGCAAATGATACCGGGGCTCATTTGCCACACCACCGGCCATAACACGGCCTGATGGCGATGATGACTGCGGGCACTGGCAAATGAGGTGACGATGATCGCGGCCAGTGAAGTGGCAAGCGCCATATGCACCTCAGCAGCAAATCCCAGACTGATAAATAAACTGGTCAGCACCGGCACCATGATACCGCCCCCACCCACCCCAAGCAGTCCGGCAAAAAAGCCCACTGCCGCTCCCAACAATAAAAACGCCCACCACAACTCCATTTAGACTTCCCTCTTTTTACGTTGGGTTATTTACTTCAACTACCGCGGCGTTTGCACATGACCGCCCGTGGTTAGATTTTGGCAGTATTCACGAAATCTTCAGAAAATTGCCTCGCCTGCGTGCTATTTTACGCAAACTTGTCCAAACAGGTTGTTCAGCACCCCAAGACTTGGCCGTGTGATAATTTAATTCACAAGGGCAAAAAACTGGTCTAGATTGTAACGTTCATTTTTGTCTTATGACCAGCCAGTAAATTAAGGTGACGAAGCAAGGTTCAATCTGTATACTTCGGCGGCTTTTTTCATAGTGATTGCGATGGTGCTTATATTCTGTTATCTATAGCCGCCATCTTTTTGCTTGGCACTGTTTTACAGGAGATTACCATGCCAGAAGGCAAAACTAATAAAGCACTGGGTCTGTTAGCTTTAGCCGGCGTCACCCCTTATCAGGAGGCTCCGGGCGAAGAGTACATGAACCCGAAGCAGCGCGAGCACTTCCGCAAAATTCTGGACGCGTGGCGTCAGCAGTTGCGTGAAGAAGTGGATCGCACCAAAAACCATATGGCAGATGAAGCCGCTAACTTCCCGGATCCGGTCGACCGTGCCGCACAGGAAGAAGAATTCAGTTTAGAGTTGCGTGCACGGGATCGTGAACGTAAGCTTTTGAAAAAGATTGAAAAAACTTTACAGAAAATCGAAGACGATGACTTCGGTTACTGTGACACTTGCGGTATCGAAATTGGTATCAAACGCTTAGAAGCGCGGCCAACAGCGGATATGTGTATCGACTGTAAAACACTGGCCGAAATCAAGGAAAAACAACTCGGCGGTTAATGATGACCATCGATGTTGCCCGTTTCCGGGGCCGGTTTGCGCCATCGCCATCCGGCCCTTTGCATTTTGGCTCCCTGGTGGCTGCTGTTGGCAGTTATCTGCAGGCTAAATCGCATGGCGGCGAATGGCTGTTGCGAATCGAAGATATCGATACCACGCGTGTCCAACCCGGGGCTGCCAGCCATATCCTCCGTACTCTGGAACAATTTGGTTTGTATTGGGACCAGACGGAGAGCTATCAAACAGAACGTCTCCCGCTCTATCAGGCCGTTTTTGAGCAATTATACAAAGAGCAAAAAATGTACGCTTGTGACTGCAACCGGGCCCGGATCCAACATTTAGGTGGTATCTATGACGGCTTTTGCCAGCAGCGTTTGTTAGGCAACACACCCAATGACCAACCGCTGGCGTGGCGACTCGTCCCAGGCGAAGTGCCGACCTCGTTTATCGATTTAGTCTTTGGCCAAGTTGAGATACCGCAGGCCGTTTGTCGAGAGCACTACACCATCAAACGTCGCGATGGGTTATTCGCTTATCAGTTCGTGGTGGTGATTGACGATTTACAACAACAGATTGGTCAGGTGATCCGCGGTGCCGATTTACTCGACATGACCACCCGTCAGCAAACGCTTTGTCATTTGCTTGGTCTGGCTGCACCAGAATATGGTCATTTACCTTTAGCAGTGACGGCTCCCGGCCAGAAACTGAGCAAACAAAATCACGCCACCGACATCCGCAGCCAGCCACTCGCGCAAAGTTTACAACAGGCACTGAATTTATTGGGGCACCGGGTGCCCAGCGAACTGCAAGGCGCTGACGTTCGCGAATTATTATGCTGGGCACTTGGCAACTGGCAGCTCAATCAAGTGCCAAAAACCACTGAAGTGCAGATTGCATTGCGGTAAAGGCTAAAAATCTGCCGAACACTCAGGCTTTTCGCGACATTCAGCCGCGATTTCATTCATTTTTTCACCAGTCTGCGCTATGATGGCGACGTTTTTTTTCACAGGACAGCCTGCGTTTTTTCCGCTGTCGCCCTTGTCTACAGGAGAGCCATCATTATTTCCCGAGTTTTAGATTTTTGCCGGCGCAAATTTGGCAAAAAAAAACCCAAAACCATCCAGGCGACTGCACAGGGATCCGAGCTGGACTCTTCTGTGGTAAGCGGTCCATCAGGTTCAAGCCAGGATACACCTCGATATCGCGACAGCGCACCACGCCAGCACAGTAAACAATTTCATGACGACGCCACCCGCCGCCGGCCGCGTCCGGACCGCAGCGCACAACACCGCAAAGGCCCCAAGCTAAACCCGCAGCATCAATCAGCAGTATTACCATCACTGACGGTCCTGAATCGCGACCAACACGGCGTTTCACGTAAGGATATCAGCCCAAATGCGTTAAAAGTGCTCTATCGCTTGAACGATGCCGGCTATGAAGCCTATCTGGTCGGTGGTTGTATCCGCGATTTGTTACTGGGTTTGCAGCCAAAAGATTTTGATGTAGTGACCAATGCCCACCCGGAGCAAGTCAAGCAAGTGTTCAAAAACTGCCGCTTAATCGGCCGCCGTTTCCGTCTTGCACACGTGGTGTTTGGCCGGGAAATTATTGAAGTTGCAACCTTCCGTGGCCACCACAGTGGCGGTGAAGATGACGAAAACATCCCGACAGGGGTACGCAGTGACCATGGTCAAATCTTGCGTGACAACGTGTATGGCACGATTGAAGAAGATGCAGAGCGGCGCGATTTCACTATCAATGCCTTGTATTATTCGGTCAATGACTTTGCGATTTACGATTTTGCCAACGGCGTGCAGGCCATCAACGATCGCAAAATTGAGTTAATTGGCGACCCGGAAACCCGCTATCGCGAAGATCCGGTACGGATGTTACGGGCGGTGCGTTTTGCCACCAAACTGAATATGGATATCGCACCAGCCACCGCCGCCCCTATCGCAGAACTGGCGGTGTTACTGAAAAACATTCCGGCACCGCGTTTGTTTGACGAAAGTCTGAAGCTATTTATGGCTGGCAAAGCCTTTGACAACTTTGTATTGATGCGCGAAAGCGGCATTTTAAAACAGTTGCTGCCGCAACTGCATAAAGTACTAAAGCAAGATAGCGAAGGTAAAGCCTTCAACATGATAGCAAGCGCACTGCAAAATACCGACCAGCGGGTGGCGGAAGATAAACCGGTAACACCCGCTTTTATCTATGCTGCATTGTTGTGGTATCCGGTGGAGTTGCGGATGCAAACCTTGCTGGTTGAAAGTGGCCTTAATGAAATCGATGCGCTGAATATTGCCATGACTGAAGTGCTGGACGAAGTGCAGCGCGTTATTGCCATTCCGAAACGTTTTACCATGTCGATTCGGGATATTTGGGCCTTGCAAACCAGGTTGAGCAAACGCGCTGGTCGTCGCGCCTTTAAACTGATGGAGTTGCCAAAATTTCGCGGTGCTTTTGATTTTCTGCAACAACGGGCTGCCGCTGAAGGGGGGGCCTTAAGCGAACTGGCTTTCTGGTGGCAACGTTTCCAGGCTGCAGATGAAAACGGCCGTGAAGAATTAGTCGCCAGCCTTGGCAAAGAAGGCATCGACAGCAAACCCAAACGCCGGCGTAAACCGCCGATGCGGCGTAAACCCTCGCCTGCAGCGGAATAAAGGCCTATGCATTCTCTGGCATCTGAAGACTTGTCGGCTGCAACCGAGCCGCCGACAATTTGCTACCTTGGGCTTGGCGCGAATTTGCATCAGCCGCTGCAACAGTTACAACGCGCGGTGCATGCATTAGCCAGGCTGGCACATTGCCAGCTGGTCGCAGTATCTTCACTGTATGGCTCCAAACCGATGGGGCCTCAAGATCAGCCGGATTACGTCAACGCTGTTGTGGCGTTATCTACCAGTTTATATGCTGAGGAACTGCTGGACCAGCTGCAAAAAATCGAGCTGGAACAAGGACGACAGCGTAAAGATGAACGCTGGGGTCCGCGGACGCTGGATTTAGATATCCTGCTGTTTGGCGACAACACGATTAACTCCGAACGTCTGACCGTCCCCCATTACGGGATGAAGGTGCGTGAGTTCGTGCTCTACCCGTTGGCGGAGCTGGCTCCTGAGCTACACTTGCCCGATGGCACCGCGCTGTTGCAGTTATTAACGACAGTACCACGCAATGGCTTAGTGGTCCTGGCGCCGCCGCCAAGCGCTGGCAGCGCTCAGCAAAGCTAGCGCAGGCAAACCAGTCCTGCCGCGGCAAAACAGTTGCGACCGGGCGTCAAATATGTAATCTTGCGCGCGTTTAATTCAATGGTCGGATGAGGACAAAATGGCAAAAATTACCACCTCGGCGTTGCTGAAGTTAAAGCAACAAGGCGAAAAAATTACAGCGCTGACGGCTTATGACGCCAGTTTCGCCAAACTGTTTGCCGATGCCGGTGTCGAAGTACTGCTGATTGGTGACTCACTTGGCATGGTATTACAAGGCCATCCTGACACTTTACCCGTTAGCACCGCTGAAATTGCCTATCACACGCGTTGCGTCCGCGCCGGAGCCCCTCAGGCTTTTGTCATTGCCGATATGCCCTTTATGAGTTACGCCACCATGGAGCAAGCCTTTGCCAACGCAACCCCTTTGATGCAGGCCGGCGCCAACATGGTCAAACTGGAAGGTGGCGAGTTTTTATTACCAACGATCAAAGCGCTGACAGAACGGGGTGTCCCGGTCTGTGGTCACATCGGCTTAACGCCGCAATCAGTGCACGTGTTTGGGGGCTTTAAGGTCCAAGGCCGCGACAGCGATGCTGCTGATCATATCCTGCAGCAAGCCATCGAGCTCGAACAAGCCGGCGCGCAACTGCTCGTGGTTGAATGTATTCCATCAGCGCTGGCCAAGCGCATTAGTGCTGCACTGCAAATTCCGGTGATTGGCATTGGCGCTGGCGTCGATACCGACGGCCAGATATTGGTGATGCATGATTTACTCGGGATCAGCAGCGGATACATTCCAAAATTCTCGAAAAATTTCCTGCAGGAAACCGGCGATATCAAACGTGCGATCAGCAAATATATCAGCGACGTGAAACAAGGGGTCTTTCCAGCCGCTGAACATAGTTTTAATTAGCGATTCGATGTTGTTTACGCAAAAAATCGTCGCTGCGGGTGTTGTCAGAGGAATTTATGCAGATCATTTCTGAATTATCGGAACTTCGTGCCACAGTCGCCGCGTGGCGGATGGCCGGCTTAAAAATTGCGTTCGTACCAACTATGGGTAATTTGCATGCCGGCCATTTTAAGCTGGTTGACCAAGCACGTCAGCTGGCCGATAAAGTGATTGTGAGTATTTTTGTCAATCCGATGCAGTTCGGTCCCACCGAAGATCTGGCGAAATATCCGCGGACATTAGAAGCCGACTGTGCAGGGTTAACGGCGCATCAGGCCGATGCGGTATTTACCCCAACGCCAGAATTGATCTATCCTCGTGGCCTGGAAACCCAAACTGCAGTGGAAGTGCCCAAAGTCGGCGATTTACACTGCGGGGCCAGCCGGCCCGGACATTTTCGCGGTGTGGCGACCATTGTCACGAAGTTATTTAATCTGGTACAACCGGATATCGCGCTGTTTGGTAAAAAAGACTATCAGCAACTGGCCGTGATCCGCCGTTTTACTGAAGACTTGTCCTTCCCAATTGAAATCGTTGGTGTAGACACCGAGCGAGCCGCCGATGGCCTCGCGCTCAGTTCCCGGAACGGTTATTTAACGCCGGAGCTTCGTGCCACGGCACCGCTGATTTATCAACAATTATTATGGCTGCAGCACCAAATCACCCACGGTTTTAATGACTTTCGCGCGCTGGAGCAACAAGTCGCCGCCGTTTTACAGCAAGCTGGTTTCCGACCGGATTATGTCCATATCTGCGACCGGCAAAGTTTAGAGCTTGCCGACAGCAATCACGCCCCTTTAGTGATTTTACTGGCAGCTTATCTTGGAACAACCCGGTTGATTGACAATTTAGAGGTATAACCCACTGTCTTTTGAGCTGAGATAACGGGCTTCGTACTAGCTGTACTGAAGCTCGTCGCTTGGCTAAACTCAATCAGCCTAACCCTTGCCCTAACCTCCGCCAGCCCCCGGACATCCGCGAAAAAAATCAGACACAGCTATCGAAGTTATTGCTCACCAAAGCGATTAAATTCAGGCCACAACTTGTTGAATTCAGGTTCATGGGCGATTTCTGAACGCTGATAACCGCTTGCTACCGCCTGTTGCAACCAATCCAGCGCCTGCTGCCGGCGGCCACAAATTTCTGCCACCTGCGCTGCCATCACCCGCATCTGATTATCCAGCATGGTTGGGATGGCGTCCAACACACGCTGCGCCTGTTCCGTCTGACCGGATTTAGCCAGATAAAGCGCCCGGCGCAATCGGAGTTTGGCACTATCGGGCGCCACCTTTAATCTGACCTCCACTAACGCCAATGCCTGTTGGTAACTATCACGCGCTTTGTCCGCCATCCCGGCCCAGCGATAGCTATCGGCCAGATTGGCCCACAGCAATAAATGTTGGGGCTGCAGTTCAACCGCCAGTTCAAAATAGTCGATGGCTTGCAGATATTTTTTCTGATAAAACAATACGGTTGCGACATTTGAATAATTAAAGCCACTAGGCTCCAGCGCCACTGCTTGCTCAAAGGTTTCTAAGGCGGCAGCAGTCTCACCTTTAGCAAACTGAATTGCCCCTAAAGTTTGCAACACCTGATCATTGTTGGGTGTTAATTCACGGAGTTGCAGGTAAGCGGCCTGCGCTTTGTCTAATTGACTGGTTCGGTAATAGAAAGTCGCCAGCTGGTTCCAGGCAAACCAACTGCCCCGCAGCTTTAACGCCTGCAAATAAGCCTGTTCAGCATCGGCTGGCTGATTCAGCTGCTCATAGCAGGCCGCCAGCCCATTCCAAACTTTTGCCTGCTCAGGTAACTTTGTCGCCAATGCCAGATACAGTGGTAACGCCTGTTGGTGTCGGGCCTGAAAGCGCAGCACATCTGCTTGGTGCAATAACACCAGCGGATCATCAGGATACTGCCGTCGCAGCGCTTCGCTGGCTTCTAGCGCCAATTCATAGCCTTGTTGGTAATCCAGATAGCGTGCCTGCATCAGATAGGCATTGCTTAACTCGAGTTTTGCTTGCCGAAATTGCGGATCAAGCCTGACAGCGGTTTGCAGCTCACCAATCGCTTTAATCAAATTATCTTTAAAATCATATCGATATAATAAGCTTATTCCTGTCAGATAGTGGCTGTACGCTTGATCATCACTCGCCTGCCCCAACGATAGTCGTGACACTTCCGCTACGGGGATCTGCCATTGCAACATCGACACCACGGTATCGCGGATCCGGCTTTGCGCCAGGTGCCAGTCATTGACCGGTAGATCCAATTCGCGGCTGACCACAACTTTCAACGAGGCGGCATCAATCAGCATGAGCTGCAATCGTCTGCTGCTTCCAATATGTTGGACTGTCCCTTGGAGCACCCAGTCCGTGCCAAACCGGTTGCGGATTTGACTGACTGTGGCTTTATCTAACTGACTAATTTCACTGACCGGGATCAGCCAAAAATTCTGATTGTAGCTACCAAGTAAACTCAGATCATGACCAAGGCTCACCACAAGCCCGCGGATAAAGTTTTCGGCAGCCGGATCAGCACCAATATTGTCAAAGGGCAAAATCGCGATACTGCCGCCACCGGCCAGCACGTCGTGACGGTCAACACTGGATTTGCCCAGATACAGGCTCCCAAGGACAAGCAGGACCAACAACGGCAGCCAAAATACGGTACGGGTCAAAGGATATAGCCAGCCAAGCCTGGCTCGCTGCTGCACCTGCCGTTGCAATGGCTCCAGCACTTGCAGCACCTGCCGCATTGAATCCGGCCTTTGTGCAGCCACCGGCGCCAAACATTGCCGCAACAGCTTCAGTAAGGCTGCAGGCAACTTCGATTCAGGTAGCTGCACCGGCCGGTGAATGGCTTGTAAAGTCTGAGCCGGGGAATCCTGCAAAAATGGATGAGCGCCGAAACATAACTGATACAGCATCACGCCAAAACTGAAGACATCTGATTGCACAGAAGCCGTCGCATTGATGCTGGTTAATTCTGGTGCCAAATAAGGTAAAGTTCCTTTTAACGCGCCTTGGGTGGTACGCTGCGACCAGTCACTGCCGGACATCCGTTTGGTTTCAGGGGCATCGGCGACAGACGTCTGCCCAGTGCGACTAGCCAGGCCAAAGTCGAGTAACTTCACCTGTTGCTCTTTTCGAAGGACCATCACATTCGATGGTTTTAAATCACGATGGATGACCCCTGCCTGGTGTGCGCAGTCGATACCACGTGCTATTTGGATTGCAAGATCCAAAGCCGCAGGAAGCTTTGGCTGCTCAGCAGCCAACAGCTGTTCCAAGGTCTGACCTTCCAACCATTCCGTGACGATATAAGGTTGCTCACCATACCGAGAAATATCATACACAGTGACGATATTGGGATGTTGTAACGAGGACAACAGCCGGGCCTCTTCTAACTGTTGCTGTGTTGAAGAGCCTGATGCCCGCAGCACTTTAATTGCAACAAACCGGCACAGGCTGGCATCGTAAGCGCGATACACCACCCCCATTCCACCCTCACCGGCTTTCTCCAATACTTGATAGGGGGCAAAAGGTGCAGCGCTATGATTTGATAACTCGAGATCCAGCGGCAAACCGCATTGCTGGCACTGAATATTCAACGGTGAATTTGCCAAATGGCAATGACGGCACTGCATTTTCAGTTAAGGTTGCATGCTGCGGATGAAGTCTAACGCCGTGTCTTGCTGTGGATCCTGGCTTGGCTGATATACACAGACCCGGTTTTTACCCAAATGCTTGGCTTGATACATCGCCAAATCCGCACATTCGATAAAACGGTATGCCAGATTATGTAGGGGTAAGTGATAACTGGCAACACCAATACTGGCGGTGACCGGTACCGCCGCGGCCCCATTTTTCAGCTGTAACCTGGCAATATCCTGCCGGATCCGTTCAGCATAGCTGGTGGCGCCTTCTAAACCGGTGCCGCTGACCAACAGCACAAACTCTTCACCGCCCAGTCGCCCGACCACATCGCTGTTTCGGGCCAGCTCCTGGAGCAATCGACCGATCCGCCTTAACACTTCATCCCCCACCAAGTGGCCGTGCTGGTCGTTAATTTGCTTGAAATTGTCGATATCCAGAAATAGCAGGCTGCAGGGATGACCATACCGTTTGGCCTGATCCATCGCTAAGGTGATCTGCTCTTCCATCATATTGCGGCTATAGACACCCGTGAGATCATCGGTCAGCGCCTTACTCAGGCTGATGGCACTTTTTAATGCCAAAGACAGTTGTTGTTGCAACGTCTGTAAAAAGGTTTGCTGAACAGTACTAAAGGCACCATGTTTGGTTTGATGGTCCAAATACAATACGGCCAGCACTTCATCACCGTAAATCAACGGAAGCACCAACAGACTGCAAATGCCGGCAGGCACGGCTTTGCTCGCCAGTTGGAAATTGGCCAGCAATTCAGTTTGGTCAATCACCAGTAAACTGCGTTGTTGGTAACTGTGGCGGGCCAGTAACAAACTGAATTCTGTTTGTTCAGTCAGTTCCGATCTGCCGATTTGCTCATAGTGATAATTGGCATAAGTTTGGAAGCGTTGCTCGCGCGGCTCAAACATCAAGACAAATCCGCGTTGCGCGCCCAGCACTTCGGCAATCAACGGCATCGCCTGCTGCAATAAGGCGTGGTGACCCTGCGTCCGATTGAGAAGGGTATTTAATTGTTGTAGCAAGGTATTTTGTGCCGACCAGGTATCCGCCTGCTGCAGCACATCGCGAAAGTGTTGTTGTAATTCCTGCTGCCGCTGCGTCAGACTCTCAGGATTGACACTCACTTCATGCAGCGCTAATAACGTCTGCGCTTGGATCAACTCGAATTTTTGTTGCAGCTCATGCAAAGCCCAAATCGCAAATTCTTGCTCTTGCTGCGCTTCCTGATGCAATTTGATCTGAACTTTTTGGCTGCCAAATTGTAATTCTGCGACTTGCGGTAACAATAACGCTTTTCCGGGAACCAATAACTGTTTGTCGACCAGAGTACCAAAACGCGAGCCGCGGTCTTTGATCATCACCCCTTGTGGCGTCACCAATATTTCAGCATGCTGACGTGACACGCTAGCCGCTTCCAGCACCAGTTGATTATCCGGTGCCCGACCAATAGTTAAAGGTTGCTGCTCAAGCTCCAGTCTGACCGATTTCTGTTCATCCACTTCAGACCAGAACAACTCCAACACCAGGGGCTCGCTCATTTTTCTACTCTCTTATCTGACATCTGTCCGCCTGTTCACGACAACTTCCAGGGCAGAGCAAGCTCTGGTATCAATCTCAGCGACCACAGATCATGCAAATAATGCAGACCACACTGCCGTCGTTTTCGATACTGGATTTTTATAAATAGCAGATCTTTTCAGTACCCGATCGTTTATTCAAGATAGCGCGCCGGGCTGGCGCTAGTAAGGATGTGAAAAGATTATCACAGCAAGCAGAATTGGAATAGCAGTAGCCGAAAGTCTGTCCCAAAAACAACGATTTTTGCTGAGGTTCGCCGAGGTTTCAGCGAGGTTCCTGCGCCAGGGCAGATGTGGCGTCCGAGGACATATCCTCTGCGGAAGTCACCGCTGAGCGGGAGCTGGTTCTCTTCAATCGGCCACTTTGCAACAATGCCTCATGCAGCAAAAACTCGATTTGACCGTTGACGCTGCGAAACTCATCGTCAGCCCAGCGCTGAAGCGCTGTTAACATCGCTTCATCTAGCCGCAGCGCGAAGGCTTTTTTTGCCATTTTTTAACCTCTGATTACTCGAACCCTAAGCACACAGTTGCAACAGACACAATGGCAACAGAACTGTGCGCCGGTATCCAACGATGTTTAGTAAATTGTGCCGGTATTCACCACTGGCTGCACACTGTGATCACCGCACAGCACCACCAATAAATTGCTGACCATCGCCGCTTTGCGTTCCTCGTCCAAATCAACGACGCCTTTTTCCGCCAGCCGATTCAACGCCATTTCCACCATGCCAACGGCGCCTTCGACAATCTGCGTGCGGGCCATCACCACAGCACGTGCTTGCTGACGCTGCAACATGGCACTGGCAATTTCCTGAGCATAGGCCAGATGACTGATGCGCGCTTCAATCACTTCCACACCGGCTTTTTCTACCCGATTTTGAATTTCAGTACGCAGTAAATCGGTGATTTCATTGCCGGAACTCCGCAGACTGATTTCATGTTCGTGCTCAGCTTCATAGGGATAGCTCGACGCCAGATAACGAATCGCTGCTTCGCTCTGGATACTGACAAAATTCTCATAGTCTTCCACTTCAAAAACAGCTTCAGCACTATCGACAACTTTCCACACCACGACGGCTGCGATATCAACCGGGTTCCCGGCGTGGTCATTGACCTTTAACTTACTGCTTTCAAAGTTACGTACCCGCAGACTGACTTTTTGTTTGCTAAAAAATGGATTAGCCCAACGCAAGCCATTGATAAAGTCGGTACCAACATAACGGCCAAACAGCTGCAACACCGCGGATTGATTTGGATGCACCATATAAAAACCAAACCAACAGATAAAAGTGCCAATCACCCAGAGCAGAGCAATTAACTTCAGGAAACCCGGGAACAAAATCAGTGCAGCAATCGACGCTAACTGAGAAATAATCAGGACCGCTAACATGCCAAAACCAGATTTACTGCGGGCCGGCATTTCTTTGTGAACAACGACATGGCTCATAACTCACCTCAATGTGATATCAATTTGATATCAACGTAGATCGAATTTTCTGAATTGGCAAGTATTTGTTGAAAAAACAGACAATCTCGTGCCGAACTCTTTGTCGATGCCGCAAAAAAATGGAGCACCTGAGTGCTCCATTAAATTTTCAACCTCATGCAGGCAGACCCATTACAGTTTGGTCTTCGCTGGCCAACCGTTAGCTGACGGTCACTTTGGCAAACTTGCGTTTACCGACCTGGAAAATCGTGCTGCTGCCTTTGGCAAATTCCAGCTTGCTATCTTCAACTTTCAGCTCGCCGTTTAATTTCACCGCGCCTTGTTTAATCATCCGTATCGCTTCTGAGGTGCTTTCCACCAGGCCTGCTTCTTTTAACAGCTGCGGAATGGCGATCACGGCAGCATCAATCGTCACTGTCACTTCCGGAATATCATCCGGCAGCGCATTTTTAGAGAAACGCAACGTGAAATCGGCGTGAGCAGCTTCGGCGGCGGCTGCATCATGGAAACGGGCGATAATTTCTTTTGCCAGTTCAATTTTAATATCCCGTGGATTACGGCCCTCGGCAGCTTGTTGTTTCAGTGCCGCGATCTCCTCCAATGGCCGGAAGCTGAGTAAGTCGTAGTACCGCCACATTAACTCATCGCTGACCGACATCATCTTGCCAAACATGTCCGTTGGGCTGTCGGTGATGCCAATGTAGTTACCCAGCGACTTGGACATTTTTTGCACGCCATCCAGACCTTCCAGCAACGGCACCATGATGATGGTCTGTGGCCGCTGGCCTTCGTCTTTTTGCAGTTCACGACCCATCAGCAGGTTAAAACGCTGATCGGTGCCGCCCATTTCGATATCGGCGTTAAGTGCAACTGAATCCCAGCCTTGCACTAATGGATATAAAAATTCATGGATTGCAATCGATTGGTTATTGGCATAGCGTTTTTTGAAATCATCGCGCTCTAACATCCGCGCGACCGTTTGCCGGGCGGCGAGTTTAATCATGCCGGCAGCACCCAACTGTTCCATCCATTCGGAGTTAAAGGCGATACGGGTTTTTGCCGGATCCAGGATCTTAAATACCTGATCCTGGTACGTTTGAGCATTGGCTAATACATCCTCGCGCGTCAAAGGTTTGCGCGTGACATTTTTGCCGGTGGGGTCACCAATCATCCCGGTGAAATCGCCAATCAGGAAAATAACTTCATGGCCGAGCTGTTGAAAAGTGCGTAATTTGTTGATTAAAACTGTATGGCCAAGGTGCAAATCCGGGGCTGTTGGATCAAAGCCAGCTTTGACTTTTAACGGTTTGCCTTCCTTTAATTTAGCAATCAGTTCTTCTTCTAATAACACCTCTTCACAACCACGCTTGATCTCGGCTAAGGCCTGTTGCCACTGCGTCATGCGTTACTCCTTCGGATAATTTTTCGCCTGAATTTATAAGCCCGCATTCTACTGCAACATTCCTTGCGATTAAACGCACAAAACTCTTGGATCTTGCAAAAAATCGTTATATGCTCATTTTTTACGTGGTTTCCCCCATAATAATAAGAGATGCGCCTTCTATGTTTTCATCTTTGCCCACTAAACATCGCTTTATCCTCGTTGGTTTAGCCTCATTATTGTCTGTACTGCTGTTGATCCCTTCAGATCCTGCCGAAGCATCGAAAGACTCGGATAAGAGCAGTTTAGAAATAGGTAAACGTTACAGTCTGGCCGTGCCGGTGATGACTGAATCCTTATCTCAGAATGCTGACAGCACCCTGCCACAAGAAGACAACTCACTGGAGTGGGTGTCTGTTGAAGTGAAAAAAGGGGATGTTTTAGGCTCTGTGTTCCGTAAGGCGAAAGTCGATGCCGTGACCATGCAGGCTATTTTAGATTCGGGTAAAGATGCCAAGACGCTGACCCGGCTGTTTCCGGGCGAACAACTTGAATTTGGTTTAGCCTCTGATGGTTCGTTGCAGGAATTACGCTACACCATCAGTAATTTAAAGACGCTGCGTGTGCAACGCACCGGCGACAATACATTCGAAGCCCGTCAACTGCAGAAAGAAATCGAAGTCCGCACCGAAGTCGTTGCCGGGATCATCAGCGGCAGTTTCTGGAATTCTGCCTCACGTGCAGGTTTGTCTGATGCCCAAATCCTCGATTTAGCAAACGTGTTTGGCTACGACATCGACTTTGCCTTAGATATTCACTCGGGTGACACTTTTAGTGTGATGTTTGAACGTAACTATGCCGAAGGTCAGTTTATTGGGAATGGCGCTATTATTGCTGCTCAGTTCCAGAACCAGGGACAAATTTACCAGGCAGTTCGACACACTGACGGACATTTCTACAAACCGGACGGCAGTGGTATGCGACAGGCCTTCCTGCGCGCCCCGGTCAGTTTCCAGTACGTCAGCTCTAACTTTAACCCGCGTCGTTTACACCCAGTTCTTGGCAAGATCCGCGCTCACAACGGCGTGGATTATGTTGCACCTATCGGAACGCCGATTATGGCAGCCGGTGATGGTAAAGTGATTGAATCAGCGAATAAAGGTGCAAATGGCAACTACGTCTACATCCAACATGCCAACAACATCGTCACTAAATACCTGCACTTACAACGCCGTGACGTAAAACGTGGCGATAAAGTCAAACAGGGTGACATCATTGGTCGCTTAGGTGCGACTGGCCGTGTCACCGGCGCTCATTTACATTACGAGTTTGTGGTTGGCGGTGTCCACCGCAATCCAAGAACAGTGAAACTTCCTCAGGCGCAGGCGTTAGAAGGCGTGGCGAAGGTCAAATTTGCTGATAACGCAAAGCAACTGATCGCTCAGCTGAAATCACATGAACGTGTGGTGCTGGCTTCTAACCAGTAACGCTGTCCAGTGAGTCATCCAGACCAGCTTTATATCGGGATCATGTCAGGCACCAGTCTGGATGGGATCGATGTGGTGCTGGTCGATTTCTCAAATCATCCGCCAAAACTGCTCAACTCGTTATTAGTCCCCTACCCTGCAATCTTGCGCGCTGAACTTGCGGCACTGAGCCAACCCGGCAACGATGAAATTGAGCGGCTGGGCTTGGTCGAAGCTGATTTGGCAGATTGTTACGCCGCAGCAGTTGCCCGGTTGCTACAGCAAAGCGCGGTTGAGGCCAGTCAGATTGCGGCCATCGGTTGCCACGGCCAAACCATCCGTCACCGTCCGAATGGTCGTCAGCCTTTTAGCTATCAGATCGGTGATATGCACCGGCTGGCCGCTTTAACCGGGATCCGGGTCATCGGCGATTTCCGGCGTAAAGATATCGCTTTTGGCGGCCAGGGTGCCCCGCTGGTTCCGGCTTTTCACCAAGCGATCTTTGGCGATCCAAAAAAAGGTCGCTGTATTCTTAACATCGGCGGTATTGCCAATCTGACTCTGTTGTTGCCGCATCAACCGGTGCTGGGTTTTGATACCGGCCCGGGTAATTGTTTACTCGATAACTGGATTGAATTGCAGTGTCAACAACCTTTCGATGCTGCAGGGGCTTATGCTGCCAGTGGTCGATTGCTCCCTGATCTGCTGCTGGCCTTGTTATCCGATCCGTATTTTGCACAAACCGGTCCAAAAAGTACGGGTCGGGAGTACTTTCAACTGCAGTGGCTGCAGCAGCATCTGGCTGGGCGTCATGACGCTCCGGCCGATGTACAGCGCACATTAAGCCGCTTTAGCGCCGGGACCATGGCCCTGGCGATTAGCCAATACCCAGTGGCAGATATCTTTGTCTGTGGCGGTGGTGCTTTTAATCCGATCTTGCTGGCCGACTTACAGTCATTGTTGCCACAGTGCTCTGTCGGCACGACGGCCGAACTCGGCGTGGCGCCAGATTGGGTTGAAGCAATGGCGTTTGCCTGGTTGGCTTATGCTTATGATCTGCGCATCCCAGGCAATGTGCCGGCGGTCACCGGTGCCCGCCAGGCTGTGGTGTTAGGGTTAGAGTTTTTGCCGCACTAGACCAGCGTAGCGAGCCTTGGTATCGCGCTTTCATTAGCTACCGTCTTTAATCTTCAAGACATCCGGCTTAAACAGCTGACTGATGTCATTGACCACTTGTTGCCAACCCGCGCCTAAAGTCGCTACCATCGAAGGGTAGCCCGCTTCGGGCTGAGCCAGTTCCAACGCAAAACGTTGCTGCAAGGTCTGCTCACCATTGACCACACTGAAGCGGCCACTGATCAACACCATCCCTTGTTCAGTCCCATGGAACTGCTCAACCTGCACCAACAATCTTTGTTGTGGTCCCTGAGGTGCCCGATCAGTCACCCGATACGCTGGCAAAGCAGCAGCTAATTGCTGTTGCAGTAACCGCGTCAGTTGCTGATCGAGCGCTTCGGCCCATTGTTGCTGATTGGTTTTCACCAATTGCACTTGCGAGGTCTGTAAAATCAATGCGTTCGTGTTGAGATAATTCGCCACCATCACCGGTTCAACCACAATCACCGGCGCCTCTGCGGCCACGGCCGCGGCAAGCCTCGGCTGCTGTGGCAGTTGGTAGAAATTCAGTGGTTGAACCGAACTACAGCCGTTCAAAGCAATAATACCGCTCGCCATCATCAGGCAAGTAAGGGTCCGTTTCATGGTTTCACTCCTGATTGCGGCTGGGGATCGGCTTTGGGATCTGCCCCCAGAACTAACGCATTGCTTTGCTGATTCAGCGTCTGCACCACGGGTTGTAAGTCGCGCAGTACTTTATCCATGGCTTGTAAGTTGCTGTTGATCCGCTCGTAGACCGGCGAACCGGCACTGAAGCCATTCAGTGTTTTACGCATCTCCAGCAAACTTTGTTGGACTTCTGCTGGCAATGCTTGTGTGGCGTCTTGACCAACCAGCGCGTCTAAACTTTTCACCAGCTGCTGGCTTTCCACCATCAATTGTCTGGTTTCATTTAAAGTGGCAGAACTGTCCGCCAGCACCTGTTCAACCGGTAAATTATTAATTTTATCGAGCGCTTGCAGGACTTTTTGCTCGATATGGCCCAAGCCGGAACGGGCCGTCGGCAACAGGCGGTAGCCGGCAAACTGATCCAATTCAGTCGCAGCCAGTGGCGTTACTTCCACCCCATCATCATCCGAGGCCACAGCGGTAACGTCTGTCATTGGCGTTGGCGTGGCCGGATCTGCATTTTCGATAATATTTAAATCAATATACAAACCTCCGGTCAGTAAGTTACCGGTTTTTAATACCGCACGCAGACCTTGTTGCACGGCTTGTCCCAACTCAGCCTGCAGCTGCGGTAGGGTCAGGCTATCGTAGAGTCGACCCGCCTCAATCCGAATCAACACCGGGATCCCCCGGTTAAATGCAATCTGCAGCGGGTTTTTCATCTTAAAAAAGTAGGGAACTGTCATCACGGTGCCAATCCGAACTCCACGATATTCAACCGGCGCTCCGGACGTCAGACCGCGGACCGACTCATCGAAAAATAGCAGATACTCCAGATACTCATTGTACAGGCCATCCTGGATGCTTTTCTTGCTCGGAAATAGCTGAAACTTGCTGTTATTCGCCGCTTGCGGTCCGACAGGCCAGCCATCAAGCACATCAAAGGTGACACCGCCGCTTAATAACGTGGCGACCGACCCCATTTCAATCCTTACCCCTTCAGCGGACATATCCAACGCCATGCCACTGCTTTGCCAGAACCGGACATTTTCAGTCACCAGCGCATCATAAGGTGCGCGGATAAATAACTGATAGCGCATCGAGCGTTCAGCCGTGTCAAATTCGCCAAGTTCCACGGTTCCAACATCGTAACCCCGATATAGCACCGGATCGCCAACAGATAAAGACGTTGCATCGCTGCTATTAAGGTAAACCCGAACCCCCGGAGCATCTGGCGGCGCAATCGGCGGGCTATCCAATAACTCGTAGTAATATTTATTGGTACTGCCTTTGCCTGGTTGCAGCTCGATATAAGCACCTGATAACAAAGTATTTAATCCGGTAACTCCACCACGCCCGACACTGGGTTTCACCACCCATAACTGGGATTCGTCATTTAACAAAGCATCACTGCCCGGATTCATTCTGGCTTTAATCACCACTTGTTTCAGATCCTGCGATAGCTCGACGGAAAAGACTTTCCCCACATCGACACTCCGGCTTTTAATCGCCGTTTTTCCTGGAATAATCCCCTCAGCGGTCCCCGCCAATAACGTCAGCGTCGGTCCCTGATTTTTATAGGTATAGACCAGCATCCAGGCGCCGATCAGCACCGCAACCACCGGTACAATCCAGATTGGCGACCACTGGGTAATTTTCCGTACCCTGGCCTTTACCGCTTGTTCAGTCACTGCCTTGTCTCCAATTGTTCCGCCGGACTTGGATCCCACAATAAACGGGGATCAAAACTCATCGCCGCCAGCATAGTCACAATGACTACGCAGGCAAATACAAAAGTGCCCATACCGGGATAAACCCCGACCAAAGCATCAAACCTGACCAGGGCGGCTAAAATGGCCACCACCAGCACGTCGACCATCGACCATCGGCCAATCCAATCCACGACCGGGTAAATCCAGGTACCGTGTTGACTGCGCACACTCAGTGGTAAGGTGGTCAGGTAGCATAACCAAAACATCACGGCAATTTTCAGTACCGGGATCACCACACTCGCCAATAACACGACAATCGCCACCGGATAAGCGCCATCCTGCCACATCAGAATGATGCCGCTGATGATGGTGGATTCAATACTGTCCCCAAGCGACACCGTCTCCATCATAGGTAACAGGTTGGCAGGGATGTATAAAATGGTGGCTGTGACCAACAATGCTAACGTTTTCTGAATGCTATCCGGGATCCGTTGCCGAACTCTGGTACCGCAGCGCGAGCAATTCGATTGCTCCAGCGGCACCAGCGCCGTACAGCAATTACATACCTTCAATTGCTGACTTAAACCAGTTGCCCCAGCCACTTTTCCCTGCACCGGTTGCGGTGCCGGGGCGATCCTCGACCACAATTCATGTCGATCAACGACCTGAAAGGTGCGCAGGTGCAACAAACAAAAAATACAAAAAGCCCAAAAACTCATGCCAAGCGAAATTTCAAAATGGGTCAGTAATTTCACGAAGCTAACGATAAGGCCAATCAGGAAGATATCCACCATGCTCCATGGTTTGAGCATGTACAACAAACGTGCGGTTTGCACTAAGGCGGGTAACCGGACATACATCCCAAGCTTCAAATAGACAATAGCCATCATACAAAAGGCTGGAATTGCCTGGATAAACAGCCAGACCAGAATCGCCAACCAAGGGTAATTTTCACTGAGTAGCACGGCTGAAGTATCGAGAAAATCCATATCCCGATGGCTGCCGGCTGCATCCATGCCAACAAAAGGAAACAAATTGGTGAGCACCAACATAAACAAGGCGCTCAGCGCATACAGGATCGGACGGATTGCCGACTCCCGTTGCCGAGCATCCAGCTCATGACCACAGCGATGACAATTGGCGGCTTCACCGTCCTGCAACTGCGGCAGCTGCTGCAGTAAATCACAATAACGACACAGCACCAGCTCGGTGTCTGGTGGGCTCTGGTCTAGTGCTGGCGCGTCGATACCAGATGTCATAGACGACATCACAATCGACTCAAATCGCCTCTTCGTCTTCTTCGCCGGTGCGGATACGGATCACCCGCTCGACGTCAAAGACAAAAATCTTGCCATCGCCAATCCGGCCGGTCTGAGCTGTTTTCATGATGGCATCCACACAACGGTCAACCTGATCATCGGCAACTACAATGTCCAGTTTCACTTTCGGCAGAAAGTCGACCATATATTCGGCGCCCCGGTACAGTTCGGTGTGACCTTTTTGCCGGCCAAAACCTTTCACTTCTGTCACCGTCATGCCAGTCACATTAATGTCGGCCAAAGCTTCACGGACGTCGTCCAGTTTAAAAGGTTTGATAATAGCTTCGATCTTTTTCATAAGCTGAGTTACCGCTGTTTGCGCATGGCCGAGGTGATCGGGTAGCGTCTGTCTTTACCAAAATTCCGGCTGGTGATTTTAGGACCCACCGCCGACTGACGTCTTTTATATTCATTTAAATCAATCAGGTTTAATACCCGACGCACTGTTGCTTCAGCATAGCCCATCGCGACTATCTCAGACAGCGATTTATCTTGACTGACATAGGCTTCAATCATGGCATCCAAATCTTCATAGGGCGGTAAATTGTCCTGATCAGTTTGACCCGGTGCCAATTCTGCCGATGGTGGACGGTCAATCACCCGCTGCGGGATCACCGGCGAAATACTGTTCCGGTAGGCGGCGAGCCGGAATACCAGGGTTTTTGGCACGTCTTTAATCACCGCAAAGCCACCACACATATCCCCATACAAAGTACAGTAACCAACAGCAACTTCACTTTTATTGCCAGTGGTCAGCAACATCCGTCCGGTTTTATTCGACAGCGCCATCAATAACACCCCACGCAAGCGGGCTTGCAGATTTTCTTCGGTGGTATCGACCGCTCTCCCGGCGAAAATCGGGGCCAGCTGCTGCATAAAGCTGTCATACATGGGTTCAATCGACACCACGTCGAATTCAACCCCCATGATGGTGGCCTGCGCGGTTGCATCTTCCACACTCATCGACGAGGTATAGCGAAATGGCAACATCAATGCCTGTACTTTATCCGCGCCAATTGCATCGGCCGCAATCGCCAGCGTTAACGCCGAATCAATACCGCCCGACAAGCCAAGCACGGCTCCCGGAAAGCCATTTTGCTGAATATAATCGCGGGTCGCCATGACCAAAGCCTGATAGACTTCGGCTTCAAAACTCAGGGCGTCAGGTAATTGCAGCTGGTGAGTGGCACTGCACACGCCCTGCTGTTGCTGCAACTGAGCGCGATAAATGTCACGTTGAAAAGAAGGCGCCTGCAACACGATTTGTCCACTCGGAGCCACCAGCATAGAGCTGCCATCAAAAATTAATTCGTCTTGCCCTTGTGCCTGATTGACATACACAAAACCAAGGTTCAGCCGCGCAGCCAAGGTGGTTAATAGATGTTGACGCTGTTTAATCTTTGCCGTGTCGTAAGGCGACGCGTTGAGCACCAGCGCCCAGTCAGCGCCTGCCGCTTTCGCGGCGGCTGCCGGATGCCCTTGCCACACATCTTCACAAATCAGGATCGCGAACTTTTGCTGCTTTAATTCAAAACAAAAAGTGTCGGCTCCGGCACTGAAGTAGCGTTGTTCGTCAAATACACCGTAATTTGGCAAGGATTGTTTAAAATAGCGTCCCAGTAATTGGCCGTTGGAAATCACACTCGCAGCGTTATACAGGGTATCTTCCTGACGCCAGGGGTGGCCAACCACAATAACGCCCGGATAAGCGGCTGCCTGAATCGACGCCAGTCCCTGCTCAACCAACTGCATCAGATCGTTGCGTAGAAGTAAGTCCTCTGGCGGATAACCGGTCAAGGTCAGCTCCGGAAAAATAACCAGATCGGTGGCAGCTTGCTCTGCGAGCTCAATCACCCGCTGACTGTTCTGCTGCACGGCGCCAACCGGAAACTGTTGTTGCACCAGACTGACGGAAATGGACTGCGACATAAAGCTGCGCTCTTTAAGAAAAATTCCGCGCTATGGTAGCGATTTTCGGCATCATTCTCAAATTGTGTTGCGCGATACCGGCAATGATTCAGTACCAGACAACTCGCAATCTGCCAGCGCTCTTTTGACAACATCCTCGATCTGACAACTTGGCAGAACTGATTGCTTACCCGATTGCTCGATGGTCCGCAAAATTGCTGGATTACAAATTTGCAACCTTAGACATCCAACGCTAAGGTTATTGAGCGAGGAGCGTCGCAGCTGCTGTGACTCCAGCAAATTGAGCAGCAGAGAATAACAACGGTTAACCACTGTGGATTCTCAAGGATTGACCCGGCGTAGCAAGGATTGCGACGCAACAGACAAGGATAGCCGTATGTTCACACCCAGCTTTTGGCCATCAACGCCACAGCGGCTAAGCGCGCGGCCTGTGCACTCCCGATACAACTCGCAGTGGTTGCAATGCCGGGTTTTGCGAGGGAGTCTGCGATCATCACAGCTCACCATGGTCCGCCACAAGGGGCGGTTCACGCCACGTCAGGCAGGGTTTAGTTTGCTGGAGCTGATGATTGTCTGTAATTTACTGGGGTTGATGCTGGCCATTGGTTGGCCGTCCTTGCAGGAATTACTGGCCAGACAGCAAGCGCATAGCTATATCCGACAGTTTCAGCAACATTTGCATTTTGCCAGAATTATGGCAATCACCTCAGGACGGATGGTGACAGTTTGCCCCAAATTCGGCGATGACTGCCTGAATCAATGGTGGCAACTGCCAGTACAAATCAATCTGCAGCAACCGAACAAACAGCTCAAGCTCTTGCGCCAACTTACGCAACCCCAGGATATGCACTGGCTTTATTACAACCGCGAGCAAATCCAGTTTCGTCAGGATGGCAGCCTGCAAGCACTGCAAAACGGCACTTTTGTTTACTGTGCCAAACAATATCACTGGCACTACCGCCTTAGTTTAAGCCAGGCCGGGCGTAGTCAAACGGAACTAGTCGAAGCCCCTTGTCCGCACTAGCCCTGGAATATCGGTCTCATTATTCCTTGCAGATTTGGGGGAGTTGCCTTCGTTCGCCGGGGCACCCGTCCGACCCAGTCACATAGACCCTGATACTCTGACCTCAAAAGCCCTGGATACCGCATGAGCGCTTGTTGCTTTGGCAACACCAAAGCTTGCAAGCGCGGCCTTGCCTTGAGATCTTTTAGCTCCTGCAAACAATCTCAGCACGTTGATAAGGTTTCGGTGCACCATCCACCAGCAGAACCCACCAGCAGAACCCACCAGCAGAGCCGCAAAATAGAACGCAGGGCTTGAACACAACAGCCAAAGCCCTGAACAATGGATCAACAAGTGATTAATCGGACCAACAATCCGCCGCAGGCAAACTATCCTTGCGACCATATTGATCTAGTGTCAACACCGCGCAAGGGCTATCCGCCAGTTGCGGACCGACTGCTTTTGCCGTCAACTTATAGCCGTCGGCGGTGATCTCAGCTGCAATCACAAACCGGCCGGATTCCATCAGATAGCTGGCTTGTGTATATCCAAGCTCCGTCAGATCTGCGGTGTAACGGCTTTGCTCTGCCAGCAATAACTGTTGCAGACTCGCCAGCCGTTGCAATTCGGACCGCGCCTCCAGCCGGTAACTTTTCAGCACATGTTGCTGATACCCTGGCACCATCACCGAGAGCAAGATCCCGATGATTGCCATGACCACCATCACTTCAATGAGCACAAAACCGGTGATGGTCCCCAACATCAGGCGCATCATCGGTAAATCTCTGATTCATGCTGATAAATCGCCCTATGATGCCACTTTGGATAATCTTGCTGATGCAGTGGCACAGTGCAAAACCGGCAATCCGCGCGGATCCCCTGCAACTGTGGCAATAACAAAGTGCCAGAGTGTGAGTCCTGGAGCGCCAACTCTCCGGAACTGCGTTGCAGCGCGGCCAGAGCGCCAAAAGGCGTAGGGATAGATGCCAGATCCGTGGGGTCATAGACTGAAGTTCCCTCAAATACATGCCTGGCAATCAGCTGGGTAGCCTGGCGTGCACCAGCGCAGGTATCGCTGGTGGCGGCAACCGGCAGATAGAGTACACCGGCAAAGATTTGCGGCAACGACACCGGTAAGGCCGGCAAGTCTGCATACCAGCCGGTAGGTACCGCTTTTGCGCTTCCTTTGAGTTGACCGGAATCATCGACTGAAAGGTCACGTTTGGTTAAATGGTGTGTTTGAATGGTAAATGCAGGAGAATCTGGAATAGTCAGCAGCCAAAGGCGGGACTGGTCCTGTTTAGTCGAAACCAGCACCAGCAAATCTGCCGCCTGCCCGAGGGAACCCGCACCCTCGGTAAGTTTCTGCGGATCTTTGCTTACAGACACACTCAAAGCACTGGCTTCAGCCCCATGCTCGGTTAATTGCGGATCCGGTAATAAGGAGCGGCTGGTAACCAGTTGTACTTCAAATCGGGCGCCGGCATCTGATAAATCAGCCACAACCCTGCTTTGAAATTGCATTTGCTCCGTAACATCGACCTGAACGAGGCGTCCATGTAAATCAACAAGATAAATCCGATCAATATATCCATCAGCATTGCGATCCAACACAGCAGGCGCCGCCGTGATGTCCTGAAGGATAAAAGGTAGCTCGACGGTTTTTTTGCTGCGTGAATACAATTGTGAAGCAATCATCTGGCCTGTCTTTGCATCGATCAGCCAAAAAGCCGGTTGTGCCGCATCACGGCCGGACACTGTTATCACCGCAGTTTGAGAGCCGGTTATTGTTTTGAAGGTCGCAACAACAGGGGTTTGCACCGACCCCATCATTGTAGGCTGCCATTGCCACAACGACTTTGGCTTTGTCGGTTCAGATAAATCGACTGCCGAGTAACGTTGTAACTGGGGCTCCGGCCACACCACCTGCAACTGGGTGGTTGGCTCAGGGGATGTAATGACAGCCAGCTGATTTGAAATTAATGCCGGCCCCTCGGGCGCCTGTTGTTTGCTCGAGCCACCATCGGACCAAATCTGCTGTGACGATCCCCCTTTAGACCACCAGCGCAGCACCCCCTGCTCATTACTTAGAAAGATTGGGTGCATCGGGGTCGGGACCATAGGAGACCGCACCAAGAGATCCGGCCGCGGTTGCTGACAAAATGCCTCATGTTGCGCTAAATAAACGGCCCCTTCTTTGTCAGAGACCCATTGGTACTGACCAGCGGTATTCAAGTGCCAACCAGCGGCGTTGTGCTGGCCTGTCAGCTGGATCTCTTCGGATTGTGACGCAACAAGATCACTACAAAAACCAATCGCGGCGATAACCATAAGCCACCCCATGAATTTACCATGAACAAAAAAATTCATAGCGCCTCCTGCGGAATTTGTAGCTCAGTTGCCAGCATCAGACTGCTCCAGCCGGTTAATTGCTCATGCTGACTACTGACGACAATCCAGCGACACCGGGTCACAGGTGTTGACCAAGTCGCAAGTTCTGCCGGGCAAACGGCAGATTCCCCTTGTGCCACGAGATTGTTTTGCGGTCCAAGCTGCTGCAGATGAAGTTGCTTAGCTCGTTGTAATTGTTGGAGTTGCAACTGACCGGCCACCCCAATTTTTTGGCTTAGTAAACCAATTAATAATCCGCTGAGCGCCATCGAACTCACCAGTGCGATAAAACATAAACAGACAATTAGTACAAATCCTTTTGATTTCATTGCTTATTCCTATGAGTTAGCCGTTGTTAAAAGTCACCGCACTCGACACCAGTAATCGACGATAGTGATCGCCTGGTGCTTTGTACTGCCGTTGCCCCAATTGATACTGCTGCACATTGGTATAAGTTAAATCTGCGGTGCTACTTCGCAGTAGCACAAAATACCGCAACTGCATGATCTTACCGGTCTTCCCCAGCCAAACATCGGCTGGAATTTGCGCGGCAGGCCGGATGTAGTCCATCTGACCGTCAAAATTACTGTCGACTCCGAGTTCAAAATGCAACATTTCGACACCATCAATCACGGAACTGGTATCCATAACCAGCTGTCCCGACGCCTGCCGCACCAAGCGCTTGCGCATCAACACCGGTATTGTTCTACCCTCATGTTTTTGCTCTGCGACATACCAGAGGTGGTGCACATAAGGCCAAAAGGTTGCCGCAGAAAACAGCCCCGGACTTTGCACTGTGACGAAACGAGCATTACGCTGCTGTTGCTGCAGATAGACCCGGTTAGCTTTTAATTCAGATTTGAGGATCGGCGCGCCAGCTAACCTTTTAAATTGCAGAAAATCGGAGTCTTTACGCGCAGTGCTCAGGCAACCTGGCATCAGAGGGTGACCTACAGTTCCACTGAAAATACCAACAAAACGCTCGGCAGCTCTGGGAAAGCTGCCACTGTCCAGTGGGCCGGCGCAATCATGGGTTGGGGTCATCAAATCTGAAGGCGCTAACTCATCGGGCGCAAATCCGGCCCAGAAGTTCTGATTAGTCAGCTCCTGCTGCATAAAACTCAGCACAAACTGGCCACTTTGCTGCAGTTCACTCAGCTGAGTGGTTTGGATAAAAGCACGATAATTCCATTGCCAGGCCGTGATGAGCAGCAAAGTGCAACACAAACCTAACGCCATGCTGATCATCATTTCAACTAAGGTCCAGCCGCGCTGACAAACCCGCGCTACCGACCGCATCTCAAAGTCCCCCTGCACGCAGCGCTACATGCAAAAATCCGGCAGGTAACGGGCAAAGGGTCGCTTTTGCTTTGAATTGACTGGCAGTCAATCCACGCCAGCTCAGCTGGATCTCAGGCTGAGCCCCGCCAGCGACAATACAAAGCTTGGCTGAAGGTAAAGCGGGTGATGAACCGAGCATTGTCGCCAAACGCTGATCCAGTTGGGACTGAAGCAGTTGTTTTGCATGACAGGATGCTGGATCCGGACATAAGCTCAGCTGAGCAGGCGCTTTCTCGAAGTGTCCCTGAAAAGTCTGGGCGACTTGTGGCACAGATTGCAAGGATGCCACGACATCTGCCACGATCGCCGACGCTTGCAACCGCTGTGTCGCCATCAGCACTTGCTGCCGGGCATAAACCTGACTTGCCAAAGCGCCAAGCATCCCCATTCCGAACAGCAACAGGCATAACAGGACTTCTATCAGCGTAAATCCCCTGGCCATTGGTGTATCCTTTCACCAAGTAAACAAGCCTTAAATTTAATTATTAATTCACATTTATCAAACAATATTGCAATTATATTTTTATTGTAATAGGAATCAATTGTTTGCAAAAAGGCGTTGTGAGGAATCAGGCTGAGCGGGAATGCACTTGAGCAATACTGACTCTAAAGCCGGCGGCAGTGCACCGCAAGAAAGTGGATTGCTTGCAAAAAGCTAATGATAAGACGCAAAAAATGCCAGTGATTTTCAGATCACTGGCATTGATGCTGAGCTGCAGATGTTGCCGGCAATCGGACCGATTGCACTGCACTATCAGCCTAGACTACCAACACTCTCTGACTTTGGCCGCAGTGCCCGATCCGGCTGCGGTGCGATTTCCGGCCTGATTCAGGGTCAGAATGCCACACTTGGTATCCTTTGCCTGAGCACTGATCGGTGTCGCCGTCACGGTAAAGGTTTGCGGGGTTGTCACCAGACTCAGCGTGTAGAAATTCGCTAAGTCATTGCGACAACTGGTATCAGGCAAGGTTGTTGCCACACCGGCGTTCAAACCGTAATTCATACTGGTGGTATAGACCCGTTCCAGAAACTGAGCCATTTCCATCACACAAGCTGTTGCAGCAGTCCGCCGGGTATTCAGCATATGGCTGTTGTACGAAGGCACTGCGACGGCGACAATAATCCCGATGATCGTCACCGCGATCATCAGTTCCATTAAATTAAAACCTCGTTGCTGTTGCATTTGAAACTCCACTAATTGCCGCTCTCATGCCACGACTGCAAGCCGCTGTTTCTGTTCACATTGGCCGGTTCTTCACACACATTGGCGTTTTCACAGTTCACCAGAGCCACCACTTTGTCAGCTTTTTTCGTGAAGGTCACGACACTGTTCATACTGCCGACTTTGATCCCGCTCACATCAACTAATTCAGAACCGACTTTCACTTTATCTTTCACATCAAACTCATTGTCATCACTGATATCAAAGAACGTCTTTTTCAGGCGACCTCCAACATAAGGCGACACCGCCATAATATAACCAGACCCACTTGGATTACAGACGTTGGTATCCGGGATCATGGTATTCATCACTAAATCACCGCCAATCACCACAGGCAAATCAACAATCCGCTCGCGGGGATCAATTAAGTCCATATACCAGCCTTTTTTACCCGGTTCCAGACTATTGACTGCGGTCACCACCCGGTTATCACCGACATTGGTGATGGTTCTTTGCACCAACTCAGAGCGCGAAGATACCGCCGGCCCATCAATAATGCCATACCAGGTTTGCGTCTGATTGTTACTCGGATCGTCCTGATTTAAATACTGGCCTGTGCCAAAAAACACCCAGCTTTTACCGGTTTTAGGATCAATGCTGCTCATCACACCACCGGTTATCTTTTGCCGATTTCCCGAACCATCTTTGGCCTGGAACAGCGGCTGAGCCGAGTTAGCGATCGCCCAACTACTGGCAGAGGCTGAAGATAAGTCGAACTTCCAGACATTACCATGCAAATCGCCACCATAAACCCAATCGATACTGCCATCATCATCAGTATCCAGCACATTCACTTCAGACATGCCGTTTGGATCGCTTGCGGTACCGGCCGAAGTTGGCAGGGCTTTAAGAATATTGCCGGTTCTGATATCGATCACCAGCAATCCGGATTTATGTGTACTGTTATTTAGACCATAACCGACAACAATGGCCCAGTTTCCTGATTCCATCCGGTGCACCTGAGGCTTGCCTAAATAAACCCCCATTTCGGCAAAGGACTTATCCCACAGGACTTTACTGGCACTGACTGCCGTTGGGTTGGTGACATCAATCGCGAATAAGCTATTGCCACCGCGTCCCATACTACCGATGAGGATACTTTTCCAACTGCCGTCAATATAAACATCGGCAACTGTCGGCGAACCATCTACTGAAAAGCGGTGGCTATAGGAAGGTTCAGAATATTGTTTCAACAAATTCAGGCCGCCGCTCACTGGCGTCAGCAAAGTCGTTGGAATGTATGCAAAAACCTCAACACCTGTTTCAGAATTAAAGCCGTGCAACATGCCATCATTGCCACCGACATAAATCATCGGGGTTCTGGATTTTGGCGAGCCGTTTAAGAAACTACGGTAATCAGCGGCTCCAGGCCAACTGTAGCGGTGATAACTCATATCAATGGGAGCACCAACAAGCTCAGGAGACGAGTTAACCAAATCACCGATTGGCGAGATCCGATCGCGGTAGCTACCGCCTTTGCTCTGCTCTTTCGAATTATCACCGCGCAGGTAATCAATAATCGCCGGTTGATTGTCAAAAGTTGCTTGTTCGGCCGTAGTTAAAGAAGACCAGGCAAAATTTCGTGCTCCACCGACGACGTTTCCAAGCAGAATATTTCTGCTGCTTGGACTTGGCATTTTCTCACTGGCTTTCCACACCGGAACATTGACGTTGTTTACATCGTAAGACCACAAATCACCCCCCCACTTCCCTGCGACATACCGTGCCTGATAGAGGTTGGATTCGGTCTGTAACGAGTTAATTGCTGTTGCCGCAATGTTGGAGGCTGAGCCGACCCGCTCTTGAATAGTGTTTAAGGTCGCAGAAAGCCCTTCAGCGAAGGATTTAGGGTCGTCTGCGCTAAAGAAACCACCGCGGCTATTGACGCCTGCATGCATTAAATCATTGATTTTATTCTGATTAGCACTACCACCCCACCAGTTTATCGCGCTGCCGCTATTCACCGCATCAAAAGCAGTTTTAGTCGGGACTGATCCAGTCACGCCCAAGCCGACACCGAAAGTCACCATATGCTGCCAAAATGCCGGATTAGCCCCACTAAAAGGCACAGTGTTGTCTAAATCCGGCCGCAAATCTTTTTTCCAGTAATGCATGGCAATATCCGCTAAAGTCCCGCCTCTGCCGTCTTTAAAAGGATTGGCAGCTTTATAGGTATAGGATTTGCCTTTAGGACCGGTTATTAAAGTACCATCGGTACTATCTTCATCCGACATCGCGCTCGAATCGCCGTAATAACCATCGGTCATTAAAATGGTAAAGTTTTGCCGACATTCCAGCAGCGCTGAAGAATCGCTCGATGGATTGGTGCGCCACGGAAGATCCGTTTCAAAATACTTACCGGCACCATCCAAAGCGCCCAGTAATGGCGTGCCATTTTTTGGAATATCTAATCCATGCAACCAGGTAAAAAAGCCGCTGCGGGCACCAGCGCTAAAATTGGCGACATGGGCTGTCGGAATGGTTTTGTTAATTGATCCATAACCGACCCGAATCGAGGTGCCTTGCTGCTGAAAGGCTGCAGAAACCCCCGCTTTGGACGCCATCGCGCGCGTGCGGTAAAAAGCAAACCAGTTCGCGAAGTTTTGCCGCTGCGCCGCCGACTCCGAGGCCAAATCGACCCGCGTATAACAGCTATCAGCTCTTGGGTTGGTCGAACAGCCGGTGCCGTTATTAAACTTAAAGTAAAACGCACCACTAGCATTGGTATCCGAGGTATTGTTGCTGATAGTAAAACCGGTATTGCTATCGGGGTAATTGTAATCTGCAATCAGCGCTAAATATCCGCTGCCAAGATTGATTTTTGTTGACGTACTACTGTAGCCATTATGCGGGGCACTACTGTAAGACGGCGTATCATAAGAATTCACACCGTCTGGCTTCAGTGGAATCGAGTAGGTGATGCTTGGGTCGTAATACACTTTATTTAAGTGATTGGATGCTAAGTACATGCGATTGGTGGCACGACATAACCTAACCGTGGCACCGGCATAGGTGCTGGTACTGCCGGTGGTACAGTTCGAGCTTAAACTAAAGTTACTGCTCAGATCATCTGGCATAAACCCCCAGCGCATGGAGCCCGAATCATCCAGCAAAAACAAAATATTGGGTGGGACTGCCGTGCCGGTCTCCAGCGGAGCGGATGAAATATCAATTGCAGCCTGGGCGGTGCTGGCACCGAAAGCTGCGCTGAGGAGCAACCAACCGTAAGAGGTCCTGCGCGAGTTAAAAAGCGACATATTCAATCTCCTGCAAACTGTTACTTACATCCGCCAAATGGCTTGTAAGATCACACTGGCGCGGCCAGCGGTTGGGGTGGTTCTGACGGTAACGCGATAAGTCTGGCTCTCGCACAGCGGATCATCTTTTACTTTGCAATTCGGGGTTTCCGGATTCACCCAAAACCCCATATTCTCAACTAAAAACTGCCCCGTATACGCAATCCCATTGATATTCACCACGGTGACGCCGGCATTGACCCAGGCTGCCGGGTCCTGCCATTGATCCGGCTGTCCGACCGCAGGTGTTGGCAACGCATCGGTATACCATAGGGAACCAGGCAGCGGTGGTAGCTGTGACCCTGCATCGCGAACCGTCGATTCAGCTATTTGTTTCGCAAGCTCCCGGTCATTTAAATTTGCCGCCATGCGCTCCTGCATGGTGGTACTGCGCATCGTGCTGACGGCCAATAAAGTGATGGCCACCAGTAACAGTAAACTAATGACCAAGGCCATCCCCTGCTGCTTCGGGATCTGCTTCATAGTGTCTGCCTCCTGTTACGCAGGTTAATCACCTGACTAATTTGCCGCATCCCTAAGGCCAGCGGCATTTTTGGATCGTCAGCCAAAGTTAAAGTCGCACGGATCGACATCACCCGGTCCCAATTTGCCACCATATTCGCGGGTACATAGGCATTCGCACCTTGTTCGAGATATTCCAGTTGCAAATTCTCGACGTTTTGTACCACTTCCTCAGTCTGAATCGACCCAGCAAGCAACGCCACCCGATACAATGAATGAATCCCGTTTTGAGTCCCAACAAACCAGGCTGCTGATTCCAGAGGCATCACAGTGCCAACATCATTGGCTAAATTGCGCTGATAACGCGTTCCATCCGGCGCAATACCAAAGGTCAACGCGCTGTTACCAGGAACAACACCGCCCACCGCATGCGTTATCGAATTGCCGGTCACTCCTGTGGCTCGGAAAATCACTGCCATCTTCGAGTCACACCCCATCAGAATATCGTTGGTGATAATCCCACCCAGGTTTTCGTTGATTACCATCGGGACCGGCGCCAGCGCATTGTGTGACACGACGGTCGAACTCACTCCGCGCCCATACATCAAATGCAGACTATCGGTGTTTGGTAAGGGAGCGATAGCACTGCCGCCAAAATTGGGTGCCGCACTCTCAAATCCCTGTAGACCACCAACCCAGTTGGCCCACCAGGGGAGCGGCGTGAGCATATTGACGACTTGGGTCGGCGTGATATTGGCGCAACCGGAATAGCCGGCATGCTGCGCATCGCGACCTAATAGCTGAAAACTAATCTGACTGGCCTGCTGTACCTGAGCCATTTGCTCATTGACCTGATTGGTTTTGCTGTTGGCAATATACACGCCCACCACGCCACCGACTAAAAAAGCCCCGAGCAACATACTGACCATCAGTTCTATCAGGGTAAAACCTTGCGCTACGGGCTGATGCCGACACTGTTTCATCATAATCTCACCACATGCGTAATGTTCATATCGGTCCGGCCGCCAATCGCCCGGGAGTCATCCCAGAACACATCGACGGTATAGGTCTGTGTTGCCGGCAAGTAACTAACCCGGCCACAGCTGGTTGATGCAGTCCCCAGATTCGTTCTGATTTCCGTCAGCCAGTTTGCATGTTCGATGCTTTGAATGCTGCCACCTGGACTCAGCGCGGTGCAGGTTTGTGGCAAGACAAATGCACCGGTTCGCGCCATCACCGGATTCGCACGGATCCGCTCTCCCATGCTGGTTGCCAGTAACACCGCCACCGTTCTTTGATGTGCACTTTGTGTGTTTCGAAGATTTGCAGTCTGTAATCCGGCGATCCCCAGCAAGCCAACAGACAGCACCAACACGGCGATCAAAACTTCCAACAGCGACACGCCAGACTGCTTCATTGGCCCCTTGCCGATATGATTAAAACGATGCTTGTTCAAAATCATTCCTCCGATAAATGCTGCCGCTTAAGGACAGGCACCCGCATTGTCAGTTGCCACAATCCGGTTACGGCCACCGGAACTAAATACAATGTCTCTGATATTCGGATTGGTTGCAGCGCTGGCGATACAGACCTGGATCAGGTCGGACAAGGGCGCATTAGTGGCAAAAGTCCGAGCCAACCCCTGCGGAGTAAACCGGATCGCATGATTGGCAGATGACGCCTGCAGATTCGGCCCACTGCTGATTTTCATCGGAGCCGCGGCAATCACACCGGTGCGTAATACCGGTACCACCGGATTCGCTAGCACGGCACCGGCTGTACCAACCAACCAGCCTTCCCAGCTGTTATTGACCGGTATCGTGCAATTGATGCCATTATTTGAGTGGCAAAAAACGACATTACGATTCTGGCGGATAGCTTCTGTGCGGGCATAGTTCAGTGCAGCTTGTAATTCGCTGACCTGCCCTCTGAGTTTGCTATTGCCAATCACTCCGCTAAAAGAAGGCACTGCGACGGCAAGAATAATTGCCAGCACGCTAATTGTGACCATTAATTCCATCAGACTGAAACCTTTATCCCGTCTGATCCAGCTTGTTCTCACAATGAAATCTCCTGTGACCAATTCTGCTCACCCCTCCTAAAGCAGGGGAAATCTGCAAAGTTACTATAAATGGATGAAATTCACTGAAGCGAGAGTTTTCTGACCAACGGCAAAAGAGGCCGACAAACGGTCAACGCCGGTGCAACCGATCACATTGCGGAGAGGACTAGAGCAGCTTGTTTAGTTCAGTGGCGGCATTAACAACTGTCGGATCCGTGTCAGCTCGCGCCGGCTGATTTGCAGCAATTCATCACATTGCCACAGTTCCAGCACATGTCCGCCATCAGGGAGGGTATGTATCGCTTTGAGACGTCGTTTCAGCACTAAGGTATTGCGGTGAATACGCAAAAGCTGATCAGGGTACAAATCTTCCAGCTGTTTCAAACTCAGCTCGATCAGGGCTTCACCACCGGCAAATACCATCCTGACGTATTTCTCGTCGGCTTGCAGATAAAACAAGTGCTGTAGTTCCACACGGCGCAAACTGCTGCCAATTTTATAGCTAAGCCAATGTTTTTCCTGTTGCTTTTCCAGATGAACTTTGGTCGCAAGGCCAATCCGTTGCAAGCTGGTGGCAAGCTGCTCGGCCGACACCGGTTTGAGCAGATAATCCGCTGGCGCGACTTGATAAGCTGCTAATGCGTGTTGTGGATGCGCCGTCACAAACACCACGGCCGGTGGCGGCTGCAACTGCAGCAATTCAGCTGCCACACTTAAGCCATTACGATCAGGCATTTCGATGTCAAGAAAGACTAAATCCGGTTGCAGTTCTATGGCCCGTTGCAGACCTGACGCGCCATCTGCCGCCTCTCCCACCACCTGATAAGCGGGATGCGCCAGCAGCAGACGCTGCAACCGCGCCCGCGCCAATGGCTCATCATCGACAATCAACACTTTCATGGATTACCCTGCATCTGTAGCAGCGGGATCACGAGTTTGACCCGATACTCACCGGCACCTGCCGTGGTTGTAAGTCTCGCATCGTCGCCAAACTGAAGTTCCAACCGGCGACGGATATTTTGCAGCGCCATGCCATTACCGCCCTCTGCCGGTGGCAACTCGCCAGCTGGATTGCTCAACAACATCGTGATGTAGCGGGATGAGATATGCAGCTCGAAGCGGATCACGCCGGGTTTACTACAGCGCTCAATGCCGTGCCGAACCGCATTTTCTAACAAAGGTTGCAAGGTTAAACAAGGCAACATACTCCGGGGTAACTCGTCCGGGACCTGCCATTCCAGCTGCAGCCTTGACCCCAAACGCCATTGTTCCAGTGCCAGATACTGCCGCGCCAGAGCTAATTCCTGCTGCAGCTCAACTTGGACACCGGCATTTAACGCAGCGCGAAATAAACTGGCGAGATCAAGTAGCGCTTGCTCCGCTGCGGCCGGGTCTTGTTGCGTTAACTCGGCGACCGTATTGAGGCTATTAAACAAGAAGTGCGGCCGGATCCTGGCTTGCAGGGCATCAAGTTCTGAGCGCGATTGCGCTGACAACCGCCAGCTATGCTCAACATAAAGCGCAAAAAGTTGAATGCCCATCACGCCGACCAGCAGCGCAATCAGCAGAGTTTGCAGAATAAAACGGTAAAAATCAGCCGATTGCTGCCAGCCCGCCGCGTGTAGCATCGAGTAAGCGGCCGTGCTGACACCAAGCGTCACCAGTAATAACAAGCACAGCGCCAGCGCTGCCAGCTGTTGCGGCGGCACTTTGTAGAGCCGCCGTTGAAAACGGCACAACAGAGCCACGGTTAATAAAGCGACCCAATGGACAAAAATGGAGGTCAACCCCAATCGCGCCCAGAAATTGCTGCTGACATCAGGAGCCAGCGCCAATAATATCGACAGCGCCTGTGCCAGCACCATCACCCGGACCACGATACGCCCGCGGCAAAATGCCGGCAATAACTGCTCAAACTGCACCTTATCGGGCGACTCCGGTACAGAATGAGCAGAACGGGCACTCATTGGCAGGTCTTACCTGAGTTCGGCCGGAACAGCAAACACCACATTCTCTTCACGACCCGGGTGCTCAATCACTTGCTTGCCACCCCAGGCAGTCAACTGCTGCACCACTTGCTGCACTAAAACTTCGGGCGCAGAAGCTCCGGCGGTCACGCCAACCGCTTTTACCTCATGCAGCCATTGCTGTTGGATATCTGCTGCGGTGTCGATTAAAAATGCGCGACAGCCCATTTTCTCAGCAAGCTCTCGCAAGCGGTTTGAATTACTACTGTTTTTAGCACCGACCACCAACAGCAGATCAACTTTCGCTGCCAGCTCACGTACAGCATCCTGGCGATTTTGCGTGGCGTAACAAATATCGTCTTTACGCGGCCCTTCAATCTCCGGATATTTAGCACGTAAGGCATCAATCACATCGGCGGTATCGTCAACCGACAACGTTGTCTGACTGGAGTAGCAAAGCTCGCTCGGGTTCTTAACAACTAATTTGGCCACATCCTCGACCGACTCCACCAGGTAAATCCCCCCGGCCGGATTATCGTACTGGCCCATGGTTCCTTCCACTTCCGGATGTCCTGCATGGCCAATCAGAATACATTCCATGCCCTTACGACTGGCGCGGGTGACTTCCATATGCACTTTGGTCACCAATGGACAAGTGGCGTCAAAGACCTTTAAACCACGTTGCTTTGCGTTTTCTCTCACCGCCTGAGACACGCCGTGGGCGGAGAAAATCACGATATTGCCATCCGGTACTTCATCCAGTTCATCGACGAACACAGCACCGCTGCGGCGCAGGCCGTCCACGACAAATTTGTTGTGCACCACTTCATGGCGAACATAAATCGGCGGCTCGTACAGCTCTAAAGCCCGGGAAACAATGCTGATCGCCCGATCAACACCAGCACAAAAACCACGTGGATTGGCCAGAAAAATATCCATGCTTAGTTACTCACCTGCACAATTTCAACGTTAAAAGTTAAAGTCTGGCCTGCCAGTGGATGGTTAAAATCCACCGTGACTGAATCGCCAACCACTTCGCGGATCAAGCCCGGAAGTTCTGAACCATCCGGCATCGCAAAACCCACGATCATGCCTGCTTGAGCCGGCGCATCCAGCGAAAATTTACTGCGGTCGACATAATAAATATTGTCAGGATTTGGCATCCCATACGCGTCTTCCGGCGCTAGGGTAAAGGTTTTTTTATCACCTGCCTGTAGACCCGCCAGCTCAGCCTCGAAGGCTGGCGATAGACTGCCATCGCCCATTTGCAATTTCGCCGGCTTGTTGTGCACGCGGGTGCTTTCAGCAGCGCTGCCATCTGTCAACTTGATATCAAAGTGAAAAATCACCGTGCTACCAGATCCGATCACGCCAGCATTGGCTGCTTCGTTTACCGCTTCAATCGACATCACACACTCACTTTTGATTAGATTCTTCCGGCAGATCCGGAGAAAAGCTGTCCCAAATCAGCAAAGCAGCACCGATACTGATTGCACAGTCCGCAATATTAAACACCGGGTAATGCCACTGCTGATAATAAACATGTAAAAAATCAACAACGTAACCATAGAGGCTACGGTCAATTAAATTGCCGATGGCACCCGCAACAATCAGCACCAATGCCAGCGATAATTTCCATTGTTGCCGTTTGAGTTTAGTCAGCCACACGCTGAGCGCGATGGAAACAACCACAGCAATGCCGGTAAACAACCAGCGTTGCCAGCCACCGGCATCCCCCAGAAACGAAAAGGCAGCACCGTAATTGCGGGCATAAGTAAAATTAAACACCGGTAATAGCTGAATAGATTCGCCAAATTCGAAGTTTTGGATCACCCACACTTTGGTTAGCTGGTCAGCAATCAACACCAACAGCGCCAACCACCAGAATCGCCAGCCTGATTCGGTAAAGATTGCCATTTTGTTGCCGGCCATTTGCGGATCAGCCCTCATGCAAAGATCCTCGGTTCACCGGCACCTTCCACATTATCGACACAGCGTAAACAAATTTCCGGATGCGCCGGATTTGCGCCGACATCGTGGCGGTGATGCCAACAACGTTCACATTTAGGCGCGCTAGACGCCGCAACCAGCACCGATAAGCCGTCAATTTCAGTCGCCACAGCTTCGACCGGGGCCGCGGCAGTCGATACGTCGGCCGTTGACGTAATCAACACAAACCGCAACTCCGATGCCACTTTTTGCAGCGCTGCCGCTAAGTCACCTTGCGCAAACAGCGTTACTTCAGCTTGCAACGAAGCACCAACTTTGCCTTCTTTACGTGCGCCTTCAATGACTTTATTCACTTCATCGCGCACCAACAGCAGTTGTTGCCAGAACGCATCATCTAACTGGCCGGCAGGTACATCGGCAAACCCCTGATACCAGACTTCAGTAAAGACAAAAGCCGACGGCCGTGCTGGCAACGTCTCCCAGATTTCCTGCGCAGTGAAGCTCATCACCGGTGCCATCCAGCGCACCATCGCTTCGATAATATGATAAAGCGCAGTCTGACAAGAACGACGGGCGAGACCCGCAGTTTTGGCGGTATATTGACGATCTTTAATCACGTCCAGATAAAAACTGCCCAGCTCAATCGTACAGAAATTCATCAGTTTCTGGCTGACAACATGGAACTGATAATCATCATAAGCGGCGATGATTTCTTGTTGCAGTGCCGCGGCGCGCTGCACCATCCACAAATCCAGCTCAACCAACTGATTTAACGGCACTAAATCAGTGTCTGGGTTAAAACCATTTAAATTCGCCAGCAGGAATCGGGCAGTATTCCGGATCCGGCGGTATTTGTCGGCGGCGCGGTTTAGAATTTCATCCGATACGGTCATTTCCGAGGTGTAGTCGGTCGTTGCGACCCACAGACGTAAAATGTCGGCGCCCAGTTTGTTCATCACGTCTTGCGGCGACACCACATTGCCCAGAGACTTGGACATTTTACGACCTTCGCCATCGACGGTAAAACCGTGGGTCAGCACTTGCTTATAAGGTGCATGATTTTTGATCGACACACCGGTCATTAACGACGACATAAACCAGCCGCGGTGCTGATCCGAACCTTCCAGATATAAATCAGCCTGCGTTGCGCCGCCAAACTCCGGTCTTGGATCGATCACACAAGCATGAGTGACGCCCGAGTCAAACCACACATCCAGCGTGTCTGACACTTTGACGTACTGCGCCGCTGCGTCGCCAAGTAAAGTCGCAGCATCCAAATCAAACCAGGCCTGAATACCTTGTTGTTCCACCAGTTTCGCTACTTGCTCCATCAGATCTTTAGTATCAGGGTGCAAAGCACCGGTGTCTTTATCAACAAATAGTGCAATCGGCACGCCCCAGGTCCGCTGACGGGAAATACACCAGTCTGGGCGACCTGCCACCATCTTTTCAATCCGCTGCTGACCCCAATCCGGGATCCATCGGGTTTGTTCGATTTCAGTCAGTGATTTAGTACGAAGGCCGGCTTGTTCCATACTGATAAACCACTGCGGTGTCGCACGGAAGATAATTGGCGTTTTATGGCGCCAACAGTGCGGATAACTGTGGCTATATGATTTGTGCAGCAATAAGGCGCCGGCTTCCTGCAGCGCAGCAACGACGCTGTCATTGGCTTTAAACACATGTTGGCCAGCAAACAGTGGTGTATCCGGCAGATAAACACCGTTAGCACCAACCGGATTTGCCACTTCCAAGCCATATTTCAGACCAACGACAAAGTCTTCCTGACCATGACCAGGTGCAGTATGGACGGCGCCGGTACCAGAATCGGTGGTGACGTGATCGCCTAAAACCACTGGCACTTCGAAGTCGTACAGAGGATGCTTCAGCTTGGCCAACTCCAGCGCAGAGCCTTTGCAAAAGCCCAGCGCATGGTATTTTTCAATATTGGCGCGCGCCATCACCTCTTTGACTAAATCAGTAGCAATGACCAGGCGCTCAGCGCCGTTTGGACCAGCTTCAACCTGCACCAGGCTGTAATTCAAATCAGCATTCAATGCTACAGCGCGGTTGGCTGGAATAGTCCACGGCGTGGTAGTCCAAATCACCACTGAAATCGGGCCCTGCCCCCGGTGATTTTCCGGATGATCAAATTTGTCCGCCACAGAGTCATCTACAAAACGAAACCGTACATCGATGGCTGGCGACACTTTGTCCTGATATTCAACTTCCGCTTCAGCTAAAGCGGAACCACAGTCAGTACACCAATGCACTGGCTTAAAGCCTTGTTGTAAATGACCATTGTCGATAATGCGTGACAGCGAGCGGATGATATTGGCTTCGAACGCAAAATCCATCGTACGGTAAGGATTTTCCCAATCACCCAGCACGCCTAAGCGGATAAAGTCGGTTTTTTGCGCTTCGATTTGCGTCAGCGCGTACTCACGGCATTTTTGCCGGAATTCTGCCGCTGATAATTTCACGCCAGGTTTGCCGTATTTCTTCTCGACCACCAGCTCAATAGGCAAGCCGTGACAATCCCAACCAGGCACATAAGGCGCGTCAAAATCGTCCAGCGTTTTGGCTTTGACAATAATATCTTTCAGAATTTTGTTAACAGCATGACCGATGTGAATGTTGCCGTTGGCATAAGGAGGACCATCGTGCAGGATAAAAGTTTTTTTGCCTTTTTTGGCGGCGCGGATTTGGCCATAAAGGTCTGCTTTGGTCCAGTTCGCCAGCATTTGTGGTTCACGCTGCGCCAGATTGGCACGCATGGCAAATGCCGTATCCGGCAAGTTTAACGTATGTTTATAATCACTCATCCCATCTATCCCATGTTTGCTCTGTCATCGACATGCCTGGTCATTTTAATTTGAAATACTGAAAAAAGACCGCGCTGCTGCGGCATCCAGTTGAATTTGTTGCTGAAGTTCAGGCAAAGACGCAAATTTACGCTCAGCACGGATTTTGTGACGCAGCAGCACTTCGATTTGCTGGCCGTATAAATCCCCCTGAAAATCAAAAAAATGTGCTTCTAATTGTTCCTGTTTACCTTGCAGGGTCGGTCTGGCGCCAATATTGGCTACGCCATGAAAATGCCCTTGCTCAGTAATTGCTTCGATAGCGTACACGCCGCGTACCGGTAATTTATTGCGATACAACCAAACATTCGCGGTTGGGAAACCCAATTGTCGGCCGACCTTTTCACCGTGGCGTACCCGCCCCATCAATGAAAATGGGCGTCCGAGCATTGCTTCAGCCAGTGCCAACTCGTCACGCTCCAGCGCTTGCCGGATTAAAGTACTGGACACCCGCACATCCCCTTGCTTTAAGCTCGCGGTATTGGTCAATCCAAAACCATGTTGCTTGGCCGCTTGTTGTAACAAAGCAAAGTTACCACTGCGATTTTTACCAAAACAAAAATCATCGCCCACAATCAAATGCTGCACATTCAGTTTTTCCAGCAGCAGACCGGCAATAAATTGTTCTGGATCCTGTGCCGCAAATTCGCGATTAAAACTGGCACAGAGCAAGCGGTCCAAGCCCTGCAGCTTTAACCAATGATATTTTTCACGAAAACGTGTTAAGCGGGCAGGCGCTGCAGCAGGATTAAACAACTCCAGCGGTTGCGGCTCAAATACCATCACGACCGCTGGTAACGATCTGGCTTTAGCGATGTTCTGCACTTGGCTGAGCACCGCCTGATGCCCAAGATGCACGCCGTCAAAATTACCGATGGTCAACACACAACCCCGATGATTTGACTTAATATTGTGCAGGCCTCGAATTAACTCCATGCCGCTCTGACTACTCTGATTTGCTGTCTAAACGGCCGATTATAACTGCATCAGCTTTTAGTTTCAGCAATTGTCTGCCGTTTCAGCTGGTTTATCCTGACGCCAAACAGCCAAAGCAGCACGAAATAGGCAGGTATTGCGATCATCACCAGTAAACCGAGTTGTTGTGCTTTGGCTGAAAACGCCATTTGTTGCCATTGGCTGATGGCAGGTGATACCCACCACAGCACAGCCGCCATCAGGCCTGCAGCCATCGCTGCTTTGACAATGAGCCATAAGCTGGCACTACCACAGCGATAAATATCACGCTTGACCAGTCCATGGTACAACAACCAGGCATTAAGACTACCCGACAACGCTGTCGCCAAAGCCAGACCCACATAACTGATAAAAGGTGCCAGCATCAGGTTAAACACCATATTCGCCACCATCGCGATAATGCCAATCCGTACCGGCGTTTTGATATCTTGCCGTGCATAAAAGGCCGGCGCCAGCACTTTAATCAGCATCAGTGGCAGCAAGCCAGATGCATAAGCAATCAGACTTAAACTACTTTGACTGGCATCAAAAGCAGTAAATTTACCGTGTGCAAATACCGTTAATAAAATCGGTTCAGCCAGCACGATTAGACCAGCCATCGAGGGTAAACCGAGCAGACAAATCACACTGATGGACCAATCTAAAGTGCGTTTAAATTCCTGATGGTTTTCAGTGGCGAACTGCCGGGATAAGCTGGGTAAAATCACCGTGGCAATGGCGATGCCAAACATGCCCAGCGGAAACTCCAACAGCCGATCTGAGTAGTACAACCAGGCGACTGAACCGGTCATTAAAAAAGAGGCAATAATGGCATCAAGCAACAAGTTAATCTGACTCACCGACACCCCAAACAATGCCGGTAACATCAGTTTACGAATGCGGGTGACATGCTCATCCCGCCAGGCCCAGCGGGGTTTAACTAACAAACCAGCTTTCGCCAAAAATGGTAGCTGAAACAAAAATTGCAACAAACCACCTAAAAACACCCCCCAGGCCAGCGCTGTCGAGGGATCGTCAAAATAGGGCGAGAGATAAATTGCCGCAACAATCATCGCGATATTCAGAAACACCGGGCTAAATGCCGCAACTGCAAATTTATTGTAGGTATTAAGAATGGCTCCGGACAAAGCAACAAAAGTAATAAACCAAAGGTATGGAAAGGTAATTTTTAACAAGGTGCTGGCATGCTGATATTTTTCTCCCTCAGGTTCACCGCTCAGGTAGGCCTCAAACCAACCCATCCCAAATAACGCCATGAGCACCGGCGAGCCAATCATGCCAAGGAGGGTCACGCCGGTCACAATCAAGCCGAGGGTACCGGAGGCTTTCGCCATCAATTCACGCACTGCATCGTCGCCATGTTTGGCTTTTACTTCGGACAACACCGGGACAAAAGCCTGGGAAAACGCACCTTCCGCAAATAAACGGCGCAGAAAGTTCGGGATCCGGTTGACCATTAAAAATACGTCAGCCATGGCGCCTGCGCCTAGTACATTGGCCGTGACCACATCGCGGACCAGTCCTAACACCCTGGAAATAAGCGTCATTACACTGACAATCATGCCTGATTTGAATAACTTAGCGGACACGCCACTCTCCTTCTGTCATAATGCCGCTATTGTCACCTGAGACCTTCGGGAAAGCCAGCAGCAGCGGGATTTAATTCTGTTTTTTGCCGGTAAAATCATTTGACAAGGGCCTACAAAATAGGCATATTATGCGGCCTTTAAAGAGTCCCGGTTTAGTTTTTAGGAGTGTTACCTTGGCTAACATTAAGTCTGCTAAGAAACGCGCTATTCAATCTGAAAAGCGTCGTCAGCAAAACGCAAGTCAGCGCTCAATGATGCGTACTTTCATCAAGAAAACCTACGCAGCAGTGTTAACTTCTGATGCAGTAGCTGCGCAAGAAGCGTTCAAAAAAATGGTTCCAGTGATTGACCGTATGGCAGACAAAGGTCTGATCCATAAGAACAAAGCTGCACGTCATAAGTCACGTTTAAATGCCCACGTAAAGGCATTGGTAACAGCCGCTTAATTGACACCAACAAAAGAACGCCGTAAGGCGTTTTTTTGTATCTGTGAAAAAGGGGTCGGAGCTAATAATTCACTTTCAGGAATTATTAGCTCCGACCCCTTTTTATCTTCTATAGATTTTTACGTTCGAATAGGATTAAGACTTTACAATTTTGGGCAATACAGATGATGCATCAAGCCAATCACTGCTTCGGCTTCACGACTGTTCATACTATAAAACACCGTTTGTGCTTCTTTGCGCGTTTTGACCAGCTTATTACGACGTAACAGAGCCAGATGTTGTGACAAAGCCGATTGACTTAAACCCAATTTATCGTTCATTTCACCAACCGATAATTCGCCAGCGAGCAGGTGGCACAGGATTAACAACCGACGTTCATTCGATACAGCTTTCAGCAATTTAACTGCTTTAGCCGAGTTATTCACCATATCTTGTAAGTTCATTTCAGTTTTACCGTGCATGTCTAGACGTCTCATTATCCACCAGCAGACCTGCTGTATACAATAGTTTAAAGTGAAATAAGTAACTTTTTTACGCAATAAGTGAACTGATAAGACCAGTTTTATTACATTTTTTTAAAATTAACTAATAACCAGCTAAATAGCAGATTGTCAGACAAATAGGCAGATACGCTTCAATTGCCAGCCTATCTGGCATTATAACCAGCTAATTAAGGCAATTCATACCAACCTTTTGTTAACGTTTGTATCAGACTGGCGGTGTATCCGCACCCTAGCTGATAGCTGCTAAAATGGGCCAAACGCCAGTTCCAGGTCGATAACTTTGGTATGCGATGGAGAAGTCATCGTGTTAAAGTGTTGATATCCCATCTGAATTATTACTACATCGAAACAAAACATGCTTAAACCGATCCTGACGATGACTGTGACCGCCCTTCTCACGTTGACCACTTACCAGGTCGTCGCCGATGAGCATTTGGCCTATAAAATTACCGAGGAATTGACCGTTGATATCGGCCCCAGACTTGCGGGCAGCCCGGCTGATGCAAAAGCTGTCGCATGGGCCGAGCAGAAATTCCGGGCACTAGGATATGACAAAGTCTGGACTGAACAGTTCACTACCCCCTATTGGCAACGCGGCAATGCCAGACTTGAAGTGATGAGCCCCTCCCCTCAGTCATTAGTTCTGACTGCTTTGGGTGGTTCTATTGGTACAGATGCCGAAGGAATTGTCGCTGGTATTGCAATGTTCGACAGTCTGGAAGACCTAATCAAAGCTAATTCAGACCAAGTGGCTGGCAAAATTGTATTTATCAACAAAGCGATGACCAAAGATAAAATGGGTTCGCAATACGGGAATGTTGTCGGGGCCCGTGCAAAAGGGGCCGTTGAAGCAGCCCGATTAGGTGCAAAAGCGATCATCATCCGGTCAGTAGGAACCAGCAACAACCGATTTGCCCACACTGGTAAAATGAGTTACGAAGATGGCGTCCCCAAAATTCCAGCTGTTGCCATTTCGGTCCCGGATGCACAGCAACTGAGTAAAATCCTCACCAAAGCGCCAGAGACAAAGTTACGACTGACGATGGAAAATCATACCCAGGATGCGGTTAGTCATAACGTAATAGCAGAAATAACCGGTTCAGAGCGCCCGGAAGAAATTGTGTTGATCAGCGCACATTTGGATTCATGGGATCAAGGCACTGGCGCACTGGATGATGGTGCAGGCGTTGGGATTGTGATGGCAACCGGCGCACTGATCAAAAAACTTGGTCAGCCCAAAAGGACCATCCGCGTCGTGCTATTCGGTAATGAAGAAGGCGGTTTAGTTGGTGCCCGCGCGTATGCAGCAAAACATGCAGCGCAACTTTCCAAACATGTAGTGGCGACTGAATCAGATTTTGGTGCAGGGCGAATTTGGCAGTTTGATAGCAAGTTTGGCCCGGCATCTGTCGGATTTGCAGCAGAAATTCAGAAACTTCTCAGTCACCTGGATATTTCGCTGGGTAACAATAAAGCCTTTGGCGGACCCGACGTATCAGTCCTGGCGGCACTCGGTGTTCCTGTCGTGGCTTTAGAGCAGGATGGGACAGACTACTTCGATTACCACCACACGCCAAACGATACCTTCGACAAAATTGACCCGGATGCGTTGGCACAAAATCAGCAAGCGTGGATTATCATGACCCAAGCACTGGCCGACTCCAATATTAATTTTAGAAAGTAACAGCTGGGAACCGAACACCCGCAGCCCGACTCAGGCGTGCTGCGGGGCATCGTAAGAACCGCAAACGACGATGTTATGACGCAAGTTTGAGTATCCAGAGCCATGGTCATTTAATGCTTGCGCATCATGCCGGACAAGGAATACTGGTCAAATCAGTTTCAACCTGCATCTGACGTCGCCTCGCTCACCTGCAAAACCCACTATCTGAAGACGGTTTTGTTTCTAATCGGGACTTGATGTTTCCGCTGAGTATTTCTCATCAACCAAATTTGTAGACCGACGACAATAAGGACCAGCGCCGATGGATAGAGATATTGGTTATTGCTCATTTGCCATAACAACAAGCCACCCGTTGCATAGATAAAAGGTTGCATTTCATAAAGCCAAAACGGGAGCGAACCTCGATGCGCCGAACTTTGTCTTAAATCTGCTCGCCGGTGATCAGAGCGCAAAATCCACACTAACGCCCCTGCCACGATTAAAATTAATCCTGATAACACCGCTACGAAATTGCCAAGCAACGACATGGCTAACACTCCGGTACCGATATAAATATAAGGTAAGCCCTCATATACGCGATTGGGCAACATAATAAACTCCATGTCAGGCAAAACTGCACCTAATTCCAATTGTAGTGTAGATCTTAAACTCTGTCGTTTAATCGCACGACTACATCCGATAACGACACCAGCAACCACCTCCGCCTTCACAGACCAGACAACGTATCGCAGATGCGTATTTTGATTCGCAGTCCGCTAAAGGTATAATCCAGCCTCGCACAATTTTGGGGACAGTCCATGGCAGATGACGACTTTACGCTATTTCTGCAAGAAATGGCAGATGTTAAACGTTTGAAAACAGATGTTTTAACCGATGACAACGGCGAACAGCAGCCGACGCTGGCGCAGTTAGCACGCCGTAAAGCAGCGGAACTCGAACCCGAGTACGATGCGAACTATCTGAAAATGGAATATGTCGATTTAATCGCACCTGATGAAGTTCTGGCTTTCAAAAAAGATGGTGTTCAGGAAGGTGTGTATAAGAATTTACGGCTTGGTAAATATCAGATCGATGCCACATTAATGTTGTTGGGAAAAAACCTGACCGACGCCCGCCGCGCTTTGTTTGAATTTGTCACCGATTGTCACGCGCGCGGCATCAGGACGCTGTTGGTACACCATGGGATGGGACGTGATAGCAAACCTCATCCGGCGATCCTGAAAAGTTATACTTTCCAATGGCTGAAACAAATACCGGCCGTGTTGGCTTGCCACACGGCGCAGAAAACTCATGGCAGCTACGCTGCTACTTACGTTTTGTTGCAGAAAAATGCTGAGCAAAAACGAGAGAATCGTGAACGGCACCAAAAAAGCTGATAGCCGGTAGTGAAAATCTAAAAAACCTTTAAATTTAAATAGTTAAACTCATACTTCTTCGAGTTGTGTCTAAATAAAAATACCCTCAAAAGGAGGGTATTTTTATTCGCAGCTATCCGTAGCAAGCGCAACAGCAGTTCAGTGCTGTTGTCAGGTCTGTATTAAAACAAACAACAGGCCTCGGCTGTGGTCAAAACTGCCGATAACGCCATCAGAATCACCACGACAGCGATTGCGGTAAAGCCAAAACCACGACTGGACGCTTTACTCATAAACCAACCTCAAATTATTTTTGTTATTTTTGTGTCTGCAAATGGTAGGAAGTACAACCTTCGCAGTACGTCAAGCAGTGTAGTCAGTTTTCGAAGTGGATACAACATACAAACTTAAGCTAAGTGCTTCTCATCGAATATATTTTCTGAAAAATTTATTTTTTTGCAGCAAAAAAAGCTATCCGTGAATGCACAAACTCTGCACCTAATGCGAGCGTCGGGTAATCTGTAGGGATTTCGTCTTCATCCTGTTCTGTCTGCACGACCATAAAACCCGCCTGTTGATAAGTTTTCAGTGCTGCAGGATGATCATCGCTGCAGGTATGCACCCAGATCCGGGTTGCTTGCCATTGCTGTGCCGAGGCAATCGCCGCCCTGACTAATAAGGCTCCAATCCCACGCCCAATAAAGGCTGGTAATAAGCCAAAAAATTTTAGCTCCACACTATGATCAGGATGTTTTCGCAGCTCAACAAAACCGGCGGGCGTTCCTTGCTGATACAAAACCCAGGTCCGGACGTCGCCTGCCGTTAAATAGTCCTGCCATTGCTGATAGGTCCAGCTCAAGCGGCTAAACCAGCGCCAGTGATGTCCTACTGCGCAAAACAGAAACTGACTAAGATCGGGGCTGGCAATTCTGGCTTCCGTGAGAACCACCTCATCAGGCCAAACCGGAAGTGTCAGCACTGGCCCCTGATAATCCAAATACCAGGTTGTTACTTGTATCCTTGCCATAAATCTGCGCTTGTCCTATTACTCTGATCTGACGGGTCGAAACAGCTGGCGATTAGCATCAGACCGTCCAGGGAGAAACTAAGTCTTTTGTTTTAACTGTGCGAGTTTAGCAGCGATATGTTGCTGTGCGGCAGCTTGTTGCAAACTCTGGAATTGCTGCCTGAATTCATAAGCTACGGCATCATCCTGACGATAGCAACTGCGCAGAGCCAACATCGAATGCTTGGTCTGTCGCACGAGTTCGGTCGGAATCGTTGCCAGCCCGGCTGTTAATTGCTTCGCTCTGGTTAATAGCTGATCTTCCGGCCATAACTCTTTGATAAATCCGGCCGCTAATGCCTGCTGCGCTGACAGCCGTTCTCCACAAAAGATCATCGTCGCCGCCTGTTGCCAGCCGACTAATTGCGGCAACAACCAGGTATGGCCACCGCCTGGGTGAATCGCTAACTGGAAAAACCGGCTTTCAAACCAGGCTTGTTCACTGGCAAGGCGGATATCACAAGCCATCGCCAGATTCATCCCCGCGCCAAGTGCAGGGCCGTTTAATAATGCAATCGTCAGCAGAGGACTGTGAGCGACCGAAGTAAAAGCGGAATAAATTTGTTGCAGCTCTTCACCATCCCCCTCGGCGGCTTGCTGCAAGGCTGCTAAATCAGCCCCGGAACAAAAAGAATCGTCACGCCCCGTAACGGCAAGCGCTTTTATCATCGGATCATTCGGCAACTGCTGCACGGCTTCAGCGATCGCCATCGCACTGTGCGGAGTGAGCAAATTGCGTTTCTCGGCACTATCAAGCGTCAGTACAGCCAAATGGCCGTGTTTTTCTAGTTGAAATGCTGACATTAATAACCTCGTTGTTGGCAAACCAGATTTTGCAGTGGCAATCCTGCCCGACTGCGACGATAGTTTTCAGCAATTTGCGCCACCGCGGTATCGGCATTGGTAACCGCTGAAATATGAGGCGTCAACAGAATCGAAGGATGTTGCCAGAATGGATGTTCAGGCGGCAAAGGTTCGGTCCGGAACACATCCAGACAAGCGGCAGCAATATGACCACTGTCTAAATTCTGTAATAACGCCAAGTCATCTACTATAGCGCCTCTGGCGACATTGACCAGAATAACGCCAGGTTTGAATAGCGCAAGCCGCTGCTGCTCCAGTAAATTTTCAGTCTGCCGCGTTAGAGGTAACAAACAGATCACTAAATCGGCTTCACGCACCGCATCGGCAAACGCCGCATCTCCAGCGAAACAGCGCACCTCTGCCAGTGTTTTTTCAGTTGCTGACCAACCACTGACTTGAAAGCCTAACCGGCTAAAATGCGTAGCCGCTGCCAGCCCTAATTCGCCAAGCCCCAGAATACAAATATGTTGAAGTTTACGCGGACTTTTAGCTTTCCAGATTTGCTTGCGCTGTTGTGCTCCGAATTCATCCAGCCGGAGTTGATAATGTTGCACCACCCCTTGCAGATAGTTCAGCATCGATTGGGTCAGCATCGGATCGACAATCCGTGCCAGCGGTAAATCCGGTAAGCTGTCATCGGTCAGTATATTATCCACGCCTGCACCAAAAGACTGTAAAGCCTGCAGGTTGGGCATCTGCAATAGACACCCTGGTGGTTGACGCCATAGCACTGCAAAGGTCACCGCTGCTGGGTCGGTTATCTCTGGCCAGATTTCAATCAACACGCCGGGTAATTGCTGCTGTAACTTTTGTTGTAAATGGTCGAGTTTTCGATCCGGGATCACCAGCGCAATTGACATGTCCACTCCTGAAATCTGTGTTTGACGCATTCTAACAAAGCCAACCCGAGCGTCCAGCAGATTGTAATACGTGCGCGGGAGAGAGTCCGGGACAGCCACTGCCCCCTGTGGTATTGCGGCCACGGTTAAAAATTCCACAAATTGTCATAAATCTGTGACCGGAAAGTCATACCTCAGGCTTAGCCTTGCCACAACCGCAGCTTCGTCTAACAACAATGCCGGAGGCTTTATGATCAGCGTTGAAAAAATGGTGCAACAACATTTGCCGCAATTGCAGCAAAAGCCCTGGCTGGAAAAGCCGGTTACAGGCGCACTGAAGCATTTGCTGCATGAGCAAGACTTTATTGCCTTTTCTGAACAATACCCTCATCTACAGGGCATTGAGTTTATTGAACAAGTCCTGGAATACTTCAAATTTAGCTACACAGTTCGTGACAACGAACTAGAGCGGATCCCTACCTCGGGCCGGGTGGTCATTATTGCCAACCATCCGATTGGTTCACTGGATGGTCTGGCGCTGGTCAAGCTGATTCATGAGATCCGACCGGATGTAAAAGTGATTGCAAATCAACTTTTAAGTGCGGTGACACCCCTGCACGCCATGTTATTGCCGGTCAATAATATGCAAGGTGGCACCGAGCGTCGCTGTATCGATCTCATTCATCAGCAACTGGCCCAGGAAGGGGCAGTGATAGTATTCCCGGCGGGTGAAGTTTCAAGACTCAAGCCCAACGGTGTGCGCGACGGTAAATGGCATGCTGGTTTTTTAAGGTTTGCCCGGTCCAGCAAGGCGCCGGTACTTCCTGTGTATATCGACGCCCGTAATTCGGCATTATTTTACGGCGCGTCAATGCTTTATAAACCGCTGGCGACCATGCTGCTGGTGCAGGAGATGTTCCGACAAAAATACAAAAGCATTAGCATGCGGATTGGTGAGCTGATCCCTTATGACAGTTTTGCCCAATTACCGATGGATACGCCCGCCATCGTTAAAGTATTTAAAAAGCATTTGTACCGGTTGGCCAAAGATAAAAAGCCGTTACTGCGCACTCAAACAGCCATTGCTCATCCGGAAGATCGGCGCGAACTGCGCAAAGCCATCGAGGCCTGTCAGCTGTTGGGCCAAACCAGTGATGGCAAACAGATTTATTTGTATCAGTCAGCGAAAAGCTCGCCGATCATGCGTGAAATTGGCCGACTGCGTGAAGTCTCGTTTCGGGCGGTTGGCGAAGGTAGTGGGGCAAGGCGGGATATCGACCGGTTTGACAGCTATTATGAGCACCTGATTTTATGGGATGTAGACGATTTGGAAATTGTTGGGGCGTACCGCTTTGCTGATACCGGAAAAATCGTTGCAGAGCATGGCTTGCACGGGCTTTATACGGCATCATTGTTTACCTTTAGCCAACAGATGCAACCTTATCTGGCACAGGGTTTAGAGCTTGGACGTAGTTTTGTCCAGCCTAAATACTGGGGAAAACGCAGTCTGGATTATCTTTGGTATGGGATTGGTGCCTATTTAAAGCAGAACCCGCATCTTCGCTACCTGTTTGGCGGTGTCAGCTTGTCGAACAGTTATCCCAAGGCTGCCCGTGACTTGCTGGTGTATTTCTACACCTTGTACTTTAGCGAAGAAAATGACACGGCGATCCCAAATATTCCCTATCAATTGCCATTTGAAACGCTGACGCAGTTACAGCAGCATTTTTCAGGCACCGACTACGCTGCAGACTTTACCCAGCTCAAGCATCTGTTGGCGCATATGGGTCTGAATATTCCAACTTTGTACAAGCAATACAGCGAAATTGCCGAACCTGGTGGCGTACAGTTTCTAGCCTTTGGTATTGATCCAGACTTTGCTGATTGTGTAGACGGACTGGTGTTAGTAGATTTAACCCGGTTAAAGCCAACAAAAAAGCAGCGGTATTTGGGAGAGTAATAAAAAGGGGGCGGAGCGAATTATTCATGAATCGAACAATTCGCTCCACCCCCTTTTATGGCAATTAGATCAGTTTTTAGGGACTGAGCCTTTTAAACCGTAATAGCAAATATAGACATAACACAATACCGGTAGAATAAACGACAGTTGCAGGCCAATGCTATCTGCCAACACCCCTTGCATCAAAGGCACGATAGCACCACCGACGATCGCCAGACATAACACGCCACTGCCCTGACTGGTGTATTTACCCAAACCTGTGACAGCCAGGCTGAAGATGGTTGGGAACATAATAGAGTTAAATAAACCAACCGCCAGAATAGCCCACATGGCCACGGCACCAGACATGGTCATCGCCACCACAACTAATAGCGCTGCCGCCACCGCGTTAAACGCAAGTACTTTCCCAGCCGCTATTTTCTGCATCACGGCAGCCCCGATGAAACGGCCAACCATCGCCCCGCCCCAGTAATAACTGATATAAGCCGCCGCAGTGGCCTCCGGTAAACCCGCAATATGCGGTTCACCTAGAAAATTCACTAAAAAACTACCAATCGCAACTTCACCACCAACATAAACAAAAATACCAATGGCACCCAACACCAAATGGCTGTATTGCCAGGCTGAACCGGCGTCAGCGTCGGCGATATCACTCTGGTGATGTTCTGACACTGCGGGCAGTTTTAACACTGCGAAAATTGCCGCCATCACGAGCAGTGCTGCAGCCAGCATTAAATAAGGAACCTGAACTGCCGCAGCCTCCTGCGCTTTAAATTCGGCAGTACCCACTTCAGCCGTTGCTGCCGCCAGAATGAGCAGACCACCAAACCAGGGAGCAATCGTGGTACCTAACGAGTTAAATGCCTGGGTTAAGGTTAACCGGCTAGAGGCTGTTGCCGCTTTCCCGAGCGCCGTGACGTAGGGGTTGGCAGCAACCTGTAGGATGGTGATCCCAGAGGCCAACACAAACAAAGCCACTAAAAACAACGCATATTGCTGCGCCGATGCGGCCGGGTAAAACAACAAGCAACCACCGGCGGCGATTATTAAACCAATGACGATACCGCGCTGGTAGCCGGCTTTTTTTACCAGATATCCCGCTGGAATGGATACCAGAAAATAGGCGCCAAAAAAACAGAACTGGATCAGCATGGCCTGGGTGTAATTCAGATCAAACACATTTTTTAAATGTGGGATTAGAATATCGTTCAGACAGGTAATAAAACCCCAGATAAAAAACAAAAAGGTCAGGCTGGTTAAAGCAAAATTATAATTCTGCCCATGATCCGCCTGCCCAACGCTCGCGCTGGTGGGTGTTGTTATTGACATACAATTTCTCTTGTTATGGTTTGTCTATCCTGTGTGTACTTAGGCTGCGACTCGTGCAGTTCTCTCCCCTGCCATGCTTTAACGTCAAGGCCTGCGCCGCAAATAAGCTGTTTGTACTATACCCGCGCCCCTGCTGATTGCAAAGTATCCACCACAACATACGTATGTAATTTTTCAACAAATAACACCCGTATTGCCGCCAACAGCCGGCTCTCGCTATATCAACTTTCATCTTCCGGGTGTGCCTCTGATCGAATCGCTGTGCTTGTGTACCTGGCTCTCCAGCAGCTAAAGGTTGTTTTAAATCAATTTTTCTTGCAATGACGTGCTTTGTCCCCGCCATAGTTTGATCCAGCCCAAAGTTTTCCCAACGCGTAAGCGCACAATACACCCAGTTGCATAACACCATCCGAAGATGAAGGAATACACCATGAAAACCACAATTAAAGTACTGGCCCTGACTGTTGGCACCCTGACTTCAGCCTCTGCATTAGCCAACATTTCTGTCAACGTGGGTGCGATCAATGTAGCGCCAAATGACAGCAGCACCTCATTGAATGTGGTGGAGAGCGTTGCTGGTTTACCCGCCGGCTCCACTGCTGTTGGCGTCAACAGCAATACACAATTGGGTCTGACTATCGATTATAAAATTGATAAAAATTGGACTGTCGAGCTGATTGCCGCTACGCCATTTAGTCATGATATTGAAGTAGAAGGTTCGGCTATTGACGGGTTGGATATCGGCAATACCAAACATTTACCACCGACCTTATTAGCGCAGTATCACTTTGATCTGGGTAACAGTAACTTAGACCCTTTTATCGGTTTAGGTCTGAACTACACCAAATTTTTTGATACTTCAGCCTCTGGTGTATTAAAAAGCACCTTGCAAGCACTGAAAGTTGCCACAGCCAATGACAATGTGGATCTGAAATTAAAAGACAGCTGGGGTCTGGCTGTACAAGCTGGTGTGAACTATAAGTTGGACCAAAATTGGGGCTTACATTTCATGGTTAGCAAAATGGACATCGATACCGTCGGCGAAGTTCGCTTAAACGGCGCCACCATTCAAAGTGTTGATGTGCAAATTGACCCGCTGGTGGTGATGATGGGTGTACGCTGGTCTATGTAATTTAAATTGGGGTCGGGGCTAATTCATCAATTGCCTCCCTAACAGCTGGGGTTCGTGGCCAATGAGGTCAGAGTGAAGACTCTGCTCCCATTGGCCACGAACACTGAATCTGACCTCAAATGTTATTTTAGCTCTATCACTCTATCAACTGAGGCGATAGTTTCAGGCCGGTGCGCGATAATAATCCGGGTGATGGAGAGTTGTTGCATCGCTTGGCTGACAAAAGATTCGGTTTTGGTATCGAGATGACTGGTGGCTTCGTCCATAAACAAGATCCGTGGCTTGCGGTATAACGCCCGCGCCAGCAGAATGCGCTGCTTCTGCCCCCCTGATAAAGCTGATCCCATATCACCAATCAAACTGTTATAACCCATCGGCATTTTCGCGATATCATCTGCAATCGACGCCATCTGCGCGCAGGCGATAATCCGCTCCATGTCAAAACTTTCATCAAAAAACGCGATATTGTCGCGGATAGAGCCAGACAGCAACTGATCGTCCTGCATGACAGCGGCAATTTGCCCGCGATATTGCGCCAAACCAAGCTGTGCCAGTGGAATACCATCAATCAGAACCGCGCCCTGCTTTGGTTGCAACAATCCCAGCATCAATTTCATTAAGGTGGTTTTACCACAGCCGGACGGGCCAACTAAAGCCACTGACTCACCAGCCCGAATGCTCAGATTTATCTCAGACAGCACCGGCTCCGTGACATCGCTGTAAGCAAAACTTAAGTTTCGGATCTCCAACGCGCCGCGGATTTCATGCGGTCGATCCTGCTCCGGATGCATCTGCTCTTTCTGTGTCAAAGCAATGTCGCCTAACCGCTCAAAATGCAAATTCAGCATCCGGAACTGCATCGCTTTTTCAATTAAACGTGCCATCCGCTCCATAAACTGGCTTTTATAAGCAATAAATGCGAACAGCATCCCGGTACTAAAACCACCGGCCAACACCAACTTCGCACCTAAATACACCACCAGGATATTCTCCAGCCCAAACAACAACCGGTTGCAGGTTTGAAAACTGATATTAAACACGCCAAGCTGCATATCTTTATTGATGGCTTCAACATTTAGATTTTGCCAGCCGCCTTCCCGTTTGACTTCAGCACCAAACAGTTTAATGGTCTGAATCGCCCGCACCGTTTCAATGAAGTTTGATTGTTCTTTCGAATCCGCCAGGATTTTTTGCTCGGTAACATGCCGGACTTTATGGTAAAGCGCCAGCCGGAAAAACGCATACAACAACACGGCTGCCAGCACCACCATGGATAACTGCGGGCTATAGATAAAAATCACCACCAAAATCGCCAGTGCCATCACGCCGTCAATCAGCGTTTCAATCAAACCGGTAGTGAGCAGTTCCCGCACTTGATTCAGCGAGCCAAAGCGCGACAACACATCGCCAATGTGGCGTTTTTCGAAGTAACCTAAAGATAACCGGAGCAAGTGATGAAACAGATTCGATGCCATCTGAATATTTAGTGAGTTACCAAAATGCAGCAGCACAAAACTTCGGACCGTACTGGTCGTGACTTCAAACAGCAACACCAGTGCAAAACCAACAGCCAGAATAATTAATAGGTTATCATCCGAGGTCAGCAGGACATCATCAACCACCAACTGCATATAGTAAGGTGCAATCAAAGTAAACAGCTGCAATAACAACGAGAGCGACAACAACAGAAACAAGGATCGTTTCAAGCCAGTGATTTTTGACCAGAAATCTGCCAGCCCGAGTTTAGTAACCTGCTCTTTTTGACTGAAATCCGTTGTCGGCAGAAGCTCCAGTGCAATGCCGGTGAAATGCTTCGACACCTCGGCCAGCAACATACTACGCTCGCCATAAGCCGGATCTAAAATGATGCAGCGCCCTGCTTTCACTTCTTTCAGGACCACAAAGTGGTTCATATCCCAGTGCAAAATGCAGGGCGTGCTCAGTGCCGGTAAATCTTCCAGTTCAATCCGCAGCGGTCGACTGGTCAGTTCCAGCCGCTCGGCGAATTTCATCAGATCCAATAAAGTGCAGCCCTCTATCGATAACTCGAACTTCTGCCGCAGTTCATTTAAATCGGTGTGATAACCATGAAAACCACTGACCATCGCCAAACAAGCCAAACCGCATTCGGCGGCTTCGGTTTGCAGCACCACAGGTAGTCTTTGGTTGCTTCTCCAGGAAAGTTTTGCTGCCGGATTGCTCATTATAACCGCCCCTGAATGCTATAAATCGGATCAAACAACCACTGCCACAAACTGCGTTGTTCGGTAACGATATCGGCCTCCAGCGACATCCCGGCTTTAAGCGGTAACTCGCGGTTATAGGCACTGATTTGCTGGGCGCTCAATTGCAGCCGCAACCGATAGGAGGGTTCAGTCAGCAAGACCTCCTGGACTTCGTGAGGCAGTAACACGGTACTGCTAATTTCAATGATTTTGGCCTGATGCACGCCAAAACGTTGATAAGGAAAAGCGTGATAACGGATCCGAGCTAGCTGACCGACTTCAATAAAAGCAATGGCTCGGGTCGGTAAATACAGGACAGCTTCCAATTGATGATCAACAGGCAGCAGACTAACGGCCAGTGCTCCAGGTGCCAATTGTTGGCCTGTTTTTACCAGTAACGTGCTGATAACGCCATCCACCGGCGCCGCAATGATACTGCTATGTTCATGCTGTAAGCGGGCGAGCTGATTTTTGTGCTCGGAGATTTGTTGCTCCAGCTGCGTTAATTCCTGCTGGTATTGCAAAGGCAGTTGCTGCAGCAGATTCTGCTGCTGCGCCAATTGTTCAGAGAGCGCCAGCTGCTGGCCGGTCAGCACTTTATCTTGCTGTTGCAGCGACAACACTAAATCTCGTTGTCGGTTCAGTTCAATTTCTGAAATATAACCGGTGCCATTGAGTTTCTGTAGCTGCAGCACCTGTTGCTGGTTTAGTTTTAGACGCTCACGAAAAGTGCTGATTTGCTGATTTAATTCAACAAGTTGTAACTCAAAGCTACTAATTTTCTGCCGGGTTTCCGCAAGCTGTAACTGATGTTTTTGCTGACTTTGCTGTTTTTGCGCCAGCGAAGCATCCAGCATCGCTTGTCGCTCCTGTAACAGGGTGCCGGTTAATTCAGGTTGTCCCTCGGCATAAAGACTGGAACTTAACTGCAGTAAAGGCTGCCCCGAAACCACAGGTTCCCCCTCTTTTACCAAGACCTTGCTGACCACGCCGGCGCTGTTAGTGTGCAAGCGCACCACACCTTGCTCCGGCTGCAGCAAGCCGACAGCAGTTTGCTTACGCTGATAATTACCACTGAGTAAAAAGATCAGGCTGATGAGGGCAATAGCACCGATTAACCAGGCAAGCCACACCAAAGCCGGTGGCCGGGTTAAGCTCACTTCGCCTTGCAACCTTTGTTGTTGCCGGGCGACCGCTTCAGGGCGAAAAAATGAATTCATGGACTCTCTTATTATTTTGGGACGACTGCATGCTAAGTTTTCGATGAAACCAGCATATCGACTCCAGATAAGCGCGGCAATCGAATTCAATATCGACAGAGCCGCCCGGAAATTTTAAGCGACAAAAAAGCCTGCACAAGGCAGGCTTTTTAAGAGTTTCCGGAATTATCCCAAGAAAATCCGACCGTTGCGGAACATCCGCATCCACGGACTATCTTCTTGCCACTCATCCGGATGCCAGCTGTTGCTGACGCTGCGGAATACCCGCTCCGGGTGTGGCATCATAATAGTGACGCGACCATCAGTGGTGGTAAGCGCGGTGATCCCGTTGGGCGAACCATTTGGGTTGTTCGGATATTGCTGTGTGACCTGACCATAATTGTCGACAAAGCGCAGCGCAATAGTGCCGCTTTGCTCGGCTGCCGCTAAAGCTTGCGCATTAGCAAATTCAGCATGACCTTCACCGTGCGAAACCGCGATCGGCATATGGGAGCCTGCCATGCCCGCCATCAGCACCGACGGGCTTTGCTGCACTTGCACTAAGCTAAACCGCGCTTCAAAACGGTCTGATTTATTGCGGACAAACCGTGGCCACAAATCGGCACCCGGAATAAGCGACTTCAGGTTTGACACCATCTGACAGCCGTTACAAACACCTAAAGTGAAAGTGCTGTCACGTTCAAAGAACCGGGCAAACTCGCTGCGTGCTTTGTCGTTAAACAGAATCGATTTGGCCCAACCTTCACCGGCGCCTAACACGTCGCCGTAAGAGAAACCACCGCAGGCCACTAAGCCGTTAAATTCCTCAAGGCCACGACGACCGGACAGAATATCCGACATGTGTACGTCAACCGCAGTAAAACCAGCACGGTTAAAGGCGGCTGCCATTTCAACGTGTGAATTCACACCCTGCTCACGCAATACGGCAATCCGTGGCTTTACGCCTTTCAGGATATAAGGTGCGGCCACATCTTCGTTTAAATCAAAGCTGAGTTTAACGTTCAGACCCGGATCTTGTTGATCGGATTTGGCGTCAAACTCTTGTTTGGCACAGTCAGGGTTATCGCGCAGCGCCTGCATTTGATAGGTGGTTTCAGCCCAGATTGACCGCAGACGCGTCCGTGAATCACTGAAAATCACGTTATCGCCACGGCGAACGGTCAGCTCGTCGCTGTTGTTTACCGCGCCTAACACATGGCTGTTGGCTGCCAGGTTAAAATCAGCCAGCACTTGTTGCACATAACCAAGCTCGCTATCAGCAACTTGAATGACGGCTCCCAACTCTTCGCTAAACAATACCGACAAGTCATCATGATGAGCTTGACCCAGCGCAGAGACATCCACAGTCCAACCCGCTTTACCAGCAAACGCCATTTCGGCTAATGTCAGTAATACACCACCGTCTGAACGGTCATGGTAGGCCAGCAGTTTTTGCTCAGCGGTTAATTTCTGAATAGCATTAAAGAAGTTGATCAGAAGTTCTGGCGAGGCCAAGTCCGGTGCCGTTTGACCCAGCTGTTTGTAAACCTGTGCTAAACACGAAGCACCTAAGCGGTTTTCACCCAGGCCTAAATCAATCAGTAACAACGATGAAGCACCTTTGTCGGTTCGCAGTTGTGGCGTAACGGTTTTACGCACATCTTCAACGCGGGCAAAGGCGGTGATCACCAGGGATAATGGCGAGGTTACCGCTTTTTCTTCACCGTCTTGCTGCCATTTGGTTTTCATCGACATCGAGTCTTTACCGACCGGAATGGTGACTTCCAAGGCAGGACACAACTCCTCACCAATGGCTTTGACCGCAGCATATAAACCGGCGTCTTCACCAGGGTGACCGGCAGCAGACATCCAATTAGCTGATAATTTAATGCGTTTTAATTCACCAATATCGGTCGCCGCAATATTGGTAATGGCTTCAGCCACCGCCAGACGAGCAGACGCAGCAAAATCCAGCAAGGCGACTGGGGTACGCTCGCCCATCGACATCGCTTCGCCATGATAAGTATCCAGCGCAGCGGTGGTGACGGCACAGTTGGCCACCGGCACTTGCCATGGACCGACCATCTGGTCACGCGCCACCATGCCGGTGACCGAGCGGTCACCAATGCTGATTAAGAAAGTTTTTTCAGCGATGGTCGGTAAGCGCAATAAGCGTTCAGTCGCGTCTTTCACGCTGACACCTGCAAAATCCAACGCCTTACCCGCGGTTTGTTTTGACGCAACGTCGCGATGCATTTTTGGCGCTTTGCCCAGCAGCACGGATAGCGGTAAGTCGATTGGCGTATTGCCAAAATGCTTATCTGATAGCGTTAAGTGTTTCTCAGCAGTCGCTTCACCAACCACGGCATATGGCGCGCGTTCGCGTTTACAGATTTGCTCAAATACCGGCATTTTGTCGGCCGGAATCGCCATCACATAACGCTCTTGCGATTCGTTACACCAGATCTCCAGCGGCGACATGCCTGGCTCGTCATTTGGCACGTTGCGCAGTTCAAAGTTACCGCCGACTCCACCGTCATTCACCAGCTCAGGGAAGGCGTTGGATAAACCACCGGCACCGACATCGTGGATAAACACGATGGGGTTGTCCGCGCCGAGCTGCCAGCAGCGGTCGATCACTTCCTGACAACGGCGTTCAATTTCCGGGTTTTCCCGTTGCACTGAAGCAAAATCTAAGTCTTCCGCCGATTGGCCTGATGCCATCGACGAAGCTGCACCACCGCCCAGACCGATATTCATCGCCGGGCCGCCAAGCACCACTAATTTAGCGCCAACCGGTAAATCGCCTTTTTGCACATGTTCAGCGCGAATATTGCCAAGACCACCCGCCAGCATAATGGGCTTATGGTAACCACGCACTTCGTCGCCATTGTGGCTGGGTACTTTTTCTTCAAAGGTGCGGAAATAACCTAAGATATTTGGCCGACCAAATTCGTTGTTAAAGGCTGCACCGCCCAGTGGGCCTTCAATCATGATATCCAGCGCATTCACAATGCGATCCGGTTTACCAAAATCAGTTTCCCACGGCTGTTCAAAACCCGGAATACGTAAGTTCGATACTGAGAAACCGACTAAACCGGCTTTTGGTTTCGAGCCAACGCCAGTGGCGCCTTCGTCACGGATTTCACCACCCGAGCCAGTTGCTGCCCCTGGGAATGGCGAAATGGCGGTTGGGTGGTTATGAGTTTCTACTTTCATCAGCACATGAATGTCTTCATGGTGATATTGGTATTCTTGCGAGTCAGGTTTTGGGAAAAACCGGCCGGCTTTTGAGCCTTCCATCACCGCCGCGTTGTCTTTGTAGGCTGACAACACATAATCCGGCGTTTGCTCAAAGGTGTTTTTGATCATTTTAAACAGCGATTTTGGCTGTTTTACGCCGTCGATGGTCCAATCGGCGTTAAAAATTTTGTGACGGCAGTGTTCAGAGTTGGCCTGCGCGAACATGTACAGTTCAATATCGTTTGGATTTCGGCCCAAAGCGCTGAAATTAGTCACCAGATAATCAATTTCATCGTCTGCTAATGCGAGTCCTAAACGGATATTGGCTTCAACCAAAGCGTCACGACCACCGGTTAAGATATCCACGGATGCGAGCGGCGCAGGTTCAGCTTTGCGGAATAACGCTTGCGCCTGAGAAAGTTCAGTAAATACCGACTCCATCATCCGGTCATGGAGCAGCGCCGCCACTTGTTGTTGCTCAGCGGCCGTTAAGGCGCGGCTGGTATCAACATAATAAGCCAAACCACGCTCTAAGCGCTTGATCTGACTCAGACCACAATTGTGGGCGATATCAGTGGCTTTGGATGACCAAGGCGAAATGGTGCCAGGACGCGGCGTAACCAACAGCAAAGTACCGCTGGGTTGATGACTGGTGATGGTGGGTCCGTAGGTCAGTAATTTATCAAGGACACCCTGTTGCTCAGTGCTTAACTCAGAAGTTAAATCAGCAAAATGAACAAACTCGGCATACAAACTGGTGACAGGCAACGCCGCTTTGGCGCATTGATCAATGAACTTTTGAATTCTGAACTCGGACAGTGCTGGTGCACCACGCAGGATCAACATAGGCTTTTTTCCCGTGGGTTGAACGTCGATGGAACCTCAAATCAGGCGCCGCATTATATAGAAGATCGCGTCTAAAGGGTATGAGTAAAAACTGACTGCTGCCGGGAATTTTGGTATAACAGGCGCCAGAAATTGCGTAAGGGTGCAGATTAATGCGGATGTTGATTGTGATGTTGATGCTGATTTCAGGGTTGGTGGCTTGTACACCGGCGCCTGAACCTATGCATTTACATCAAATATATCAAAGAGATAGCATTCGGATTGGCATTCTCAACGGCCCCACCAGCTACTATGTTGCCGCCGACGGCCCGACGGGTTACGAGTACGAATTAGCGGTGGCACTGGCAGACCGACTGGGTGTGAAATTAGAGCTGGTGCCCAGTTTTCACCTCGAAGAATTGTTACAAAAACTCAATGCTGGCCAGGTTGATGTGATTGCTGCTGGGTCTACCGTTTCGCAGAGCTTGCGCCAACAATACCGACTAGCGCCGGCTTACCTGCTCAGTGATGAAGTACTCGTGGCAAAACAAAGCCGTAAAAAACCGAAAACTTTGGCGGATCTCACTGAACCGGTCGTGGTCATTCAGGGCTCTAGTCAGGCCGAAACCTTACTGGCTAAAACGGCTGAATTCCCGGATTTAAAAATCAGTCTGAATCATACCGATGACCATACGGAGTTATTACAGCAAGTCGCTGAGGGTAAAATTAATTACACCGTGACTGATTCCCATATCCTGGCCATCAACCAGCGGTTTTATCCAGATCTGGGGGTTGCTCTGGTTTTGAAGAGCAAACAACCGGTGGCCTGGTTATTACCGAAAAATAACGATGATTCATTGTTTAGCGTGGTCATCGAATTTTTTGGCCGCAGTTACGAGGGCGCAGATTTACTGACGCTCGAGGATAAATATTTTGGCCACGTCCGCAAGTTTAATTACGCCGATACCCTGGAATATATTGAAGCGATTGACCGGCAACTACCTCGCTACCGGCATCTGTTTGAACAATATGCAGGCAATCATGACTGGCGCTTTTTAGCCGCTATCGCTTATCAGGAATCACGCTGGGATCCAAAAGCCCGCAGCCCTCAAGGGGTGGTCGGGATGATGATGTTGACCGTACCAACGGCCACGTTAATGAAAGTGACCAGTCGGGTAGACGCCGCACAAAGTATTCGTGGCGGCAGCCGTTATCTGCAAAAATTGCTGGATCGGATCCCAGAGCGGGTAAAAATGCCAGATCGGCTCTGGTTGGCTCTTGCCGCTTATAATATCGGTTACAACCACGTTGATAGCGCCCGTCAGCTGACCGAGAAAGATGGTGGTGATCCGGACAAATGGGCTGAGGTCAAACAACGGTTGCCGCTGCTGAAACAGCGAAAATACTATAGCCAAACCCGCACCGGTTACGCCCGTGGCGATCATGCCGTCTATTATGTGGAGAACATTCGCCGGTATTACGATACCTTACTGTGGGTCGATGAGAAGAAGCAATCGGAACTAAAAATTCAGCAGCAAAAACAAAAACTTGCAGAAGAATATGCGGACTTGCCGCGAACGACCGGCAACGATCAACAAAGTACAGGATCAGGGGCAACATCAACTAAAAAGTCGGTGCAAACCAAAGCTAGCCAGCCGGCCGCCAAGCAAACTACAGCACCTGCTACCAATCCAAAACCAGGCGTCGACAAGTAACGAACCTGACGCAGACTGCACAGCGCGCATCTTTTGATTTCATACGACTCAACCAGCAAGCCATCTTGAGAATGCCCACAGAGCTGGTTATAGTGAAAAAAGTGCGGCTCATTCATATCGCTTTAGAGCACAGGATAGAAATTATGTTAAGAAGAAAAAAACCAAAGATGCTGCGAAAGCGGCGCATCATGGACGTCAGCGCCGTGCGACGTCGGGTCAAACGTAGTTTGGCAGTGATGAAACTCCATCGGCGGCAAAGAAATTATCAAACCGTCAGCCAACATCAGCATCAAGCAGAAATGTTAACTTGATTTGCTTGGTCTTAGACAACCTTCGTATTAACGACGGCGTTTATTCGTTGGTTGCTGCTGATTTTAACAACGCTGCCTGTTCTTTTTGAAGTTTATGCTGTTGCCGGCGTTGCCGAAAAAACTCCGATAGCTTTGCTCCACATCGATCAGCCAACACCCCACCTGTGACCTGAAGCTGGTGATTTAGCATCGGATGTTGCACCAGATTCATCACCGAACCCACTGCGCCGGTTTTCGCATCATAAGCCCCAAATACCAGCCGCGTGATCCGACTATGCACCAGCAAACCAGCACACATGGCGCAGGGTTCTAAAGTGACATACAAAGTGGTATTCAGCAGACGATAATTCTGCAGCTGCTTTGCGCCTTGCCGCACTGCGATCATCTCGGCATGCGCAGAGGGATCATGCTCGCTTATGGACTGATTCCAACCTTCACCGATGATTTGATTGTCTTTTACCAGCACAGCTCCCACCGGAATTTCACCGGCTTGTTCCGCTTTGTCTGCCAAAGTAAGCGCATAGTGCATCCAATACTGGTCCTGCTGTTCTTGCAAACTTGGAGGCGACACCATGGCTTCTACCCTATGTTGAAAACTAAAGTCGTGAATTTTACCACTTGCCATTTTCATTTTGACTAAAATCTGATGTGATTCATCAACACCATGCAGCATATCGCCATAAGACATTGTTTAATATAAATATTATTTTTGGCGCATCACTTGCTTACTTTTTAAAACAATCAATAACATCAATCTGGGGAGAGATAAAATGGATGGAACAACAATTGGATTCGTTGCTGTAGTGGGTGCCTTTGCTTATGCTTTTTATGAGCAGCACACCAAAACCAAAATTAAGCTGGCTGCTGGCCAGAATCATCCAAATCAGGATGCACTGAAACAAGAAATTGAATCGCTTAAACAGCGAGTTGCGACCCTAGAAGCGATTGTGACCGACAAATCCTATAGTTTGAAGCGTGAAATAGAACAGTTATAACACTTGCACCATAAACACATCAGGAGCCAACAGGCTCCTGACATGACCTACTGAAAAAGCGTAGCGTTATTCCCACTCAATCGTCGCAGGCGGTTTGCCCGACACGTCATACACGACCCGTGAAATTCCATTCACTTCGTTAATGATCCGATTCGAGACATGACCCAGCAGTTCATACGGCAGATGCGCCCAATGCGCAGTCATAAAGTCGACGGTTTGTACTGCGCGCAGCGACACCACCCAATCGTATTTCCGACCATCACCCATCACGCCTACCGATTTTACTGGCAGGAATACGGTAAAGGCCTGACTGACTTGCTCGTACCAACCGGATTTATGCAGCTCTTCGATGAAGATGGCATCGGCTTTACGCAGTAAGTCACAGTACTCTTTTTTCACTTCGCCCAGGACGCGCACGCCTAAACCAGGTCCCGGGAACGGATGACGATACAACATGTCGTAAGGCAGACCCAGCGCCAGACCGACTTTGCGCACTTCATCTTTAAACAGTTCACGCAGCGGTTCGACCAAGCCCATTTTCATTTCTGCCGGCAGACCGCCGACATTATGGTGCGATTTAATCACATGAGCTTTACCGGTTTTTGAAGCCGCTGATTCAATCACGTCCGGATAAATGGTGCCTTGGGCTAACCACTTGGCATTTGTCAGTTTTTTCGCTTCTTCATCAAAGACTTCAACAAAGACACGGCCAATGATTTTACGCTTCGCTTCTGGCTCAGCTTCGCCTTTTAAGGCATCAAGGAAACGATCTTCAGCTTTGACATGAATAATATTCAAACCAAAGTGATCACCAAACATATCCATCACTTGCTGGCCTTCGTTGAGACGCAGCAGGCCGTTATCAACAAACACGCAAGTGAGGTTCTTACCAATGGCGCGGTGCAGCAGCATCGCCACTACCGAAGAATCAACACCGCCAGACAGGCCTAAAATTACCTGATCATCGCCGACCTGACGTTTGATGTTAGCAATCGCATCATCAATGATCGTCGCTGGCGTCCACAGTTTTTCACAGCCGCAAATATCGACCACAAACTGCTCCAACATCCGCAAGCCCTGCCGGGTATGGGTCACTTCCGGATGGAACTGCACGCCATAAAATTGTTTGGCTTCATCCGCCATTGCCGCATGCGGGCAAGTTGGCGTTTGTGCTGTGGTGACAAATCCAGCCGGGATTTCGACCACTTTATCGCCGTGACTCATCCACACGTCTAACAAACCGTGACCTTTATCATTCACGTGATCTTCAATGCCGGCAAACATCGGGTTACCCGCAATAATTTCGACCTGGGCATAACCAAATTCGCGTTTCTCCGAAGAAGCAACTTTACCGCCGAGCTGCTCCGCCATGGTTTGCATACCATAACAAACGCCTAACACCGGTACATTGGCTTCAAATACATACTGCGGCGCGCGTGGTGAACCGGCTTCAGTCACACTTTCCGGACCACCGGATAAAATAATCCCGGTTGGGTTAAATTCGGCGATTTGCTCGGCCGTGACATCCCAGGCCCAAAGCTCACAATAAACGCCAATTTCGCGGACACGACGCGCGATTAACTGGGTATATTGCGAACCGAAGTCGAGGATCAGAATACGGTGGAAATGGATATTTTTGCTCATATCAACCTTGTGTCGGTAGCGGGCTGAATCAAAACAGCCGGAAAAACAACGCCGGCATGCACCAGCGCTTATACCCGTCATCCTTGAAGTTGCGGGGTTGTTGGCCGCCTTCACTCACACTCATCGCATAGTTCACTATGCTCAGAGCGATTCGCTCAGTTGCCGCCTACCCGCAACATCAATGATTTTGGGTATTAACTTAGCCAATACGGTAGTTTGGCGCTTCTTTGGTAATTTGTACGTCATGGACGTGGGACTCACCCATCCCCGCCGACGTCACTTTGACAAACACTGGCTTGGTGCGCAGGATGTCAATGGTCTCACAGCCGGTCAGCCCCATCGACGAGCGTAAACCGCCCATTTGCTGGTGAATGATGTTTTCAATCGGGCCTTTGTATGCAACACGGCCTTCAATCCCTTCCGGCACCAGTTTCTCGGCGTTGTTACTGCCCTGGAAATAACGGTCAGAGGAGCCATTACGCTGCGCCATCGCCCCTAATGAACCCATACCGCGGTATGATTTGTAATAACGGCCTTGATACAGCTCCACTTCGCCCGGCGCTTCTTCGGTCCCAGCAAACATAGAACCGACCATCACACAATGCGCACCAGCGACTAAGGCTTTGGACACATCACCGGAGAAACGAATACCACCGTCAGCGATAATACAAACGTCGGTACCTTTAACGCCTTCAACAGCATCAGCAATAGCGGTAATTTGCGGTACGCCACAACCGGTGACGATGCGCGTGGTACAGATAGAGCCAGGGCCGATACCGACTTTGACTGCATTGGCACCGGCATCAGCCAGCGCTTTCGCGCCTTCAGCAGTTGCGACGTTACCTGCGACGATTTGTAAATCAGGATATGCGGCGCGGGTTTGTTTCACCCGGTCAATCACGCCTTGCGAGTGACCATGCGAAGTATCGATCAGCAGAATATCGACGCCGGCTTCAACCAGCGCTGCAATACGCTCATCGGTACCAGGACCTACGCCTACGGCAGCGCCGACGCGCAAGCGACCAAACTCGTCTTTACAGGCATTGGGTTTACTGGCGGCTTTATAATAATCACGAACCGTGATTAAGCCTTTTAGCTTAAAGTCGTTATCGACCACTAAGGCTTTTTCGATGCGGTGCTTATGCATCAAAGTTAAAGCATCTTGGCGAGGTGAATCTTCGTGCACCGTGACTAAACGCTCACGGGGCGTCATCACTGAAGCAATGGCTGCTTGCGGATTGGTTTCCACGTTTAAATCACGGCCGGTGACAATACCTACTAGATTGTTATCGGCATCGACTACCGGAAAACCGGAGAAGCCATGCTGAGTCGAAAGCTGTTGCACGTCGCGTACCGTTTGTTCCGGACGCACAGTAATCGGATCGCGCACCACGCCACTTTCGTATTTTTTCACTTTACGAACGTTGGCAGCCTGCTCTTCGATGGTCATGTTTTTATGGATAAAACCCAGACCGCCTTCTTGCGCCAGGGCAATAGCAAGACGTGCTTCGGTCACTGTATCCATCGAGGCAGAAACCATCGGGATATTCAGAGTGATTTTGCTGGTCAGTTGAGTCCGCAGATCTGCGGTATGGGGTAACACTGTGGAGTGCGCTGGGACAAGTAACACGTCGTCAAATGTGAGCGCTTCTTTCACGATCCTGAGCATTGCAACAATCTCGCTGTGTGGATTAAAAATCGGGGAATGTTGCGGCGCTATTTTAGTCGCTTTTGGCGCCTGTCACAACGCATTTTTTAGTTTTGTGGTAGATTAGCTGCAGCTTTCCTTTTGACAGAGCAGCACACCGCCCTTATGCCACAAGCCGATATCTATACCGTTTCCCGCTTAAACTCGGAAGTTCGCCTGACTTTAGAGCTGCAATTCCGCCAGCTGTGGCTGGTTGGCGAAGTATCCAATTTTGTCGCCGCCAGTTCAGGTCATTGGTATTTTTCATTGAAAGACCAAGCGGCCCAAGTCAAAGTGGCCATGTTCAAAACCAGTAATCGCAATGCTGCCTTTACCCCACGCAATGGTCAGCAAGTGATGGTACGGGCACGGATCAGTGTGTATGAACCCCGCGGTGAATATCAATTATTGGCCGATTTTATTGAACCGGCCGGTGATGGTTTATTGCGCCAGCAGTATGAACAACTCAAAGCCAAACTTGCCGGTGAAGGCTTGTTTTTGCCGGAGCGGAAAAAACCATTGCCGGCGGTTCCGCAAAAAATTGGCGTGATCACTTCGCCAACCGGCGCTGCCATCCGTGATATTTTAACGGTGCTGCAACGCCGCGCGCCAGCGCTGCAAGTTATTGTTTACCCCTCGTTAGTGCAAGGCGCTCAGGCCGCTGCCGATTTAACCGCCGCACTACAACTGGCTATTCGCCGTGCAGAATGTGATGTGCTGATCATTGGCCGCGGCGGTGGCTCGCTCGAAGACATGTGGTGTTTTAACGATGAAATGCTCGCGCGAACCATTGCCAATTGCCCCATTCCGATTGTCAGCGCCGTAGGGCATGAAATTGATTTTTCAATCAGCGACTTTGTCGCAGATATCCGTGCCGCGACCCCTTCTGCGGCCGCTGAATTGGTGTCGCCGGACCAGCAGCATCAACTTTCGCAGCTTTTGCAACTCACACAACGACTGGGGCAAAGCATACGGCAACGCTTGGGTTTTGCCGCACAGCAGTTTTTGCATCAGCATAGCAAGTTGCAGCTGCTGCATCCGGCCAGACGCTTACAGCAACAACAGCAACGGTTAGATGAATTACAGCTCCGCCTTAGTCAGGCGATGAATCAGGGGTTGGCGCGAAAAACCCAACAACTACAGTTGCAACAAAAATCCCTGCTGTTGCTATCGCCACAACAACGTTTACAACGCCAGCAACAGCAGTTGCAGCAATTGCGCCAGCAGCTGCAACTCGCCATGACCCATCTTCAGCAAAAGCAGCAGCAGCGCTGGCAACAAATCTCCAGCCAGCTGCATTTGGTCAGTCCTCTGGCAACATTGCAACGCGGCTACAGCATCGTGTTTAGCGCCGATGGTGCAGTAATCAAAGACCCGCAACAAGTGGTGCCGGGTGATCAAGTACAGATCCGGTTGGCAAAAGGTGGTTTTACCGCACGAGTCGAACAGCCAAAAACCACGGATTAACCACGTTCACCACAATTCTCGGCAACAAGCGAACAGTTGCCGGTCACTTTCTTACACTCACTTACAGATCCAGTTCAAATCTTCAACAGCCACTATGGTCGCTTTTATTTAATCTTGCCTCAATTCAATGGAGGTGAGTCATGCGCAATATCAATACGAGGATCCCGGGTCAAATGACCTTCGTCGCTTTAGTGCTGAGTTCAGTCTTAATCAGTGCTTGTAACAGCGACAAAAAAACGACAGCACCGGATATCACCGGTGTTTGGCAAAAAGAGGGGTATGGGGAAGTCTGGCACATTAGCCCGACGAGCATCGTGAGCTACCATCACAACAAATTTGGTTGTGTTAAAAACATCGAATATCCCAGCGCGAGTAGTCAACAACTCGTCAAATTGTTAAAACTGAATAGCAACGCCGATCAATTTAGTATGCCGGATGATGGCGGTTATGTTGGCCGTTGGCACCGGATCAAACAGCTGTCTGATGCCTGTCAAAAGCCACTGAATGGCGAGCAGAGCCCTGCCGCTAACTTTGAGTTTTTCTGGCAGGATGTACAGCAATATTATGCGTTTTTAAAGGAACGCCAGCTTGACTGGCAACAAGTCTATCAACAATACCAGCCACTCTTTGCCAAGGCGACCCCCGCTGAAGCTCAGCAGTATTATCAGGACATCATTCGCAAGTTTCAGGATTCACATGTCGAACTAACTCTCAGCGAGGATTTTTTTGTGTCTGGCGTTGCCACCAAAGGTTATTTGGTAGATATCGCCGAGCAAACAGAAGATCCTCAGCAAGCGGAGGAACTTAAAGCCCTTATCCAACAGTTTATCGAGCAGCAAATTGACACGCTGTTGCTAGAGCCTGGCTTGCAACAGCCACTGCAGACCGAACACCTCAATTATGGTGTATTGCCCGGTAATATTGGTTATCTGCGGGTGAATCAGCTCAGTATGCTATCTGGTGCCGAGGTTACGAACAATCTCGATTATTTGTTGCGCTTGCCGCAAGAGCTGGCATTGGCGGATAAAGCAATGCAGGAAATTATCCAAAAGTTAGCAGGGACCCAAGCCATGGTGATTGACCTGCGTTTTAATGAAGGGGGCGATGATCAGCTGGCTTTAAAATTGGTCAGTCATTTTAACCCACAAAGCCGGATCATCGGCACTAAAGGCTTACGCACTGGGGCTCAGGAAACTTTAACACTGTCGGCAACTACGAATCCTTATCTAAAGCCACTGATGGTGTTAACGGGCGGTATGACCGTCAGTGCCGGCGAAGTGATGGCGTTGGCGCTGCAAAGTTTGCCACAAGCGACGCTGATTGGCGAACCAACCCATGGTTCCTTATCCAATTCACTGGAACGTACTTTACCTAATGGCGGTAAGTATCGACTCAGCAACGAACTGTATCTGGACCCACAAAAGAAATTGCTGGAAGTACAAGGTGTGATGCCTGACATTGCCACTGCGGCTTATCTAAGCCTCGATCAGACGCTGGGAAGTGTAACAGCGCTCGATGTGGCTTTGCAGCAACTGCAAGCAACACCGCTGAATAGCCCCGATCAGACCAGTGTGCAACAAGCGATCCGCCAGTTCCGTCAGCAATTTAACCAACCGGGCTTTGCAGCAGCTTTGGTTCGAAACGGCAAAATCGTCGCGCAATTTGCCGACGGCTGGGCCGATATTGAGCAGCAAGTCGCAATGACTGCGGATACCCCAAGCATGGTCGCCTCGATCAGTAAAACGTTTCTGGGAACTGCCATCGCAAAGCTAAATATTGACCCGATGCAGCCAATTCCAGAATTGCCATTCACAATCGATTGGCCAGAGCAGCGGGCCACTCCATTGTTGTGGCGTGAATTGGCGCAGCACCAGTCAGGTATCGTCGACAATCAGGATGTAATTTATTGCGCCACCTACTTGCTGGCAGATGGCAGTAGCTTGCTGAATTTACTGGCGGACGAAACAGTCTGTCCGCGCCCGGAACCGAATCACCAGCGATTTTTGGCCGACTATTTACAACAGCATGGCGCTTTTTATCAAGCGGAACACTTTGCTACCCCTGGGGTTTTTCGCTACAGCAATATGGGCACTGAACTGGCGAGTCTGGCCCTTGAGCAACAACTGGGTGAAAGTTTTGCCGCTTGGTCCACGCGGGAAATCTTTGCGCCATTACAAATGCACAACACGCGCTGGCTCACCGATGCCCAAGCCTTACACAACACCACACAATCGCCACCCGCGCAGTTGTACATTTCATCCGCCAGTGCAGACGGTGATGAGCTGCTGCCGTTACCACGCTACAGCTCGTCTGACATCTATGCAGGTGCACTGTATAGTTCAGCCACCGATTTAGCGCGTTATCTGGCGGCCATCGCCAGTCAAACCCCGCAACAGCCGTTACCCGGCTTTACCAGCGCACAGCAACAGCAGGTGCTTGGACTTGGGGTTCCGCGCCAGCCTGGTGCCTACATTCCCGGTTTGTTCTGGCATAAATCCGGTGACTATGTCGGGCACACAGGGCTTTTTGTCGGTGCCAATAGCTGGATGTATTACAACCTGGCCACCGAAACCGGGTTGGTGATGCTCACCAACAGCGATAACCAGTTTTGGCTAACGCCAGATCCCCAAAAAACCCAGGCCTTTAACGAGGCGTTTGGGCAACTGGCCGGTCAACTGTACCGCCATGCCCTAGCACTGTAATTCACAAGTAAAACGGCACGCTTTCGCCATATCGCAGGGCCAGCGTGCCGAGCGCTCAACCCGATTGCTCTAAGCATTTTTCACCCGAGGATCAATTCAAATGCACCCTTTTTGGCATGATTTCATCACATCGGCACGGCCGACCCACTTCAGATTGACTTTGCTCGCGAGCTGCCTGGCATTTTGTCAGCCGATCCTGGCACAGCATATCCCTGTGACTGGCGCGACCGAAAACGAACCGATTGAACGGCTCAGCGTGCAAGGCAGAAAAATCGATGACAACACCGAACCGACAGCACAAACCGTACAGTTATTGTCAATCGCCGGCGTGATGAACGATCCCTTGACTGCCGTATTCAGCCTGCCAGGAGTGGTGTATGCCGACGGCGATTATGGCGGCCAACCGGCGGTTCGCGGCTCGTCACCGGACGACAACGCATTCTTAATTGACGGTCTCCCGGCCGGTTATCTATTCCATATCTTTGGTAACAGCATTCTGAACGAAAATCTATTGCAGGATTTTCAATTACACCCGGCAGCCTTTGGCGCCGAATTCGGCAATGCTACCGGCGGTGTCTTTGCGGCAAAACTGCGTGATCCTAAATCACAGGAAATTGGCGGCGTGGCCGATCTGAGTTTTTTACAATCGGGCTTGCTGATCGAAGGTGCCGTCACTGACATTCAGGCGTTTTACGCCTCTTATCGCCAAAGTAACTTGCAGTACTTCCTAAAAAAAGGCGATGAGCTGGACGATGACGTCACCTTGTACCAACCCCCGACCAGTTCAGATTACCAGGCTCGCTATCTATGGCAACCGCACCCACAGCATAAATTCACCCTGACCGCGGCCGGCGCACGGGACAAAGCCAGAGCAAACATTGCCAAGAACTCCGAACAAGGCCGCACCGATCCCGATAGTATTGGTGATGCATATATTCAAACCCAATTTGATAGTCAGCTGGCACAATACCAATTTCAGTTTGCGGGGGAATATCAGCTGCAACTCAGTCTGCAGCATTTGGATGATCAGCAACAAACTGGTTTTGGTGCTGGCCAGTTTATTCGTTATCAAGATAAAACCAGCACGCTGCAATTGCTCAATCAGTGGCAATATGCGGCGGATCATCAGCTGCTGTTTGGTTTAGAAACGTCACAGAGGGAACTGGACTACCAATTTGATTTAATCCCCTACTATTGCACCGATCATCAGCCGGATTGTTTTGCCCAGCGCGGCGACAGGATCCAGGATACAGGCAACATCAAATACCGCAGTGACAGTGCTTTTGTCACTGAGCAGTGGCAAATAGCTCCCGCCTGGAACTGGCAGTTGGGGGTTAGGCTGGAGCAACAGGATTATCAACAACGCGTGTTGCCAGAGGGCAAAGCACAACGCTTGGCGCTGCCACGCACCCAACTCAGTTTTGCCGCAACCGAAAAGCTTGAGCTGTTGCTAAAAGCAGGTCGATACAGCAGATTCGGCGATATCGACACCTTACTGCCCAAAGCCGGCAACCCGGAATTATTGCAACCCAAAGCCGACCATGTCGCGCTGGCTGCCAATTATCAACTCAACCCCCACTGGTCTTGGAGTGCAGAAACCTATCTGAAAAAGCTCAGCCGCCTGCCACTGGCATTGACGGACAAGGATGCCGATCAAGCAAAGCATTATAGTAATGAGACCTCGGGCAGAGCGTACGGGGTGGAATTGCTCCTTCGGAAAACACCGGAGGGCAAAGCCGCTGGTGACTTTGATGGTTGGGCATCACTGAGCTGGTCGAAAGCGGAGCGCACCGATGAAAGACGGCAACTGACTACAGAGTATTATCTGGATACGCCGCTGATTGCGAATCTGGTGCTGAATTATCAGCTGAATGACCGTTGGAGACTGGGCGGTCGGCTGACCGTGCGATCCGGCGCAAAATACAGCGCTATTATTGGCAGCAAACCTCATCCCTATCAGCCTGGTTACCGGGTTGCCGTCTATGGTGAGCATAATGCGCAAACCTTGCCACTCTATCACCGGCTCGATGTGCAGGCGGACTACGACACCACGGTATTTGGCCTGCCTGCCACTTATAGCTACGCCATTTTAAATGTACTGAACCGGAAGAATATTTCCGGCTACTACCTGATAGCTGGCAAAGAGGATCAGGCGCAGAGTTATCAGATCCAGGCGGAGGAAAATATCGGTATCTTTCCATCGGTGGGGATCAAAGTGAAATTCTAAGCACAGAACAATACCGCCCACTGCCATTAAAATGTCATAAAAAATTACACTTTTTAAACATCTGCAAAGCGGCTGTCATGGGTATGATGGAGCTCGAAATTTTGTGGTGGCAGCATTGCCACCACGACACCAGGGATAGCGTTCATGCGAACAAACCAGCTCGTTCCGCTTAGGCTCTGCAGCAGCCAAGCTTCATTCAGGACTACAGACCGATGCAGCGCGTAACGGCCTGGTTGGCCGGATTGTGTCTATTTCTTTGCTTTGCTGCAGCAGCAGCAGAAGAGCACAACGGGCATTGGTCAGATGGATTGGATGGCACTATTTATCTGGGGCTTGGCAAGGGCTATCAGCGCACTTTGGTTCCCGGATTAGAAAAGGAGCTCGATCAAGGTCTGCTTTTGGTATTGACCGGCGACCTGCGTTGGGGGAATTTTTTTATTGAAACGCCGATCCATCGCAGTGGTTCTTACATCTACAGCGCCTCGATTGGTTACCGGTTTTATCAACATCAGGCTCACAGCTGGGACTTTATTGCCAGTAACTACAATATTTGGCTCCCGGAAAACAAGCCCAGCTCCGCCAGCCCACAACTGGATGGCTTAGCCACACGTTATGGCGATACCGTTCAGTCCTTCAGGTACCAGTATCAATATCGTCAGCATATGTTCGGGGTTGAAGCAGGTATCGATTTGGTTCGCCACCGCGGTGCCATCGCCCGGCTTAGCTACAGCTATTTGCTGCCGTGGCGTAATCTGGATTTGTATCTGAATACCGCCATGACCTTCGAAAGCGCCAAAGTGGTGGATTATTACTATGGTGTTCGCCCGGAAGAAGTTCGGGCAGACCGCCCGCAATACAGCGCTGACGCTGGTGTAAAAAACCATCTGGGGATCACCGCGATTTACCCGTTGGCTGAAAACTGGCAAGTGGACGGCAGCATCGGCGTCAATCTGTTTAGCCACAGCTACCTTGATAGCCCGCTGGTGACCCGTTCGCACGAACAGGTAGCGATTGTGATGGTGCGTTATGTATTTTAAATCTCAATGGCTGCTTTGCCTCCTGCTCCTGGCCGTCTTCGCTCCCTCGCTGGAGGCGGATGAGGCTGCAGCGGCTTTGCACGTTGAATTAAACGTTACACCTGAGACCTGCATCAGCCTGCAACAAGGCCGCACCTGCTACAGCAAAATCACCGCCCGTTGGCAAAGTGGACAGCCGTTGGATCTGTGTCTGGCACTGGGCGCGCAGATCCTGCGGTGCTGGACCCAACAGCAACAGGCCGAACATCAATTTGAATTTGCTGCGGCAAGCAGCGGCAAAGTTATTTTGTTGCACCAGGAACAACCGGTGGCGCAAGCAACCATCGCAGTGAACTGGGTTCATAAAGCGTCCAAAACCAAACGGCACTGGCGCTTGTTTTAGGAGTGACCATGACTCGCTATGGCAGCATTTTACTCGTCGAAGACGATTTATCACTGGCCAATTGGATTGCGGACTATCTGCAGCAAAAAGGCTATCAGGTGATCCATCACCAGCGCGGCGATACGGTGCTAACCGCGATGCCAAAGTTGCAGGTCGATCTGGTATTGCTCGACCTGATGTTACCTGGCATCAATGGCTTGGAACTGTGCCGGTTATTACGTCAGCACTATCAGCTGCCAATCCTGATGTTAACTGCTCAAGGCGAAGAAATGGATGAAGTGCTGGGTTTACAGCTCGGTGCCACGGATTATCTGATTAAACCGGTGCGACCCAGGGTGCTGCTGGCGCGGATTGAAGCAGCTTTACGCCATAGGCTACCGGCAACCACAGCGGCGGAACAACCGATATCTAGCCTGCTGTTTGGTACGCTGGAGATTTGTGCTAAGGCGCAAAGGGTCAGGCTTAGGGGTGAGGAAGTGGCAGTGACCAGCGCTGAATTTAGTTTATTGTGGTTTTTAGCAACCCACGCTGGCCAGATTTGCAGCCGGGATCAGGTCTTTCTGGCCTTAAAAGGCCGGGAGCACGACGGCTTGGATCGACGATTTGACGTGATGATCTCGGTGTTACGGAAAAAACTCGGCGATGATGCCAACAATCCAAAGCGGATCAAAACGGTTTGGGGTAAAGGGTATTTATTCGTCGCAGATGGCTGGCATGCCACATGATTCGACGTCAATGGACGCATTTGGTGCTATCGTTCTGCACCAAAACAGGTAACACGCCATGCTAAAACTGTCGTTAAGTCTGATGTTGGCTGCTATCTGTGCGTTGTTCCTGCTCGGTAGCCTGCTCGACCAATTCGCTGGCACAGTCGAAGCCAGCGCCGCATCAGACCAGCATTTGCTGCCAATACTGGTACAGCAACTGGCACAGGCGGCCGATCAGCAACCTGCCGACCAGCTCCGTTATTGGGTGGCACAACAAAGCCAGATTTGGCAGATCTCTATCCAATTGGAAAACGCAGCTAATCTTGCGTTACCAGCAGAGCTGCAGCATCAATTGCAGCAAGCTGCCGGCTTGCTGCTGGCTGCAGCCGACCATCAATATGTATTAAAAGCGCTCAACAACCATCCGGAATTTTTACTGCGGCTGGCCTGGCCTGTCCAACCCGACCATCATGCCACGGATTTATGGCTGACCATTTCGTTGTATGGCGGTATATGTTTGATTATGTTGGGCTGGTTATTCCCTTTGATGCGCCGTTTGTGGTTGTTATCCAAGGCAACGACTCAATTTGGGCAGGGGGACTTAACCGCGCGTCTGGCACCCTCTGCCTGGTCATATATCCCGGCGCTTGAACAAAGTTTTAACCAGATGGCCGGACAAATCACCCAACTGCTGGCAGATAACCAACTATTGGCTAGTTCATTGTCACACGATATGCGGACTCCCCTCGCCTGCTTCCGCTTTGGCCTGGATGCGGCACTAGAGTCAACGCAGCCGCAGCAAAAAGACCTGTATCTGCGTCGCCTGGAGCAAGACGTCGACCGGATGGAGGCGATGGTGCATGCATTTCTCGACTATGCCAGCATGTCGAGACAGCAGCAGCGACTCAGCCTGAGCCGGGTCAGCCTGACGACCTGCTGCCGTCAGGTTGCTGAACAATGTCAACCTTTGCTGCAACAAGATCAGCGCCAGCTGCACCTCAATCTGCCAGCACAGGACATCTGGCTGGAGCAGGCCAACTCGCATTATCTGCAACGCGCGCTCTTAAATGTGTTGCACAATGCCTGCCGTTTCGCCAAACAGCGCATTGAACTCCGGCTTGAGCTGCAACAGGATGTTGCCTGGATTTTGATCAGTGACGATGGTCCTGGGATTGATCCCGTTGATGCAGAACGGATTTTCCAGCCCTTTGTCAGGCTGGAGCAAAATGCAGAGCAGACAACGCCCGCTCACCATGGTCTGGGACTGGCCATAGTGCAACGCATTATCAATTGGCATCAGGGGGAGGTGTGTGTCACAACGGCAAATGCCGGTGGTGCCTGTTTTGTGCTGAAACTGCCGCTGAAGGTGACTCACCCACAACCGGCACCGGCGAAGCGTTTTGGTTAAATTTGCCAGTCTGAAGCAGGCGAAAACGTCACGATTTCGCTTCTAAAATCAGATATTGCCGCAGCAAAACAACCCGTTCCGGACGCTGAAATAGCTGATACAACTCCAGCCATTGCTGTGCACGCATCCAGGGGATGCCGGCTCGGTTCTGTAGCTGCGTGTGATCAAACGGCCAATTGATCAAGCCCCCTGCTTGCTGAACCCGGATATTAGCCATCACATCGAGTTCTGTGCCATCCGGCGCGACAAAACGGGCAAAGTACTCACTTTGGTATAACGGATGGGGTGGGACCGTCAATTGTTGCAGCTTGGGATGGGTTGACGACGATAATTTCTGGCAGATTGCCGCAAAATCCTCTGCCGCGCAGACTAGATCGAGATCGCGAGCCTGCTGCAGCAACCCAAGCTCTGTCAACAATAAGCTGCCACCGACCCCAAACCGATAGCGGAGTAGCTGAGGCAGCAGCTGCTGCAGCAAGACAAAAGCTGGCAGTTGCTGGTAGCCAACTGCAGTCGGGCTTGCGACCGATGACCTCATCAACCTGACTCCTATCACTTGTGTGCTGATATACGTTTCAGCGCCCCATCAAAACAAAAAGCCCGCAGGAGCATCAATGAACTGCGGGCTTCTTTAATTAACACAAAAGCTTAGCCTTTTGGCAATACCACGCTGTCAATGACATGAATCACCCCATTGCTGGTTTCGATGTCAGTACTAATCACTTGGGCACCATCCACAAACACCTTGCCATCTTTCACTTCGATGGTTAACGACTGTCCCTGGACTGTTTTGGCACTGGTGAGCTTCACCGCATCCGCTGCCATGACCTTACCGGCAACCACGTGGTAAGTTAATACATTGGCAAGCGCGGCTTTATCCGCCAGCAAGCCATTTAACGTATCGGCAGGCACCTTTGCAAAAGCCGCGTCGTTCGGAGCAAACACGGTAAAAGGACCCGCACCTTTCAAGGTATCGACCAGCTCTGCAGCTTTCACGGCAGTGACCAGGGTATTAAAACTTCCCGCAGCCACCGCAGTATCGACGATATCGGATTTGGCACTGCCAGCATGAACGGCGCCAGCGACGAATAAAGAGGCAGAAAGCACAGCAGTTTTTACGAATATAGAAAGTTTCATCATCATTTCCTTGGGAGTTGCACACAATATCCGCAAGGTTAACGCCTGGCAAAGCTGTTCCGATCATCACTATATTTTTTATTATTTGCAGAACCAGAAACAAAAAGTGGTCGTAATACGACCACTTTTTAATCCCGATCAGACAAGCCCGGCTTTGGGCCGTGCGACCCGCTCCGAGCTTCAATTACTTATTCTGACCCGGCTTTTTCTTGTTCGCCAGATTGGCTCGGGCTTTTAATATCCGCTCCCGCTTATATTGCTGATTCGGCGTTAAGGTATTCCGTCGCTCGGCAAACGGGTTTTCACCACCGCGGAATTCAACCCGCACCGGCGTTCCCATCATCTGCAAAGATTTACGGAAGTAATTCATCAGATAGCGTTTATAGGAATCCGGCAAATCTTCCACTTGGTTGCCGTGGATCACAATCAGCGGCGGATTGTAACCACCGGCGTGGGCATATTTCAGTTTCACCCGGCGCCCTTTCACCAACGGCGGCTGGTGATCCTCTTGCGCCATCGTCATGATTTTGGTCAACAGCGCCGTGCTAACGCGGCGGGTGGCTGAATCAAAAGCCTCTTCAACCGATTCAAACAAGTTACCGACGCCTGAGCCATGTAAAGCAGAAATAAAATGTAGCCTGGCGAAATCAATAAAGCCCAAGCGGCGATCAAGTTCGCGTTTCACTTCATCTTTGATGCTGTCATTGAGACCATCCCATTTGTTGACGGCAATCACCAGCGACCGACCGGCATTGAGCACAAAACCTAAAATGCTCAGATCCTGATCAGAAATACCTTGCTGGGCATCCAACACTAAAATCACCACGTTAGCATCTTCAATCGCCTGCAGCGTTTTCACCACAGAGAACTTTTCGACCACATCATCAATTTTACCGCGACGACGCACCCCGGCAGTATCAATCAAAGTGTATTTGCGCTCGCCCCGCTCCATTGGAATGTAAATAGAATCGCGCGTCGTGCCCGGCATATCGTAGACGATGACCCGATCTTCTCCCAAAATACGGTTGGTCAGCGTTGATTTACCCACATTAGGCCGACCGACGATCGCCAGTTTAATATGTTGATCACGCGCCAGCTTCTCAGCTTCTTCGTCGACCGGCGCCAGCGGTTCTCCGGCTTCAAAGGCCGCCAATCGGGCGGCTTGCTGTTCAGACAACAAAGGCACCAATGCTTGTTGCAGTAAACTGGTGACTCCGCGGCCATGCGCCGCTGCGATGGGGTAAACTTCACCGATGCCTAAACTGTAAAAATCAGCAATGGCGGTGTCGGCATCTAAACCATCGGTTTTGTTTGCGACTAAAAACACAGTTTTATTAATTTTGCGAATATGATTGGCGATCGCACTATCGGCACCGTTCACACCGGTGCGGGCATCCACCATAAATAACACGATATCGGCTTCATCAATGGCGCGCAGTGACTGCTCGGCCATTTCCAGCTCAATGCCTTCTTCACTGCCATCAATACCACCGGTATCAACCACAATAAACTCCAGACCTTCGTAATCAACCGAACCGTACTTACGGTCACGGGTTAACCCTGGAAAATCCGCCACTAAAGCATCGCGGGTGCGGGTGAGACGGTTAAATAATGTAGATTTGCCGACATTTGGACGGCCAACCAGGGCGACTACCGGTAACATGGAATTTCCTTAATCTTCTTAAGTGAACCAGGATGGTTCGTTTGACCTTAGGGTCATTTCATACAGTTTGTCTGCGTTACTTCTGACGCCAAGCCAAACCGGCCTGATGGCAAAAAATCATCCGGCTACAAACTAAAAAAACAGGCCTGCGAACAGGCCTGTTTCTACACATCATCAGGCTTGGCTTATTCCGGCAAATTCAGCAAAGTGATTTCACCATTGCGGCTTTGCAGCAATAAATATTCGCTGGTTGCAACAGCTTCGGCATAAAAACCTGAACTGTCAAACTCGTGGCGAGCCAGATATTCGCCAGTCAATTTATCAAACCAATGCAAATGGCCTTCGGCATCGCCAACCACCAGATATTTTTTATAGACCGCCGGCGCGGTCACAAAGTGGCGATGCAACACCAACTGGGCCCAGATTTCAAGGCCGCTGCGAGCATCAATCGCATACATTTTACCAACAGAGTCCACAAGATAAAGTGTATTATCTTCAAGAGCCATGTCGCGGAAGCTGGCGTATTCACGCTTCCATAATTCGCGGCCGGTCCGCAGATCCAGCGCGACTAATTGACCATTATAGGCAATTGCAAACACCTTCCCATCATGGACCAGCGGCGTGGCATCAACGTCAATGATCCGGGCTAAATCTGTCGCGCCTTTGGCCAGAGCAATAGGTTCTTCCCAAGCCGGCACACCTTGCGCAGAAATCAATGCCCCCACTTTACCGTTGCCGGTGCCATAGATCACACCGCCGTTTGCTCCAGCGACCTGACTGATGCCACGCAACGTCAACAAGCCATTTTCGGTTTCATGCATCCAGCGCTGCTCGCCGGTGTCGGGTTGTAGAGCAAAAATCCGACCGCCACCGGTGCTGACCAGCACTAAGCCCTCTGCCGCAACCGGTGCTGCCAGCACTTCGCCGCCCACTTTCGCTGACCAGACTTTTTCACCGGTCTGCGGGTTTAAAGCGACAACCAAGCCATCTTCAGTACCGACAAATACCTTGTCAAAGCCGACTGAGACTGCACCACCGATCTTGGCAGAACGATTGTTCCACCAGTGACTCAAACCACCAAATAGCGGGGCATCGTCCCCGTCACGCAAGTCGATTGACCATAAACTCTTGCCACTGCTTAATTCAAAAGCAGCCACTTTACCATCACGGCTGGCAGCAAAAACCTTCTCATCATAAATTGCCGGTTTCAGCTGGACATCAAAATGCCTGATCCCGCTGCCAACTGAACTACTCCAGACTTCGCGCGGTTCGACCTTATTGGTGATTTCCGGCAGCGTTGGTTCATCATCCTCTTTGGAAGAACAAGCTGACAGGGCTAACAGCAGCAGGAATGCTACGCTGACAGGTTTTACCGATAACTTCACATCAACCTCTTAACCGGCAACATGGGCCAGTTCGTTCAATTTCACTTGTAATAACGGATTTTTACCTTCTTCAGCTGCAGCCAGCGCAGCCTGGTAAGCGGCCTTCGCTTTGGCTTCGTCACCAGATTTGAGCAGGACATCCCCCTTCAGTTCCTGCTGCTGCGCAATAAAGCTCTTTGGTAAAGTCGCATTTAAAGTAGTGAGTGCCGCGTCATAATTGTTCTGTTCGGCTTGTACGCGCGCCAGCCGCAATGTGGCCAAAGCAATAATTTCCGGAGTTTTAGTTTTGCTGATCACCCAGGCTAACTGCTTTTCGGCGACAGCATAGTCTTTGGCCAACACGGCTTCTTTGGCTGCCAACAATGCCGTCAGCACCGCATAAGAACTGGCTGGATTGGCTTCAATAAAAGTTTGAGCCTCAATCAACCAAGCGGACTTATCAACGCCATCGGCGGCAATTTTGTCGACTAAGGCAGCATATTGCGAAGACTGCCCTTCAATCGCAGCTACTTGCTGCGCCTGATAAAAGCGAAAACCATATAAACCGGCTAAACCAATGACCACACCCGCGATGATAGAGACGCCATTTTGTTTCCAGAAACGTTTGATCGCTTCAACTTGTTGTTCTTCGGTATTGTAAATTTCCATCGTTCACTCCGTTACGACTGCAAAAGCACGGTGGCTAAATCAGCGATGTCGACTGTCTGTTGTGGTTGTTCGGCTCGCAGCCATTTTAAGGTCACCTGGCCAGCGGCAAGTTCAGTGTCACCGAGCAATAACCCAATTTCAGCGCCAGATTTGTCGGCGCGTTTCAGTTGTTTTTTTAGATTCCCGCCACCGCAGTGCAGCACAATCCGCTTGCCTGGCAAGACGTTGCGCAGCTGTTCGGCAACCGAAACCGCCGCAAGTTCCGCAGCTTCACCAAGTGGCATTAAGTAAAGGTCAGCATTGTTGCTGACTGTGGGCACTAAGTCCAGACTTTGCAGCAATAACACCAAGCGCTCCATCCCCATGGCAAAACCCACAGCGGGCGTTGCTTTGCCGCCCAATTGCTCAACCAAACCATCATAGCGACCGCCGGCACAGACGGTGCCTTGGGAGCCTAAATTGGTAGTCACCCACTCAAATACCGTGCGGTTGTAGTAGTCTAATCCACGCACCAACCGCGGATTGATCTCAAAACTGATTCCGGCAGCCGTCAGGCGTTGCGTCAAACCGGTTAAATGAGCTGACGATTCTTCATCCAGATGGTCAAGCAGTTGCGGGGCTTTGGCTAACATTTCTGCCATCGCAGGATTTTTGCTATCCAGCACCCGCAGCGGATTGCTGTACAAGCGCCGCAGACTGTCTTCATCCAGTAGGTCTTTGTGCTCTTCCAGATACGCAACCAGTAAATCACGATAGGCAGCGCGCGCCGCATTGGAGCCCAGTGAGTTCAACTCAAGCTTTACAAAAGGGGTGAGTCCGAGTTTCTGCCACAATCTGGCGGTCAGAATAATCACTTCAGCATCAATATCCGGACCTTGCATGCCAAAAACTTCGAGGCCGAACTGATGAAATTGGCGATAACGGCCTTTTTGTGGCCGTTCATGCCGGAACATCGGACCCAAGTACCACAACCGTTGTTCCTGATTGTAAAGCAAGCCATTTTGATTGGCTGCGCGCACACAACAGGCCGTTCCCTCAGGCCTTAACGTCAGACTGTCGCCGTTGCGATCGGCAAAGGTATACATTTCTTTTTCAACGATGTCGGTGACTTCACCAATGGAACGTTTGAACAACTCCGTCATTTCAACAATCGGAAAACGGATTTCATCGTAGCCGTAACTGGCGACGATACTGCGCAGTTGTTGTTCCAGATATTGCCAGACCGGCGTTTCCTGCGGCAGACAATCGTTCATCCCACGGATGGCTTGAATTTCTTTAGACACTTTCACTAACTCTTATCACTGGTTCTGTTGAATCATCCGCCACAGCGGATGCAAGGAGGCGGATGCAGCGACCTGCCTTTTTATTCATTCGGCGATCGCAATCAATCGACTTGTTTTATATCAATCAGTTGCTTTTGTTGCGCTAAATATAAACGGACTTGTTGTTCTAATTGCTCGGCAACACTTTCGTTGTCGATCCGCAGCTTTTGCCGCTCACCTTTTAAGTAAAAACCGCTTTTACGATTGGCACCCGCGACGCCTAAATCGGAAATCAGCGCCTCGCCTGGCCCATTAACCACGCACCCTATCACAGATACGGTCAGCGGATCGACGACATCTTCCAGCCGCTGTTCCAGTTCGTTCATGGTTTTAATTACATCAAACTCCTGACGCGAACAGCTGGGGCAAGCAATAAAATTAATCCCGCGCGAACGTATCCGCAGAGACTTTAAGATATCGAACGCGACCTTGACCTCTTCCACCGGATCCGCAGCCAGCGAAATTCGAATGGTATCGCCAATCCCCTCGGCCAGCAGCATACCTAAACCAATCGCCGATTTGACCGAACCAGAGCGCAAACCACCAGCTTCGGTGATCCCTAAATGCAACGGTTGTTCGATTTGTTTCGCCAGCAGTCGATAAGCACCAACCGCTAAGAACACATCCGAAGCTTTGACACTGACTTTAAAATTATCAAAATTCAGCCGATCCAGGATCTCGACATGGCGCATCGCCGATTCTACCAGTGCTTCTGGCGTGGGTTCGCCATACTTTTCCTGCAAATCGGCTTCCAGCGAGCCACCATTTACGCCAATACGGATTGGAATATTTTTATCTTTGGCCGCGTCAACCACCGCCCGGATCCGATCTTCCCGCCCAATGTTGCCGGGATTAATCCGTAAGCAATCAACACCATATTCAGCCACTTTAAGAGCGATGCGATAATCAAAATGAATATCCGCCACCAGCGGGATCGGCGCTTGTTGTTTGATTAATTTAAATGCTTCAGCCGCTTCCATCGTCGGCACAGACACCCGCACCAAATCAGCGCCTGCGTTAGCAATGGCCTGAATTTGCGCCAATGTCGCAGCAACATCAGTGGTTTTAGTATTGGTCATCGACTGCACCGCAATCGGCGCATCGCCACCGATTAATACATTCCCCACACTGATTTGCTTCGATTTACGGCGAATAATCGGACTTTCAGAAAACATGTTAAGGCTGTCCATCAAGAGTTAAACGTGCAACTTGTCCGGCTTGATAACCCGACAAATCAACAGCGGTATCATTAAGTAGTAACTGTGCGGCCGCGGCATTGCCAAGCGTCACACTGAAGGGTAACTGGCCGGTCAATTGTAGTGACTGACCCGCCGACTGGATGCCGTAAGCAAGGCGTGCACCGCTGGCATCATGTACCGTAATCCAGCATTCAGCGCTAAAAGTCAGTTGCAATCGCGCAGCGCTTGCGGTCTCAGTCGGCGCTGCGGCAAGGGCGGCGTCAGCTGCCGCTGGAGTTGCTATCTGGGCCGGCGCTGATAGAGGCTGCGCGCTCAGGTTGGGCTCATTCTGCGTTGAACCGTTGGCTGGTTGCTCATTCACGGGCTCAGGCGTTGGCTCGGTGACTACGGCAACTGGCGTGCCAGCCGAGGCTGCAGTTGTCGTCAGCGTAGTCGCTGGCGTAGCACTTTCGACAGGTCGATCATTTCCGGCAGAGGTTACCGTTGGCGCGGCACTTGTTTCTATATTGGCAGGCTCGCCACTGACCCGATATTCAGGAACCACAGAGACCGGCTGCGAATCCAGCCAATGAGTTTGCCAGAACCAAATCAGGAATAATCCAATCAGTAACACCACCAATAAATAGCTAGCCAGCATAAATCGGTTGTCGACCGCATCAAGTCGGTTTTTCTTCGAGAAGCTATGCATTGGTTTGGCTTGATTACGAAGATAGGCAGTTTGTAATTCAAAGTTCTGTAAGATTTCTTTTTCCGACAACTTGAGCAAACGGGCATAAGCGCGCAAATATCCGCGCATAAAAGTGGCAGACACAGCCGGATCCCATTGTTCTGCTTCAATTTGTTCAATCTGACTGACTTTCAGCCGCAACTGAGTTGCCACATCAGCCGTGGTTAACCCTTTTTGTTCGCGGCTTTGCCGCAACAGTGCGCCAACGCTATCGGCTTGTGCTTCTGTTGTGTTAGTCATAATGATGGTGACGCCGGATCCCTGAGGTAAATGGTTTGGCCGATCGACAAAGGTTGATCAGCGGTCATATTGTTCCACTTTAATAGCGTATCAAGTTTGATGTTGTATTTATAGGAAATACTGAACCAGGACTCGCCATCGGCGACTTGATACGACGCGGGTGCCGGCTCAGTAGCACCTGCTGATGCCGGCGGCCTTGGCCGGCTCTGTGCTGCCCGTGCAGCTGCAGATAACCGCAGCACCTGACCTTTAACAATCAATGCGGTATCGTCTAATTGGTTGAGTTGCTGCAACTCAGAAACCGACAATCGGTAGCGACTGGCTATGTTGTATAACGTGTCACCGGCAGCCACCGTATGCGTTAATACTTGGTCCTGAGAATCTGCGGGACGCTCTGCCAATCCTGAATCAACCGCTGGCTCTGCCGTAGGCTCGATCTTTACGACTGTCGCTTCAGGTGCAGGGTTAGATTCTGGTTTAGTCAGCGCAGCTTCTGCTGCGGGTTCAGTCTCAGCCAACGTGAGCGGCGCAGGCATCACTGGCGTGGTTAATTGTTCTTCCGGTAACGCAACAGGTGGTGTCAAAGCGGCGGTGACATCGGCGGCGGTCTGCAAATTTTCGGCTTGCTGCGGTAAATCAGAGATTTCGTCACTCGGTCGCTCTGCGATTAAAGTTTCGCCACGACGAACCTCGGTGGGTTCAGAAACTACTGCGGCAGTTGCCACACTGCCCGGGGTTGCAACGCCAGAACCTGTGGCAGATTTGCGTTTTACGATCTTCATCTTCGGTTTATCGGGCGATTGCAGCCCGGCACCCGGCAGGTCAACCAGCGTCGCTTTATACGCCTGCTTCATCTGTTCCGGTTTGCTCTGGCTAAAGTCACTATTGAGCACCATCGCGGCCTCGCTACTCGCCGGATAGACCGATAGCAAGAATTTTTCAGCGGTTTGCTGCTCCACCACATCACCGCTTTGGTATGCCACTAAATACCGGATCAATGTCGCTTCAGGCGATACCTGCCCCAACTGGTGTAAGCGCGATTGCCATTTTTTAGCCTCGGCTAAATTTCCCATGGCATATTCAATCACGGCCATATTGTAAAGAGCTGAGGTCCGGTTGCTATTATGCTGTAACGATTGACGCAGGAACTGCTGGTAGCGCGGATAATCTTTTTGCGCTAAAGCACAAAACGCCAGATTCTCGTAACTATCCGCAACCCTGATATAACCGGGTCTTTTGATCGCCGCTTGTAACAGCTCTTCCGCTTCACGATATTTATTGATTTGGCACAGGAACGAACCAAAGTTATTGTACGTATCCGGATTGTTGCTATCTTTACGAATGGAAGCGCGGTACGCTTTTTCAGCTTGTTCAAGCTCGCCAACTTGTTGAAAGTAATAGGCTAGCGCATTGTCAATTTCAGAAAGGTCGGGGGCTAGTTGCCGGGCTTTTTCCAGATTGTATTTCGCTTGCTGCATGTCACCACGCTGCAAATAATTCAACCCTAAAGACATCCTGGTGCGGGCGGCTTCTTTCATATCGGTACGCTGTTTACCAACCCGATCGTTATTCACGATAGTGGATTCTGAGACACAGGCACTGAGTAAAGTCAGGCACAATACACTGGCAACAACCAACTTATTTTGCATTTTTATGCGAAAACCCTTGTAGTTATCGGACTTGTTATCAGACTAATTTTACTGAAATTTCCTCGCCTTTCAGCTGCTTTTTTGCCAACCGTTTTGTCCTGTCAATGACATCACCAACTAATTGACCACAGGCTGCGTCGATGTCATCGCCGCGGGTTTTACGGACCATCACCGTATATCCATGCTCCTGCAACACCTTGTTAAAGCGGTCGATCCGCGAGTTACTGGACCGCTTATAGGGCGAACCCGGATAAGGATTAAACGGAATCAAATTAATCTTCGATGGTGTATCCTTTAATGCATGCGCCAATTCATGCGCTTGCTCCATGCTGTCATTAATACCCTCCAGCATGACATATTCGACTGTCACTTTATCATTGGCTCTCGAATCTTGCACATAACGCTTGGCCGAAGCGAGAAATTCTTCCATCGGGTACTTTTTATTAACAGGAACCAACTGATCGCGCAACTCATTATTCGGTGCATGTAGCGAAATTGCCAATGCAACATCGATTTTCTCTTTGAGCAAATCAAGCGCCGGCACGACGCCTGAGGTGCTCAAAGTCACGCGGCGTTTTGACAAGCCAAACCCATAATCTTCCATCATCAGATCCATGGCCGGCACCACGTTATTGAGATTAAGCAAGGGTTCACCCATCCCCATCATCACTACATTGGTCACGGGTTTTACGTCGGTATCCCCGTATGAGCCGATAATCTGGCCAACCCGCCAGACTTGACCGATGATTTCAGAGACGGTCAGATTGCGGTTAAAGCCTTGTTGTGCGGTCGAACAAAAACTGCAATCCAGTGCACAGCCGACTTGTGATGAAACGCAGAGCGTGCGGCGGTCTTTTTCTGGGATCCAGACGGTTTCAACTTCCTGACCACCTTTGAGCCCCATGACGAATTTGATCGTCCCATCAGCGCTATCCTGGCGCGTCACCACGACCGGAGCCTCAATCACGCAGTGGCGTTTTAACTTTTCACGCAACTCTTTATTGATATTGGTCATTTTATCGAAGTCGTCGATGCAAAAATGATAAATCCATTTCATCAGCTGATCGGCCCGGAATGCTTTTTCGCCCAGCGAAACCAACAATTCCTTCATTTGGGCTCGGGTTAAATCAAGTAGATTTACCTTGTTTTCAACTGTGGTCATTTCTGGGCACTCCTCGGGCAACTTCAAAGGGACTAAAACTGGATTTTGTTTGCCCTATCAAGGGATTGAGACAAACAAAATGCAATCTGGTTCATCATGTTATAAATAGACAGAAAGGGGGCTGAGCCCCCTTTGCAGTATATGCTGCGTTTCACGACTCTGCTGACAGGTCGTATATCCACTTCATCATAAATGAAGGGGATGCCTGCAGCTTATCGTGTGCGGGCACACAGCTCAGCATCAGTGAAGAAGAACGCAATTTCACGGGCAGCAGAAGCAGCAGCATCTGAACCGTGTACAGCGTTTTCGTCGATGCTGGCAGCGTAATCAGCACGCAGGGTACCGGCAGCAGCGTCTTTCGGGTTGGTTGCACCCATGATTTCGCGGTTTTTACGAACAGCATCTTCACCTTCCAGCACCTGAACCATTACCGGACCAGACGTCATGAAAGAAACTAATGCATTGAAGAAAGGACGTTCTTTGTGTTCGCCGTAGAAGCCTTCAGCTTGTTCACGACTTAAATGCAGCATTTTTGCTGCAACGATGCGCAGGCCTGCAGATTCGAAGCGGTGGTAGATTGCACCGATATGGTTTTTGGCAACTGCGTCTGGTTTTACGATTGAAAAAGTACGTTCTAAGGCCATCGAAGACTCCTTTAATATCTGTTTAAATTTAGCGGCCGCGAATTATACGCTATTGCCCAGCAAATGCCTATTTCTCAAAATAACATTTCTAAAATGTGACTTCACCGCCACATTCAATCTTGCTGAAAATTAATGACAAGAAGACGACACGAGGCCAAGCCCTGATGCCTGCACGAGTTGAGAGGGTCAGGTATTGCTCCACTACGATGTGGGCTGACTGCGCGCTTGAAGGTATTTTGGCGAGAGTGCATACCCTCGATGTTCGTCGTCCGTTTGAGGCATGAATATAAAAGAGGAGCTGCAAGCAGCTCCTCATTCAGGTTGATGCTGACGTGAGTCAGTGATTTAGAACTTGGCCAGTACTTTGACCGTGTCATCGACTGCGGCGGCATCAATATAGCCAATCGCAGTGGCATCAGCCGCGACTGCAGCTTTCATTTCGGCATCCGAGTTCAGTTCCTTTGGCGGGGTGCCCTTACCGGTAAACACCAGTTTAGACCAATAAGCCTTCATCTGACTGGACGACTTGCTCAGGACCTTGCTATCGAACTCAGCACGAGCTGGTGCAGATTCGGCCAGATTTAATGGCGTCGCTTTACTGCCGTTATTAAAACTAGTGCCACGGCCGGTGAACAATCGGGCAATTTCAGCCTGATCGATGGTCGCAGCATTCGACGGATGAACAATGACAGCCACTTCAGCCATCGCCGCAGTCGCGGTCAAGGCGGTGGTTAGGGTAATCACTTTGAACCAATTCATGGTTGTCTCCAATACTTAAAATACTAAATCAATGCCCAGGGTGATGGCTTTACTGTCACCCGCGACTTGGCCACCGTTGATACCATCATCGGTGACATCGTCGAATTGGAATTTAAACGCTGCTGAGCTATGGAAATCCCAGCGTACGCCAAGGCTGGCGGTGTTGTGCTTTTCGCCTTCGGAATCAAAATCAGCATAGGACAAATAGGGGGTCCACTGCCCGATTCGATAGCCTGCAGATATCAGGTACGTGTCGAAATCACCCCCATCCAGCGTCAACCGATTCACCTCTGATAACAATAACCAGTTGTTGTAATCGATATTGGCTGACAAACCGGCAAATTTACCCCGCCGATTGTCTTTACCATCCCATGTCACCTGAACGCCATTGCGATAACGCTCGTTTAGATAGGTCATATAGGTCAGGCGTACGTCCAGCCACTCTCGGTTGAAACTCAGGACACCGCCGACGATATCTTTCCAGATCTCACGGACTGGTTGAGATCCGAAAAATTCAGATAACAACTTATTTTCGCCATCGTCTTCGCGACCGGTATAAATATTACCGGACATTGCCCACTCGCCCAGTTGGTAATTAAACTGAGCATTCACCCCGGTGTAATTAAAAATTTGCCAAGTGTAGTTATCAGCCGCTGGCCGTACCCAAAGGTAGGCATAGCTGACATCAAAAAAATCCGAGTAATAATATAAAGGTAATCGTTTTTTGCCTGCCTGAATGGTCCAGTGTTCGTTTAGTTCATAAGACAAATAAGCCCATTCAAAGCCTGCTTCAAAATCGTCAGCGCCCCGCCCGACCAACTGGACGGTCGCTGTGAGACCCTCTGTTAAATCAGCAGTCATTTGCAAACCAAATTTTGAATCAGGTTTAAAGGTCCATTCATCTTCATAAACACCGACGATCGGGTAGTTCGCCAAAAAAGTCGGGCCTAAGCCAAACTCCGGCACGCCGGTCCCACTGGTGAGTTTCCCGCCCATCACGGACGCAAACCCTGAAATATTCACTTCTGCCAGCACTGAATGACTGCACATAGCGGCAACTGCAGTCACGAGCAATACCTTTTTCATATCCTCTCCTCAGTTTCATCAATCAGCTTACCGTAGCAGCGTCAAACATCCTTAGAAGACTAAATCCACCCCCAGCGCTACCAAGCTGTCTTTTTGGTTGGTCATATTATTTTTCGACGATGTCAGTTCGACTTTAAATGCGGCTGCCGGATGGAAGTCATAACGAAGCCCCAGATTCCAGGCGGTATTTTCATACTCCTGGCTCATCACAACCGTTGCGATCGGTAACAACAAGGGGAAATTCGCCGGTAAACCAGCGTAGATCTCTGGCTTTGCTTCGTCCTCGTCTTTTTCGTAAGAAATATAAGGCGTCAGGCTGTCAAAGCGACGACCCAGGGAGAGATAGTAGGAGTCCTGATTGGCGTAAAAAGTATCTTTCACTTTGACGTGGGTGTATTCGGCGACAAACAACCAATCATTTCGGTCATAGTTCATGCCTAAACCAAAGAAACTGCCATCATCTTCATCAAAATCAATCGCTTTGACGATAGAATTTAAGCCAGCACCATTTAATGCACCAAATAGAGGATTAAACACCGGTGCCTCAACAGTCACTTTGCCAACTAAATAAGCAACGCGTACTGACAGCCACTCCTGACTTAATTCCCAGCTGGCGCCTAAAATATTATTGATTTGCGCCGGTGCTTTGGTCCCTTGCAGGGTCACCTCACCATCATAAGCGCCAAACACAAGCTGAACATTTGATTGCATATTCTGAATGCTGCCGGAGTGATACAGCGATACCCCTTCAATGGTATCAAAACCCAGGTCATAGACGCTTTGAGGTGTGCGCAGCCAATCATAGGCATAACCAACATCCCGGAAATCTGAGTATTTATAAAACGGTGTGCGTAAACGGCCGGCGTTCAAACGCCATGCATCATCCAGCTGATAAGTTAAGAAAGCCCATTCAAATTCAGCATCAAAATCATTGTTACCACGCGCCATTAATTGCGCTGTAACGGATAGTTTTTCACCAAGATCAGATTGAAATTGTACAGCGAACAAACTCTCATTTTTAAAGTCAATCTCATCGGTATAGCCGTAAAGCGAGTCGCCGCTGCCTGCTTTACCGGCTTTGATCGAGGCAAACCCATTAATATTCACTTCGGCTTGTGCAGTTGCACTTGCCACAGCCAGGGCGGCCATTGTTGCCAACCACGTTTTTTTCATTAGCACATCTCCAGTCACTTAAGGCTCTACTCTCACTAGCGTAGCCAACGAGTCTAAAAAAACCAGCGAATTCAAAACTATAAATTTAGTTCCCGAACTAGCCGAAATATTTGGGGGCTGGACTTTATATTATGTTTCAAAGGTTTACAACAAATTGACTAGAAAAAGGCCTGTTGGGTAAAAAATGGATCGCTGATGTTTTGTATGAAGACTAAAAACAAAAACCAGCCGCGTTGGCTGGCTTTGCAAACTGAAGAAAAACAGTAGGTTAAAACAGGTACATTAATGATGATATTGGCGAATGCCGTCGTTTTTATCTATTCCGACCGACTTCCGCGCTCTCTTAATGACCTTCACTCACCATATTGACAGTATATTTCGGAATTTCGACCACTAAGTCTTCATCAGCAATACGCGCCTGACAGCCCAAACGTGATTCAGGCTCTAGCCCCCAGGCTTTGTCCAACATGTCTTCTTCAAGCTCATCACTCTCGTTTAAGCTATAAAAACCTTCCCGTACAATCACATGACATGTGGTGCAAGCACAGGATTTTTCGCACGCATGCTCAATTGAAATGCCATTACGAAGCGCCACATCTAACACAGTTTCGCCTTTTTCAGCGGGCAGTGCAGCACCTTCCGGGCAGAGTTCCGCATGGGGTAAGAAAATAATTTGTGGCATATTACACCTCGTCGACTTTATGCCCTTGCAGGGCTTGCCGGATTGAATTGTCCATCCGGCGGGCGGCAAACTCGTCGGTGATATGATTGGTTTTATCGATAGCGGCTTTAATGGCTGCGGTATCGTTGCCCTGACTGACGATCTTTAGCGTCGACAAAGCTTGTTCAATTTCCAATAACTCGGCAGCGCCCAATAAATGCGCATCAGCAGCAATTGCAGCACTCACGGCTTCCCATACGCGGCTGGCTTCGACCTGCTGTTCGCGCAACAAGCGTTGTTGCATATCCTGTTTGGCATATTGCATTGAGCTTTGGATCATGGTCGCGACCTGGTCATCGGATAAGCCGTAAGAGGGTTTCACCTGAATGCTCGCCGTCACGCCACTTGACTTCTCTTGCGCAGTCACACTGAGTAATCCATCGGCATCAACCTGGAACGTCACGCGAATATGCGCGCCTCCGGCAGCCATTGGCGGAATGTCGGTCAGGTTAAATTTCGCCAGAGAACGGCAATGGTCAACCAGTTCGCGCTCGCCTTGCAGCACATGCAAGGACATTGCGGTCTGGCCGTCTTTAAAAGTGGTAAATTCCTGCGCCCGCGCTACCGGAATAATGGTGTTGCGTGGAATGATTTTTTCAACCAGCCCGCCCATGGTTTCCAGCCCCAGCGACAGCGGAATTACATCTAACAGCAAGGTGTCGGCATCGGATTTGTTGCCAACCAGCACATTGGCCTGGATGGCTGCGCCTACCGCCACCACTTTATCCGGGTCAATGGAGGTTAAAGGCTCAGTGGCAAAAAACTCACCAACCGCCGTGCGCACCAATGGCACCCGTGTCGAGCCGCCGACCATCACCACTTTTGCCACTTCAGCGGTAGTTAACCCTGCGTCACGTAGGGTTTGTTTACAAGCACGGATGGTTTTACGCACCAAGGGCTGAATTAAACTGTCGAATTGTTCGCGTGTTAAACTGAGCGCTAAGCTGCCGTTGGCAGTTGGTAACTCAAAAGCGTATAGGTCGTGCGCAGAAAGTTGTTCTTTAATCTGCCGCGCCAACTGTAAATACTGCCGCAGGCGCTGATGTGCCAGTTCAGCTTCACCGCTTTGTTGTTGCAGCCATTGCACAATCGCATGATCAAAATCATCACCACCGAGCGCTGAGTCGCCGCCGGTCGCCAGCACTTCAAATACACCACGCTTTAAGCGCAATATGGAAATATCAAAAGTACCGCCGCCTAAATCGTACACAGCGACCACACCTTCCTGACCTGAATCCAGACCATAAGCCAGTGCCGCTGCGGTTGGTTCGTTCAGTAATCGCAACACATTTAAACCGGCCAGTTTAGCTGCATCTTTGGTCGCTTGACGCTGCGCATCATCAAAATAAGCCGGCACAGTGATTACGACGCCGGTCAGCTCGCCACCTAAGGTTTGGCTGGCGGTATCGGCGAGCGTCGCCAGAATTTCGGCCGAGACTTCGACCGGGTTTTTCACACCCTGCGCGGTCTCAATCGCCACCAAACCTTGCTGATCCACGAACAAATAAGGCAGTTGCTGCGCTTGTGCCACTGTTTCAGCATAACCGCGGCCCATCAGGCGTTTGACAGAAAAAATGCTGTTTTGCGGATCAGCGATGGCGGCAGCCACAGCCGCTTTACCGACCACCACTTTATCGGCCTGATACAGCACCACCGATGGCACCATGTCGTCACCAGCGGCATTTTTCAGGGTACTTGCCTGACCACTGCGCACTGTAGCAACCAGCGAATTAGTGGTACCGAGGTCGATCCCAGCAGCAAGCTTATGTTGATGCGGCGCGGCACTTTGGCCGGGTTCAGCGATTTGTAATAGAGCCATAGTGGGTTTTAATCTTGTAGTTGCTGTTCGATTAACTCCAGCTCATGCTGCAGTTTAAAGAAAAATTTAAGTTTGCGGATTATATCAGCCGCTTGCAGATCCTGCTCGTGCAGATTGGCATCGAGTGCCTTCGCCAATTGGTGCAGCAGACTATTTTTTTGCTGTTGGATCTGTTGTTCTGCTTCGTCAATCAGCGCGTAAGGATCAGAAGAGTGCGGAATATCGCCGAGCAATTCACGCAGTTCCATTTGTTGCATTAAAAAGCAGGTATCGGTAAAGCTGCGCTGCTCATGGCTGATTTTCACACCACGCAGGGCCAATAAATGCTCAGCGCGCAAGAGGGGTTGTTTCAGGCTGTGATAGGCATCGTTGATATTGGCTGCTTGTTGCACTGCGAGCAGCCGATCACGCTCAGAAGCCGCGGCAAAATTGTCCGGATGAAAATTCCGTTGCAGTTCTAAATAGCGGGTACCCAGCTCAGTCAGATCAAGATCAAACTGCGCCGGCACCTGAAACAGCTGGAAATAATTCATCGAACCGCCAAATCAGACTGTAAAACTTTCGCCGCAACCACATTCGCCGTTGACGTTGGGGTTGTTAAACTGAAACCCTTCGTTCAGGCCTTCTTTGACAAAATCCAGCTGAGTGCCGTCGATATAAACCAGGCTTTTACCATCGACAATCAACTTCAGATCGTCATGATCAAATACCTGATCGTCGTCGTTCAGTTCGTCAACGAACTCCAGCACATAAGCCAGTCCTGAGCAGCCGGTGGTTTTCACCCCAACGCGCAAGCCAATACCTTTACCGCGGTTCGTCAGAAAACTACGAACCCGGTCGGCTGCCGCTGCAGTCATCGAAATCGCCATAACTGCCTAGCTCCCGTGACGAGATTTATAATCTTCGATCGCTGCTTTGATGGCATCTTCTGCCAAAATAGAGCAGTGAATTTTCACCGGCGGTAACGCCAGTTCTTGGGCGATATCGGTATTTTTAATCATCGCCGCTTCAGCCAGGCTTTTGCCTTTGACCCATTCCGTTACCAATGAACTGGAAGCAATCGCACTGCCACAGCCATAAGTTTTGAATTTGGCATCTTCAATAATCCCATCCGCACTGACTTTGATTTGCAGCTTCATCACGTCACCGCACGCTGGCGCGCCCACCATGCCGGTGGCTACTGTCGGGTCGTCTTTGGCAAAAGCGCCAACGTTGCGTGGATTTTCGTAGTGATCTATTACTTTTTCGCTATAAGCCATGATTTATTACCTCATTCAACGAAACCGACATACTCGGCCGCACTAGCCAGAGCACCTAAGGGGTACGACTAAAATTAATGCGCCACCCAGGCGACTGTATTTAAATCCACACCATCTTTGTACATGTCCCACAGCGGTGACATGGCGCGAAGTTTATCAATGGCTTCGTGCACGATTTTTATGGTGTGATCAATCTGTTCTTCCGTGGTAAAGCGGCCAATACTGAAACGGATAGAGCTATGCGCTAATTCGTCCGTCAGACCTAAAGCCCGAAGCACGTAAGAAGGCTCTAAACTGGCGGAGGTACAAGCTGAACCGGAAGATACCGCAATATCTTTCAGCGCCATGATCAACGACTCGCCTTCGACATAGTTAAAACTGATGTTAGTGATCCCCGGCACGCGCTTTTGCGCATCACCGTTTAAAAACACTTGCTCGATGTCCTGAATGCCATCCCACAACCGCTGACGCAAGGTGGCAAATCGGGCATTTTCAGCCGCCATTTCTAACTTGGCGATACGGAAGGCTTCGCCCATACCAACGATTTGGTGCGTCGGTAATGTACCTGAACGCATCCCCCGCTCATGGCCGCCGCCATGGGTTTGCGCTTCTAAACGAATACGCGGTTTACGACGAACATACAAAGCGCCAATCCCTTTCGGGCCATAAATTTTATGCGCAGAAAACGACATTAAATCGACTTTTAATGCCTGCAAATCGATCTCAACTTTACCAGCCGCCTGAGCTGAATCGACGTGGAAAATCGTCCCATTGGCGCGGCATAGCTCGCCAATCGCAGCGATATCCTGAATCACACCGATTTCGTTGTTGACGAACATCACGCTCACCACGGTGGTGTCTGGACGCATCGCTGCCTTGAGTTTATCTAAATCGAGTAAGCCGCTGGCTTCAACCTCTAAATAAGTCACTTCAAACCCTTCACGCTCTAAGGCACGCATGGTGTCTAAAGTCGCTTTGTGCTCGGTTTTGCAAGTAATTAAATGTTTACCCTTTTTGTGGTAAAACTGGGCGGCGCCCTTGATCGCTAAGTTGTTGGATTCAGTCGCGCCAGAAGTGAAGACGATTTCACGTGGGTCGGCATTGATCAATTCAGCAATCTGACTGCGGGCGATCTCAACCGCTTCTTCGGCCTGCCAACCAAAACGGTGTGAACGGGATGCCGGGTTACCAAAGTCACCATCCATCGTCAGGAATTGCATCATTTTTTCAGCCACTCGCGGGTCAACCGGGGTGGTAGCGGCGTAATCTAAATAAATTGGTAACTTCATGCTCTGCTCCGTCTGCAGCCTACAGCTGGCAGCTGACTTCAATTTCAGTTTCAGGGTTCTTTAACTTGCGGTTATCCTGCCGCTTGGCCACGCTCTGTATTTCATTCTGGCTGACCAATTCACCCAAAGTGATCTGGGTTAAAAAATCTTCAATCCGGGTACTTAAATCGCTCCACAGCGTGTGCGTCAGGCATTTCGCGCCGCCCTGACAATCCGATTTCCCCTGACAGCGGGTTGCATCAACAGATTCGTCTACGGCACTAATCACTTCAGAGACCGAAATTTCAGCGGCTGGACGTCCCAGCTGATAACCGCCGCCTGGACCACGGACGCTACTGACTAGTCCGTGTTTACGTAACCGGGCAAATAATTGTTCAAGATACGATAAGGAAATTTCCTGTCGCAGCGAAATATCAGCCAATGGCACCGGCCCGGCATGGGTATGGAGTGCAACATCCAACATGGCTGTGACTGCATAACGCCCTTTTGAGGTTAACCGCATCCGAACTTCACCTACCTTTGACCACAGAATGGCGCAAATTGTACATTCCTGACTGATTTAGTCAAGTATAAGTCCGACTAAAACAGTCAACTATTATTACCCGTCATCCTTGAAGCTGCAGGGGTGTTGGCCGCCCTCACTCGCCCCAGTCACATAGACAGCTATGTTCCTGGGGTCTCGTTCAGTTGCCGCCTACCTGCAACTTCAATGATTTAGGGTAACTACCCGTCATCCTTGAAGCTGCAGGGGTGTTGACTTCGCGCGCTCGCTGGAGCGCCAGCCCGGCCCGTCACATAGACTGCTATGCTCCTGGGTCGGGCTGGCGTTCCAGTCTCGCTTACTCGTCGCGGTTCCACCGTGGCCTACCTGCAACTTCAATGATTTAGGGGACAGTCCCATTTCAACTCCAGTTGCCGCCTCAAGTATCAAATAGTCGGATCAAACTCTTCATGGGCTTTTTTGCGTTGTTCGGCGGCTTCGCGTTCGGCGGCTAAAAACGCTTCGTCGATGATATTCATCGTTGGGACCGCATCGCAGACATTGCCGCCAAGCTGGTTGACGCTTTGGCATAACTCAGCCACTTTATTGTCGAGGCAATGGATATGATCCAGCATCCGGCCGATGGCATTGGCGACTGGATCCGGGTTATCACTAGCCACCGCATAAGCATCAAAACCAAATTTTTTCGCCAGATTCTGCCGCTCTTCACTAACCTGAGAATCTTGTTTGGCGACAATCCGCCCAGGGATGCCCACTACAGTCGCGCCAGGGGGAACATCTTTCACCACCACCGCATTGGAGCCAATCCGGGCGTTTTCGCCGACATACAAGGGGCCTAATACTTTTGCTCCGGCGCCGATCACCACGTTGTTGCCCAAAGTTGGATGGCGCTTACCCGGACTCCAGCTGGTGCCACCTAAAGTCACGCCATGGTACAAGGTGACGTCATCGCCGATTTCCGCCGTTTCGCCAATCACCACGCCCATACCATGATCGATAAAAAACCGGCGGCCAATTTTCGCGCCCGGGTGAATTTCCACCCCGGTTAACCAGCGGGCGATGGTACTTAAAAATCGAGCCAGCCATTTCCAATCCGCGCGCCACAACCGATGATTCATCCGGTGCCACCAAATGGCGTGTAAACCCGGATAGTTGGTGAGGACTTCAAAAGCACTTCGCGCCGCTGGATCGCGGTCAAATACACTACGAATATCTTCTTTGATGCCAGCAAACATAGATTGTCCTTGTAACCAAAAGGCCTGCGTCAGTCTTTGATCCGGTTGAGTTATTCAGTTGGATTATCCAGCTTATGTTTACGCTGCATCGAAGTTAAAATGCCTCGTAAGATATTTAATTCTGCATCTTCCGGCCGCGCCCTGGTAAATAAGCGCTTTAACTTCGTCATCACCACGCCCGGATGCTGTTTGATAATAAATCCGGTGTCATTCAGAGTTTGCTCTAAATGCTGGTAAAAGCGCTCCATTTGTTCGGAGCTTGGATAAACCGTCTCATCAGCAGCAACGGGCAAAGGTTTCGCCGCCAACGCCGCGACTCTTACTTCATAAGTGACAATTTGTACCGCCATCGCCAGATTCAGCGAGCTGTATTCAGGATTAGCCGGAATACAAACATGGAAATTACACAGTTGCAGCTCTTCATTGGTTAAACCACTACTTTCACGGCCAAACACCAGCGCTACTGGCTTTTGCTGAGCTTCAATCACCGCTTTTTCGCCACATTCGCGTGGCTCTAACATCGGCCAGGATAAAGTCCGGGAGCGGGCACTGGCACCGACAATCAAACCACAATCGCCAATCGCCTCTTCCAGATGTGCAACCACTTTAGCGTTTGCCAACACTTCGCTGGCACCCGCCGACAAGGCGTAAGCCTGGCCATCCGGTAGCTCCTTGGGAGACACCAGCCATAGCTGGCTTAACCCCATGGTTTTCATCGCCCGGGCGACTGACCCCATATTGCCGGTATGTGTCGTACCAACCAATACAACGCGGATTTGATCTAACATGATGGAGGCGCTCCGAGACTGCATCAGGCAACAAATGCATAGCTTTTAAAAAAAGTGCGGCATTTTAGCATAAGGATAAGACAACTGTGCAGCAAAATCAGCAGTCTGGACTGCTATACCCTTCATCCCACAACATCAATGATTTTTGGTATATAACAAAATTTACCACCCGACCGCAGCACGTTGCTGTCGATTCGCCGCATTCCATCATCTAATTGTACCGGCTGGTCGTACCTAGCGCGGCAAATATCAGTTTACGACTGCAAAGCGCAGACAGGTTTGCTAAACTACCGCCGCTCTGTCTCAGAGCCACTTCTCAACAATAAGGATTAAACGCATGAAAGCTTTGACCCCGTTCGTTGTACTTTCCACGTTATTATTCTCGGCAGCGCCGGCTTTGGCCGCAACCGCCAGCGAAGCAGCGATTCAGGCTGCCGTGAATCACCCGGTACGAAGTGCCGCCAATAAAGCCCGTGACGTCCATCGTCATCCGGTTGAAACCTTAAGTTTTTTTGAAGTCACGCCGCAAAGCACTGTCGTTGAAGTGTCGCCAGGCGGTGGCTGGTATACCGAAATTCTCGCACCGTTATTAAAAGCCGAAGGCAAATATTACGCCGCCCACCAACCAACAGATGCAACTTCTGAATATGCCAAAAAATCATTGGCAGCCTATCAGGCTAAACTCGCTGCAGATCCGGTGTTCAGCAATGTGATTGTTACAGGATTTGCTGCTGACAAAGTCTATGAAATTGCCCCAGCTGGTTCAGCGGATGTCGTACTGACCTTCCGTAATCTACATAACTGGTATATGCAAAAAGGCGAAGAAAGCTTACTGACCGCCTATAAAAGCTTTTACACAGCGCTCAAGCCAGGTGGAGTGTTAGGTGTCGTTGAACACCGTCTGCCAGAGGCGAAGGCTGCTGGCGACTGGACCAAAACCGGTTATATGCCACAAAGCCTGGCGGTAAAAGTCGCGTTACAGGCTGGTTTTGTATTGGAAGGGACCAGCGAAGTGAACGCTAACCCAAAAGATACCGCGGATCACCCACGCGGCGTCTGGACTTTACCGCCGTCATTGGCGTTGAAGGACGAAGATAAAGCCAAATATCAGGCAATCGGCGAAAGCGACCGGATGACATTAAAATTCCGCAAGCCTAAAGCTGAATAAAGTGCGACTGCCTAGCCGGACATTGCATATTTTCTAATTTAAATAAGTGGATCCATCGATGAAAGTTCTTGTGATAGGCGGCGGTGGCCGCGAACACGCGCTAGCGTGGAAAGCGGCACAATCGCCAAAGGTCAGTCAGGTGTTCGTGGCACCTGGTAATGCCGGTACTGCATTGGAGTCCAATCTGCAGAACGTCGCGATTGCAGCAGATGATGTGCCAGCGCTGTTGGCGTTTGCGCAGCAAGAGCAGATTTCGCTGACCATTGTAGGCCCGGAAGCCCCGCTAGCCCGCGGTGTGGTGGATAGTTTCCGGGCGCATGGCCTGGCCATCTTTGGCCCAACCAAAGATGCAGCCCAGCTGGAAAGTTCCAAGGCTTTCGCCAAAGACTTTCTGGCTCGTCACCAGATCCCTACCGCCAGTTTTGGAACTTTCAGCGATGTCTCAGACGCCAAGGCCTATGTTGCCGAGCAAGGTACGCCGATCGTGATTAAAGCCGATGGCTTAGCTGCGGGTAAAGGTGTGATTATCGCCCAGACTGAAGCCGAAGCCTTTGCTGCGATTGAAGATATGTTGTCCGGCAATAAGTTCGGCGATGCCGGCAGCCGTGTGGTGATTGAAGAGTTCTTAGTCGGTGAAGAAGCGTCTTTTATCGTGATGGTCGATGGCAAACATGCATTGGCGTTTGCCTCTAGCCAGGATCACAAAGCGCGTGACGATGCGGACAAAGGACCAAACACCGGTGGCATGGGGGCTTATTCTCCGGCTCCGGTGGTGACCCCAGCAGTGCACGATTGGGTCATGGAAAATGTTATTTATCCAACCGTTAATGGCATGGCCGCAGAAGGCACTGTTTATACAGGCTTTTTATATGCAGGATTGATGGTTGCACCAAATGGCACCTGTAAAGTTCTGGAATTTAACTGTCGGTTTGGCGACCCGGAAACTCAACCAATCATGCTGCGTTTACAGTCCGATTTAGTTGAGCTTTGCCAAAACGCCGTCGCAGGCAAGCTGGATCAAACCCAAATTGAGTTTGACAGCCGGGCTGCTGTCGGTGTGGTATTGGCTGCAGGTGGTTACCCTGACGATTATCGCAAAGGTGATATTATTTCCGGTTTACCGCAAACGGATAGCCGTGAAACCAAAGTGTTTCATGCTGGAACCCGACTTGAAAACGGACAGGTATTGACAGCCGGTGGCCGGGTGCTCTGCGCCACCGCATTAGGCGAAAATGTCACTGCGGCGCAACAAGCAGCCTACCAGCTGGTCGATCAAATCCACTGGGACGGCGTCTTTAGTCGCCGTGATATCGGTTATCGCGCGATTGCCCGCGAGCAACAATAATTGTTCTCAGATGAACTGGCCGGCTTGATCAGCCGGCTAGCTCATTTCTTTGCGGTTCTACCCTGCTCACCTTGTCAATTCACCGAACTTGATTAAGCTGATTCGCATCTTCTGTCGTCCTTTTGTTTGGCTATTTGGGAATACCGATGCAAAAACCTATGTTCAATAAATTGCTTGTCGCCATTGCTGCCACCGTCTGGTCCTGGCATGCCACCGCAAGTTGCAGCGCCGAATTTACCCCAATTCACCAAATCCAGGGCGATGGTATGCAAAGCCTGCTGACGGGTAAAACATTAACCACCCAGGGGGTGGTCCTTGGCACGCTCTATCCGGATAGCAAACAACCGGCATTACTCATTCAGAGCTTAAAACCCGACAATAATCCGGCAACATCTGAAGCATTGATGATTGCCGACAGTCAGCTTGCGTCGTTATATCGACCTGGTCAGTTGATCCAGTTGACCGGCACTGTACGCGAATTAAGCCATATGACGGCGCTGACCAATATCAGTGGCAGTGTTATCTGCTCCGATCAACACCCAATCACCACCCAGACACTACAACTTCCGGTGAAACAACTGACGGACTGGGAGGCCTTGGAAGGCCACTATTTGGTTTTTCCGCAAACACTGACAGTAAACGATAGTTATCCGTTAGCCCGATATGGTGAAATCCTGCTCGCTGATCGCAGGCTGATGGTTGCCACTGAAGTGAGAGCCCCAGGCACTGAAGCGCAGGCTTTTGAAAAACAACAACAATTACATGAAATCTGGCTTGATGATCATAATCTGCGTCAAAATCCGGATCCGATCCCCTATCCAACCGGTGGTTTAACCGCAGACAACACGCTGCGGGTCGGTGATCAAGTACGCGGTGTTGCTGGTTTTTTAGTGCAAACCAAAGCTGGCTATCGTCTGCTGCCGACCAAAGCGCCAGAGTTTATCGGGGGGAATCCACGCCGTCTCGCGCCCAAAGCAAAACCAGAAGGGGCGCTGCGGGTCGCTAGCTTTAACGTGTTGAACTTCTTCACCGGTGCCGGACAAACGCCACAATTCCCAACCAAACGTGGCGCCAGCACTGCGGAAGAATTCAAGCGCCAACAACAAAAAATGATTGCCGCATTAAGTGCGATGGATGCAGATATCATCGGGTTGCTTGAAGTTGAGAACAATGGTTATAACGCCGAGGGGGCGTTAGCCACTATTGTCCGGCCGCTCAATGAGAAACTTGGCAGTCAAGTATTTGCGATGGTAGAAACGGCAGACAAACCAGGGACTGACCAAATCAAAGTGGCGCTGATCTATCGGCTTTCCAGCGTCAAACCCAAAGGGCCGGCCGTGACGAATCTGACGGGACCTTTTGTCCGCGGCAGCCGGGCGCCAATCGCGCAGAGTTTTCTCCACATCGCATCGAATAATACCTTGCTGGTGAGCGTCAACCACTTCAAATCCAAAGGCAGTTGCCCGAAATTAGCGGGGCCGGATAACGATAATCACGATGGTCAGTCTTGCTGGAATGCTTCGCGGGTGAAAGCGGCCAGTACTTTGGCTAGTTGGCTGGCAACTCAGCCGACAGGTCAGCAGAGCACGAAACAGCTGGTCATTGGCGATTTAAACGCTTACCGCTTTGAAGATCCGATCCGGATACTGGAGCAGGCAGGTTGGCATCATTTACCGGGTAAACAAGGAGCAGGTGACCAACCGCAGTGGTCATTTGTATTTAAAGGCCGTTCCGGCAGCTTGGATCATGCCTTAGCGAGTAAGGAGTTAGCCAGTACGTTGGTTCAATTTGAACATTGGCATATCAATGCCGATGAACCGGCAGTATTGGATTACAACACCGAGCATAAATCGGAAGCCCAGCTGAAGAACCTGTATGCACCGACGCCATTCCGATCTTCAGATCATGATCCGCTGGTGATGGATTTTAAGTTTTGAAGTCAATAACATAGCGTAATCATTGGACCGAATTGTCGGGCAGATAAGCGAAGCGCCATCTGCCATTACCGTGAAAATATGATGCACAAGGGTGGATGGCGCTGCGCTTATCCACCCTACCTTATGATTTTATTAAAAAGATAATTTCAACCACTCACCGTCATAACCGCCCGCACCATCATTGTGACCACGCACGCTACACTAAAACACCAAACAATCGACCGCAACAATGCTTTATCCATTAAATACAATAAGATATATCCAACACGGCACAATACAAACCCCCAGGCTAATGCTTGCATCAAGCCATCATAATTGCTTGCGATGAAGCAGCTCAGGATCGCTGCAAGAAACAGCTGCAGCGCTTCGAAACTGTTGTAGTGAGCGGCTGTTGCTCGTTGGCCAACGCCTTCCAGTTTGGCTTGTTGTGCTCTTGGATGATGATTGTCATATCCGCCCAACTGATGCATCGCTTTTGCAACCGGAATTTTTGCCAGGTACGGCAACATCGCAACCACCAGCAACGCCAGTAACAAGGCACTCATGGCTTCACCGCTGCAGGCTGGCACACAAAAGCCAGTTGCTTTTGATCAATGCTAAAGCTAAAACGGCTGACACTGCCATCACAGTAGTCACTCAAATCCAGCCAGCGCTGCCAACGTTTAGCTCCAGGCTGCCAGCTGAAAAGTTTTTTGCCGGCGGAGGTGATTAACAAATCACGATTCCACCAGCGCAAATCCTGGGCGGTTTCCGGCAATAACAATAGCTGTGCACTTAATTGCATATTTTGGGTTTCGTACATTCTCAGTACCAACCGGTCACCTTTTCGTTCCGTGAAATACCCTTCGTTAGTGCCGGGACGCCAGGCCAGGCCGCGGCCGATATTGCGCGCCAGCGTGGTTAATTCGCCGGTACTGTTGCGATAGGCAATTTGATGATCGGCCTCATCCTGACCCAGAATAAAAAGGAGTACATCATCCGCAGGCCCCCAAGCGTGGTAACCCACCCCGACCACATCGGGCAGTAATACCGCAGGTTTGCCATTTTGTGGTAACCGCCACAACCGTTGTTGACCATCAGCCTCGACTACGACCGCCGATAAGGCTTGCTCGGCTGGCAGAACTGTGGGGGAATACTCACTGAGTTCAGTACTTTGAAATAAGTCTAGCTGGCCACTTTTAATCTCATAACGGGCAATATCCATCTGGCTTTTGCCGCCACTGCTTTGCTCTGAGGTGAAGTACAATTCGGTCCCGGTCAGATTAAAGGTGGGTTGATTGTGATAAGCCGCGTTGGAATTCACTTTCCTGACATTCGAAACCTTACCTTGTTGTAAATCAGCCAGATAAACATCATAAGCAGGAATGACCGTAGATGTCGCAGTCACAGGATTCGCTGTGGCTTTGGCTACTTCAGCGTTGGGGCCAGTTTGCGCCAGAGCAACCGTGCTGGTCGCTGCCGCTAACATCAAAACGGAACAATAAGAAAAAGCTGACATCTGAGGTCCTTTCCAAAGAGCCGGTGGCTACTCCACCGAAAAGCGGTTGCGGAACTTTCACTTTATCCTTTATGGTAGGTTCAGGGCAATTATAGATAAGAGCAAAAATGTCAGATAAGAATCCAATTATTGCCGTGACCGGTTCCAGTGGCGCGGGCACCAGCACCACAACTAACTCATTTGCGCATATTTTCAGAAGCTTAGGTATCGATGCCGCATTAGTGGAAGGCGATTGTTTTCATCGGTTCAGTCGTCCGGAAATGGATGTCGCGGTGCGAAAAGCCAAAGAGCAAGGGAAATACATCAGCTACTTTGGTGCTGAAGCCAATGACTTTGGCGCCCTGGAAAATTGTTTTGCTCATTATGCTGAACACGGGATCTCCAAGGTCCGTCGTTATCTGCATACCTTTGACGAAGCCGTTCCCTACAACCAACTGCCCGGCACTTTTACGCCCTGGCAGGACCTAAGACCCGATACTGATTTACTGTTTTATGAAGGATTGCATGGCGGGGTGGTCACTGAAGACCACAACGTAGCACAGCACGTCGATTTGCTGATCGGCATGGTGCCTATTGTGAACTTAGAGTGGATCCAAAAAATTATCCGCGACACCTCCGAGCGTGGTCATTCCCGTGAAGCGGTTCAAGCGAGCATCGTGCGGAGCATGGACGATTACATCAATCACATAACACCGCAGTTTTCCCGCACTCATATCAATTTCCAGCGGGTTCCCACCGTGGACACCTCAAACCCGTTTAGTGCCAAAGATATTCCTTCACTCGATGAGAGTTTTGTGGTGATCCGCTTTCGCGGCATCAAACATGTCGATTTCCCCTATTATCTGCAGATGATCAACGGGTCTTTCATGTCGCGGGTCAACACTTTAGTGGTGCCAGGTGGCAAGATGGGGCTTGCGATGGAGCTGATTTTAACGCCACTGATTGAAGAGCTGATGCTCAAACGCCGCCAAGCTCGTGGCCAAATCAACTGGCTGGAATAATCCTAAACCGTCGGGGTCAGAGTCGCACTCTGACCCCGGGGGTGTCAGTCAAGTTCCGGTAAATTGCGGCCGTAGAAAATTTCCCGTATTTCCCGCTTCACCTTTTTGCTGATATCTTTTTGTTCAGCCGGGTTGAGCGAATCGCTGCCTGCTCCAAATAAATAGTTATCTAAATCAAACTCTTTGAGCATCATTTTCGTGTGAAACAAATTTTCCTGATAAACATTCACATCGACCATTTGAAAGGCATTTTTGGTTTGTTCATCCATAAAGTTCTGGATGGAATGGATCGGATGGTCGATGTAATGCTTCACACCATTGACATCACGGGTAAAACCCCGCACCCGATAATCGATGGTAACGATATCGGACTCAAAACTATGGATCAGGAAATTCAGCGCTTTTAGCGGCGAAATCACGCCGCAGGTTGAAACTTCAATATCGGCTCGGAAGGTACAAATACCGCCGTGCGGATGATGCTCCGGATAGGTATGCACACAAATATGGCTTTTATCCAAATGAGCAACTACTGCATCTGGTAAAGGCCCTGGCTGTTCTGCGGTTGCCGAACTATCGCCCGGATTTTCAATCGGTTCTTCGCAGACTAAAATGGTGACACTTGCACCTTGGGGATCATAATCCTGGCGCGCCACATTCAGAATATTCGCACCGATTATATCCACCACTTCACTTAGAATATCCGTCAATCGGTCAGCATTGTATTGCTCATCAATGTACGAGATATACTCCTGGCGATGTTGCTCAGTCGGAGCGTAACAAATATCGTAAATGCTGAAACTTAAGCTTTTGGTTAAATTGTTAAAGCCATGCAGCTTCAATTTTTCAAAAGGTTTTACCACAATATGCGCTCTCCACTGCCATGCTCTGACGAGTCCGGGCAGTTTCTAATCATCAAAATAAACGTCGTAACTCTTAGCCTGCAGGTTTGACTTGTGAGGCATGGACACTGAAGGAGTGGGTCACTGTCATCGCCTGCTGCAGCATGATCGACACGGAACAGTATTTTTCTGCCGATAAATTCACCGCACGCTCCACGTGCTTTTCACTGACATCAAAACCTGTTACTTCAAAATGTAGATGAATTTTACTGAATACGCGCGGAACCGTATCCACCCGCTCTCCCGTGAGAACCACCCGACAATCAGTCACCTGTTGCTTGGCTTTTTGTAAAATGCTGACTACGTCAACAGAAGAACAAGCACCAGCAGCCATCAACAGCGTTTCCATTGGTGTCGGAGCAACTCCATGCTCTTTGTCCGAATCGAACACCACTGCATGACCACTGCCAGAGCGACCGATAAAGCTGCTGTCGCCAGTCCAGGAAACAGTCGCGTGAAGTTGGTTATCGCCTGCCATCAGAATACTCCCAGAAAATTTGAGAAATTGCCTCGCCCGGCAAAATGTAGGTGGCATTCTATAAAAAATGCCCGGCTGAGGATAGACCCAATAGGGAAATGCGCTAGGATCCCGGCGACAATTACTCTGTCACGCGAGTGATTTGAATACAGATCTAATCCATTAAATGGGCGATCGCGGTATCAAACAGATTTTTGATCAGTAATGCCACTTCATTGATCAGTTCGATTTGTTCAGCAGTCGCAGGCCGGTCTAACACAGACGCCAGCACTTCCTGAAAATCATACATAATTCCATCGACTTCGCGGATAATTTGACTGCGGTGTATGGTTTCAAGCTCGGTATGTTGAGTGCAGAGCAGAATAATTTGCTCAGCAATTTGCTCTTCAATAATAACGCCGAGCGTCTTATTGTCGCTGGTTTGGGTGCCGGCCTGCTCAAATAACGCCAGGTGCTCCGTTAAAAACTGGATTAGGTGCTCGTAGCCGGGTTTATCTGTGACCATGGTGAAAACCAAAAACCGTTATAACCAGAAGGTAGACAAATCTGCCACAGAACGGGAAGCAGGGTAAAGCTTTGTCTGAAAATATTTTATGTCAATTGCCCGCTGCACTGCCTTTGCTTGTTATTCGCAAAGGCAGTGTGCTCCCTGCCCTATAGCAGTTGCCTTGGAGTGAGCGTTAAAACTGCAGCCCGGGCGATAACTGAGCCGGAAGTTCCAAAGTTGGCAACTCCACCGAGGCGACCGGATAGGCGCAGTAGTCGGCAGCATAATAGGCGCTGGCACGATGATTACCACTACCGCCAATTCCGCCAAATGGCGCCGCCGAACTGGCGCCGGTGATAGGCCGGTTCCAGTTGACGATTCCGGCACGGATACGTCGGAAGAACTGTTGATATAAAGCTTCGTTGTCTGACAACAGGCCCGCAGATAACCCGAAGCTGGTCCGGTTAGCAGCCTCAATTGCGGCGTCAAAATCCGTAAAACGAAAGACTTTTAACAAAGGTCCAAAATGTTCTTCATCTGGCAGAGGCAGAGCCTGAGTGCAATCAATAATGCCCGGAGTTAATAGACCGGTTCCCTCTGCCAACAGCTGCATAGGTAATAATAACTCCCCACCCAGGGCCACTAACTGTTGCTGCACCGCTAACATGCCAAGCGCCACTTTGTTGGAAATCATCGCCCCGATAAACGGCTGTTCGTCAGCATCATACAAACCGACTTTCAACTGACGGCTGACCTCGAGCAAGCGGGCCAGCACCGCATCGCCCTCAGGATTTGCCGGTAGATACAACCGACGGGCACAGGTACAACGCTGTCCGGCCGAGATAAATGCCGACTGGATAATATCGTGTACCGCTGCATCGATATTGGCGACTTCTGTGACGATAAGCGGGTTATTGCCGCCCATCTCCAGCGCCAGAATTTTATCTGGCCGGCCTGAGAATTGCTGATGTAAAAAGTGCCCTGTGCGCGAACTGCCGGTAAAAAACAAGCCATCTAACTCCGGATGGGCGGCGACCGCTTTCCCCGTAGCAACCTCACCTTGCAGCAGATTCAGCACGCCAGGTGGTAAACCAGCCTCCTGCCATAACTTGACGGTGACTTCCGCTACTTTTGGCGTCATTTCACTGGGTTTAAACACCACGGTATTGCCCGCCAATAACGCAGGAACGATATGGCCGTTCGGCAAATGTCCCGGGAAATTATAAGGCCCGAACACTGCGACAACGCCATGCGGCTTGTGCCGGATGAACGATCGCCCCTGTGGCATTGGGTTTTCTTTTTCGCCGGTTCTCTCCTGATAAGCACGAATGGATATATCAATCTTACCAATCATCGCCGCCACTTCAGTGCGGGTTTCCCACAACGGCTTGCCGGTGTCCTCGGCGATCGTCAGTGCCAATGCTTCTTTATGCTCAGTAAGTTTGGCAGCAAAGGCTTGCACAAGCGCCGCCCGCTGCGCAAAAGATTGGTCAGCCCAACTTTCAAAGGCTTGTCGCGCCGCTTTAAATGCAGCATCCACTTGCTGTTCATCGGCGGCCTGACCTTGCCAAATCACCTGGTTCTTGGCTGGATCTACCGACGTGAAAAGAGCGCCCTGACCTGGTTGCCACTGGCCATTTATAAATTGCGTTGTCATCTGTAAGTCCTGAAATGAATTAAGTTGCATCCATGATGCGATTCCCGCCCGCTGCTGCCGCAAAGTTGCAACTTACAGCCGCGCCAAACGTACCCAGTCACCATCCTGCACGAACAGGGCAGCAGCGAGATCCGGTGGCAAATTCACTTCTTCACTGGTTTCGCTGACATGCAAATGTGCCCAACTGGCACGGAAATTTTTCCGATCACTATTACAAATCAAATAAGGTTGTCCACCGCTCACATCAGCAACCCGCACTTGTAACCGGCGGCTGTTGCGTGCAGTCCTGATATGCTCAAGCTTGGCTTCAACCGTTGGGCCGGCGTCGAAGATATCGACATAACCGGTGGTGGAAAAACCTTCAGATTGCAACAAAGCCAGGGCGGGTTTGGTTTTATCGTGCACCTGGCCAATCACGGCCTGCGCTTCTTTACTGAGCAAACTGACGTAAATTGGATATTTCGGCATCAGCTCGGCAATAAACACTTTTTGCCCGATGCCGGTCAAATAGTCGGCTGTTGGGAAATCGACTGAGAAAAAATGCTCTTCCAGCCACTGCCAGAATGGCGAATTTCCAGCCTCGTCAGAAACGCCCCGCATTTCGGCAATCACCCGATCTGCAAACCGCGCACGAAATTCCGCCATAAACAAAAACCTGAAACGGGACAACAACTTGCCATTATGTTTCAGCCGGCGTTGTTCGCGTAGGAATAAAGTGCATAATTCGGTAGCACCGGTGTAATCATTGCACAGGGTCAGAATATCCACGGTGTTGTAGACCCCAAGCGCCCTTGAGGTATGCACCACCTTCCCCAAATGATAATGATAGAAGGCATCATCAAGCCCGACCGCGGCTTCAATAGCGCTGGTGCCGCAGATAAAGCCGGTATCGGTATCCTCCAGGACAAATAAATAACCTTCGTCACCGGGCTTGCTGACTTCTTTCGCAAATGAGGCTTCGGAGCGATTAATTTTGCGCTGCAACAATTCGTCGTTGACCGGCAAAGAGGTAAAACCGTGGCCGGATTCGACTGCCATATCGTATAAGGCAGGATAATCTTCGGCGCGGATTGGGCGAATCACCATCATCGTCGCTTACTCCAGAGTAGTGGCGGGTGCTTCAAACCCGCCGATTTGTTTTTTTGCTGTGATTTTTATTGCTTGTTTTTTTAATGCTGTTTGTTGACTGATGCCCGCTACCGGTATCCCGGAGCGAACATCTTAGCCATGCACCACTTTGGCTACGGCCTGTTCAAAGCGAGCCATGCCCTCAAGAATATCAGCGTCAGGGATCACCAGACTTGGTGCAAATCGCACGACATCAGTGCCAGCCATCAACACAAATAAGCCCAGATCGGCGCTTGCAAGAAGGAAATCGCGCGAGCGGCCTTTGTATTTTTCGTTTAATGCGGCGCCAAGCAGCATGCCCTGGCCGCGCACTGCACTAAACACATCATATTTGGCATTAATTTTTGCCAGCTCCTGCCGGAATAATTGTTCTTTGTGAACGACACCAGCTAAAACTTCCGGTGTGTTGATCGTGTCTAATGCCGCCTCAGCCACCGCACAACCGAGCGGGTTCCCACCATAAGTTGAACCATGAGTTCCTACTTTTAAATGCGCGGCAATCGCAGTTGTGGTCAGCATCGCGCCAATCGGAAAACCGCCGCCCAGCGATTTCGCTGTGGTCAGAATGTCCGGTACCACTCCATATTGCATGTAAGCGTATAAATGACCAGTACGACCAACGCCGGTTTGAACTTCGTCAAAAATCAATAACGCCTGATGCGCATCACACAGCTCGCGTACACCTTGAATAAAATCCGCTGTGGCAGGAATAATACCGCCCTCGCCCTGGATCGGTTCCATAATGACGGCGCAGGTGTTCGCAGAAATTAACGCTTTGAGGCTTTCCAGATTATTAAATTCGGCATGATGAATAGCCCCGGGTTTGGGGCCGAAACCATCAGAGTAAGCCGCCTGCCCCCCTACGGTGACCGTGAAAAAAGTACGGCCATGAAAGCTTTTACCAAAAGAAATAATGTCTTGTTTATGTTCACCATAAACATCAAGCGCATAACGACGCGCCAGTTTCAACGCACCTTCGTTAGCTTCAGCGCCAGAGTTGGCAAAATAAACTTTTTCGGCAAAAGTGCTATCGACCAGTTTTTTCGCCAGTCGGAGTGCCGGTTCATTTGTCATTACGTTACTCAGATGCCAGAGTTTATTTGCTTGAGTCGTTAAGGCATTAACCAGCGCCGGATGACAATGCCCCAAACAGTTCACCGCAATACCACCGGCAAAATCGACGTACTCACGATCGTTCTGATCCCATACCCGTGACCCTGAGCCACGCACTGGAATCAAATTTGCCGGTGCATAGTTTGGCACCATCACCTCGTCGAATAACGCACGATTAACGATAAATTGTTCAGACATTCTGTTCTCCTCAGACAACTGATGATGGGTGGTTGGCCGCCACACCCCTGGTCAGCCAGGCGCACCCTAGCCGATGTTTTTTTGTGCAGATTGGCATTTATTATTGCAGAATAAAAATCGAAAGTCTTGAGCGAAAATCGGTAAAACTCAAGAAAATCAAGGCTTGCAGATAGATTTGCAGAAGCAATGAATAACTAAGCAGTGGTTTAAAAAGTACGGGGAACGCCCGTAGCTCAGGCATGCAACCAGCCAATTTGCCGTTGAAAAGCCACTCGCTGATTGCATGAATATCGGAAAAAAAATTGCAGATTATTCTAAATCGAGCTTATCAAGCCGGGTATTTTGCAAAATATGCAGATAATCTTCACGTAATTGCACTTCTTGCCGCCATTGTTGATCTTCGGCATCAGTGAGCAATTTCGCTTTGCGCAGTGTTTGCGATTGTGCAAAATATTCGGCCTGGTGCAACAAACGGGTCAGTTGATTGGCGCCTTGATAACTAACACCTTCAGCGAGTTGATCAAGTGTATTCCCAAGCGGGATCCGTTTTAGTTGCCATTTAGAAACCAGGTCGGCGCTGATAATTGCAGCAAACTCGGCAAAACAACTCGTCAGGAAACTGGCGTCGGCATCCAGGCTGTCCAGCGCGTCGGTCAGCACCGTATCCCGGGCATCTCTGGCTTGCAGAAGTGCCGCTTGTTTAGTTTGCTGATAAGTCCTTAAATAAGTTCGGGTCACCACAAAGTAACCGAGACTATTAAATAAACCAGCACAAAAAGCCACGAACTGATTATCACCGGTTTCCTCGGCCAGCCGCTGCGAGGCAATCGCAACCGCCAAACTATACTCCCAAATATTCGCTTTAAAGCCGGTAAAGGGGTCGGTAGAGTGCGGCAAACAACGTCTGAGTCCGAACACCGGGATCACTTGTTTTAACGATTCGATGCCAATCATACCCAGTGCTGTTTTCACTTCTTTTACGTAGTTACCTGAGGAGCTTTTTTTACGGTAGTTCGGTTGATTGACCAGCTTCAACAGATCTTCCTTCAACCAATCGACTTGACTCACTAAAGCTTCAAGCTGACTCAGGGTGACCGCTCTGGCGCTCAATGCATCCAGCACCTGTGGGAAGCCTTCGGCTAGACTAAATACGGTACTGGCGATAGTCTCAAAGCGGCCAAGCTTCAGAAAAAGTTCTTCTGCTACCTGATCATGTAAATGGGCTTGGGTAAATTCAAGGAACTGCTGTTTGGCTGCCTCACCGGCCTGGCGATTTTGTTGTGCTTGCTGCTCGATAGCCAATAAAGTGCGCTTGGTGTCAGGCTGTTGCTGCTGACGTTGGCCGGCTTTCACACCAAACCGTGTTTGGTCAGGTTTAACCTCCAGGACAAAATCAAAAAATCTTTGTTGTAATACCACTGCAATCGACATGCTATCTTAGGTTCCCAAATTCTTCAGCTAAGGCAGTGTGCGATTTGGATGTTCAGCTGTCAACCGCAGCTGGCGCAGCAGTGGCGGTCAGGGCTAAAAAATTTGCCAGTAATTGGTGGCCTTGTTCAGTCAGGATCGCTTCTGGATGGAATTGCACGCCGTGCAGCGGTAAAGTCCGATGGGCAAGTCCCATAATTTCGTCGACCTGGCCGTCTGGGTGCTCAGTCCAGGCTGTGATGACAAAATCAGTTGGCAACTGCGCCTTAGACACCACCAGCGAATGATAGCGGGTCACACTTAATGGTAGATTTAGACCGCTAAACACTGACCTATTGTTATGTTTAATCAAAGAGTTTTTGCCATGCATGACCTGCCTGGCACGCACCACTTGCCCACCAAAGGCTTGAGCCATAGCCTGATGGCCGAGGCAGACGCCCAGCATGGGGATCCGTCCGGCAAACTCCCGGATTGCGGCCACCGAAATCCCGGCTTGATCGGGACTGCAAGGCCCTGGCGAAATCACCAAATATTGCGGCGCGAGTGCTGCGATCTCAGCCAGCGAAATATCATCATTGCGTTTGACCACGACCTCTTGCCCCAACTCAGCAAAATACTGCACCAGGTTGTAGGTAAAGGAATCGTAGTTATCGATCATCAGCAGCATGCATAACCCTTGTTTTGCAAAATCAAATTCAGCCAGCGCAGCGGATGCAGTATGTCCGTGACTTTTCAGAACCCGCGCCTGGTTGAGGCCGCTGCATTCTACTGAAAAGCAGCAATCAATGCATCGTCTTCGGCCTCGCAGTTATTTATCCGGGACGCAGTCAGAATTCGCCTGCTGACATCAGCAACCCAAATAAAAAAATCCCGCATCATGCAGGATTTTTTCACTCGCCAATCAAAAATCGGCTTAAATCGCAGGCAAATCGGTCATTGGCCAGCGTGGTGTGACACCAATGCTTAAATCCTGCTGCTGACCGGCATTCAATCGCTGATAGCCGGCAAAAGCAATCATAGCGCCGTTGTCAGTGCAAAATTCTTTGCGTGGATAAAACACTTCACCTTTCATTTTAGTCAGCAGCAGCTGTAATTGTTCCCGCAATGAGGTATTGGCACTTACACCGCCGGCCACCACGAGTCTGTTTAAACCGGTTTCAATTAATGCACGCTGACATTTAAACACCAGGGTATCCACCACCGCTTGTTGGAATGACGCAGCAATATCTGCCTGGACCTGTGGGGTGTTGCCTTGCGCTGCGATCACATTGGAGGCCGCTGTTTTTAAACCACTAAAACTAAAATCCAGCCCAGGTCTGTCGGTCATTGGACGTGGAAACTTATATTTTTTGGCATCACCGCTTACCGCCAGCTTAGCTAGCAGCGGACCGCCAGGATAATCAAGCCCCATCAATTTTGCAGTTTTATCAAAGGCTTCACCTGCGGCGTCGTCCACAGATTCACCCAGCAGCTGGTATTGACCGATCCCATCAACCCGCACCAGCTGCGTGTGCCCACCAGAAACGAGCAAAGCAATAAATGGAAATTGCGGCGCATGAGCTTCCAACATAGGAGCCAGCAAATGCCCCTCCATATGATGTACAGCCAGCGCCGGCTTGCCCCACGCCATTGCAAGACTACGACCAATGGATGCACCGACCAATAAGGCCCCGGACAAGCCCGGACCGGCCGTGTAAGCAACACCATCGATACTCTCGGCACTGACGCCCGCTTGTTGCAAAGCCTCCTTAATTAAGGGGAGTGTTTTGCGGATATGGTCACGGGATGCCAACTCCGGCACGACTCCGCCGTAGTCCGCATGAATTGCAATTTGAGAATATAAAACGTGACTTAACAGCCCTTTTTCGCCATCATAAATCGCGATTCCGGTTTCGTCACAAGACGTTTCTATACCTAAAACCCGCATTTTTTACCCTCACTACCCAGCGCTAAGCCGCGAATTGTAACGGGATCCAGCGCACAGAGCCAGCAAAGCATATAATTGCTTTACTTTAGCCGTCGCTTTTGAGTAAAATGCCGCACCAAATTTAAACGTATTGGTTAGCCGCTGGCCAGAACGCGGTATCCAGATAAACCGAGGTGAGATTTTAATGCCTGTTGTTAAAGTTAAAGAAAACGAACCATTTGACGTAGCATTACGTCGTTTCAAACGTTCATGCGAAAAAGCAGGCGTGTTGGCTGATGTTCGTGCGAAAGAATTCTTCGAGAAGCCAACTTGGGTTCGTAAGCGTAAGAAAGCGGCTGCTGTTAAGCGCCACATGAAAAAGCTTTCTCGCGAAAACGCTCGTCGTATCAAGCTTTACTAAGACCGCATTCCTCAGATGGCTCTGCTCGAGCAACTTCAGGAAGCACAAAAAGACGCAATGCGTGCCAAAGACAAATTGCGTCTGAATACCATCAGGATGGCCCTGGCAGAAGTGAAACAGCGCCAGATCGACCATCAAATGCAACCTGACGATGCCAATATCCTTGCAATTTTGACCAAAATGGCCAAACAACGCACTGAGTCTGCGAATCAGTACACTGCAGGCGGCAGAAATGATTTGGCAGAAATTGAGCTATCTGAAATTGCGATCATTGAGCAGTTTTTACCGCAAGCCTTAACTCAGGCAGAGCTGGATAATTTGCTAACACAAGCAATGACTGCCACAGCAGCCAGCTCAATGCAGGACATGGCGAAAGTTATGGCCTGGTTAAAACCTCAGGTTCAGGGTCGCACCGATATGGGCGCACTCAGTGCTCTGGTGAAAAACCGGCTGAACTAAAAGCGTATATACCCAAAATCATTGAAGATCCGGGTAGGCGGCAACTGATAGAATCCACAGGAGTATAGTGAACTATGCGACTGCGGTGAGTGAAGGCCGCCAACAACCCCGAATCTTCAAGGATGACGGGTAATCGCTGTTAAACTGCACGCCGTGCCTTTGCGCACGGTTTGTCTTTTTCTGAAATGAGCATTTTTTAGCAGAAGGAAAAAGGTGGCAGGACAAATCCCAAGACCCTTTATCGATGACTTGTTAGCGCGAACTGACATCGTCGAACTGATTGATTTACGGGTACCGTTAAAAAAAGCCGGTAAAAACTATACCGCTTGCTGCCCTTTCCATAACGAAAAATCACCTTCTTTTACTGTGAGTGCCGACAAGCAGTTTTATCATTGCTTTGGCTGTGGCGCTCATGGCAACGCCATTAGTTTTATGATGGCATTTGAACAACTGGAATTTGTGGAAGCCATCGAAGAGCTTGCCAAAATTCACCACCTTGAAGTGCCGCGGGAAGCTGGCCATAAAGCAAAAGCTTACGTGCAAGGCAGCGCTGACGACTACAGTCAGATGCAAAAGGCAACGCAGATTTACCGACAGCAATTAAGTCAGCATTCACATGCAGCAGCTTATGTTACAAAGCGCGGTCTCTCCGCTGAAACGCTCGAAAAATACGGTATCGGTTATGCTCCCGATAGCTGGGATTTGTTGCTCAAGCAGCTTGGCGCGAATAAAGCCGCCCGTGACCAGTTATTTGAATTGAAGTTGACCAACCGGAATGAGAATGGCCGCGAATATGATTTTTTCCGCGACCGGATTATGTTTCCAATCCGGGATAAACGTGGCAGGGTCATCGGTTTTGGCGGCAGGGTTTTGGGGGACGGCACCCCGAAGTATCTAAACTCGCCGGAAACCAGACTATTTCACAAAGGTCGTGAACTTTACGGTCTTTATGAAGCGAGGCAACAACAGGATCGATTAGAGCGGCTGTTGGTGGTTGAAGGGTATATGGATGTCGTGGCGCTGTCAGAGCAAGGAATTCCCTTTGCTGTTGCCTGTCTTGGAACTGCGACCACTGCAGATCATATGCAAACCATGTTCAGGTTTTGCCGTAAAGTGATTTGTTGTTACGACGGTGACCGGGCAGGCCGTGATGCCGCATGGCGCGCTCTGCAAAGCGCTTTACCGCAGTTGAAAGACGGCGTCGAACTGAATTTTGTCTTTTTGCCTGATGGTGAAGATCCGGACTCGCTGGTACAAAAAGAAGGTAAAGAAGCATTTTTAGCCAGGCTCGATCAGGCAATTCCTTTAAGCAATTATTTATTTGACCACTTGTTACAAGAGCTGGATGTGTCCAGCGATGCCGGAAAATCCGGTTTATGGGTCAAAGCCAATGACATGATAGCGTCTATCCCGAGTGAATTTTACCGGGAACTCTTGCAGGAAAAATTGGCTAATCTGGTGGGGAGATCGCGTCAATCAAGTACTAAGGTCGCGAGTGGCAAAACGGCCACTTTGCCGGTAAAAACCACTAAAATTACCCCGATGCGCCGGGCGGTTGCCTTGTTATTGCAGTATCCGCAATTGGCAAAGGTGATGCCACATGCACCGGAATTGGCGCAGGCAAATTTACCAGGCGTGGCTTTGTTACTGGCGATTCAACAGCATTTGATAGAAAAACCGCAACTGACCACAGCCCAGCTGTTGGAATATTGGCGGGAGTTACCGGAGTACAACATTCTGAGTAAATTGGCGTTATGGGACCATCAGGTCGCAGAAGAGCAGTTAACTCAGGAGTTTTTAGATACGTTTCGTTCGATCGAAGACCAATATTTACAGCAGCGCCTTGAATCATTACAACGCAAGGACCAGTTAAGTAAATTATCGGTGGCAGAGCGACACGAATACGCCATGCTGTTGAAAGCATTCAAGAGCAAATAACTGCAGATGAGCTCAGGCTGCTGGCTAGAAAAGCCGCGCTTTGTTATACTCGCTTATTCGCATTTTTGAAATTTAACATATTTGGGTGGAAGAGCAGCCTCTATGGAGCATAATCCTCAGTCGCAATTAAAACTCCTTATCTTAAAAGGTAAAGAGCAAGGTTATTTAACTTTTGCCGAAGTAAACGATCACCTTCCACAAGATATCATCGACTCTGATCAGATCGAAGATATCATCCGCATGATTAACGACATGGGGATTCAGGTGTTTGAAACAGCACCTGACGCTGACGACTTGATTATGTCTGACGCGGCACCGGATGAAGACGCTGCCGAAGAAGCCGCACAGGCTTTGGTGAGTGTTGATAAAGAACTGGGTCGCACCACCGATCCGGTCCGGATGTATATGCGCGAAATGGGCACCGTTGAACTGCTGACCCGTGAAGGCGAAATCGATATCGCCAAACGGATTGAAGAAGGCATCAACCAGGTTCAGACTTCGGTTGCTGAGTACCCGGAAGCCATTACCTATCTGCTTGAACAATGGGATAAATTTGAAGCTGAAGAAATTCGCTTAAGCGATATCGTTTCAGCCTTCATCGACCCAAATGAAATTGATGACGTCGCGCCTTCAGCCACCCATATTGGTTCTGATGTACCGGAAGAAGAGTTGGCCGATGAAGATGCCGATTTAACCGGTGATGACGAAGAAGAAGATGGTGACTCGGAAGAAGCCGACACTGGCCCGGATCCGGAAGTTGCCAAAATCAAATTCGGCGAACTGCGCACCCAATATGAAGTCACTCGCAACTCAATTACCAGTAATGGCCGCGAACATGCGACCACCAAAGCTGAAATTGAAAAACTGAGCGAGGTCTTCCGCTGTTTCCGTCTGGTACCAAAACAGTTTGATCGTCTGGTCAAAAACATGCGTGAAATGATGGATCGCGTCCGCGTCCAGGAACGCATCGTGATGAAAAACTGCGTTGAATACGCCAAAATGCCGAAGAAAAATTTCTTAAAAGCATTTACCGGCAACGAAAATAGTAGTGCCTGGATTGACGCTGAAATCGCCGCTAATAAGCCTTATTCGCCGAAACTGAGCGACTTGCGCGAAGAACTGGTGCGTTCAACCGAGAAACTTCGCAAAATTGAAGAAGAAACCGGCCTGTCGATTTTTAAAATCAAAGACATTAACCGCCGGATGTCAATTGGCGAAGCCAAAGCTCGCCGCGCCAAGAAAGAGATGGTGGAAGCCAACTTACGTCTGGTAATTTCAATTGCGAAGAAGTACACCAACCGTGGTCTGCAGTTCCTTGATTTAATTCAGGAAGGCAACATTGGTCTGATGAAAGCCGTGGATAAATTTGAATACCGTCGTGGTTATAAGTTTTCCACTTACGCCACCTGGTGGATCCGGCAGGCCATCACCCGTTCAATCGCCGACCAGGCTCGCACCATCCGTATTCCGGTGCATATGATTGAGACCATCAACAAGCTGAACCGTATTTCGCGGCAGATGCTGCAGGAGATGGGGCGCGAACCTTCGCCGGAAGAATTGTCTGAGCGGATGGGCATGCCGGAAGATAAAATCCGCAAAGTGCTGAAAATCGCCAAAGAGCCAATTTCGATGGAAACCCCGATTGGCGACGACGAAGATTCGCATCTGGGCGACTTTATCGAAGACAGTGGCTCGGAATCGCCACTGGATTCAGCAACGATGGAAAGCTTAAAAGCTGCCACCAACGAGGTCTTAGCTGGCCTGACGGCCCGCGAAGCGAAAGTTCTGCGGATGCGTTTTGGTATCGACATGAACACCGACCATACGCTGGAAGAAGTGGGCAAACAATTTGATGTCACCCGTGAGCGGATCCGTCAAATCGAAGCGAAAGCGCTGCGCAAGCTGCGTCACCCTTCCCGTTCAGAAGTATTAAAAAGCTTCCTCGACGAGTAGTTATTCCCAGGTGAGATGAGTATTTAAAAAGCGCCTACTTTTGGCGCTTTTTTATTTTCAGCTTGCAAAGCAATCTGATCAAACATGGCAAAGTCGAGATCCTCGCCCTGAGTTTTTCAGGATGCTCGCCCTTGCAATTGCAGTGCTTAGCACTAAGCGTCTAAAAAACCAGCAATTGACCGGGGAAAGGCCGCGACAGCAAGTGACAATGCTCGGAAAAATTCTTATACTGCGTGCGTTTTATTGCACTGTGTTTTCGCAACGGCATCAAACACGGCCCTATAGCTCAGTTGGTTAGAGCGCTCGACTCATAATCGATCGGTCCCTGGTTCAAGTCCAGGTGGGGCCACCATTTAAATCAATCACTTATCACTTACGTGTTGTTTTAAATCCCAATAAAAAAATCTGCGGATCGGTAGCGGATCGGAATTAAGATTTTTTCTATCTTTAGCTTCTTTAGCAATCCCTTATCGGGGTTCTTAAAATACCCTCCAACTTGCCTTTTATAGTCGGGAAATTCTCTATTTTTAGGGTATGCCTGAAAATCAACAAATCCATGTTCAAGTATTGAGGCCAACGCCTGAGTCACGGCACCTGCAATGCTGCTGACAATCGATTTCACAAAACTTTCCAACGCACTTTTTCTGCTGCCAAACCGCTAGATTCTGCCGTTTATTCGATTGCGGTACTTAATCCTCCAAACTGCCTGCAAACTCCCCAAATCAACCACCAAATGGAGTATCCCATGCTGCAATCTTCTCAGATTTTTAATCAAACGAACCTCAATATCGTATTGGTCTGCGCACTCGCGGCGCTCACCATCAAGACCCAATGGCTGCCAAGTGATAGCAGCACCGTCCGTGAACTCAATGTGCAGCGGATTAATGTCATGGAACCGAGCGGTCATCCCCGACTGGTGATTGCCAACACCAGCCACTCACCAAAAGCGATTAAAGAAGGCAAAGCGTTTTTTGACCCAGGCCCGCGGCCGGGCATGATTTTTTACAACGATGAAGGATCCGAAAACGGCGGCTTTGTGTTCCGTGGCAAAAAAGTCGGCGATAAAGTAGAGCACGGCCTGCACTTGTCTTTTGACCGGTACAATCAGGATCAAAGCCTGGCTCTGCAACATATCGAGCAGGACAATATGCTGATCAGCGGCCTGAATATCATCGACCGCCCGACTTATCCGGTTGATGACTATATGACCTTGATGTTTGCTGCAGACAAAGGTGATACCGCTGCCGCCGCTAAAATAAAAGAACTGGAGCTGCAGCATCCGGATATTCATGGGCAACGCCGGGCGTTTTATGGCACATTAAACAAAAAAGCCATGTTACAACTAAATGATCCACAAGGTAAAAAGCGAATCGAAATGGCAGTTGATACCGATGGCAAACCCCAACTGGTGTTTTATGCGGAAGATGGGACTGAACTGATGCGCCTGCCAGAGGCGGTACAAACCAAATGAAAACACAGCTGAAAACTTTTGCAGTATTGCTGCTATTTTCCTACGCACTGATGTTGTATCTGGCGCTGTTACAGACAGCGCCTGGGCAGCAGCTGCAGTTTCATGCTGATGCGCCGGTCTGGCTCACTCTGCAAGCGATGCTTGCCTTATGGTTAAGCCGGAAAATAGACAAGCGACTTTGGGCGACCCGCCAGCCGAGCTCGCTGCTGGCGCGTTACAGCCAAAGTTTTAGCCTGAGTCTGCTGCTGTTTGTATCGCTGATGACTTTGCTGCAACTGCTCATCGATATCGCGTCACCACAACAGTTGAGCGGGCAACAGTATTTACGTGTCAGTTTGATGTATGTATTGGTGCACAGCTTGATTGTCGGGGCAGATTTGTTATGGCAGGCACTCAAAAATCAGCAACAACAGCAACTTGAGTTGCTGAAAATTGAGCAGCAACGGCAAGCCTACAGACTGCAATTACTGCAGCAACAACTAGATCCGCACTTTTTATTTAATAATCTCAATGTGTTGTCGGTATTAATTCATAAAAATGCCGAGCAGGCCGAGCAATTTTTAGACCTGTTCGCTGATATTTACCGTTATCAGTTGCAACAAGGCAGCAAAACTCTGGTGACGCTGGCCGAAGAGCTGACATTTGCCAGCCAGTATCTCGGTTTGCTGGCTCAGCGTTTTCCACATAGCTTTTATCTGCAGAATAAGGTGCAGCCCGAGCAGGCAGCACACTTACAGCTGGTGCCTTGCTGCCTGCAATTATTGCTGGAAAACGCGGTGAAACATAATAGTGCATCCGCCAGCGAGCCTCTGGACATTTGCATTGAAGTGCAGCATGAACAATTGGTTGTGTGCAACGCCCTGCGTCCAAAAGCCTTTGCACAGCCAGGTACCGGTACTGGTTTGGCCAACCTGACAGAACGTTGCCAAGCTGTGCTCGGACGACCATTGGAGATTGTGCAAAACGACCAATTTACGGTGCGGGTGCCAGTGCAACCCCACTCAACAGGAAACGACCAACACCCATGAAAGTTCTGATTATTGAAGATGAAGCCTTGGCGGCGGAGAAACTGAGTGGTTATTTATATCGCCATCAGCCTGCAGTCGAGCTTGCCGCGACATTAAGCAGTGTGGCAGAAGTGCTGGCATTTTTTCGCGAACCGCGGGCGCTGGATTTGATTTTCTCTGATGTTGAGCTCACCGACGGTCAGGTCTTTAGTGCTTTAGAGCAACTGGATTTACCTTGTCCGGTCCTTTTTACCACCGCGTATGATCATTATTGGATGCAAGTGTTTCAGTATCAGGCGGTTGATTACCTGTTAAAACCATTTTCATACAGCCGTTTTGCTGAGGCGATGCTGAATTTCGAGCAGCTCAAGCATAAACTGCAGATGCCGGTTGCAACTCAATCCGGTGACCAGCGCAGCTATAAAAAACGGTTTTTATTGCGCAAAGGCCAGAGCCTGGCCATTTTACCGGTCACTGATATTTTGCTGATCCGCGCCGCCAACGGGGTACTACTGGCAACAGATATCCAGCAGCAAGTGCATATTCTGACGGAAACAAACCTGGGCGACATTGAAAACCAACTCGACCCTGATGTTTTTTTCCGGGTGAACCGCAGTGATATTATTCATCTCAACAGTATTGTCAGAGTGGAGCCTTTTAACAAAGAAACCGTCGCGGTGGTAGTAAGTTGCGAACAGGCACCTGTGCTTAGCAGCAAAACCCGCACTGCTTTGTTTCGAAGGTGGCTCAATCAATAGCGACAACGACACTCTGGGTGACCACAAGCGCAGCGATTTCATCCAACCGGCTTTTGCAGCTGCATCGCATACCGATCTGGATCGGTCAGTGTCTGCACTTTCAATGCTTTTTCAAACACTTGTAATGGTGTCATGGCGCTGACCACCTCCTGCGGTTGCACTTCGGCAGTGGCCTGCGGTAAAGCCCGGATCACTCCGGAAATCGACGATAGTTTGCGAAAGGTGTCAAACCAGAATGGCCCTCCGAGGCCCACCAATAAACCAGAAAAAATCACCAGCGCCATGCGCTCTAGTAATTCAGGAAACTGCTGCGGCCAGGGCGCGCCTATTGGAATAGCGGCGTTTTGTAACAGATCCAGCGATTGCTGCATACTGGCCTGTAATTCGGCGACCGATTTCTCCGGGCTTAAATGGGGTGGCGTTTCGATTGGCGCGACGGTTGGCGCTGGCCCAGCAGACGTCACTGCGGCCAACTGTTGCACTGCAGCATTCGCTGCCTGTTGCTGCTGTTGCATCGTCAGGCTGACCAATTCACTTTGCGCCAGTAACTGTTGCCGGACCTTATCGTCTCGAAGCACCGTATTAAATACATCGACCACGTTCAGATTCAGCACCAGAACCAAGACTATCGATAACAAGACCGACACCATCTGCGCTCTCTTGGCAAAATACTCACGTGTGCTGTTGCCATAATCGGCAAACTTTTCCACCACATCATCCAGAAAATCATTCAAATACTGCGGCGCGATGGCAGCCCCCAATTGCCCGGCTTTAGCGGCAAGTTCGCGCCCGGCATCGGTTTCGGCAAAACGGGCGATAAACTCCAGCGCCGTCAGGCTCTGGACTTCACGCCCCACAATGACCCGGTGCCAGTGTTTGCGAAACCAACCACTGCAACCTTTGAGTTCTTTATCAAACGGCATGTACTTTAACGTGGTGATTTTTTTACTGAAACTTGCCGCAGCCCGATTGTCCAACTGTAACCGGGGGGCGATCACATCGCTATATAAAGCCGCCACCAACTGGCGCATACCGCGTTGGCGCAACTTAAACAGCCGATGATAAAAACTTTCCACCAGCACCGTGACCATGGTTGATAGCACCATCATCACGACACAAAATGCCATCGCGGCTTCTAACCAGATCATTGTTGGCCTGCAGGGTTGCTTTACTCTGCAGAACAATCTAGTTGTTGCAGAAAAAAGCAGCAACTTTTCGCTATTTATTTCTGGGCAATGCAATCAGCCTGAAGGTTGCCTATTCAGGCTGCGAAAACGCAATCACGGCAACGACGGCTTCATGGTCGGACGGATAAAGCCCGTTGTAGCGGCGGTTATCTACCTGATAACTTTGCACCCGCAGGTTGTTACTGACCAAAATAAAATCGATGATTTGACCTGAATCGGCAGGATCCCGGCCGAATCCATTAAAAGTCGCGTGGTCTGGCGATAGTTTGTTGTTGGCGACGACTCGACTGTCGAGCATCATTTCAGTTAATGCCCGATAAGGTGCGCTGTCAGGTTTGACATTAAAATCGCCAGTGAATACCACCTTGGTGTTTACAGGTAATTGGCTCACTGCATTTTTCAGTAAATAGGCGCTTTGTAATTGGGCTTGTGTCCCTTGATGGTCAAAATGGGTATTGAACAGATAAAAACTTTGACCGGATGGTAAATGGCTAAAGCGGGTTTTGGTATAAGTACGATTGAGCTGTGCATCCCAGCCGCGTGACACCTGCTGTGGCGTCTCTGACAACCACAATGTTTTCGCCGATAGCAGCTGCAGCTTATCTCTGTGATATAGCACCGCAGTACTTTCGCCTTTGGTTTTGCCATCGTCGCGGCCTTCACCAAACCACTGGTATTGCGGCAACATCGCTACTAAATCAGCAACCTGAAACAACTCAGCCTCCTGCAACCCTATCACATCGGGCTGTTGGGTCTGAATTAAATGTGCCAGCAACAATTTACGCTCTGGCCAATATTGCGGTGTGCCTGCGGCTTCGCAGTAACCACAGCGAATGTTGTAGCTCATCACTTTTAGCGTCGCCGCTGGTAATGCCTTGGCTTGTGTCAGTTGTGGCAGCAGTAACAAGCTTAGAACAAGCACTATCGTTTTCATGGTCGTCACCTGTATTGGTGGAGTTCATTCCGGGGGCGGAGTCTTGATTTTGGTTCCAAAGATCAATGACTCTGACCCCATTGGTCATCACTCCGACCTGGTTTTATCTGGTCGGAGCCGGGACTGGCCCGAACTCAAAGTGCAAACTGCCGCCTTGCATCAATTGCTGGTAATTCAGTTGCTGGCCTGACAGACGCTGGCCGTTCCAATATACCGCGCTGACATACTCGCCAGGCGCAGCAGGTTCAGCAGTGATCTGCAGCGACTTGCCAGTATCAAGCTGCAGTGTGACATCAGCAAATTGCGGGGTACCCAGCACAAAATCACCGCCAACCGGGTTCAGAGGATAAAAACCCAAAGCACTGAACACATACCAGGCCGACATTTGGCCCACATCATCATTACCGGCCAAACCATCGGGTTCGGCGCGGTACATGGTGTCGCGGATCTGTTTGATTCTGGCTTCGCCCTGCCATTTTTTCGATGTAAAAGCATAGAGGTAAGGTACATGATGCACCGGCTCGTTGCCATGGGCATACTGGCCAATTAAGCCGGTGATATCTGGTGATACATCCCCTTCCATCACTGAACTCATGCTAAACAGCGTGTCGAGTTTAGCGGTAAAGTTAGCATCCCCGCCATAAAGCTCGATTAAACCGGGCACGTCATGCGGCACAAAAAAAGTATATTGCCAGGCATTCGCTTCAGTGTAATCGGTGGTGCGATGCGCCACATAAATCGGGTTAAAAGGGCTCACCCATGCGCCTTGACTGGTTTTACCGCGGAAAAAGCCGGTATCGCTATCAAATAGTTGTCGATAGGCCTGTGCCCTGTTCCCAAAATAATCCGCATCGGCCTGTGCGCCGGCCGCCTGCGCAATTTTAGCAATCGCATAATCATCAAAGGCATATTCCAGCGTCTTGGACACGGCTTCGACATCCAGATCGGACGGCACATAACCATATTTGCCGAATAAATCGATGCCAAAGCGCGATTGCAGTGCCGACGCTTTGGCAGCTTGCAGAATGCGGTCCGCCGACGCTGTGGTCAGGCCTTTTAAATAAGCATCGACCAACACCGGCACTGCATGATAACCAATCATCACGTCGGTTTCGTTTGACATCAGCTCCCAGCTTGGCAGTAACCCTTTTTCATCATAAAAACCCAGCATCGACTGCATCATCGGGTCAACGCGCGCCGGATCGGTGATGGTCAGTAGCGGATGCAAAGCGCGGAAGGTGTCCCAGAGCGAAAACAGCGTGTATCTTGCGATTTGATGCCCCTTGCCATCGACCATTGGCTGATGCACTGCCCCATCGGCACCAACATAACGGCCATCGACATCACTGAAGAGTTGCGGTGCCAGGTAGCTGTGATAAAGCGCGGTATAAAACTTGGTTTTGGCCACTTCGTCACTGTCTTTTACCTGAAAACGCCCCAACTGCGCTGCCCAACGCTGTGCAGCTTCAGCTTTGACCTGATCAAAAGAAAAGTGCGGTACTTCCGCCGCTAAATTGGCTTTGGCCCCCTCAATACTGACATAAGACAGCGCCACTTTTCCGACCAGCGACTGCCCCGGCAAAGCACCAAAATCGAGCACCGCCTGGCCTTTTTCCGTTTGCAGTAACTGGCCTGGTACCGCTTTGCCGTCCTGATACAGCTGTGCGGCAAACGGCTGGTTAAAGGTCGCGACAAAATACAGCGGCTGATATTTCGCCCAGCCGGTCGAGATGCGGTAACCACTGATGGTATAAGCATTTTCCACCTTTAAAAAGGTCATCACCGGCTTGTCGTAATTCTGTGCATACCCCAGATCCAACAACAACTTTGCCTTTTCACTATGGCTGTAACTATAACGATGCACGCCGACCCGCTCGGTGGCACTGAGCTCCGCTTTGACGCCAAGTTGCGGCAAATTCAGCTGATAAAAGCCCGGGCTGGCGTATTCATCGGCATGGTCGTAAATTGCAAAGGGCCTGCGGTGTTCATTATTTTGTTGCGCTTCATAATCGCCTTGCAACGGCATCAGCAAAATATCCAATAAGTCGCCAACGCCAGTGCCGGACAAATGGGTGTGACTAAAGCCAATCAACACGTTATCGGAATAATGGTAGCCCGAAGTCCAGTCCCAACCTTTGCTTGGGTTATCCGGACTCAGTTGCACCATGCCAAAAGGCACCACGGCGCCTGGAAAAGTATGGCCGTGGCCGCCGGTGCCAATAAAAGGGTCAACGTATTTCAGCACATCCCCGGATTTCAGGACATCCACGGTTGTCGCTGTGGCGGCTGCCGACATTGAGGTCACTGCTTTTTCCGGCACCGCACAGCTGCCCAAAACCAGGGTGAAGGCGACTGAAAAGCCAAAGCAGCGGCTACGGCTGTGGCGACAGCCGGTAAAAATTGAAGTTTTCAATGGGATTAATCCTTGAGTTTATCGAGCCAGTTGATTTTCAGGAACCAGGAGGTCGCCAACAGCACCAACAGCGCCGCCCAAAAGCCCCGCCACTGCTGCATCACCAGACAAATTGGCAGCACCACCAGCATCAGTTGCCAGCCGGTACCGACGACAATATTCACCGCGTCACGGCCGGGTGTTTGGTCGGGGAAAAAGCCCGGGTCCGCCGCCAGCACCTTGGCTTTAATCGGCGCCCAGAAGCCCCAGGGCCTGACTTGCCGGTAAAAGCTCATCAACACCGCGTCATCATCGGCTGGCGTCAATAAAGTACCGGCTACTGAGCCAATTAACCCCGCCAGTAATAACCAGGGGAACGCTAACAGCGGCTGCAAACCAGGCCAGAGCAGCGGCAATAACATCGAAGCAATCAAGCCCGACAGCATGCCCCAGAAATAACCATAGGCATTAAAACGCCACCAGTGCCATTTCAGTAAATTGGCCGCAGCGTAGCCACCAAACAGCGCGCCAAAAATCCACTGCATAATGTCGTTAATCGATTCCAGCAACAGCCCAAGCGCCACCCCAACCCCCACCAACAGCACCGATACCAGATGGCTGATGCGGATATATTCTTGGGTAGAGCCTTCAGGGCGCAGATACTTCTTGTAGATGTCGTTGACAAAATAGGCCGGTGCCGCGTTTAACGAGGCAGAGAACGTCGACATAAAAGCCGCCAGCAATCCGGCAATCAGCAAGCCAGCGAGCCCCACCGGCACAAAGCGCTCAATGGCGTATGGCAAAAGTTGTTCAAAATCAAAACCAGCACCGGCCGCCTGAATTTCCGGCTGCATATACACCAGCGCCAACGCGGCAAAACCGGCCACCATCATATAACGGGGAATAAACATCACTAATGACACCAAGCCACTCATCTTGGCTGCTTCCGATGGGCTTTTGGCCGCCAGAATGCGCTGCATGTCGTAGTTCGGCACTGGCCCGGCCATGCTAAATAACACGCCTTTAAACAACATCATCATCAGCATCAGGCCGAATAAATCCAACCCGTCATTTTGAATTTTGTCGTTGACCGCATCAATCAGCCCGCTCCAGTTTAAATCGAGGTTCCAGCCAAACCATAAACTGTCCCAGCCTTCGGGCGTGGCGGCGGCTAGTTGTTCTGGGCTCACCTGCTGCATCGCAATGACGCCAACAGCGACTGCGGCAATGGTCATCAGCACAAACTGCAGCAGTTCCGTAAACACCACGCCGTACATGCCGCCTTTGACCACGTATAACGTAGTCACAGCAAAAATCAGCAGCGCATACGTGTCTGGCGACAGATCCCAGGGCAGAAAAATCGCCGCAAATTTACCGATGCCTTTAAAGCCATACGCGATAAAACCAATGGCGCTGACGATGGCAAATACCACCACCACCAGCTGACAAAGTTCAGCGCCGCGCCCCGTGCCAAAACGGGTTTGCAGCCATTCGGCACCGGTCATCACGTTGGAGCGGCGCAACCAGGCCGACAGGTAAATCATCAAAAATACCTGATTAAAGATCGGCCAAATCCACGGCAGCCAGGCGCTTTTTAAGCCATAGACAAAACAGACGGTGACCAGCCACATGGTACCGGCAATATCAAACATGCCCGACGCATTCGATACCCCGAGCATCCACCAGGGCATGGTTTTGCCACCGAGAAAATACGAATTTAAATCTTTACTGGCCCGACGCGATATCCATAACCCGAGCCATAAGGTGCCTATCAGATAGAGCAGGATAATGGCGTGATCAATCCAGATCAGATCCATAACGGTGCTCCGTTGCTGACTGCTTGTTGATGTTCAGTCAACGCAGGTCCTTGATAACTATCGACCAGCGACTGCACCCTGAGCTTAGCCGCCAGCGACAGTATTTGCGCTGAGGGTTGCCCCGGCAGGGTCAGCGTCACTTCCACCGGCTCGTTCGCCAGCAGATCGATAAAGTTATCCGAGAAATTCAGCACTTGGCCCTCCAGATCCGGTAATTCCAGCAACACCTGACGCAGCAGAGTCTGGCTTTGCAGGCGCACCTGCAATAAACCATCCGTAGCACTGCACTGCACATCGGCGGCGGCGGATTGCAATAACAGCTCCCGATTAGGCCGGAAAAAATGCAGGTTGTCTGTGAAAACCCGACCATCAGCAGCTGACAACAGTTGAGCATGCAACACCAGCTGTCGGTCATCTGCCAAACGGGTCAATTCCGAACGTAACCACTGACGAACTTGCGTGACTTGCAGTGGCGCGACGGTCACGGGCTGCGATTCGCTCCAAAGCTGCTGGCCGTTAAAATCCAGTAAGCGTAACTTTAGCGTTGCAGCAAACGGCTGTGGACTATCGGACACCAAAGACAATTGCAGCTGTTGATCTTGCTCCTTAAAAACCAGACTCTGCGCCCGGAAACTACGCGCCGCCTGATAATGCAGCGCTTTCCAGCGCCCGTAATAATCAATCCCGGACCAGGAAGCGGCCGGCCAGGTATCGTTGAACTGCCAGTACAAAGTGCCCATACAAAATGGCATCGCCGCGCGATGGGCGTCAAAGGCCAACTTCAGCCCCAGTGCCTGTTGCACCTGGCTTAAATACAATAACTGCCCGAAATCCTTAGGCTGCTGATACTCATCAGCCAGATAACTCTGGATCAGCTTGTTACCGCGCGGATGTTTCTGATGCACCGTCAACATCGGCGATTCCAGTCGCTGCTCGGCCTGCGATAAAAACTTATCGACCGAACTTTTAAGCGGAAAAGACTGAAAGCCATATTCACTCATAAAACGTGGAATGCGTTTCTGGTATTCGGAGAAAGGTTGCTCGCCATGCCAGACCCCCCAAAAATGGTGGTTGGCGAGATGATCGGCATCGTCTTCCCAAAAACTAATGGGCGATGAGCGCAGGTAAAAGCGCGCAGGATCCAACTGCTGCACCAGACCCGGCAACAACTGCCCGAATAATTGGCAATAATCTTGTTTCAGCTTGCTGAATAACGCTTCTGAGTACCCAAACTTCTGAGGCCAATCCCAACGGGCGATGCCCATATCGACTTCGTTATTACCGCACCACAGCGCGATACAAGGATGGTTACGCAGTCGTTTGATGTTATACCGCGCTTCCCGTTCGACATTTGCGAGAAATGCCGCATCGCCCGGATACAAACTACAGGCAAACATAAAGTCCTGCCAAATCAACACGCCGTGCTGGTCGGCCAACTGGTAAAACTGCTCGTCCTGATAAAAACCACCGCCCCAGACCCTGAGCATATTCATGCCGGCGTTGCTGACTGCAGCAAACTCGCGCTGATAATCAGCCGCGGTTAAACTGCCGGGAAAAGCACTGGCTGGAATATAGTTGGCGCCTTTCATAAAGACTGGCAAACCATTGACCTTAAAATAAAAACTTTGGCCTTCAGCATCATTTTCATTGATGACTTCAACGGTGCGCAGACCAATCTGTAACGAGCGTTCTGCCAATAGCTGTTGGCTATCATGGTGCTGGATCCTGACCGAAAACGGATGTAAAAACGCATCCCCCAGCCCTGCTGGCCACCACAGTTCCGGCTGTGGCATGTCAAGCAACCACTGATATTGCTGCGGGCCGGCGGTAAGTTCCAGCGTGATCTTTTGCGTCAGTTCAGGCCTCGTACTGCATTGCAGCTGCAATTGATAGGTTCCTGCGGTCAGTACAGTAAAATCCAGATCAAACTGCAGCCTTGCCTCGGCGCTGGTTAAAGCCCGCTGGGTAAACTGCAGATCATCCATTCTCACCGCCTGATGACCGACGAAAGCGATGCCGCGCCAGATGCCGCTACTGACAAAACGCGGGCCCCAGTCCCAGCCAAAATGGCAAGGCGCTTTGCGGACATAGACACTGAGTTTATCGTCCGATTTGTCATTTTCCGCCGGATATACCATGCCGGATGCCAGCTGCAGCGGCTTGACTCTCTTGATTGGTGAATGGAAATAGATCTCCAACTGATTGGTACCTGCCAGCAGCAACGCCTGACAATCCCACTGCTGGCCCACAAACATGTTGTCGGTACTGGCAAGCAGCTGGCCATTGAGGTAAACATCGGCAAAGGTATCCAAGCCCAATGCTTCAAGTTGCCAGCGATGACTATGCAGTTGAGCAGCGCCAAGCTCAAACGACAGCCGGTAAATCCAGTCTTCGCGTTCAATCCATTGCAAGCCGGTCTCATGGTCGGCCTGCATCGGATCGGCAATCAGACCATTGGCGAATAAATCGGTGAAATTACAGCCCGGTACTGTTGCCGGATACCAGGTGTCCGAGCCCGCCTGAGAAAAAAGCCAACCGCCGGTTAAATCTAAGCGCAGGCTGGCAGGCGCTGCGACTGTCGTTGTGGCATTGACGCTACATTCGGTACCGCTGTGGGCTAGAGTCATAAGATCCATACTTAACTGAGAGTGTGAGGTCGTGCAGCAGTGGCCACCAGCGTCGCGACTTTCTGTCGGTCGATCCGCCCGTCGGTTAACACCGCCGAATAACAGTGAAAGGAATAAGTTGCCGGGGCACTTTGCCCGGCATCAAGTTGAGACCTGAGCCAGGCCGTATTGGCAAGGCTAACGCCCCCCCCAACCACCAGCTTGGGTGCAGCGTCCGCAGCCACCAGCCTTAGCTCTTGTTGCAGTTGCAGCACGCCGTCCGCTGCGCCTAAGCCACTGTGCCAGGCGCAGCCGGCGGTCAGCACCCGCGCAACGCCCGTCTGATGCAAGCGCTGAAGCGCCAAAGCCCGGCTCGAAAATGGCAAAACATCGAAGGCGCGATGGAAATTGACTTCCAGCTTGAAAGCCTTCGCTTGCGCAATAAGCACCTCCAGCAAAGGCCAGTCGATATCGGCAGCGCCGGTTGATGTCTGGCGCAATACGCCAAGCACGATGGCGTCCGCCCCTGCGGCGGCCAGATCGGCCATTTGTTGTTGCAGCAGTGCGGCTTCCGCCGCCTGATAATAAAAATCACCGCCGCGCGGTCTTAACATTGCCACTAATCCCGGCATAACACCCCAGGCCTGACGCGCAATCCTGACGGCCTCGACTGTCGGCGTTAACCCCTGCTCTTGCATGGCACCGCAAAGTTCCAGCCGTTTGGCACCCGCGGCACGCGCTGTCCGGACCTCTGTGGCTAAGTGCTGCAGATCGTCGCAATTGACACAAATTTCGATATCGATGGCTGCAGCTTGCGGGTGCATGGCTTGGTGCTGCCCAGCTTGGTGCTGATTCGCTGGCTGATTCATGGCAACAGCTCCAGCTGGCCGAGCCGAAAGTGCGGTTGGCTGGTTGCAGGCCATTGCAGACCTATTCTGACCAGTTCGCGCTTGGCTTGCGCTGACAAAACCACTTTTTGCTGTTGCCAGCCGCTTTGGCCAATCGCACTGCCGCTGAGCGGGATCATCACCCGCTCACCGTCAGCAAACTGCAAATACAATTGCACAGATGACAACGCAGGCTGGTGCTCTGCGCTCACGGGCTGAAAAATCACCCGCAGTGTGCTGTGTTCACCCAACATCAGTTGGGTTTGATACAGCGGAATATCGGCCTCCCCGGCGTGGCTGGTTTCAATCAGCAGCGAGCTGCCCCCTTGCCAGGCATGGTCAAAATCATAATGCAGCGCCACCTTGGCCGAACCAACTACCGCAAACTGCCAGCTTGGGGCGATGTCCTGCACACTGATATCGGTCCAGGCGGAGCCGGTCTTGCGGCCTTGCACAAACCAATGCAGGCCCTGGCCGGTATTAAAACTGCTGGCAAAGGGTAAACTGCCAATCACCGATTTCGCCGGTAGATATTTGCTTAACCCAGCCCAGTCCTGCGCGTCAACGACTGCACTGTTCAGATCATCGCCGGCAAACAGCCGCTGTTCGGTTTGATAAAACCGCCGGTGATCCTGCGGGTTGGTGGAGAAATCGCTAAAAGCCGGATAGGCCGGCTGACCGGCGCTGGTTTTGGTATTGGTGTTGGCCGGCTCGCCACTAAAATTAAAATTCACATTCGGTGCAAACAAGGCGATGGAGCCGTAAGCGGTGTTTTGCAAAGGCGACGAGCCCGGCGTAAACAGCCAGTCCAGCCAGCTGGTTTCGCTAAAAGCGCGTTGCGCCGGTCGGCTTGGCCATAAATCCGCCCCGATATAAACGTCATAGCGCGAGCGTCCCAATGCTTCGGCGGTGGCTGCCGATTGCTGAACCATATCGGCATTCCACCAGTAATTTAAAAACATCGCATCTGCCGACGCGACGGCCCCTTGTTGCAAGTACTGCTGATTGTATTCATTTAAGGCGTTTTGCCAGCGCACCCGGCCATCGGCAATCATCGAATCGTACCAATGAATTTCCATGCCTTGTGGCGCAATGGCGGTCAGGTACTGCATAAAGGCCAGCATCCGCGCTGCCAAAGCAACACCACGCTGGGTATCTTTCTGCCCTTTGACCAACTGATTTTGCGCATCTTTCACCGCCGTTAAATCAGTTTCCTGATTGATCAGCCAGCCATCAAAGCCATAATATTGCGCGATGGCGACCAACTGATGCGCCATCACAAAGCGCCCCTGCGCATCTTGCTCTAATAATTTTTCCACCGTATCGGCACTACCGCCCCACTGCGCGATCCCTAAAAACACCGAGCCGATGACTTTCACGCCATTTTTATGCGCAGTATCAACCCAGGGTCTGGCCGGAATCTGCACTGTTAAATCGGCGGTGCCGGCAAACCAGTTCAACACATCGATTTGCGCCCAATGCTTGAAGTTGTAGAGATTAAACTTCGGCTGTGCTTGCAGGTAATTGCCAAAATTATTCATGCCATCGGGTGCGTAGAGCACTTTGGCGAAGCGGTCTTGCTGGCTCTCTGGCAGGAGCGGCGCCACAAAACGCCGGGCTAGTGGCTGGCGTGAAATATTGGCCGCCGACGCCCATTGTGACTGGGGAGACCATTGTTTTAACTGCGCTAGGGTCAGCGCAAATGGCGGTTGGTCATGCAGAATTTGGACTTGGCTTGCCAAATCCGGCTGAGCACCCGGTGCTGGCTGGCTTGCCTCTGCCATGGCGAAACAGCCCAGCATGCCGCAAACGATCGGCAGTAACCGCAAGGTCATGCTTTGGCTCCGGCTTGCTGATTTAACAGATTATCCGCATCCAGCAAGGTGGCCGAAGCTTGCGACTGCACCGCATAATTAAAACCAGGCTGGATACAAAAGGCGCCACTCTCGCCGGTACGGCTCAGCGCCAGAAAACCCACCTGAAATTTAGCAAAATCCGGCAACCGCGCGGCGATGCGCTCGACCGCTTTGCGACAAGCCTCTTTCGGACTCAAGCCCTGGCGCATCAGTTCAACCACCAAATGGCAGCCAACCGTTTTCATCATCAGCTCGCCCTGACCGGTCGCCGTGGCCGCGCCGACTTCGTTGTCGACATATAAGCCTGCGCCGATAATCGGCGAATCCCCGACCCGACCCGGTAGCTTGTAAGCGGCGCCACTGGTGGTGCAGGCGCCGGCCAGATTACCGTGGCTATCCAGCGCCAGCATGCCGATGGTATCGTGGTTTTCAATGTTAATTTGTGGTTTGGCTGCGCCCGACTGCAGCCATTGTTGCCAATCGGCTTTGCTTTGTTCGGTCAGTAAGTTTTCTTCGACAAAACCCTGCGCTTTGGCAAATTGCTGCGCGCCTTCGCCTACCAGCATCACATGCGAGGTGTGCTCCATCACTTTGCGCGCCACCGAAATCGGATGTTTAATCCGTTTTAAATAGGCCACAGCGCCGCAATTCATCTGATGATCCATAATGCAGGCATCCAGCGTCACTTCGCCGGACGCATCCGGATAACCGCCCAGGCCGACGGTTCTGACCTGTGGATCCGCTTCTGGTACCCGCACCCCTTGTTCGACCGCATCCAGCGCCGTGCCGCCGCTGCTTAAAATCTGCCAGGCGGCCGCATTGGCAGGCATGCCATGCTCCCAGGTTGAGACCACGATGGGCTTTTTGACCAACACCTTGTCAGCTTCCGACGGTTGACCCGCACCAGCGTTCTCACCCTGAGTGACCGCTGCGGTCAGCGTTTTGCTACTGAGCAGCGCGGAAATGAGCCCGCCAACCGCCGTTAATTTCAGAAAATCCCGCCGTTGCTTCATTCTGGTTGCTCCTGCTGCCACTGCTGTTGGGCAAAACTGAGCGCGCCCAACCCCGGCGCGGCATGTTGATATTGGATTTTTTGCTGCACATCACTGGATAAATAAGGCAACAGTCGGGGGGCGATACCGCCGACCATGGTGATATTTGAAATGCCGGCAGCAACAAAACGCTGGACGACTTTTTCAATAAAAGCGGCTGCCTGGTGAATGAGTTGCTGCGCCTGAACATCTCCTTGCCCGGCACATTGAAACACCAGCGGCGCCAATTGTGCATATTGACCCGGTGTTGCATTGAGCATGGTTTCCGCCAGCTGTTGCTGCGTCCGGCCATGAAATACCGCCTCAGTGAGTAGACTGGTTTCAGCCAGACCGTCGGCCGCCAACAACGCCAGCTTCACTGCTTCCAGCCCCAAACCTGAGCCAGAGCCGGTACAGTTAATCGGAAAGCCAAAGCCTCCGACCGCCAGCTTTTCTCCCGCCACTGAGCCCAGAGCACTAAAACCAGTGCCCAGAATAATCACCGCACCATCGGCATTCCCGAAGGCACCCAAGGCGGCAATATCCAAATCCGTGGTGAGATAAAGTTTGGCAAACGGATGTTGCCAGGTGGCCAGTTTCTGTTGCATCGACGGCAGATGTAATCCAGCCAACCCTGCGCCCACCACCAGTTGCGATAGCAATGTTGGCGCTAACCCGGCAGCAATCAGCGCCTGCTCGGCGGCCAACACAATCGCATCTAATGCTTGTTGATAGCCGTTGACCGGATTGGCAGCGCCAGCCTGCCCATGCCCTAACAACTCACCTGCCGCATTCTGCAACCAGGCGCGGCAATTGCTGCCACCGCCGTCGATACCGAGAAAAAGTGTCGGTGTTGCCAGCGGTACTTTGCTGGTACTTGGGTGACCTTTCGGTGTTGGATTTATCAATAAACGGCTGGCCGACATCGGCGTACTCCTGGCACATAAAAATAAAAATCGGATTCACCAGCATATACCCTTCATCTGTGAAGTTGCACAGGAGTTGTCTACCTGCAACTTCATTGATTTTGGGCACTCAAATTCACCGCGCTGGTAAAACACAATAAAAAAAGAAAAAAACTTCATCGGGTAAACGAAGTGCTGCATCAGTCCATCCATGGCTGATGCAGCTGCGCTAAAACGACTACTCTTTTATCAACAACACGGACACCAACATTTACTCAAGCACCGGTCCAAGCAATTCCAGTTCAGCCACTTGCGTTAAGTTGTCGTTGCCTTTGTTTTTCGTGATGTCGACTTTGTAGTGTTGATAGGCCCGACCATTGCCAAAACTCAGCACCTGCCGCTCATACCGATTGGCGAAGTTCAACCCGGCAACATCGGTGATCTTGACCCAGGTGCTGCCATCGTTGGAGCCCAACAGAGTGAAGTTCTCAATGTCACGACTTGGTGCGTCATTGGCGCTGGTGATCGCGACGGCACTGACAATCTGGCTTTGCGCCAGACTGACACTGACCCAGGCCGGTGCTGCAACCGTCGGCACGCCACCGTTATCCAGCCATTTGGTCAGATGATTATTATCAAACACCTGCTCACCACTTTCCGAAGCGCTGATCGCGGCCCGGGTTTTAACGCTCACGCCCGGTAAAGACGACACGTCTTGCGCCACATAATCCGGGCCAATCAGCTCAATTTCAGCGATTTGCATCAGGCTGTCATTGCCCTTGTTTTTGGTGATATTCAGCCGGTAGTAGGTAAAACCAACATCGTTACTGAAGGGGAATTGCAGTCGGGTTAAGCGTCCGTCAAAACTTACCCCAGCCCAGCTTTGTAACTTCACCCAATACACGCCATCCATCGACGCTTCCAGCGTGAAGTTTTCCGGATCGCGGCTATCGGCATCATTTGCGCTGGTGATCGCCAGTAAATTTACTGCTTTGGCTTCCGGCAATTTTGCCATCACCCAGCTTGGCAATTCGACCGACGGCACGCCCTTGTTATCAAGCCATTTGGTGGAGGTTTTATCATCAAAGGCTTTATCTGCACTCTCGGCATCGGCAATTGCACCGCGGGCCGTGATGATGGCGTTGGTTGAATGATCCTTCGGCGCAACTTGCGGCCCAATCAATTCCACTTCGGCCACTTGCATCAGCGTATCATTGCCTTTGTTTTTGGTGATGTTCAGCCGGTAACTGCTAAAGGCCAGACTATTGCCAGCGCTAAAAATGCGGCGCTCCGCTCTTTTGCTGAAACTTTCCCCGGCAAAAGTCGCGACGGTGCTCCAGCTGGCGCCACCATCGTTAGAACCTTGCAGGTTAAAGTTTTCCGGATCGCGGCTGTCAGCGTCATTGGCACTGGTTAGCGCCAGGGTACCGACCGCTTTGGCCTCGGCCAAATCAATCTGGACCCACGACGGCGCGTCGGCAGTTGGAATACCTTTGTTATCCAACCACTTGGTTTTACTATCGTTATCAAACACTTTATCAGGACTTTCACTGGCACTGATCGCACCGCGTGCCGTGATATTCCCCCCAGAATCACTGTGATCCACATCGGCATAGACCGGGCCAATCAGCTCGATTTCTGCCAGCTGCATCATGCTGTCATTGCCTTTGTTTTTGGTGATATTAACCCGGTAATGACTGTAAGCCAGGCTGTTATTAAAGCCAAAATCCTGGGTCTGGAAGCGCTCGGCAAAGCTGACGCCGGCCCAACTGGCCAATGCAGTCCAGTTCACACCATCATTCGAGCCTTCAATGTTAAAGTTCTCTGGATCCCGGCTGTCGGCATCGTTGGCGCTGGTGATCGATAAGGTACTCACCGGCACCGCCTCGGCAAACTTCACCAGAGCCCAGGACGGCGCTTCCACCGATGGAATGCCTTTGTTATCGAGCCACTTGGTTTTGCTATCGCCATCAAAGGCTTTGCCAACGGCTTCACCATCGCCAATGGCCCCGCGGGCAGTGATCACCGCCGTGGCAATACGCTCAGCCGTGGTGTATTCCCGCACCGGCCCACCAGCTTTGATTTCAGCAACTAATGGCAATTTCAGGTCGATTAACTTGGTGGCGTCTAAACCAAGTTCAGTGACCACCGGATGCGCAACCAAAGCGGCCAGTACTTTTTCCCGCAGCGCAACAGCAGCTTCAAAATCGCCGGCGGCGGCACTGCTGAGCAGAGCAGCACTCGTGGTCAGGTTCGATTGCAGACTCTCGCCGGGGGCAAAATCGGCAAAAGCGGCGTTTAATAAAGACAACAGTTTGGTGTTATTACTGGCAGTTTCCAGATTTGCCGCAACTTCAGCGCTGACCAAAGCTTCGGTAAACAGGTTTAAGTTGTTGGCTTCAACACCCAGGATCCGCAACAATAACGAGGAGTATTCCAACTGCGCTGGCGCCAGACTTTCCAGCGCACTAATAGACCGCCCCTGCGCGATGGCCTGTGTTAACAACCCGGTAGCTAAAGTGCTGAGCGCATTCGCCTGAAACACCGCGTCCGCTTTACCATCGGCAGCAGAACCCAATGCGGCTTTGATCCAGACCAGACTTTGCAGCTGCAATGTACCTAAACCGGCTCCGCTCAGACTTTGCCCCAGCGGGATATCGCCGCAACGCACCGCGTCACAAACCATTTTGCTGTTGGCGTCTGTACTGACGGTGACCCGATACAGGCCATTAAACGCATAGCCCGGCGCAGAGGTCAGTTTTAAATTGCTGATGGTGCCTTTAGCGTCCGTGACCGCACTGCCATCGATAGTAACACTGGTACCGTTGACGGCAGAGAGTGCCAATTTGGCCCCACTTAAGGTGCCTTTGACCGCTGCACCACTCAGTTCTGCGACTGTGCTGGCTGGAGTTGGATGGTTGGTCGGATCCGGATCTTTACCCGCGCCGCCACAACCACTGAGTAGCAGGGCGGTTGCCACTGCAATACTGCTTAATTGAAAATTTTTCATACAAAATCCTGTGCTTATGATGATGTCGCTGACCTGGCCAGTGATACCCTTCATCCTTGAAAATTCGGGGTTGTTGTCTTCAGTCGCTCGCTGAAGCGTCAGTCCGACCCAGTCACATAGGACTACTATGCTCCTGGGGTCTCGCTCCTTCGTCGCCTACCCGAATCTTCAATGATTTTGGGTATATATACCCTTCATCCTTGAAAATTCGGGGTATCAATACTGGCAACAGGCTCAGTTTCAGAATTTATAATTAAGGCCTAAGTAAAAACGGCGACCCGAATAGCTGCTGCTTAAGAAGCGTGCGTCCGTATCATTGCCTAAACGCTGCACCGCCTCAGACTCGGTCAGGTTGACCACAGCGGCCGTCGCAACCAGCGTCTCGGTGATACTGTAAGAAGCGTTTAAATCCACCTGTTCATAAGGATCCGAGAAGATATTTAAGCCACTTGCCAGACCGCCCACGACTTCGCCACGCTTGTTGTAAGAAGCACGTAAGCTGTAATCGTCGTTTTCATAATAAGCCGACAGGTTGTATTGATAATCGGCACTTCCAACCAGCGGTGACTCACCCACTTTTTCCCCTTGCACACTGACATTGGCCTGGTTGGTTTTGTTGTGGGTATAGTTGGCATTGACACCAAAACCATTTTCAAAAGCATGCTGGATAAACACTTCCACCCCTTTTGAATTGGCGTTACTGCCATTGCCGCTGGTGCTGTATGGATTGATGGTAATAGGCCCTGCGGGTACTACCCCGGGTTGCCCGGCAAAATCGCGGGTTGAACTGATAATCAGCGGGACAATAAAGTTATCCACGTCTTTATTAAAGACGGCAATCCCGACAGCTGAGCCTTTGCCATAGTAGTACTCCAACGACAAATCACTTTGTACCGACTCATACGGCTTCAGGTTTTTGTTACCACCTGAGCCACGGAACCCCGGCAGTTCATTAAAGGACGCGCGATCTTCGGCCCACTCGTCAGAGATAAAACTGATCCGCTCCTGACTGCCCAAAGCGCCGTACCCCGGGCGCGACATCACTTTTGCCACCGCACCACGTACCACCAGGTTGTCGCTGGCATCCCAGGCGATGTTGAAGCTTGGCAACACCTTGGTTTCGGTTTTGGTTTGGCTAATCAGGTCGAATTTTTCGATAAAACGTTTGTTGCCGGTCACAGGTAAACCGGTTACATCGTCGGTGTGATCAAGGAAATAAGTGTATAAATCGGTCGAGGCGCCGGTGGTTTCAGTCCGGACCACCCGGGCACCGACGTTACCGCGCAGGCTGCTGTATTCAAAATCACCCTGCAGATAACCGGCATTGATCACTTCCGTGATGTCATAAACAAAGTTGTCTTCAATCCGGGTGTACAACTGGTAATTGCTGGTAATCATATCGCGATAGGCATTCCAGTTGATGGTTGGCATCACGTTGATATTAAAGCCACCAGGAATGTTACCTTCCGAACTGGTATTAATCACTTTATTGGCCGCCGGCATGCCACCATTCCACTGATAGCTGTCAAAGACGTTAATACCGCGGCCACTGGCCAGCGCGCCTGCGATATCAAAATCCTTGGCCAGGAAGAAGTTATTGCCGGTTTCCCGGTGTAATTCGCCGTTGCGGTATTTGTAGCCAACCCGGAACATGGTAAAGACACTAAAATCGACGTTAAAATCTAAATCAATCTGGCCATAGGTTTCGGCCAGCGTACTGCGGACAAAGCTGGAGTTCGATGAACCAGGGTCACGGCCACCGCCGACGCCCGCCATTAAATTGGTAATAATGGCCGGATCCATATACATAGTGAGGCTGTCGCCGGTCATGCTCCAACCCGCATATTGCGCAGCATTTTCAATAAACTTATCGCCTTCGCCCCAGTTCGAGCTCTTATAAGCAGCTTCCCAGCTTTCTGAAGGACCGCCTTTGGCTTTGGTATGGCCAAACACCAACCGGGCGGTAAAAGCGTCCCCTTCATACTTCAGATTAAAATCGTAAGTATCGGAGGTAGATTCTTCCTTGACATAGGTACCGCGCATCCACGGAAATTGCATATCGTTTTGGGCACCAGCGGCCCCTGCTGAATAATCAATCCCGGTAATCACGGATTTGCTCGGGTCCGTATTCATTTTGGTTACAAAGTTTGGGTTCAGCGACCATTCCGGCATATCTAACACCGAAAGGGTTCTATCTTGGCCCAAAGTAAAGCCAAAATAATTGATGCCAACTTCCAGTTTGTCCGTCAATCGCCATTGTGGCGTGATCTGGATCCCTTCACGTTCCCGTTGCTCATTAGTGATCCCTGCGCGGACAACCTGCGGGATCCAATAGCCTTCATATTTATTGCCGGTGGCATCAACAATAGGCCCAATCAGATTGTTGTTGGGCACGATATTCCCGTTGACATCCACCGGTTTGATCGTCTGACTAGTCCAGCGCCAATCGCTGGTGCTGCCGGTCAGGGTGCGGTTGGTACGGTCTTGTTTGGTATAACCAAATAAAATACCAAAGTTTTCAGCTTCGTTTTTCCAGGAGTACACACCGGTAATATGCGGCTCGTAATCGTCGGTCACATCGGCATAGGTCGATTCGACGTTCAGCACACCTGAACCGGCGTCCATCTCCAAAGGCTTACGGGTATGCAGCAACACGGTACCGCCGACCCCACCTTCATCCAGCCTGGCTTCAGACGATTTATAAACCTCGACCCGGGATATCATCGCAGAAGGCAATAGTGCGTAATCAAAAGAACGGCTAGGTTCGCCAGGAGAGGAGGCGATAAAATTGCCGTTGAGCTGGGTAAAGGTCAATTCCGACGATAAACCGCGAATACTGACGCTGGTACCTTCACCGCCTCTTCGGGCAATCACTACCCCTGGCACACGTTGCAGAGAATCCGCTACGTTTTTATCCGGGAATTTACCAATATCTTCCGCGGTGATGGCATCAACCACAGCACCTGCCAATCGTTTTACCGCCAGGTTTTCCGCCTGACTGGCACGAATACCACGCACCTCAATCACTTCTGTTACTTGCTCCTTGGCTGCTGCTTTGGAGCTATCGTCAGTGTCTACACCAGCTTCCTGCGCCTGTGCTACACCGAAATTTGTGCCTAATGCTGTAAGTACCGCCAGGGAAAGCAAAGATCGGCTCAGACCTTTCTTCCACACAGGCGTTTTGCTATCTATCCGGTTGACCATGGGTTCTCCCCCAGTAAATGGTGTAATCGTAAACATTCAGAGTATGTCTCGATTAATTTTTATTATTTCTTATGATGTTATAACCACTGCATTTCTAAACATCAGCTGAAATGGTTTTTACCCTACATCCTTGAAAATGCAGGGGTGTTGGCTGCCTTCCTGAACCCCAATCGCATAGAACAGCTATGCTCATGGGGATTCACTCTGTTGCCGCCTACCTCCATCTTCAATGATTTGGGTAATCAGCAAAATGTAATCGATTACATATCGCGCTTAGATACTAGCCAGCATTGCCACTGCTGTCAATCTGTACAATTGCAGAAAAATAAAAAAATTCACACTTCGGTCATCACGCATTCTTTTGATGATAATGTATTGATATTAATGAATATTTTATCGAAAAGCCGAGCGTGAGGTCCGGAGGTCATGCTGTGTTGGTGAGTTAGTTCAGGGTCAGAGTCGCACTCTGACCCTGAAGGTTATTGCTTGGCGGGACCGCTGCTTTGGCGTTCGATCAGTTGAAATGGCAAGATCTCGCGAATGCGGGTCAGACTCTCGCCACGCATCAAGACACTCAGCACCTCAAAAGCGCGACGGCCCATCTCATAGGCCGGTTGGTCGACCGTGGTGAGTGGTGGATCGATAAAAGCCGAGACCTTGATATTGTCAAAACCAACCACCGAGATGTCTTGCGGCACCCTTAAACCATGTTTTTTGATTTCATGGATGGCGCCAATCGCAATATCGTCGTTAAAACAAAAGATTGCAGTGGGCCTCTCCGCTTGCTGCAACAATTGCCGCGCACCTTCAATACCCGCTTCAATAGTGTAACTACCACCAACCAGCATATTGTCGGGCAGCGGCAGATTTTCTTCCTGCAACACACTGCGAATGCCGGCCAGTCGTTCGCGGTAAATCTGGCTGCTGATTTGCCCGACAATCGCCGCAAATTTCTGATGGCCATAACTGACTAAATGATGCGCCAGCGCGCGGCTTGCCGCATAGTTATCCAGCTCGATCACCGGATATTTACGCTCGCCTTCAATCCGTTCACAGACACTCACCATCGGAACATTGTCTGCTAATTCAGCATCTTGCGGTGCAAATGGAAATGAATGGTCCAGTTGAATGAGCCCGTCGACCCGGTTACTCAGCACCATGCCGGCATATTCGTTTTCGCGTTGACTGTCACCCTGGGTATCGCCTAAAAGCACTGAATAGCCCTTTTCCTGCGCCGCCTGTTCAATGCCACCGATGATCCGTAAAAAAAACGGGTTGGTCAGATTCGGCACCAGCACCACAATAGAATTCGACTTGCCGCTTTTAACGCTACTCGCCAACCAGTTGGGACGGTACCCAGCCTGCTTGACCGCCTGCATCACTTTGTCGCGGGTGGCTTGGGTGACTTGCTCTGGTGATTTTAAGGTGCGCGATACGGTTGCTGTCGACACCCCCGCCAATTCACTCACTTTTTTAATGTTGGTCATGCCTGTTTTAAATCCCAAAGCCCGTTGGTAAGACTGCGTGCTCACGACATGGGTGAATACATGTCTGATACGTGTTTAATCCTGATTGCATACTTTAACTATTTAGTTTGTTAAAAACCGCGGCAGAACAGGGTTTTTCAGCAATTTTGGCTATATTCCCACTCCTTTCCGCCAATAGCAAGCCCCATGTAATCGATAACAAAAACGACTCAATTAGCGAAAAAAACCACAAATACCCTGAGAAATGGGTCTCTGGAACAACCAGTGAATTTTTTCTGGACAACTTTAAATGTAATCGATTACAGTCTAGCGGCGTTCAAATAAAGCACAATCTTGGTGCAACATGAATAGTGCAACACGGACAGACAAACCTATGCCTAAACAATATCAGTTCTTTACACTTGCGATAGTCGCATTCGGCACGATAGCGGTACTGGGTGGGTGCGAGCCCCGTAAAGACAGCCCTGTGGCGAGCCCACTTTCCGCAAAACATAGCGAAGCAGCGCCAACACGAGCTGCCGGGACCAATACAGTTACCGTGAACATCGCCGATTTAACCCAGTATGTGAATCCGCTGATGGGCACCGACTCCAGTTTTGAACTGTCTTATGGCAACACCTATCCGGCGATTGCGCTGCCTTGGGGCATGAATTTCTGGACGCCGATGACTGGCCCAATGGGCGATGGCTGGACTTACAAATATGACGATCACAAAATCCGCGGCATTAAACAGACCCATCAGCCTAGCCCCTGGCTGAATGATTACGGCGCTTTTTCGCTGATGGCAGTGACAGGCCCGCTGAAATTTAACCAGGACGAACGCGCATCCTGGTTTTCGCACAAAGCCGAATCGGCCAAACCGCATCATTATTCGGTGTATCTGGCCGACTATGACGTGACCGCTGAAGTCACGCCGACCGAGCGCGCAGCACAATTTCGCTTTACCTTTCCAAAAACCGAACAGGCTTATCTGATTTTGGATGCCTTTGATAAAGGCTCCAAAATTAAAATCCTGCCGAAAGAGCGCAAAATTGTCGGTTACGCCCGCAATAACCACGGCGGCGTACCGGCGAATTTCCATAACTATTTTGTGCTGGAATTTGATAAAGACTTTAGCGTCAGCCACAGCTGGCATGATGGCTGGAAACTACAGGAAAATCAGTTAGAAAGCGAAGGGCAGCATGTCGGCGCCATCATCGGTTTTGCCACCGACAAAGGCGAGCAGGTGCATGTCAAAGTAGCCTCATCTTTTATTAGCGAAGCGCAGGCCGAGCTCAATCTACAACGCGAAATTGGTGCTGATACCTTTGCCCAAACCCAGCAGAAAGCGCAGCAAGCATGGCAGCAGCAACTGAGCCGGATTGAGATCCAACAAGGGGATTTAGACCAGGTTCGGACCTTTTACTCTTCGTTATACCGGGTGCTGCTGTTTCCACGGAAGTTTTACGAGTACGACAGCAGCAACCAAATTGTCCATTACAGCCCTTATAACGGCGAAGTATTGCCAGGGTATATGTTTACCGACAACGGTTTTTGGGACACTTTTCGCGCGGTCTTTCCGTTTTTTAACCTGATGTACCCCGAGCTGAATGGCCAGATTATGCAAGGCCTGGTCAACACCTATAAAGAGTCAGGCTGGTTGCCGGAATGGGCGAGCCCTGGTCATCGCGGGGTGATGATTGGCTCGAATTCAGCCATTAATATCGCCGACGCTTACCTCAAAGGCGGCCGTGATTTTGATATTGAAACCTTATACAAAGCGGCGAAAAAGAACGCCGAAGTTGAAGCAGGCCGGCCGGTATCATCGGTGGGTCGGGAAGGCTTAAGTTATTACAACAGCTTAGGTTATGTGCCTTATGACGTCGGTATCCACGAAAATGCCGCCCGCACGCTGGAATATGCTTTTGCCGATTTTAATCTGTATCAGCTTGCGACCCAGCTTGGTAAAACCGAAGATGCGGCGCTTTTCGCACAGCGCTCGCAAAACTATCTGAAATTGCTAGACCCAGAAACTAAATGGATGCGCGGCCGCAATAAAGATGGCAGTTTCCAAAGCCCGTTTAACCCATTGAAATGGGGTGATGCTTTTACCGAAGGCAATAGTCTGCACTATAGCTGGTCGGTGTTTCATGATATCGCCGGCTTGCAGCAGGCAATGGGTGGCGAACAGGTATTCCTGAATAAACTCAACGAAGTGTTTGAGATGCCGCCGACTTTCGATGACTCTTATTACGGTTTCACCATTCACGAAATCCGTGAAATGCAGGTGGTGAATATGGGCAATTATGCCCATGGCAACCAGCCGATTCAGCATATGATTTATCTGTACAACTACACCAACGAACCCTGGCAGGCCCAGGCGCGGCTGCGCGACGTGATGACCAAACTCTACAGCCCCACGCCCGATGGTTACAGTGGTGATGAAGACAACGGTCAAACGTCGGCCTGGTATGTGTTCAGCGCTTTGGGGTTTTATCCGGTCACACCGGGAACCGACCAATATGTGCTCGGCAGCCCGTTGTTTGAAAAAGTAAAACTGACCTTAGCCAATGGCAAAACTCTGCAGATTAATGCGCCGGGCAATCAGCCAAATACACCCTACATCCAGGCACTTTCCTGGCAGCAGCAGGCTTATTCGAAGAACTGGCTGAGTCACAGCGAACTGATTCAGGGTGGCAAACTGGATTTCCAGATGAGTGAAACACCGAATAAACAACGGGGTTTGGCAGCGTCGGATCGACCTTATTCGATGTCAACGGCGAATCCGCCAACCACTGCGCCAAGCACAACAACCACAGCTCCGGCTGCAACTGAAAAGGCGAACCCATGAGTATCATCCCACAAGGCAACAGAGCGTCTGCAGTCACCGGCGCCTCTCACATTCCGGGTAGCCGCAGCCAGCCCAACCACTTCGCCTTTGCCGCGATGACCAGTTTGTTTTTTATCTGGGGTTTTATTACCGCCTTAAATGACATTCTGATCCCGCAACTCAAAGCGGCTTTTTCGCTGAATTACACCCAAGCCATGCTGGTGCAATTCTGCTTTTTTGGTGCGTATTTTCTGGTATCGCCGCTGGCTGGCAAGCTGATTGAACGCATCGGTTATATCAAAGGCATTATGGTCGGCCTGGCGACGATAGCTGTAGGCTGTTTGCTGTTTTATCCGGCGGCAGAAGTTTCGGTGTATGCGCTGTTTTTATTCGGCTTATTTATTCTGGCCGCCGGCGTGACGATTTTGCAGGTATCGGCGAATCCCTATGTCGCCATCCTCGGCCGCGAAGAAACCGCCGCCAGCCGGTTAAGTCTGGCGCAGGCCATTAACTCATTGGGGCATACGCTGGCACCGCTGTTTGGCGCAGCGCTGATTTTTTCAGCCACTGCGGATCTATCGGCCAGTGCTGAAGTTGCTGGTAATACCGCAGATGCCAAATCGGTGCAGTTACCTTATTTGATTTTGGCGGGTGTCACTTTACTCACCGCCGCCGGTTTTTATTTCCTCAAGTTACCGCTGCTGACACCACCCGTGGCCGCCGCTAGCCCAACGCAGCAGCAGTTGACAGCAGCAAGCTCGATTTGGCAGCAAAAAGGCTTATTGCTTGGGGTATTGGCGATTTTTTTATACGTCGGCGCTGAAGTCAGTATTGGCAGTTTTCTGGTGAATTATCTGGCGCTGCCCGAGATTGGTGGTCTGACGGAAAAACAAGCCAGCACCATGGTCGCTTATTATTGGGGCGGCGCGATGATTGGCCGTTTTATCGGTGCGCTACTGACCCGTTATATTTCCGCCAGTTATGTGCTGCTGAGTAATGCGCTGATCGCAATTTTATTGTTGTTTGTGACCATGAACTCATCGGGCATGGTCGCGGTCTGGTCGGTGATTGCGATTGGCTTTTTTAACTCTATTATGTTCCCAACTATTTTCACCATGGCCATTCGCGGTTTGGGCCCTTTGACAAGTCGGGGCTCAGGTTTGTTGTGCCAGGCGATTGTCGGCGGGGCTATTTTGCCGTTGCTGCAAGGGTTGGTCGCCGATAGCCTTGGCGTACAATTGAGTTTTATCGTACCGGTATTGGCTTATGGTTATATCGCCGGATATGCCTGGTATAGCAACCGCCAGTCGGCATCAACACAGGTCACGTTATGAGCGCTGTAAATTCTACCTCAGGCCAGCAGCAGGTTGCAGCCACAGACCTGCGTCAAGTGCTGTGTTTTGGCGAAGCCTTGATTGATTTTTTACATAGTGGCGTCGAGCCGCAAGGGCCATTACAGTTACCGGCTTACCGGCAGTTTCCGGGCGGCGCACCGGCCAATGCGGCAGTTGCGGTGGCGAAACTCGGCGGCAAGGCACGCTTTGCCGGTCAGGTTGGTGAAGATGCTTTTGGTGATTTTCTGGCGCAGGCACTCAAGGCCTATGGCGTCGATTTGTCGTTACTCGTGCGTCACCCCACAGCTAAAACGGCGCTGGCCTTTGTGATGCTGGATGAAACCGGTGACCGCAGTTTTTCGTTTTACCGCGACCAAAGCGCCGATGTGTTATTTGCACCCAAGCAAATCGGCAGCGACTGGTTTGTTTCCAAGCCCATCCTGCATTTTTGCAGCAATACCCTGACGGATGATTTTATTGCCAACACCACCACGCAGCTGGTGTTACAGGCCAAAGCGGCCGGTTGCCTGGTCAGTTTTGATGTGAATTTACGCCATAACTTATGGCGGGAAGGTGCTGCCAACCGCGAGCGGGTGAATGCCTTGGTGTGGCAGGCGGATATTGTGAAGTTTTCGCGGGATGAGTTGCAGTATCTCTGTCACGACTTTGCATCAGCCACCGCTTATCTTGAGCACTGCCAACAAGCCGGTTGTCAGTTGTTGCTGGTGACCGATGGCGGCGGCAGGATTGACTATTATCGGGCCGGTTCGACGCCAGTCACGGCCACGCCACCCAAAGTGGCTGTGGTCGATACCACTGCAGGCGGTGATGCTTTTATCGGTGGTTTGTTGTTTAGTCTCAGCTGTTTACCCGATACAACACTTCCCAAAGACCGCTTATTGCATGCCTGTATTGAATTTGCCACTGCTTGTGGTGCGCTCACCGTTACCCGGCCCGGCGCTTTCCCTGCCCTACCGAATGCCACTGAAATCCTCGCCGATTTAGCCAGTCGCCAGGTTGACGTGCAAGCCCTGTTACCTTGGTTGCCGGTTTCGCCGGCCCGTTGAATTTTTTGGAGTTTAAACCATGCCAACCCTGCAGCAGTCCCCCCAAAATTACTACGACCAGAATTTTATTCTGCAGCATTGTCAGGACATTCTGAGTTTTTACGACCCACGCGTTGTCGACCCGTCCGGTGGTTATTTCCATAACTATTATGACAATGGAGAGCTGTTTAACCCCGGGTTTAAGCAGCTGGTCAGCAGTACCCGCATCGTGATCAATTACGCCACAGCGGCGATGTTGTTTGCGACCGATGCTGAAAAATCAGCAAAATACCAGGCTATCGCCCAGCACGGTCTGGACTATGTCGAGCAAGTGCACTGGCGCGAAGATATCAAGGGTTACGCCTGGACCTTGCAGGATCATCAACCGCTCGATACCACCCAACAAGCTTATGGTTATGCTTTTGTGCTGCTCTGCTACGCTGCTGTGCATAAAGCCGGATTAATTAAGGACAGCCACAAACTCAACCAAACCTATCAGTTGCTGGAACAACGCTTCTGGCAAGCCGATTTTGGCCTGTATGCCGACGAATTAAGCCCCGAAGGCGTACTCAGTGACTATCGTGGCCAAAACGCCAATATGCATTTATGTGAAGCGATGCTGGCTGCGTATGAAGCCTGTGGCGAGCGGCATTTCCTGGAGCGGGCGATGACCTTGGCGCAGAACATCACAGTGCGCCAAGCGGCGTTAACCGACGGCCTGGTGTGGGAACATTACACCCCCAGCTTTCAGCCAGACTGGGACTACAACAAAGCCGATCCGAAAAACCTGTACCGGCCCTGGGGTTTTCAGCCCGGCCATCAAACCGAATGGGCCAAATTACTGTTGATTTTACACCGCCATCAACCGCAAGACTGGTTAGTGAGCAAAGCGCGCGAGCTGTTTGACCGCGCTTATCAGCAAGCCTGGGATAGCGAACATGGCGGCTTGATCTACGGTTTTGCGCCGGATGGCCGCTGGTGCGACGATGACAAGTATTTCTGGGTGCAGGCCGAAAGTATGGCGGCGGCGGCGTTGCTCTACCAAACCACCGGCGCCGAAGTGTATGTAGTGGCGTACCAGAATTTATGGCAATACAGCTGGGATCATTTGATTGATCACCAATACGGCGCCTGGTTCCGCTTACTCAATCGTGACAACAGCAAAGTCAGCAACGAAAAAAGCGCCGCCGGTGCCAAATGTGATTACCACACCTTGTGTGCCTGTATTGAAGTACTGCGCGGGATGGGTTTTGCCAGCTTGCCGTTGGTCAGTTTTGAACAGGTTTAAATCGTGACGACGCGTTGGAGGTTGGGGTGAAGTTCACAGTAAAGGTCGGTCGAATTGCCCTTTGCGGCAGTTTGTTGCTCGGTGGCTTAGCGGCCTGTATCCAATCAAAGAGCGATCAAGCTGGCGATGCCGTTAAAGCGACGGCACAGGAAGTAATAACCGCCAGCGATCCGCTGCAGTTTGTTGATCCGCTGATTGGCACTGATGGCAAAGGCAAAACCTACCCCGGCGCCACAGTGCCTTATGGCATGGTGCAACTGAGCCCCGACAATGGCCGCACCGGCTGGGACTGGATTGCCGGTTATTTTTACCCCGATACCCTGATCGCCGGTTTTAGCCATACCCATTTATCCGGCACCGGCGCTGGTGATTTATATGACATCTCGTTTATGCCACTACGCCTGCCGCTGAAACGCGAACAAACCGAAGGCGGCCCGGCAACTGGCACCCTGGTATCCGGTTTTTCGCATCAGCAGGAACAAGCCAAAGCGGGTTATTACCAAGTGTATTTACCGGATTATCGGGTCAATGTGGAGCTCACCGCCGGCCTGCGCACTGGTTATCAGCGATATCGGTTTGATGAGGTCGCGCATTCTGCCAAAGATTCAGCCAGTGCCATAGAGACCGCCAGCGCCCCCTTGATCCGCCTCGATTTAGGTTATAGCCGCAACTGGGACAAAACCACCGCCAGCGCCATTCGGATCATTGATGCGTATAGCATTGAAGGTTATCGCTATTCCAGCGGCTGGGCACCAAAGCAAAAAGTGTATTTTTATAGCAAATTTTCCAAGCCAATCAGCCAATTACAATGGCAACTAGAAGGTAAAGATATCGCTTTGACTGCGGATGGTCAGCTTAGCACCACGCCTTTTGCGCAAGCAGTGAAGCAGCAACAGGGCGTCGCGGTCGCGTTACTGCTGCAATTTGCCGCAGCGCATGATGAAATCACTGTCCGCACCGCGTTAAGTTCGGTTAGTGCCGACAACGCCCGCCAAAACCTACTGGCCGAAGGCGAACAGCTGAGTTTTGATCAGGTCCGGCAACAGGCGGAACAAGCCTGGCGCGCAGAACTATCGCAAGTGCAGGTGACGGCAACCCGCGATAACCTGACGCAGTTTTACACCGCTTTATATCACAGCGCCTTAGCGCCCCGGGTCTTTGCCGACAGCGACGGCCGCTTCCTGGGGCCGGATGGTCAGGTGCATCAACGCACTGGCCATCTGCATCATGACTTTTTTAGTCTGTGGGATACTTTCCGCGCTTTGCATCCGTGGAAAACGCTGTTTAACCCGGAACGTAATCGGCAGCAGCTCATGTCGTTGCTGGATCATGCCGACATCTCCGGCCTGCTGCCGGTGTGGAATTTTCAAGGCAACGAAACCGATATGATGTTGGGTTACCATGCGGTGCCGGTACTAGTGGACAACTACCTAAAAGGTTTATTAGCACCAGAACTTGGCGATAAAATTCTGCAGTTAGCGGTGAAAAGTGCCAAACAGCAGGCTTTTGGCTTGCAAAGTTATCAGCAGCTTGGGTTTGTGCCTTATACCGAGCGCAAATGGAATGTGGCGTTAACGCTGGAATATGCATACGACGACTGGGCGATTGCCCGCCTGGCTGAACACTTAGGGAAGCAAAACATCGCCGCTGAATTTCGCGCCCGCGCGCAAAATTATCGGCAACATTTTGATACCAGCACCGGCTTTATGCGTGCCAAAGATGCCAGCGGCAAGTTCCGCTTGCCTTTTGATCCGAATGCTTATGATCCGGAAGATTATTGTGAAGCCAACGCCTGGCAATACAGCTTTTTTGTACCACACGATGTGCCGGGCTTAATCGCCTTGTATGGCGGTCCGGCTGCATTTAGCGCCAAACTGGATCAGATGTTTAGTACCGCGCAGTTGCAGGAGCCATTACCAGAATGGATTTCCGGTTACATCGGTCAGTATGTGCATGGCAATGAACCCAGCCATCATGTGCCGTATTTATACCAATTCACGGGTCAGCCTGCCAAAACCCAGGCGCTGGTGCGACGGATTATGGACGAGCTCTATAGCACCAAGCCAGATGGTCTGGCGGGCAACGAAGATGCCGGGCAAATGTCAGCCTGGTATTTATTCAGTGCTTTAGGCTTTTATCCGGTGGATCCGGTGTCCGGTGAATATGTATTAGGCAGCCCGGAAGTGCATCAGGCGGTGCTCAAGCTTGGTAATGGCAAACAATTGACGGTGAAAGCACTGAATCAATCGCCGCAGCATGTCTATGTCAAGTCGGTGACTTTAAACGGCCAGCCAGTGCAAGGCTTTACCCTATCGCACCAGCAATTGATGCAAGGCGGCGAACTGATTTTTAGCATGAGTGAGCAAGCACCATGAACTTGAACAAGCGATTTTCGGTTATTCCAATGCCACAAGGTCTGCTATTTGGATTGCTGCTTTGTCTGCCAGCGGCACTGGTCCAGGCGAATGACATGCAAACGAAAGCAATGCCATCCAGCCCCAGCCAGCATGTAAACCCTTTTATCGGCACAGCTAACTTCGGTGCCACCCACCCCGGCGCGCAATATCCGCAGGCGCTGGTTTCGGTCGCACCTTTTAATGTGGCGTTCACCGGCGGCAGTGCAGATGGCAAGCCACTGAATCAATTCGAAAAAGACGCCGCCTGGAATTCGCGTGGTTATATTTTTGAGAATAAATTCCTGACCGGTTTTAGCCATGTCAATTTAAGTGGCGTGGGCTGTCCGGATTTGGGTGTACTGCTGCTGATGCCCACCCATGGCAAGCTGGAGTTGGACGCCGAAAAATACGGTTCCACTTACCAAAACGAACAAGCCAGCCCAGGGTATTACCGCACTGAACTGACCAAATACAATACAACTGCCGAAGTCACCAGCACTTTACGTTCCGGCCGCAGCCGCTTTACCTTTCCTGCGGGGCAAGCTCATATTCTGCTGAATTTAGGCTTGGGTCTGAGCAACGAAAGTGGCGGCAGTTTGCAAATTCACTCAGCTCGTGAAGTAACAGGCAGCCGCACCATCGGCACTTTTTGTTATCACAGCGAGCAGGCAAGGCCGGTGTATTTTGTCGCCCGTTTTAGCCAACCGGCAACACAGTTCGGTGGCTTTAAAAAAATGCCGAAGTATCACAATGTCGAAGCGGAATGGGTGTCACATAACCACAGCTACAAACCCTATCCATTTTACCGCCAGCCGTTAAGCGGCGATGAAGTTGGCGCTTATTTCAGCTTTGATTCCGCCACCGAGCAGGTGATTGAAGTTGAGCTTGGCGTCTCTTGGGTCAGCATTGAAAATGCCCGGCAGAATTTAGAGGCGGAGCAATATGCTGCCCGTGCTGCAGGCTCAGCCGCCACCCGGTTAAGTTTTGACGACATTCGCCAACGCTCGGTACAAGCCTGGGATGGATTACTGAGCCGGATTGATATCGATGCCAGCGCAACGGATAAAACCCTGTTTTATACCGCTTTGTATCACAGCCTCATTCACCCCAGCATCATCAGCGATGTCAATGGCGATTACCCATTGATGGGCGAATTCGCTGCAGATAAACCCTTGTTTGGCAATAACAAAACTCAGCCACGCTATTCGGTGTTTTCACTCTGGGACAGCAATCGCAATGTGCATCCGCTGCTCAGTCTGGTGTATCCGGAGCTGCAGAGCGCGATGGTGCAGACGATGGTTGCGATGAGTCAGGAGCATGGCTGGTTGCCGAAGTGGGAGCTGGTCGGTATGGAAAAAAGTGTGATGGTGGGCGATCCGGCATCGGTGGTGATTGCTGATACCTATTTACGCGGCATCCGCGATTTTGACGTGCAAACCGCTTATCAGGCGATGAAAAAAGCCGCGCTGACCGCCAGCAACAATCCGCTGCGACCAGAAAATGCTGATTATCTCAAGCTTGGTTACGTGCCGGTTGACGACGAAGGCCCGTTTGATGGCAGCGTCTCCACCAGTCTGGAATATTATCTGGCCGATGCCGCTATTGGCCGGTTAGCTGCGGCGCTTGGTGAGGCGGATGATGCCAGGCTGTTTCAGCAAAAATCATTGAATTATCAAAAGTTATTCGACCCAACCACCGGGATGCTGCGGCCGAAAAAACGCAATGGCGACTGGCACAGCCCGTTTAACCCGGATGGCGGCCGCAACTTTGAACCCACCGCCGGTTATATCGAGGGCACCGCCTGGAACTACCGTTTTTATGTGCCGCACGATGTACCAGGTTTGGTAAAGCTGTTGGGCGAAGACGAATTTGTGCGGCAACTGGATTTGACCTTTGACAGCGGTAAATTTGATATGGCGAACGAGCCGGATATTACCTATCCGTTTTTGTATCACTTTTTGCCGCTGCACGATCAGACTGCAGCGCAGCAGGCTTACCAACGCAGCTCTGCCCGGGTAAAACAGCTTATCCAGCAGCATTACCACAACACCCCAGCCGGTTTGCCTGGCAATGACGACACCGGCACCCTCTCCAGTTGGTTAGTGTTTAGTATGCTTGGGCTCTACCCCACCGATCCTGGCAACCCAAACTATACGTTGTTTGCACCTACGGTAAAAAGCGCCCGCATCCGGTTAAACCCGGCGTACTACCCAGGAAAAGTACTGGAAATTCAGCAGAATACTGCAAGTAACTCTAGCTACAGCTGGCAAGGCAAAGCGCTAAAAATCCCATTTATCAGCCATCAACAGCTGGTACAAGGTGGTGTGTTGAGTCTTTGATCTACAGGGGTGAATCAAAAATCAAAGGGGTCAGAAATCAATGGGGTCAGAGTCATTGATAACTCGTTATCAATGACTCTGACCCCATTGATTTCTGACCCCTTTGATTTTTATCCAGCTGCTGCATCACCCGAACTCTCAGCTCATCACGCAGCAGCAATACCGTGGGGCTCACCTGCGCCCGACTGGCGCAAACCAGATTGAGTTGTTGCGGGTGCGGTTTAAATTCCGGCAATAACGAAACCACCCGGCCGGCGCGTAAATCTTCCGACATATCGAGCGCTGATTTTAGCGCAATGCCTTTACCACTGACCGCCCAGCGCCGGACAATTTCGGCATCGTTGCTGACGCGGTTGCCGCTGACACTGACGGTAAAGGGATCGTCCTGATAACCAAAATGCCAGTTGGCAAAAGTGCGCTGATCAATCAGATACAACAAGCAGTTATGCTGTTGTAAATCAATGGGATGCTGCGGTGTGCCATGCTTTGCTAAGTAGTTTGGCGCCGCGCATAACACGCGGGGCACGTCGGCAATATGAAATGACACCAGAGTTGAATCCGGCAAGGCGCCATAGCGCAGCGCCACATCGACCTGCTCGGCAGTCAGACCGGCAATTTTGTCCGATAACTCCAGCCTTATCCGTAAATCCGGGTGTTGATCCTGGATCTCGTCCAGCCACGGCAATAACAAGTTGCGCCCCAGATCGCTGGGAGCCGTTAAGCGTAGTTCACCACCAATGCGGCCACTTTGTTCGGTCAGCTCCTGCTTGCCTTGTTCCAGCGCAGTCAGCGCATTCTGGCAATGTTGCAGGAATCTCTCACCGGCGCTACTGAGTTTCAGCGAACGGGTACTGCGGATAATCAGCGCGGTGCCGACATACAATTCCAGCCGCTTTAGCGCAGCCGAAGCCGCGGCAGGAGTCAGCTCAAATTGCCTTGCTGCCGCGCTGATACTTCCGGTGGCGACAATCTGTTGAAACAGTTTTAGATCCTGAAGCTGCAACATTTTCAAATTTTATTTGAGAAAGAATGTGTTTTTAGATGGTTTCTCTACTGATGTCAAACCGGCACAATACCCGTCATTGCAACCAGTTCACTGTTTCACCAACCATTTAACTCGAAGAAGCCCGGAGTTTTTTCATGACGCAACAACCCCAAACGACTTTAACAACGACCTTACCAACCAGCATGCGCGCCATCGGCTACACCGCATCGTTACCCATCGATAATCCGCAGGCACTGCAAGATTTAGTACTGCCACTGCCCAGCCTGAAACCACATGATTTATTAGTAAAAATCAGCGCCATCGCCGCCAATCCGGTCGATTACAAAATCCGGAAAAACCGCCCGGCAAGTGCCGAAAAACCGGAAATTCTCGGTTGGGATGCGGTCGGCACCGTGGTCGCCACTGGCGAAGCTGTGACGTTATTCCAAACCGGCGATCAAGTGTTTTACGCTGGCGCTTTGGATAGGCCAGGCGCCAACAGCGAATATCATGCGGTCGACGAGCGCTTAGTTGGCCATAAGCCACAAACTCTGAGCGACGCCGAAGCCGCCGCATTGCCACTGACGGCCATTACCGCCTGGGAGCTGCTATTCGACCGGCTGCAGCTGGATCAGCCTGCAACAACACCACCAACGTACGCCCAAAAAGTGCTGCTGATCAGCGGCGCCGCCGGTGGAGTGGGATCCATCATGGTGCAACTGGCCAAACTGCGCACCGATGCGATTGTGATTGGTACTGCATCCAGGCCGGAAAGTCAGGATTGGGTCAAAGCGCTGGGCGCTGATTATGTGATTAATCACCAGCTGCCGATTGAAGAAGAACTGGCGCGGATTGGCATCAACCAAGTGAGCCATATCGCGAGCTTAGTCGACACCGCCGCTTATTATGAGCAGTTTATTGCGGCTTTAGCACCACAAGGCAAACTGGCACTGATTGATGACCCGAAAATTGCGCTGGACATCCGGCCGCTAAAGCTGAAAAGCCTGAGCCTGCACTGGGAGCTGATGTTTACCCGCTCATTATTTCAAACGCCGGATCAACAACAGCAACATCAGTTGCTGAATCAGGTGGCGGCACTGGTTGACCATGGCCAGCTAAAAACCACCGTCGGCCAGCACTTGGGGTTGATTAACGCCGCCAATGTGCGCCTGGCCCATCATTTACTCGAGCAGGGGTCGGTGATTGGTAAATTGGTCCTCGCCGGTTTCCCGCAGGAGCATGCTGCACTCGTTTGAACCAGCAGCAGGCAACATGCGCTATATAAACCTTTCAGGCGCGATCTTGCTGCCACTGGTGGATAGCGTTTTGTTGCTCCCCCCATCCGTAGACGTCTTCGATGCTCGCGACCTGGCGCCGAATAAAGCGCTTGCTCATTTTTAAATCAAACTTTAGAATGATCGTTCATTCTAAAGTTTGGAGTTTCGTTATGTCATCGTCAACTGCCCTTTTGATTAAGCCGGCTGCGCTGCGCAAACCTTTGCTCGCAGTGCTGATAAGTGCACTTGTACTGCAAGGTTGCACTGATGCAGCAGCGCCAGGTGCTGCGGCTTCAGGCGCGGCACCCGCACCGGTCGAAGTGGGCGTGGTGACGCTGCAACCACAACAAATCACCTTAAATACCGAATTACCAGGCCGCACTGTTGCCTGGCAGTTAGCCGACATCCGGCCGCAGGTCGGCGGTATTATTCTCAAACGCTTATTCACCGAGGGCGGCGACGTCAAAGCCGGTGACACCTTGTATCAAATTGATCCTGCTACTTTTGCCGCCGCCAAACAAAATGCCGCCGCAGCACTGGCGCGTGCCAATGCCAATTTGCAACAAGCCACCGCCAAAGCCAGTCGTTATCAGCAAATGATCAAACAGCGGCTGATTAGCCAACAGGATTTTGACGAAGTGGCAGCGCAGCACGAACAAGCCAAGGCCGATGTGCTGGCCGCCAAAGCGCAGCTGCAAAGTGCACAAATTCAGCTCGATTACAGCAAAGTCACAGCGCCGATTAGCGGCCGGATTGGAAAATCCGCGGTGACCGCTGGTGCCTTGGTCAGTGCCAATCAGGCGCAGGCGTTAGCCGTGGTGCAGCAGCTCGATCCGATTTATGTCGAAGTGACGCAATCGAGCGCGGAGCTGCTGAAACTCAAACAAGCACTGGCCAGCGGCGCTCTGAGCGCTGCCGGGACCAGCGTGAGCCTGACACTCGAAGATGGCAGCACCTATCAGCACCAAGGCAAATTGCAGTTTAGCGAAGTCAGTGTCGATGCCAGCACTGGATCTGTGGTGCTGCGCGCTGAATTTGCCAATCCGGATCAGTTGTTGCTGCCCGGCATGTATGTGCGGGCGACGCTGGAGACTGGCATCAACACCGCCGCCATTTTGGCGCCACAACGCGGGATTAGCCGCAACGCCAAAGGTGAAGCCACTGCATTGGTGGTGAATACCGCTGGGACTGTCGAACCAAGATTAGTTAAAGCCAGCCGGACTATCGGAGATCAGTGGCTGATTGAAGAAGGCTTAGCCGCTGGCGATCAACTGATTGTTGAAGGCCTGCAAAAAGTCCGGCCGGGCGCGCCTGCCAAACCAGTGCCTTTTAATGCTGCGACAGGAGCGAACGAATGAGCCGATTTTTTATTGACCGGCCGATTTTCGCCTGGGTTATCGCTATTGTGATCATGTTGGCCGGGGTGCTTGCCATCAACGGCCTGCCGATTGCGCAATATCCGTCAATCGCGCCACCGGCGATCAGCATCACCGCCAGTTATCCGGGCGCCTCTGCCCGCACGCTGGAAGACAGTGTCACCCAGGTGATCGAACAAAAAATGAAAGGTCTTGATGGCTTGCTGTATATGTCGGCAACCTCAGAATCGAGCGGCACCGCCACTATTACCTTAACCTTCAGCGCCGATACCAATCCGGATATCGCGCAGGTTCAGGTACAGAATAAATTGGCGTTAGCCACGCCCTTGTTGCCACAAGAAGTGCAGCGCCAGGGTGTGCAAGTGGCGAAGTCTGCCCGTAACTTCCTGCTGGTGATGGGTTTTGTGTCTGAAGATGGCTCGATGAGCAATATCGATATCGGCGATTATGTCAGCGCTAATGTGCAAGACGTGCTGGCGCGGGTCGAAGGTGTGGGTGAAATTCAGATGTTCGGCAGTCAATACGCGATGCGCATTTGGCTTGATCCGGCCAAACTCGCCAACTATAAACTGATGCCATCGGATATCAGCGCGGCGATTGTGGCGCAAAATGCCCAGGTCTCAGCAGGTCAGCTCGGCGGGTTACCGGCCATCAGCGGCCAGCAAATGAATGCGTCGATAACCGCGCAAAGCCGGCTGCAAACCACCGAACAGTTTGGCAAGATTCTGCTGCGCATTAATAGCGACGGCTCGGCGGTCAGATTATCCGACGTGGCGCGGATTGAACTGGGTGGCGAAAGTTACCAGATTTCCGCCCGTTACAATGGCAAACCCGCCACCGGTTTAGGCGTGAAACTCGCCGCCGGTGCCAATGCCTTATCGACCGCTGATGGCGTCAAAGCCGCCATTGAATCGATGCGCCCGTATTTCCCGGCCGGTTTGCAAGCTGTGGTGCCATACGACACTACGCCTTTTGTCAAAATCTCGATTGAAAAAGTGGTGAAAACCCTGCTTGAAGCCATAGTGCTGGTGTTCTTGGTGATGTATCTGTTTTTACAGAATTTCCGCGCCACCTTAATTCCGACGATTGCCGTGCCAGTGGTATTGCTCGGAACTTTTGCCGTGCTGTCTGTGTTTGGTTATTCGATTAACACCCTGACCATGTTTGCGATGGTGTTGGCGATTGGCTTGTTGGTCGATGACGCCATAGTCGTGGTTGAAAACGTTGAACGGGTGATGACCGAAGAAGGTTTATCCGCCAAGGAAGCGACCCGCAAATCGATGGACGAAATTACCGGTGCATTAATTGGTATCGCGCTGGTGTTGTCGGCGGTGTTTGTACCAATGGCGTTTTTCGGCGGATCAACCGGCGTGATTTACCGCCAATTCTCAATAACTCTGGTATCCGCCATGGCATTGTCGGTGTTGGTGGCGTTGATCCTGACCCCAGCCCTGTGCGCGACCATGCTCAAACCCTCAGGCCACAGTGGCGGCGGTTGGCTGGGCAAGTTTTTCAGCGGTTTTAACCGGGGTTTTGATGCCGGGAATAGCGCCACCCAATCGATTGCCAGCCGGATGATCCGCCAGCCAAAACGTTATTTATTGGCCTATGGACTGATTGTCGGTGGCATGGTGCTGCTGATGCTGCGCTTACCTTCGGCCTTTTTACCGGATGAAGATCAGGGCATTTTGTTTAACCAGATTGTGTTGCCAACAGGCGCCACCCAAGAGCGGACTTTGGAAGTGATTAAGCAGGTTGAACAGCATTTCCTGGTCGACCAACAAGAAGCGGTCAAATCAGTATTCTCGGTGGCAGGATTTAGTTTTGCCGGCCAAGGCCAAAATGCCGCGATTGGCTTTGTGAATTTAAAACACTGGGATGAGCGGCAACGTGATGATTTGTCGGTGAGCGCCGTCGCCGGTAAAGCGATGGGCCGCTTTAGTCAGATTAAAGATGCGATGGTATTTGCTTTCGCCCCGCCCGCGGTGGTGGAACTGGGTACCGCCAATGGCTTTAACCTGCACCTGCAAGACCGCGCCAATCTGGGCCACGAGGGGTTATTAGCGGCACGTAACCAGTTATTGGGCATGGCGGCGCAGGATAAGCGCCTGATGGCGGTGCGACCGAATGGTCAGGAAGATACGCCCGAGCTGAAACTGGATATTGATCTCGCCAAAGCCGGGGCGCTGGGTGTCAGTCAGGCTGACATCAATCAAACCATTCAAACGGGCTGGGGTGCCACTTATGTCAATGATTTTATTGATAAAGGCAGGGTGAAAAAAGTCTTTGTGCAAGGCGAAGCCCCAAGCCGGATGGTGCCGGAAGATATTCAGCAATGGTATGTGCGCAATAAAACCGGTGAGATGGTGCCCTTTTCCGCCTTTGCCAGCGCGCACTGGAGCTTTGGCTCGCCGCGACTGGAACGCTATAACGGTTTAAGTTCAATGGAAATTCAGGGCATGGCCGCACCAGGATTTAGTACCGGGGATGCCATGCTCGCGATGGAAGAGCTGGTCGCAAAACTGCCCAACGGCGTCGGATCCGAGTGGACCGGCATGTCGTATCAGGAGCGGATGACCGGCGATCAAGCACCCATGCTGTACGCCATTAGTTTGTTGGTGGTGTTCTTGTGTCTGGCGGCCTTATACGAGAGCTGGTCGGTGCCGGCGGCCGTTATGGCGGTGGTGCCACTGGGGATATTTGGTGCCTTAGTTGCGGCAACCAGCGCCGGTTTATCCAACGACATTTATTTCCAGGTGGGCTTATTGACCACCATGGGCTTGGCGGCGAAAAACGCCATCCTGATTGTCGAGTTTGCCAAAGGCCGGTTTGAACAAGGCATGGCGCTGAAAGATGCTGCAGTGGAAGCCATTCGCCTGCGGTTACGACCTATTTTAATGACCTCATTGGCCTTTATCTTTGGCGTATTACCGCTGGCGATAGCTTCAAGCGCTGGCTCAGGCGCGCAAAATGCGCTGGGCATCAGTGTGATTGGCGGCATGTTGGCATCCGCCGTGCTGGCCGTATTGTTTGTGCCGCTGTTTTATGTGCTGATAGGGAAGTTTGCCAAACCCGCACCGATCCATTGAGCATGCTCCGGAGCTGATGATGACCACAAAAGTTAAAAAACATCAGGACCCCGCGCTGGCGCAAGCCAGGCGGGAGCAAGTGTTAACCGCCGCCGCCGATTGTTTTCGCCGCCGCGGTTATCACGGTGCCGGGATGGCCGAAATTTCGAAAACCGCCGGCATGAGCCCGGGGCATATTTACAATTATTTCGACGGTAAAGAAGCCATTATTGCCGGTATTATCGAGCAAAATATGGCGGATTTGTTTTCACTGCTGGCCGGGTTTGCCGAGTGTGATGGCGACTTGGTGCAAGCGATGATCGATGGCGCCGATTATGGCGTGGAGAAAAACCTGGATCCGGCCTATGCCGCGCTGCAGCTGGAAATGCTGTCTGAAGCGGCGCGCAACGACAAAGTCGCAGCTTTGTTACGCCAGGCCGATGACAGCATGCGCGCCCAGCTCAAGCTGTTACTCGCCGGCCCGCAAGGTAGTTTGCGCAGCCTGTCCGATGCTGAAGTCGATGCCCGCATCGAACTACTGGCCTCCGTCTATAACGGCCTGCTGGTCCGCGCGGTATTGCACCCCAAGCTCGATCGCCAGCAACTATTGCAAGCGTTACGACCCTGGCTGCGACAGTTGTTGGCGGCGTAAAGTAGTAGTTGTTAAAAAACACCAATCCCTAACAATCCAACCGACCAACCGGCAATTCAATTTTTACCAACCCCGGCGGATGGCGCTACGCTTATCCGCCCTACCTTTTGCATCAAAATCCGAAGGGTTGATCGATGGATAGAGCGTAGGGCGGATCAGCGAAGCGCCATCCGCCCTACCTTTCGCATCAAAATCCGAAGGGTTAATCGTTGAATAGAGCGTAGGGCGGATCAGCGAAGCGCCATCCGCCACCGGTAATATCCAATTTTACCAACCGACAGGTCGTTTTATCCCCACCCCGGCAATATCCAATTTTACCAACCGACAGGTCGTTTTATCCCCATCCCGGCGGATGGCGCTACGCTGATCCGCCCTACCTTTTGCATCAAAATCCGAAGGGTTGATTGTTGGATAGAGCGTAGGGCGGATAAGCGAAGCGCCATCCGCCACCGGTAATATCCAATTTTACCAACCGACAGGTCGTTTTATCCCCACCCCGGCAATTCGAATGTTACCAACCGACAGGTCGTTTTATCCCCATCCCGGCAATTCGAATGTTACCAACCGACATATCGTTTTATGCCTACCCCGGCGGATGGCGCTACGCTTATCCGCCCTACCTTTTGCATCAAAATCCGAAGGGTTGATCGATGGATAGAGCGTAGGGCGGATCAGCGAAGCGCCATCCGCCACCGGTAATATCCAATTTTACCAACCGACAGGTCGTTTTATCCCCACCCCGGCAATTCGAATGTTACCAACCGACATATCGTTTTATCCCCATCCCGGCGGATGGCGCTACGCTTATCCGCCCTACCTTTTGCATCAAAATCCGAAGGGTTGCTCGTTGAATGGAGCGTAGGGCGGATCAGCGAAGCGCCATCCGCCATAACGTCATGCAACGCACATCTGAAGCCCCATCACTTGACACTCCAATCCAAACTCAGTACAAAGCGCTGTTCCCGGCACTTTGTATCGAGTCTGTTGTATGTCTGAATCCTTTCCCACGAATTGGCCAACCCCAATCGATTGGCAAACAAAGCCCAACTGGATCGATCTCATCATGCCGGACTTCTACCAACATGGCCTAGCCATCCTGCCGCAAGCGATCCCGGCAGATTTGTGTCAAGCGCTGCTCACCGAAGTGCAACACCACACCACACTCACCGCCGCCGGTGTCGGCCGCACCGGGCAACTGCAACAAAATAGCGACATCCGCCGCGACCACACCGCCTGGCTCGATGGCTCGACCCAAGCACAACAAGACTACCTCGCCTTAATGCTGCAACTACAACAGCAAATGAATCGTCAATGTTTCCTTGGCCTCACCCACCACGAGTGCCATTTCGCCCGCTACCGCCAAGGCGATTTCTACCAAACCCACCTTGACGCCTTTCGCGGCCGCTCCAACCGCGTGCTCACCACAGTGTTGTATTTAAACGACGTGCCAAGCGGCGGCGAACTGGTGATTTATGACGAGAACGAAGTTGAGCTGACACGTGTACTACCGCAAGCTGGTTTGTTGGTGACCTTTGAGAGCGAGCGTTTCCCACATCAGGTGCTACCAGCTGAGTTTGAACGCTTTAGTATTGCCGGTTGGTTTCGCAAGGATTGATCTCTTGCTATTTATCAAAAGGCCAAGGTGATCGGGATCTAGCCCAACGTCCCCCTCAATTGACTTCTCAGCTTTGAAGGCAAGTAAGGGCGCATCAGCGGAGCGCCATCGCCCATTTAGAAACTATTGTTAGGTCGTCGTACGGCTGTCAACACGCGGTTTCACTAAAATTCAAATTGCTGCCGACGAGAAATAGGCGTTTAAAGTCACGCCCCCAAAACCACCCGACTGGCCCCTGCGAGCCAGCCTTGGCGCCTTACTGTGTGTCGACCTCATTGGATCATTTCCGCTACAAAAAAATAGTTCGGATTTTCTTTTCTCCTGCTTAGCAAAATACCCAAATGGCAGCTAATTTCAGTGATATTTAAATAACCTGAGGAGCGGTTATGTTCGGACTTTTTGGAGATAGTGCAGAAAAACAGGCGCTGGAACAGTCGATTATCGCAGTTGTCAGTATTGACCAACAAAATAACGTCACCTTTTTTAATCGCGCTGCAGAGCAGCTGTGGGGTTATCAGCGGGATGAGATCCTTGGTCAAAACGTTTCTAAACTGGTGCCATCTACCCTTCGCACTCATCACGATAGCTATGTCAACCGACACCGCCAAGAAGGCACGAACCGTATTGTTGGCACCTCAAGAGAAGTTCAATTACAGCGCAAAGATGGAAAAATGATTTGGGCGCTGTTGTCGTTATCGCAAATTGATATCAAAGGCCAAAAACACTACACCGCATTTGTGCAGGACATTAGCAAGGAACGCGATGCACGTGAAATGATGGAGCAGACCTTGTCACAAGCCTTGGACGCGGTCGTGGTGATTAATGAACGCAACGAAATCACCTTTTACAACAAAGCCGCGCATAAATTGTGGGGATATACAGCAGAAGAAGTGATGGGCCAAAACGTGAAGATGTTAGTGCCTAAAGCCATTCAGTCAGAACACGATAGCTATGTGAATAAAAACCGCACTACTGGCCAGGATAAGATCGTTGGCACCAGCCGAGAAATAAAAATCGAACGTAAAGACGGTACTGTGCTTTGGGGCGAGTTGTCACTGAGCAAAGTGACTTTAGCCGACAAAACTGTCTACACCGCTTTTGTCAAAGACGTGACGCAGGAAGTTCTCAAGCGTGAAGAGATGGCCATGCTGTCCTTAGTCGCTAATAAAACCGACAACTCGGTGGTCATTACCGATGCCAAGGGTTTGACTCAGTATGTCAACACTGGTTTTGAACGCTTAACCGGTTATGACCTTGATTTCATGCGCGGCAAAAAACCAGGTTCTGTGTTACAAGGCAAAGATACTGACCCGGCAACAGTCAAACGGATCCGAGAGTATATCGATGCGAAAAAATCGTTTTACGACGAGATCCTCAACTACTCCAAAGATGGGACACCGTATTGGATTTCCCTCTCCATCACGCCTATTTTTTCTGCCTCTGGCCAACTCGAGCACTTCATTTCGGTGCAAGCCAATGTGACCGCCGTAAAACAAATGGCGTTAGATTTTACGCAAAAATTAAATGCCATTAGCGGGGCTCTGGTCATTCTGGAATTCTCTCCAGACGGTCAATTACAAAAAATGAATGAAATGATGCAACACAAAATCAGCAGTGATATCTCCACTGCAGCCTTAGGTGCAGAAATCTGGAATTCGGTCACGGCGGAAGAGAAACAGCTGTTGCAACAACAAGGATATATTGGCCGGACATTTCAATTTGCCGGCAAAGGTCAGGTGCCGCTCGCACTGGATAGCCGATTATGTGTGCTCAAAAACTTCCGCGGTGAAATTACCCAATATGTGATGTTTGGCATCGATATTTCTGAACGGAAAGTCGCCTTAAATGAAACTCAGTCGGCGATGAATTCAGTGTTGATTGCAAGCCAAACCATTAGTCAGATTATTACCACCATCAACGGCATTTCCGAACAGACGAGCTTATTGGCACTGAATGCCGCTATTGAAGCCGCCAGAGCAGGCGAAATGGGACGAGGTTTTGCCGTGGTTGCTGACGAAGTCCGTTCATTAGCCTCCCGATCCCGAAGCTCCAGCAATGAAATTGATTTACTGGTCAAAGAGACGGTGAAAAAAATTGACGAACTCGCGGCGATGTTAGCCAAAATCGAAAGTTAATCGGCCAACCGGTTTGATTTGTCGCGATCCCCCCTGATGGGTTTGCACCATGCCCGTGGTGGATAGTGCTTTACTAATCCACCCGGCACTCCCCCTGCTCTTATCCAACTGACCACTAAGTCACAAGTCGCAGGCAAAAGACTGGTCAATGCGGGGTTTGTTCGCTAGGATGAAATGACTGTTTCGTCATTCAGGTACATCTATGCCAATAGAGTGCTTCGAAAACTCAATCCGTATACTTAGTCGCGGTCGCGACAGAGGGCTTACGACTACCAACAGCATTGATCTTGTTCGACCTCCCCCGTTGTTTTTGCGCACAGAATTTTTGTCTGATTTACCCACTGACGCTGATAGGTTCCACGAATGATGTATACGATAAACCCGGCAGTTTTCCGTCAAATTGTGTGTCTAATGTACTGGTTAAAGCTGACCGCAGTGCTGTTTGTCAGTTTTATGCCGCAAGCAGCCGCTGCTGAAAGTGGTCAGGATGCACAAATTGAGGCGCAACTGGATGATCTGGTTGGGATTGGCCGCTATCCAAACGATTTAGCCGCGTTAACGCGTTTAACTGAACAAATAGATAAAAACACAGCCTTTGAAACTTATATCAGAGCCAAGGGAAATCTGATTTTATGGCAAGGATTAGAAAAACAGCAGTCCGAGATTGCCATTGAACAAGCGCTCGTGCTGTACCGGGAAGCGCAACTCCGCGGTTCTGGAAATGCCCAGGCAGAAATGCTGGCAGTGCAATGCGAGATTTTACTTCAACACGGCAAAGTCAATGAATACATGGAGCTACTCCCCACCTTAGAGCGCCATATGGAAAAAATCGATAATCCGCGATTACTTTTCCACATCAATTTACTGATTTCAAAATTGTGGCAGGCATCTACTCAACAAGAATTAACCCTAAAGTACGCGCTGCGCGCACAAGGGGCGGCAGGTCAAATGAAAGACCGGTTTCAACTACAACGCCGCATCCAACTCAACATGCATATCGCCAGAACTGAAGCGGCATTACAACAGTATGCCGCAGCGGCTGACTTACTGACGAGTTCGATTAAACAAGCCAAGCAACATCAGGAAGAAACGCAACTCGCCGAGCTGTATTTGTTATCCGGATTTGCCGAGCAACATCAATCCGGTCCGACGGATCGAGCGATCGATTTTTATCTGCAAGCCGTGCAGTGGGCACGTAAAACGGATAACTCGCGAGTCCTATTGATGGCGCTGAATAATATCGGCGCGAACTTTTTGCTGCAAAAGAAGTACGCAGAGGCAGATTCGTTTTTACGACAAGCTCTGGAAATTTTGCCACAAAACGAAATGGCCACAGACCGTTTAGTGATTGACTTTAACCTGGGTTATTTGCAAGTCCTGCAGGGCGAAGCCACCTCCGGCATACAAATCATGATCGAAAAAGCTGAAGCATTCCGAAAAGTCGCCAGGCCGGATCAAATCGCTCACATCCTGACCCACTTAGCCGATGCATACGGCCTGACCGGGCAATATCAACTGCAGGTGGCGGTTCTGACCGAAAAACTGCAACTGCTTAACCAATTTTATTCAGATGAACGCGCCCGGGTGGCCAATGAAATGCAAATTCGTTATCAATCCAACGATGCGGCCTTACAGGTGGAACTGCTGAATAATCAGCTGGAAATTCAGCGACATCAGAATCAAAGTCAGCAACGTCTCATCTGGATGGCTTATGGCCTGGGCTTCGCTGCTCTGGTGGTCTTCGCAGTGACATTTTATTCCTATCGGAAAATTAAGGCCGTCAATAGCCTGTTAAACGAAAAGAACGATCAGCTACACCAACTGTCGTTACGGGACCCGCTCACGGGTTTGAAAAACCGGCGTGCTATTGAGCTCCCTGCGAGCACCGCAGCACCAACCGGTCAAAGCGCCATGCGGCGCCGATCTTCGGATAAAACAGCCATGCTGGTCCTGCTCGATATTGACCGGTTTAAACAGATCAATGACAGCTACGGCCATGCCGTTGGCGATGAGGTGTTATTGGCATTTGCCAGCAGGTTGAAGCAATTCTGCCGGTCTGATGACCAAATTTTGCGTTGGGGGGGTGAGGAGTTCTTGCTCCTGCTGACTGACATCAATGTCGATAATGCCCGGCAAACCATTCACAGATTGTTGCAGTTACTTGGGACAAAACCAATTGAGACCGGCGCCGGCGCACTGCATGTCAGCGCCAGTGGTGGTTTTTTATTAATTGATTCAACCACTCCCCAAGATGCCAGACTTTGGAATTGGCAAATTACCCTGGCAGATTTTCTGCTGTATCGAGGCAAGGAGCAGGGAAGAAACAGGTTATTTGGCTGGCTTGCTACGCCAGAACAACACGCACAGTGTGACGCCGGGGAGCAGCTGTCGCAGATTATTCCTGAACTGGAGCTGGTTGTCGGGCCTGAGCCAGCCGGGCCTGAGCCAAAGCAATAACTTTGCGGCTGCAAGCCACACTAGCCGGCTGATTGCTGGTGAAAAGCGCCGCGCAGATCCGCCTTGGGCTTCACTCGGATCTTGACCATGGGAGCCGCCCACGCCAAAGTTCGGTAAAGGTTGGGCGGCTCAGCGTAATGCTCTTCCCCTCAGTTTGATTTCAGAGTCTGTCCCGCTTGCCGGCGCCACTGTTGGTCTCTTGCCAGATTTCCGATAAGATGTTGTGCAAGTCGCCGCGATGGCCGGGATCTGTTGATTTAAAAATGTTGGCAACAAAATACGCACGCTTATGACCGAACATCCACTGGCGCTTTTTTTAAACGCGGCCTCGCTCGCTATCATCGCGTTTAGTGGCCATTTGTTGCTGCAAAGGGCACGAAGTCAGTCATTCTATTGGCCTCTGCTGGGCAGCCTGCTGGCGATTGCGGTGCTGATCAGCCACCCCTGGTTAAAACAGCTGGCACCGGAGTTGCGCCCGCTGGCGCTGATGTTGTCGCTACCGGCGCTCTACTTGCTTCCTGTTTGCTTTTGGCTGTACGTTCAGGGGCTGACCTCCAGTTCCAACTGGACATTCCAGCCAAGCCATGCCAAACATTTTGTCCTCTGTGGGATCGCGCTGGTGATTGTCCTCTGTGCGTTACTATTGCCTGCAGAGATCCGTCATGGCTTGTTGGTTCAAGGCAGCGACCACATTCTGCAAAGCACCTCCGCCGCACTCCGATACTTTGTCTATGGCTTGTTAATCCTGACCTTTCTGATGGTGATCGGTTGGTGTGTAGTGGCCGGTTGTTATGTGGTGGCGGTGTTCCGGCGCTTGCATCGCTACCAGAATCAACTCAAGCAAGTCTTTGCCAGTACTGAATCTCTGGAACTGCGTTGGCTGCTCTGGCTGTTGCTGGCCGTGGTTGGGATCTGGTTATTCGTGGCCTTGTCGTTACTGTACGACAATCTGATAGGGCCAATTCGGCTTAATCCAACGCTGCAAAATGCAATTGGATTGCTGCTGATTTGGACTATTGCTGCCTGGGGCTTGCGGCAAAAGCCTGGTTTTGCTGAACTTTATCAAGTCGATGCGGAATCTGAAGAAACACTGCTAACCCTCAAAGAAGCCAAATATCAACGCTCGGCGTTAAATGAGCAATTAGCCAGCAACATCGTCGATAAACTGCATCAGGCCATGACCCGTGATCAGCTTTTTTTAGACGCCGCTTTGTCACTCCCCAAGCTTGCCAAACATATTGCCACTCCGCCTTCTTACATTTCACAAACGCTGAATGAGACACTGGGGCTGAATTTCTTTGACTATGTAAACCGGTATCGGGTGGAGGCCGCCAAAATCGCGCTGTTAACCAGCGATGCAACCGTGCTGGATATCGCGATGAATGTCGGTTTTAATGCAAAATCGTCGTTTTATACCGCCTTTAAAAAGGAAACCGAACAAACACCGAACCAGTTTCGACAAGCCGGGCGGCAAACTGAATGAGCGAACGCCCACAGTAACGCAGCCCGTGACTTTGCACGCCATACTTGAGCGAACCGCTGGCTTTGCCTACAATAGCGCCTCTTTTTTCCAGCACAGAACCAAACCCAATGACTGAGATCCAGCACGAACCCCAAAGCGATACCACCGCGCGCCCGGCACTACCAGACCGCCTGTCAGTGCAACCGCGCAGCCCGCATTACAATGCCGAAATTTTTAAGTATGACGTCGGGATCCGCGTCAATGGCAAAGAACGTTTTGATGTCGAAGAGTATTGCCTTAGCGAAGGCTGGGTCAAAGTCGCTGCAGCAAAAGCGCTGGACCGTCGTGGTCAGCCGCTGTTGATCACCGTCAAAGGCACTGTGGAAGCGTTTTACAAATAAGTTTTTTTAAGAAAAAGGGGCCGGAGCGAATTAGCGAGCTAATTCGCTCCGGCCCCTTTTTCATGCGCAACATTCACCACTCCCTGCGGCATTTTTGCCTGGATCAGTTTCAAAAGCGCCACCGTCGCCAGCGCGTCAGCCGCTGCGCGGTGGTGATTATGAAGCGGAATATCAAAATGTTGCGCTAGTTTCCCCAAGCTGTAACTGGCAAGGCCCGGATATGCGCGGCGCATTTGCACCACAGTACAGAATTTAGGAAGCTGTAACTGGTACCCGCAGCGCTGAAGTTCGGCGCGGACAAATCCATAGTCAAAGTTCACGTTATGGGCGACAAAGATGCTGTCACCGATAAATTCGTAAAGTCGGGCGGCAATGTCACTAAACCGCGGTGCCGTCGCGACCATCTGATGATTGATCCCGGTCAGTTTTTGAATAAACGAGGGAATGCGCCGCTCTGGATTCACCAGACTGGCGAACTCATCGATAATCTCGCCGTATTGCACTTTGTAGGCGGCAATCTCGGTAATGCGATCGGTGTCCGCTTTACCGCCTGTGGTTTCAACGTCAATCACGACATACACCCGAGCCGGGCTTTGCCACCACTGCACTTGCCTAAGCGATACAGCAAACCCCAACTCCCGCAACTTCATCAGCCGGGTCAGTTGGTTCCGTCTTAAACTGTCACCAACGGCTTTGAGCTCCAGCAACTGGATTTCTGGTTTTGCACCGTTTTCCAGCTTCGCCTCGCCTGTAACCAGCAATAGATCCGGAAAACCGCTGCTGGAGCGGCGAAAATCCTGTGCCATCTGCCGGAGGATGCTCGCCAGCGCTCCAACTGGCGCGCCATGCACTAATAAGGGCAACATGCTGGCTAAATCCGGATGCCAGCTAAAAACAGCGTTCGGCTTTTGGAACTGAGCACTATAAGTTTTCAGCAGCTGCTTGACCGCCAAAGCCGGCTGATCCAGCAAACTCAGTTGCTGCTCGATCACCTGCTGCTGGCGCTGATAAAATTCGCCACTGGATAAATCTCGCGGCCGGCGTTCAAATTCGTTGTAGATAGCGCTTTGACCCGACTCAAAGAGTGGCTGCCACAACAACAAGCCAAACAAGCCAAGCCAGAGTTCATTTTCTGCATGGAAGGCCTGATAACCCTGCTGTTGAAAATACTGCACCGCGCCGCGCTCGGTTTGCCCCAGATAGAGCTCATCCAGCATCAGGGTCGAGGCACTGCGCAAAAAGTCGGTGAGATCAGAGGTCGGTTTTCGCTGCAATTTCCGGCTGGCAAAATCGCGGGCGAACCACAACTCGTCATCGCAGCTCGGGTTTTCTAGCATTTGGCTCAGTTGCTGCTCAAGCGCTTCGCCCATCTCTGGCACAGTGCGATTGGCGTAATACAAACGTAGCAACCGCTCAGACGCCGGATAACTGGCACTTTGTCGATAAAACCCAATCGCAAGCTGCGTCAGAGCCGCCCGCTGCTCTTGCGCCACCGGCCCCGGTTCGTCATCACTGCGGGAACTACTCAACAGTTTTTCCGCCAGTCGCCCGAGCGCGGTACATAAAGCCTCCCGCTGCAACCTGGTACGTTCATCCAAAGGTTCAGGCCAGCAGCTAACCTGTTGTTGCCAGTCCGCAAGTGCTGCAGCTTGTGCCTCGGGCAACAGACTTTTCCAGACGTGCTGCAATTGCTGCAACCGGGGTTTGAGTCTGGCGTAGGCGAAAGCTGCCAGCGCTTGCTCGCGGTCGGAGTAACGCGCCTGATAGTCCTGTTTAAAACCACTGCCCGGCATAATGCCCAAATCGCGCAGCGTAAAGGCGGTTAGACTGGTTTCAAACCGGCCAAAATACAAAAAATACAAATATTGCAATTCGGTTTGTGCCCGAAGCGCGACCAACTCGCCATACTGCTTCGACCACAAGTCGATGGTGGTTGGCGTCAGCAGCTGATAGTGCTCGATGTACTGTTGGATTTGTGGTTTGGAGCTGCTTTTTTTCAGTGCCGGCCGAACCATCGCAACCACCGGCGCCGCGAGATCCACCAAGGCCAGCAAATGTTCTTTGTTAGCGCGTTGCAGCCAATCGGCTAAATCTTCAGCCGTCGAAGGTGGCGCGAGCAAACCGGCCTGCAGCAACATCGCCACTGCCGCGCGCTGATCCGGGACTTCGTCGTATTCCACATCTTTTAGCGCAAACACCAGCCCTTTGCGATTGAGCAACCGGACCCACAACCGCTGAGCGGTGAGCGGCAATTGCTGAAACCTTTCAATCAGCTGCAGATGCTGTGGCAGCAATACCCCCTGATACCGACTCAGCAGCAGCGCCAGCAAATCGCGAAAATGGGTCAAATAATAGTCCGGAGGTAACTGCAATTGTGGTGCGGCCATAGGCTGTGTAGTCAAAATGATTGAGGTCTTGCAGTGTAACAAAGGCTGTATGTTTGTACAGATCTAAGTGACCCGCCTCAGTGCCCACCAGGATGACGCTGCTAGCAGCTGTTACATTCAGATACAAAGCTTTGCCGGTCGCTGAAACTTCTGCTATTGCCGATGAGTCTCAGTGGCAGTTAAGATTTTAAGATTACGTGATTACGATCACCGTGGCATGGCGAGGGTTCCAGATGAATACTAAAAGTTTGCTCGATCAGTTATTGCGTTCCGGTAGCGACCTGTTGCAAGGGAAATCCTCCGGCCATACGGGCGGTGCCCAGCAAGCCTTCGGCAAGCAACAAGGACAGCCGAGCGGTAGTTTGAGTGATACCTTGTCTTCCCTGATATCCGGCAAAGGCGGAGCAGCACTCGCGGGTGGTGCACTGGGTTTATTACTTGGCAGTAAATCCGGCCGGAAAATGGGCGGTAAAGTACTGACCTACGGCGGACTTGCGGCGCTTGGCGCTCTGGCGTTTAAAGCCTATCAGAATTATCAGCAGCAAAGTCCGGCACAAAGCCAGCAGCCAAATCCGGTACGGCCTTTTGATCAACTCCCCGCGCCACAAGCCGAAGCCCATTGTACGGTTATTTTAGTGGCGTTGATTGCCGCAGCCAAAGCCGACGGCCACATCGATGATCGCGAACGTGAACTGATTGACGGCGAAGTAGCAAAATTAACTTCGGATCCATCGCTGCAGCACTGGGTCGATCGTGAATTGAAAAAACCGCTGGATCCGGCCGAGGTTGCCTCTCATGCCAAAGATCAGGCGATGGCCGCCGAAATGTATCTGGCCAGTTTGCTCACCGTCGATGAACAGAACTTTATGGAGAAATCTTACCTGCAGGAGCTGGCACGGCAGTTAAAGCTGGATCCGGCGCTACAAGAGCAACTGGCACTTCAGGTGAAACAAGCGGTAGCGGCCGCGGGTTAAGGTGTAGCCTGCTGCAGCACCCGTTCCATTGAATAACTGCATTTTTCTGCACTTTGTATCACGCCAATGGCCGATGGCGCTGCGCTTATCGGCCCTACCGATTAAAATTTGACGGTTTAAACTGCGACTCCGTAGGTTCGATAAGCGCAGCGCCATCGAACATTTATGCAAACAACGACAAGTTTTAAACCTTCGATACGGCCGATGGACTTATGCTTATCGCCCCTACCTACTTAAATTGTGACGGTTTAAACTGCGACTCCGAAGGTTTGGTAAGCGCAAGTGAACCCTACTTACAACGCGGCGCTTTGCAACAAAACCTCTTGCTCAAGGAAATTTTTGGTTTTACTAAAAGCATCCACCAAACCAAACAATTGATGTTTTTGAGCCAGTTGCAAGGCCTTCGCCAACTGCGCAGGTTGTTTTGGTGGGTGGATAAAACCGCTAAGCCAGGGCGTGACATCTGGGGCCACCACCAGCTTTACTTTATTCCCCCATTTTTTGTGAAGTAAATCAAAGGTTTCCAGCCCAGCAGCGTCATAGTCAAAAGCGCAATAAATGTCCGGATATTGCGCTAGAAAAGGCTGTAACAATGCCGAGCCGATCCGTGAACCAGATGCCAACGCAATATCACAACTGCCCAGACTAAAATCCTGCAGCAACATCTGCTGTGCTAAGGCACAAACTTCCGGGTAACGAAAAAAGTTTTCTTCATTTTCAATCAGTAACAGGCAACTTTTCGACTGAAAACTTTGCAACAGCCGCACACTACCATCCATCTGGCTTTGTGCCAGGACTAAATCAGGCCGGGCATCGCTGAGCCCCTGGTGATATAACAGCAAATAACTATGAGAGGTCTTGGCGCGATGTGAATCGCCCTGCAGACTGGCAATTTGCCGGTTGGCGGGTTCCAGTGCACTTTGCCACAGCTGCTCAAACAACCTGGTATCCACAATACTCACTTGCCATTTACCGGCGCCCACCACTCGTACCTTAAACAGCTCAGCCCGGCGCTGATAAAAGCCCGGAGGCAGCAGTTGCAGCATTTTGCTGTATTGGATCGGCTTGCCCTCTTTGATTTGTTGCAGATATTTTTTCAGCATCGCCTCAGCACCCTCTGCACCCTCTGCCCCCTTTGCACGACTCGTTTGGACATAGCGTCTTGCTCACTGGTACGGACAACAACTTTTGGCATCCCAACTCCAAAGGCATTTCATATGATTACAATTGTTAATAAAACAGCCGGCAACCGCAAATACAACCAGCTTAACGACGAACAGATCAGGTGCCAACGGCCTCAGCAGTATTTGCTGAAAAATAAATTAAAAAAAACTTAAATACTGATCCGTCCAGTAAATCAAATGCTTAGCAAAAAAGTGTCAGTTTCTTTTACATAATTGAGATAACATTCTGAAAAGCTTAATAAGTCTATATTGAAATTGTCATAATTATTCTCTAATTTAGCCAAGCTGATCATCAATACAACGGTTGCGAACGCGGTTCTGTCACCGGCAAAAAACTCTAGGTCATCACACAACGATCAACTAACAGCCATGGAAACCCTATGAAATTTAAAATGCTCCTGCTGCCGGCGCTTTTAGCCCCTGCATTGCATGCCGAACCCTTTTTCTCTGAATATGTTGAAGGCTCAAGCAATAATAAAGCGCTGGAAATCTATAACCCAAGCGAGAATCCGTTAAATCTAACTGGCTATAGCATCAAGGTTTACTCTAATGGTGCGCCCACTGTGGGTAAAACGGTCAATTTGAGCGGCGAAATTGCGGCTAAATCCGTGCTGGTGGTAGTTGATACCTCGGCAGTACAGGCGCTGAAAGACAAGCAAACCTTTGCGACCTTGAATCTGGGTACGAGCAACTTTAACGGCGATGATGCAGTTGCACTCTTCAAAGGAGACGTGTTACTCGATGTGATTGGCCAGATTGGGACCCGGCCAAATGGCAGTTGGGGTTCAGGCGATATCAGAACCGCAGATAAAACCCTGGTGCGAAAAGCCACTGTCACCCAAGGCGATAGCAACGGCAGCGATAGTTTCAATCCTGCGGATGAATGGATTGCTTTCCCGGTAGATACTTTCAGTCAGTTAGGTTTTCATCAAATGGATGGTGATATCGGTGTCGATCCAGAACCGGATCCGGAGCCGGAACCAACGCCAGGTCCGCAACTTGGCAACTGCGGTGCTACAGCAACTCTGATTAGTACCATTCAAGGCAGCAGTGACATTTCGCCGGAAGTGGGCAAAATTCATGTGGTTGAGGCGATTGTCACTCAACATTTAACCACCGCAGGCGGTTTCTTTATTCAGGAAGAAGCGGCAGATTCCGATCTGAACCCAGCCACTTCTGAAGCAATTTTTGTCTACAACAGCGGTGTCAACGATTACCCTGCAGTTGGCCAGACAGTGCGAGTTCTGGGTACGGTAGAAGAGTTCTTTACCAAAACCCAGCTCAAACGCACCACTGCACTAAAAGATTGTGGTCCGGCCTTGGAGAGCATCCAGCCTCTGTCGTTAAATTTACCGATGACCAGCCTGACCCAGTTTGAAGCTTTTGAAAGTATGCAAGTGCGGTTTAATCAGGATTTAGTCGTCAGTAACACCTTTAACCTGGGTACTTTTGGCGAACTGACCCTAAGCACTAAACGTTTGTATAACCCGACCAACGTCTATCGCCCGGGTACACCAGAAGCGACTGCGCTGGCGGCACAAAATCAGCTGGATCGAATTATTCTCGATGATAAGCAAAATGGCCGTAACCCAACCAATATCATTTATCCGGCGCCTGGTTTAACCATGAATAACCCGGTACGTATTGGTGATACCTTCAGCAATCTGCAGGGAGCCCTGGATTACAGCTTCAGTGCCTGGCGGTTAATTCCGGATGTCACGCCCCAATTTACAGCAACCAACCTGCGGCAGTCCGAACCCAAACTGAAAAAGACCGGCACCTTAAAAGTCGCCAGTTTCAACGTACTGAACTATTTCAACGGCAATGGCATCGGTGGCGGCTTCCCGACGGCTCGCGGCGCGCACAGCGCTGTTGAGTTCGAACGTCAGGCCGCGAAAATTGTCGCTGCGCTTACGGCGATGGATGCTGATGTCGTTGGCTTAATGGAAATTGAAAACGATGGTTTTGGCAGCACCAGCGCAATTGCCGATTTAGTAAACCGCCTGAACCAGGTGCTGGGTGCCGGTACTTACACTTACGCCACCCTGCCAAATGCCAATCAGATTGGTACCTACGCCATCAGCGTGGGTTTGATTTACAAACCAGCCAAAGTAGCGCCGGTTGGCTCTGCGGTTACCACCAACGCCGGAGTGTTTAATACCGGTAACCGTCAACCATTGGCACAAACCTTTAAAGAACTGGCCAATGATCAGGTCTTTACGGTCGCAGTCAACCACTTTAAATCCAAAGGCAGCTGTCCGTCGGGCACTGGCGCGGATACGGATCGCGGTGACGGCCAGGGTTGCTGGAATGCCACCCGGGTCCAGGCTGCCACAGAATTGATGGGCTGGCTGGCGAATGCTCCAACCGGACACACCGATCCGGATATTCTGGTCATCGGTGATTTGAATGCTTACGCCAAAGAAGATCCAATCCATACCTTTGTCAGCAATGGTTTTGTTGATTTAATTCAGAAGTATCATGGTGACCGTGGCTATGGTTATAGCTTCAACGGTGAAAGTGGATACCTCGACCATGCGCTGGCAAGCAACTCGTTGTCATCGCAGGTCACTGATGCCACCGAATGGCATATCAACTCTGACGAGCCAATTGTGTTTGACTACAACGTTGAAAACAAAACGCAGCAGCAACAAGCCGATTTATATCAGCCGACCCAATTCCGCTCGTCAGACCATGACCCGGTGTTGGTAGAACTGTCATTAAAAGCAGTGAACCCGGCAGACCTGGACAATAACGGTATCGTGGACAGCCGTGACGTCAACTTGTTTAACCAGTTGTTGCGCTCCGGTGTTGCGCTGAGCCTGAGTTACGACTTTAACAAAGATGGCAAGGTGAATACGGCCGACACCAGAGCGATGATGGCGCTTTGTACTTATCCGCGTTGTGCCAGTAATTAACTATCTAACAGCCACAAACTTATTTATTGTAAACAGTGCGAAGACAAATTCGCCAAGGAATTGAAAAGTGAAAAAATTTATTGCGTTATTGACCCTGATGTTTAGCTTGCAAGCACAGGCAGCGTTGTTAACGGTGAAACTGGACCGTGACCAATTTACCGCCGGCGACGAAGTGATCGCCGATATCTGGATTAGCGACCTGACGACGCCGTTGGCTGGATTTGATTTGTCGCTGTGGTTTGACGACTCCCTATTTAGTTTCAACCAGCTGGTGTTTGGTAACAAACTGAGTATCAAAGAAGTCTCTATCCAGGATCAGTCCGTGGTCGGCAATGTGCTGAACTTTAGTGAAACCAGCTTCGATTTCTATTATGACCTGGCCGAACAACAAGGCTCGGCTTTTGTGCTGGCTCGTATCACCTTCGATGCGATCAAAGGCGGTATGTTCGACCTGAAACTGGACCATGTATTACTGGTTGATGCTGATGGCTTCGAGTTTGATGCCAATCTGATCAAAGTGGTTGATGCACAAGGTAACGTGGTTCCAGCGCCTGCCACGGCATTGCTGCTGTTACCGGCGCTGTTGTTCCTGGGTCGTCGCCGTCAGCTCGCTGCACGTTAACCCCCAACATCATTTCACATCACAAGCCAGTTCAATCGCGGCTTATCCATGCCAGTCAGTGTCAGCTGACTGGCATTTTTTTATGGCATCCGATCTGCACTCGCGATGGAGGAGCAAAGTTTCAGCCAGCAGCGCCTTAAATCTGCAGTGATCGTCCCCTGAATCATTGCTGTTGGCAGGATCCTAGATTAAGGTTAATCGAGGCGGGTCAGAATCAATCGTCTGATCAGAGGGATAACCCCCTGCCCCGATCATTTTTGCGGAAGTTGAGCGCCATCTATGACCGCAGCCACATCGTTCATTTGGTTGCAGTGGCTTGCTTGAGTTGTAAAGCCCCAAATCTCCGGGGATTTTGGCGATAGACCGCAGAACGCCTGTTGTCGGAGGCCAACTATGATATGCTCAGCCCATTGCTGAGGATCGAAAACTTCCGAGGTCTCATGTTCGATTCGTTACGTATCCGATTGATCTTATTATTATTGGGTCTGTTAAGCTTGATGGCGGTCGCTATTGGCTTTGCCACGCTCAGCGCGATGAAACGAGACAGTTACGATCAAGCCCGCCAGTCTTTATCGGTAGCCAGCAAAGTGTTCCAACAGGCGCTTAGCAACCGTTCTGAGCAGCTGAGTGCTTCAGTACGGATTGTCGCCAGCGATTTCGGATTTCGCCGGGCCGTCGCAACCTCCGAACAGGAAACGATCTCCTCGGTGCTGGAAAATCACGGCGGCCGCATTCAGGCTAATGTCAGTGTCTTGCTATCGCCTAGCGGCGAGCTGTTGGCCAGTACGCAGCAGCAAATTAGTCAGGCCCAAATCACTATCTTATTTAAAGACATGAAACAAAGCGGCCGCGACAGTTTTGCCGATATCGTGTTACTTGGCGACGAGGCTTATCAGTTGGTGATGATGCCGGTAAAAGCCCCGCAACTGATCGCCTGGGTTGGTATGGGTTTTTTACTGGATCAGGATTTAGCCACCCAAATTAAAGGGGTCACCGATCTGGATATTAGTTTCAGCCGGGTCACTCCGGGCCAGCAGCTGTTGTTGGCCACTACCTTACCAACCCAACGCCCCGAATCGCTGCCCGATGCTGCGAGTCCCACTGAAAATCTGGTGTTTGATGATGTAATCCCCCCCTATTTAACCCATGCGGTTGCGCTCGATAGTCAGCAACAGTTATTCGCTTTTCTGCATTTATCGACCGCACGCTGGCGCGATAATTACCTGCAGGCGCGCAGCCAGTTATTGCTAATTTTTGGGCTTGGCTTGTCGCTGGCTTTGTTACTGGCTTATCTGGTGGCGCGAAGTATCACACAACCGCTACGTCAACTGACCGACTTCGCCCGGCAGATTGGTCAGGGCCTGCGTGCAACTGCCCCCGTCATCCGCAAAGGTGAAGTCGGGTTACTGAGCCAGACCCTGAGCAAAATGCAACAAGACATTTTGCAGCGTGAACAACAGATCCTGTTTCAGTCGCAGCATGATTCCTTAACAGGTCTTGCCAACCGCAGCTACGTCGAACAACAACTGCCGGCTTTGTTGCAACAAGAACAGTTGCAGCTATTGCTGATTAATATCAAAGATTTCAAACATATTAACGACACCTTTGGCTATCAGAACGGCGACTTATTACTCCAACAATTGGCTAACCGGCTAAAAAACAGTCCATTATCGCCTTCGTTACTGGCACGTCTGGGCGGCGACGAATTTTTATTACTGTTGCCAAACCAGTTGCAGGCCAGGCAATTGCCCGAACTCCAGCTCGCGCTCAGTCAGGAATTTAAACTCGGTGATTCCAGCATGAATCTGACGCTGGCGCTGGCACTTTATCAATTGGAATCAACCCAGATCAGCGCCAATGATGCACTGCGCCGGGCAGATATCGCGATGGTCCACGCCAAAATCCGCCATGATCATATTGCGGTCTATCAAACCGGGCAGGACGAAAGTCATCAGCGTGAGCTCACCATCTTACGCGATCTGCCACGCTCGTTAAAATGTGGTCAGATGTATGTGGTCTATCAGCCGAAGGTACAACTGGGCAGCAAACAATGTCATTCCGCGGAGGCGCTGATCCGCTGGCAACATCCGGAACTTGGCTTTATTCCCCCGGATGAATTTATCCGGCTGGCCGAGCACTCCGGTCTGATCGGTCAGGTCACCGACTGGATGATCGAACAAGTCATGGCACAACTGGCACTCTGGCAGCAACAGCAGATCCAGATGAAAGTGGCGATTAACTTATCCGCGAATGATTTATTGAATCCGGAACTCCCAGCGCAAATGGCGGAACGGTTGCAGCATTTTCAATTACTCCCGGCAAGACTGGCGTTAGAAGTCACCGAAGGGGCGGTAATGCAGGATCCGGCGCAAGTCATTCATATCCTGACCCGCTTACGTGACATGGGGATCGAGCTGGCGATTGATGATTTTGGTACTGGCCAATCCTCACTGGCCTACCTGAAACAATTGCCGGTGCATGAAGTAAAAATTGACCGCGCTTTTATCAAAGATATCGAACATAATCAAAACGATGAATTGATTGTTCAGGCGACAACTCAGCTGGCGCATGGCCTTGGACTGAAGGTAACCGCGGAAGGCCTGGAAAATATCGCCGGCCTTGCTAAATTACAGCTCCATGGCGTGGATATGGTACAAGGCTATTATTTCTCCAAACCGCTGCCAGCTGCCGCTTTTGAACCATGGTTGCAGGAATTTATGGCCACATCTGAGCGTTGGTTTCAACGTGTAACAACCGGGAGTCCTGAATGAGAGTACTTTGCTTTGCGCTTGTGGGTCTGATGCTGGCCTGCCCGGTACACGCCGGCAGTAAAGTGATTGCGACGGGGGGTTCAACCTCGATTGAAGGCGCTGCCGGCGGCGGTATTGTGCCCTGGGCCGTCATTAATGGCTATGCCAGCAGTGATCAGTGGTCCGTCACCAGTGTTGTGAGCCGGGTCGGTGTTGACGACTTTAGCTTGCACAATGTTGGGATCGGCGCCAGTTTTAATAATCAATGGGAAGTGTCGCTCACCCGGCAAAAGTTTCAGCTCGATACGATTGGCGGCGATTTACAACAAGATATCTTTGGCCTGAAATATCATCTGGCCGGGGAGTTACTCTATACCGACCTGCCGCAAATCAGCCTGGGCTTCCAGTTTAAAAAACATCGCAATCCGGCACTACCTCTGGCCGTTGGCGCGAAAAAAGACAGTGGCACCGACGTTTATCTGGCAGCAAGTAAAGTGTATTTCGGCGCGGTGGCTGGCCGAAATCTGTTATTAAACGCGACCGTTCGAGCGACCAAAGCCAACCAAATTGGCTTACTTGGCTTTGGCAGTGCCACAGACAACCAATATCAACTGCTGTTTGAGAGTTCTGCCGCTATTTTACTCCGCCCCGAATTAGCGGTAGGGGTGGAATTCCGGCAAAAACCAAACCAGCTAGCCTTTGCTGATGAACAGCATTGGCGCGATATTTTTGTCGCTTGGTTTATCAATCACCATCTAAGCCTGGTGGGCGGTTATGTCGATTTAGGCAGTATCGCTGGTCTGGCGCAACAACAAGGTTATTATCTGGCGCTGGAGGCGACATTCTGATGAAAACATCCCCCTTTTCAAGCTTATGGCTGGCGCTGTGTATCTTCGGGTGGAGCCTGCTGTCGGTCACAGGTTGTAGTCAGACCGTTCCCCGGGATCAGTTATATCAGCAGCTCGGCGCTGGCGCTGGCCTTGAAAAAATTGTCGATGGCTTATTGCTGGAAATTGAACAGGATCAGCAGATAGTCCACCATTTTCGCGATACCGACATTGAGAGATTTCGCAAATTGCTGATCGAGCAGCTGTGTGAATTGAGTGGTGGTCCTTGTCAATATAGCGGCGCCAGCATGCAGGAAAGTCATACCGGTTTCAAAATCACTCAGGCCGATTTTGATAATTTGGTCCGCCATTTAATGAAAGTGATGGAGACACTTGAGATCCCGATTACCGCACAAAATCAGTTATTGGGACTGCTGGCACCGATGTATGGCGATGTCGTCTACCGTTAGCGTATCCGGTCATAATGAGCACGCAGATAGCGCTGCTTGCTCTGATGAAGTTCGGCCAGACGACCACTTTCCTTCAGTTGCGCCATCCCCAAATCATAAGCACGGGCTAACTGTCTCCCTTGAAAATCGTTCTGAAACAACGGATAAAGCGGTTGAGCACTCATTAGTTCCAGACTAAACAACGGGAAATGCTTCGGATCGGGTTGATGGTTCTGATAACTGATGAACGCCGCCAACCGTTGATGTTGCAGCAACATAAAACCTTCCACTTCAGTAGCCACTTCATAAGGCTTGACCGGTACCGGTAGATACTGATCAAAATCGTATCCTAATAGCCAACCAACCGATTGATCTTTTAACTGCAGCAGATCGGTCAGCGGCTGCACACTGTACACCTGCACACTTTCGTCGTAATCCAGATGCCAGCGCGGATAAAAGCGGTTGAGGTCCTGATGAAAGTAATCGGCAAGCAAGACGTCCGCACGCTTGGCATAAAACATATGCTTGGCACGCTTCCAGTTACTCAGCCGGATCGTCAGCTGAATATCCTGGGTCGCCATCGCTTCACGGAAAATCTGAAAATATAAACCCGAGCCGTCGGCGTGGGTCAGCCCGGCCCAGGGCGAAGCAGCCACCGTAATGGTCTTTGCCATCGCCATCGGGATAAACAACAGTAATAATGCGCTGCAACTGCAGCGGATTATGGCAAAATAGAACTTCAACACATGCATAGGCTGTTACCCAGCGCTCACCGCAGTCGGGTCAGTGGTTACAAATAAGAACATCTCACTTGCTTTATCAATAGGTGGTTCCTCAGGTAAAAGCAAGCTTTACAGTCACAAGGACGATGAATGAGTCAGCTGGTATTTTTAGATCAGGCAACTTTACCGGACGTCGATTTACATCCGTTGCGCCAACTGCCGTTCCAGCTGTGTTGCTATCCCCAGACTCAGCCGTCTCAAGTGTTAGAACGACTGCGCCCTGCCAGCGTTGCGATTGTCAATAAAGTGGTGCTGGATGCGCCGCTACTGGCTCAATTACCTGCGCTGAAGCTGATTTGTGTCACAGCGACCGGTGTCAACAATGTCGATTTGGCTGCGGCACGGCAGGCCGGCATCATGGTATGCAATGCCAGGGACTACGCCAGCCAAGCGGTGCCACAACACGCGATGGCCTTACTGCTGGGTTTAGCCAATCAGATTGCTGCTTATCAGCTCGCTGTGCAACAAGGCGCCTGGTGTCGCAGTCCGCAGTTTTGCTGGCTGGGTTACCCAATCCAGCAGCTGGCCGGGCTGAATTTTACCGTCGTAGGTTATGGCGGATTAGGTCAGGCAACGGCGCAACTGGCAGCAGCCTTCGGGATGAAGGTGCTGATTGCCGAACGCCCTGACAGTCACCATATCCGCCCCGGACGGTTGAGTTTTCGGCAGGCGCTGCAGCAAGCCGACGTAGTGTCACTGCACTGCCCCGCCACCGCCGACAATCTGCATTTATTAAATGCTCAAACGCTCAGCTGGCTAAAACCCTCGGCAATGGTGATCAATACCGCCCGCGGCAGTCTGATCGACTCCGCAGCACTGGCCGATGCACTGAAAAACAAGCAACTGGCTGGCGCGGCGCTGGATGTGCTCGATACGGAACCACCGCCCTCAGATCACCCCTTACTGCAGCCAGATGTCCCCAATCTACTGCTGTCCCCCCACGTTGCTTGGGCAAGTCAGCAGGCAATGCAAGCATTGGTCGCACAAACGGCAGACAATATCCGCAGCTTTTTAGCCGGCAATCCCAACCGGACATGCTAAGTTCCGCTTTTATGGTCAATAAGGATTGGCGGTCCTTAGCAGGCAGAGTACAATCCCGCCAAATGCTGGACCTTGAGTCCCCCCTTTTTATTGAAGGAGTCGCGTCGGTGAGTTGGTGTTGGGTATTCCTTTTGTTGTTTTTAAGTTCCTTCGTGGCCGCCAATCCGCTGGACACCGAGATACAACAAATCCGGCGTGATCCGACAAAATTTACCAGCATCCTCAGTAGTGTTGCGCCCGAACAACGTGACGCAAACCACTGGTTCAAACTAAGCCACGCCTATCTGGGAGTTAAAAACAAAGATGCTGCGCTGAGCAGTATCAATATGGCGTTGCAATTGGGGCTCGCCGATGACATCACTATCCAGGCGCTCGAACTTAAGGCTCTGATTTACGGAATGTTATTCCGAAATAGCCAGCAAGCTATTGCCGTATTACAACAAGCAGAAACCGCGCTGGCTGAATTGAAGTCTGCCAACAAGCCCAGATTACAAACCAGTGTGTTTGAAAGCTTCGCCCAAGCCTACAATCAATTAGGAAACATCACCGATGCCATTCGTTATGCCGAACTGAGCATCACTATCGCTACTGAATTTCAATTGGCACTGCCTGAACTACAAGCCCGCCTGACCGCCGGCAGATTGGCACTGCAACAAAACAATTTTATCCTGACACAAATGCACCTCAGCCGGGCCCTGGAACTTGCGATCGAACTCAATCGCACCGACTCGCTGGCATCCATTCATCTGCGGCTTGGGATGGCTTATCGGAAGTTGTCGCAACATTATCTGGCACTGGAGCATTTCTCCAAGGCCGAGCAGCTCTATCAACGACCCGCCGAGAATAATCTGAAAGCGAATGTCTGGCTCAATCAGGCTGATACCTACCTGCAGATGCAAGACACCGGGAAAGCCAGCCAGGTATTGGATAAAACTTTGTTACTGGCCAACGAGTTAAAAGACGCTCATTTACTCGGCATGGTCTACCATGGCCAGGCGCAATTGGCGATAGCCCGGCAGCAAACGGTGGAAGCGAAGCAGTTGCTGGTCAAAGCATTGCAGTTATTTCAGCAACTGGAACAAACCAGCTTGCAACTGGAAGTGAGCCTGGCGATGGTCGAGGTGGCGCTGATGCAACAGGATCTGCCGGCAGCTCAAAGTGCCATGCCGGCAGAGGCATTGTTAACCCATGCGCCTGAGTATCTGCATCAGAAATACTGGCAAATGGCTTCTCAATTAAACGCCGCCACGGAGCAATGGGCAGCGGCTTATAGCGCCAGTGAAAAAGTTGCGGCACTGCAGACGACATCGTTAAACAACCAACAAAAATACACCCTGGATCTGCTGAATAACAGCCTGCAGCTGCAGCAGCAACAACAGCAACTACATAGCATGAAGCGCCAGCAGCAATGGTATCTTGCAGCGGTGATCGCATTAAGCGTTGGCTGTTTATTAAGCCTTGGCTGTTTATTAAGACGGCAATTGCAACGCACCGATCATGAACCGGTGCCAGAGCAGCATCAGCTACCACGAGCCACCAGCTGGCATGAGTTTAGCCGCAAGCTACAGCGGGAATACCAGAAATCAGAACCCTTGGTATTGCAGTGCATTCAGCTGGCCCAGCCCCAGCAGTTTAAGTTTTTATTCGGTGAGCAAATTTTAAGAACAGCCATGCAGCAGTTGATCCAGGAGCTGCCAGCAGAACAACTAAGCTGCTATACCGTGCATACCGACGCCTTATGGCTGGTCTGGCGAGCGCCAGCTGAAGGTGCCCCCGATATCGAGCAGCAGTTAAATTACCTGCTGCTCCAGCTGCGGGCCCAGCTGCCGAATCAACCCACTCTTTTTAGTTTTTCCGCGCCGCTACAACCGTTATTGGGCGAATACTGGCAACCGGCAGATTTAGCTGGGCTGCGCGAATTGGTGTGGCTCAGCTGGCAGCTGGCGACACAACAACAAAAAGCTCAGCAATTGTACCGGGTACAATTAAGGTGTCCCCACCCCAATCCTTGTAGCTGGCAAACAGAAAATGTCCGGGCTGACATCAACAATGCATTACGGCTAGGCTTGATGACGATAACCTGTAACAGTTTACCGCTGTTCAAACCACAGTAACCGCCAGTCCCTGCCGACCTTACTTTGGGACTGTTGCCAGCGGATAGCGCCTCAACTCAGGCGGCAATTGAAAATGGTATTTCCGCCGTCCGCCAGCCAGGGCGAAACTGACCTCAACCGCTTGCAAACCCAGTCCCGCCGGATCCTGATTGTGCGCACCATAACGCGGGTCGCCCATCACCGGATGGCCAATCTCTGCAAAATGCCGGCGGATCTGGTGTTTACGACCACTGATCAGCGTGATATCCAGCAAAGTCGTCTGCGCTTGCTGCCAGCCTTGCACCGCTGTAAATCTGGTTTCACAAGCTTTGCCATCCAGAGGCGTATTGATTTGACCGGCTGCCAATTGAGCAGCGTCCAGCTTGCCAAGTACCAAAACCTGATATTTTTTATTGATTTGCTGTTGTTGAATTAACTGACTCAATTCAGCTGCAGTTTTCTGCTGGTGCGCAATCAGCATCAGACCGCTGGCTTCGCGATCCAGCCGATGCAATAAAAACACCGCTCTTTTGCTCTGATGAAAAAGTTCGACCTCACGCAGCAAGCTCAGATGATCGCCCCACTCGTTCCCCTGAGACAGCATCCCAGCCGGTTTAAACCAAACACTAAAGCTGCCTTCGTCGGCCAACAGCACGGCCGGTTCACAGCTGCGTTGCAACAAATCACTGTCGTAATGTAAGTGCAATTGCTCGCCCGGCATCACCGGACTTTGCGCCCGCCGTAGCCTTTTCTGCTGTTTACCGCGCTGCCAGCTGACGGCCCCTTTGTTCATCGCGTCTTTCAGCCTGGCTTTGGATAGTTCAGGAACCGCAGCACAGAGCACATCAATCGCGATGGCCTGCGTGCTAACAACCATAGTTTTCGAGATCCGCATCGCTTGTCCGGTCACCGGCCTCAGCCGGTTTATGTAAGTAAAAAGTAAGAAAAAAATTCAGGAGCTATTCAGCCACTACCGGCGAGGATGATATCAAAGCAACAGGAGCACTGACCATGAAAACCCCGATTTTATCGTTGATTTTAGCAATCCTTTCCACAGGTTCAGTGCTGGCCGCGGATCCACTGCCGATGCCACAACCCACCAAAGAATTGCACTTACCGGCAAGCACGGTCGCTGGCAGCGTGAGCGCCCTGCCCAATATTGCGGTAAATCGCTCGCTCGCCGTGACCCAGGCCTTTCAGAGTTCGGCCTGGTTTCACACGATCGATTTAACCATGCGCTACGACACCAACAATAACGGCTTTTATTCTCAGCTCTATGTGCGGTTTGATGCCCACACCGACTTCAGCTCACAGCCGGTTTATGCGGTGTACAGCCTGATTGATAGCAACGGTACAGAGCGGGTGATCCACACCAGTTCGATCTTTACGATTTACGGCCAAAGTAGCCAGGATTGGTTTGCCATCGAAACAGATTTAGCCCAGCTACGAACCGGCTACTACAAGCTGTTGATCGAGCTGGTGGACGCGCGAAGTGGCTATCTGCTCGCCGAAATTTCCGGCTACGACAATGAAACTTTAAATCGCCTGCCGCTGGAGGATCAAAGTCGCGATAGCTATGTCGAAGTCATCGTGCGGGAAGAATCCGGTGGCAGTCTTGGAGTTTTCAGCTTTTTGGCATTAAGCTGTGTCTATCTGACCAGACGGAAAAGTCGAAGTGCTGAAAAGTCTTTTACTATTAAGTAGTTTACTTTGCTCGCCGCTGCTGGCGGCCATTGAGTTGCAGAAAACAGTCATCGGGAACAGCACTGAATTCCGCTATCAATGGCCGCCGGAGCCGGATCTAGTTTTCCAGCTGGACAACGCTCAGATTAAAGCGCAATCCGGTACCAACCGACGGTATTCTGCGGAACTTGCCGAGCAGCATGTCCGCCATCAGGTGTTACTCCGCGCCGTCAATCTGCAACAACGCGGGGTTCGGGTACAGATGTCACCAAAGAATCTGCCGTTTAAAGTCACAGTGAGCGGAAGTGACAGCACCCAGGTTTCAAAAGTGCAGCAAGAACTGCAGCAAGTCCAGCAACAGGCATACCAAAGCTATCTGCAACGCGATTTTTATTATCTGATGAAAAATCCAACCGGAGAGTCTTTTGTGGTGCCGGATCATGTGCGGGTACAGCAGCAAAGCCGGGCCGCGCTGCAAGGGGTATCGAACGCTTTTGTTGAACTGTACGGTAAAAACAATATCCGTCAGATCTCCGGCAAAATTAGCGAGTGGGTCCAACAAATCCCTTATCTGGATTTGTCTGATCGTCAAGCATCTTCCGGCAGTGGTTTTTCACCGCCGCTAAAAGTCTTAAACGAGCATGCCGGTGACTGCGATAGCAAAGCCGTATTGTATGCTGCTATCTTGCAAAACATTTTTCCAAAAAACAGCTTTCGCATTTTATACTTTACGGACCACGCGGTAGTCGCGGCGCAGATTCCGCCGCTAGATCATGAGCTGACGGTGGTCCTGGACGGGATCACCTATCTGGTGGTTGATCCAACAGGTCCGGCGCCGACCAAACTTGGCGTTTTAGCCACCAAATATCAGACTTACCTGACCAACCGCCAGTTTACTCATCGTTCATTCTGAAGATCCGCGGCGCTGGTACGAATTTGTTCAACCTGATGAAATACCTGCACCCAATCAGCCGGTACATTGCGTACCCCCTGATTATCTCCCCGGCGTAATCTTTCAATATGAACCAATAACCGGTGAAAAGGGGACAACACCTTCGTTTTGAAACGACGCCGCAGATACAGCGAAAGTAGCATCAGCGTGACCAGATATAACATCAGATGACCAAAAAAGTTCAACAACTCACTGCCCAAAGAAGCAGTGTGCAACGGCTCCAGATGTAACGTCAGATTCAGTTGCTCCAGACCCTTTAAATTATCACTGTGATGTCCCAGCTCATCCGATGGATTGGCTAGCACCTGCATTTTTTCAACCGCTAACAACAACTGGCCAACATCATTGAGCAATTGGATCCGGGCGCCGCGCTGCCCTTTGGTGACCAATTTCAGCATGGTGGCCAAGTCAAAATCCAACAGCAACTCGCCGACATATTGGTCTTTCCTTTGCAGTGGGATCGCTAGTAAAAACACTGCTTCAGCTGCATCCACTTTATGGAGCCGAATTTCAGGGCCAGTCAGTTTGTGCTGCTGTTGTTTTTGTACCCAGTACAATTGCGAGGTTAATTCATGGGCTGCCGTGCGGGTTTCATGGGGGGAATACCACACACCACGATTCGACACATAACTGAACTGACGGATCAAAAGAGTACTACGTTGACTATGCTGAAGTTTTGTCGACAATTGCTGCAACATGGCCACTTCGTTATCACTCAACGAGGCGTCCGGCTGCTGTTCCGACACCGGCCACACCATACCAGGCAAAGGTTTGCTGCTATCGCTTTGTTGCTGAGCTAACAACGTCAGTTCAGCATCTGCTTTCAGTACTTTCATCAGATGCAACAGCGGGCTGAATTGATGTTCCAAATCCTCGACCGCAGAATTTAATAAATTCTGATGCTGGGCAATACGTTGATTTAATGCAATAAAGTAGTCAAATACCGCAGCAGTAAAAGCGAGACAGACCACGACTAAATAGGTTCGTAACTGCGATCTCTGGTATTCAGTATGAAGTGGGTTCATCGGCTGGTTTCCGTTGCGTGGCCATCTTGTTGTAATTTTAATTGGTATAATAAGCGGCTTAATACCGCGCTTCCATCTGCCATCTGCCACAATCGATATTGATTCACATCGGCGACTGGCTCTGTCCCCTGACTCCACAAAACCAACTTGGGAATCATGTCATTTTTCTGAAGTTCAGCGCACGCTGAGCAAGGCAGACAATAGTAATCCCACAGCAAATCACCAGGTAATTCATGCAATTGCTCAACACGCTGCACCAAAAAGTGCAGGTTATTCAGTTGCTGTTCTACCCACCAATACTGCAGGGGGTCTGGCTGATAAAGCCAGATTTTAGCTTGTTTTTCGCCTACGATGCCAGAAACCGTGCTACAAAAAGCGTTTGCCAGCAGTCCTGGTGTCAGTGGTTTGGCAAGTAAATAGAACTGTTCGTTACGCGCAAGTTCAAGCCATAGCTGCGGCTGGCGCGCGATCAGCAACACTTGCACCTGCGGAAAATACCGACGCACCACCGACGCAATCTTGCCGGCAAGCGCAGGATCCGCTTTGACAAAATCTTCATCAATCAGCATTTTGCTCAGTTCCTGAGGTGAACTTTCACACCAGAGCAGTAGTTGACTGGCATCATCCATCGGCAGTAAATCGAGGCCAGATTGGCGCAACAATCGCCGGTACAATTGCTGCCCTTCCCCCGCCGGACATAACAGCATCGCACTACCGCTGAAGGTTGCTGTGTTGCCGGGTTTGGGCTGAGGTGGGATCTCACAGGGGATAATCAGCACCATTTTATTGCCGTTCGCCAATTCGGCCCGGGCGGAAAGATGCGCATGAAGCTCATGTAACTGATGCTGGATCTCGCGATAAGCCATCGCCAAAGGCGCTGGATCATCTTCGGCAGGTGTCAGCAACTTTAGCCATTGACCATCGGATAGGCGATCGGACTGATCGACAATTTCAATCCTTAATTGATTGATTTCCGCCAGCATCAGTCGAACCAATAAAGTACCGGCGCCAATCCGCAATTCAGTCTGGGTCAGCACACTTTGCAGCAAGGCTAAAACCCGCGGGCGTGCAATCAATAAAGCCTCGGGGAAATCGATACTGGCCTCAAGTAAATAATGACACGTGCAGTCCGCTTGATGACGCTGCGACAGCAGCCGGCTCAGATCTTTTTGCAGATCGCTACACCACACTTCATCCACGGAAACAGGTGACATCTGCTGCAACCAGCTCCGGCTGATATCCGCCAATGTTGGATCCAGATGAGGCTGTTGCAACCAGGCCTGTAGCAATGCAGCTGCAGCCGGCACGCCTGTCACCAACGTCGGCGGCTCTGCGCTTGGCAACAGGTTCCCGGCAACAGCCACAGCAATGTCGGCTTGGCTAGCGGTAGACGGGTCTGCGGCATCGCTGGGTTCGACGGGATCCTGATGCGCTGAAGCGGTCAAGTCCAGCCTTCCGAGCACTGGCGGCTCATCATGTGGGTCGGTCGACAACTCCCACTCGGCAACAGGTTGAGCAGCGGCCAGTTCATCGACGGCTTCGGCAGCTCGCTGCAATTTGCGGTGGATCAGGTAAAACACCAAGCTGAGCAATAAAGTCAGCACCGCTAATGCCGCCAGCAAACGCATCTTAATCGTCGAGAGTTCCTGCAACATCGGTCCGGCATCCCGTTCAACGACAAGATAAAGCTGCCAATCCGGTAAATGTCGGAAACTTGCCAAGGTCTGACGTCCGAGGTAATTCCGATAATGTGTCGCAATAAAACCGTTGCTGTTCCGCTCGATTTCAGCCATCAGCGATGTCAAAGGCCAAGCTCCGGCATCCTGGTATCGTTGCTTGCTGCGCAGCAGGTTTTCTGGTGGTCTTTTGGCGTAAATTCTTAATACTTGTTGTGGATCCTGAGCATCCAAACCCAATCTTGGCAGCAGCAATTTCTGAAAACGACTGTGGGACAATAACCCGGCGTCTTTATCCAGCAACAGAATTTCTGTGGAATGTAGTGAACCCGACATCAGCCGCTGCAGCTGTTCCTGTAACTGACCGGCATCAAACCAGAGAACTAAACGTTGTTGTTGTTGATTAACCTGTAACGGCAGGATCCACTGTTCGCGAAGTACCAATGGCGGCAAAAAAGTGGAACCGGTCGCGGCTTGGAAATTAGTCTGGGTAAAGTAGCTACTAGCCACCGCTGAACTCAGTCTTAGCGCCCGCCCCTGTGCATCCAATACCGCATAAGCCAGCAGTGGGTCAGGCCACAATACCCGACGGATTTGTTCATCAAGCTGTTGTAACGGATCCACCAATGCCGACTCCACACCGGCGGTCGGTAGCTGCTGAACCTCTAATAGTTCATTTTCCAGATAAGCCAAATGGAGCTGATAACCTTGTTGCCAGTTTTGCAACAAAGTCTGCGCTTGTTCAAGTTGTTGGTTCAATTCATTTTTTTGTTGCAGCAAATGCCATGAACCGCTTTGCAGCAATAACCAGTAGCCACAGCTCCAGATAAAGCTGATGGACAACACATAGACCAGGCCAGACCACGAAAACACTTTCACCAGGCTTCCACTTCCTCGATGTGACAGGGCTGAATAGCGTAACCGATCAGCCCGTCAAGTCAACCTGTTTACAAATTGGCCTCTGCAAAAGAAGCTAGTCTGCTGCGCACGACCCCATTGAGGTTGATGGTGGTACTGCCTTCGAAGTTTTTAAATCGCTCAACAATGTAAGTTAAGCCTGAAGTGACCGCCGTGAGATAGTTGCTGTCTATTTGCGATAAGTTACCGGAACAGATCAGCTTGGTCCCCTCACCACAACGGGTAATGATGGTCTTGAGCTGCGCCGCGGTTAAATTCTGGCATTCATCAAGCAGTACAATGGCATTTTGAATACTGCGACCACGCATAAAATTCACCGATTTAAACTGAATATTGGCCTTGTCCATGATGTAGTTGACGCTGGCGTGCGGATGTTCATCAGTTTTATGTAGTACCTCCAGCGAATCAGTAATGGCAGCGAGCCAAGGCGCCATTTTCTCTTCTTCGGTGCCGGGTAAAAAACCGATGGATTCAGCTATTTCCGGCGTATTGCGGGTGACAATCACTTTGTCGTATAAACCGCGCTCGATGACCATCTCCAGCGCTGCCGCCAACGCCAGCAAGGTTTTACCACAACCGGCCGGACCGGTCAGAATGACTAAGTCCATCTCTGGATCTAACAAGGCATTCAGCGCCATCGCCTGATAGACATTTTTTGGCAATACGCCCCAGGCTTTTTTGTGCATCAGCCGCTCAAAACCCAAATCCAGCACTTTAATTTCATGCTCATGAATCGCCACCACCCGACCCGCGAAGGTTTCATACTCATCGACCAGATATTCATTGATATATGGGTTGGGTAACACCGCTCGCGGTAAATAGTGATAGGTTTCACGCCCTTCGTTCGCACTGCGGCAATCTTTAATCTGGCTCCAGAAATCGCCGGGAAACTTAAAATAGCCTTTATACAAAAAGCGCACATCGTCGATCAGTTGGTCCGTGCGATAATCCTCGACCAGTTTTAGGCCCGCCCCTTTGGCTTTGAGCCGCATGTTGATGTCTTTGGTCACCAGAATGACTTTGACCGGCGCTTTTTCCCGCTGTAAAAACAAGGCAGTATTGATGATCAGGTGATCATTCTCGCCACCAGGTAAGCCAGGAATTTGATCCGACAAATGATGGTCGTTGACGATAAATAAATGGCCGCTTTCTTTTAATTCGGTTGGCGCTGGTAACGCAACACCCGCCAGCATCTGGTCTGGACTGGCATCTTTGAGCACGTCCTCCAGTGCGCGGATGGCCACTCTTGCTTCACGACTCACATCTTTGTGTTTATCTTTAATATGGTCTAATTCTTCTAGCACGGTCATCGGGATGACCACGTCATGTTCCTGGAAATTTAAGAAGGCGAAAGGTTCGTGCAGCAGAATATTGGTATCGAGGACGTAGATTTTCTTCTCTTTAGTTTTTCTTCGCGCCATATGCAGCTCCTTAGCGTGGGTAAAGCGGAATTTCACCAAGACGTGTTCTTTTTCTTTTTAATGTAGAGCAAGAATCGGGGTAACGGATGACATTTGCATGACAGTTTTTCATCTGTTGCAAAAAAACCGCAGCATTCAGATGCAGTTTGTGGCGATTCTTAGTACCATGCAGCCCCTTTTTCGGAGTGGTAATAATTATGATGAAATTTGCACTAGGGCAACGTTGGATCAGTGACTCAGAGTCTGATTTAGGCTTGGGGACTGTGGTTGGAATTGAAGGCCGCATGCTGACTCTACTGTTCCCGGCGAGTGGCGAAACCAGGCTTTATGCGATTGCCGAAGCCCCTTTGACCCGCGTGCAATTTAATCCCGGCGATACCATCAAAAGTGCTGATGAATTCAGCCTGGTTGTCGATACCATCGAAGAAAAAAATCAGACCTTAATTTACCATGGCCATAGAACCGACAATGGTGAAGCGGTCAGCTTGCGCGAAACCTTCCTCGATCACTTTATTAGTTTCAACCAGCCGCAAGACCGACTGTTTGCCGGTCAATTGGACCGCTTTGAGTGGTTTACGCTGCGCTACCACAGCTGGCAGCATATTCACCAACAGCAACAAAATCCAATGCGTGGCCTGGGCGGCGGTCGGGTCAGTTTAATTCCACATCAACTCTATATTGCTGACGAAGTTTCAAAACGTCATGCGCCACGGGTGTTGCTATCGGATGAAGTGGGTTTGGGTAAAACCATCGAAGCGGGCCTGATCATTCATCAGCAATTGATTGCCGGTTTAGCACAGCGGGTGCTGGTGGTGGTGCCAGAGTCACTGATGCACCAGTGGCTGGTTGAAATGCTGCGCCGCTTTAACCTTCGTTTTGCCATTTTTGATGAAGAGCGCTGTACCGAAGCCAAAGCTGATGGCGGAAATCCGTTTGAATCTGAGCAGCTGGTGCTGACCAGCCTGGAGTTTTTCAGCCGTAAAAAAAGCTGGCATGACGCCGCCACCGAAGCACATTGGGATCTGCTCGTTGTTGACGAAGCGCACCATTTACAGTGGAGTCAGGACAACCCAAGTACCGAATACCAGCGGATTGAAGCTTTAGCTCAGGACACGCCGGGCGTGATCTTGTTAACCGCGACTCCCGATCAACTCGGCCACGAAAGCCATTTTGCCCGGTTAAGATTGCTGGATCCGGCACGTTTTTACGACTATCAAGCCTTCCTGGATGAAGAACTGCAATACAAAGCAATCGCCGAACTTGCCAAAGAAGTACTGGATGCACCGGCCATTTCAGCGGCAACCGCAGCGGCTTTGCAGCAGAAAATTGCCGAAACAGATCTCTCAGCTGAACTGCGATTACTCCAGCAAAGCGAACCCAGCCCAGAACGGCAGGCCGCCGAACAATCGGTACTGAGCCAATTGTTAGACCGCCATGGCACAGGCCGTATTTTATTCCGCAACAGCCGCGCCGCTATTGCTGGTTTTCCAAAGCGTCAGCCGCATTTGCTGCCGTTGGATTTACCCGAACAATACCAGAACGCGATTAAAGTCCAGCAAGCTTTTAATGCCGGCCAAACCGACGCCCAAAAAGCCCGCGCGCAGTTATTTCCGGAGCGGATATTCCAGGAGTTCGAAGGCAATAAAAGTAGCTGGTGGCAGTTTGATCCAAGGGTTGAACTGGTGATTGACCGGATCAAAGCCAACAAATACAAAAAATTCCTGATTATCTGCGCGCATGCCGATACCGCGATTGCTCTTGAAGAAGCATTGCGGGTGAAAGAGGGGATCCGGGCTGCGGTATTCCACGAAGGGATGAGTATTGTCGAGCGCGATAAAGCTGCGGCTTATTTTGCTCAGGATGACAATGCGGCACAGGCGCTGATTTGTTCCGAAATTGGCAGTGAAGGCCGCAATTTCCAATTCGCCCATCAGTTGGTCTTGTTTGATTTACCGTTGAACCCAGACTTGCTGGAGCAGCGCATTGGCCGTCTGGACCGGATTGGACAACAGCACGATATCCAAATTTACCTGCCGTTTTTCAAAAACCACCCACAGGAAATTCTGGTACGGTGGTATCACGAGGGGTTACAGGCACTACAATTTACCAGTCAGACGGGTCGCGCCGTATTTGAAGCGCTTCAGCAACCCCTATTAGCACAACTCGCTGCCAATCAACCTGACGCCGCTGCAGTAACGACATTGCTGCATGATACTCAGACTCTGAATCTGCAACTCAAAACCAAGCTGGAACAAGGACGCGACAAATTACTGGAAATTAACTCCGCCGGAAGGGGTCATGCGACTTCGATTGCCGAACAAATTGCCGCGCAAGATGACGATACAGTACTGCCACTATACATGATTAAAGCCTGGGATATTCTGGGCATCAATCAGGATGATCGCAGCGACACCAGTATTGTACTGACGCCATCCGAGCAAACCCAAGGCCATTATCCTGGCCTGGACGAAGACGGTGTCACCGTCACCTTCGACCGGCAAACCGCGCTGGCTCAGGAAGATATTCAGTTTTTAAGTTGGGATCATCCGATGGTGCAAGGCACGCTGGATATCGTCACCAATGACAGTATGGGAAATAGCTCGGCAGCTCTGCTGTTTAACAAACAGCTGCCGGTCGGGACCTTCTTCGTCGAATTTATCTACGTCGCTGAAGCCAGCGCCCCTGCCGAATTGCAACTTGGCCGTTATTTACCTCCAACCCCAATCCGGTTGCTGTTGGAAAAATCCGGTAAAAATCTTGCACCCAATGTGCCTTTTGATAACTTCAACCGCCAGCTCAAACCTGTAGGCCGACAAACGGCGAGTAAACTGGTAGGCGCTTTGCAAACCACTATTCATCCGCTGATTGCCAAAGCAGAAGCTTATGCGACAGCGCAATTGGCACACATTCAGCAAGATGCTCAGCAAAAAATGCAACAGGCATTAACGGCACAAATAGCCCGGTTACAGGCACTGTCGAAAATTAACCCGGCGGTTCGACCGGACGAAATAGCGCACTTACAATCAATGCAACAGCAGTTGACTGATTACATCAGTAAAGCGCGATTGAAGTTCGATGCGATCCGGGTGATTGTTGCCAGCAATGAATAATGCTGATGCATCCCATCCCGCACTTTAACCGGCGCAAGCACGCGGAGCTGACTATGAGCAAACAATGCTAGTTCATTATCAGCCGCCGCTACGCCCTTATCTGGAGATCGTCTACCAGGACAATCACCTGCTGGTGCTCAATAAACCCAGTGGCCTGTTGACGGTGCCGGGAAAAGCCGCCGAACATCAGGATTGTCTGGAGCGACGGGTGCAACGGGTCTTTCCAACAGCTCGCATCGTCCACCGGCTGGATATGGCAACTTCAGGCTTAGTCGTCATGGCGCTGAGCCTTGACAGCCAACGCCAGTTAAGTCGCCAGTTTGAACTGCGTCAAACCGCCAAACATTATATCGCCAGACTCGAAGGCGTGTTATCGGCCCGACTAGGAAGGGTAGAGCTACCACTGATCTGCGACTGGCCAAACCGGCCAAAGCAGATGGTTTGTTTTCTTCGCGGCAAAAAAGCGTTGACGCATTTTGAAGTACTGTCGACCGATACCAGCAGTTGCAGGGTTCGGTTAACACCGGTCACCGGGCGGTCCCATCAGTTGAGGGTCCATATGCAATGGTTGGGGCACCCGATCCTTGGTGACAAATTTTATGCATCGCCAGCCGGGCTGGCCGCCGCCGATCGCTTGCAGCTCCATGCCGAGTATTTAGCTTTGCACCACCCCGCTGACGGGCGTTGGCTGGAATTTTCTGCCCCCAGTCCATTTTAAGATACTCAGTAGCAATTAACCTTTGATTCAGTTTTCACTGCTAAGATAGCGCCACTCGCGCATAAAACATTCAGAAAATCTGAACTAAATTTAAGCAAAGTTTGTTTAATACAAGCAAATCAAATAAAATTAGCGAGTTGGAAAAACCCCTAAAGGAGAGATGGATGAAACTTAAAACTAGCGCACTGGCCGTTGTGGCTGCTTTACCCCTGATGTCGTTTGTTGCTTCTGCTGCCCCAACAGCTGCAGATTTACAAGATCGGGTTTTTGGTTCTGTATTCTATGAATATTACACGCCGGATAGCGACAAAGCCCGTTCAGCCGATTGGCAAAATGTCGACAATGGTAATGGCCGTGGTTTAAATATCGGCTACCGCATCAGCCCTGAGTGGGCCATCCGCGCTGAATTCGCCCGTCAGGATCTGGACAGAGCAGTCCCAGGTTACGATGTAAAAGGTAACCGTGCGGGTATCGACCTGATGTATCACATCGACAGTCTGCCTGTGTACCTGTTAGGTGGTGTAAAGAACTTCACTACTGGCCGTTCAGCTTCCGCTGCGAACGTTGGTATTGGTGCGAACTTCTTCGTGACTGACAACTTTGCAATTTTTACTGAAGCGAACCGCTACCAGGGTATTAGCCAAACGTTTGCTGACGCCGGCTTTAAAATTGGTTTAAGTTATGTCTTTGGCTCAGCGCCACAGGCTGAACCAACGCCGGCTCCACAACCAGCACCTGCACCAGCACCGGCGCCGGTGATTGGTGATGCCGATCAGGACGGTGTCACTGATGACAAAGATCAGTGTCCAAACACCCCAATCACTGACAAAGTTGACACTGTTGGCTGTTCTATTTTCACTGAAACTTCAGTACGGATTGATTTAAACGCACAGTTTGACAACGACTCAGCAGAAGTGAAATCTCAATACCTGGCCGACATCGAAAAACTGGCAACCTTCTTAAAACGTTTCCCAAATACCGATGTTGAAATCGCCGGTCACGCTTCAAATGTTGGTAAACCAGCTTACAACATGACGCTGTCACAACGTCGTGCTGATGCAGTTGCTAATGTTTTAGTGACTCAATATGGTATTGACCGCTCACGCGTTAAAGCGGTCGGCTACGGTGTGACAAAACCTCGTGCGGCTGGTAACACTGCTGCAGCTCACGCAGTTAACCGTCGTATCGAAGCAAATGTGACAGCCTCTGTTAAAGAAGCTGTTTCTCGTTAAGATCACCAGGTTGCCTGCCATGTGCAGGTAATGATTCAAGCACTGAAAAGGCTCAACTCAGGTTGAGCCTTTTTTTATTGAGGTTGCTGATTTAAGTTTCCCGCCCGATCGCCGATACTTTGGCTATCCCTTTCTCACCACAGGCTTGCAGATGATCACGACACTGTTTCAGATAGCCCGACGCGGATTATCACTTGTCATCCTGACCATCAGCCTTTGGGTTCATGCCGAAAGCCCCGCCTCCAATGCAGAGAGTCTCCTTGCTGCTGATTTACAAAATCACTTTGATGCAGCGGAAGTCAAACCCTTGCAGGCCGGTGAGCAGTCCTTTACCGTGCTGGAAAGACCCGCCATGACCGCCTTCACTAAAGGGACTGTCATCCTGGTCCCTGACTGGTCGCAACATGCGGCCAGCCCGCGGATGATTAATCTGCTACGTCAGCAATTAGTTGATTATGGCTGGAATACCGTGGCGATGATGGTGCCACCACCGCTGACGGATACCACGGCTGAAACTTTGCTAGCCTACCAAACCGAGCTGTTGGCACGGTTGCAAGCGGTGATGAAAAGTGTCGAAAACAATACTGGCAGTATCATTGTGGTTGCTCAAGGTAGCAGTGGCGCCTTGGTGAATCAGTTGTACCAATCCGGACAACTGACCCCACCGGAAGGGTTGATTTTACTCAGCGCCTACTTACCGGACCAAGCGCTGAATCAGGCGGTCTCTTTGGCGCTGGCGAAACACAAAGTGCCAACGCTCGACATTCAGCAGCAGCAAGATAACACCTTTGTCATGGCCAGCAGCCAACTGCGGCTGCAACTGGTAAGAAAACATATCAAAGAAATTTACCGGCAACGGCTGTTACCCGGTTCCTTCGACCAGCCACAAACTCAGCAATGGGTATTTAATGAAGTTTATGGCTGGCTCAGCTACCTCGGTTTTTAGCGTGTTTCCACTAACCTTGTTTTTTGAACCGCTCAACCAACTGGTACAGCGATTCTGCATTTTGTTCAAGATCGCTACTCACCGCCGCGGCTTGTTCGCTTTGCTGATAGCTATCACCCGCTAAGTCGGCAATTCGACTGACCTGACGATTTATGTCCTCAGAAACATGAGCCTGTTCTTCAACAGCGACGGCGATCTGGTGCCCCATTTTGGCAATGATGTTTACTGCCTCCATAATACCTTGCAGCATGTTTTCTGTTTCAATCACTTTTGACACACCAAGTTCTGTTGCCTTCACGCCGTCATTGGCAGCCGAAACAGCTGAGCTAGCGCCAAGTTGCAGATTTTTGATGATCACCTGAATTTGTTTTGTCGATTCCTGCGTCCGCTGTGCCAAATGCCTGACCTCATCCGCCACGACGGCAAAACCGCGCCCCTGTTCGCCCGCCCTTGCCGCTTCAATTGCCGCATTGAGCGCTAATAAATTTGTCTGTTCTGCGATCTGTTGAATGATTTCTGCCGCTTGGGTAATGCTGGTCGTCTGAGTTGCCAGTTCCGTCACCGCTGCGGAGATAGCCTGCACTGCCCTCGCTAATGCCTGAATCGCGTCCTTGGTTTGCTGCGCGACCTGCTGCCCTTGACAAGTCAGTTCATTGGCATTCGCAGCCTGGTTGGAAGTAAGCTGAACATTTTGGGCCACTTCAGCAATTGTATGCGTCATTTGATTCATCGCGGTGGCGGTTTGATCGGTCTCGTGCTGCTGCGACGAAATGGACGTTAAGGTTGCCTTACTTAGATTGTGCGCCTGCGCCGATTCTCTGGACGCTAACATTGCGGCATCTTCGAGCCTGGTCAGCACAGTCCGCAAATGTGCTCCTTCGGTTATCAAAGCCAGTTCCAACTCTGCCCAAGGGCTACTATCGCCGGTATACACCTGACTCGCCACCGGGCATAAAAATGGACTATTCAGTTGTGCTTTCAACTTTTGCTGCGCTTTACGCATGCCGGCTCTTTCCAGACTCATCAGACCGAAACTAGCTGCAGCGGCGGTAACGCCCGCGCCATAAGAGCCAAAGAGCATGCCAGCACCGACGGTTACGGCCAGAATGGCAGCAATACCAACGGGTAATTGCCAGGCGTGGGCCAAAGAATGCGCCGAGACGGATTTCCCTTCCTTAATTTGCTGATAAACGCGCTCTGCCCGGCTCACTTGCTCAGCAGTGGGTCGAACCCGTACCGACTCGAAACCGACAACCTTGCCATGCTGAAGCACCGGTGTGACATAAGCATTGACCCAATAATAATCACCGTTTTTACAGCGATTTTTGACAATCCCCATCCAGCATTGGCCCTTTTTCAAATAGTCCCACATACTGGCAAATATCGGCTCCGGCATATCCGGATGTCTGACCAAATTGTGTGGCTGACCAATCAGCTCTTCCCGGGTAAAGCCGCTGATTTCAACAAAGGCATCATTACAAAACTGAATGTTTCCCTGAACATCGGTGGCAGAAATCAACCGTTGTTCAGCAGCAAAGGTCCGTTCTTTAGAAGTTACAGGCAGATTTTGGCGCATAGAATAGCAATCCTTCGTATAGGTGCAGCGGGGGGCGAACCATGAAAAGTTCCATCTTGGACACTTTTCATGTTAAAGCTAGTTCAGATGTCACTAAATTCAAGACATGTAAAAGAGAATTTTTATGCAAATGATCAAAGATATCCGACGCGCATTGCAGGATTTTTAGCAATAATACCGGCTCGAATTGATGGAGAATGTTATGCCGCAACTGAGCCCAACACTGACAACGATCTGTTTGTTAATCCTCAGCAATATATTCATGACTTTTGCCTGGTATGGCCATTTAAAGCATTTAAAAGGTTCCGCCATCATGGTGGCGATTCTGGTGTCCTGGGGCATTGCGTTTTTTGAATATATGCTGATGGTCCCGGCCAACCGTATTGGCTCGACCGTCTTTTCACTGGCGCAGCTAAAAATCCTGCAGGAGGTCATTACGCTGAGCGTCTTCATTCCGTTTGCCGTGTTGTATATGAAAGAACCGTTCAAACTGAATTATGTTTATGCCGGTTTTTGTTTGTTGGGCGCGGTCTATTTTATGTTTTATCACAAAAGCTGAAGCGCCGGCTCACTCCTGTCGGTACTGACTGATTAACTCGTAAGCCGCCTGAATGTCCTGAGTTTTGCGTTTGGCCAATTCCAGCATTTCTTTTGGCAGTCCTTGTGACATCAGTTTGTCTGGGTGATGCTGCGCCATCTGTTTTTTATAGGCTTTTTTTAGTTCAGCCTTACTACAATCTGATGTTACCCCTAACAACTGATAAGCATCCTGTAAGGTTGAACTTTTCGGCTGCGGCTGGGCGGGTCGATTGGCAAACCGTGCCTCAGCTTCAAAACGACCAAGCAGGTACTGTAGTCGGGTCGCAGAAATGGATAGAGCGGCGGCAACCTGCTGTAACAATTGCAGTTCAACCGGACTTAATTTTGCATCGACATAGGCCACACTGATTTGAATTTCTAAAAACATTTGTAGCAAATCAGGACGCCAACGATAACGCTGTTTCAGCTGGGCGAGTTGCTGCTGCAGCGGAAAGTCTGCAGCTTTTCCTTCGCGAAAAGCCCGTTGTGCTTCCTGTTGCTGCGCCGTATCCAGCCCTAACTGCTGCATAAAGTTGGTGGCTTGGTCGATATGCGCCGAGGTGACCACGCCATCTGCTTTCGCCAGATGCCCCATCACGGCAAAGGTGCTATACATAAACACCCCTTCGGCATCTTCATGGTCTCGTTTAAATGCGGCAAAACCACCGGCATTCTCAAAAGAAGCGCGCAGGCTACGGTCGAACCAATGACCAACCATCAGCCCGAGGAAAAATCCCGGCCATTTAAATAACGCCATGCCAAACAAAGCGCCGAGAATTTTACCCCACATGCTTATTCCTCTATTGAATGCTGCTGTGCAGCAAAGGCGGTATTGGCCTGTAGCAAGCGTTCCGGGGTGCCGATATCAGACCAATAACCTGCATACAACTCGCCACTGACCTGCTGATGTGCCATAGCCTGTCGTAAAAAAGGTGCCAGTTTTTGTGGACCGGTCGGGACTTCATTAAAAAATGCCGGACGATACAAAGCGATACCGCTAAAGGTGAACTTTGGCTCACCTGCAACTTGCAACCAGGGTGATTGCGCCGAAAAAGCAAAATCGCCCGCAGGATGTTGGAGCGGATTCTCTACCAGAACCAAATGAGCCAAGGCATCTGACGGCAAGCCCCGACCGACGAGTTTAGGCAATGAATAATCAGTGAATACATCACCATTAATCACCAAAAAGGGAGCATTTGCCGAATCTGCAGTTAACAAAGGCAAGGCTTTTTTGATCCCGCCAGCCGTTTCCAGCCCCGTCGTTCCTTCAGCTGAATAATGAAGACGCACGCCAAATTGTCGGCCATCGCCGAGTTGCTGCTCGATGAGTGAGCCAAGCCAGGCATGATTGACGACAATCTCCCGGATCCCCGCTGCTGCTAATGCTTCAATGTGATGGACAATCAAAGGTTTGCCAGCGACTTTGAGTAAAGGTTTTGGCAGATGGTCGGTTAGGGGCCGCATCCGCTCGCCACGGCCTGCGGCTAAAATCATCGCGCGCATGTGATGCTCTCCTGCAAACGCGGCTGAATTTTCCGCTGCAAAAATTCAGAAAATGCCCGACATTCGGGATACTGCGCCGCCACATCCATCACGTAATCCAACACCCGCGGTAAATCCGCCAGATAACCTGCCTTCCCATCCCGATGAAACAAACGGCTGAAAATACCACACACCTTGATATGTCGTTGTAAGCCCATCAAATCGAAACTCCGCTCAAAACGCGCAGCATCCCAATCAGCCCCAAGCACCTGGCTTTGACTTAACTGCCGGAAAAACTCGTCTCGAAGGCTTGCCACCAAGGGATCTGGCCAGCGCTTATAACAATCTTTGAGGAGCGACACCGCATCATAACTCACGGGTCCTACGACCATATCCTGAAAATCAATCACCGCCAGCTGTGAATCCGGCAGCACCATCAGATTGCGCGCGTGAAAATCCCGATGCATACCTGCCTGAGGTTGCTCCAACGCGACGTCAGAAAGCAGTACAAATAGCTGCTCCAGCATTGACTGCTCAGAACCGGTCAGTTGCAAACTCAGGTGAACCTGGACAAACCAATCGATAAATAACTGCATTTCCCGCATCAAAAAAGCGCGGTCGAATACCGGTAGCGGTCCCTGGCTGGTCTTTTGAATCGCACGTACTTTTCCAAGCGAGGCCAATGCCTGCCGATACCAATCCGTTACATTATCAGGCGCTAGCATCTCAAGTAACAACTGATCGCCCAAATCCTCCAGCAACAATAAGCCATGGGTGAAATCATGCTGCAATATCGCAGGTACCCGCAAACCCGCATCGAGTAATGCCTGTTGAACCGCCACAAAGCGCTGACCATCTTCCAGCGTCGGTGGCGAATCCATCAACACATAGTTGCGGCCCTGAGAACAAACCCGAAAATAACGACGAAAACTGGCATCACCACTGAGCGCAGTCAGCTGATAAGGATGCTCAGGCCAAATAGCAGATAAAAAACTATAAATAAGGGGCAACCGATCTGGCACTTTTCGCTCCGACATAGTCAAAGCCAGCACTATATCTGATTAGCAACACGCAGAAAATTGCTTTATCATGAGCATCCTGCTGTTTTTGCGGTCGGCTTAAGCAACATGGAACCAACTCTGAGACTGCTGGATGAAACGAACTTTATTAAATCAATGCCTGCTGCTGGCACTTGCCACAATCTGCACGACTTCGCAGGCAGAAGCCATGTCCCCAGTGCAACTGTGTTATCCCAAAGCAGACATTCCGGCCATCCTGGCGACTCTGGATAAAAATGATGACCAACTGCGCATCGACTCGGATAAAGCGGAGCTCATCGATAACCAAACCGCAGAATTTACCGGCCCATTGCAATTAACATATCGTGATACCTTACTGACAGCGCCAATGGCTCGTGTCAGTAAGATTGACCAAAGTATGTTCGCCGACGGCGGCATCAGTTACTACAGCTCTGATTTGAAAGTCAGTAGCAGCTCATTCAGCGCAAAACTCGCTGAAAATACCGTCACCATGCGTGACGCTGAATATCGGTTTATTAGTCAGGCTGGTCGTGGTTACGCCAGTGAAATGTCGGCTTCGGATCAGGGGATCGTCCTCAATCAGGCCACTTTCAGTACTTGCCCTGAAGGCGATAATGGCTGGGCTTTAGCGGCTGATAAAATCAGCATCAATGCCGAAGATGGTTGGGGTGAGGCTTGGGGATCGGTTGTCAAAATCAAAGATATTCCGGTGTTATATCTGCCTTACATGACTTACCCGGTCAGTGACAAACGTAAAACCGGTGTCCTGTTTCCGAAAATCGGCAGTTCGCAAAAACTAGGTCTGGATGTTGAAGTCCCGTATTACCTGAATTTGGCAGATAATTACGACGCAACCCTGACGCCCCGGTACATGAGTCAACGCGGCACGCAACTCAAATCAGAATTCCGTTATTTAACCAGCCAACATCATGGAAGGCTATATTTGGAGTATCTGAATAACGATCAGGAAAAACCGGCAGATTTTGGCAAACGTTATTTATCGCATATCAGCCATCTGGCCGATTTTAACGATCGTTGGCGCGCCACCGTGGACTTTACCGATATCAGTGATGATAGTTATCTGACCGAGCTCGGCTCCGCAATCAACAATCAAAGCGATACCCAACTTTATCGTCAGGCGACACTCAGCTACTACGGCGATGTGGTTCGTTCTGATTTGCAAATGCAGGGTTTTGAAATTCTCGGTAATTACAATAAAGCCTATGCAGCATTACCACAGCTGAATCTAAGTTCAGCGAAACCGATTGACTTAGCCGGTGGCTTACAGTTTTTGTGGTCCGGACAATATGCGCATTTTAGTAACGACAGCCAAAATGTAAAAACCGCCGACAGGCTTCACCTCGAGCCGACTATTCGGCTGCCCTATAATACGGCGGCATTAGAATTACTGTTCGAAGGGAGTTTACTGCACACCTACTATCAACAGCATTTGCAGGTGCCCTCACCGGTATTTGAAAAAACGGTGCAGCGCAGCATGCCGAAATTCAGCATGAATGGTAAACTGAATTTCGAGCGGGACAGTCATTGGTTTGGCGGTCATGCGTTACAAACGCTGGAACCTCAAATTCAGTACTTATATATCCCTTATCGTGATCAGCGGAATATACAGCTATTCGACACGGCCCGATTGCAGGACGACTATTATGGTTTGTTCCGGCAAAACCGTTACTCAGGGCTGGATCGGATTAATGACACCAACCAGCTAACGCTCGGTTGGACAACCCGGGTGTATGACGAACGCGACACCGAACGGTTTCGGTTTAGTATGGGGCAAATCCTGTTTCTGGATGACCCCAAAACTGAATTTGAAGTAGCGCCCGATCAGCCTCCGGCGATTGCAGCGACTGAATCTATTTTCGCGGCTGAAACCTTACTGCATTGGCAGCAACGCTGGTTTCTGAATGGCGGTGTGCAATACGATTCCGAAACTAAACGCATGGTGAAAAGCAATGTGTCGCTTGATTATCGCGCCGACGATAAAAAAGTTTTTCAATTGAACCATCGTTATAGCCGGGATGTCTCAAGCAACGAAATTGCTCAGTTAGGTGCCCTGGGCACGATGCCAATCGCTGATCAATGGCAAGCCGTTGCCAGCTACTACCGGGATATCAATAACCATCGGATGATTGAAGCCAATATCGGTTTTCAATATGAATCTTGTTGTTGGGCGGTGCGGTTCGTGGCCAGAAGGCAAATTGAAACGAACCTCGATCTGGCGATCGATAATTTTGCCAATCCGGTCAAAATAGACAGCGGCATTGCGCTGCAATTTGTGTTAAAAGGTTTTGGTGATTCAGCCGGGTTTAATGTGTCGGATATGTTGTCCAATGGTATTTTTGGCTACCGCCGTCCTTATTTATTAAATAATTAATGTGGAATTTTATGAAGTTACAAAAGTTGATTGCCGTTGCCGTAACGACCTGCTTCGTACTGAGTGCTCAGGCTGCCGAAACCAAGGTCGATGCAGTTGCTGCGGTAGTGAATAATGGCGTAGTGCTGGAGAGCGAAGTCAATGACATGGTGCAACGGGTAAAAATCAACGCTGCCCGACAAAATCAAACGCTGCCGTCAGATCGCGCTTTACGGACCCAAGCAATGGAACGTCTTATTTTAAGTAACCTGCAAATGCAGATGGCAAAACGGATGGGATTGCAAATTACGGATCCACAACTGGATGAAACCATCGAAAATATCGCTCGCGAACAAAAGATGACGCTGGAACAATTCCGCAATCAGGTCGTACAGGAAGAAGGCAGTTACGAAGTATTCCGCGAAAGATTGCGGGAAGAAATTACCACCGGTGAAGTGCTGCGAGCCAACGTGCAACGACGCATTTACGTCAGTCCACAGGAAATTGATACTGTAACCAAGCTGATGGAGCAGCAAGGCGCCAGTAACGAAGAATACAACATCGGTCATATTCTGGTTGCATTGCCAAGTCAGCCCAACGCAGAACAAATGAAAGATGCTGAAGTGAAAGCAACCAAAATTGTCGAATTATTGCGCACTGGCAGTGATTTCAAAAAAATCGCCATCGCCTCTTCTTCCGCTGAAACGGCACTGGAAGGCGGAGATATGGGCTGGCTGAACATCAACGAAATGCCAACGCTGTTTGCCGATCAGATCCGTGGTAAAAAGAAAACAGACATTATCGGTCCGCTACGCTCTGGCGCTGGGTTTCATATTCTGACAATTTTTGATATCCGCGGCGCAAACGTGGTTGAATTTGAAGAGGTTAATGCCCGCCATGTGCTGATCATCCCGTCAATTATCGTTAGCGAAGACAAAGCCAGAAATACTCTGGCCAACTTCGTAAAAGAATATAAAGCTGGTAAAGGTGATTTTGCAGCTTTTGCCCGCGAGCACTCAGAAGATCCTGGTTCAAAATTAAAAGGTGGAGAACTGGGTTGGGCGGATCCGGGAAAATATGTACCGGCCTTTCGCGAGACCTTAGCCAAAATGAAAAAGGGTGAAATAAGCGAACCATTCCGCTCAGATTTTGGCTGGCATATCATTGAATTACATGACCGTCGCACAGTGGATGCCACCGCTGAGAAAAAGCGTGAGCAAGTGACACGATTGATCTACAACCGTCGCTATAATGAGGAATCGAGCAACTTCCTGCGCGAATTGCGCGATCAGGCCTTTATCGAGATTCTGGCGGAGACTGAATGACACTGCGGATTGGCATAACACCAGGTGAGCCTGCTGGCATAGGTCCGGATCTGATCGTGCAGCTGGCACAGCAAAGCTGGCCAGCTGAATTGGTCGTATGCGCCGACCCGGACATGTTGCAGCAACGCGCTGCATTACTGCAGTTGCCGCTGACATTTCGACCGTACCAACCGGAACTTCCGGCCATTCCCCAAGCCGCCGGCACTTTGACCATCGCACCTTTTCAGGTTGCCCAAACCGTGGTGCCGGGGGCCCTGAACGAAAATAATGGTCGTTACGTGGTCGACACCCTGACCTATGCCGGGGAGAAATCGATCAGCGGCGAATTTGCCGCCATAGTTACAGGCCCGGTGCATAAAGGCATTATAAACAAGGCAGGGATCCCCTTTAGCGGCCATACCGAATTTTTTGCCCATCAATCCAATACACCTTACGTCGTGATGATGCTGGCGACAGAGGGGTTACGGGTCGCTTTAGCAACTACACATATCCCCTTGGCTTATGTTGCAAAAGCCATTACCCGCGAGCGACTCACTCAGGTACTTAGGATTTTACAACAGGACTTGCAGCAAAAATTTGCGATTGCCAACCCGCGGATCTACGTTTGCGGCTTAAATCCACATGCCGGCGAAGATGGCCATTTAGGCCGGGAAGAAATCGATGTCATGATCCCGACCATGAATGACTTGCGGGCTGAAGGCATGGATTTAGTTGGCCCTTTGCCTGCTGATACACTATTTCAGCCAAAATATCTCGACAACGCTGATGCCGTATTAGCGATGTATCATGATCAAGGTTTACCTGTGCTCAAGCACAAAGGTTTTGGCCGCTCGGTCAATATCAGCCTCGGGTTACCTTTGATCCGCACTTCCGTCGACCATGGCACAGCGATTGACTTAGCAGGCAGCGGCAAAGCTGATGCAGGTAGCTTTCATCATGCTTTGGATCAGGCGATTTTTCTAGCGACTCAATCGAATTTACGAAATGACAGATAAAGTACATATGGGCCACACGGCCCGCAAAAGATTTGGCCAGAACTTCCTGCATGATCCGGTCGTGATCGAACGCATTGTTAAAGCCATCGCTCCCAAACCGGGTGAACACCTGGTCGAAATAGGTCCTGGACTGGGGGCGATTACGGAACCGGTCGCCGAACGAAGTGGTCATTTAACCGTGGTGGAGTTGGATCGGGATTTGGCGCAACGACTGCGCGAGCATCCGACTTTAGCCGATAAGTTGACCATCCATCAGGGCGATGCGATGAAGTTTGACTTCAGCACCTTAGTGCCCGCTGGCAGCAAACTGAAAATATTTGGCAATTTACCGTATAACATTTCAACGCCTTTGCTATTTCACTTGTTTGAATTTACTGAACAAATCGAGAATATGCACTTTATGCTGCAAAAGGAGGTTGTTGAGCGGATGACCGCAGGTCACGGTTCAAAAACTTACGGCCGTCTGAGTGTTATGACACAATTTTTCTGTCATGCGATGCCAGTGGTTGAAGTCGGCCCCGGCGCATTTAAACCAGCGCCCAAAGTCCATTCAGCAGTTGTACGTTTGATCCCCAAAGCAGCGAGCGAGCGCGATGGCGTCCCTGTTTCTGTTCTTAACCGGGTATGCCTCGAAGCCTTCAATCAGAGACGTAAAACCCTGCGCAATTGTTTTAGCAATTTTGCAACAGCGGAACAAATTGAAAGTCTTGGTATTGATCCTGCACTTCGCCCAGAACAACTGCCGGTGAGTGAATTTATCAGGATAGCCAAATGGTTGTCCCAACAACCGGATAGCAGCCAATGAGTCAAAAGTTTGCTATTCCAATAGAGGTTGAAACCTTCTATGTTGAAAATCAATCCGATGCTGCAGCTGAGCGCTTTGTCTTTGCGTACACCATTACCATCCGGAATCAAAGCCCACAAAAAGTGAAATTACTGCGTCGCTACTGGTCAATCACCGATGCGAACGGTAAACAAAGCGAAGTGTATGGGGATGGGGTGATTGGCGAACAACCTGAACTACCGCCGGGAACCAGCTACACCTACACCAGTGGTGCCGTGTTGGAAACACCAGTAGGCACCATGCAAGGTCATTATGAGATGACCACTGCTGATGGTGAGAGCTTTCATGCGCAAATCCCGGTATTTAGGCTGGCGATTCCAAATATTCTGAACTGATATGGCACGTTATGTTATCGGGGATGTACAAGGTTGTTTTGAGCAACTCCTCGAGTTACTTAAGTTAATCAACTTTCGCAGTGACTGCGATCAACTCTGGTTCTGCGGCGATTTAATCGCCAGAGGCCCACAATCGCTGGAGTGCCTGCGTTTCATTAAGGATCTGAGTGATAATGCACTCACGGTTCTTGGTAATCATGATTTGAATTTCTTAGCGTCCTTGTATGGCTTTGGCAAAATCACTACCGCCGATCAATTAGCTTCATTACAACAGGCACCGGATAGGCAAATACTGGCTGATTGGTTACAACAACAACCTTTGCTGCACTTTGACGAGAAACAGAACTTACTCTTAGTCCACGCTGGCTTAGCACCTGACTGGGATATGACAACGGCGTTATTAGCAAACCAGCATTTTCAAATGGCGCTTACACATCATCCCGAAGCATTATTCAGTCAAATGTATGGCAATGCCCCAACATCATGGGCAGAAGCGATCACCGATACTGAGAAGCTCCGATTTAGCATTAACAGTCTGACGCGGATGCGCTATTGTTATGCTGATGGTCGGCTAGAACTAAAAGAAAAAGGCGAAGTATCGACGAATCCGCAGCTAAAACCCTGGTTTGAATTCTGGCGGAACCGTCAGCACCCTGAGATTTTTTTCGGTCACTGGGCTGCTTTACAAGGCAATTGCACAGTGCCAAATATCCATGCACTGGATACCGGTTGTGTCTGGGGAAATTCTTTAACTGCCTATTGTATTGAAACGCAACGGCGTTATAGTGTCACAGGATACAAAAAACAACTATAATACGATGGTTTTTGACTACACAATTGGTCGTCAGGCCGAACCGCGCACGCAATCGAGCGACTAATTACAAACCCTTTGGGAGTTCCACATGAAGTTAACTGTAGCAAGGCGAATTGTAGGTGGCTTTAGCGCTATTTTAATATTGTTACTGTTTTTAGGCATCACGTCTTACTACAGTTTGAGTGGCATCAGTGATTCCACCGACCAGGTCAACAGTATCTCCATTCCCGCTTTAGAAAACAGCGCGACGTTGCAAAGTGAATTTGTGAAAATGAGCAAAATCAGTTTGCAAGCCTTTTACAGCGACGAAGTCAAAGATGTAGTGCAGTTGGAAGGCCAGTTTGGCGTCGAAAAATCTCTGTACGACAAGGCTGCAAAAGCATTACAGACGGTTGTTGCCGCAGAACCAGCTCTGGCCGCTAGCTTCAAACAGCTTTCATCAGAATATGAAGCATTCAGCACCGGAAGCACTGCGTTATTTTCTGATTTGAAAAAGAGCTTAACCCTGCGCGACCAAATGAACAGTAAACTTTCTGATTTGGAAGGTAGTTCTGACGATGCAGCATCTCTGCTGTTAGATTTTTCCGACATTCGTGAAGTCAGCCGCCGTTTTCCAAAAGCGTCAGCCGCGGCAGGCGAGATGGAAACCAACATGAATGCGTTGGTTAGCACTGTCGTCGATTTAACCCGAACGAACACCCCAACAACCGCGGATACTCTAACCAACGAAGTAAAAAATCGGTTGTCAGATATTGTAGAAAAAATGTCCGTGATTCAATCGGAGGCTGGCAGTGGTGTTGACATGGTTGCAGACCTCAATGACAAAATCACTGAAATCAATGATTTGATTTCTTCTGACGATGGCATACTTACATTAAAACAACAACGGATGGCGACTCAGGCCTCTGCGACGAAGTTGTTAGCTACCACCGAACAGCAAACCACTGCTGCAGTGGATGCTTTAACACAGCTGCTGACGCAAGTTCGCACTGCTGCCGGAGAAATTCAGCAAGAGGCCGCTTCCAGTGTAAGTTCCGCTGTCGTGACGATTTTTGTTGTTGTTCTTGTGTCTATCGCAATTGCGATTGGTATCGCTCTGCAAACGGTCCGTAGCATTACGACGCCGCTTGCCAAGGTTAATGAAATCCTGGGCGTCGTTGCCTCTGGAGATTTAACGCAACGCTTAGATGACTCTGCAAGTGACGAGTTTGGCGAATTAGCTCGGAACTGTAACAAGGTGATTGGCAACTTGCGTCAGCTGATCCAGGGGATTATTTCACGCTCGACTCAACTTGCTGCAGCTTCAGAACAGACCTCAGCCATTACAGTTCAGTCTACACAAGCCATTCGTGAGCAAAAGTCTCAGGTGACACAAGCCGCAACAGCCACCACCGAAATGAGCAGCACCTCACAGGGTGTGATGCAAAGTTCAAGTGATGCACTGGCTGAAATTAAGCACGCCGACAGTGAAGCTGAGCGGGTCAAAGGCATTTCCAATACCAATAAACAAACAATCCTGCAGTTATCGCATGAGGTTGAACAGGCGTCGAAGGTCATTAACAAGCTACATCAGGATAGCGCGTCAATCGGTAGTATTCTTGATGTTATCCGTGGTATTGCTGAGCAAACGAATTTACTGGCGTTAAATGCCGCTATTGAAGCTGCTCGTGCGGGCGAACAAGGTCGTGGTTTTGCGGTTGTTGCGGATGAAGTACGATCGCTTGCCAGCAAGACTCAATCATCGACTCAAGAAATTCAGGCGATGATACAAGTACTGCAATCAGGTGCCCATGCCGCGGTAGAGGCGATGAGTAAAGGCAAACGCCAGGCGGAAAACTGCGTGGCGCAAACTGAAGTTGCTGATCAGGCTCTTGACTCGATCACTCATGCGGTTCATTTGGCTCATGATATGAGCGAGCAAATTTCGCATGCCGCCCGTGAGCAAAATCAGGTTTCACATGAGATAAGCAAGCTTTTGGAATCTATCGTCAATATTGCAGAAGAAACAGCATCAGGTGCAGAGCAAACCTCAGACTCCAGCCATGAAGTTGCCCGACTTGCTGAGGAGTTGCGTCAGTCGGTAGATCAATTTAAGGTCTAATCAGCAAAAATCTGAATGCGTCACACTCCGGCGCATTCAGAAAAACACCGCGATGCGGTGTTTTTGTTTCTAGCCATCATGAAATAAAAAACCGCATTTCTGCGGTTTTTTTGAATCCTAGAGTTCTCTAATCACCACCACCGGCACGCTCTTTCAGCACGGCAATAAGTGCTGATCCGGCATGGTTTGCTTCCGCCCAGGCAATATCGCCTGATGAGCTAATCTGTGCTGCAGGTAACTGTTTAATGATAAATTCGCCGGCACCGGCAGCATTACTTACAACGGCAAAACGTACTAATGGGTGACCATCACACATGATGCCATCGTAGATATTCCGCAGACGTAACCGGTTATCACTAAGCAATTTACGAAAACGGTTCTTATCGTCAGCTTTAATATAGTCGCACATTGATGCAGCCAACTGTTGATCAGCATGCGCTACAGGCGATACCACAAACAGAACAGTTAACAGCGAACTGCATAACATCGCTGGTAATACTTTCATAGACGACCTCTCAGACAGTTAGGATCCAGACCTGTCTAATAGTAGCAACATGTTATAAGCTGTGCAATCAGCCAGCGCTTTGGCTTTACTTTTCAAGCAAAACAAAACGATATGAATGCGGATTTTTGTCATCAGCAGCAAAAGCTGTGCTAGTTACCTCGCGCCAACTGCCTTCTGATTGATAGTCAGGAAAGTAAGCATCCCCATCGATATCAAGGTTGATGTGAGTGACATAGAGTCGGTCTGCTCTCGGGAGCATTTGTCGATATAATTCAGCACCACCGATGATCATCACTTCAGGTTCATCCACAACTAATGCTAATGCTTCTTCCGTTGAATGCACCCAATCGGCTGCGAACCGTTCTGGAGGCGGCTGTCGGCTAATCACAATATTGCGGCGACCAGGTAGCAATCTTCCAATTGAATCATAAGTCTTGCGTCCCATAATAACCGGCTTACCCAATGTGACTTGCTTAAAATGAGCAAGATCAGCGGGCATATGCCAAGGCATTTGATTATTCAGGCCAATCACATTGTGATTGGCCATAGCGGCCACTAAACTAATCTTCATCTTTAATCCCTAGCGCTGATAAATGACTTCTACATCGTAATCGTCATCATCAAAATCATCGTCGTCATCCAAATCGTCAGACAAGTCCATCGCTTGATCATGGTAGTCATCCCATTTGAACTGGACAGGATCCAGCAATTGTTCGGTAACCACTTCTTTTGGCAACACATCTAAATACTGTTGTATTTCACGACACATTTGCTCTGTGTTCGTACGTGAGGCCGCAGAAACGGTGTAGACCGGACCGTCCCAGCCGATGGCGTCAATCACTCGCTGTTTAATTTCATCCAGTTCATCTTCAAGCACTAAATCTATTTTATTGAACACCAACCAGCGAGGTTTGTGAGCGAGTTTGTCACTATACTTTGCCAACTCCTGAATTATCACCTGAGCATTTTCTGCCGGATCAGAACCGTCAGCAGGCAGCACATCAACCATATGCAGTAGCAGACCACAACGTTCCAGATGCTTTAAAAACTGGATACCTAAGCCAGCGCCTTCTGATGCACCTTCAATCAAACCAGGAATATCTGCAATAACAAAAGATTTGGCGCTTTCGGTACGAACCACGCCTAAATTTGGCACTAATGTCGTGAATGGGTAGTCTGCAACCTTAGGCTTGGCTGATGATACCGCACGAATGAAGGTTGATTTTCCGGCATTTGGTAAACCTAGCATGCCAACATCAGCAAGTAATAACAATTCCAGCCTTAAATTCCGGACTTCTCCGGGAGTACCGTTGGTTTTTTTACGTGGAGTTCGGTTGGTACTGCTAGCAAACCGGGCGTTTCCCAAACCATGCCAGCCACCTTTCGCCACCATCAGTTTCTGGCCATTTTGAGTTAAATCGCCCAATACTTCGTTGGTATCAATATCAACTGCTCGGGTACCCACCGGCACCCGCAACACCATATCTTCACCACGTTTACCAGTACAGTTGGTGCTCATGCCGTTTTGACCACGTTGTGCGATGTGAATTTTTTCAAACTGAAAGTCTACTAAGGTATTCAGGTTTGTATCTGCCTGCAGATAAACGTCGCCGCCATCACCACCGTCGCCACCATTTGGACCACCTTTGGAAATGAACTTTTCCCGGCGGAAACTGATTATGCCATTACCACCGTCACCGGCTTCGACGCGGATTTCCGCTTCATCAACAAATTTCATCTGACCTATCCTGCTATTTTGCTTGCGAATATTATAAACCCAAGCATGACTTTCGGCGAAAAAACAATCACAACCTGCGAACTGCTCGTGCCTTTTTAAAATTATCAAAGGCACTGCCCAACTTCTTTCAACTGAATGCTCAATACGACTGCCAGAGTTGTCTAGGATTAACTCCAACCAAGCCTGAGCGATACAGGCTTAAATCCGCCTGAGTCCTGTACATAAAAAAAGCCCCGCACTCTGGCGGGGCTTTTTAAAAAGCTTTCCGATTATTCGCTAACGATGCTTACGAATTTACGGTTATGTTCGCCTTTTACTTCGAACTGAACTTTACCGTCAGTTAAAGCAAACAGGGTATGGTCTTTACCGATACCAACGTTGGTGCCAGCGTGGAATTTAGTACCACGTTGACGCACGATGATGTTACCAGCTAAAACTGATTCGCCACCAAAACGCTTAACACCTAAGCGTTTCGCTTCTGAATCACGACCATTACGTGTACTACCTACACCTTTTTTACTTGCCATGAGTCGTTACTCCTGAAATTAAGCGCTGATGCCAGTAATTTTCACTTCAGTAAACCACTGACGATGGCCAGCTTGTTTACGAGAGTGCTTACGACGACGGAACTTGACGATTTTAACTTTATCGCCACGGTCATGATTGACCACTTCCGCAGTTACTTTACTGCCTTCAACTAAAGGAGTACCGATTTTGACTTCTTCGCCGTTTACAACCATCAGAGCCGCGAATTCAACGATTGCGCCCTTTTCTAAGTCCAGTTTTTCTAGACGAAGGGTTTGGCCTTCAGTCACACGGTGCTGTTTACCACCACTTTGGAAAACCGCGTACATAGTTAACTCCGTACAGATCACGCCTGCCACATAAGGGGCGTGTTAATTACATTCACAGGGCGCGAATTGTACGCAATTTCCCCTACCCTCGCAAGCATAATTCTGAAAAAGATCAGCACTTCATAAAATGCTTCAGTTTTAGTTTTGCCGTATTCCCTCTTGGTGTAGAATCAAGCCACTTTAACCGTTGGTGCAGTTATTCAGAATGACGCTCGATGAAATCAAGCTGTTAAGCCAAGACGATATGGCAGCAGTCAACCAGCACATCTTTTCGCAACTTAGCTCGGATGTCGCACTAATCAATCAACTCGGTATCTATATCGTTAACAGTGGTGGCAAAAGACTACGACCTCTGCTAGCGGTATTGGCAGCGCGGGCTCTAGGCTATCAAGGCAATCAACATGTCACGCTCGCCACCATTATCGAGTTTATCCACACTGCGACTCTGTTACACGATGACGTCGTCGATGAATCGATGTTACGTCGGGGTCAAGAAACCGCTAACGCTGTATTTGGCAATCAAGCGAGCGTTTTAGTGGGCGATTTCCTGTACACCCGCTCTTTTCAATTAATGGTATCCCTCAGGCGGATGCGAGTGATGGAAATTCTGGCAGATGCGACCAACATTATAGCCGAAGGCGAAGTGTTGCAGTTAATGAATGTCAATGACCCAGATACCTCAGAAGAAAGCTACATGCAGGTGATTTACTGTAAAACAGCAAAGCTGTTTGAAGCAGCGACTCAGTTAGCCGCAGTATTGGCAGATCAGGACGAATCCGTCATCACAGCGATGCAAAACTATGGCATGCATTTAGGAACAGCCTTCCAGCTCATTGATGACGTACTTGACTATCAAGCGAATGCTGATGAGCTTGGCAAAAATATCGGTGACGACCTGGCAGAAGGCAAACCCACACTCCCGCTCATCTATGCACTAAAACACGGAAACCACGAGCAACAAGCGTTGATCAGGGAAGCAATTGTTGAAAGTAATGGTTTAAGTCGACTAGATGCCATAATGGCTGCACTAACCGAAACCGCAGCCTTTGAATATACCCGCAAACTCGCAGAGCAAGAAGCTCAAAAAGCTCGGGATGCCATCGCATTTCTGACAGAGTCGCCATACAAGCAAGCACTAATGGCACTCGCCGACATGGCGGTTGAACGTAATCACTAACAGCGAACCATCACCAGAAGCTTCGCGACACTAAAAATGAGCCGTGACAAAAAAGCCAGCAGACGCTGGCTTTTTTTAATCTGAAAAGGATTAGGCCTTGTTTACGAACTCTTCACCTAAGGTGATATCTGCTTTTAGAGTCGGCAGCATGTCATTCATGGCTTTCTCTTCATAAGCACTTAAAGTCCCGATCGGCAATAAAGTTTCAACGCCATTTTTGCCTAGTGTTAATGGCTGGGCGAAGAAACGGGCATGTTCACCCTGACCTTCGACATAAGCATATTCTGTCACTGTCTCGCCCTTCAGGCCTTTAACTAAAGACACACAAAAACGTGCTGCAGCCTGACCCATTGATAAAGTTGCAGATCCGCCACCCGCTTTAGCTTCAACAACTTCAGTACCTGCATTCTGGATACGGTAGGTCAGAGAGCTGATTTCTTCATCGGTAAAACTTACACCGGCAACTTGTGATAACAGGGGGAGAATTGTTGTACCACTGTGACCACCGATCACCGGAACAATCAACTCAGCAGGATTTTTACCTTTTAACTCGCCAACAAAAGTTTCGGCACGGATCACATCAAGTGTTGTGACACCAAACAATCGTCTTGGATCGTAAGTACCTGCTTTTTTGAATACTTCAGCAGCGATGGCTACCGTCGTATTCACCGGATTGGTAATAATTCCGACCAAGGCTTTTGGACATTGCTGAACAATAGCTTCAGCCAGAGTTTTTACCACACCAGCATTGATATTGAATAAATCTGAACGGTCCATGCCAGGTTTACGTGGCATGCCGGCTGGAATCATCACAATATCAGCACCGGCCAGTGCCGTGTTTAAATCTTCTTTGCCATGGCCTGTCACTTTGACTGCCGTTGGGATATGGCTTAAATCTACCGCAACGCCCGGGGTTACCGGAGCTAAGTCATACAACGCTAAATCCGTGCCGGCAGGCAGGTTTAACTTCAGTAATAAAGATAAGGCCTGACCGATACCACCAGCAGCACCCAATACGGCAACTTTCATGCTATTCTCCCAATTTACGGTTCATTAAAAACGCGCCAACAATACTGAAATCACGGGCAAATTACAAATGACTTACGCCTAAAGTCTAAGCATTTTAGCGCATTTAAGCCGATTTTACTGCCATGTCTGACTGGCTGTGTTAACTTTGCTACAATTGGCCGGTTTAATTGATAAGAACTATAGATGATGACCAAACAATCCAAACAAGAAGCACTGATTACAGCGTTTAAATCATTGTTGAAAGAAGAGCGTTTTGGCTCGCAGAGCGACATTGTCGAAGCCCTCAAGGCTGAAGGTTTCGATAATGTCAGCCAATCAAAAGTCTCACGCATGCTCAGTAAATATGGAGCTGTCCGCACCCGTAATGCCCGTCAGGAAATGGTTTATTGTTTACCACCTGAGCTTGGTGTCCCCACAACCAAAAGCCCGTTGCGGCAATTGGTACTAGATATAGAACACAATGATGTGATGATTATCATCCGCACCAGTCCTGGCGCAGCGCAATTGATTGCCCGGTTGTTAGATTCAGTCGGAAAAGCCGAGGGCGTTTTAGGTACTATTGCCGGAGACGACACTATTTTTATTGCGCCGACCAGCGTGAAAAATATCAATTTCACCCTAAAAAAGGTGACAGAATTGTTTGAGAAAGTTTAATAAACGTCGGTTATCAAGCAATCAGTACCCGATGTTAACCCAGTGATAGTCCGGCTTGATGCTCCAGAAAACTGACTGAAGGCGCGAAAAACGAGGCGCCACAGTCAGCTTGAGTGTAATCAAGCAATAAATCATAGTTTTGTTTACCGGGTTGACCCATCCTATTTTTTAGCCAATTTAAGTAAGACTTGGCGTCAGCAGAAAATCCCAGATACAACATTCCTTGAACTTTTAGTTGTCCATAAGGCATGTTTTGAAATAGGAGCGGAATTTTCTGCTCATCGTCTGCAATACTAGCTGCCTTGATTTCATGACTATTTTCATCCAACTGCGCCAAGGCCAGTCGTTGACCATCAATTTTCCGACGGCCGATAATCGTTTCCTGCTGCTGCTGAGTGAGCTGTTGCCAACGCACCAGATCAAGGCGATAACGTTGCAAATGCAGGTAACTACCGCCAGCAAATATTGGATCAAGCTGTTCTGAAATCAACGCGATCTCGCGCTTGCGTCGCCCCTTAGGGGCTGTGGGTTGATCAATAAATCCAGTTAAATCTCTGCCATCCATATATCGGAAAGTATGGATTTGTTCGGCTAATTCCACATGCTGAGTGAGCAGTTGAAAACACTGCTGAGCAGCAAGATGTAAGACGTCGTATCGGTCGGCGCGAATTTGTATCAACAGATCGAAGGGCAGCGCAGGCATTTCAAGATCATCAACCGACATAGGCAGGAAAGGGTGTAAATCTTTTGGTCTTTGAGTTACATACAACGTATCCCAGTAACCGACCCCGACAGCGACCACCGCAGATAAATTCGACTCCGAAAATTGGTCGGAAAGCCGCAGAACCAAAGCTGGAATTCTGGCCAGTTGGAGACGAATTGAAGCGTGATGGCCATCTAATGCATTCATCAGCAAAACCATGCCATGTAAATTGGGTTCGGCGCAAATACCTAGCTGCTCGCGTGCCATCTCGGTTTCAGGTCCAGATTTCGGTGTTATTTCAAATGGCGACAGGATAATAGGTTGATTAGCAGATTACCATCCTTTGCGATTAAACGGACATTACTGCCAACTCTTTGTGAGATATATCTCACATATCAGTAAGCCATGACGGCTTTTTCTCACAAAACCTCACGAAAAAAAACCATAAGCAACTGTATCAATTGAATTTATTCCAAGATGAAAAGTATTTCAATTCAGTGACAGTGAAAGAGAATGCTGACAACTAGCTCATTTCGCGGCGAATTCAACGCATACTATACCTGTCGGATTGAGAATGATGTTGCTCACATTGGATGTGGTATCTGGACGCCAGTTGTGGTTCGAACTAATGAACCAATTAACAGTAGGTGTCGCACGGCATGCAGTGGAAGCGACAATTGATTCAGGAAGTTCAGGACGAACTCCGATTTCAGGGATAAATCGGTAAAGATGCAGGACCGCTCTGGATGAGCTTCGAAATCAGGATGATTTCAGTAAGGACGCAGGACCGCTCTGGATGAGCTTTGAAATCAGGATGATTTCAGTAAGGACACAGGACAGCTCTGGATGAGCTTCGAAATCAGGATGATTTCAGTAAGGACGCAGGACCGCTCTGGATGAGCGTTCGTTTGACTCTGTGGTGGCAGTGTTTTACGTAGCATGGATGTTAAAACCTTCACAGCGCGAAAGACTCCGCGAGGAGCAGGGATGATAAACCCGCAAGGGTAACAATACGGACATTGTAAACGTCTTATGGTAGCCGCACTTTTTAGTGCGGCTTTCCTTTTTTAGGCTCACAGAGACCTCGAATAAGTCTGCGCGGCAGACATGCTCAGCTGAATAAGTCTCTGTCAGATCAAGTCTGAGCGAGTGCAGCGCACCTCAACCATCGCTTATCATCTTTTAAGCCCTGCTCGGACGCTCCTCATATTTTTATAAATTCAATGGGGTTAGATGACTTACTTCTGCAAGAAGAAGTCCTCCTATGCGCTCTTGTGCTCACGGCTACCGTCATTCTTTTAAACTATTTGGCGTCTTAACAGGTCTTTACGTCATTCTGATGACAGATGACGGCAGACAGATGAAAGATTTTCACTTATGTCTTTTTGCTCTTTTCGTCGAATAAATGTACTGCTACATTAGTGACGTCCAATAATGAGTTGAAGCAGTGTCTCGATCGCTCACAGGTTAGAACACGAGCTGAACCAAATAAAAAACCCCGTTAGTATTTACCAACGGGGCTGTCTGATAAAAGACAAAGGACAAGGATAGACGACTTAGTGGGTCAAGTTCGTTTGCAGGGTTAACCTCTAGGGCTAGCTGTTAACTCTGCAAACCGCTCCCGACAGGCCCCCACCGAACCTGTCAGACTGCTTACTTAGACGATGCAACAAACTCAGGATAGGCTTCGATACCACATTCTGAACGGTCAACACCATCATATTCTTCTTGCTCGCTGACACGGATCCCCATGGTCAGTTTCAACACATACCACACGATAAAGCTAGTAACGAAAACCCAGACAAAGATGGTCGCAGCGCCGATCAACTGGCCCGTTAATGTGCTTTCAGCTTTGGTGATTGGGACAATCAACAGACCAAATAGACCTACCACACCATGAACAGATATCGCCCCCACAGGGTCATCAATTTTGATTTTATCTAAGGCGATGATCGAGGCGACCACAATCACACCGGCAATCACGCCAAAAATCGTTGCCTGCAGCGGCGTTGGCGTTGAAGGCTCGGCAGTAATCGCAACCAAACCAGCCAATGCACCGTTTAATACCATGGTTAAATCTGCTTTTCTGAACAACACCATCGAAACAACTAACGCAGACAAAGCACCACCAACTGCAGCAGCATTGGTATTTAAGAAAACCATCGCAACGCCATGTGCATTACTGATATCTCCAAGCTTCAGCATGGAGCCGCCGTTAAATCCAAACCACCCCATCCACAGGATTAACGTACCCAAGGTCGCCAGCGGCATATTCGCGCCTGGGAAGGCATGCGCTTTACCATCTTTTCCATACTTGCCTTTACGGGCACCCAGTAACAACACACCAGCCAAGGCTGCAGCAGCGCCTGCCATGTGGACTATGCCTGAACCAGCAAAGTCTGAGAAACCTAAATCCCCTAAGGTATACAAACCAAACACCGCTTGGCCACCCCAAGTCCAGGAACCTTCCATTGGATAAATCACGCCGGTCATAACCACTGCGAAGGCAAAAAATGCCCACAGCTTCATCCGTTCAGCGACGGCACCGGAAACGATCGACATTGCTGTTGCGACAAACACGACCTGAAAGAAAAAGTCAGATGCTTTTGAATAGATCGCACTTCCGGTAAATCCGTCCTCACGCTCAGCAAAAGACTTCAGTGTTGCATCAACATCCAATGCTTCGATACCAGTTAAAAAGTAGCCGCCGCCATACATAAACTGGTAACCACAGATTAAATACATCAGACAGGCAATCGCATACAACGCGAAGTTTTTAGTGAGAATTTCAGTCGTGTTCTTTGAACGAACTAAGCCAGCTTCCAGCATGGCAAAACCAGCAGCCATCCACATGACTAAGGCGCCGCACACCAGAAAATAGAAGGTGTCCATGGCAAACTGTAAATGAAAAATTTGTTCTTGCATAAACTTCTCCTAGATGGCTTCTGAGTCCATTTCACCGGTACGGATCCGGATCACTTGCTCCAGATCGTAAACAAAGATTTTACCGTCACCGATCCGACCGGTATGCGCAGCCTTCGCAATCGCCTGCAACAGTCGTTCGACATTTTCATCCAGTGTGGCAATTTCCAGCTTCACCTTCGGCAGGAAATCAACCTGATACTCCGCTCCACGATAAAGCTCAGTGTGACCTTTTTGCCGACCAAAGCCTTTGACTTCAGTGACGGTCAGGCCTTCGATACCGATATCCGCAATCGCTTCGCGGACATCGTCAAGCTTAAATGGCTTGATAATGGCACATACCAGTTTCATAGTTTTTATCCTTTTTAGGCTTGGACCGGGCGCAAACCAGGCCGCTCACTTGTTGCAGTTGCCAATTAGATAAGAAAACCTTGTGCCATGTTGCAAAATCTAAATCAATCAATAGGTTAAATGAAATGCTCGGCAACTGGTCAAAAAAAACGCACCAAGTCGGTGCGTTATTTCCCAGCCGGGGTGCAGTTTGCTGCGAGGTGAAAAAGATTATTTTGGTAAAAATTGCTGCCACTGAGCCAGTAGATAAATTGATCAATGGGGTCAGAGTCATTGATTTCAAGAAAATCAATGACTCTGACCCCATTGATCCTCCGACACCATAGTTCAAATCATTTGGGCAAAAATTGCTGCCATTGTGTGAGGAGATGGATCAAATCTTCCAGCCCACATTCAGCAGTTAAGTTAGCGTCATCAGTGGTGAGTTCTGGATCGAGTTCGGCATCACGTTCATCAATCTGGCCCACACTATAGTGGTACACCATAACTTCCTGGTGTTCAACTTTCAGGATGTATTCGCGTCCGGCACATTGATATTCGCTGTATGGGCCTATGAGTTTTAAAGCATTGAGCAGCGGCTGATAGGCCGACGCACGGCGCTCAAATTCATCCAGTAAAAACCGTTGCAGCGCATGTTGTTCCATCGGCAACTGCAGCTGATAAATCCGACTGTCCGGTAAATATATAAAATCAAATTCCATCCGGGAGCTCCGCAAGGTCCAGTGTTACGCTGTAACGAATCGTTTGGAGTCAGAATCCGACTCAGTTCCCAATATAACAAAGGGCCCGCGAACGGGCCCTTTCTCTTTTTCTACAATCTGTTATGGATTAAACAGCTTGCTGCACAATCACATTTGATGCGATTTTGGTGTACTGCGGCATCTGATGGAAATTCAGATAACGGTAGGTATCCGCAGCCGTCGTTTCAATCTGCTTCGCATAATCCAGATACTCAGGCACTGTCGGTAAACGACCAATGATCGAAGCGACAGACGCCAGTTCAGCTGAGGCCAGATACACGTTCGCCCCCTGACCTAAACGGTTAGGGAAGTTACGGGTGGAGGTTGATACCACAGTGGTGTTATCGCCAACACGTGCCTGGTTACCCATACATAATGAACAACCCGGGATCTCAATCCGCGCACCGACGCGGCCGAAAATACCGTAGTACCCTTCTTCGGTCAGTTGGTCTTTATCCATTTTGGTCGGTGGAGCAATCCACAGCCGGGTTGGGATCTGACCTTTGAACTTGTCTAACAGTTTACCGGCAGCACGGAAGTGACCAATGTTGGTCATACAAGAACCGATGAAGACTTCATCGATCTTGTCGCCTTGAACTGATGATAACAAACGAGCATCATCCGGGTCATTTGGCGCACACAGGATTGGCTCTTTGATATCTGCCAGATCGATTTCGATGACCGCAGCATATTCGGCATCAGCATCAGCACGTTCCAGTTTTGGATTGGCCAGCCAGGCTTCCATTGCGTTGATCCGACGCTCAATCGTGCGGCGATCACCATAGCCTTCAGCAATCATCCACTTCAGCATCACGATATTTGACTGCAAATATTCGGCAACGGAAGCTTCAGATAACGTAATAGTGCAACCTGCAGCAGAACGCTCAGCAGAAGCGTCTGACAATTCAAAAGCTTGCTCTGCAGTTAACTGCTCCAGACCTTCAATCTCCAGCACGCGGCCAGAGAAAATGTTGACCTTGCCTTTTTTCTCGACCGTCAGCAAACCTTGCTGAATGGCGTAATAAGGAATGGCATGAACTAAATCACGAAGCGTGATACCCGGCTGCATTTCGCCTTTAAAACGCACCAGCACAGACTCTGGCATATCCAGTGGCATCACGCCGGTTGCCGCAGCAAACGCTACCAAACCAGAACCTGCCGGGAACGAAATCCCCAACGGGAAACGGGTGTGCGAGTCACCACCGGTACCGACCGTATCGGGCAGTAACATCCGGTTTAACCAGCTGTGAATAACGCCATCGCCAGGACGCAGCGAAATACCACCACGGTTCATGATGAAATCTGGCAGGGTGTGATGGGTGTTCACATCCACTGGTTTTGGATAAGCTGCCGTGTGGCAGAATGACTGCATCACTAAATCGGCCGAGAAACCTAAACAAGCTAAGTCTTTTAACTCATCACGGGTCATCGGGCCTGTGGTGTCTTGCGAGCCAACCGTGGTCATTTTTGGTTCACAGTATTGGCCTGGGCGAATCCCTTTCACACCGCAAGCTTTACCAACCAATTTTTGCGCCAGGGTGAAGCCTTTATTGCTGACTTCAGTCACCGCAGGACGCTGGAACACGGTTGAATGCGGCAGACCCATCGCTTCACGCGCTTTGTCAGTTAAACCACGGCCGATAATCAGTGGAATACGGCCACCGGCACGCACTTCGTCTAACAACACGTTTGAACGCAGTTCAAAAGTAGAAATCACTTCCTCAGTGCCATGGCGCTTTACTACACCCTGGTGCGGGAAAATGTCGATGACATCGCCCATCGCCATGCTGTTGACATCAAGCTCAATCGGCAGTGAACCTGAATCTTCCATGGTATTGAAGAAAATTGGTGCGATTTTACCACCTAAACAAACACCACCGGTGCGCTTGTTTGGTACGAATGGCATGTCTTCACCCATAAACCACAACACCGAGTTGGTAGCTGATTTACGGCTTGAACCGGTCCCCACGACATCGCCAACATAAGCTAACGGGAAACCTTTAGCGATCAGCGCTTCGATTTGTTTCACCGGGCCTTTACTGCCCGGTACATCCGGTTCAATCCCATCACGGACGTTTTTCAGCATCGCTAAAGCGTGCAGTGGGATATCCGGGCGAGACCAAGCGTCTGGTGCTGGAGATAAATCGTCAGTATTGGTTTCACCAGTGACTTTAAACACCGTCACGGTGATTTTCTCTGGAATTGCCGGTTTACTGGTAAACCATTCAGCCTCGGCCCAGCTTTGCATCACGGCTTTCGCGTGGGCATTACCGGCATCGGCTTTTTCTTTGACGTCATGGAAAGAGTCAAACATCAAAAGAGTGTGCGATAAGCCTTTTGCAGCAATTGCGCCTAATGCAGGGCTATCAAGCAGGTCAATCATCGGCTGAATGTTGTAACCGCCGAACATGGTGCCCAACAGTTCAGTCGCGCGCTCTGGCGTCACCAGCGGGCTTTGTACTTCGCCTTTTGCGACAGCAGTTAAAAAACCAGCTTTGACATAAGCGGCTTCATCTACGCCTGGCGGAATACGGTTTTCAAGTAAATCAACCAGGAAGGCATCTTCGCCGGCCGGAGGATTTTTTAATAATTCGGTTAATGACGCTACTTGTTGAGCGTTTAATGGCAGTGGAGGAATGCCAAGAGTGGCGCGTTCGGCGACATGTTCACGGTATTGTTGAAGCACAGTAATGTCCTCTGGTTGGTCCACTGCGACCTGTATCACAGCGGTTTTCAATCGAATCTAAACAGGCTGGATTATAAGAAAAAAACGCCTGAATTGACATGCAAGTATAAGCTGACGGGCTTATAGTGGGTATAAGTTTAGTGAATGGTGGTAGCGTTTAAAACGTAGTTTCGTATATGGAATGAACTTAGACAACCCATGACCAGCGCAAATTAACAAAAAAGGCCGCAATGCGGCCTTGTTCAACGCGAAAGTATTCGCTGGATTTACCAAATTTTGACCCGTTTTTCCGGTGCGATATACATCTTATCGCCTTCTTTGACGTCAAATGCGGTATAAAACTCTGGAATGTTCGACACGATCCCAATAGCACGATACTCACTCGGTGAGTGTGGATCGGTCATCAGCCGGTTCCGCAGTTCTTCCTCGCGGTATTTACGACGCCACACTTGCGACCAGCTGATAAAAAATCGTTGCTCACCGGTAAAGCCGTCAATCACTGCGGCATCTCTGCCGTTTAACGACAACTTATAAGCACGCAGAGCGACGGTTAAGCCGCCTAAATCGCCGATATTCTCCCCTAACGTCAACTCGCCATTGACGTGTGCGCCTGGTAACGGTTCATAAGCGTTGTATTGCTCAACCAGTTGTTTACCACGTTTTTCGAACTCCGCTTTGTCAGCGTCGGTCCACCAGTTACGCAGGTTACCGTCACCATCGTATTTCGCGCCTTGATCGTCAAACCCATGGCCCAGTTCGTGTCCAATCACCGCGCCAATGCCGCCATAATTCACCGCATCATCCGCTTCCATATTAAAGAAAGGTGGTTGCAGAATGGCTGCCGGGAACACGATTTCGTTGTTAGTTGGATTGTAATAAGCGTTGACGGTTTGTGGCGTCATAAACCACTCAGTGCGATCAATGGGCTTGCCCAGTTTGTTGAGCATTTCATCATAGGCAAAAGCGGTCGCAGCTTTGTAGTTACCTACCAAATCATCAGCTTTGATACTTAAGTTGCTGTAATCTTTCCATTTATCCGGATAACCGATTTTTGGCGTGAATTTACTCAGTTTTTCATGCGCCGCTTTTTTGGTTTCCGGCGTCATCCATTCCAGCGTATCGATACTATCGTGGTAGGCCTGGATCAGGTTTTTCACCAACACTTCCATCCGCGCTTTGGCTTCTGGTTTAAAGTGTTCTGCCACGTAAAGCTTACCGGCCACTTCACCTAACACTTCATCAGAGGCATTGACCGCTTTTTTCCAGCGTGGTTGTTGCTCCAACGTGCCGGACAATACTTTACCGTAGAAATCAAACTGACGATCCACAAAGGCTTTGCTCAGTTTGCCTGAGAATTCAGACACGAACCGCAGCGCCAGGTAATCTTTCCAGCTTTGTAAGTCGGTCTCAGCGTAGATCTTGCCGAAAGCTTCCATATAGCTTGGTTGTTGTACGATGATGTCATTGACGCTGTCTAGCTTGGCCGCTTTTGCAAAGGTTTCCCATGGGAATCCGCCGAGCGTTTTGGCTAAATCGGCTTTGGCGAATTTGTTGTAAGTTTTATCGGCATCGCGATTTTCAACCCGTGACCACTGTGCGCCGGCGAGTTTAGTTTCCAGCGCCAGAATACGCTCGGCGGCTTTTTCAGCGTCAGCCACGCCAGACAACGTCAACATGTCTTTGATGTACGTGACATAAGATGCGCGGATGGTTTTGAATTTTTCGTCATCTTTCAGGTAATAGTCGCGATCCGGTAAACCGAGGCCGGACTGACCTAAATACACTGCATATTGGGTGGAATTTTTCTCGTCGTTATTCACGTACCAACCCAGTGGAATGGCAGCACCCATCCGTTGGAACTGGGCAAAAGCAGTGGCTAATTGCTCCGCATCGGCAATAGCAGCAATCGCGGCTAAATCGGCTTCGATGGGCGTTTTGCCTAATGCTTCAATACCGGCTTCATTCATATAGCTGGCGTAAAAATCACCGAGTTTTTGCTCGTCCGAGCCTGGGGTTTTGTTTGGTTTGGCTGCGGCAGTTTCGATAATGGTGCGCAGTGCAACCTGCGCATCATCGGCTAATTTGGTGAATGAACCATAGTTTGATTTGTCTGCCGGGATTTCCGTTTTATTCAGCCAGCTGCCGTTGACACTATAAAAGAAGTTTTCGCTGTGTTTGACCACCGGATCAAAGTTTTCTTTGTCGACGCCTGACAGCAATACGGCAACGGGCGCAGCAGCAACCTGAGTTTCTGATTTGGCGGTTTCCTGTGTTGTTGGCGCTTGATCACAGCCCACCAAACCAAGTGCTAAAGCGACGCTAGCCGCCAGCAGGGTGATTTTTTTCATTTGAGTTAGTCCTGAATGGAGGGGGAAACAAAAATAGAGACGTTTTACGCTCAATATAGTACGCGCATCGACCCTGAGGATACAACCGACTCTTTACACAAGATGTAACGAAATATGACACTCTGCTGACAACTTGGGAACACTGCGCTGCTTTGCCGGAAATATTCGCCTGATCTGCAGGCGGGTGATCTTTCATCCCAGAGGCGAAAAACAAAGGCCGCTGAGCGGCCTTTGTGGTTCAAGCAAGTTCAGACGCTTATTTCTTTTTCGCTTTTGGATTTGGCAGGTCAGTAATCGAGCCTTCGTAGATTTCTGCCGCTAAACCAATTGATTCGTTCAAGGTCGGGTGAGCGTGGATGGTCAAGGCGATATCTTCTGCATCAGCCCCCATTTCTACCGCTAAGCAGATTTCGCCCAGCATTTCACCGGCGTTGATCCCCACAATAGCGCCACCCAGAATACGGTGCGTTTCTTTGTCGAAAATTAACTTAGTGAAGCCTTCAGTGCGGGCTGAAGCGATAGCGCGGCCAGAAGCTGCCCATGGGAAGGTCGCCGTTTCAACCGCAACGCCTTTTTCTTTGGCTTCTTTTTCAGTGATCCCAACCCAAGCCATTTCTGGATCGGTGTAAGCCACTGAAGGAATGCAACGTGGGTCGAAGAAGTGTTTCATGCCAGAAATGACTTCAGCAGCCACATGGCCTTCGTGTACGGCTTTGTGCGCCAGCATTGGCTGACCAATCACGTCGCCGATGGCATAGATATGACCGACGTTGGTACGCAGTTGTTTGTCTACATGAATAAAGCCACGCTCATCCACATTGACGCCAGCTTTTGCTGCATCGAGCAGCGCGCCGTTTGGCCGACGACCTACCGCCACCAAAATCTTGTCATAACGCACCGGCGAAGCTGGGGCGTTTTTGCCTTCAAACGTGACATATAAACCATCAGCTTTAGCTTCAACGGCCGTCACTTTGGTGGATAACATGATGTTGAAGTTATCTTTGTTGTACTTGGTGTACACCTTGACTAAATCGGCGTCAGCAGCCGGAACCAGCTGGTCAGCAAACTCAACCACAGAGACTTTTGAGCCCAGCGCACGGTACACAGTACCCATTTCCAGACCAATGATACCACCGCCTAATACCAGCATTTCGCCTGGAATATCTTTTAATTCCAGGGCACCGGTTGAATCGATGACGCGCGGGTCATCTTTTGGAATAAATGGCAGTGCCACTGGCTCTGAACCCGCCGCGATAATGGCGTGTTCAAAAGTAATAGTGGTATCGCCGGCAACCAGGGTATTTGGGCCCGTGAACTTGCCGTAGCCAGTCACGACTTTCACTTTACGCATTTTTGACATGCCGGCCAGACCGTTGGTCAGCTGACCCACCACTTTGTCTTTCCAGGCGCGGATTTTGTCTAAATCAATTTGTGGTGCACCAAAGGTCACACCGTGAGAAGCCATTTCACGGGCATCATCAATCACTTTGGCCACATGTAATAAAGCTTTTGAAGGGATACAACCGACGTTTAAACAAACACCACCAAGTGTGCTGCGTGCTTCAACTAGAGTCACTTCCAGACCTAAGTCAGCGGCGCGGAAAGCTGCAGAATAACCACCAGGGCCAGCGCCCAGGACCACTACTTGTGTTTTGATTTCGTTGCTCATCGTATTACCTTTGATTATCGGGGCGATTTTCCAACAGCCAGATGTAGGGTACGGCTGTCAGGCGAAAAAGTGGCGGAATTTTAACATCAGTGCCGCCGCTCTGTAACCAAGATTTGCAGGCTCGGGTCCTTATACTGCCCTAACCTGCTCAAATTACATAATAATCTGGCGGATATCAGCCAGATAAGAGGCCAGCGTTGCGGTAAAACGCGCCGCCAGCGCACCGTCGATCACCCGGTGATCATAAGAAACCGACAACGGCACCATCAGCCTAGGTTCAAACTCTTTACCGTTCCATTTTGGTTTGATATCAGATTTTGACACACCCAAAATAGCCACTTCCGGTGCGTTGACGATAGGCGTGAACGCCGTGCCACCAATACCACCCAGGCTTGAAATGGTAAAACAGCCACCCTGCATATCAGCAGCGGTCAGTTTGCCTTCGCGGGCTTTGACTGAAATATCCTGCAGTTCACGCGACAGCTCGATGATGCCCTTTTTATTGACATCACGCACCACCGGCACCACCAGGCCATTCGGTGTATCCACCGCAATACCTAAGTGCACGTATTTCTTTAGAATTAAGCTCGCGCCATCTTCAGATAGTGAACTGTTAAAGGTTGGGAATTCTTCCAACGCTTTGGCCACCGCTTTCATAATAAACACCAGCGGTGTGTATTTCACGCCAAGCTTTTTCTTCTCCGCCAGCGCATTTTGCTCTTTGCGGAAGTCTTCTAAACCGGTGATATCCGCTTCATCAAACTGAGTGACATGCGGAATACGCACCCAGTTGCGGTGTAGATTGTTGCCTGACAGCTTCTGAATGCGCGACAGTGGTTTTTCTTCCACCGCACCAAATTTACTGAAGTCAACTTTTGGCCAGGGGATTAAATCGAAACCAACACTGTTACCACTGCCGGTCACCTGACCTTTGCCTGAAGCCACTTGCGCAATAATGTTTTTCACATAGTTTTGCACGTCTTCACGCTGCACCCGGCCTTTACGGGCGGTGCCGGTGACTTTGGATAAATCGACGCCGAACTCGCGCGCTAACCGGCGAACGACAGGGGATGCATGGGCGTAGGCTGAATTTTCAACAAAACCTGTGCTTGGTGCAACAGCAGCAGCTGAAGGCGCTGGTGCGGCAGAAACTGTCGGAGCCGCAGGTGCAGCGGCCGCCACAGGTGCTGTCGCTGCAGGAGCTGGTGCTGCCGCAACTGGCGCCGCAGCACCGGTTGAAAACACAAACACTAACGAGCCCGTCGACACTTTATCGCCGACTTTGACTTTAATCTCAGCCACAGTACCAGCAAATGGCGCAGGCACTTCCATCGCGGCTTTATCGCCTTCAACGTTCAGCAGCGATTGATCGGCTTTGACCACGTCACCCACTTTTACCATAATTTCCGTGACTTCAACGGCATCGCCGCCGATATCCGGCACTTTAACTTCTTGCAAGGTCGCAGTTGCTGGTGCTGCCGCAACTGGCGCCGCAGCACCGGTTGAAAACACAAACACTAACGAGCCCGTCGACACTTTATCGCCGACTTTGACTTTAATCTCAGCCACAGTACCAGCAAATGGCGCAGGCACTTCCATCGCGGCTTTATCGCCTTCAACGTTCAGCAGCGATTGATCGGCTTTGACCACGTCACCCACTTTTACCATAATTTCCGTGACTTCAACGGCATCGCCGCCGATATCCGGCACTTTAACTTCTTGCAAGGTCGCAGTTGCTGGTGCTGGCGCAGCGACAGGCGCCGCCGCTGGAGCGGGTGCAGCAACCGGAGCTGGTGCAGGCGCTGCTGAAGCCGCCGCCGCACCTTCAAACACCATAATCAGCGAACCGGTTTTCACTTTATCCCCGGCTTTGACCCGTACTTCTTTCACCACACCGGCTTGCGGCGCTGGTACTTCCATCGCCGCTTTATCGCCTTCAACACTTAATAGTGACTGATCAACAGCCACCGTATCACCGGCTTTGACCAGCACTTCAGTGACTTCAACTTCATCGGCACCAATATCTGGTACAAAAATTTCAATGCTCATTGCAAATCCTCTTAGGCGAACAGCGGGTTCGGCTTGTTGGTGTCAATGCCAAAACGCACGATGGCGTCGCTGACCAGCTGCTTGTCGATTTCACCTTGTTTGGCCAGTTCACGTAAGGACGCCAGCACGATATAACCCGCGTTCACTTCGAAGTGACGGCGCAGGTTTTCACGGCTGTCAGAACGGCCAAAACCATCGGTACCCAATACTTTGTAAGACACCGACGTTACAAATGCGCGTACCTGATCAGCGTAGTTTTTGATGTAGTCTGTGGCGGCGATCACCGGCGCTTTACCCAGCACCTGCGCAATATACGGCACTTTTTCCGCATCGTTCGGATGCAGCATATTGTGACGTTCACAGTCCTGACCATCCCGCGCCAGCTCGTTGAAAGACGTTACCGAGAACACATCAGACGCGACACCATATTCTTCGCTAAGGATTTCCGCCGCGCGGCGAACTTCGTTCAGAATGGTGCCAGAGCCTAACAGCTGCACCTTGGCTTTAGTACCGGTCTGCGTTTCCAGCTTATAAATACCACGACGAATGCCTTCTTCCGCACCTTGCGGCATGGCCGGGTGATGGTAGTTTTCGTTCATCACCGTGATGTAGTAGTAGACGTTTTCCTGTTCAGGACCATACATCCGGCGGATACCATCCTGCATAATCACTGCAAGTTCATAGGCATAGGTTGGATCGTAAGAAATACAGTTCGGCACTGTGCCAGCCAGAATGTGGCTGTGACCATCTTCGTGCTGTAAACCTTCGCCGTTTAACGTCGTGCGGCCAGCTGTGGCGCCTAACAGGAAACCACGCGCTTGTTGATCGCCTGCCAACCAGGCCATATCGCCGACGCGTTGGAAACCAAACATCGAGTAATAAATGTAGAACGGGATCATTGGCAGATCGTTGGTGCTGTAAGACGTTGCCGCCGCCACCCACGAGGCCATTGCGCCCAGTTCGTTAATGCCTTCCTGCAACACCTGGCCTGAGGTTTCTTCTTTGTAATAAGAAACAATGGCGCGGTCTTCCGGCGTGTAGGTTTGACCCCGTGGGTTATAAATACCAATTTGGCGGAACAAACCTTCCATACCGAAGGTACGGGCTTCGTCGGCGATAATCGGCACAATTTGTTTGCCGATATTTTCATCTTTCAGCAGGATATTCAGACCACGGACAAAGGCCATGGTGGTCGAGATTTCGCGTTTTTGCTCTTCCAGTAAACCTTCAAAGGCTGGCAGTTCTGGCAGCGTCAGCGGTTTGGTGAAATTCGGCAAACGCACCGGCGTGTAACCACTTAACGCAGCACGACGGTCATGCAGATATTTATGCTCTGGCGAACCTTCCGGCAGCGTCAAGTAAGGCAGCGATTGCACGTCGTCTTCTGACAGATACTCTTCCAGGTTCAGACGCTTGCGAATTTGCAGCACGTGCGTCATGTCCATTTTTTTCACCTGGTGGGCGATGTTTTTGCCTTCAGCGGCTTCACCCATGCCATAACCTTTGATGGTTTTGGCCAGAATAACGGTTGGCTTACCTTTGGTTTCTTGCGCTGCTTTAAAAGCTGCGTACAGTTTTGAAGGTTCGTGACCACCACGTTTTAACGCAAAAATTTCTTCGTCAGTCATGTCAGCCACTAAAGCTGCCGTTTCCGGATAGCGTCCGAAGAAATGCTGACGCACGTAAGCGCCATCTTTGGCTTTGTACGTCTGATAATCACCGTCCACGGTTTCATTCATCAGCTCTAACAACTTGCCGGTGGTGTCTTTGGCCAGCAGCTTATCCCAGCCACTGCCCCACACCACTTTAATCACATTCCAGCCGGCGCCACGGAATAAACCTTCCAATTCCTGAATGATTTTACCGTTGCCCATTACCGGGCCGTCTAAGCGCTGCAGGTTACAGTTGACCAGGAAACACAGATTGTCCAGCTTTTCACGCGCCGCAAAAGACAGCGAACCACGGCTCTCCGGCTCGTCCATCTCGCCATCGCCTAAAAACGCATATACACGCTGCTGGCTGGTGTCTTTTAAACCACGGCCTTCTAAATACTTCAGGAACCGCGCCTGATAGATGGAGGTGATTGGTCCTAAACCCATCGAAACCGTTGGGAATTGCCAGAATTCCGGCATCAGTTTTGGATGTGGATAAGAAGATAAACCTTCACCACCGACTTCCTGGCGGAAATTATCGAGCTGATCCGCAGTTAAGCGGCCTTCCACAAAAGCACGGGCGTAAATACCCGGAGAAATATGGCCTTGGTAATAGACTAAATCGCCACCGTCTTTTTCATTCGGCGCACGGAAGAAGTGGTTAAAACAGGTTTCATAAAATGCCGCTGAAGACTGGTAAGACGCCATATGGCCGCCTAAATCCAATTCTTTTTTCGACGCGCGCAGCACGATCATAATAGCGTTCCAGCGAATGATCGACCGGATGCGTTTTTCCAGATTCACATCACCCGGATAAGCCGGTTCCTGCTGTGGCGGAATAGTATTGATATAGTTGGTGGTGATACCGGTTGGCATGGCAACACCTTCCAGGCGCGCTTGCTCCAGTACTTGCTCTAACAGAAACTGTGCACGTTCCACACCTTCGGTCCGTACCACAGATTCAAGGGCTTCTAACCATTCTTTGGTTTCGAGCGCGTCGATGTCAATTTGACTGACTTCAGACATATCAAAGTTTCCTATATTCCGAGCCTGCCAGCAGCAGGATCTGTTGGATGAAAATTAAGCTTGCGCGGTTCAGTTGGTTTGTGACCGTCGCAGCGAACGTGCCAGACGTGAGCGTTCCCGATCAGCTTCCAGCAATGCCTCTTCAATAAAGGCCAGATGGCTGTTGCTGGCTTGCCGGGCTTGTTCCGGCTCACCGTTGATCACTGCTTCCATAAGCCGCTGCCGATGTGCATTCAGCTGGCTCACGATCCCGTCTTTTTGCCGCAGAATTTCCAGGTTTAGCTGAATATTCTGCTCTACCAGCGGTGTTAAACCGCGTACCAGATGGAGCAACACCACATTATGTGAGGCGGCAGCCACCGCTAAATAAAGCTGGCCAACGGCTTTGGCTTCAGCTTCTAAATCCTGTTGTTGTTGCGCGCTGCAAATTTCCTGATAACGCTGTTTAATTTCAGCGAAATCGGCACTGGTGCCACGCAGCGCAGCGTAATAGGCGCAAATGCCCTCTAGAGCATGGCGAAATTCCAGTAAATCAAATTGTGATTCGGGATGACGGCCAATCAGTTCAAACAGCGGATCAGTGAGACCGCCGACCAGATTGTCACAGACATAAGTTCCGCCACCTTGTTTGCGACTGACCAACCCCTTGGCTTCCAACTTCTGCAGTGCTTCGCGCAGGCTGGGTCTTGAGACATCAAACTGCTCAGCTAATTCACGTTCCGTGGGTAGTTTTTGACCAGGAGCAAAGGTGCCTTCAAGCAGCATATGTTCCAGCTGCTCGACAATACGGTCTGACAATTTGGCAGGTTTGATTTTCAGCGTATTCATCCGGGTCCTCACCGGTCACTGTCAATTGGCACAGCAATGACAATCCGGCGTGAGTTGTGAGTTTGTTTTTATTTTTTTAATCAATGTAAATTGGTAAGACCAATTTACATCAGCGAGCCATAAGGTAACAGAAAGCTTAGTTGAAGTAAATTCAGGAGGACAGTTGGCGTGCTATTTATCATGAAATAACTAGAGTCAAAACTCTAAAAAACCTCAAAATACCAGCAAATCCAAAATTGGTCAGACCATTGATGAATATAGTTAAAAAGTTGAGATATGAATCGTGGGTGTCGGATCAATGGGGTCAGGGATCAATGGGGTCAGAGTCATTGATTTCAAAAAAAATCAATGACTCTGACCCCATTGATCTCTGACCCCATTGGTCCTCAGGTTTAAGACAACAACCCACTTAAGGTTAGTACCGCCACCAAAGCCAGAAAAAACAGGATATTACGCTTTGAAAGCTGGACTAACGAACAAACCTCGCTACTACAGTTTCGCAGCTCATCTGGCAGGGGTTCGGCAGCTTTGGCGATATCGGACAGCACAATTTCAGCTGGGGTACTGCTATCGACCAGATAGGCGACCAACGCAGCAGAAGCTTTGGTAAAATGCCCGACCAACGCAAATCCTAATCCGAATAACCTGACGGGTATCCAATCGGCCCAATGGCTCAGATCAACGGCAAATCCCTGCACCCGCTGCTGCGTCAGATCATCATCAGACGCAGCGTCACTCGCTGTTTCCTGTGGGGAATGAGCAGGCTCGTCCGCCGGCACTGCAGCTTCCTGCGGCTCCTGGTAAGTCACCGGCTCTGCCAGTTGCCGCAACATGGCATAAGCGATTGCGCCAAAAGCGCCCAATAGCGCAAACCAAAACAACACGCCGGCATAGTATTTAAAATTTAACCAGACCAAACGTTGACCATGACTTAGCTCGTCGGACACCAGACCAGCTTGCTGGCTAATTTGCACCATTACTAAATACGCAGCTTCCTGATCCTGGCGCTCCGCCGCATTCAGATATTGCTTGTAGAGCTGCCGGTAGTGCCAACACCCCATACACAAAAGCAACACTAAAGTATTGACCAACAAGGTCACCAACCAGAAGTCGAGACTAAACAGCACCAATGCCACCAGCAATGAAGGCAACAACCACCAAACCACAATACCAAACCGGTCGCGCTGAAGTGCAGCAAGTGGTCCCTGCTTTGAAATCTGTAGATAGGGCCGGACATAACTGACCCACTGCCACGCCTTGGTTCGAACTGCCAACCGTTCAATAATCAAAGCAATTAACATGCTGATTAAAGTCATAAATGTCTCTCCCTATTCCAGTTGAGTGCGGCCAGCATGCTGCAAAGCCGTTAATTCAGCCAGAAAGTCTGACCAGTTAAATGCTGGTCCGGGATCGGTTTTTCGACCCGGCGCAATGTCACTATGCCCGACGATACGTTGCACTGACAATAACGGATATTGCTGGATTAATGTATGACAAAGCGCAATTAAAGATTGATATTGCAAAGGGGTATAAGGGGTATCGTCGGTGCCTTCCAATTCAATGCCAATCGAAAAGTCATTACATTTATCACGCCCCTGATAGTCACTGAGACCGGCATGCCAGGCGCGTTTGTTAAAGGGCACATATTGCCAGATCCGGCCATCCCGATAGATCACGCAATGCGCTGACACTCTGAGGCCGCGAAGTTTTTCAAAATAAGGATGAGCACTACAGTCGAGTCGCCCGCCAAAAAAATCGTCAATATAAGAGGTCGGGGACGAAGGCGCGCTGAACTCGCCCGGTGGCAGGCTGATATTGTGGATCACCAGCAGGCTGATATCACTGGCATCCGGACGTTCGTCCCAATGGCTACAAGGCCGTTGGCTGATGGTAGGTAGCTTTTGCAATTGTGCTTCACGCTGTTTATGCTGTGACTCTATTGTCAGTGCAGAGTGAAGTGAATGCAAGCACCTGATCCTACAACTAAACTCGGCAAAGGTTTTGCCCTGATCGCCTGGCTGATGCTGCTTGGGGTGATTTATCTGTTTTTTGATGATTATCTTAAGGCGCAGTTTAATCCCAATCAGCAGTTGCGTTCAGCGGTCGGTGCTGGCGGTGAACGCACGGTGATATTGACCGCAAACCGCCAGGGGCATTATGTCGGAACCTTACAGCTGAATGGTCAGGATGTGGATTTTCTGTTAGATACCGGTGCCACCATGGTGGCTGTTTCCAGTGAGGTTGCCAGACGTACCGGCATGCCACAAGGCCGGGCATATCAAACGGCCACCGCCAATGGCCTCGCGACTGTCTATCAGAGCCGGATCGACCAGCTACAACTGGGCGATATAAAACTGACGAACCTCAACGCTAGCATAGTGCCGAATTTAACCGGATCAGAGATTTTGCTAGGAATGAGCGCGTTAAAGCATTTAGAATTCGCGCAACAAGCAAATCAATTGCAACTTATTCAAAGAAACTGATGATGACTGGATCTATGTCTGAACAAATCTCCCCCCTGCAAAACAGCAACTCAGAGCTAAGCCACAACGAGCGGCTGGCGCAAGAAATTCGTCGCGGCGTCAGCCATGCGCTGGCAGAAGATTTAGGTTACCTTCCTTTACTCCAGGGCGATATCACCGCTTCGTTGATCCCGACCGGACAACAAGCGACCGCTACTATTATTAGTCGCGAAGATTGCGTGATTTGCGGTGTTGCCTGGGTTGATGAAGTTTTCCAGCAGCTTTCGGATCAAGTTGTAATCCAATGGCATGTCAAAGATGGCGATACCGTGAGCGCCAATACGGTATTGTGTGAAATTAGCGGACCGGCGCGCATGTTACTAACCGGCGAGCGCACTGCGCTAAATTTCCTGCAAACCTTAAGCGGCACCGCGACCACCACAGCACAATATGTAGCGCTGCTGGGCGATAGCAAAACCAAGTTATTAGATACCCGCAAAACCTTACCGGGTCTGCGGCTCGCCCAGAAATATGCCGTCAGTTGTGGTGGTGGCAAAAACCACCGTATGGGTTTGTACGATGCCTTCTTAATTAAAGAGAATCATATCGCGGCGGCAGGTTCAATTAACGCGGCCGTGGCCAGCGCGCGGAAAAACTTTCCCGGCAAACCGGTGGAAGTCGAAGTTGAGGATTTAACCGAACTACAACAGGCATTGGCGGCAGGTGCCGACATTATTATGTTGGACAACTTTCATATTGCCGATATTCAGCAAGCCGTCGCGATCAATCAGGGTCAGGCCAAACTTGAAGTGTCCGGCAATATTACCAGCGAAGCACTCAAAGCACTGAGCAACACAGGGGTAGATTACATTTCCAGCGGTGCTTTAACCAAAAATGTCAAAGCCATTGATTTGTCGATGCGGTTACGCAGTCTATAGCAGGATTGGTGTTGCCAAAGCGTTGGGCAAGCTGCGCTTGGTGCATGATTTGTGGTGGATGGCGCTTTGCTTATCCACCCTACAAAAATAATTTAAATCAATAAGTTAACCTATCAATCGTAGCGCGGATCAGCGAAGCGCCATCCGACCCGCAAAAATTGTTTTAAGTCATTAGTTAACTTATCAACCGTAGGGCGGATCAGCGAAGCGCCATCCGCCGATCTAATGTCCACTCCCCCTGCTCTGGTGGGTTGCGCTTCGCTGACCCACCCTTTAATCGCTCCTGTGGCGTGTTCCTCCGGGACAGCGCTTTTGATCTTCGTTGCCACATTCTGCAATATGTCGCCGACATCACCGCCAACTTAACCATCCACTTAAGTACCGAGCCTGGCAAATAGATGATTTAAAAACATCCAGACGGCCAAATGAGAAAACGGAAATTGGCCTCAGGCATGCCATAAAACCGCCAAACTACAAATTTAATGCCAACCTTGTTGAAATAAAGTTTCCGGACAAATTTCGATAAAAATGGCTATTATTTTAGAAGAAATAAATAATTGTTGATTATCATAACTTTAAATAGCAGAGGCACGGTTATTGCTATATATACAAAGTTCAAACCAATTTGCTACAACACAGTATTTCTCTGCAAAAAAAATCAGAAATAACTGATAAAATACAGTCAGTTAGGTCATGAAAAAATAAATATTTACAAATGTGCATTTTTTTCTTGCGTAACGCGCAAAAATGGCCAGAATAGAAAACAGCCCCCCGGGTTAAACACATAAAAATTGGAGATGTACTATGAAACGTAATCAAGGTTTTACCTTAATTGAATTAATGATCGTTGTCGCGATCATCGGTATCCTGGCTGCAGTAGCACTGCCGGCATACTCTAGCTACCAAGCACGTTCTAAAATGACTGCAGGTCTGCAAGAGATTTCCGCTGGTAAGACTCTGTTTGAAGAAATCGTTAACCGTGGCGGTGTACCTGATTTAAATGGCGTAGGTTTACAAGCAACTACCCAAAACTGCACTATCACTGTTACAGGTACAAGCATCGCATGTGCCATGCGCAATGCTCCAACACAAATCGCTTCTGCGACTCTGACTTGGACTCGTACTGCAGCCACAGGTTTATGGACTTGTGTTTCTGCTGGTGCTACAGACAACACGCTGGCACCGTCTACATGTCCGCAGCCATAAGTTAATTGTTCTGCTAAAAGCCCCTCACGGGGCTTTTTTTTTCTTATCAAATCCTTTTACTGATATGAACTTAACAGTTGAAATCTACTTTCGCGCTGTCATAATCAAAATTACTGATTTTATCATTTAGATCTGACAGATGGATGTATTGGCGTTATGGCGTTTAACCAGCAATCAATTCTTCTTCGACGTTTAGGCCAGGCTGGCCTGATTGATGCCGGACATTGCACTAAGCTGGCGGCCGAAAAAAACCATCAATATGCTACCGTCGCCGACTTTCTGATTAATGAAAAGCTACTGACCCCACAAGCCTTGGCCACTGCAGCGGCGGGCTTTACCATGCATAGCCTGCTGGATCTCGACTACTACGATCTGGATTATGTGCCAGAACAAGAACGCAATGAAAAACTGATCCGCAAACATCATGTCCTCCCGATCTTCAAACGCAACCGCACCTTATTTCTCGCCGTGGTGGACCCCACCGATATGCAGCCGGTGGAGGATTTTGAATTTAGCACCGGGCTACATGCAGAATTGGTGGTGGTTGAGTTTGATAAACTGCATAAACTGATCGACAAGCTATTTGATCACAAATCGACCGATAGTTTTTCCGACACCGATTGGGATTTAAGCTCACTGGGCTTAAGTGACGGCACAGATGACGATGATGTCAGCACTGAAGCTGAAGACGGTCCGATTATTACCTTTATTAATAAAATGCTGCATGACGCCATTCGCAAAGGCGCATCAGACCTGCACTTTGAACCTTATGAAAAAAGCTACCGCATCCGGTTTCGGATTGATGGCATTTTGCATGAAGTCGCCTCACCGCCGGTGGCTTTAGCCACCCGGTTATCGGCCAGGCTAAAAGTGATGTCGCGACTGGATATCGCGGAAAAACGAGTACCGCAGGATGGCCGGATTAAGCTCAAGCTGTCACAGAAAAAATCGATCGATTTTCGGGTCAGCAGCTTGCCCACGCTATGGGGCGAGAAAATCGTCATGCGGATTTTAGACTCCGACAGCGCGATGTTGGGCATCGATATTCTGGGTTATGAAGAGCAGCAAAAAAAGCTCTATTTATCCGCACTGGAGCAGCCACAAGGGATGATATTAGTGACAGGCCCTACCGGTAGCGGTAAAACGGTCTCCTTGTATACCGGCCTGAATATTCTCAACACCGAAGAAACCAATATCTCCACCGCTGAAGATCCGGTGGAAATTAACCTCCCCGGTATCAATCAGGTGCAGGTAAACCCCAAGGCCGGTTTAACTTTTCCGATGGCGCTGAAATCTTTTTTGCGGCAAGACCCGGATGTCATTATGGTCGGCGAAATCCGCGACCTGGAAACAGCCGAAATTGCGATTAAAGCGGCGCAAACCGGTCACCTGGTGATGAGCACCCTACACACCAATTCGGCGCCGGAAACCTTAACCCGCTTGCTGAATATGGGGGTACCGGCTTATAACGTGGCCAGTTCAGTCAGCCTGATTATTGCGCAGCGCCTGGCACGGCGGCTGTGCTCTAAATGTAAAACGCCGGAAGTTTTACCGGAAGCAGAGCTGTTAAAACAAGGCTTTACCCCAGAGCAAATTCCAACGATCAAACTCTGTAAACCTGTGGGTTGCGATGCTTGCACCGGCGGTTATAAAGGCCGGGTTGGGATCTATGAAGTAATGCCCATTTCGGCCCTGATCGCCGAGAAAATCATGCAAGGTGCGAATTCACTGGAAATTGCCAAACAGGCACAACTGGAAGGGGTGAATAACCTGCGACAATCCGGTTTATTAAAAGCCGCTGCCGGGTTAACCAGTCTGGCCGAAATCAACCGGGTGACCAACGCTTAATTTAATTCAGCTCAGTTGCATCCAACTGACTGATCAAAGGATTTAACCATGGCTCCACAACTAAAACTAAAAGAGCAAGATACCTACGAATGGAAAGGGGTAAACCGGCGCGGTAAAAAAACCGAAGGTGAACTGCGCGCCAACTCAATCCATGAAGCCAAAGCCTTATTACGCCAGCAAGGGGTAACCCCGTCGCTGGTCAAACGCAAAGCCAAAAGCTTATTCGGTGGGGATGCCCCTATTACTGCCGCAGATGTGGCAGTCCTGACCCGGCAAATTGCCACCATGCTGGCAGCCGGTGTGCCGCTGGTACAGTCGATCGATTTGATTAGTAGCGGCTCAGAGAAAAAATCGCTGCGGAATTTGATGCAAAAAGTGTCGCTTAAAGTACAGAGCGGCATTCCGCTATCTGAGGTTTTACGCGAACATCCAAAGTATTTTGACGAGCTGTATTGCGACCTGGTGAAATCAGGCGAGCAGTCAGGCGCCTTGGATCGGATTTTCGATCGGGTGGCCACCTATAAAGAAAAAGCTGAAGCACTGAAATCTAAAATCAAAAAGGCGATGTTTTATCCAATTGCAGTCATGGTCGTCGCGCTGATTGTGACGTCCATTTTGCTTATTTTTGTGGTGCCGTCTTTTGCTGAGATTTTTGCCGGCTTTGGCGCCGAGTTACCGGCCTTTACCTTATTTGTGTTAGGCATTTCCGAGTGGATGCAGGATTACTGGTGGGTGGTGCTCTTCGCGATTATTGGGGCAGTCTATGCGTTTAAACGAAGCTATAACGCCAGTCTGAAATTCAAAACTGCAGTGGATGCCATGGCGCTGAAAATGCCGGTAATGGGCATGATTATCAATAAAGCTGTGGTTGCGCGTTATGCCCGTACTTTATCGACCACCTTTGCTGCTGGTGTGCCCTTAATTGAAGCGCTGGAATCGGCAGCCGGCGCCGCGGGGAATGAGATTTATAAAAATGCCATTATGGAAGTGCGTGCCGACGTCTCTGCCGGTGGTCAAATGTTTAGTTCCATGAAAACCACCAACCGCTTTCCGGAAATGGTCATCCAGATGGTGTCGATCGGCGAAGAATCAGGCTCGCTGGACGATATGCTGGCGCGGGTGGCGAATATTTACGAGCAGGAAGTCGATGACGCGGTGGATGGTTTAACCGCACTGCTGGAGCCGCTGATTATGGCGGTGCTGGGCGTGATTATCGGTGGCTTGATTGTGGCGATGTACTTACCAATCTTCCAACTGGGTTCGGTCATCAAATGATGCAAAGTTTTGGACAAAGTTTCGACTTATTATTGGCATTCTTTCAGGCTTCGCCGCTGTGGTATGGGGTGTTGGTCTTTGTGTTCAGCCTTTGTGTCGGCAGTTTCCTCAATGTGGTAATTTATCGCTTACCCATTATGATGGAGCAAAGCTGGCAGCAGGAATATCTGGACTACTTCGAACCTGAGAAAGAGCACCCGCAACCACCGCTATTTAATCTGGCGGTTCCCCGCTCACGTTGCCCGGCCTGTGGCCATCAACTCAGTGCGCTGGATAACATTCCACTTTTAAGCTGGCTGGCGCTCAAAGGCCGTTGTCGCTATTGTCAGGTTGTTATTCCAAAACGTTATCCTTTGGTCGAACTATTCACCGCCTTGGTATCGGTCACAGTGGCAACACAAACCGGCGCTACCGGCCTTGGCTTGTTGTATCTGCTGGTCAGTTGGGTGCTGGTGGCACTGATCTTTATTGATATCGACAAAATGCTGCTGCCGGACCAACTAACATTGCCGCTACTGTGGTTAGCACTGGTTGCTGCCGCAGCGGGCATCAGTACGGTCGATGCGACCACTGCCATCACCGGTGCCGCCTTTGGTTATTTGTCGTTGTGGTCGGTCTACTGGCTGTTTAAATTACTGACCGGCAAAGAAGGCATGGGGTTTGGTGATTTCAAATTACTGGCGGTGTTTGGCGCTTTATTGGGCTGGCAACAATTGCCGCTGATTATTTTACTGTCATCCCTGGTCGGCGCGGTGATTGGGTCTTTGCTGCTGAGCCTGCAAGGGAAAGACAAAAATAATGCCATCCCCTTTGGCCCCTATATCGCCGCTGCTGGCTTTATCGCCATGTTGTGGGGAGAGCAAATTACCAACGCTTATCTTGCCACTCTTGGCCTGTAGCACGCTGTGAGCCGTTTTATTGTAGGACTCACCGGCGGTATTGGTAGTGGCAAAACCACCGTCGCCAATTTATTCGCAGCGCTTGGCGTGGTGTTGGTCGACGCTGATATAGTCGCCAGACAAGTGGTCGAACCCGGCCAACCCGCCCTCGCAGCGATTGTTAGCCAATTTGGGCCAGAGTTATTGCAACCGGACGGGCAGTTGCAGCGCGCGTTATTACGCCAGCGTATTTTTAGTGATCCGCAGGCGAAACGCTGGCTTGACCAGCTACTGCACCCGCTGATCCGACAGCAAATGCTGCAGCAGTTACACCAAGCCAGTTCACCTTATGTCTTGCTGGTTGCGCCGCTATTAATTGAAAACGGCTTGACCAGCCTGGTTGATCAGCTGCTGGTGGTCGATGTGACGCCCGCCACACAACTGCACCGCACCGCACATCGTGACAAGGTCAGCGAACAGCAAGTCACCGCCATTATGGCCAGCCAATGCAGTCGGACAACGCGACTGGAACTGGCCGACCAGATCATCAATAACGATGGTGAAGTAGCAACCTTGCCGGAAAAAGTTGCGCAACTGCACCAAATTTATTTAACGATGGCGGCAGAAAAACTAGCTAAATCGCTGACTTAAGGTTATGTTAACTGGTGGGCCGATTTGCGGCCACCATGGCGCTATTGTGGTGAACCCGAACTATGACTGAACTGCTCTACGAACATCCGCTGAATGAAAAAGTCCGGACCTATCTGCGGGTAGAGTATCTGTTTACTCAAGTCAATCATCAGTTGGCCCTTGCCAATGAATCGCAGCAGCTGGGATTTTTCACCTCGTTATTTGCCTTAATTGAAGTGTTAGATCGCAACGACATTCGCCCGGATTTAATCAAAGACGTGGAACGCTGTGAAAGTGCCTTAGTCGGTTGGTCGCGCCATCCGTCAATATCGGACGATAGCCTGCAAACCATGCTACAACAGGCGGTGCGACTACAAAGCGAGTTGATCCGCGGCGCCAAATTCGCCAACGTGTTAAAAGATGACAAATTTTTAGGCCCGCTACGACAGCGGTTTTTTATTCCCGGCGGCACCTGCTATTTTGATTTACCGCAACTGCATTTCTGGTACACCCAACCGCTGGAAACCCGGCAAAAGTCGGCTCAGGACTGGATTGGCCAGTTGCAACTGGTGGAACGGGCGATTCGGTTTGTCTTAACCTTTATCCGGGAACGCGGCCAGTTTCAGCAGGTGATTGCCGACAATGGCTACTACCAGAGTAATACCGAACAGTTCGAACTGCTGCGGTTAAATTATCCGCTGGAATACGGCTGCTACCCGACCATCAGCGGCAACAAATACCGTTATGCGATCCGTTTTATGCAGCTTTGCGATACCCAGGGCCGCGCCACTTCAGATAAAAACATTCATTTTCAACTGGCTTGTTGTTAGGCGTCGCTGAACCACCTTCTTTTCACCACCACAATTTGCAGTAACTTCAGGTATAATCGCGCTCCTGTTGATACCGACCAGAAACCTGCTATGAGCCAACTCACCGTAACATGCCCAACTTGCCAGACCGCTGTGATCTGGGGGCCTCAATCCGCTTACCGTCCATTCTGCAGCGACCGATGCCGCTTGATTGATCTTGGCGAATGGGCCAGTGAAACCCGCCGTATCCCGGACACCAGGCCAATTGAAGCGGGCTTGGGTGATGTTGATTTATTGGCGCTGGATGATGCGCTGATGGCGCAAGAGAATAGCTTTTTTAAAGAATAATCCTAGAGCGGCAGACTGCAACAGCCGCTTCAAGTCGTTTCGGTATATAGCGCCGCCACTTGCTGCAAAATGGGCTGATTCGCATCCGGGAACTGATAGTGACAAAGTTCGCCATGATGCACCCAAGCAACTTGCTGCCCTTCCAGTCCAGCTCCCTCGCCTGCCGTTTGACTCACCAACCAGACATCCAGCAAGACGGTTTTCTCCGGATAGGCATACTCTAGCTGCAGCAGCGGGCTCGCCTGCAGCACCTGCAACCCCACTTCTTCCATTAGCTCACGACTAAGCGCGTCCAGCACGGTTTCACCTGGCTCGACTTTGCCACCCGGAAACTCCCAACGCCCCCCCTGATGCAGTTGATCAGGTCTTTTGCTGATAAAAATTTGTTCGCCCCGTTGGATCACACCGACCGCAACATGGATCCGTTTTGTTATCGATTGCATCGTTATTTAGTCCTCTGAAAATCCAGCTGCAATGCAGGCTAAAACAAAAAAGGCAGAATCTGTTCTGCCTTTTCGTTCTGATGCTTCAGTCAATATTGACTGAAGTAGCGTTAGCTTAACTTACCGTGGCACTGCTTATATTTTTTACCTGAGCCGCATGGGCAAAGATCATTGCGGCCGATTTTTTCAGCTTCACGGAATACCGGTCCTGCAGGTTTCGCCGGCACTTCGCCGCCGATCTGCTCTGCTTCTTCATGCTGGAAATTCATCGCCACAGCATCAGCTTTTCGACGTTGCTCTTCTACCGCTTCGACATCTTCCGGCGCACGGATCTGGACGCGACTTAACACGCCAATCACATCCAGTTTCAGTTCATCCAGCATAGTCGAGAACAGCTCGAAGGCTTCGCGTTTGTATTCCTGTTTTGGATTCTTCTGCGCATAACCACGCAGATTGATGCCCTGACGCAGGTGGTCCATCGCTGCCAAATGCTCTTTCCAGTGCGTATCCAGACTTTGCAGCATCACCGCCTTTTCAAACTGCCGTAGCACCGGTGCGCCAACCATCTCTTCTTTGAGCTGATAAGCTTTTTCCACGACTTCATGGATCCGCTCTTTCAGTTTCTCTTCAAATAGCTTGTTGTCTTCTGCCAGCCACTTCGCAATCGGCATATCCAAAGCAAAATCTGAACGCAGACGGTTTTCCAGACCTGGAATATCCCACATTTCATCCAGCGACTGCGGCGGAATATATTGGTCCAGCACGGACTGCACCACATCCTGACGGATCGCAGCGACGGTTTCGGTAATATCTTCGGTCGCCAGTAACTCGTTACGCTGCTCGTACACCACTTTACGTTGATCGTTCGCAACATCGTCAAACTCCAGCAGCTGCTTACGAATATCAAAGTTACGTGCTTCTACTTTACGCTGGGCATTTTCAATGGCACGACTGACCAGCGGATGTTCAATCGCTTCACCGTTTTCCATTCCAAGTTTACGCATCATGCCCGCCATCCGGTCAGAGGCAAAAATACGCATTAACGCATCATCTAATGCCAAGTAAAAACGGCTGGAACCGGCATCACCCTGACGACCGGCGCGGCCGCGCAACTGGTTATCAATCCGGCGCGATTCATGGCGTTCGGTACCAATAATATGCAGACCACCGGCAGCAATCACCGCATCATGGCGTTGCTGCCACTGCGCTTTAATCTCACTGATTTGTTCTGGTGTTGGATCGGTTAACTTCGCCACTTCAGACTGCCAGTTGCCACCTAAGACGATATCGGTACCCCGACCTGCCATGTTGGTAGCGATGGTCACTGCACCAGGACGACCTGCTTCGGCAATAATCTGCGCTTCGTTGGCGTGGAATTTCGCGTTTAATACCTGATGCTGAATTTTTGCTTTATGTAATAAGGTTGACAGATATTCAGAGCTTTCAATCGATGCCGTACCAACCAGCACCGGGCGGGCGGCATCGCGGGTGGCTTCGATATCTTTAATAATGGCCTGATATTTTTCTTCCGCCGTCAGATACACCAAATCTGGCATATCTTTCCGCACCATGGGTCTGTTGGTTGGAACGACAATAGTTTCCAAACCATAAATCTGTTGAAATTCAAAAGCTTCAGTATCAGCAGTACCGGTCATGCCCGATAATTTCAGATACAGACGGAAGTAGTTCTGGAAAGTGATCGACGCCAGCGTCTGGTTTTCGTTCTGGATCCGAACCCCTTCTTTCGCTTCAATCGCCTGGTGCAAACCTTCAGACCAGCGGCGGCCTTCCATCGTCCGGCCCGTATGTTCATCGACAATCACGATTTGACCATCTTTGATCACATAATCGACATCTTTCTTGAACAGGTTATGGGCACGCAGCGCTGCATAGGTATGGTGTAACAGCGTAATATTGCTGGCAGAAAATAACGACTCGCCTTCGGCCATCAAACCACGTTCCAGCAAGATCTCTTCGACACGGATCTGGCCACGTTCAGTCAGGTAGATTTGTTTGGCTTTTTCGTCGATAGTGAAATGGCCATCACCCATTTGGCCTTCTTCATCTTCTTTTTCCTGCCGTTCCAGCAACGGAACTACGGTGTTGATTTGACGATAGAGTTCGGAACTATCTTCGGCCTGGCCGGAGATAATCAATGGAGTCCGGGCTTCATCAATTAAAATCGAATCCACTTCATCGATGATGGCAAACGCCAAATCGCGTTGCACCCGCTCGGCCATACTAAAGGCCATATTGTCGCGCAGGTAATCAAACCCAAATTCGTTGTTGGTACCGTAGGTAATATCAGCGGCGTACGCTTGTTGTTTTTCAAGGTGTTGCATGCCCGGCACGTTCACACCCACGGTTAAGCCTAAAAAGCTGAACAAGGGCTCGTTGGTCGCGGCATCGCGCTTTGCCAGGTAATCGTTGACGGTAATCACGTGGACCGAGCTGCCGCTCAGTGCATTAAGATATGCAGGTAAAGTCGCCGTTAACGTTTTACCTTCACCGGTCCGCATTTCTGAGATTTTTCCCTGATGCAGCACGATACCGCCCAGCAGTTGCACGTCAAAATGGCGCATCCCGAAAATACGTTTACTGGCTTCCCGCACGGTGGCGAAGGCTTCCGGTAGTAAATCATCCAGCGTTGCACCCGCAGTATAGCGCTGTTTAAACTCTGCGGTTTTCGCTTTTAACTGTTCATCGGACAGTGCAGCAAACTGGCCTTCCATGCTGTTGATCTGGCCAACCGTCTTCTGAAGCTTCTTCAGGTAACGATCATTACGACTACCAATCAATTTGGTAAAAAGTTTTCCAAACATTGTCCAAATACCACTTTATTGTTGAGACTGGCGCGCAGTCCTGGCAGAGCCATATAAATTTTTAGTCCGACGATTCACAAACAACATCGGGTCTATTTGCTGACCATCTTTTAGCACTTCGTAATGTACATGGGGTCCGGTTGAGCGGCCGGTATTCCCTAAAGTTGCGATTTGCTGGCCTTTACTGACCAAACTACCAATCTCGGTATTGACCGATTTAGCGTGACCGTAACGACTGCGATAACCATTGGCGTGTTCAATTTCGACCATCAGGCCGTAGCCAAAGCGCTCACCGGCCCAGGTGACGATCCCGCCAGCAGTTGCAAAGACCGGATCCCCTTCTTTACCCGCAAAATCGACGCCCTGATGCACCGCAGGTCGTCCGCTGAACGGATCGTTGCGGATCCCAAATCCAGATGACAGATAGCCACTTTTTACCGGCCGTCCAGATAATTGACTATTGTTACCAATATTGTGATTCAGGTCGAGAGATTCAAGTAAAGCAAATCGGGTTTGTTCAGATTGCAGATTTTGTTCAAGGTCGGTCAATTGCAACAGCATATGATTCAGTTCAGCCAGACTGATTTCGGTGGAGGTCTGGGCCGGACCGCCGATGGCGGGCGCAGCATGCAAATCAAACTCATCCAAAGATAAATTAGCAGCATCGATCAGCCGTTCACCCACCATATTCAGGCGATTAACCTGCGCCTGTAACGAAGCTACTTTCGCTGTCAGCGCGGCAATTTGATTTTCAGCCCGTAACCGAATCGCTTCGACCTGTGCGGCATCCACCGAAGCGCTTGCCGCTAAAGGCGGTAACTGTTGACCGGCATCGGTCCACAACCGGCCCGCCGCGGCGCCCAAACCAAGAGCAATGAAAAACAACAATACCGCGGTCACCGCCCACTGCCGGGGTGTTGCCCCAAAGCTGTGGCCGCGATGTTGCTCGCGATAAAAAACTGGTAAACTCATGGGACCTCAGTTTCTGATTGTTATTAGTTATGGCCCGTTATACACGCAAACCTGTTGACGTCACTGCGTTGTTGCAACAGAACCCATTATTGCAAGGCAACGAACAGACTGAAATAGTGCGACAACTTAATACCGAATTAATCCGGATCCTGCAACTGGAAAAACCATATTTCTGCAAGGTCAGCCGCATCCAGGCTGGCAGGGCGCAGATTTTGTGCGGTTCAGCCGCTTGGGCAACCCGACTTAAAATGCAAAGAGCGGCTATTCTAGACAATTTCCGCCAAAAAATCTTGCCTGATTTGGCAGGGCTCGACATCGACCTGACGCCGAACATCGATTTGAGTTATCAGCAAGCACAAAACCAAACCACAGCTTCTCCCCAACGGCAGATGTCAGAGCAAGCCGGCGCTTATTTACTCGCCGTTGCTGAGGGGGCCGATCCGCAACTTGCCGCCAGCCTCAAGCGTCTCGCAAGCGCCGCGGCGAAGAAAAACCACCTCGGGTAACCGACGCGACCAGGCAGTGATTTATGTCTGATAAACAAGTCAAAATTTTATAGTCAGACTATTGATTCAGCGTCTGCCCCTGACACCCAAAGTCACTGCCGATGAATAAGATCTGGGATTGAGGCCAGAGTTGTACTCTGACCCCATAGATACTCAAGGATGGGCAGCTAACCGCCTTTATGAAACAGGGTTAAGCAAGCTGGGGTGCCAGATAAGAAATCGGCAGTTGCGCTGGTTTGTCGAAGGTCACAAATTCCCAGTTTTCCTGATTCGCCAGCACGGCATTCAGCAACTGGTTATTCAGGGCGTGGCCGGTTTTATAAGATTTAAACTCGCCGAGGATGCTGTACCCAGCCATGTATAAATCGCCGATGGCATCTAAGATTTTGTGTTTAATAAATTCGTCGTCGTAGCGTAGACCATCCTGATTTAACACCCGGAATTCGTCGAGTACGACGGCATTGTCAAAACTTCCGCCTAACGCCAGGTTATTCGCGCGCAGATATTCAATATCCTGCAGGAAACCAAAAGTACGGGCACGGCTAATATCTTTAATAAAACCAGCCGCAGAGAAATCAAGTTTCATCCGTTGTTTGGTTTCTGAAATCACCGGATGGTCAAAGTCGATGGCAAAATCAATCCGGAACCCATGATGCGGTTTAAATTCGGCCCATTTGTCGCCGTCTTCAACCCGCACTGATTTTTTGATTTTGATAAACTTCTTCGCCTGCTTCTGCTCGCTGACGCCTGCCTCGAGTAGCAGGTAAACAAATGGATTGGCACTGCCATCCATAATCGGAATTTCAGCGGCATCGACTTCAACCAACAGGTTGTCGATACCCAGGCCAGCAACTGCGGCCATCAAATGTTCGGTGGTGGATAACCGCACGCCATTTGGGTTAATTAAACAGGTACACATCACCGTATCACCGACCAATTCAGGTGATACTTTAAAATCAACCACTGGATTGAGGTCCACACGACGAAACACAATTCCTGTGTTGTCAGGTGCAGGCCGGAGAGTTAGCGTAACCTTCTCACCCTTGTGCAAACCCACTCCAATAGAGCTGATCGATTTACTGATTGTACGTTGTTTAATCATCTTTTCTCGTCCTGTTCAAAATTTGAACAAACCCAAACGGCGGCGAAGCATAGCATAGGTTAACCACCTTGCCAATGCCCGGGGTTTTCCCCCGTTCTCACAACCCTGCGTCACGAATCATCTCAAACGCGAGATTAATCCGCTTGTTTACGCAGGAAAGCCGGAATATCAAAAATATCGATATTGGCTTTGTTGTCAGCCTGTGGCTTGCTTTGTACCGTTTCAACCGGCGCCATCGCTGGCATGGCATCACGCATTTCACGCGCAGCATTACCGGCATTGCCATAGACTGTGCCGGCATTGCCATAAACGCTGGCTGAATGGCTGTTATACTGCGCACGAACCGGCTCTGCCGCTCTGTGATGACCATGGACCAGACTGATATCAGGCTTACGCTCAGCGCCGATGCCGGTCGCGACGACTGTCACCCGCAGTTCGTCTGACATTTCAGGGTCGATGACCGCGCCGACCACCACAGTGGCGTTTTCAGAGGCAAAGGCTTTGACTGCATTACCCACGATTTCAAATTCTTCGATCGTTAAATCAAGACCTGCCGTGATGTTGACCAGGATGCCCTTGGCGCCCGATAAATCAATATCTTCCAGTAACGGACTGGAAATTGCCTGCTCTGCAGCTTCTTCCGCACGGTCCGGGCCCGAAGCACGACCTGTCCCCATCATCGCCGTGCCCATTTCTGACATAACAGTACGTACGTCCGCAAAGTCGACGTTGATCAGGCCAGGACGGGTAATTAATTCAGCGATACCTTGGACTGCCCCCAACAACACGTTGTTGGCCGCTTTGAAAGCATCGAGCAGGCTGGTGCCCTTGCCCAATACTTTTAACAATTTGTCGTTTGGAATGGTGATCAGCGAGTCAACATGTTTTGATAACTCAGTAATCCCTTCATCGGCATAGTTAGAACGTTTTTTGCCTTCGAAAGGAAATGGCTTGGTGACAACAGCGACCGTCAGAATGCCTAATTCACGGGCAACCTGAGCCACGATTGGCGCAGCACCAGTACCTGTTCCACCACCCATCCCGGCAGCAATAAACACCATGTCAGCACCCATAATGGTCTTTTTGATGGTGTCACGGTCTTCCTCGGCTGAGCGCCGGCCAACTTCCGGGTTCGCGCCAGCGCCTAAACCTTTAGTGACATTGGCACCTAACTGTAAAGTGACATTGGCCGAGGAATTACGCAGCGCCTGGGCATCGGTATTGGCGGCAATAAACTCGACGCCTTCGATGTTATTAGCCACCATATATTCCACGGCGTTACCGCCACCACCACCGACGCCAACGACTTTAATGACAGCTTCTTCGCTGTGGTTTTCCATTAACTCAAACATAGCTCTCTCTCCGTTTTTATACGCTAATCCCCGTCATCCTTGATGGTACAGGGGTGTGGTTCATTCACTTGCCACAGTATCCACTGTGGCCCACCTGTAACGCCAATGATCTAAGGGTACTCTCTCTCTTTAAATTTCTTAAAATTCGCCTTTAAACCAGCTGGTCACTTTGCGCAACAAGCCGCCGACGGATTCCCGCGCTGCGCCGGCTTTTTTCTGCTGCTGCCGCACATCTTTGCCGTACAATAACAGACCGACCACGCTGGCGTAGGCCGGATCCTGCACATATTCGGCTAACCCCTTTAATTTGGTCGGAAAACCAAGCCGCACCGGCATCTGGAAAATATCTTCGGCGAACTCAATGGCACCTTCCATTTTGGCGGTTCCCCCGGTTAACACGACACCCGCGGCGATTTGTTCTTCCAAACCACTGGCACGAACTTCTTCCAGCACCAACTCAAACAATTCCTGATAACGTGGCTCCACCACTTCGGCCAATGTATGCCGCGACATACTGCGTGCCGGACGACCACCGACACTCGGAACCTCTATACTTTCTTCTTTGCCAACCATGCTACGCAAAGCACAGGCGTATTGAATTTTGATTTCTTCTGCATGGCCAATCGGCGTGCGAAAGATTTTGGCAATATCACTGGTCACCTGATTACCCGCCACCGGGATCACCGCCGTGTGCCGCAATGCACCGTTGGTGTAGATTGAAATGTCGATAGTGCCGCCACCCATATCCACCACACACACGCCCAGTTCTTTTTCGTCGTCCGTCAGAACCGCATAGCTCGACGCGAGTGAGCTGAAAATCAGTTGGTCAACTTGCAGACCACAACGTTCCACACATTTCTCAATGTTTTTGGCCATGTCATTGGCACAGGTAATGATGTGAGCTTTTGCTTCCATCCGCACCCCGGACATGCCAATCGGGCTTTTGATGCCTTCTTGCATATCCACTGAAAATTCCTGCGGTAACACGTGCAGTAAACGACGCTCTGCAGAAATCGGCACTGACTTGGCGGCGTGGATTACATTCGCGACGTCTTCCGAAGTGACTTCGGTATCGTTAATTGGCACCATACCGCTCTCATTCTGGCAACGAATATGCTTGCCGGTGATGCCTAAATACACCGAGGAGACCCGACAGTCAGCCATCAACTCGGCTTCGTCAATCGCGCGCTGTACCGCTTGTACCACCAGGTTTAAATCATTGACGCCGCCTTTATCCATACCACGGGCGATATGCGTTCCCACACCGACAATACTGAGCTGATTGTCCGCAGTAATTTCGCCCACCAGCGCTTTGATCTGCGAAGTACCGATATCTAAACCAACGATCAATTCCCGATCTAACGACTTGGTCATGCTTTTCTCTTTTCCATTTGCACTGGCGCCGGGGCAAAACGAACTGCCAGACCGGTGTCATACCGTAAGTCGACCTGCTCGATCGCTTCGGGTTTATGGTTACTGATAGAAGGGTACAGATCGATAAACCGCTGTACCCGTTTGAGCGTGTCCTCACGCCCCAATTTTAATTCGATGCCATTACTCAACTTCAGCTGCCAGGAGAAACGGTCAGATACCGACAAACTCGCTGCCTCAAACTGGTGCAATGTTAACAGGCTTTGGACTCTACTGAACATGGTCAGGGCATCCTGCTCGCTCCCTTGCGGGCCGGCCAGTTGCGGTAATTTGGCATTGAGTTGCGCAATCGGTGCTTTAAATACTTCACCTTTTTGATTGAGCAAATAGTCCAAATTCCAAATCGCTACCGGACTGTGCTCCGTCACCACTACCACTAAGGTATCAGGCCATTGTTTGCGCACGGCTACCTGATAAACCCAGGGTTGTTGCTGCAGGAACTGCTGCACCTGATCAACGTTCACGTTAAAGTAATTTCCGACAAATTCCTGCTGCAAAGTACGATGGAGTGTTTTAGGTTGAATATGCCCAAAGTCCCCGTACAGCTTGACCTGACGGATTGGTGCATTTTGTTGATCCTGCACCCAGACCACGACCCGACTGATAAACCAGATCACCAAAGCCAGCGACAGCAGAAAAAACAGCACGCCGCCGACAAAAGCCGGGGTGAAAGGTGTTTTTTGTTTGCTGCGAAGGATTATCATCAGCTTTGCTCTAATACTTTAAAAACCAATTGCTCAAAACTGTAGCCCGCAGCTTTGGCAGCCATGGGCACCAGCGACTTTTCGGTCATTCCCGGTACGGTATTGACTTCCAACAGGTAGAAATTCCCCGCCTCATCCATCATGGCATCAACCCGGCCCCATACTTTGGCACCGACGGCTTTAAAAGCGGCGGTCGCAGCTTGCTGTAACAAGCGGGTCTGGTCTGCGCTCAGCGGTGCAGGACACAAATACTCGGTGCTGTTTGATTGATACTTCGCTTCGTAGTCATAAAATGCCCTCGGCGTGCGCATTTCAATCACCGGCATCGCCTGAGCATCCAGTATCGCCACGGTAAACTCGCGGCCTTGGATCCACTGTTCAACCAGCACGGCATCATCGTACTGAAACGCCAGCGCCAATGCGGCTTTCAATTCGTCACCGTTGCTGGCCGCACTCATGCCAATGCTGGAACCTTCATTGGCTGGCTTGACCATCACCTTGCCGTTGAGCTGGTGGATAATGGCATCATGATCAATCACTTCACCTTTCACCGCCACCACAAAAGGAGCGGTCGGCAAGCCATGGGCACTAAACAGAAACTTACAGCGGATTTTATCCATCGCCAGCGCCGAGCCCAGCACACCACTGCCGGTGTAAGGGAAACCAGCCAGCTGCAACGCACCTTGCATGGTGCCGTCTTCGCCGCCACGGCCATGTAACACGATAAAGACCCGCTCAAACCCAAGTCTTGTTAATTCGGACAGATCCTGCACTTTCGGATCAAAGGCGTGCGCGTCGATCCCCTGATTCTGCAGTGCTTGCAATACCGCAGCGCCGGACTTGAGTGACACCTCGCGCTCAGCTGAGGTACCGCCAAACATCACTGCGACTTTGCCAAAATTACGCCTCATGTCTGGCTCCGGCTTTTAACAGGGCAATTTGCAGTTGCTGGGCGGCCAGTTGTTTTGCCAGAGCGCCGATATTTCCAGCGCCTTGCGTCAGCAACACGTCTCCATCTTGTAATACATCGGCCAGCGCCGCAGCTAAATCGCCCGGTTGTGCGACATAAATCGGATCGAGTTGACCACGGGCTCGAATACTGCGGCATAAACTGCGGCTGTCGGCTCCGGCAATCGGCGCTTCACCTGCGCTGTATACTTCGAGCAGCAATAATGTGTCGACTGTTGACAGCACCTGAGCGAAATCTTCATACAAGTCGCGGGTTCTGGTGTAGCGATGTGGCTGGTAAGCCATCACTAACCGACGCTCTGGCCAGGCATTTCGTGCTGCTGCGACTGTGGCGGCCACTTCTGTCGGGTGATGACCATAGTCATCGACCAACAGCACCTTGCCCCGACCTGTGTCAAATTCACCATATTGCTGGAACCGCCGGCCGATGCCTTCGAACTTGGCAAAGGCAGTTAAAATCGCCGATTCAGCTATACCTTCATCGCTAGCGATTGCAAAAGCCGCAGTCGCGTTTAACGCATTATGCCGCCCGGCTAAATTCAGCTCGACGTCCCGGCTGCGACCGTTTGGATCGGTAATCCTAAAACGGGTTTGGGTACCGGCCTGGCCAAAATCGCTGATGCGGTAATCCGCGTCTTCGCTAAAACCATAAGTCAGCACCGTGCGGCCAATTTGCGGAATGAGCTCGCGCACCACCGGATCATCGATGCAAACGACGACCACGCCATAAAATGGCAGGTTGTGGCAGAACTCCAGATAGGTAGTCTTCATTTTTTCAAAATCGCCCTGATAGGTTTCCATATGATCAGGTTCGATGTTGGTAATAATGGCAGCCATCGGCTGTAGGTGCAGGAAAGAGGCATCGCTTTCATCGGCTTCGGCGATTAGATAGCGGCCAGCCCCCAGCCGGGCATTGGTGCCGGCGGAATTGAGCAGACCACCAATCACAAAAGTTGGGTCGGTGTTGGCTTCAGCAAAAATAGACGCCACTAAACTGGTGGTGGTGGTTTTACCGTGAGTCCCGGCAATCGCAATACCGTGGCGAAAACGCATCAGCTCCGCCAGCATCTGCGCACGACGCACCACAGGGATCCGCTGTTCCAGCGCCGCAGCAATTTCCGGGTTTTCAGCTTTTATCGCACTGGACACTACGACAACGCTGGCACCTTGAATGTTTTCGGCCGCATGTCCAAAACAAACTTCGGCTCCCAATGATGTCAGACGTTCAACGACCGGGTTAGGTCCTAAATCCGAGCCTGAGACTTTGTAACCTTCATTGAGCAGCACTTCAGCAATACCGCCCATGCCAGCCCCACCAATACCGACGAAGTGGATCCGTTCCACCCGGCGCATGGCAATTTTTTCCTGGGGCCTGGTTATTGTATTCATATTATTTCAACCCTATCACGTTTCGACAAACCGCCACGACCTGTTCAGCCGCGTCGTCGATGGCACAAGCTCGTGCCCGTTGTGCCATGTGTGCAAGCGGCGTTTTATCAAGCAGCCAGCTTTGCAGCAGCGACACTAAATGTTCATTGTTTAATTCTGCCTGACGCCACAACAACGCGGCGCCCTGGCGCACCAACCAATTGGCATTGGCTGTCTGATGGTCATCAATCGCGCTTGGCAGAGGCACAAAAATCGCCGCCACCCCGGCACAAGCCACTTCGCTGACGGTTAAAGCGCCAGCACGGCAAATCACCACATCAGCCCAGCGATAAGACTCAGCCATATTGTCAATAAAAGCAGTCACTTCCACTTGCAGATCCGCGGGTGCATCGGCGTAACTTTGTTGCACTTGTGCGAACATCGCCTGGCCGGTCTGGTGCTTGATCCGCACCGGGCCACAAGCCGCGACCTGCTTCAGCTGCGCTGGTAAAATATCATTCAGTGGTTTAGCGCCTAAACTACCACCGACGATCAAAATATTTAAGCCTTTACTGAAATTAATCTCAGTTTTTGCACCAATCAGCTCACTTCGTACCGGATTTCCCAACACCTGACGCTGTGAAAGGCCGGCAAACGCCGTTGGGAATGCAACCATCACCTGCTGCGCCAGTTTTGCCAGCAGTTTGTTGGTCGTTCCGGCGACGGCATTTTGCTCATGGATTAACAACGGGATCCCTTTCATCCAGGCCGCGACACCGCCGGGACCACTGGCATAGCCGCCAAATCCCAGCACCAGCTGGGGCTCAACTTGCTTAAGCACCTGACGTGCCTGAACAATTGAGCGCCATAACATAAGCGGTGCACGCAACAAGGCGGTTAAACTTTTGCCACGCAACCCGCCCACCTGGATCGGATGAAAGTGCCAGCCAAATTCCGGCACCAGTTTGGCCTCCATCCGATCTGCAGTGCCGAGCCAGTGAATAGTCCAACCTTCAGCATGTAACAATTTAGCGACCGCTTGCGCCGGGAAAATATGGCCACCGGTGCCACCGGCCATGATCAATGCGGTGGGTCCATTGCTGTTAATCATGCGGACCTCCGCTGATGGCATGTTTGCCTTTGAGGCGCACTTCAAAATCGATCCGCAGAATAATCGCGGCCGCGATCAACATTAAAATCAAACTACTACCGCCGGAACTGACAAAAGGCAGCGTCAGGCCCTTGGTCGGCAGCACCCCGGTCGCCACGCCGACATTCACGAAGGTCTGACAGCCAATCCAGATCGCCAGGGCATAAGCCAGAAAACCATGAAAACTGAGCCCTTTTTGCAGCGCCCTTTTGCCAATCCACAGTGCTCTGACAAACAGCAAAAACAGTAAGGTCATCACCACCAGCACGCCAAACAGGCCGGTTTCTTCGGCGATCACCGCTAAAATAAAATCGGTGTGGGCTTCAGGTAAATATTCGAGTTTTTGGACAGAATTCCCAAGCCCTTGCCCAAACCAGCCACCGCGGCCAAAAGCCATCAGCGACTGGGTCAACTGGTACCCACTACCAAAAGGATCTGCCCAGGGGTCAAGGAAAGATGTCACCCGGCGCCAGCGGTATTCACTGTAAATAATCAGCACCGCAATCGACATCAGCCCGGTAAAAATCAGGCCAAAGAACTGCCAAAGTTTGGCGCCGGCTAAAAACAACAGCACCACACTGGTACCGAACATCACTATCACCGTGCCTAAATCGGGCTGCATTAACAGCAGCACAGCAAAGGCAAATAAAATAAACAGCGGCTTTAAAAAGCCTTTTAGGTTTTCCCGGACTTCTTCGTGCCGACGCACCAGGTAACTGGACAAATAAACGAAAAAGAACAGTTTCGCTGGTTCTGCGGTTTGGATCCCGATCGGGCCAATATATAACCAGCGGGTACTGCCGTTGACGTTCCGGCCTACCGCCAGTACCGCAATCAACCCCAGCAGTCCAAATACCAGCAGTAGTAAATTGGTGTTGTGCCACCACTGCACCGGAATATTCAGCACCGCATAAGCCAGCACCAGACCAATTAGCATATAGATGCCATGCCGGATGCTAAAGTGCAGCGGATTGTCGAATAATCGTTCGGCGACCGGTACTGAGGCGCTACTGACCATCACAAAGCCAACGCTGAGTAACAGCACCACCAGTGTCAGGAAAAACCGGTCATAACTAATGCCATCTTCAGCCCGCCACCAATCAGCGATATCAGTGCCGACTTGATGAACCCAATTCAGTGCCAGTTGCTTCATCGTTGCACCTGCTGCACCAGTTCGGCGAATAAGCGGCCCCGTTCCTCGTAATTTTTAAACATGTCGAGGCTGGCACAGGCAGGCGACAACAGCACCAAATCACCGGCACTGGCGTTGGCAATTGCCACTTTAACGGCGGCGGCTAAGTCGGCGACTTCGATCGCCCCCGGCACAAGTGCAGCGATCGCAGGGCCATCTTTACCTAGGGTGATCAGCAGATCAACCTGAGCCTTTAACACGGTTGCCAGTTCGCTAAAATCAGCGCCTTTGCCATCACCGCCGGCAATTAAAATCAGTTTGCCGGCAACATCGGCGCGCAGTCCGGCAATGGCCGCCAGGGTGGCGCCGACATTAGTGGCTTTTGAGTCGTTGATAAAGCGCACCCCGTGCTGATTGGCAACCAAAGTGCAACGATGTGGCAAACTCTGATAGGTCCGCAGGGCCGCCGCGATGCCTTCGCGACTGGCTCCGGCAGCGAAGGCCAAAGCCGCGGCCGCCAGGGCATTAAATTGATTGTGCAAGCCCACCAGTGACATCTCAGCGACCGGCAATAAAGGTGCACCAGCAACCTGTAGCCAGCGCTCGCCCTGGTGTTCAACGACGCCATAATCGCTGCCCGTTAAACTCAATGCCAATTGCTGTTGCTGCTGATGATCATTGGGTGTTGGCGGGATCGTCAGCGCGTCGGCGGCGTTGTAGACCGCCAGGGCAGCATGGCGGAAAATCCGTTGTTTTGCTGCCGCATAAGCTGCCATTGAGCCATGGCGATCGAGGTGGTCTTCAGTCACATTGAGGTTGCAGGCAGCGACCAACGGAAGACTGTAGGTGGTCTCTAGCTGAAAACTTGATAACTCCAGCACATAAACTGCGGTATCGGCTTCTGCCAGCGCATCCAGCACCGGCAATCCAATATTACCGGCGGCCAATGCTTTGATGCCACTTTGTTGCAACATGTAGGTGGCGAGTGTGGTGACGGTCGATTTACCATTTGAACCGGTCACACCCAGCACCGGCTTTTGGTTGACCAGGGCAAACAGTTCAACGTCACCAATCAATTGCGTGCCTTGGGCTGCGGCAAACCGGATCGCCGGGTGGCTCAAATCCAGACCCGGGCTCACCAGAATCACATCCATTTTCGCCAGTCGGTTGGCATCCAGTTCACCCAGATAAATACCATCCACTTTCTCCGGCGGCACCGTCTCCAGGCCACTGACTTTTAATCTGGTATCCATCAGCGTTGGTTTCACACCTTGTTTCAGCAAAAAGCGCACCGTCGCCAGGCCCGACAGGCCCAACCCTAGCACCGCAATTTTTTTGCCCTGAAACAACTTCGTCATGCCATACACCTGTTAACGCAGTTTTAAGGTTGCAAGACCAACCAACACAAAAATGATCGATAAAATCCAGAACCGGACAATCACTCTGGGCTCCGGCCAGCCTTTTAATTCATAATGGTGGTGAATAGGCGCCATCCGGAAGATCCGCTGCCCGCGCAGTTTGTAAGAACCCACCTGTAAGATCACTGACAGCGTTTCAATCACAAAAATGCCGCCCATAATGATCAGCACAATCTCCTGCCGCACCAGAACGGCCATCACGCCAAGAATGGCGCCAAGGGCTAATGAACCGACGTCGCCCATAAAAACCTGCGCCGGATAAGTGTTAAACCATAAAAAACCAAGACCCGCACCGACAATGCTGGCGCAGACGACAACCAATTCGGAGGTGAGCGGTAAATGCGGAATATGCAGGTAATTGGCAAACACCACGTTGCCACTGACATAAGCGATGATGGCAAAGGCCATCGCCACCATAATGGTGGGCACGATCGCAAGGCCATCCAAGCCATCGGTCAGGTTAACCGCATTACTAAAACCGACCATCACGAAATAAGTCGTGACCAGGAAAAACAACCCCAGTTGTGGCAGTACATCTTTCATAAACGGCACCACCAGACTGGTTTCTGCGGGCCGATCTGAGGTGGCATACAGGAAAAATGCCGTCACGATGGCAAACACCGACTGCCAGAAATATTTCCAGCGGGCAATCAGACCTTTGGGGTCTTTGCGGATCACCTTACGATAGTCGTCGATAAAGCCAATCCAGCCGTAGCTGACCAGTACGAATAACACCACCCAGACATATTTATTCGATAAATCTGCCCATAATAAAGTGCTGATGGCAATCGAGCCTAAAATCAGCAATCCGCCCATCGTTGGAGTGCCTTTTTTCGAAAAGTGGCTTTGCGGGCCGTCATCCCGCACCGTCTGACCAATTTGCAGCTTTTGCAAAGCAGCAATCAGTTTCGGACCGAAATACAGACTTAAAAATAACGCAGTCAGGATGCCCAGAATCGACCTGAAGGTTAAGTAACTAAATACGTTAAACGCATTGATATATTGGGTGAGATACTCGGCTAACCAGACTAACATTCACTTGTCTCCTGCTGACATCTTTCTAGCAAGTCCTGGACAACTAACTCCATTCTGGCGCTGCGTGAGCCTTTCACCAGAATGGACACTTCTGCCGTGGTATTTAACAGCGGCGATAATCGGGCAACCAGTTGCTGACGCGAACTAAAATGCGCGCCCTGCGCATGAAATTGCTCGCTGGCGTTCTGAGATAACACGCCGAGCGTGAACAGCTGATTAATTCCGGCTTGTTTAGCATAAACCCCGACCTCTTCGTGGTATCGCCGCGCGTCGGGACCTAATTCGCCCATATCGCCCAGCACCAGGATGCGGGTGCCGCCATAAGACGCCAGTAAATCCGTGGCCGCTTTCACCGACTCTGAATTGGCGTTGTAGGTATCGTCGATAATCCGCAGGTTTTCCCGTGGCAGATGCACGTTGATCCGGCCTTTCACTGGCTTCATCGCCGCCAATCCCAGCTGCACATCGGTCAGCGTGGCGCCTAATGCCAAAGTCGCGGCAGCCGCAGCCAGCGCATTACTGACATTATGTTTGCCCGGCAGCACCAGCTGAATAAACCGCTGACCATAGGGCGAATGCAGATCAAAGCCGGCGCAGCCCTGGCTATCGAGAATGATGTTTTCTGCATAGAAATCAGCATCTTGCTGGTCCATGCTAAAAGTATGTACTTTCAGATGCGTTAATCGTTGCAGCCAATAACTGTGAAATTCGCTATCCAGTGGCACAATCGCCAGACCCTGCTCTGGCAGACCGGTATAGATTTCTCCTTTCGCCCGGGCGACCCCGAACAAATCCCCAAAACCTTCCAGGTGAGCCGCGGCGACATTGGTAATGATTGCCACATCAGGTTTGACTAACGATGTGGTATAGGCGATCTCACCCAAATGGTTTGCTCCGAGTTCCATCACCGCATATTGATGTTCCGGTTCCAGCCGCAACAAGGTCAGCGGCACACCAATTTCATTATTAAAGTTACCTGCGGTTGCCAACACATGACCGATCCGCGACATAATCGCCGCCATCATTTCTTTGACCGTGGTTTTCCCCACACTACCGGTCACGGCAACGGCTTTCGGCGCCAGCCGGGCTTTTACCAGCGCGCCTAATTGACCCAGCGCCAATTTAGTATCCGTAACGATCAATTGCGGTACGCGGCAGTCGGCCACTTCATGCTCAACCACCACGGCCACAGCGCCTTTGGCAACCACTTCAGCGATGAAGTGATGCGCATCGAAATTGGGGCCTTTTAACGCGATAAACAAATCACCGGCACCAATTTGCCGGCTGTCCGTGCTCACCCCGGAGAACGCCAGATCTGCCCCCTGTAATCGGGCACTTAACGCCGGGGCAATCTCGGATAAATAAAGGCTGATCATCGGCACATCTCCGCCAATAAACTATGGATGAATTTACGTTCGTCATAATCCCGCACTGTGGTACCTATCACCTGGTAAGCCTCATGCCCTTTGCCGGCAACCAAAATCATATCGCCGGCATGGGCTTCAATCAGCGCCAGCTTGATGGCAGATTCACGGTCAGTTTCAATTTGGCAGTTGGCAGCGGTCACCATACCGGCGGCAATATCGTTGCAGATATCAATCACAGCTTCAGTGCGGGGGTTGTCGGCGGTAATGATAACATGATCTGCGTATTGTTCGGCTATCCGTCCCATCACCGGACGTTTGGCTTTGTCGCGATCCCCACCACAGCCAAACACACACCAGAGCCGGCCGCGGCTTTGCTGGCGCAACGCAACTAAACTTTGCTGCAGCGCATCCGGGGTATGGGCGTAATCAATTACCACGGTCACCTCATCAGGGAACTGCAGTTGTTCCATCCGGCCCGGCACCGCCGCCAGGCGCGAGACTGCTTTGATAATGTCTGACAAGCCATGCCCGAGGAGCAGCTGAGCCCCCATCGCAGCTAACACGTTTTGCACATTAAATTCGGCCAGCAATGGAATGTGCAATTGAAACTGACCTAAATGACTATGCAACTGGCAGCGAAAACCATGCCCATCACTCTGCAACTGGTCGTAGGCCAGGTAGCGGGTAAATCCCTGACAATCTTGCAGCCGGCCATAAGCCAGCGTTTGCAGCGGCGTCAGGGCGGCAAGTTGCTTTCCGTGTTCGTCAGAAACATTAATCACTGCCGCCTTGGCCAGATTGGGCTGAAACAACATCGCTTTGGCTTCAAAATAGGCTTGCATGTTGCCATGGTAATCCAGATGGTCATGGCTTAAATTGGTAAAGACGGCCACCGCAAAATCCAAACCGGCCACCCGTTGCTGCACCAAAGCGTGCGATGACACTTCCATCGCAACGAGTTGGCAACCCGCCGCACGCATTTTGGAAAATATTTTATGTAAATCAACTAGATGTGGAGTGGTGTTCTGCAGTGGCGTAAAGCTTGGAAATTCGCCAAAACCCAAAGTGCCGATCACGGCGGCCCGCTCGCCGAGCAATCGGCTAAGCTGATTGACGAAAATCGCAGTACTGGATTTACCATTGGTTCCGGTGATACCCACCAGCTTTAATTGCGCGGCAGCCTCCAGGTAAAAACGACTGACCACAGCGGGCAACACCGCAACTAAATCCGGCCACACTAATACTCTGGGATCGGTCGCTAAATCGCTTTGCTCCGGCAGCAGTTGATCGGTCAGCACCAAGGCAGCGCCTTGCTGCAATGCTGCTGCAATAAACTGGTTGCCATGACGACTGACGCCGGGCAATGCCAGAAAAATATCACCTGGATTCAACTGCTTGCTGTTAATGCTTAGCTGAGCAGCCGCTAAAATTTCTGGCCGGTTTTCTAACGCACAAAGCGACTGTCCTTCGACAGTCGCTTTAAATGGAGATAACCATGCTTCGAGTCGGTTAACCTGCATCTGGACCTCCGGTCACTTTTGAGATGCGGCTGTCATTGCCGTCAGGGGGTAGATTCATCAGTTGCATCGCCGCGCCCATTACTGCACTGAATACCGGCGCGGCCACCTCGCCGCCACCGTAATAATCGCCGCTGGGTTCATTGATAATCACCACGCACGCTAAACGTGGCGCTGAAATCGGGCCGATACCGACAAATGAACCGATATAGTCATCGCCATAACCGCCGGCGATGGCTTTTTTCGCAGTTCCTGTTTTACCGCCAACCCGATATCCCGGAACCTTAGCCCGGGTCGCAGTACCACGCTTTTCGGTCACTGCTTCCAACATTTCGACCATCGCGTCGGCATTATGTTCGGCGATCACCCGCTCCCCTGGCGGTGGATTGTCCGTTTTCAGGATCGTCAGCGGTCGGATCGTGCCGCCATTGGCAATCGCAGCGTAGATCCTTGCCAGCTGCACTGCCGTCACGGATAAGCCATAGCCGAAAGACAAAGTCGCGCGTTCATGTTCTGACCAGCGACGCCGTTCACGCAGCTGGCCAGCACTTTCCCCGAGCAGACCAAGGCCGGTATCTTCACCTAACCCCATGTCGTAATATAATTTCAGCATGTCTTCATGCGGCATATTCAAAGCCAGCCGCGTAACACCGATGTTACTGGAGCGACGGATAATACCGGTCAAATCCAGATCACCGTTGCCAGTCACGTCTTTCACTTGACCACCACCGACCCGGATCGGACCATATCCGGTTGGGATAATGGTGTTCAGATTTGCAGTGCCGTTTTCCAATGCGGCCAACACCGGCAGCGGTTTGACCGTCGAACCCGGTTCAAATGTATCGGTAATAGCCCGGTTACGGAACCGGTGCACCGCAGTACCCTTTTTATTGTTCGGGTTGTACGAGGGGCTATTGACCATCGCCAGGACTTCCCCAGTGTGGACATCAACCAACACAATAGAACCGGATGTGGCACCATAAGTCAGCACCGCTTTTTTCAATTCACGGTAAGCCACTGCTTGAATGCGCTGGTCAATACTCAGCTGCAAATTACGCGATTGGGTGGCGTCCGTTTGCTCCAACACCTCAATTTCACGGCCTTTGGCGTCTTTTCGCACCAGCTTCCGGCCATCAGTGCCTTTTAATTGCTGATCAAATTGCCGCTCAACCCCTTCCACGCCATGGTCATCAATATTGGTAAAGCCTAAAATGTGCGCAGCGACCTCACCGGCCGGATAATATCGGCGGCTCTCCTGCTTGAAATAAATACCTGGAATTTTCAGTTTGCGGATGTAGTCCACCGTTGCCGGGCTGGCGTGCCGCTGTAAATAGACATATCGTTTTTTCGGATCAGTGGCGATTCTTTGAGTTAACTGCTCCGGTGTGATCTGCAGCATTTCGGCCAGCGCATGCCAACGGCGATTATCACCTTTAGCGTTGGCCTGGATCACGACTTTAGAATCGGCATAAACTGATTCGACTGGCACACTGACCGCCAGCTCTTCCCCATTCCGGTCTAAAATCATCCCGCGCAGCACTTCGTCCGATTTAACCCGCAAAGAACGCAAATCACCTTGCTCGACCAGCATATCCGGCTCAACCACTTGTAAATAAGCAGCACGAGCCACTAAGCCGACAAACACCGTCGACAATGTCAATACCACAAAGGCAAAGCGCCAGCTGATCACGGTTGGGTGTTTACGGTTTTTCGCTTGTCTGCTCATGGCTCATCCACCACTATATCCTGCTGCCCCATCGGTCGAACCATCTGGAGTTGCATTTGCGCAATCTCCTCAACCCGGCTGTGTTCAGACAAAGCCCGCTGTTCTACCAGTAAATTGCGCCATTCCATTTCTAAAGCGTCGCGTTGTTGGAATAATTTGTCTTGTTGGATCGTCAGTTGCCGGTTTTGATGGGTAAACTCCACCACCGCCATCGCCGACAGAATCAAGGCAATCAGCACCACAAACAGCAATTTATGGTTGCCGATGTCCTGCAAAATTAGTTTGTTCAGTTTGATGCTGCTCATGACGGATTCTTCCGGGCGATGCGCAGCACCGCACTGCGTGCTCTTGGATTGTGTGCAAGCTCTGCGTCCGACGGCATGATGGCTTTGCCGATTAATGTCAGCGGCAAATGGCGTTTTAACTGCGCCTCCGTTAGCGGCAAGCCTTTTGGCACGGCCGGTGGCTTACTGTGCAAACGCATAAACTGTTTCACCAGCCGATCTTCGAGCGAATGAAAGCTAATCACCGCCAGGTGGCCGCCGGGTTTTAACACCGCAAGTGCCGCATCCAGCGCGGTTTTAACCTGCTCCAACTCGCTGTTGATATAAATGCGGATCGCCTGAAAACTGCGGGTGGCCGGGTGCTTTTTCTCTTTAAAACTTTTTGGCGCTGTGGCGGCAATCAGCGCCGCTAATTCACTGGTCCGAGTCAGCGGCGACTCAGCGCGGGTGTTAACGATGGCGTTGGCGATTTTCCAGGCAAATTTTTCTTCGCCGTATTCGCGCAGTACAAAAGTGATATGTTCAACATCCGCGGTGGCCAGCCACTCGGCCGCAGACATGCCTGAGGTTGGATCCATCCGCATATCCAGTGGACCGTCGCGCATAAAACTAAAACCACGCTCTGCATCGTCCAGTTGCGGCGATGACACGCCAAGATCAAGCAAGATACCGTCGATCTGACCGGCGATCCCTTGATCAGCTGCCACAGTGGCGAGTTCGGCAAAAGCGGTGTGACTGATATGAAAACGACTATCGGCTGCAAATTCTTCAGCAGATTTAATGGCTTGTGGATCGCGATCGATCGCATACAACCGACCGTTGGCGCCAAGTTTGCTCAAAATGACGCGGCTATGCCCTCCCCTGCCAAAAGTACCGTCAAGGTAAATTCCGCCGGGCTGAATGTTGAGGCCGTCGATTGCTTCATGCAGCAAGACGGAGATATGTGCTTGCTGCGTCATTACAGTGACAGATCCTGTAGTCGTTCTGAAAGTTCGGCATCGCCGGCGATCGCCATTTCTTTTTCAGTGGCCATGTCGTCGGCAACCCGCTGATGCCAGGTTTCTTCGTCCCAGATCTCAAATTTGTTCAGCTGGCCGACCAAGCGCAGGCTTTTACTCAGATGAGCATGCTCGCGTAAGGTGGCGGGCAATAAAATACGACCGTTTTTGTCCATGTCGCAATCGGTAGCATGGCCTAACAACAGTCGTTTCAGCCGCTGTTCCTGCGGATTAAAGCTGGACAGCTTTTTAAGTTTTTCTTCGATTTCTTCCCATTCGGTCAGTGGGTACAACAACAGGCAAGGATCTTTGTGATCAATAGTACAGATCAGTGCGCCGCCGGTTTCAGACAACAGGCTATCGCGGTAACGCGTTGGCAGCGTCAACCGGCCTTTGTCATCCAGGCTTAAAGCAAATGATCCACGAAACATGTTGATCCCATTTTGTTGTCTTAGATCCGATCAAATCGATCTGCTGAAGATCCACTTTCACCCACGAATCTCCACAATGCTACAGTTTAGGGCGCTGAATTCGGCATTGTCAAGGTAAAACCCCACATCAATGATCGAATAAAAGTCAATAACCACGCGGGTTCGCGCCATGACATGCACAAAAGTGGGAAAAAGTGGCAGGAATTATCAAAGAATGCTGAAATAGCAACGCGTAACCCTGGATCGATCCGGCAACTCATCCCTCGCAGCCCAGTAAAACAGGCTTGCCGCTGGATGATCATTAGATCACTGATCTAATTAGATTTTTCTTGTAAAAGTTAGCATTGAACTGATCATCGCTGTGCTGTCTGCGCTGCAGCGACGGGCAAAAGTGACTGGCAACCTACCACAGCACACACTGTGCTCGACCGATCACAAATTGCAATACAACAGGCCGCCCAGCTAAGTAAGGGGATTGCCGGCCTTGGCGTCTTTTAAAACCAATTGCATGCACAACAGATCCGGAACCCTACCTGTCTTCGTTTGGAAGCGGCCACTTGAGCGCACCGGATCTGTCGAAAGCAGCGCCAGCTGCGTTGAAATGGTCGTTCTTTATCACGACAGGCGATAACACTTTCCCGTTTCCAACAAAACAGGGCATCTGTCCAGCAAACCATCGATATTGCGGTCGCTTGATCATCAGCTAATGATGCGCACTTGCTGCCAATATCTCTATTTTATTGGCTTGTGGAGATAGTAACCACTCACACACATCAAATGCTAACTATTCTCAATTGCGTTTAATTAGGATCTGAGTACAATAGCAGGCTCTGTGACTACAAGTGCGGGCTCTATTGTAGAGAAAAGCCGTTTTGTCGAGGACTTCATGTCATCCAACTCAATGATTTTGCTTATTATTTTTCTGCTTAGCCTGTATCTGCTGCATGGGATGCAGGATGGTTGGCGGCGGCGCTACCGGCAGCACCGGCAAAAACAGCAACTGCAACTCCAGGTGTATCGCTTAAGGCGCCAAGGCGATCTGTTAAAACTATGGTTGCGCCACCCGAGCGGGCATTTATTACCAAAGGCAATACCAGGCCAACATCTGCAGTTATTTTTTCAGGATCAAGAGGGTCAGCCTTTGAGTCGGGCTTACTCCCTGGCCAGCGATTGTCGGCAGCGTCGGTATTATCTGCTGGCAATTAAAATTGACCCGGCCGGTCGCTTAACGCCGCTGTTAGCAGAGCGACTGCGTCAGGGGCAACTGCTCAGCTGTAGCTTGCCAAAAGGTCATTTTGGGCCAACTTTTTCGCCGCGTCATTGGCTGGCGAGACGATCCGCCGGTTTGCTCAAACCAACCCCCTTGGTGCTGGTCGCCGGTGGCATTGGCATTACGCCGCTGCTACCGATGATCCATGCCGCTTTACGGCAGCAACGGCCGGTCACCCTGGTATATCAGGCGCGTCATGCCGTGGATCTACTGCAGCACAACAAATTACAACGACTCGCGAAGATCACGCCACTTGGCTATCTGCCCGTGCTGAGCCAACCGGATCCCAACTGGTCAGGCGCCTGCGGCCGGATCCGCGTTGCACAGCTGTTTTCGATTGGCGGGCGTTCGGCTGAATATGTGATCTGCGCCAGTGCTGCGATGGTGTTGTCGATAGAGCAAGGACTGCGCGCCCTGGGGTGTCGGCAGATCAAGCATGAATTGTTTAGTGCAGCGCATAGTACTGAGAGCTTTACCATCTCCCTCGGGAACAGCCAGGTCAATAGCCTGGGCCACAGTTCAGTGCTGGATGCATTGCTAGCGGGTGGGGTGAAAGTTCCTAACGATTGTCGCGGTGGCTCCTGTGGCGCCTGTGCGCTGCGCGTCGTTTCCGGCCAATGCAGTCAGGTTTTAGCAAGTGAATTTAGCGTCGCAGCTGACGAGGTGCTCAGTTGCTGCATTCAGGCAACCTCCACCTTGCAGCTTGCCTGGCCTGCATCCGTCGCGGATCGCGACGCAGAAGAAGCAACCGCTTACCCATCTTCGACAGCAAAAGATGGCGTGCTTCCCGCTCAATAACTCGTGGGGCTGGTTGGATCCTGCCTCAAGCTTAAAAAGCCGTGTGATACACCTGATTATAAATCTTCCGGAATTCAGCATGATAATCCGCTGGAAACCAGCGCAGATGTGCGTTCAGATAAGCCTCGGTTTGGGTGACAGCCGCCAGCGCCTGGTCAAATTGGTCGAGCATAGCTCTGCCTGCTGCACTGCGGGAACAAAGGATATGTCCAAGTAAATAAGGCGGTGACTCCGCCACCGGATAACTGACCAATGAAGAACCATGAGGCTGTTGCGCGTCATAATGGGCGGCAATATTCGGATATTCCAACATCAGTTCCATCCGGCCGGTTTTGATCATATCGACCACGCCAGCAGCCATATCGTCGGCCTGTCGCTTCCAAAAACGATTTTGCCAATTTGGGGCATGGATGAGGGCATCAAGGGCGGCGCCGTAGTTGCGCCCCCCAACCACCACAAACTTGAGTTTGTTGGCATTGAGTAAGACCTTGCGCACACTTATACGCTCCTGCGGATCTAATAAACTATTTAAGGTATCCGCCGCTTGTGAACCTGCGCGGGTAAAGATCCGCAGTCCCGGGAAGACCACCTGTGGCAGGGCTGACGCATGACTGATCTCCAGCCGCGATGTCGTGACAATTTTATTACCGGCACAGGCATTGGGTCTGACTTTGAGTACCTCTATCGCCCGTTGATTATTCACCACCATCGTTTGTAACTGGTAGCTTGCCAGATATGGCAACATCAATTGTAGCGTGGCGCCGCTGACATCCGCCGGCTGACTGTTTTTATAGACCGGCTGATTATGAACCGCATCAGTAAGCCAGATCATCGGCTGTAAATTTTGTGCCTGGCTATTGCACGACAGCACCAAGGTCGCGAAAACGACTGACCATCGCCGCAGCGTGTTGGCAAGAGGGCTTGTTTGAGCACCTTCTGCAAAAAACCAAGCCAGAACAGGGGGTCGTTGGTGCATGGGTAGCTACCCGCAGCGGTGGATTAAGTTTGATTAAAGCACAGTCGGAAATCTGCGTCATGCTGTCCGGGCAGAAGATTGCGACTTTATTCAGTAGCGTTTTGGTTTTTTAAATTCGGTTTTCTGGAATGACCCCATCCGACAAACTCCAGCGGCGCAGGACCACAGCGCATTTTCATCCGGTTTCACAATACCGATGGGCTTGGGTAAATGTGCCAGTCACTATGCCAGTCGCTAGAGCATCGATCCGTTCAAAAGCGCAGCTCAGATTTTTTAACTGAGCGGCGCCCTCGGGCAGGGTACCTCTTCATCCTACCCATCCATCGAAAAAATCCCCCAATTAAAAAACCGAAGCCATACTAGAGACGTAACGACACCTCTTTATTTTTTACAGCAGCTAAATTCCGCATTTGAGCGTCATGGTCGCTGGATACTGCATTACCTGGGAGAGCCTTATGCCGATGATGATATTAGCGTTTCGCCAGCAAGCGTTTTTGATTGCCAATCTGGTGAACCTTGCGTTATTCCTGCTTACCTTTGTCCTTGCCGCATTCTTTGGTGGCTGGTTACCCGCTCTGGTCGTCGGTATTCCGTCGTTATTGGTTCCGTGGTTTTTGTACCGGACCTTTGGCGATCAATTGCTGTCGCGTCTGGCATATGGCATCAGTTTTATGTTGTTTGCCGCTTTACACATCCATTTGTCGATGGGCAAAACCGAACTGCATTTCGGCATCTTTGTGTTACTGGCTTTACTGATTGCCTTTCGGGATTGGCAGGTGATTCTGGCCGCAGCCTTGGTCATCGCCGTTCACCATCTGTTGTTTATGTACTTACAGTTTAGTGGCGCACCGGTCTATCTGGTGCCACCACAAGATGCCACACTGGGCATCGTCGCAATCCATGCTCTATATGTGGTGATTGAAGCGCTGGTGCTGATCGTGATTTGTAAACGCAGTTTGCGCGAAGGGATGGAAGGTCAGGCCTTGTTTGATGTCACCGATCGCTTGGTCAGCGCGGATGAGAAAATTACGATTAGCAGCCGCGCTCAGGATATTAACTCCAGGCTGGTGAATAAATTTAACCGGGTTCTGAGTACTTTAGCCAAAACGGTCGCCACCATTGAATCCTCGGTACAGGAACTCAGCCTGGAAAGTAGCAACTTACTTGAAGAGGGTCATCAGCTTACCGCCAACCTGGCCAGCAAACAGCAAGCCGTGCAACGGATTGCCGATGCCACGCAACAGATGTCAGCCGGTATTGCCGAAGCCGTGCGGCTCTCCCAGTCGATGCTGGAGACTGCCGGTCAAGCCAGTTTGTCGGCAGCTTCGGGACGACAAGCCGTCACGGCCACTATTGGCGCGATTGACACGCTGACCTCCACCTTACAGGGATCCCGCGACAAAGTGCACCAGATGGCGAACTCCACCAATGAAATTAAAACCGTGCTGGACGTGATCCAGAGCATCGCAGAGCAAACCAATTTATTGGCACTGAATGCGGCGATTGAAGCCGCCAGAGCCGGTGAACAAGGCCGCGGTTTTGCCGTAGTTGCCGACGAAGTGCGCACGCTGGCGTCCCGAACTCAAGGCTCGACCAATGAAATCAAACAAATGATTGCTAGGTTGGTCCAGGGCAGTCAGGATTCCGTTGAAGCGGTCGACCAATGTTTGACACAAATCCAGTCCACCATCGGCTTTGCCCGGCAAAGTGATGAAGTCCTGAATACCATCCGCCAGCAGGCCGCTCAGGTTGAACAAACAGCGCAGCAAATGACCGCCACCTTGCAACAACAGGATCAATCGGGTCAGCAAATTGATCATAGTGTGCAGCAACTGAGTCAGATGAGCGAAAGTCAGTATGAACAAGGACAAAAAGTGCTGAAAAGCGCCGATCATGTCAGTCACATCAGCTTATTGTTACAGGAAGAAGCGAACAGGTTTAGTCATTGAGCTGGGCAATCATTCGATGACCGGCAGGGTCAGCATCCAACAAAACTCAGCAGCGGCAGTCGCAAAACCTCAGGCGATAGGTTGGGCCTTGCTGCTGCTGTGGCTGATAGGGACTTCGGTATTGCTGTTTCGATTTGGTCAAAGCGATTATGGCGAGTTTGATCCTAGACTGCAGTTACAGCAGCATCCAGCCAAGCTTGTCGACTTTATTGCGCTGAGCGCCGCTAAGCCGGGAGAAACCATCTTATTACATGTCCTGGATCCAGCCTGTCGCTGTGCCGTGTTGGCCAGGGAGCATATCAGCCAGCTGCAAGCTGCATTGCAAAACATTCCTCAATTGCGGCAAATCACACTGACCCCATGGTTATTGCAGCAAAGGGGGATTGCAGTGCCAGCGACGCCGATGATTGTGGTGCTGCGTGATCAACAGCTGATTTACAGCGGTCCTTATGCCAGTGGCCCCGCCTGCAGTATTGGCGACTCCTTGCTCGACCAGGTGCTGCAGCAAAAGCTACAAACACCTGCTAGCTGGTTAAATAGTGAAACTGCGGCTTGCCGTTGTCTTACGCAGGACGAATGACAACAGCACTGACAACAACAGTAGCGGAAACAGCAATACCAATAATCCCAGGCTGAGTTGCAAACCCCGCGGTAAACGATCGGTTTTACCGCGCTGCGGCAACCAACGGCCGCTGCGTCGGCGTTGCCACCACAGCCGCAGTCCTGCCAGCATTGCAAACAGCGCGACTAAGCAAAACAATAAATTCAGCAATTGATTCACCAACCCAAACTGCCGGCCTAAGTGCACCATCACGCCCCACTCGATTACTTTGGCCGCCAGCGAATAGCGGGTCCAGCCGATATCATCCAGCACAGCACCACTTTGTGGATCAACGTACATGGTGCGCTGGCCCTGAGCTTTGTCCGGCACATAACTGATTTTAAATGGCTGGGCGTTCCCCTCGGCAGCGGTTTTTGGGTAAAACACCCGCACGCCGGGGCCAAATTCAGTAATTGGCAACAGCGCCAGCGCCGGTTCCAGCACGGCAATATTGGCCGGTGTGGCTAACGAAACGGCGGCTGGCAAGGCCGGCACTTGATGATGCTGAGTGGTCCAGGGTTCAGCAGCACCAGTGATATGCCCTGCTGTTGTGTGATTGGAAGAAACAGCCTTTGCCCGATGCCCGGCATGAGGATCCAGCGATGGCATTTGCTGCAAACTCTGAGGTAAATGGAAATTCGGAGACGGCGCAATCCAGGACCAGGCAGGACTCAGTTTATGCGTTAAAGTCGCAAATTGTTCACCCCAAAAAATTGACCAGGGCAAACCGGTCAGCACCAAGAACGCTAACATCAACGAGGCTAGCAAGGCCGGAATGGCATGCCAATCCCGCCAATGCAAGGAGCCGTCAGCGCGACGACGCGGCCACAAAATCCCCCCCAACCGCCAGCGACCCGCTACTTTCCATTGCCGCGGCCACCAAATCCAGGCGCCGGTTAACAGCAGAAACAATGTCCAGCACGACATCCATTCAATCAGATAGCCACCGACGTCGCCAGCCAGCAATTCGCCATGTAACCGCCGCACCAAAGCCATCGGCGCCGACGCTGGATCTTCAATGGCGTTGACGGTGAGCTGATAAGGATCCAGGTATAACAACCGGCTGCCTTGCTCTGAATCGAGCTGCCAGCGCACGGCTTGCCCATCATGACGCGGCAGCAGCACTTTGTTGATGCTGGCCTGCGGATACAAGGCCCGAAGCACATTCTGTTGCTCGGCTAAGCTCGCAGCAGGCTGACCGTCTGGCACCACCTTATAAGCCTGACGCTGCCAGGCCTCGTCAAATTCCCGATCAAACAGATACAAACTACCGGTCAGCAATAACACCAGCAGCACAGGCGCGACCATCAGTGCCGACCAGGCATGCCAGAAATAGACCGCGCGACGGGTGCTGGCGTTACTTTGCTCTTGCGGATCAGGGTTTGCTGTTGCCACGGAGATTGCCTCAGCCATCGGCGTTACCACTGCCAATTCAGTTGCAGGCTAGCCTGCCGCGGCTCACCCGGGTACACCACAAACCCATTGCCTGAGGCGGTGTAATAGCCTTGATCGAACAGATTATTCAGCGCCAGTTGCGCCGACCATTGCCCTGTTTGATACCGCACACCGGCACCAACGAGCGAATACCCATCCAAGGTCCAGCTGGAACCGGTTAGCAGCGGCCGACTGCTGCTGTAATTACCACGCAGATAGGCCGACCATTGTTGGTCAATCTGATAATGGGCGCTCAAATTCAGCTGATGATTGGCGAGGTCGCCAAGTGCAGCGCCAACATCGCCATCGTTACTGACAGTGACTTCACCGTCCATATAAGCATAACCAGCTTGTAATGCCAGCGCCGGACTCATCTGCCAGCGCCCTTCCAGTTCGATGCCGTTAACCCGCTGCTCGCCGCTATTGACACTAAAGTCTGGATCAATCGGGTCTGACGTCAGCGCGTTCAGCCGTTCAATCCGGAACAACGCAATACTGCCGCTCAGCTGCTCCTGACTAAACCGCAGGCCCAATTCTTGCTGGGCTGATTCTTCCGGCTCCAATGCTTTACCGGTGCGGCTGCGCGCTGCGGCACTGCTTTCGACATCAAAACCGGTGTTATGGCCGGTAAAGAAAGTCAGGCGGTCTGATAACTGATAAGTCAGGCCTAATTGCCAAATAGTGGATGACACAGGCACATAGTCTGCGCCTGTGCTCCCCCAAGTTCCGTTACCCGCCTTGCTATCGGTGTAACGCACCGCGCCAATCAGTTGCAGTTGTTCCGTCAACCGCAGCTGGTCCTGCAGATAAACGGCATCCGAATCCAGGTTGTAAAAATTATCAAACCCAAAATCCAGCACCGGTTTGATGCTGTCGTATTGATACACTGGATTGCGGACATCCACCGCCGCCAAACTACCGGCACGAATATTCGATTGGGTAAAACGACTACGCTCCCAGCTGCCTTCATACCCGAATAAAATCTGGTGCTCCAGCCCAAACCAATGTGCTTTTCCGCTGAGATCAAGTTGGGCAATGCTGTAGTGATCGTCTTCCCGTCCTTGGCGGCCATTGCGGTTAAACAAGTTCGGTTGTGAAGTGACCGGTGCGCGAACGTTCACCTGGCCGAATACGGTATTAAATTCCTGATATTGCAATCTGGGCGTTAACGTCCAGGTGTCGGTTAAACGAATATCTGCCCAATACTGATATAAAGGTGCAAACGAGCGCAGGCTGGTAAATCCGGGTTCACCCAGTTGCAAGCTGCTATCGAGCACTTCAGTGTCTTGATCCGGCAGCACAATTGACACCGGCAATCCAGGGTAACGACTGGTTTCACGCTTGACGTACTCCGCCACAAAATAGCCGGTGGCGCGATCGCCCAGTGTATGCACCAACGACAAACCAAAGTTATTCCGATCCATTGGCTGGCGATCAACAAAGGTATCGGACCGTTCCAGTTCGCCGGTGAGCCGCAGCGCCACGATGCCACTATCCGAGTCGCTCAGTTGCACACTGTGATCGCCACTGAGCACTTTTTGGCTAAAACTACCCAGCCGCAGCGCCGCACTGCCGCTGCCATCGGTACCGGGCATTTTGCTCACCAGATTAATCACACCGCCGACCGCCGACTGGCCATAGAGCACACCGGATGGGCCTTTCAGCACTTCCAGCCGCTCAATGCTATTGATGGCCGAAGCGTCAACATCTTCAAAATAACGCTGACGCATGCCATTTCGCATCTGATCGGCCATAAAACCGCGAATTTTTAAACTAAATGACTGATAAGGCCCGACCCGCGAATAACCCGGATTCGCCCCCGGCACCTCACGTAATAAATCGCCGATGGAAATCAAACCTTGGCCACGCAGGCTATCAACATCCAGCAACTGCACGCTTTGTGGCAGCTCTTTCAGTAAAATGCCGGATTTGCTGCCAAAGGTGTCGGACTGGCGCTCGCCATGCACCGTCAGTCGTTCTACTGCTGCCACTGCAGCTTGATCGGCACTGGTTTCGAGTGCCTGAACACTCAGCAGCGGCGCACAGGTCGCTGTGAATAAAGCCAAACGGGATAGACGAGATAAACGGAATAACAACTCAGGGGCAAGGGCTTGCATCAAACATCACCATCCAATCAACAAACAGAATGCTGATATTTTTCCATAGTTTAGCGATGTTCTGACTGTGACAAATTGTCGCACCGGGCCTGTGCACCGCAGAAGAAACCTGGCACCGATACGACTCAGCAATAGTACATCCAGCCCAAGCTGTCGTTCTCATCAGTTATGGCTGTCCGCAATCATCATTTTGCCTGCTGTGCGATGACGCTGTGCTTATCGCACCTACGCTGAAAGTAACTTTGCGTTTAAAAAGAATAACCGTAGGGCGGATCAGCGAAGCGCCATCCGCCATGCCTCCATAGAACATTACAAAGGCCACTGATGTGCGATGACGCTGTGCTTATCGCACCTACGCTGAAAGTAACTTTGCGTTTAAAAAGAATAACCGTAGGGCGGATCAGCGAAGCGCCATCCGCCATGCCTCCATAGAACATTACAAAGGCCACTGCTGTGCGATGACGCTGTGCTTATCGCACCTACGCTGAAAGTAACTTTGCGTTTAAAAAGAATAACCGTAGGGCGGATCAGCGAAGCGTCATCCGCCATGCCTCCATAGAACATTACAAAGGCCACTGCTGTGCGATGACGCTGTGCTTATCGCACCTACGCTGAAAGTAACTTTGCGTTTAAAAAGAATAACCCTAGGGCGGATCAGCGAAGCGCCATCCGCCTCGCGCTGCATATAACATTGCAAACAGCCCTGATGTGCAGCGCACAAATAAAAAAACCGGCAGTTGAAGTATCACCTGCCGGTTTTTTATTGAATGAGGTGTGAGCCAGCCGTTAAGCCGGGTTCTGTTCTCTGTTGCCAGAGCGACAATCATTCCTCTAGGACGTACGTCACCGCACGCCTCAAGCAACCTACCCGCCCCCAACGCGGGCCGCGCCAATGGGGGCCTATTTGGTCTTGCTCCGGGTGGAGTTTACCGTGCCACGAACTGTTACCAGTCGCGCGGTGCGCTCTTACCGCACCCTTTCACCCTTACCTGATCCCACTTGCGTGGGCCATCGGCGGTTTGCTCTCTGTTGCACTGGTCGTAGGCTCGCGCCCCCCAGGCGTTACCTGGCACCCTGCCCTGTGGAGCCCGGACTTTCCTCCCCCTGCTTGCGCAGGCAGCGATTGTCTTGGCCAACTCACGGCGCGCATTATACGCCAAAACGCGGAGCTGACCAGTAAAAGCTTGCCGTGCTGATTTTACGACCTTGACGCCTTCCGGATACGGCAGTCTTTGTTCCATCAGGTTGAATATCAGCGGCAAAATCGGTAAGTTCGAAGCTGCTTCACGACGCCTGGTTATCGGGTTCAAGCCCCACTTTTGCCAGATATTCACTGCTGTATTTGATTGATCAAAGGAAAACACCCATGCAACTGTCCGATATCGTCATCTTAAGTGGCGCCCGCACGCCGATTGGTAGTTTCGGCGGCGCTTTGGCCACGCAAAGTCCGGCGCAACTGGGCACGGTGGCAGCGACCGCCGCCATCCAACGTGCCGGAGTGAGCGCAGCTGCCATCGATACGGCCGTGTTTGGCCATATCATTACCACGGCCAGCGATGATGTGTACCTCGCCCGGCAGATTGCGCTGCAAAGTGGAATGAAAACGGACAGCAATGCCTTTCAGGTCAACCGGCTTTGTGGCTCGGGGTTACAGGCGATAATTAGCGCAGCGCAACAATTACTGCTCGGCGATGGCCAACTGGCGCTTTGTGGTGGCGCCGAATCAATGAGCCAGGGCGCGTTTTTACTGCCTGGCGTGCGGAAGGGTTTAAGAGTGGGCCACGCGGCGGTGACCGACTTAACGCTCGGCATTTTGACCGACCCTTTTGGCAGCGGTCATATGGGCATCACTGCGGAGAATATTGCGGCGAAATACCGGTTTAGCCGTCAACAACTGGATGAATTTGCTTTGGAAAGTCAGCAGCGGGCAGCGAGGGCACAACAAGCCGGTTATTTTGCGGAGCAAATAGTGCCGGTTGTCATCCACGGCAAAACAACAACTGAAGTGAACCAGGATGAACACCTGCGCCCCAATACTTCGCTAGAAAATCTGGGCCAGCTAAAACCGGCCTTCCAAAAAAATGGCTTGGTGACCGCTGGCAACGCCTCTGGCTTGAATGACGGTGCTGCAGCCTTAATCTTAGGCACCGCGCAATACGCGAAAAACCATAACCTTCACCCCAAAGCGCGGCTGGTGGCTTACAGCATGGCCGGGGTCGAACCTTGCTTGATGGGGCTTGGGCCTATTCCGGCGGTACAACAATTACTGAAAAAAACCGGCTTATCGCTTGCCAATATCGATGTGATTGAATCCAACGAAGCCTTTGCGGCACAAGCACTCGCGGTAAGTCAGACGCTGGGGTTTGATCCTGCCAAGGTGAATCCAAACGGCGGCGCTATTGCACTTGGGCATCCGGTGGGTGCGACGGGTGCCATTTTGCTGGTGAAAACTTTGTATGAGCTTGATCGGATCAACGGTCAATTCGGGCTGGTGACTTTATGTATTGGCGGCGGTCAGGGTATTGCTTTATTGGTCGAGCGCTGCGGTTAACCCACCTATCGACCCATCACCGCCACTGGTCGTTTGTTGCTGGAGTTTAGTAAGCGCTAAAGTTAGTTTCGAAGCTCAAAAAATGATCCGGAGCTTTTGATGCGCCTGCACCTGCTTTCAACCTCATTACGTTTATCTTTGATCACGGCGTTATTGCTGCCAGCAGCACAGACGCAAGCCTATGACCGGATCACCGGCCATGATTTTGCCAGCCGCTCTGAAGTGATTGCGCCGCATGCCATGGCAGCCACCAGTCAGCCACTGGCGACCCAAATTGCGTTGGATATCATGAAACAAGGCGGCAATGCGATTGATGCAGCGATTGCTGCCAATGCCGCTCTGGGCTTAATGGAGCCCACTGGCAACGGCATCGGTGGCGATTTATACGCCATTGTCTGGTCTGCCAAAGATCAAAAACTGTTTGGTCTGAATGGCTCTGGCCGTTCGCCGAAGGGAATGACGCTGGAACAAATGCAGGCCGAAGTCAAAAAGCTCGGTCGCACCGATATTCCGCCCTATGGCATGTTGCCGATTAGCGTTCCGGGCGCTGTGGATGGTTGGTTCAGTTTGCACGACAAATTTGGCAAGCTACCAATGGATAAAATCCTGGCGCCAGCCATTCAATATGCCGAACAAGGCTTTCCGGTTTCAGAGCTGATTGCCTATTACTGGAATGTCTCGGTGCCACGGTTATCGCCGCAACCGGGCGATTTTAAAGGAACCTTTACCATCAACGGTCAGGCTCCGAAAAAAGGCGAAATTTTTAAAAACCCAGCCTTGGCATCAACGTTAAAAATCCTCGCCAAAGATGGCCGTGATGCGTTTTATCAAGGCGAAATTGCCCGCAAAATTGACGCTTTTATGCAGAAAGAAGGTGGTTTTTTAAGGTACGAAGATTTCGCGTCGCACAAATCAGAATGGGTTGAACCTGTTTCAGTCAACTACCGCGGCGTGGATGTCTGGGAATTGCCGCCAAATGGCCAGGGGATCGCAGCGCTGCAGATGCTGCAAATTCTGAAAAATTTTGACTTAAAAAGCATGGGCTTTAATAGTGCAGCCAGCCTGCATACGTTGATCGAAGCGAAAAAACTGGCATTTGAAGATCGGGCGAAATTCTACGCCGATCAAGACTTTGCCAAGGTGCCGGTTAAAGGGCTGATCTCCGAGGCCTATGGTCGCGAACGCGCCAAACTCATCACCGATAAAGCGGCGCAGCGGGTAGATGCTGGTAATCCCAACCTCTACGAAGGCGATACCATATATATGACGACCGCCGATAAAGACGGCAACATGGTGTCCCTGATCCAATCCAACTATCGGGGGATGGGCTCAGGCGTGGTGGTTCCCGGCTTAGGATTTGTGTTCCAGGACCGTGGCCAGATGTTCTCCTTGGATCCAAAGCATGCCAATGCCTTTGCACCGGGCAAACGTGCTTTTAATACCATCATCCCTGCCTTTGTCACCAAAGATGGCAAGCCCTATATCAGCTTTGGCGTGATGGGCGGAGCCATGCAACCGCAAGGGCATGTGCAAATTATCGTCAATATGGTCGATTATGGCATGAATCTGCAAGAAGCCGGTGACGCTGCACGCTGGCAACATCTTGGCAATACGGAACCGACGGACGGAACCCAGCTGTATCTGGAAAATGGCGGTTACACCGAAGTTGAGCGAGGCGTGCCTTATCAAACCATCCAGCAGCTCCAGCAAAAAGGTCATGATATCCGCTATGGTTTTGGCGGTTTCGGTGGTTATCAGGCCATTATGAAAGACCCGATCAGTGGCGTGTATTATGGCGCTTCAGAATCGAGGAAAGACGGGCAAGCCGCGGGTTACTAACCCCCGCGGTCGACACTTCGCATCTGCGACGCCCAAACACGGGATTGCTGCTTTGGCAACAATCCCGGCGCGCCCGGGCTTTTTGATCAGAAATAATAATTGGCACCTAAGGTGACCACTTTCCAACTCGAGGCAACCGAGTTCATCGGCTTAAAGTCAGGTAGCTGCTGGTAATCGAGATAGATGTCCATCTGTTTACCGGTTTGCAGCTTAAATCCCAAGCCATAGGCCACACCGTTCTCGGTGAAATTTAACCGCGCCGGAGTTTGGATTTTCTGGCCGCTTTGCGAGTCAGTCGAAGCACTTAACAGGTCCACCTTCAGATCGCTGTTGCTATAACCGAGTAAGCCATAAACCGATAGGTTACTGATCACAGGATAGGACGCTTTCACCGCTAACAACGATTGCCAACCCAACTGCTCACGATAGTCACCAATGGATGAACCGGGTAAGTCATAAAAAGACGCATAGCCCGACACGCCGCGGTTAAAACGGGATTCCAATGCGAAATAGTCATTCAACTGATAGCCCACAGTCAGCCCTAAGGCTTGCAGCTTGCGGCCTTTGAGTTCGCCGGCATAGTCCTGCGTACTATAAGAACCACCCAGATACAGTTTCTCCGGGACTGTGAAATCCAACGCCAATACTGGCGCTGTAGCTCCCATCATCAATAAAGCTGCGATTATTTTCATCTTTAAGTTCCTTTTTTTAATATTCAGCCAGGCAGGTTATTAATTCACAGCAAAAGAGAAAATAAAAGCAATGCACCAATCTTATTTGTTTCAATATGTTAATTAATATGAGAGCAGGTTAATTAAATAACCTGGCAAGCAACGAACAGCACTGCCCCCCGCCATAAAAAAAGCGCAGAGCCTGCCAACAGGATCTGCGCTTTTTATCGCCGCGTTTTTACAGCAATCGTTGTAAAGTTAAAAAATTAATCCTGACCAATCCGCGCTTTAATATCGTTGACCAGTGGTGACGCCCCCATCCCGTTGGCTTCGGCCCAGGCTTCCAGACCTTCTTCCACCAATGCTTTCGCTGGCATCTGTTTTACAAAGAAGGCACCAACTTCATAAGCATCACTGCGCATGGCGAATTTAATCAGAGATTCTTTGTTACATTGCAGGTTGTCATAAATTTTACGCACGTTGACTTTGTTATCAGTCAGTAACTTACGAACGCGGTTTTTATCATCTGCCTTGGTGTATTCACACAGCGACACAGTCCACTGCTCTTGCGCCATCACGGCTGGTGAACTGACGGCCACAACGGCCAGACCCAATACTAAACCAGTTAAAGTCTTCTTCATAACACCCTCTTTCAGCTTAATAAATCCATAGTATTCAAAGCCTGTGTTTGCTGGACTGTGAGTATTAACAATCCGCCACACCGCCAGAATAAAGCAGCACGTGCTGACCTAAGCCAAGTATTGGCGTTTATTCAAAGAAGGCAAGTCCAATCAGTTGTATTTAGTCATGTTTTTGATTTGATTGATTAAATTTGAAGCACACATCTACACTAAGCTGCAAAATAATCTGCAAACTATTCATGTTCCGCCCCGCTGTTTCACAAGCTGGCAACAGCAGGATCACGCCAATCGCCCACTTGCTCCCAGGATTCCTTGAAGATACGGGATGGTTGCCTTCGCTCAATCGCCGCCATCACCCAATTCATGATGTTCCTGCGGTCTCATGCATGCATCGGCTGCCCCGCTACTGCAATGATTTTAGCAAGAGCCCCAATCAGCTGGCTTCCCGGCTGGGATCATCCAGCGGCAGCAGTATCCGGATCCGCAGACCGCAACGCTGGCCAGCAGCATCAACCCGGTTTTCAGCACTGATCCTACCGCCACAGGCTTTGATTGCCCGCTGCGCAATACTCAGCCCCAGTCCAACGCCATCGCCACTGCTGTGGCTGCGAAAAAATGGATTAAATATCAACGGCAATTGGTCTGTCGGCAAACCAAGTCCGTCATCATCAACCAACACCTCTACCTTGTCAGGATGCACCTGTGCCCGCACCAACACCAATGAGTCTTCAGCGGTATATTTAATTGCATTTCGAATTACATTCTCCAAAGCCCGGTAGAGTAATTCGGCATCAGCTCTGACCTGGATGTCCGGTAATTCGGCCAATTGTACCTGCTTGTGTTGTGCCGCGGCCTCCAGCTGACCGTCCTCACAAATCGACTCCAGCAACTCAGTCAGATCCACGTCCTGCAATACAAAGTTCACTTCGCCACTTTCCAGCCTGGAAAAGGTCAGAATTTCTCCGACCAGTTGATCCAATCGTGCAGCTTCGGTTTCCACCCTGGCCAATGCCTGCTCCTGCTCTGCCGGCGTTTGCCGCGCCAGACCAATCAGAATTTGCAGCCGGGCCAGTGGCGAACGCAGTTCGTGCGACACATCGTGCAATAAACGCCGCTGTGACAAAATAGCCAGGTAAACGCTCTGTGCCATCAAATTAAAACTACGCGCCAACTCGCCAAATTCATCTTTGCGATTGGTGATCCGGCCACTGAGCTGCGTCCGCCACTGCTCTTTCGGTAACGCACTCAATGCTTGTCGCAGTTGGCGCACCGGCGCAGCAAAATACCAGGCCAGCACCAAACTGGATGCCATACTGGTCAACACAATACTGAACAGAATAAAACTCGGGTGAAACCAAAAAGGCGGGCCAGGTGGCCGCCGCAGGCCGGCAGGCGCAGCCTTGCTACTTTGTCCGGGCAGCGTGTCGGACAGTTCGGGTTGAGAAAAACCACGCCAGCGTCCCGGCCAGAACTGCGGGTTGGCCACCGCCAGCAACTGCCAGTCGCGACCAGCGGCATGCAGGGCAAAATCAGTCTGATTGGGTCGCTGTGCTAACAGCTGACGCCAGTCCGCAGGTACCGTCCGCTGCAATAAATCCTGGCCCATCGCATCAAGAATAAGGATCCGCTCCCGCGCCATCGGATCTAAATCCCACTGCGCAACAACCTGACTCAGTAATTCAATCCCGCCGGCATTAATGATGGTTTGTGCCGACTGTTGGATGAGCCTTGCTTGCGGCCCGAACATCAGTCGCTCGTCACTGCCGTTGCTGCTCAGCTGCACCACAGCCCAAATCAAGCCAAAGGCAAAGGCCAGTGCCAACCAAAATGCCAGTAGAAACTTCCAAAACAGCTGCCCCATCGTTTACAGATGCCTCAGCCATTGATAACCCTTGCCACGCACCGCTTCAATCCAATGTTGCCCATCATCGCGCTTGCCAAGCTTTTGCCGGATATTGGAAATATGCACATCAATGCTGCGATCATATTGGGTTAAGGTTTTGCCGAGACCTTGCTGGGACAAATCGGCCTTGGTTACAATCCGACCGGCCTGACTGACCAGTAACCAGAGCAAACTAAATTCGGCGCCGGTTAAATCCAGCGCCTGTCCAGCTAAACTGGCACTGCGATTGGCCGGGATCATTAACAACGGACCGTCCTGTAAACGTAAATCAGGCTGTTGTTGCAACTGCATCCGCCTTAAGATGGCGCGGATCCGGGCAACCAGCTCCCGCGGCAGGCAGGGTTTGGCGACATAATCATCAGCACCTAATTCCAGACCAATCACTTTATCGATATCGTCACCGCGTGCGGTCAGCATCAGCACCGGCTTGTCGGACACCTGGCGCAATTTTTTCAGCACCGTAATGCCATCAATCCCCGGCATCATCACATCCAGCACAATCAAATCGAAGCCATGATTGACCGCCAGGTTTAAGCCGCTTTCGCCATCATTGGCGACCGCCAGTGTAAAGCCTTCACGCTGCAGATAAGTTGCCAGCATGCCGGTCAGCGCGCTGTCGTCGTCGATAAGTAACAGATGAGCCAAAATAGTCACCTTCGATCCGGGGTCGGATGCATGGCTTAAAGATGACCGGATTTTAACCTGAAGCTGAGCGAGTCAGGCAGTGGCTTTACAAAACTATACACAAAAGGAAGGAAAGCCGCGCAACAACGGCTTCATCGCAACAGAACAGCGACGGCAGACCGCCGCCGCTTCAAATTGAATTATCGACTCGCCTGCCAGTCCGCTACCGCCTGCAGCATCACTTCAGCTTTGGACAATTCAAAGGTTTTCGGGGCATCCACATTCAGCAGCTGCACCACCCCATCTTCAACGATCATCGCATAGCGCATCGAACGCATCCCGCCAAAATCGCCACTATCGACCAACAAGCCACAGGACTGGGCAAAACGGCCAGCGCCATCGGCTAAAAACAGGATATCACCGGCCTGCTGCTGTTTGCTCCAGGCGTCCAGCACATAGGCGTCATTCACCGCGGTACAGATGATCCGGTCCACGCCTTGCTGAAAAAATTGCTCACCAAGTGCCACAAAACCCGGTAAATGCGCCGCACTGCAGGTTGGGGTAAAAGCACCGGGTAAAGCGAACAGAACAATCGTTTCGCCACTGAATATTTCTTTACTACTTAAAGTTACCAGACCATTGTCCGTGAGACGTTGAAAACTGACATCCGGTAATTTATCGCCAACCTGAATCATTTTTTGCTCCTGTTACGGCTCTACTGCTGATTAATTGCAGCCGATTTAAAGCGCCGCTTTGACGTAAACATCAAACCTGTTGTTTTTACCTTCGATACTCATACTGGGTTTTTGGCCTGCCAGAAATCCGGCATACCCCGGTCTTTTCACGACGACTCTTTTGCTGGCTAGTGCATAGGCGCCTTGCCACAGGGCATCTGCATCCGGATCTGCGCCGACCACATCATGAAATGCCCGCATTTCTTTTTTCACCGCCGCCGATTTTTCGCGCGCCGGAAACATCGGATCCAAATAAACCACATCGGGCGCCGGCAAAGATTGTAACGCGTCCGTTGCCTGGGAGAACACCAGGCTAAGCCGCGCCGGCAACCAATCCAACAGCTCAGGATCCAAGCGCGCCCGGCGCAAGCCATCCCACAGCAAGGCCGCAACTGCCGGATTACGTTCCACCAGCGTCACACTCGCGCCCAGACTTGCCAGCACCAGAGCATCCCGCCCTAAACCGGCGGTGGCATCAATCACCGTTAACCCGGCTTTTTTAGTTACCCCAACCGCTTTGGCGATGGCTTCGCTTTTTCCACCGCCGAATTTACGCCGGTAGGTTGCGGCCCCGCTGGCAAAATCAACCAGAATGTCACCTTGCTTGACAAGTTCCCGATGTCGCAACACCAGTTGCTGGTCCTGCCACGCCAGGTGCCAGCCTGCGGCTTCGGACACTAAATTGATGCCAAATTGCTGCCGGAGCGCTTCAATCAACTCAGCCGGCAGCTCTGGATCCGACAATAAACCGCTGCATTGCTGGTTCAGCTTATCGGTGTTCGCGCGAAGGTCAGTCATCATGCAAGCTCGCTATCCGCACTGGACTCGCTATCTGTAATGGATTCACGCCCCCCGGTTAACCCGGCATAATTATCGCCGACACTCATCGCGACAATCCGGCTGATTTGCGCCAGGCCAAGACCGGATTGTTGCTGCCACAGATTAAACTGCGCCTGAATTTTCGCCAGACTACTTTTACTGCTTAAACCGCCGTCAATCACCTGATAGGCACGTAAATAAGCTTCCACATCCTGTGATAACAAAAAGGTATCTTTGCCCATTGCGCGCAGCGCATAAGCGCCGGTATTGCCGCCTAATCGCGCTCCACGTTTTTTCAGTAACTCCCACAACCCGATGATGTTGTCGGAAGGCCAATCCGCCACCATCGCGGCAAAACTGCCATGTTGTTGCGCCAATTCGTGAATCATTAGCGCATTGTGGCGAATCGTCAGCACTTTACTGCCGTTACGGATAATCCGCGGATCTTGCGCTTTTTGCGCCAACATTTCGTCGGGCATCATCAGCATTTTTTCAATCGAAAAGTTGAAAAACACCTCGCGAAAACCGGGCCATTTGTTTTCAACCACCCGCCAGACAAAGCCACTCTGAAACACCTTTTTGGTAAAAGCCTCCAGCCAGTCGGCGTCGCTGTATTGCAAAAGTTCGGCCGGCGTCAACGCATACCCGAGCAGCGCCTGTAATTGCGCTTCGCCGCCCTTGCGCTCAACTGCCCGCTGATAAATGCTCGAAAATTTCTCTACCTGCGCCATGAAGACCTCAGTACAAATCGCCGGCCGAACCGGCCTTGCAGACACCGCCTTCCAGTATCAGCCCCGGCTCGCTCACCACAGCACAGTCCGAAATTAAACCCAGGCGCTGCGATTCCGCCTGCTCCAGTGCATTATATTCAGCAACTTTTTGTAACAACAAAGCTTCATCAAGCCCGGCAACCGAATAAATCAGATAGGACGACGGACCGCCACAGGCTTTGTAGCCAAAAGCCACTTTGCGACATTGTTGCAGTTCCGAGGCTTTGGCTTCGCCAATCATGGCTTTGATTTCCGCATACCGCTTTGTAAGTTCAGCCCGGGTTGCCTGATTGGCCACCGGTAATGATTGCACTGGGTCTGACATTTTTTGCTCCTGGATGGTGTCGGCTGCAACCTCAGCGACCGGCATCAGCGGCTCAGCCTCAGAATTGGCGGTAGCGGTAGAGCCATTACAGCCGGTCAACAGCATGACCAGCAGCAGCGATGACAGCAATTGCGGCTGCATCAGGCCGCCGCTCCGGTAATGCCCATGTGCCGCAACAAGGCCGCATTGGACGGCTCCCGGCCACGGAAGGCTTTAAACAGCTCCATCGGTTCAGCACTGCCGCCGCGTTCCAAAATACAGTGCAGGAAATCAGCACCGGTCTGGCGGTTAAACACCCCTTCTTCTTCAAATCGACCGAAGGCATCTGCCGACAGCACTTCAGCCCACAAGTAACTGTAATAACCTGCACCATAACCACCGGCGAAAATATGGCTGAAACTATGCTGGAATCGATTAAAGCGCGGCGGCACGATCACCGACACCTCGGCGCGCACCTGATCTAACACTTGTTGTACCTGCCCGCCGACCTCAGGGTTGTAATCGGCGTGCAACCTGAAATCAAACAAGGCAAACTCGAGTTGCCGTACCAAAAACAACGCCGACTGGAAGTTTTTCGCCGCCAGCATTTTATCCAGCAAATCCTGCGGTAACGGCTCGCCCGTTTCATAGTGACCGGAAATCAGTTGCAAGGCTTGCGGCGCCCAACACCAGTTTTCCATAAACTGGCTTGGGAGCTCGACCGCATCCCAAGGCACACCACTGATGCCGGCCACCGCACTGGCATCGACTTTGGTCAGCATATGATGCAAACCATGGCCAAATTCGTGGAACAGCGTGACCACTTCGTCATGGGTAAACAACGCGGGTTTTCCGCCCACCGGTTTATTGAAGTTGCAGGTTAAATACGCTACCGGCCGTTGCAGACTGCCATCCGCTTTGAGCCGCCGCCCCTGACAGTCGTCCATCCAGGCACCACCACGTTTTTTCGACCGCGCGTACAAATCAAGATAAAAACTGCCACGCAACTCGCCGGTTTCGTCGGTAATGTCGTAAAACTTCACATCCGGATGCCAGACATCGACGCCGTCACGTTCGGTAACCGTGATTCCAAACACCTGATTTAACACGCTAAACAGTCCGTTAACGACCCGGTGTTCCGGGAAATATGGCCGCAGGACTTCATCAGAAATCGCATAAGTCGCCATTTTTAACTTTTCCGAATAATAGGCGGTATCCCAGGCATTGAGCTTCTCAACGCCAAAATGTTGCCGGGCAAAGTCGGTGAGTTGTTGTAAGTCCTGCTGAGCCTGTGGTTTGGCCCGTTGAGCTAAATCGGTTAAAAAGGTCAGCACTTGTGCCGGACTTTCCGCCATTTTGGTTGCCAGCGACTCTTCCGCAGCGTTGTTAAAATCCAGCAGCTGCGCTAATTCGTGTTTCAACGCCAGCGTCTCTTCAATAATGGCGCTGTTGTCAAACTGTCCGGCCGTAGGTCCCTGATCGGATGCACGGGTGCAGTAGGCCTGATACATTTCCTGACGAAGCGCAGCATCGTCGGCATAGGTCATCACTGCGATATAACTTGGAAACTCCAAGGTAAAGACAAATCCATCCAGTTCACGGCTTTGCGCTGCTTCAGCCGCGGCCAGTCTGGCATCTTCCGGCAGACCGGCAAGCTGGTTTTCATCGGTAATCTGCTTAAACCAGGCTTGAGTGGCGTCCAGGCAGTTGTTGGAAAAACTGGACGCTAAATCGGATAAACGGCTTTGGATTTCGCCGTAGCGCTGCTTCTTCTCCTCAGACAACCCAATCCCGGACAGCTTAAAATCACGCAAGGCATTCTGAATCACTTTTTGCTGCGCCGGGTTCAGTTGTTGATATTCAGCACTTTGACTCAGCGCTTGGTAAGCCTGATACAACCCCTCATGCTGGCCCACCCAGGTGCTGAAATCCGACAATAAGGGCAAACAACTTTCATAGGCTTCGCGCAGTTCCGGCGAAGAGAGCACCGAGTTTAAATGCGATACCGGCGACCAAAGACGACTTAAATGATCTGAGGTTTCCTCCGTGTTGGTGATCAGCGACTGCCAGCTCACTGGCGTTGCCGCCACAGCCGCCTCAATGTTCTGCCGGCAGGCAGCCAGAGCCTGCTCAACAGCCGGCAGCACCATCGTGGGTTCGATCTTCGAAAAAGGCGGTAAACCGCTAAAAGTGGATAAGAGATTGCTCATAATGGCCTCGCAGGATTCAAAAAATTCAGGCGCTGAAAACAACGATACTAACCTGAACTATGGGGACTTTGACATGGTTCTCAAGCAGGAGACCACAAAAAGTCCGGATCAGCCGGACTTGGCGGTTTTTGCGGTTTCGCTGGCGCGATCGGTGGTTGATGCTGCGTTCGCAGGTTTTGCTTCGTTCAGATAGACAATCAATTCATCCAATGGCATCGGCCTGGCAATCCAATATCCCTGCACAGCATCGGCATTGTGGATCGTTAAGAAATCATATTGCTTCTGATGTTCCACCCCTTCACAAATCACTGTCAAATCAAGACTTTTCCCAAGCTTGATCGCTGCCGCCAATAACATCTCTTTTTGGGTGCCCAGCATACTCAGCAGCGCCATATCTATTTTGATTTCACGGATCGGTAAGCTGGCCAGTTTACCGATAAAGGACTGCCCGGCACCAAAATCATCCATCACCAGCACAGTCCCGCTTTTTCGGATCAGTTCCAGGGAACGTTGGGATGATGGGGTATCCAGATTCATGGCGCTTTCAGCCAGTTCAAATTTGACCCGCTGCGCTTTCGGGTACTTCAATTCGTGCGTCAAAATAGTCTGGATTAACTGGCTATTCGCCAGATCCTGCGCCGACAGGTTGATCGACACCGGCACCGAAAAGCCCAGCCCCAGTAACTGATTCTGACTTTTCCGGGCCTGACTATAGACCCAGGCGGTTAAATTATTCATCAGTCCGGCTTCTTCCGCTAAAGGAATAAACACCGCAGGAGAAATGGCGCCGAGTGTCGGATGTTGCCAGCGTAAGAACGCCTCCAGCGAACTGGCTTGTTGACTGGCGATCTCCTGCACCGGCTGAAACAGCAGATGCAGTTGCTGATTTTGCGTCGCTTTGGCGAGCTCACTGATTAAGGTCAGACGTTGCCGGCTTTCTGCGCTCAGTTGCGGCTGATAAGCCCGGTGACTCGCGGTTTTTTCTACATAGGTTAACGCCAACAGGCAATGGGCCAGTAGTGCTTCAGCATCTTCGCCATAGGTCCGGTTGATCGCGACTGAGGCATAACGCGGTTTAAAATCCGGGGAGATGCCATCGAGACTAAATTTCTGATTCATCAGCTTACGTAAACCGGTCAGCACGACCACAAAGTCTTGCTCCAGCACCAATAACGCTAATTTGTCCGGGCTTAAGGAAAATAAGGTTTCGTGCGGTGCCGGTCCTAAACTGACGACGCCCGGCGCTTTGCGCTGACAAAATGTTTGCAGCTGTTCGATATAAGCTTGCAGAATTTCTGCCGTTTTTTGTTGGCCCAAGACCGCTTCAATTTGATCAAAGCTCTGCAGCTCTACCAACAATAATCGGTAATGAACATTGGGACTCTGCAGTTGATTGTTCAGGAGCTCGGTCAGTACCAATCTTGAACCAAGGCCATAAAAAGCCGAAATTTTACTGCGTTGGATCTCCTGTTGTTGCAGCTGCGATAACTGCAGATTCCGCTCCAGCAACAGTTGCTGAGTGCGCGCTATCGCGGCTTTTTCCAGATAAATCTCTACCAGTAAACTGCTGACCATCAAAATAGCGGCCAGTGTGGTGCCAAGCTCCAGCGCAATCAGCGTCAATGCCGATTCGGATAAAATGCCCATCACCCGCAGCGCCGCCAACACGATACTGGCCAGCAGCACCGACATCGGCAATAAAAAAACTGCCGCACGCCTCGGCTGCTGGCGAACCATCAGCAGCCCGGTGACCAGACTGACCAGCACACACAACTGCATCAGATAGACGGTGCCTTGTTTGAGATACCCCAGAATCACCGGTTGCGCCAGCAGCTGACAAACCAGCGTCGCCAGCAGCAGCAAGATCGCCATCACTTCAATCAGCAGTAACAGCTGACGCAGACGGGATGGCTTTTGCAATGCGAAGAAGCTGCGGACAAAACCACAACAACACAGGATGGCCAGCGGCAACCCCCACTCCACCAGATGATTTAGCGCCGGATGGGCCGGCCACAACCATTGGAAGCTAAAGCCGTTAATTTCTGCCTGCACCGCGGCAATACATAACAACAAACCACTGAACAACGCATAACTATGTTGTTGAGTCACCAGTGCCAACAGCACCGCCAGCAAACTGGCAAACACCATCAATCCAAGGAAAAAACCATGCAGGACATTGCGTTGCTGCAACAGTGCCACTTGCTTATCCGTATGCAGATAGTGGAGAGGAAAGACAATCGCACCGCTGTTCTCGACCCGGAACAAAAATTGATAAGGCTCCCCAAGCCAGGCTTGCTGGATCGGAAAAAGGAAGGTGCTGCTGGCCAGAGGCCGGTTGGTAAATGGTTGCTGATCACCGGTATCGACCTGATACACCAGCTCGCCCTGCCCATTAAGCACATAAAACCGCACATCATCCAGGTAGGGGGCCGCCAACTCGAGAGCAAAATCCGGATCCGGGGTGAATGCCAGCTTGAACCACAAGCTGCCGCGGTCGTAGCCGAGCTGACGACCTTTTTCCAGCAGCGGCTGCCATTGGTCAGCTGTTTGTTGTAACGCCTGTTGTGGAGTCTGTACTGCCTGATCATCCAGCATCAGAATGCTGATTGCCTTGCGCGGAATGTCTTGCTGATAACTTAACACCGCAAGGCTATTCAGGGCGATAATAACCGCAGCAATCAGGACGGTACTGAGTAACAAGCCGATAAAGGAGGCGCGTTGACGCTGCGACGGTGGCAGCTGCTGTTTAGACCTTGGCATGGTAAACACTCAACCTCATGCGCCGGCCACGACCAATGATTTTTCCAGGCAAATAGATTGGGAGCTATATCGGTATTTGCCATAGCCCGGGCACTTTTTATACCCCTTGTGCAGGTAAAAATTGACCGCTTTGCTGTTAATAATCCGGGCTGCCGCCAGTATTTTCTGAAACCCCCGTTGTCTGGCATAGGTTTCCAGATAGTACAGCACTGCCGACCCCACGCCGGGCTGCAACGAATACAGCCGCTTAATTTCCGCCTGCTGCGGGTCTTCCTGTCGTAACAAACCACAACCGACTGCTTTGCCATCGTGCCAGGCCACAACCGCAATCAGCAAGCCACTTTGTGGCGCCTGTTGCAGTTCGGGTTCAGGCTCAACTCTGCCGAGACTCTCTGAAAGTGCGGTGAATAGCGCCTGCAATGCCGGATTGGTCAGCGGAACTTCTGTGATACTGTACATAAATGCCCTCAGGATTCTGACTTACATGCTGTTGATTGCTAAGGTCGATTTACAACAAGTTGCTCTGCCTCGCCAGGCTGAACGGTCAGCCGGGACAACACCCGCGTCAGCGGTTCTAGCAACGACTGATGTTGAGGGTGCAGATAATGATACGCAGGCTCTACAGCCAACGGTGGTGACAACACCGATACATTTTTCAGCTGCAGCTTGTTCAGCATAGCCTCTGCTTCAAATTTTGGTAATACCGCCAGCTGATTTCGTCCCAGCTCTAAACGGCGCAGCGCCTGTTCTAGCGACAATACAGATTCGATCTGCTGACCTGGTGTTTGCTGCAAATAATACTCGACTGCGGCCATGCCGGTGATCATCAGTACCGAATAAGGCAGCAACTGTGACCATTGGTTGAAATGAAGGGTTGGATCAGTACTAAATACCGCAAATTCTAGCTGATACACGCAAACAGGCACGCGTAATAGTTCAGGACTTTGGCGCTCGATCATCCGGGTTGCCGCAACCGTCGCGTCCAGCAATTCGCCACGTTTTAGCTCTCGCAAAGCCCGCTCAGCCGGTAATAATTCCAACTGCATCGTCATGCCCAACTCAGCATAAGCCTGAGTTAATAACACGACGGCAGGATGACTGGACTGAATTTGCAAAATAGTGCCAGCATGAATCAGCGCAGCCGCTTCAGCCTGAGCAGGACGAATAAGCGCCAGCAATAGCAGTAAGCAGAAACAAAATCGATCGCCCTGACATCTCATACCGCCTCCTCGCTACAGATGGCTGTTTGAGTATGACTGACAACCGGCAACATTCACACCAAATCACGGCGATTTAACGCAGTAAAGCCACCACTGACAGAAAAAGCTGGTGACAGACCAATTGGCTTTGGCATACTCAGCCAGTTAACCTCGTTGGTTCCCCTCACCCAAAGGAAAAAAATAGATGAACAAAACAGTAGTAGCGACTGCAGTGGCTGCAGTACTGGCATTAAGCGCTTGTACCGACAACAAAGCACCCGCTCAAAATGAAGCGGCCCAAGCCGCAGCGCCGACAGCAGCAGAACAAGCCCCCGTCGCAGCGGCAAATCCATTATTGGTGGCAAGCTCATTACAATACGGTGCTCCGGAATTCGATAAAATCAAGGTCGAGCATTACCAACCAGCCATGGAACAAGGTATTGCTGAACACGCGGCCGAAATTGAGAAAATCGCCAATAACCCAGAACCTGCCACCTTTGAAAATACCATTGTCGCGATGGAAAAAAGCGGCGAATTGCTGGATCGGGCTGCCACGGTGTTCTTCAACATGACCGGCACCATCAGCAACCCGGAAATTCTGAAAATTCAATCGGCAATGGCGCCAAAAATGGCCGCCCATGGCGACAACATTAACTTAAACCCAACCTTATTTGCCCGCATTCAGGCGATTTATGACAATCGTGCCAACCTCAATCTGGATGCTGAATCGCTGCGTTTAACCGAAGTGGTTTATGATCGCTTTGTCCGCGCCGGTGCGAAATTAACCGACGAGCAAAAAACCAAAATCCGCGCCTTAAATGAAGAGCATTCGAAACTGACCAACCAATTTGGTCAGAATTTGCTGCAAATTACCAAAGACATTGCCATCTTTGTCGATAGCAAAGAGCAATTAGCTGGTATGTCTGAAGCAGAAATCACCGCCGCAGCCGAAGGCGCCAAAGCGGCCGGCAAAGACGGTAAATATATGATTTCGCTGACCAATACCACTCGCCAACCCACCCTGTCAGTTCTGGAAAACCGTGAACTGCGCAAGCAAATCTGGGAAGCCTCAGCTTACCGTGGCACCACAGGTGAAACGGACAACCGGCCACTGGTCTCTCGTCTGGCGCAAATTCGTGCGGAACGCGCGCAATTATTAGGGTATGACAGCTGGGCAGATTACCAACTGGAAAGAGCCATGGCGCAAAAACCACAAGCCGTGCTGGCGATGTTAGGCGGTATGGCACCAGCGGTGGTTGAGAATACCAAGCTGGAAGCGGCAGCGATCCAGGAAATGATTAAATCCACCGGTGGCGATTTTGAATTGCAGCCATGGGACTGGGAGTTCTACGCCGAGAAAGTGCGTAAAGCGAAATATGACTTAGACGAAAACGAAGTAAAACAATACTTCGAATTTGAGCGGGTACTGCAAGACGGTGTGTTCTTCACTATGAACAAGCTGTTTGGGATCACGATGAAACCAAGACCCGATTTACCAGGCTACCACCCGGACGTAAAAGCGTACGAAGTGTTTGATGCCGATGGCACCAGCGTAGGTCTGTTCTATGCTGACTATTTTGCCCGTGAAGGCAAACGTGGTGGCGCCTGGATGAGCTCTTTTGTGGATCAAAGCGGCTTACTCGGCACCAAGCCGGTGATCGTGAACGTGATGAACATTCCAAAAGGCCCGGCTGGCGAACCTACGCTGGTAAGCTATGACAACGTGACGACCATGTTCCATGAATTTGGTCATGCACTGCACGGTATGTTCTCCGCGGTGAAATACCCAACCTTAGCCGGTACGTCTGTATCACGCGATTTCGTTGAATTCCCGTCGACCTTCCAGGAAGACTGGGCTGCGTATCCGGAAGTGATCGCCAACTACGCGAAACACTACAAAACCGGCGAGCCGATCCCAGCTGACTTACTGGCCAAAATCATGAAGTCACGCAGCTTCAACCAGGGTTTCGATACGCTGGAATATCTGGCTGCTGCCTTGGTTGATATGGAATGGCACTCGCTCAAAGCAGATGCTCCACTGCAGGACGTCGAGCAATTCGAAGCGGCAGCGCTGAAAAAACATGGTGTGGACGTTGCCGCGGTACCACCACGCTATAAATCAACCTACTTCAGCCACTCAATTGGCGGTGGTTATTCAGCCGGTTACTACGCCTATATGTGGTCAGAAATTCTGGCGGCTGATGCCTATGCCTATGTGCAATCGCAAGGGGGCCTGAAGCTGGAAAACGGTCAGAACTATCGTAAGCACATTCTATCTGTGGGTAACACACTGCCACCGATGGAAGCTTACAAAAACTTCCGCGGTCAGGAACCTACCACCGATGCGTTGTTGATCCGTCGTGGTTTAAAAACTGCGGTAAACTAACCGCCATCCGTGAAGGAACACCAATCAAGCCGGGCAAATGCCCGGCTTTTTTATGGCGATAACCTTTAACACCGGCGTTTCCTGCCACATTCGTCCCGAAAAATACACGATTGGTCACTTCGTCACTGCTCTCCTGCCGGTAACCCCATTGGCGCTGGTGCAAGCCACCACCCCGGGCAAAATAGCGCTGTGACCAAGAAGGTCATGACTGAATGAGGCAGAGATAATGAAAGCTCAACGATGGTTACTCGCGGCTCTGGTCGTCGGCAGTGCAGGGGCGCAGGCAGGTACCGGCCAACACGAATTTAATTCTGAAGTCCAGCAGGCGTTAGTGGCCATTTGCGCTGACACCCTTGATGACAATCGCCTGGCATTGAAGAAAACGCTGAAAGCACATCGGATCAGCGTTGGCACGGCGGTGGATAAAGTGGTCTGCAACGGTCAGCCACTGCCGGCATTTGCCAGAGCTGTCCGGGCGCATAAAGTGATGAGATATCTAGCCCCTTACGACAGAGGGCATGTCGATATCAAAGATCTCGCCGCGCCGAATTAACCCCCCGAATGAACACCCTGAGGGTCGGACTCCGACCCCAGGAGTTTCTCAGCAGCGCTGTCAGCTAGTCAACCTTGGTGACGGTTAACACCGGCACGGCGCTATCGCTGGCATTGACGTCGAAGCGGTATCTTGCGGCTTCAGCAATACTGATTTTCAGATTGGGTCCGGTGCGGCCAAGCACAGTGTCGCGATTCAGCACCACGTCCTGACCATCGGCACCACCACCAAAGTCAACCGTGGCCCAGTCCGCGGAAGCGACCTTGAACTCGTAGTTGCCGGCAGCCAGATTGAGTTGCACGCTATACTGGCCAGAGCCGGTGTAGGTGAATGGATCACTTTCTCCCCAACCGTTCATCCCACCGCGCAGAAACACCCGGGTACTACCATAAGGGACAAATTCTCGGACCGTCAGCACCGGCGCGGTCGGCACCGTCGCATTTAGCGTGAACAGGTAGGTTGAGGTGGTGGCAAACTGCCCGCGCAAGTTCGGACCTGATCGTGCTAACGTCTGAGCAGTGCCGAAAATCACCTCCTGCTCGCCGGATTTCGCACCATAATCAACCGTCGACCAATCGGCGGAGGCCACTTTAAACTCGTGATTGCCTGCAGGCACTGTGATTTTGGCGCTGTAAATCCCCTCACCTTCATAGACAAAGGCATCCACTTCACCCCAACCGTTCATACCACCACGCACATACACGGTGGTTAAACCATAAGGGGCGATGTCCGGCGCGCCCATCGTGGCATCTGCTTTCAGACCCGTCCCCTGACTGCCGAACTGCGGTTTGACAAATACCGCAGCGCTATAGGCTGGGACGACAAACTCACCGTCGGCACCCGCAGCCTGAAAACGCGCATTCTGCACCACCGTATCCATTGAGGTCCGCAGCACCGGATGCAGTTCAAACCCTTGAGCGGTGGGTACTTTATGGGTTTTCGCAGCTGGAGTCCCGTTGATCACCACCACCACAGCATCATGGGCAGGATCCAGATCGGTCAAGCCGAGCCCATCATCAATACTCAGCACGATCAAGCCCTGAATCATGGTTTTGCCGATATTATGGAAGCCCACCCGCGCCATCACCTCAGCACCCGTTGTCAGACGGAACAGCGGGCTGGAGCTGCGGATCTTAAGGAATTCACGAAACACATCACTGGCAAAACGGATATTGTGAGGTGCAGCTGCAGTATTTGGATTGCTGGCGATAGGTTTAATCGCTTCCCAGGCACTTTGATTGTCCTGCGCCAGCGGTAAACCGACATTCCAGTTGTTACTTTGTTTGGTGAAATCAACAAAGTTAAACCAGTCGCCCGCATCGTAACTATTACGGTCCATCGATTTTGAACGCAGTAAATCGTCCCCCATTTGCAGGAACGGAATGCCCTGACTCAATAATGGGATGGCCAGTGCAATATTGTGCATGCGCACCCGGTTCTCAATGCTGACGCCGGCATCAAGTCCAAACTGCAGTTTATCCCACAAAGACTCATTATCGTGTTTCGACACATAGTTGATGATATCGGCTGGATCCGTGGCATACCCTGCGTTTTGGCCATTCCAGATCACCCCGGCGGCGGTGCCGGTATTGCCACGATAATCTTTAAACACAAAGTCTTTTAAAGTGCCGGCCAAACCAATTTCGATAAAATTTTGTTGTTGCAGATTGCCGACGTCGGGGTCATTGCTAAACAAGGCGGTACTTCTGACGGAATCACGAATCCGGTCATTAAAACTGCCGACTTCGGTGCCAGCCAGATTCGCCTGACGCGCCTGAATAAAACGTGCATCATTGGCGACTTCACCAAAATTCCAGCCTTCGCCGTAGAAATAGGTGTCGGCATCCACCGCTTTGACCGCTTCACGGGCCGCCAGAATATCGGCTTTTGGATGATGCCCCATAATGTCAAACCGGAAGCCATCAAACTTGTACTCTTTGGCCAATGTCACTAACGAGTCCGTAATAAATTTGCGCATCATCGCGTGTTCGGTAGCGGTATTTTCGCAGCAGGTTGAACGCTCGATCACCCCAGTGACTGGGTGATAGCGGTGGTAATAGCCCGGCACGATTTTGTCAAAAACGGAGTTGTCGAATAAACCTGATGAACTGGTATGGTTGTACACCACATCCAGCACCACCCGCAGACCGATACTATGCAGTGCCTGATTCATCGCACGCATTTCTTTAATCCGTGCCACCCCTTCCGGGGTTGAAGCGTAAGAACCTTCCGGCACATTAAAGTGGTGCGGATCATAGCCCCAGTTGAAGCTGTCGACGCCGCGCATCGCCTGGGCTAACGCCTGGGCATTTTCGCCGGAGTTCTGATAGCCCTTCATCACATCTTCAAGTTTGGTGTTGCCATTCATCAGACAGACCGGCGCATTGGCATTGATTTTACAAAGGTCGGCCACCGTGTTGTTTAGATCCACCCGTTTGCTGACATCTTCGTTGACGGTTGCCATATCGGTGGCCGGCAACAGATGAAAATGGGTTAAGCCACTCTCCGCCAGAGACTTTAAATGTTGCACCGGCGCCGAATCCAGCTCGGTAAAGGCCAGATATTTGCCACGATTGGCCGCACTCACCGACAGATCCCGCGCACTGAAATCCCGGATATGACCTTCATAAATCACGATATCTTCCGGCTGACCTGCCGCTGGTACTTCATGACTATCCCAGTTGGCAGGTTTAGTGTCAGCATCCGCTAAATTGACAAACTGACTGAAACGGCCGTTAGTTGAGGTATTGACCGAATAGGGATCCGTCGCCAGTACCGTTTCTACTTTTTTGCTCAGCGGATGATAGACCTGCAGCTCAAAGCGATAGAAATTACGATTTAAACTACTGGCCGCGCCACTGTAACTCCAGATACCCGTCGCAGTATTTAGCGTCATCGCATGGGTGGCAGTCAGCGTTTTCGCCGCGTTATAGACTTTCAGGTTGACACTGCGCGCCGTGGGTGCCCACACCGAAGTTTTGATATTGCTACCTTCGTACACCACCCCCAAGACAGCTTCATCGGCGTCATTCGCCCCTTTGGTGTATAAGTCATCCAACACCTTTGCTGCCTGTACATGAGAAGCGGCGGTCAGTTTATTGGCAGAATCATAAGCCGCCAGCACCAGTTGGTTTTTCACCAGCGCTTTGGCTTGTTCCGCCGTCAGTGTGGTTTTGTAGGCAGGCCAGTTGGCCAGATGCGGCACCCCGGCTTTTTGTTCATCCGTGAGCGTCGTGGGCGTCAATTCTACAGCGTCGCCCGGGATCGTCAGCGTATCGCTGTCGATTGCTAAATCAGCAGCCGCTGAGCTATGGAGTTTAATTTTGCTGCTGCCCGAAGTCGCCGCATTCCAGACAAAGGTACCGGTATCGAGCCAATGCGCGGCGCTGTCACTAATTTGCACACCTAACGACACCAGCGGGTAATCAAACACGGACGCCACCCCAGAAAAAGTCCAGCCCATCCGCGAGAATTTGGCGACCTCTTTCGGGCCAAGTCCCAATTTCATGTCACCACCACCAAGCTCTTTCCCTGCGTCATCGGTACCAATATGAATAATAAAGTTGCCGCAATCCGTGGCTTTATCACCAACACCTTCGAGTAAATTAAGCAGCCAATAGGCGCCGTAATTGGGGTCGACTCCCGTGTGGACCAAACCGTCAGCCCAACCTGCGGCAATCGAGGAAGGCGCATAAGCGGCACAGGTTTCATTGTTCCAGGTATGCAATTTGTAGCCGTCGTAATTGCCATCCGCACGTTTGTAAAACAACACCGCCTGACGGGGCCCAGCCATCACCACCGGGGCCGGGGCTGTCGGATCGACGCCAATCACACAACTTTCGTTTCGCGCATCCGGCACGGTCGGTGCCGGACATTTAATCGGTTTGGGCGCCACACAGGCAGTCCCTGCGGCATCGGGCACCTGAGGCACGTTGCAGGTTAACAACACTTTACCGGGGCTGACCGAGTCACTGCTGCCGCCACAACCGGCGAGGACCAGCAGCACCGCAGCGGCGATAGCAAGCTGACGTATTCTTTTTAGGTTTAACATAAATCTATCACTCCAATTGGTCCGTTGCGGCGGGTGTGTTTTGTCGGGCCCACCGCTGGTGAAATCCGTCTGCTTACATTGCGTAGGTCACGCCCAGGAAATACTGCCGGCCAAAAAACTGAATGGTGCCGGTTTGTCGTTGATCGCCGAAGTAACTTTTGGTTGGCTCGTCGGTCAGGTTGTTGACCTGAAACAACACCCCCAACCTGTCCGTCACCTGATAAGAGGTTTGGAAATCGAGCACAGTTTCGCCGTCATAATTGACAATCTGTTCGTTCACAGCCACTTGCTCGGAGACAAAGGGGTCGCGAAAACGCGCACTTAAACGGGCTTCAAACTGGTCGTATTCCCAGAATAAGGTGCCGGTAAAGACGTTTTCTGATAGACCCGGCAGACTGATGTCGATGGAGTCGCCGCCAAGATTGGTTTGCTGTTTAATTTCGCTTTCGGTGTAAGAGTAACTGCCACTGACGCCTAAGCCTTGCCAGATCCCCGGCAGAAACTTAAAGATTTGGGTATAAGCCAGTTCAACGCCACGGATATAACCGCCTTCGGCATTGTTGACCGCCGTGGTGTAATTGCCATTAGTCACCCGAACCGGCACGCCACTGTCAGGATCGACAATAAATTCCGGCACCGCGAAGCCTGCAGCGGCAAAATCAAATTCAGAGATGGTAAAAGTACTGATAAAAGATTTGATGTCTTTGTAGAACAAGGCCGCCACAAAAGCGCCTTCGGTTTCAGTAAAATAATGCTCGTATGACAGGTCATACTGATCGGCATAAAACGGCCGTAGATACGGATTGTTTGCACTGGAACCATTGATCACGCCATCGTCGTTGATGGTGGTGCTGGTATCGGATGCCAGCCGATTAATCGGCGGGCGGGACATCACTTTTGCTGCCGCAAACCGTAACTGATCATCATCGGTCAGCCGGAAATTCAGGTTCAACTGTGGCAGGTAATCACGGTAAGTTTCCCCCAGAATTGCCGGCGCATATTGACCATTAATTAAACCGGCATCATCGACAATATTTTGCGCGCCCAATAACGGATCGCCGCCAACATTTTGTAATGACGTGGCCCGCTGTTTGGTTTCAACCATCCGCACGCCAAAGTTACCGGTCAATGGGATATCAAAGACATCGGTATCAATATTTGCCAACAGATAAGCCGCCAACACATCTTCAAATACTTTGCCACTTTGCAGCATCGACCAGCTGGTTTCAGGCCCCCCTGCCACAAATTGCGACGGCAGAATATTTGGATTCCCGCTGCCCCAGGTTTTCACCGGCTGCGGCACGCCATTCGGAAACCAGGCCGTTAGCGCTTTGTTTAAATCAATCGCCAGATAACTTGGGAAGTAGCTAAAGTCACCTTTAAAATCAACGACCTTCACCATATCCTGAGTCAAACGCAGCGGCTTTTGCTGGGTGGAGAACGCGCCATCGTTGCCGAACTCATAAACAGACCGGTCATTGGCGTACTCTCGTTCCGAATAACGCAGACCCAGCTCGATCGAGGCCAACACCGGCAGGTCCAGCTTGTAGCGACTGTCTAAGCGGACCGCATTGACTTCATCTTTATTTTCATAAGGATAAATACCATATTTACTGACCATCACCCGGTTGATATCGGAAAATGCCGCCGCCTGATTAAAACCAACATCCGGTAAATTCAGGCCATTCAGTAGATAAGAAATCGACACATTAGGGTCAAAAACCGGGTTGGCAACCGTTGCATCCTGCGCCGCCAACGACCACAACAAGCCGTTGCGGAAATCACTTTTGGCGCTGGAATGGGACAGATCAAAGTTCAGGTTGAAGTTGTCACTGACATCCCAATCGGCATTGATGCCATAACTCTGAACTTGATCAAAATCCTGATTATCGTCATTGACGATTTCCACGCGGGTGAAGCTGTTGGAAGTGCGGTTAAAAGTCCCGCCAATCACCGAATTCCCATTGAGCACCGGATTGGCCACCGCCGCCGAAGCTCCGCCCAATTTCACCCGGTAGCCACGGGCAAAGGCTTTGGAATCAAATTTAGACACAAAAGCATCCGCTTTAAGGCTGAACGCATCATGCGGCACCCACTCCAGCGAAGTCATGTAGCCATTGCGTACCTCTTCGCCGCCTTTGTGCTGAATTTCAAAGCCTTCGCTGATAAATTCGTTTGGATCGGTTTCTTTAATACCATCAACATCTTTGCTGCCGTTATAGGCCAAACCAATAAACTGGGTCGCCACGCTCGGCTGGAATAACCGGGCATAACCCAGGGCAAAGCCGAGCGTGTCGTTGGCAAATTTCCCCTGATAGGAAAAACTAAAGCGATCGCCCACCTCTTTGCTATCCGGCACTTCACTGGCCCGATCGTTCACCATGCCGCGGGCATTGACGGTAAAGGTGTGTTGCTGAGCATTACGCAACGGACTGGCGGTTTGAAGTTCCACAGTCCCGGCAACGCCCCCTTCAATCAACGACGCTTTCGGCGATTTATAGACCGCCGCCGAAGAAATCAGCTCCGAAGGATACTGGTCAAATTCAATACTGCGGCTGCCACTGGTGGAAACCTGCTCACGACCGTTTAACGTGGAGAACACAAAACCGCCCGACATGCCGCGGATATTAATTTCCGCTGCCTGACCGCCGGTTCGCACCGCAGAAATACCGGGTAGTCGGGTTAACGCATCTGCCATCGACACATCAGGCAAGGCGCCTAAGTCGTCGGCAGAAATGGTTTCGGAAACGGTATCGTTAAACCTTTTCATATTCAGAGATTTAATCAGACTGCCGGCATAACTGCGCACTTCGATGACTTCAATGTCTTCTTTGGTCGGCTGCTTCTTTTTCGCCTGATCTTGCTCAGCAGCTGCTGCGGCGTCCTGCAATTCGGCACTGGCTGCTGCAGCCGACAAGCCGGGGGCGAACCCTGCTGCAGCTATTGCCAGTGTTAATACACTTAATCTGAACTTTGACATGCCTTTGTCCCCGGGGTTGTTTTTATTGTGATGACCAGGGACGGCTCCGCGCCAACTGCATTTTCAACCCTTTGCCAATATCGCAACTTATTGAAAAATAAAACGGCTGTAATCCATAGTCACAAAGTGAACTGCAAATTTGTGTTTAATAAATAAACAGTGGCTAAGGGATGTACAACATGAATACGTATTCAAGCGGGCACTTTCGCCCAACAACAGTGCGAAGGTAATCCGTCGTGCCTGAGAAGGGTGCAGTCGGGACTTGGGTAGGAATTTTCGGCTGAGCTTCTGCACCAGTGCGGTGCCAGAAGGCAGGCACACTCACTTTTCTGGGTCAATTGCCGTTGGTTTGCGCCGGATCAATAGATCAGTCTGCCTGCTTTGGCATACTCCGCGGTCGTTTTTTATCTTGGTGAACCGATGATGCAAGTTGCAGCTCCTGCTTTGTTAAAACCTGAATTATTATCCCCGGCCGGCACGCTTAAAGCGATGCGTTTTGCCTTTGCTTATGGCGCCGATGCCGTCTATGCCGGTATGCCAAGGTACAGTTTGCGGGTGCGCAATAACGAATTTGATCTGGATAATCTGGCCATCGGCATCGCTGAAGCGCATCAGCTTGGCAAAAAGTTTTATTGTGTGCTCAATAGCGCGCCGCATAACGCCAAGCTGGAGACCCTGATTGAGGATATTGGCCAGGTGGTGGCGCTGGCGCCTGATGCGCTGATTGTGTCTGATCCTGGGGTGATTTTTTTGCTGCAGCAGCATTTCCCGCAAATGGAACTCCATCTCTCGGTGCAGGCCAATACGCTGAACTGGGCAGCCGTGCAATTCTGGCAACAACAAGGCATCCGCCGGGTGATTTTATCGCGGGAACTGGCACTGGAAGAAATTGAGCAAATCCGGGCCAAAGTACCGGCGATGGAGCTGGAAGTTTTTGTGCATGGCGCTTTATGTATGGCTTATTCCGGCCGTTGTTTACTCTCAGGCTATATGGACAAACGCGACCCGAATCAGGGCACCTGCACCAATGCCTGTCGCTGGCCTTATCAGGTGACCCCGGCCACAGAAAATGCGGTGGGCCAGTTTGTGCCGCAAGCTGCGGCGAACAGCACGGCTATCGCCGGTACGTCATTACATCAAAGCCAGCCGGTCGATGACATTGTACTGCTGGCCGATCCACAAAAGCCGGGCGAATTGATGCCGGCGTTTGAAGACGAACATGGCACTTACATCATGAATTCCAAAGATTTACGCGCCATTGCGCATGTCGACCGCTTAACCCGCGCTGGCGTCCATTCACTAAAAATTGAAGGCCGCACCAAGTCGTTTTATTACGCCGCCCGCACCGCGCAAATTTATCGCCGCGCCATCGACGACGCCGTGGCTGGTTTGCCTTTTAACCCGGAACTTTTGACCGAGCTGGATGGGCTGGCCTCGCGTGGATATACCGAAGGCTTTTTGCGCCGGCATATTCCGGTCAGCGAGTTGCAAAACTATGATAAAAGCGCCTCGGCCAGCGATAGCCAGCAATTTGTCGGCGAGGTCAATGGCTTATGCCCGCAAAGTGGTCGCGCCATCGTTGAGGTGAAAAACCAGTTTCAGCTGGGTGATACTTTGCTGCTGATGTCGCCTTCCGGCAACCAGCAACTGGTGCTGCAGGCATTGTGGGACAAGCAAGGTCAGCCGATCACCCGGGCTCCGGGTGCAGGCCATGTGGTGCAAATCGAATTGCCGGCAAACCTAAAACCAGATTTTATGCTGCTGGTGCGCCATCTGCCCACCGCGGAAACTCAGCAACTGCACACAGGATGTGTTTGATGGCATTGCAAATTCTCGATAGCTGTATCAACTGTGATATGTGCGGGCCCGAATGTCCGAATGCAGCGATATCGTTGCAATTGCGGCCATCCGGCAAACGAATTTTCCAGATTGATCCAGCGCTTTGTACCGAATGCGAAGGTTTTTATGCCAAACCGACTTGTGTGGAAGTCTGTCCTATTGATGTGGTGGTGCCGCTGACTGCGGCTAATGCAGAGCACTAACCAGCACAAGACCTGTACAGTACCGCGGCAGGTCGTGATCACGCGACCGTAGAGTGGTTGTCGCACGGCCAAGTCTTAACACAGGGATCAAAGAAAACTATCGTCATTGACCGGTTCCAATGAGTACAACAGATCCACAAAACGTTGAAAAACCACCACCAAGGTGACACTCAGCAGCACCGACTGCCAGATTTCAATTTGCAAAATAATGTGCGACAACAGGCCAATCATCCAACCAATCACCGCCGCATTGGTCATAATACGACGTCTTTTCACCTGGAAATACTGCTGACAATAGCGGCATTGATCGTAGCAATGCCAGATTAATCCGGTCCGTTCGGACAATTTCAGCGGCTGGCTGCAATGCGGGCATGCAACCTCGAATAGCTTAGAAAACATGGCCATAAGACTGATGATTTTGCTCCATAAACGCCAAGATCCGCCAAGCGGGACGCCAACCACGTTATTTGTCGCAACCGCACTAACGACTGCGTCACAAAATTATGCAATTCTGGGGTCAAATTCAACTGTCAATAATGTCAGGGGCGCTGGCCCCCAAAAAATCGGCAGTTCAGGCAGCTTGGGTGCTACCCTCATCACCAAAGCAGACAAAGGGCTTTCATCTGTCGCCATTCCAATCTAGTATCGGAAAATCAGTTAAGGATCAATCAGCCTTTTGCCAAGATGACCGCAGCATTCAACAAACAAAACACCCACATCCTGCATTGGCTTTATTCCGGCTGGCTGCTGCTTATGTTGACGCTGGCCCATGTGTCTACCGCCCAAACTCAGCCGGTATCGCCTGCAGCTAAACCATCGCTGGAACCAGAAATTTTTCAGCATTGCCGCTTCTCCGGGCAGCGCTGCTTACAACATATTGACCGGTTTTTACTGGCGGCAGATCCAACAAGTATCTATGGCTACGAATTGATGTTATTGAAGCTGGATAGCTTATTTGTGTTGAGGCGGGACGCCGAGCTGTTTGCGCTGACCAGCAAACTGGTGCTGAAAACTGCTGCGCCAGACGCCTTCAAAGCCCGGCTTTATATTTATCACGCCAAAGTGCTCTATGGCATGCAGCAAAAAGCGCAGGCCAATGACTATTTACAGCAAGCGACTGATCTGTTGGATGCATTGCAGCAGGCTATGCCTAACCCATTGACCCAGTTGCGGTTAATTAACGTGAAATTGTATAGCGACAGTGACTATCAAACGGGTTATCAGCAACTGTTGCAGTTAGAAAAGCAATTACAGCGAAGCCAGGATGCGGTGCTGAAATATGATTTGTATAACAATTTGGGCCATTTCAGTCATTTTCTGCAGCTGGAGCAGGATTCATTACGTTACCGCCAGCTCGCCCTGCAGGCGATTGAACAAATGGATCATCCGCACAAAGTGGCTGAAGCACATTATAACCTGGCCCGGGTGCATAGCTTTGTTCGCCAATGGCCGCAAGCTGAACAACATTTCGCTCAGGCACTGTGGCATTACAGCAGTATTCACGACAGTACGATGGTCAATCTTTCGTTGATGTATCTGGCCGAGGCGATGTGGTGGCAGCAAAAAACGATCGCCGCTACGGCTATTTTTGCCCGACTGCAACCGGCGAAAATTCCAAACAGCAGTCAGCAATTTTTCAAACGGATCCAGAGGTTGCTCACCGCAGACTCAGCCACCCCCTGATAGCGGATTGCTGGCCCTAAACACCTGGCTGCAACCTCCTTGCTGCTAACAACAACCAGACATCGAGTGGCCTGTTTGTGTGAACAGCTGATTGCTACGCCAAATCCCAGCTCAAGCCCAGTTTATACAAAGCATTTTTCTTTTCGCCATGGATTTCAGCGGTCAGCGCAGCGGCTTTTTTCAGCGGTAATTCACTCATCAGTAATTTCAGAGTTTTTTGCGCCGCCGGGTGAATATCATCATCCGGTTTGTCGGCCGGAGGCGCGATCATCAACACCATTTCGCCCTGACAACGTTGCGGGTCTTCCTCTAACCAAGCAGTGATGCTTTGCGCGGTGCCGTGGCAAAAATGCTCGAAGGTCTTGCTGATTTCTTTGGCCAGCACCAGTTCGCGCTCGTCACCAAACACCACCGCCACATCAGCCAGCGTGTCTTTGACCCGCCGTGCGGCCTCATAAGTAATCAAGGTGCCAACATTGGCCGGAATATCTGCAAGCACTTGTTGGCGTTGACCGCTTTTCGCTGGCAAAAAGCCGATAAAATGAAATTTATCGGTCGGTAAACCGGCACAGCATAAGGCAGCAATCAACGCACAAGGGCCTGGGATCGGCACAATTTTGACGCCAGCATCGCGGCATAACCGCACCAGACTGTAACCAGGGTCGGAAATCAGTGGTGTTCCGGCATCCGACACCAAGGCCACACTGTCGCCGGCTTGTAATTTTTGCAGCAAACTGGCGGCGCGTTGTTTTTCATTATGATCGTGCAACGATAAAAACCTTGCCGAAATATTAAAATGACTGAGCAATTTGCCGCTATGCCGGGTGTCTTCTGCCGCGACCCAGGCGACCTCGCGCAGCACCTGTAACGCGCGTTGACTGATATCATCCAGATTGCCAATCGGCGTGGCGACGATAAATAACGAGCCGGCGGCGGCGCTATGCTGTTGAGTCATATTCAAAATCCAGAGATAAGCAAGCTTTGCACCTGCACAGTAAATTCAGCCGAAACGCTTCAGCAGCGAGCTGCGCCGGCGTGATCCGGCGCCAGAAATGGTATAAGATGACACCCATTCGTGGTCTATTGTAACTGTGCATTGTGAAATCCAGCAAACTTCAACTTTGTCTGAGCCTTAGTTGTGCTCTTGTTCTCGCCAGTTGCGGTCAGACTCCACCGCCGCCCCAGGTCATTGCACCGGTCGTCACCCCGGCGCCTGAACCTATCGATGATCGCTCGTTACAGGAAGAAGCCGAAGCGGAAGCGTTCCGGCTGAAAACCCAAATGGCGCAGTCAAGCGCAGCCCAAACGCCTGCCATGCCGTTGGCTCAGGATGAAACCGAACAACAGCAACGGGATCTACTGGCCGAAGCACAACAATTACTGGCGAACCAGCAAAACTTTGCCCGCGCACTTGCCATTACCCATTCGTTACGAACCTCAGGTTATGGTTTGATCCGCCAACAAAATGCCTTCCCTTTACTGCAAAGTTATCTGGCGACGCGGCAATATGCAGCGCTGGAAAGCTGGCTAGCCGAGCTACAACTAACCGCAGTGGCCCCTGATGATCGCCGTCGCTTCACTGAAAGCGTGGCAGGTTTTTATCAGCAACAAAAACAACTCGTTCCTGCGCTGCGTTGGTTATTGGCGCAGGATGAATTGGCTGGAAATGCCAACGCCGATCCGGCAATGCAGGAGTTGTTGTGGTCGCAACTGGTCCAGCTGAACCCGACTGAATTACAACAATTAGCAAACAATGCCCGGCCCCGCGCGACCGCCTGGTTAAATCTGGTGCAGATTGCGCTGAGTTTTGCAGGTGACGCTGCTTCCATGACTGCGGCGCTGCAAGATTGGCAACAACGCCACCCGGGCATGCCGGCGCTGAAAGATTTACCGCAATCAATCAACACCTTAGCCAACACCCCCGCTTATCAGCCACAGCGTATTGGCGTGATCTTACCGCTGTCTGGACCATTCAAGGCGCTGGGTGAAGCGGTACAACTGGGCTTGGTCAGTGCCAATGTCGCCGCCAGTGCCGACCAGAGTGCCGACCGGACGGCGATTAACAGTTCTGCAGACGCAGCTGCAGCTCGCCGGTTGATTTTCATTGACAGCAGCTTAGCGGCGACCGAGATTGTTGCCGCTCTGGAATCAGCGCAGGTCGACTTTGTGATCGGCCCCTTGCTGCGCGAAGATGTCGATAAGGTACAGTCATTACCGCAGTGGCGCTGGCCGACCTTATTTTTAAACAGCAAACAAAGCAGTGATCTGGCGCCGGTTGCCGGGCAATTTTATTTTGCCCTGAGCGCTGAAGACGAAGCCGCGCAAATGGTCGATTTGTTCCGGCAGCGCCATTTTCAACATCCGATCCTCATTAGTGCCCAACATCCGATCAGTCAGCGGATGGCACAGCATTTTCAACAACAGTGGCAGCAAAACGGCGGTAAAGTCGTTGAGTCTTATTCATATCAAACACAGGAAGAGCTGCGAACCCTAATTAATACCTTTTTGGAAACCGCCGCCAGCACCGAGCGAATTAAAGAGCTGGAGCGTTTTGCCGGTCGTTCGGTCAAAGCCGAAATGCACAGCCGTCAGGATATTGATGCGATTTATTTATTGGCCGATCCGGCACAAACCCGGCTGGTGAAGCCCTTTATCGATGTCACGGTCAGCCCAACGGCGCCACCGATCCCCATTTTTACCAGCTCGCGCAGCCACAGCCTGGCGATTGACCGCACCGATATCCGGGACTTAGCCGGCCTGACCATGACCGAAATTCCGTGGCTGGTGCCGCAACCGCAAAAATCAGCGTTGCGCGCCGAATACGAACAGCTCTTTGCCGAACAGGATGAAACCCAACAACGGCTGTTTGCCATGGGGCATGATGCGCTGAACTTAGTGGGTCGCCTGAAGCAGCAGCAGATGTTTCCGTCGCTGGTCTACCACGGTTTAACCGGTAGTCTGCGCCTGACGCCGCAGCAAGCTGTTCAGCGGCAATTAACAGTGGCGACGTATCGTGGAGGCAAATTAGTGCCCCAACAAGATACAGTGCAGCAGGGCAAATAACCCCGCATCTTCAAGGAATAAGGGTATAACCATGACCAATGGCTCGGAAGCCAGCCCCAGCGCAAGCGGTTTATTTTTCGAAACCCTGGCGCTGGACTTTCTGCAGCAGCAGGGCTTGCATCTGCATAGCCGGAATGTGCGCAGCCGGTTTGGCGAACTGGATTTGATTTGTCAGCAAGCCGGGCAATGGATATTTGTGGAAGTAAAATACCGGCGCAGTGAGGCTTTTGGGGGCGCGGCAGCTGCCGTCACGCTGAGCAAACAGCAAAAACTCAGGCAAACTGCCGCCTGGTTTTTACAGCAACAACGTAGTCAGGCCGGTTGTCGATTTGATGTGGTTGCCATCTCCGGAGCAAGCCCTTATCAAATTGACTGGATTAAGAACGCATTTTAAATCAAAGCTTTATATAGCAACTTTTTGCTAGAGCAGGAACCAGGTGCATGCAAGAACATATTCGGCAGTTGTTTACCGAAAACATCCAGACCATGATCGCAACCGGCGAAGCCTTGGCTGAGCCTATTGAAAGCGCAGCCCTGACCATCGTGCATGCGCTAATCAATGATCGCAAAGTGTTGTGTTGTGGCGAAGGGGCGGCGCGGGCATTGGCCAGTCATTTTTCACAACTGCTGGTCGATCAATTTGAAACTGAACGCCCCTGTCTACCGGCGCTTGCATTGCAAACCGAATTATCCGGTTTGCAAAGTGCCAACCAGCATCAGGATTATCTGGCGCGTCAGGTGCGGGCTTTAGGTCAGGATGGCGACATTTTACTGGTATTGTCACTCAGTGGCGAAGAGCAGAATCTGATTAAAGCCGTGGAAGCGGCCCTCACGAAAGATATGACCGTGGTTGCTTTAACGGTCGACAATAACGGCGAGTTATCCGGATTGCTCGGCAACACCGATGTCGAATTGCGGGTGCCGGTGCATCGTCCGGCACGTGTCTTCGAGTGCTACGCATTTTTATTACATTGTGTCTGTGAGCTGATCGACAGCACTTTGTTTCCGCAACAAGATGAAGTTTAACCTTCAAGGAGCCTGAAATGACTGATTTTAAACCCATGGTAAAAGTAGCTGCCGTCATCAGCCTGACTTTATTGTTGCAAGCCTGCGCTGCTGCTGTGGTTGCCGGTGGCGCATCGGCGGTCACGTCCGCTTCAGATCGCCGAACACTGGGATCACAAATTGACGACAGTAGCATCGTGGTCAAAGCCGAGCGCGCGATCAAGGCCAATAAAACCTTGAATGAAAAAGCCCACATCAACGTTAACAGCTACAACGGTATTTTGCTGCTGACCGGTCAGGCGCCTAGCCAGGATCTGGTCGATACCGCCAGTCAGCTGGTGCAGGGGATCCAGGGCGTGAAGGATGTGCAGAATCAAATCCGCATCGGTAACCCGATTTCCTTTACCACCCGCAGCCGCGACAGTTGGATCACCACGCGGGTCAAAAGCCTGATTGTGGCAGATAAAGAAATCAGCGCGCTGAATATTAAAGTGATCACCGAAAGTGGCGAAGTCTTTCTGATGGGCTTAGTCACCAGCAGCGAAGCCGACAAAGCCGTCGAAATCGCCCGGCATGTTAACGGCGTATCCCGCGTCGTCAAAGCCTTCGAAACCAGCTACAACTAACGCCCTCGTTCGGGTCAGCGCGCTTTGGGGCAGAGTCCAACTTTGCCCTTTACACTTCCTGTAGAGCCTTGAGGGCTTTTGAATGGAACTCACGATGTTTCATCACCAGCAACACGATGACTGTGGCGACCATAAACAACCAAACGTTAATAAACCAGGCCAAAGCCCCCAGTGAAAAGTAAATGGCGCGCAGGCCATAGTTAAAAGAATGCGCCGCCTGATCGATCACTTTTGCCGCGCGGTTTGCGTAGAGTTGCAGCTCCGCTTCCGGCAAATCACGCCCCTCGGGCGCAGCACCAATTAACACGCCCCCAAAACCATACTGCCGCAGCGACCAGGTGAACTGGAAAAAAGCAAATACGTAAATCAAACCTAAAAACAGCAACTTAAACTGCATTAGACCATCAACGTGATCAAGCCAGGGCATCACTTGCATCAACACCTGCGCAATTTTGTCACTGGACGCAATGGCGGTTAGCAGACCGGCCAAAATCAGCATCGAACTGGAAGCAAAAAAACTGACGTTTCGCTCCAGCGTTGAAATCAAGGCCACATCAGCCATCTTATTATCACGGGTCAGCATTTGCCGCATCCAGTCGGTACGTTTGCGCCGCAACTCAAATGACAGACAACTGACCGTGCGTGCCTTGCGCTTGGCAAACAAGGTATAACCAACCCATAACGCGATAAACCATACCACTGCGACGACATCAATCCAGGGAAAAGCCTGCATCACTTCTGAAAGTCCCACTCGTAAAGCCCCTTATCAACCCGCTGCGGGGCAGATGCCGACCCCAGCGATGTTCCAAAACCTATTTGCCGATAACCTGCCGTTATTGCACGGGTAAATCAATATAAAAACAAGCGCCGGTTGGCAGATTGGGCTGATAACCAATAGCGCCGTCCATCCGCTCGATCAACTCTTTACTGATCGCCAGCCCCAGTCCGGTGCCGCTGAGCCGTCTGGAGCTGGAACTATCCGCCTGCGAAAACTTCTGAAATAGCCTGGGTAGAAATTCTGCCGGCACTCCGGGGCCTTGATCGGTCACCGACACCCTCACCTGCAGCCCAATCAAACGAACCTCCAATAGCACCAGCCCCTGCTGTGGCGAAAACCGAATGGCATTGGCCAATAAATTTGCAAACACCTGCTGTAAGCGGTTTTCATCCACCAGGACCTGTACCTCGTCAGACAAATCAGACTGAATTTTTAACTGGACACCGCTTTGCTGCGCCAGCGGTAAGTTTCGGTTCTTTGCCTGGATCACCAGCGGCATAATAGCCAGCGTCTGCAGATACAGCTGCATTTTACCGGCAGTCAGTTTTTCAATATCCAGAATATCATCAATGAGCAGCGCCAGTTGCTGGCCATTCTGCCGGGCGATATCTAGCAGCTGCTGCTGGGCGGCGTTCGCGGGCCCAACGACGCCGCCGGCGAGTAAACCCAAAGCGCCATTGATGGCCGTTAACGGCGTCCGCAGCTCATGGCTCACCGTCGATACAAACTCTTCTTTGAGTTGCTCAATCCGCTTGCGTTCGGTGATATCCCGCATCAGCAACACGATTAAATCCTGTTGCTGATGATTAATATGGGTTTGATTAAATTCAACTAAAAATGTCTGACCGTTTTGATGCAACGCAGTCAGTTCCAGCGGCTTCTGTTGGGACTGTAACACCGGCGCTGCAACAAAGAGTTGCTGATAGCTTTTCCCCGTCAACTGCTGTGGTGGATAACCGAATAAGGTCAGTGCTGCCGGATTAACTTGCGTGATTTGCCCTGCCGTATTGACCACCACCATCGCATCCGCGACGCTATCCAGAACGGTGCGAAAATAAGCTTCACTTTGCTGCCAGGCTTCTGCGGTTTGCGCCAATCGGCGATTGGCAATAAACACCGACAACACCAGCAGCCACAGCATCAAACCAATGCCCCAACCGATCAACCGGATTGGCCAGCGCTGCAAAGCGTCTGGCTCACTGATGGCCTGGGCGGCCAACTGCCAGCGGGCATCGGCAATCGTTAAATCCAGCAAGATGGCATCGCCATCAAACAATGCGGCCTGGCCGATCAGCATTTCAGTGCCAGCTGTTGCGTCAGCCGCCGCCACGAAGCGACGCATCGCCACCTGCACCTCCAGCTGGCTGGCCTGATCCTGCAACACTTGCCACACCGACTGAATATTCAGTACGGTGCTGACGAGCCCCCAATAACGGTCATCCTCTAAATACACCGGGATCCGGTGGATAAATCCCACCCCACCCTGGATCAAATTCACCGGCCCCGCCATATGTGGCGTGCGGCTTTGAATAATCCGGCGGATGTCCGGCCATTGCTCGGACAAATCCGGATAGAACACACCCAAGGTTTTTTCATTACCTAACAGCGGATAAATATAGGAAATACGGTTATCCGGCGCGATGGTCATATTGCGGATGTGGCGACCTTGTTGCACCAGATTGGGCAACAGAATGTCAAATTCACTGGCTCTGACCTGCCCTTGCGATGCCTTGATATACGCGGCGAGACCAAAGCTTAAGTTCAGCGGCACATTCATTTCCGACTCGATCAAGGCCCGCAACTGTGCTGCCGACGCGACCACTTGCCGCATCCTTTGGTTCTGTTGCCGTTCGCGCTCCTGAAACACCAGATATTCGGTGATCCCCGCCAAACTAAAAAATAACCCAACCAGCACAGTCCATTGCCAGCGAAACAGAGGTCTGAATTGAACTTTCATGCCGTTTCCTGAAGCCACAGAGAGAACCGCAGGCCCATGCACTGCGACAAGCTGCTGAACAGCCTTGCAGGTTAATGATACACTTAGCCGGATTTTCCGGCAGATAAAATTTAGCAAGCGCGAGGAGCCTTCTGTGACCACACTGACCATCCAAACCCCTGACGACTGGCACTTACATTTTCGTGACGGCGATATGCTCAAAGAAACCGTTGCCGCAACGGCCCGCTGCTTCCACCGCGCGGTGGTGATGCCAAATTTAGTACCGCCTGTCACCACGGGCGCTTTGGCAACTGCCTATCGCGAACGTATTTTGGCGGCCCGCCCGGCCGGCAGTACCTTTGAACCGGTCATGACCATCTATTTAACCGATCAAACCACGCCGCAAGACATCGCGGATGCCAAAGCCGCTGGCGTACTCGCCGCTAAACTCTATCCGGCGGGTGCCACCACCAATTCACAATCAGGCGTTTCCAGTTTAAGCAGCTTATACCCGGTGCTCGAAGCGCTGCAGAAACACAACATGTTGTTTTTGGTCCATGGTGAAGTCACCGAAGCACACATCGATATTTTTGACCGCGAAAAAGTGTTTATCGACGAGCATTTAACGCAAATTGTTGCCACCTTCCCGAACTTAAAAATCGTGCTGGAACACATCACCACCGCCGATGCGGTTGAGTTTGTCAGCAAAAGTTCGGCCAATGTGGCGGCAACCATTACCCCGCAGCATTTGTTGCTGAACCGCAATGATATGCTGGTGGGCGGGATCCGCGTGCACAATTACTGTCTGCCAGTGCTCAAACGCAGCACGCACCAGCAAGCGCTGAGGGCTGCAGTAAAAAGTGGTAATCCGAAGTTTTTCTTAGGTACGGATTCAGCCCCGCACGCCAAACACCGCAAAGAAACCGCCTGCGGCTGCGCCGGTTGTTATAGTGCCTGGAGTGCCATCGAGTTATACGCGCAAGTGTTTGAAGAGTTAGACGCGCTGGACAAATTTGAAGCCTTCGCCAGCCACTATGGTGCTGATTTCTATGGGTTGCCCCGCAACAGTGGCACCATCACCCTGGTGAAAGAACAATGGCAGGTACCGGATGAAATCACCCTGCCGGATGGCTCGCCGATAGTGCCATTTTTTGCCGGCCAAACCTTGAGCTGGAAGTTAAAAGGCTAAACAGTTCCTGCAATCAACGTCTGCTAAAAACCAGCAGGTTTTCCGACGATGCTACACTTTGTCAGCTGTAAAAAGTGAGCCCGGGAGGGCTCACTTCTGCTCTTAACAGCCTCACTGGCAACTGCTTATTTCAGAGCTATACTGCAAAAACTGCGTTTTCCTGATGTTCTACCGTGAAAATATTCAGCTACGGATTGCTGGTGTTATGGTGCAGCGCCGTTGTTGCCATGCCAGAATCTGAATTTAATCAATTACGCCAGACAGCCTTTGCGGCCGCCCGGCAGGACTATGCCAGTGGTATCAAGCGCATCGACGAAATTCTACAGCAACAAAAGTTACAACTGACGCTGGAGCAACAGATCCGCCTGCTATATAGCAAAGCAGACTACAGCTACCGCCTTAATCAGCCTAATAATGCGATTACCATTCTGGCGCAGGCCAAAGCGCTGAGCCTGGAATCCAAAGATCCTGCCATTTTGTATAGCTAACACAATATTCTGGCCAGTATTTTCTCAAATCTGGGGCTGTATCAACCAGCGATGCAGCACTACCGGCAGGCTCGGGAGAAAGCACAGTATTTGAACGACAGCTTCTATGCCCGGCAAACTGAAAACAATCTGGCAGTAATCCTGATTAAACAACGCCAATTCGCAGAGGCCAAACGTTATCTGGAACAATTTTACCAACATGGCCTGCAAACCAATGATCCTTCAGTACAAAGTGTGGCGCTGAATAATCTGGGAGATTTGGCGCTGAGTGAAGGCAATATCCCCCTGGCCCGCGAACTGCAACAACAAGCCCTGGCGCTGCGGCAACAACACCAGTTGACCTATCATTTTGCCTGGTCTTATTTGAACCTGGCCAAAGTTGCCAAAGCCGAAAAACAATGGCCAGCCGTGATTCAACTGGCCCGCCAATGTCTGCAACTTCGTGAAGGTAAGCTGGATTTAGACCTGATCGAACCGGGTCTACTGCTGGCAGAAGCCCTGGCGCAGACAGGGGAACCTGAACTAGCCCGGGAGCAATTGCAACAGAGCCTGGCGATTGCAACCCGCCGCCAGCAAGCTGAGTGGCAATTACGGGCATGGCAACTACAAGCAGAGCTCTACCGGCAACATCAACCCGAACTTGCGATGCAGGCGATGCAACAAGCTCTGACTGCACAACAAAGGTTAGCAGAACAACGTTATGACTTATCGATAGCACAAAGTGCCGCCGAATTGGGGGTTCTTAGCAGAGAAGCCGATTTACAACAAAGCAAGCGGCGGCATGAATTGGCACAACTAGCGGCCGCAGCACAGCAGCAAAAATTATGGCTGGCAATCGGCACCACCGTACTGATTTTAGCCATCACACTGTTTTTCAGCCTGAAGATCCGGCGCAAGAATCAAGAATTGCAGCAAAGTCTGGCGCATTTACAGCGCACCAAAAAACAATTGGTCGACGCTGAGAAAATGGCCGCACTGACCAGCCTGGTGTCGGGGATGGCGCATCAGTTGAATACACCACTAGGCACTATTCTGACCGCCGTCAGCGCTTGCCAGGACCAACTGCGACGACTTGAACAGAAGTTCACTGCCAAGACCCTGTCTGCCGCCGATCTGCAACAAGGTCTGGCCGATAACCGTGAGATGATGCAACTGGCCGAGCACAGCACCAACAAAGCCGCCGGACTGGTCCAAAGGTTTAAACAAATTTCCGCCCAATATGAACAGGTAGCGCCCGTGTCATTAGCACTAAGACCCTACCTTCACGAGGTTATGGAGAGCCTGCTGCTCGGCTTTAATCCGACGACAGCAGTGGATCTGCAATTACAAGGCCCTGATCTGACTATTATCACTTACCCGGCGCAGCTGAATAAAGTGCTGACCGCCCTTACCGAAAACGCCTTGTCCCATGGGCTGACGGAGCAGAACCAGCCACTCATTAGTTTACGCTGGCGCTTGCAAACCACAGATACCGCCCAGGGGCCTCCTGAAGAAAAACTTGAGCTGCATTTTTCCGACAATGGCTGCGGGATCCCACCGGATGTGGCCGCAAAAATTTTCGACCCGTTTTTCAGCACCAAACTCGGACAAGGCAACCTGGGTTTGGGTCTGAACATCGTCTTTAACACCCTGCAAAATCTTGGTGGCCAGATTGAGCTAGCCAGCACCCCATCGCTGTTAGCAACACCACGACCAAAGGACCCAATGCAACCTGAATATCCAGCAACTGGCTGTAGCTTTATCATCACACTGCCCACGGACATCCGGCAAATCCCTAAACCAGCATCGACCGCCGCCCGTGTCGGCTAACCGCCAACAGCAAAACTGTTCAAATTTTGACTCATCAATCACGAATCTACACAAAGCCAGATTTTGCGGCTGGACAACCACCCCAAGGCACAATACAATGCCCACCGTCGCGCACGCATAGCTCAGCTGGATAGAGCGCTGCCCTCCGGAGGCAGAGGTCTCAGGTTCGAATCCTGATGTGTGCGCCAAACAACAAAACCACCTTCAAGGTGGTTTTTTTGTTTGATGCATACACAGATTTGAACCTTTTTCGACCAAAATGCCGGGAGCATTTTGGCACAGCGCAAAGCGCTGCCCGAAGGGCGAGGTACAGGATGTACCGAGTCAATCCTGATGTGCGCGCCATCAATGTCAAAACCACCCTTGCGGTGGTTTTTGCATTTATGGTGTATGCACAGATTCAACCTACATCAAAAACTAAGACTCAAATTGAAAATCTAAGCTATCAGGCAATTAACTAAGCTAAAATATTGATTTTTAACTAAAATTACGGAGCATAAGTGAAATAGCAAATTTGTAAGTGGAGCAGCGTATTTGTAAGTGTTATCGTCAAAAAATAAGTATTTTTGCAGTGGCCAACTAATTCTGGCCACTTCATCAAAGCCTGGCAAGACGTCTAGTCAGCGACGGCAAGCTCTTCCATCACGCATACCCGATAAAGTAGACCACTCCAAGGTACAAACTAAATGACTCTGGTTGCACTTTCCAGATACTCGGCTATAAGTGCTAGCTGTGTTGCGAGTTGCGGTACTTATATTCAGAATGCTTCACAATCACCACGACTAACCAATATGGATATTGAACATGCTCAAAAAGCTTTGGATTGCCTCAGGTACTCTATTAACTATCGCGGGGTGTACGGCTACACCAGACTTATCAAAGTGGGCGCAAGCATCTGAAGATATCAGAGATGGCATGGTTCGCTCTCAAGTCACAACTATCGGGAAACTCGATATGTTGGTTGGCGCTGCCGCAGAAGCTAAATCGCAAGGCTGGCAGAGCACGTGCGGAACCGAAAAACCCACTCTGTTAACTGTTGATTGGATGACAGCCGAAGAAGAATGGAAAACTGACCTCGAAAATTATCGAGTGGCAGCAATGCAGGTCGAGGGCGGTTTGACTGCAATGGTGTTGTATGCACAAGCGGTGAACGAACTCGCAGTGTCCGCTGGCACAGGAAAAGAAGCGTCTGAAGGAATTGTAAAATCTTTATCCAGTATCGGCAGCACATTAGGTGTAGCCTTTCCCACATTTAATGGCGCTGGGGAAATATTCACCTTAATTTCCGAGCAATGGACCAAAGTAGAAGCTCAAAACTCACTTGCTGAGACGATGTCAGCGATGCAAGGAAATGTAGATAACCTGGCAGAAGCATTAGTAAAGCAAGCCGCTATTCAAATCAGGATTGTCGATAATCTTACCGACAAAGGCACCCAGGCAATTAAGGGAAAGTATGGCACTGAAAGGGTCTGTTATTTCCAGAAGAAAGCCAATCAACTGTATGCCCAGGCGGAGCGCCCGTATAAAAACTATAACATCGCAGATAACGAAGCGGCCTTAGCAAGTAAACCATTGTCAGACAAAGAAAGCCGGGAGCTCGAGACAGAAATCACCAACCACTTGGTTGCGGATCAATTTGGTCTTCCTATTTATCGTCAGTATATGGATGAGGTCACTGCGCTCAGGCGCTGGGAAAATGCATCAAAAACACAATTGGTGAGTGTTCAGCGTGCAGTGACCGAATGGGCAAAAGCACACCGTGAAGTTGCAGACACAATGCTCGCCTGCGGTGGGCTACGTTCATTGCGTTCAAAATGTGGCAATTTGACCTTCGATAATCTGAAAATTGCCCGCGACCGAATCAAGTCGATCGAAGCAAGTTTCAAAGACAACTGATTGTTAACCCCTTACGGAAGAGAGAGCTAAATCATGCCTGACAATAATGAATTAAGAGCTTTGAGACATTTAAATGACTATGCTCACGCATTAACTACGGATGACTTTAATGATGATGATATCGCTGAAAACGCTTTTTTGGACGTGATTGATGCCGTTAACCCCCCCAAAAAAGATGAACTAAAAGAACTCTATGCCAAACTTAAAGTCGGAAGTCAAAATGGGTCCAAGGCCGATATTTTTCTTGCTTATGCAGAAGCTGCCAAGAGTTTTGGAGCATTAAAAAAAGAATTCGAACTGGGTAAAATAAAGGCAAATAATGCGCAGTCCTCGCTACTTTTCCCATCACTCGCTAAAGAACTAAAGTCGGTTGCAGAGTCTCTTGCTGCGCTTAAACAAGCGACCACAGAGATTCTCAATGACCTGGACAATGCAAAAAAGGCACTTGATTCAGGAGACATCAAAAAGCTGATTGACGAAGCTTCGGCTTCTAAAGATAGTTTGGATAAAGTGATAGCGGCATTTAAGACCATCACAACCAAGTGAATCATTTAAAATCCAGGCTAAAGCAGTGACATGGTATTCAGCGACCCGACACAGCGCGCAAGCGCTGTGATTCGTTCGGGGCCGCCGAAAACCAGCAACAGTAATCCCGCGGCTGCGGCAAGTCACTCGGACAAAATGTGCTTCAATACTGCTGGTCGTACAACCTGATAAAATTTTTCTCCAGCGTCTTCATCTGTTTGGAATCGCACGGATAATGATCCATGATCCGGCGCATACTGTTGTGCAACGCCTCCTTTTGGCCACCCACGAATCCTCGTGAGCCACCGCCGGGCTTGAGTGCGGCGACATCTATTTTGGCAACAATGCCGCTAAACTCTTTATTGACACGATAGCGGTCATAGCTGGTACTTTCCATCGTCTGGTTGATTAGCACCCCATAGCCATCGCGCGTTTCAGTCGCAGGTCTGCTGGTTGCGGCGTCCAATACGAGCGCATCCGATTGCAAACAAGCACGGGTCTGGCGCTTTTCATACTCAAGTAAATAAACAGCAATGACCCCACGTAACAAATTGCCACTGTGGTTTGCTTGCAGAAAGTTCCGCTCAAACTGCGCGATCCGAGGCAAATCGCCATGAAAAATGGCATCAAAATAGTCTGCATGGTCCGCACCGTAAAACGGCGCAATCTCAGCAAGTCGGTTTAAACGCAGGCGCGAACGGGTCGCTCGGGCATCTTCATCAAGCAAATCCCAAGGGAATACTTGGTTAAACCAAGCGTCCAGCTCGGTTGGGGAGTCAATTTTTGCCATCTCCGCCACCAACTCGGCCTGCCCGTTAGTCAATAAATTTTGGTAATAGGCCTTGCGCTGGGCATTAAAGGGATAAAAAGGTGGTTCCCGCAACAACCCCTGATATTTTTGTGTTAACTCTCGCTCAATCTGCTGCCAGCGTTTCATCGAGGCAACATAATGCTGCGGTTCTGTAAAGGCATTGGCGTAGTTTTCACTCTCCTGTGTGGCAAAATCTGCCGCCAATTCATGACGCCGCTGCAGGAATAGTTGATTGATACGATCAACCGCTCCTGCAGGCAGGTAATGCAACATGCCTCCGATCGCAGACTGCTGTGTCATGGGCACAAAGAGATCCCGTGCCACCTCAAGGGTATTTTGTTGTGCTGCAACATAATTTTGGATGGCCGGTTGCCAATGTTGAGCAATATGAGCCCTTACCGCATCAACCATATTACGCCGGACTACCGGGTCTATATTGCGATCCGGATTGACTCTGCTAAGCGCTAACAAAGTGGTCCAGGTCGGCTCTTGTTGCATGAGCTTATCGATCTCATTGCTGTGGTCATTTTTGGCTTGTTGTGTCTGGTAAGACTGCAATGCTGTACCCAAGGTTTCTAGCGATGACAGCGCCGGCAACCGAACAAAGGTCAGGTGGTTGCGTAGCCAGGCTATATCATCCGGTGATGCTGCCTGTCCTTGTGCCATTGCCTGTTGCAGACCCGCCATCCATCGGTTGGTCGCCTCAGAGGCTTGACCATCAAGCCATAAGTTCATTGCAGAGCCAAAGGCACCGGTCAAATAAGCCTCAATCATGCCTTTGACAGGAGCAAACTGAGGAATTTGGGAAATAAATTCGCGGCAGCCATAGGTCAACTGCGCACTGATTTCAGCGACTTTCCCAGGATTGAGCGCCCCTGCATTCTTGCCAAAAAAAGGCTTGAAGTTTTTGTCACTGAGTAGGTGCAGGGCTATCGCTTTCGGATCCCGCCCCTGGGATGCGGGTAGGTCCTCAAGTTGAGCCAGCCAATTTTTGGTGTTTCGGTCACATTTTTGCGGATTTCTTACTTGCGGGAGTTCGGGCCTGCTTCTGGATACTTTACTGAGCTCTTTCGACAGCTGATTGGCCCCTTTGCGTTCTGCAATAGCGTAACTGCATATTTCGGAGCCACGAAAATCGACTTTTCCAAAAAGCCGGTCTGTTTGCTGGTCATATACCATCTTTACCCATACGTGCTTACTAAGATCGTTAGTGCTCGTTTCGACACTCAAACTTTTCCCAAACTCTTCTGCACTTCCCACCAGTGGCGATCGCGCTTCCAGGCCTAATCTTTGGCCATGCAAGGCCTTGTAATACACTTCCCCGGCCAGACCTCGCTGATGTTCATGCAGGCTCAGTGTGAAATTAAACTCGGAATCACCGCATTGAAAAACTCCCTGCCAATCCCCCAGCAGTGGTTTAGGGGTAGCCGCGTAGGAGACCTGGCTAAAGAGCGTAAACCAAAACGCAGCACCGATAAACCGGAATGGGCTGGGCCTGACGATGCCTGCGACTTCTTGAATACGAATGTCCTTTTCCGTCATGTTCACTTCCTTTTTTTTGATACAAGCGACTTGAATACAGCAAAGCACAGCAGCAGTTGGTAAGCAACTTCAGCAGCAGCCCGGCCTTTACTGTGGTCCTTTGGTTCTGAACCAACCGGTCACCGAATAGCGGACCTGACGGGCAAAGGGGGCCACATAAGTGACCGAATGCGGATGATGCACTTCAAACAAGGCCATATTATTAAAGCGCGGCACCCAGCATTGCGTTGGGATGCCGTCACGCGTGAAAAATTGCAGTAATCCACCCCAATCCGGATGCCATTGCCGGGTAAACCCCATCACATACGCAAAACGGCGTCCTTCGGCTGCCACCACATCATTGTGGCGCGTCAAATAGTTTCCCGGGACATAACGGCTGGCCTGCGCAGACACGTAGATTAGATCCTGTTCCCCGGTTAAATCACGCACAAACTGCAACATCGCAGCGCTATTTAAGTGCTGATGCACTTGGGTTAATAATGCGGGGGTCGGCAATTGGCGTTGCGGGCGGCCAATGAGGTGGCTGCCATATAAAAAACCTGTCCCCTCACTCGCCAACTCATGTAAATGGGTCATCAACTGGCGCAACTGTTCTGGGGGCATTTGCCGAAGCTCCTGATCCAGCAGTGACTGGTAACGACCGTTTGCAAAAAAAGCGTTATCGTAAGGCGTTTGCCGCTGCAGGCATTGCAAGATCTGCTCTGCACTGTCCGGTTGCCAGATCTCTGGCAGATTAATTTTCAAATCGCTGGCGAATTCAGCCCGCACCTGCGGCGTTAGCGTGGGCAGATTTAATTGCAACATCCCAAAATCTCATCAATAAAAGGTACATCCTGCCACAACTTCTGCGCCAGAATCTAAATAAATAGAAAATTCAACAACTAGCTTTTCAGTATGGCCGATTATCAGCAGTCCCTTCAACCGCAGGCTATTGTCTGCAAGCAGCCTGACTTAACCTTTAGTAAGCTCCGGCAATTGCAGTAAAGCCTGTTGCAGCCCCGGATGAGGCACCAGCCTGGCGCTTTGGTGCAGCTGGCCAAGGCTGGCGCCCTGGTAATACTGCTGGGTGAAGGCCAGAATAAAAGGCCGGTAGTCTGCGATATCCGGTATTTGCCCCAGGGGGTACTGGGCGAGTGCCAGCTGACAAAGTTCCGCCGGATAGCCCCATAATGTTAACAAGTAGACGGTGAGCACGGTCTCGCATCTGCTGCCGTTAAACTGCTCGGGCAATGGCGTCGATAGCTGACTTTGCAGCTGTAGCTTACTCAAAGGTCCCAAGGCACTGAGCAAGGCAGAAACAAAGAGGAGATCTTGCTGCGCAACGGGTAGCTGTGTGGCTTTTGCCAACGCACGGGCCGTGTTGGCCTGACGAAATGCCAGTTCACTGAGATGCAGATGATCCTCTCCCTGATGGGCTGAGGCCACTTGCTGCTCAACGGCCATCAGGATGACAATAGCCTCTACCAGGCGCAGCCCTAATCGTAATAGGGCTTCAGACAGGGAATGTGTCGCTCTGCTATAACCAAGAAAGGCGGAATTGGCTAACTGAATCAGCCGCGCTGCAATCACCGGTTCATGGGCGATCAGATCAACCACTTTGTCGATAGACGGCGCATCAGCGCCAAGCTCCTGGCGCAGCTCGCGGATAATCGACGGTAACACCGGTAAATTACCTTCCTTCCCCAACTGTTGGCGTAGCCACAGCGGCAGATGCAAACTGCGCAGGCGATCAATACACTCAAACAGCTGCAACAAATCCTGTTCAGCAAAAGGTTTACTGAGCACAAAATGTGCCTGACGGCTGACGCTGCTCACCACATCTTCGGACGTATCACCGGTCATCAACACCCGAACCGCTTCAGGTAAAACGGTCATCACTTGAGTTAACACAACGTCGCCCTGCATCTGCGGCATCAGGTAGTCACTGATAATTAAATCTGCCACGCCCTCGGGTAACGCGTCCTGCCAGTGAGCGGCATCTTCGCAAAGAAAGTAATGCCAGTCTGGCCGCAGCCGCAGCGCAGCACGCAACAGCGCTTTGAGCATAAAGCTATCATCATCGATAAACAGAACCCTGGGTTTCGTTGGCATCAGCGCACTCCTTCAGGCGCGGGCGCCTGTATTCGCTGCAAAAATTCAGCTTCCGGCATCGGCCGGGCAATCAAAAAACCTTGGGCCATATCACAGCCCATCTGCTGCAAAATTGTCAATTGTTCAGCATTTTCGACGCCTTCTACCACCACTTCCACGCCCAGCGCTTGCGCCATCCGGCAAATATTGCCAACCAGACTCTGGGTATTCAGATTGGCTTCTAAATCGACAATCAGCGAGCGATCTATTTTCAAAACATCAACCGGTAGTTTCGACAAATAGGCCAAGGAAGAATAACCGGTGCCAAAATCATCGATCGCAATCCGCACGCCAAGCGCTTTTAAAGTTTGTAGCGCCTGCGCGCTGTGTGCTAAATCCTGCAGCATCCAGGATTCTGTCAGCTCCAACTCCAACATCGCAGGATCCACCGCAGTTTCGGCAAAAATACGCTGTACCTGACTGATAAAATCGGCCTGCTGTAGTTGCACACCAGAAATGTTAACCGCCAGCCGCATGAGCGGGCAACCCGCCAGCTGCCAGCGCCGAACCGTCAGACAAGCCTGACGTAACACCCATAAACCGATTTCGATCATTTGGCCGTCGTGTTCAGCGATCGGAATAAACACCGCCGGTGAGACAAACCCAAACTCCGGATGCTGCCATCGGAGTAATGCCTCTGCACTGTGAATTTGCTGCTGTTTTAAATCCAGTTTTGGCTGAAAATAGAGTTCAAATTGCTGCAGCTCTTCCGCCCGGAACAAGGCTTCACTGATCTGCAGTTGCTGGCGCTTTTTGTCCGCCAAGCCAGCGCTGTAGCGCATAAAAAAAGCATGTGGGCTATTTAAATGCAAACGGTTACTGGTTAGCGCGTTATTTAACAGCTGTTTGGCATCAGCGCCATCTTCCGGCGCCATACAATAAGTAATGGTAAACTGCGGCCGCATAGCGAGGGCTTGCCGCTCCAACTGTTGCCGGACTTGCAGCAGAATGTCGGTTAATTGCTGATGCACCAGCACCTCGCTGCCGGCTCTGGGCAGGGTCAGAATAAACAGTTCATTGGCCAGATAAGCCAGTGCGCCATAATTTCTGCTGGCTTGCATCAGACTCTGACTGATGGCATCAAATAGTTGCCCTGCTTCAGCAAAACCGAGCATATCGGCCCAGTCATGAAAGTTTTTCAGCCGGATTGCGGCGACTGCAAAAGGTTGTTGCTGTTGCAGCAAAGTCACCAGCTGCTGCAATACCGCATGTTGATCCAATAAATTAGCGGTATATAAGCTGGCCGGGCCATCTTGCTGTTGCAAAGGTTTGAAACCGACCACCGCCGCCTCTGCATCCCGATATTGCAGATGCAACTCGCAAATGTCGCCACGATGGTCGCTGGCTTCCAGCGAACCATGGGTGTCTTGTAAAAAATGCTGTAGTTGCAAAGGTTCAATCTTAAACCATTGATCAAACATGGTATTAGTTAAAGATGCAGCAGATTGAGCCAGTAATTGCTGTGCCAGCCCGTTGCTGCGGACGATGACGCCTTCCGGGTTTAGTTCTAACAATGCAGCATTTCCAGCGATCAACAACTGGTTGCGGATCCGCTCACTGCGCCGGTGACGATAGAATAAAAATGCCGCGGCAATCTCCCGCAGCAGCTCTTCGTCTTCCCAGGGCTTTTGTAAAAAACGAAAGGCGGTCCCGGAGTTGAGTAACTGCAGCACAGATTGGAAATCGGCATAACCACTGAGCACCAGCGCCACCATCTCCGGATAGCGCTGCTTGATCTGCATCAGTAACTCGGCACCGGACATTTCAGGCATTCTAAAGTCCGAAATAATCACCTGACATTGCTCCTGCTGCAACAGTTTCAACGCCGCAGCGCCGGTTGTCGCGCTGAAGACCCGATAGCCACTACGCTGTAACAACCGTTCCAGCGCTTTTACAATGGAGACTTCATCGTCGACGACCAGTACATTGTTCGGCATATCAGGCTCCTGAGCGTAATAGTTGCTGCACCAGCTGTAATAGTTGTTGGTTTTCAAAAGGTTTGGCCAATACGGCATCCGCGCCAAGCAGCTTGGCTTGTTGCAACTCTGCTTCGCCAAGACCCGAGATCACTAAAATCCGCACTGCTGCCAACTCCGGTTGTTCGCGGATAAATTTCAGCACTTCATAACCATCCAGCCCTGGCATCGATAAGTCGAGGGTGATTAAGTCAGGTTTTGCACTAAAAATTTTCACTCCAGCCTGAAAACCATCAGCTGCAAAATCAAGTTGGTAACCGGCGCCAAACAGGACCCGCCGAATCGCATTGCGATAAGCGAGTTCGTCGTCGATCACCAGCACCCGATCGGCCAGACTCTCTGCCGGCGCCGCTTCTTCTGTTGTTGCAGAATCAGCCTGATGTTGCTGTAACTCGAGCGGCATCGGCATTTGTTGCTGCTGTAAAAAACGCATAAAATCATCCAGCAATACCCGATAGTTACCGCGGCCTGGCAACTTGTGGCCTTTGAGCTGGCCATTCGCTATCCAGCGACTAACGGTCCGGTGGTGGACATCACAGTAGGCAGCAATCTCGCCCGGCTTTAAAGTTTTCATCAATACATCCCATGAACTTCCCTTGACTTCTACAAGGTATAGCATACATTTATCATTAAAGACAAATGCGACAAATGAGATATTTCAGGATTGCGTATGAACAACACCAACACCCAGCTGCCAGTTTTACTTTGCGTTGACGATGAAGCCGCGATTCTGAAATCGTTGCAGCGTTTGTTTGTTGGACATCCTTACCAGCTGCATCTGGCCGGCAGCGGCCAACAAGCACTTGAATTTATGGAAAAAAACAAGGTTCAGGTCATCATCTGTGATATGCGGATGCCGGAAATGGATGGGGCGCACTTTCTGGCGCAGGCGGCGGCCCTGCAGCCAGATTGTTATCGGATCCTGATGACCGGCTATGCAGATCTGGCATCCACAGTCCAGGCGATCAATCTGGGTAAAATCCACCGTTATGTGCAAAAGCCCTGGAATAATCAGGAACTCCTGAACCTGGTGGATGAAGGGCTGGAAAAGTTTCGGCTGTTGCAAGCCAACAAACAACTGACCGCGCAGGTCGCCCGGCAGAATAAAGAACTCAAGCTCCTGAACCACAATCTGGAAGACCGGGTGGTACAACGCACTGCGCAGCTGAAACAAACGCTGAATCACATCAAAGGCATGCTGAAGCAACAGGAACAGGACCACAAAGCCACCAAGGAAGTGCTGTATAACATTATCAGCAGCGATCCGGCGTTATCGGGCGAATTTGCCCTGAATGTCAGCCAAACCTGCGCTGCACTTGGACGTCAGCTGGGTTTTGACAAAGAGCAGCGTCAACATTTGCGCCAGGCCGGACTGCTATCTGAGTTAGGAAAAATCGGCTTACCTGCCGTGCTGCAAACCAAACCTTATTACCAACTTACTTCACTTGAACGCAGTCATTATTTACAACATCCGCAATATGCAGAAGAAATTTTAGCGCCTGCCTTACACCTGCAGCCAGTCATCGAAGCCATTGCCCAGCAGTATGAAAAATTTAATGGCACCGGCGAGCCACTACACCGGGTCGGCACCGACATTGCCATCAATGCGCGGGTGTTGGCGGTAGCACGCGATTTCTGGCTGTATGTCTTTCAGCGATTGAGTCCACAAAAACACAGCTTCGACGAAGCGCTGGAGCAAGTGCACCGGCAACAAGGCGCCTGGTACGATCCGGGGGTCGTCGTGGCGCTGCGGGAATTGCTGCGTTCAGGGATGCGGCTTGGTTCTGAGCACGAACATCAGGGGATTAGCGTGGCGGAGCTGCAATCCGGGATGAAACTGAAACACAATCTATATAACAGCAAAAAATTGTTGTTGTTGCCCAAAGGTCAGGAATTAAATAGTGCGACCATCCAGAGTCTGCAAAGGTATGAACTGAAACATCAGGAACAGCTGCAGGTGCATATCGAAATGACTTCGCCCCTGGCGCAGATGGAAGAGGAAGAATGATGTTCAGACTACTTCAGGTGGACGCCAGCACTGCACAGAGACTGACCCAAGACCTTGAGCAACAACTTGGCCAGCAGCAGGCAGATTTATTGATTGCGACTGGTAATGTTGCCAGTATGGCAACGCTGGCTGAGTTACCTCAAGCCAGACATTTTTCCCGCCATTGGATCGCCTGCAGCTCATGTATCGGGGCAGCTTCGTCGTTGGGTGTGGACCAAGCCAGTGATCGACGGCTCAGCATCCTGGCCATCCACGACGCCACCGGCAGTTATGGTGTAGCGAGCGTGGAACAGGATCCCAGTCAAATCTGCCAGCAGGCAGCAGCGACCGTGTTAGCTGCGATTGCCAATGCCGGCCGGCAAGCGGAGTTACCAGCATTGATCTGGTGCATGCAGGCCCCAGGGTTTGAAGAACAAGTGATTGACGGAATTCAGCAAGTGGTCGGTGATCAGGTGCCGATCCTTGGCGGAAGTGCTGCCGATGATGATGTCAGCGGCGGTTGGAACCAGTTTGATGGCGATAGATTAGGTCATCAGTTGCTGGTGATAGCCGTCTTGTATCCGACGGTGCCAATCAGCAGCTATTTCAGCAGCGGCTACAGCCCTGCTCATTTTAGTGGCACCATCACTGCCGTGCAGGGACGGCGGATCCTGACTATCGATCAGCAGCCGGCGCTGCAGGTTTACAATCACTGGTTACAGCAGACGGGTATCCCACCGATGCAGCCCGGCGTTGTCATGAGTGAAAGTACTTTTTATCCGATTGGCCGCGAACTGAATGCTAAAGATATTCCGTTTTCTCTGCTCAGCCTGCCGACCAGTGTGGCCGCAGATGGCAGCATTGAATTACTGGCTGAACTGCAACAAGGCGACCAAATCGCTTTGATGCAAGGCTCCCGCCAGCAATTGGTGCGACGCGCTGCCCATGTCGTGCGGGTTGCCGGCAATAACCTCAGACTACAGCATCATGTGGAGCCGGCAGCAGCACTGATTGTGTATTGCGCCGGATGTATGCTGGCGATCCGCGAGCAGATCGCCGAAGTACAACAATCGCTGAGCGATACGTTGCCAGGGATCCCTTACCTTGTCGCCTTCACCTTTGGCGAGCAAGGCTGTTTTGCCGATGGTTTTAATCGTCACGGCAACCTGATGATTTCCTCGGTGCTGTTTGGCAAGACAACAAGGGAGCCTGCAGCATGAGTCAACAGGAAGCATGGCAGGAAAAAATTCTGCAGCTGACTTACGAAAACCAGCAGTTGCAACAGGTCCGGCATTTAAATGAATTGCTCAGCCATGGGTTGGATGCCTTATTGTCTTCTAAAGATAACGAAGAGCTCTTTGGTAAGTTGTTCGAAGTAATGCTGAAAGTCATTGATTATGATGCTATTTTTGTACTTCAGCGCGGTCAGGAGCACCCGGAACTGCAATTGTTGGCCAGCGCACCACCGCAACAGCTGACCACCCAACTGCCAGCATTGTCAGCGACCCCTTTGTTTGTACAGGACTTAAATTTATTTGATCTTCGACGGCTGGATTGGTGGCAGCAGGCGATGTTGCCACTTAGTGCTGGTTATCTTTCAGCCTTAACCTTTCCCTTGCATACCGCCCAATCCGCTTTTGCGCTGGTTCTATTGTCTAAACGGCTCGGCGCGTTTTCTGCGCATAGCGCCGCCATTTTGCGTTCCTTTGCCACTTTTCTGGCCAGCACGCTGTCACAGCTGGAAAAACGCCGGTTACAAGAAGAACGCGACAAGCTAAAAGCGCAACAACAGCGGATTGAACAAAGCTTATTACGGCAGGAAAAACTGGCGGCCATCGGTCAGCTGGCCGCGGGGGTTGCGCATGAACTCAATAATCCACTAGGGTTTATTTATTGCAACCTCAACACTTTGCAGCATTATTTAGAGCAATATCAGCAATTTATAGAACAAAGTCTCAGTCAGTATCCCGAGCTTTCCTCGCTGCATACCGCATTGCAACTTGGTTACATTGGTACAGAAAGCCGGGATCTGATTGCCGAGTCCTTAGGCGGAGCCAGACGGGCCCGCGATATTATTAATAACTTACGCACCTTTTCGCATCCGGATGACACTTCTTTGCATGAGCTGGATTTGTGCAACATTTTGAACGATAGCTGCCGGATTGCGCAGACGCAGGTGAAACATAATGCGCATTTACAACTGTCATTGCCGGACAGTCCGGCATTGGTGCGGGGCAACGCCACGCAGCTTGGGCAAATTCTGCTCAACCTGATTAACAATGCCAATCAGGCCGTGGAACCGGGCAAGGGCGAAATCCGACTGGAACTGAAGGCTTTACCCGCTATCTGGCTCTTAACCATCAGCGACAACGGCTGTGGTATCGCCGACAGTGCAGTCGGTTCGATTTTTGAACCCTTCTTTACCACTAAACCCGTCGGACAAGGCACCGGACTGGGCTTGTCGTTATCGCGGACCCTTGCTGAACAGCATGGTGGTAGCCTGCGGTTGGCCAGTACCAGCGCGCTTGGCAGTTGTTTTGAACTGCGGTTACCCCGCCACCGGAGTTTGTAATGCATTGGTATGGTCTGGAGTTCAGCCGCCGCAGATTCCGTTATTTTTTGTTGCTGACGTTGCTTGGAACGCTCGCCAATAGCACCGTGGTCGATATCCCTTTTGTGGTGCCTTTTAGCATTGGCAACGTGGCGTTGTTTCTGCTCGCCTTGCGTTTAGGCGCTGTCTGGGCCTTACCTGCGGCCTGTTTTATCCTGTTACCTCTTTTCGAGAATCAGGCGTTGGCAGCAAGTTTATTGCAAATGTTCCTGCTGCTGGGGTTTCGCCACCATATCCGCAACTACCATATTGCCGCGGTAGTTGGCTATGTGCCGTTGATTGCCGTGTTGATCAGTCAGACCGCTCCGGCAACCATTAGTGAAAGTATCTTCAACCTCAGTCTCCATGTGGGGATGAGTACGGCGGTTTTTGCGTTTTGTTTACGGGGAATGCTGATCCTCGACAGTCTGACACCATCAACGACCCAAGAGCAAAAACAATCACTGCGGCTGCAATTATCGCATCGTATTGCCATGTACAGCAGCATTCCGTCCACCTTGTTGCTTGCTTTGGTGCTCGATGGTGCTATCACTTTGGATTTATCCCGGACATTGTTGCATTATCAGGACGAACAGCAGCAATTAACCGGCCAAATCGGTCAGCGCCTCACGGGCTACCTGACCCAAATTGAGCTGGCAGCCCGGATGACAGAAGTCACGGCAGTCGACCAGGTTTTACCAACCCTGACCAAACAAAAGCCAGAGTATATTTCCGCATTGGTCACGGATGCTCGCGGGACTGTACAGGCTTTTTATAAGGACCAACTCCCTGATAGCGCCCGCTTTGGCAATAATGTGGCGGATCGTGCCTATTTTTCCGAACCGCTGCGCACCGGCCAGTCTTATGTGAGTGACACCTTTATCGGCAGAAATCTGGGCAAGGATCCGTTGTTTGCAGTCAGTACCCCACTGCCCGGCGAAAGGTTCAGCGGCGTGCTGGAAGTCTCGGTGAATCTGGCCGAACTCACGTCCGCTATCCAACCCAAGGTCACCACAGTGTCTCATCGAGTCCTGCTGGATCGACAGCAGAAAAAAATCTGGGGCACGGATGATCAACGGCCGCTAGGACAACTTTGGTCGGTGAGTTCGGGCTCGGATCCCATGCCGCGACAATTTTTACGTGAAAACTGGTTTAATAATTTTGGACCGGTCAGCCTGACCCAGGATGGCAAACATATGCTGATGACGGACTATGTCACCCCTGGGCAGTGGCAACTGAAATACTTTGTCGATACCGATGTTTTTTTAAAACGCTACCATGTCTTTCTGACTTTGGCCTTGCTGGCTTCGCTGTTACTGCTGGAATCAATTACGGCGTTATCCCGCACCTTTATCACCCGCTACACCGAAGCGCTGGAACAACTGGCCAAAAGCGCCGCCGCCTGGCAACCGGATGCTCCGCCGCAACCAAGGCCTGAGTTCCGGCAATCAGCGGCGGAGATCGAAATGCTGACCAGCACCATTCAGCAAATGCAATCCAGGGTCTGCAGTGCACGCGATGCCATGCAACTGTCGATGCAGCAGATAGTGACCCTGAACAACGAGCTGGAGCAAAGAGTCGATAATCGGACTGAAGAGCTGCGGTTGGAGCGGGATAAGGCCAATCAACTGGCGTCGGTAAAAACGCGGTTTCTGGCCAATATGAGCCATGAAATCCGTACGCCGATTACCGTGATCAAAGGCTTTACCGAACAGTTATTGGCTAAATCCCAGGGGCCGGACGCCTTGATGATCCAACGGATCCAACACAATACTGAGCACTTGCAGCGTTTGGTGGATGATGTTCTGGACACCGCCAAAATAGATGAAGGGAAAATGCGCCTTGAGCTGCAACTTTTTGATGTGCAGTCTTTTATTAAAGATGTCGCCGCGGGTATCGAGGGTCTTGCTTTGCAAAAAGGCCTGCAGCTACGCCTTGACGATGCAGACGCGGCGGAGCTGATGCTGCAGGCAGATCCGTTTCGTTTAAAACAAATCCTGTTAAATTTGCTTAGTAACGCCATTAAGTTCACCGCCAAAGGAGAGATTCGGCTGAGCTTAAAGTTCATGGCTGATGGCGGACTGGATATCTCCGTGATCGATCAAGGTATTGGCATCACATCAGCACAGTTGCCGCAGCTGTTTCAGTTGTTTTCGCAGGCGGATAGCAGTACCAGCCGAAACTTTGGTGGCTCTGGACTGGGTTTATATATAAGTCAGCAACTGTCAGAAGCCATGCAGATGAAACTACGGGTGACCAGCACACCCGGCCAAGGTTCAAATTTTACGCTGTCGATCCCGGCCTATTTACTCAGTCACGCGGTCCCCTGCCCGGATGAGCCCACACCCGCCGCGGCGCAGCCGGTGCGGCTGATACCCGCGAGTCTCCTGGTCGTCGATGATGTGGCCGACATTCGGGCATTAATCGCGTCCTATCTGGGTGAACAGCCTTTTGCCCTCAGTTTTGCCGCTGATGGCGAGGCGGCGATCCGGCTCTGTCAGCAGCAACCCTTTGATCTGATCCTGATGGATCAACAAATGCCGGGGGTTGATGGTCGGCAAGCCAGCAAAGTTATCCGACAAATGGGCATCAAAACGCCGATTTTACTGCTGAGCGCCGATGTATTTGAAGATCCGGGGCAAACGCAGAGTGACTTATTCCAGCGTACCATGACCAAACCTTTTACCCGTGAGGCCTTACTGTCAACGATTGACGCGCTGCTACAAGCCTATCCACCGACCGCAAGCGATCAGCCGCTTGACCAGCAAAGCATAGCCAGTGAGCGAACCGCTGGCCGAGCGACCGATCAAGCCGAAGCCCAAGCCATCGCACCGCCAGGCTCCGCGCAGCAGGACGAAGATGAGTTAAGTCTTGAATACCGGCAAAGCCTGCCCGGTGACGCAGCTCGACTCAGCCAGCTGTGGTCGGTCGCCGACTGGCCATCGGTCCAACAACTGTTACATAAAATTAAAGGCACCAGCGCTTGTTTTGGACTCGATGACATCAGTCACAGTGCCAGTTTACTGGCGCAACAGTTGAAAAAAGGCGAAGCAACAATCGACGACCTCGACAAATTGGTCGACCAGCTGCATGCCGCCAGTCGACGCTAGCAGGCAACACTGGCAGGCAAGACCGCGTGAAAAGGAATCCAGGGCGCATCCTGTTGCATGACTGGGTGGTTGGCAAACCGCGATCGGCAATCCGCGATCAGACCGGCGTTGCCGGCGTAGGGGACACATCCTGTTGCTGGACCGGTAACACCAGGGTGAAACTGCTGCCAACGCCGGGTTCGGACTGCACCCGAATGTCGCCCTGATGTTTTTTGACAATACTGTACGATAGGGACAAGCCCAAACCGGTGCCGCTACCGACTGGCTTCGTGGTGAAAAAAGGTTCAAACAACCGGCTGATGTGTTCAGGCGCGATACCAGAACCGGTATCACGGATCTCAACACATACTTGCTCCGCTTCAGCCCAGACTCGCAGATAGAGATGGCCGCGATGCTCGATCGCCTGCGCCGCGTTCACCAACAAGTTCAAAAATACCTGATTAATTTGCATCGGCTGACAGTAGACGTCGGGGATTGCGGCGGCATAATCCCGGTGAATTTCAACTTTGTATTTCAGCTGATTGGCTGCGATTTTCAGCGTATTCTCCAAACCATCAATCAGGCTGGCATATTGCCACTCGGCATTGTCGACATGTGAAAACGACTTCAGGTTTTTCACAATCGCGGACACCCGCTCAATACCTTCCACCGACTCGGCCAACAGCTCAGGTAAATCCTGGCGCACAAAGTCAAACTGCAGTCGCTGCTGCATGTCCTGTTGCATCGCTTTGGCGCTGTCGTGACCAAGTTTACTGACAATCTTTTCGTAAAAGGCGACGAGCTTGAGGACGCGTTCGCCATAATCCTGCATCGTCTGTAAATTCGAGCTGATAAATCCGATCGGATTATTGATTTCATGCGCGACGCCGGCGGCCAGTTGACCGATCGCAGCCATTTTTTCTGATTGCAGCAGTTGGCTTTGCGCCATGGATAATTTCTCGTTCAGAGCTTTTAACTCAGCATGCTCTTGCTCCAGGCGCGCAGACAACGCCTGCTCGGCCTGAAAATAGCTCGCCAGCTCAGTAACATCCTGCAGCAGCAAACACACGCTCTGCACCACCCCATCACTGACGTCGAGCGGCAGAAACTCGATATTCTGAAACATCAGGGTTTCTTCGCCGGTGATTGGCCGGCTACTGGAAAACGGAAACACGTGCGGTTTGTGCTCCCAGTATGAAAAGCTGGCATTGTTCAGTACAAACACACTATTGATTTTTTTCCGCAAATAAACCGCTTGCGCCGGAAACATTTCCAGCAGATTTCGTCCTTGCGCTTGTGCAGCGCTAAAGCCGGTGCGATCGGCAAAAAAATCATTCCAATAGCGGATCTGATAATCGGCATCCAGCACACAGACGCCTAAAGGCAACCTATTGTTTAACTGCAAATGTAAGGCTGCACAGTCCATAGTTAATCCTCAAGTAACTGATTAAGGCGCTGGATCAAGGTCGCCACCGAGTGTCCCTCCAGACAAATCACCACCCGCGAGTCAAAAGGGGTAGCTTCTAACTGAAACTCAACTTCCAGCAACAAGGTGCTGATCCAGCGATACGAACCGGCCTGACGTAACTGATTATTAAACATGGTGGGCATACTCAACTTGGTGTTCAAACCCAGCTGTGCTGAAAACACATTCAGGCAAGCACCCGCCAGAATATTGGCCAGTTCCAGCAACAACTCTTCCTGGGCACTCTCATCCATCGGCTGCGGATAATCCAGCAATTCACCAATGGTCTCTGTGCCCGCTTTCGCTAACAGGGTCAGCACTTCCCCTTTGACTAACCCGACAAAAGACTGCCGGGTAAACCAATGCTCCGTCGATTGAAACATCCGCTCAAATTCACCGGCCGACACCAACACTATTTTTGGGATCGACAAGGTGATTTTAGCGTCAATCAAGCGGGCCAACGCATTGGCGGCCTGCCCCATCGAAATGTTCATTAATTCCTGCAACGCATCACGCTGCTCTTCGGTGAGGGGCACTGTCATAGCAGCCCCAGCTCATTCAGAGTTTGCTCCAACTGCGCCGCCTGCAACGGCTTCTGAAGAAACCGGAAGGCGCCAAGCGCCGCAACCAGTTTTTGCGCTTCCGGCTGAATATCGGCGCTGATCACAATCACCACCGTTTTGGCATGATGTTGATGCAATCGTCGAAGCACTTCAAAGCCATCGAGCTCGGGCATCTGTAAATCCAGAAACAACACATCGGCTTTACCGGCTTCAACTGCCGCCAGAGCTTCGCGGCCATTGCTCGCTTCGGTGAGTTCAATATCCCACCCCGGCGGCAAGGCCTTGCGGATGGTTTTACGCGATAACATCGAATCGTCAGCAATAGTCACCGGAATCGCCATGGGAGCACCCTCGATATGTCTCATCTGTCCTCTAGTATTGCACTAATCTGCCATCTGTCAATCTGGTTCGTGCAGATAAATACTCAAGGGAATTCAATTGATAGTGGCGATGATGATGACGGCTGCAATGGATGCACCGGCTCTCTGATAAATAAACTTTAAAATCAAACGATTAAACAGCTAATCATCTTATTCTTCATCAAACAGACTAAACTGCCGCTGTTGCGCTTCGGCGCTGCCGGACTTGGGCTGCGTCTTCACTTTTGCTGGCGAACTTCGTGGTGCGCTCTGGCGTCCTGTTGTCGCTGCTGAAGTGGAGCCCGGATTGCTCTCTCTGTGCATCGCGTTGTTTTGCAAAGCGCCGCGGGCTAAAGAGCCGCTGCGCAACGCGGTAATTTCGTCTTTTGCATCGCGGTGACTCAAGGTGAAATCCACCAGTGGCAGCGGATAATAAACCGACGCTGTGCGTTCTCTCATCGGCGGCGGCATCCGCCAGGGCTCAAAAATCCACACATTTGACACCTGCGCCAGTTCCGGTAACCAACGTCTGACAAAAACGCCGTGCGGATCCAAATCCTGCGCCTGCTTGACCGGATTATAAATCCGCAGCACCTGCTGGCCGGTGGTGCCACTTTGCATCTGAATTTGTGGGTAGTGAATCCCCGGTTCAAAGTCGACAAATAAGCTGGCCAAATAGTCAGAAACCGGTTGCCACGGCAACTTTAAAGTGTAACAAGCGATAGACACCAGCATAGCCCGCATCCGGAAATTCAGCCAGCCATGGTAAATCAGGTAACGCATACAGGCATCGACCAGCGGCCAGCCGGTGCGACCGAGACGCCAGGCGGTGAAGCGTTCCTGATCCCAGGGGCGAACCAGCGCATCGTACTTGCGATTCAAATTGACCAGACCGGCGTCTGGCTGACTTTCCAACTTCTGAATGAAATAACAATGCCAGGCCAGTCGCGAGCGAAAGGCAGACAGGTTGCGGCACCAGTGCCGGTCCGGATGATGTTTGAGGCTGTGCTCGAGTTGACTCAGCACTTCGCGCAGACTGAGGGTGCCATAAGCCAAATGCGCGCTCAGCCGCGAACAACCGCTCTCGGCAGTCAGCGGCGAACTAATCGATGACTGATAATACTGACTGCGCTGCGTCAAAAAGCTCTGCAGCAAGGCCAAACCCGCCTGACGACCACCCGGCTGCCGGCCGGGACAAGTGAATTCATCATCGCAGACTTGAACCGGTAAGGTGCAGCTGGTCAGGATACTAAAACCTGCACCGGCTGCGGGCGCTTCTTGCCATGGCAGAATAGTCACATCAGCAAACTGGAGCTGTGCAGGTTCCGGTAGCGGTGATTGTTGCGAAAAGTGCTGCCAATGCTGATGCCAGGCCTCGGCACTGTTGTTTAGTATCGGGTTTGGCGTCGGGTTGGTTGGTGTCAGGTTTGCCGACCGTCTGGTCAAGCGCTTTGTTGAGGTTTTACCGCGGCGCACCGCATTTTGCGCAGACTGCCGCCAGCGCACCTGCTGCGCTTTGCACCAGCTGGCCACCTGCACATCACGTTGATAGGTCCAAAGATTGCCGGTTTCCTGATGACTATACAGCGTAAAGGTTCCAAAACTCTGCTGTAGACAGTCCAGCGCTTCGAGCACTGAACCTCGGATGATCACTAAGTGGCCGCCATAAGCCGTCAACTGCTGCTGTAAATCGATAAGTGAGTCCCGCACAAACAACCACTGCCGGTTGCTGGTTTCTGCCAGTTGCCAGTACTCATCCTCCAACACGTACAAACACAACAGAGGGCCGCGCTGGCTGGCTTCCAGCAAAGGCAGGTGATCTGCTAACCGCAGATCACGTTTGAACCAAACGACTTGCAACGACATAACCAATTTCCGCAGAGCACTCCACAGCTACAACGAGGGAACGTCGCAACCAGATCAGCGGATAATGCAGAAACAACGGCCACGGTACATCGACGGCCAAGATTACACAAAGGCCGCAATTGCGGCCTTTAGTTAGAAGATGACCTCAAGATTTTGGTTAGCGGCGGATCACAAAATCCTCGGTGCGACGCCGCACCTTGGCCAGATTGACCAGCCAGTCGCCCTCAGCGGCGCGGTAGCCCAGCGGCAGGAGTAACACGGAGCGCAGACCCAGCGCCGGTAAATTCAGGATCGCATCGACTTTTTCCGGCTCAAAACCTTCCATCGGTGTGCTGTCGACCCCCTCAGCCGCTGCGGCAATCAGAGCACTGCCCAAACCAATATAAGCCTGACGGGCGGCATGCTGGAAATTCTCCTCCGGAGTGCGCTGCGGATAGATACTAAGCAGCTGCTGACGGTAAGCTTCCCAACCTTCATTTTTCAGACCCCGTTGTTCGTTGACCAAATCGAACATCATATTGATGCGCTCCGCACTGTAATGATCCCAGGCGGCAAATACCAACAGATGTGAGCAATCCGTCACCTGACTCTGCCCCCAAGACACCGGGCGAATTTGCGCTTTGATTGCCGGATCGGTAATCACCAACACCTGGTAAGGCTGTAAACCACTGGAGCTGGCACTTAACCGGATTGATTCCAGAATAATCGCCAGTTTATCTTCCGGCACGGATTGGGTTGGATCCATTTTTTTGGCAGCATAACGCCAGGATAATAATGATAAAATATCAGACATCGCGAACTTCCTCCGGGAACATAAAAACGCAGCTTATCACTATTGTACCGAGCAGTACAATAACTAAAAAGGAAACAAAGAGCTTTTAGGTCAGAGTCTGACTCTACCCCAACAGCTCATTGAACATTTATTCGCAGGGTTATCGATGCAATTATTGTGGTTGGTTACGTTGATCTGGGCCTTTAGCTTTTCGCTGATTGGTGAATTTCTGGCGGGTCAGGTTGATGCTTATTTGGCGGTGAGTAGCCGGATGCTACTGGCGCTACTGCTGTTTAGCCCCTGGTTGCTAAAATACCGCACCCGCCCGGCTTTGGCCTTACAGCTTGCCGGCATTGGCGCAGTGCAGCTGGGGCTGATGTACTTGCTGCTTTATCACAGTTTTTTATACCTGTCGGTGCCGGAAGTACTGCTGTTTACCATTTTGACGCCCGTTTATATCTCGATTCTGGATTACAGTTGGCGCTTACGGCAATTGCGCTGGCGCTGGTTGGGACCGGCGCTATTAGCGGTCACTGGCGCCCTGTTGATCCGATACCAGAATATCAGCAGTGATTTCTGGCTTGGACTCGCGTTAGTTCAAGGGGCGAATGGATGCTTTGCCTTTGGCCAGGTTGCTTATCGCCGACTGGCGTTAGGATCAGTTTCCGCCCAAAAACAGCATTTTGGCTGGTTTTTTGTCGGTGCGACCCTTGTCAGTTTGCTGGCCTGTGCGCTATTTGCTAACTGGCAACAACGACCCGACAGCCCGCTGGAATTCGGCATTTTACTCTGGCTTGGCGTTGTCGCTTCCGGCCTTGGGTATTGGCTGTGGAATGCCGGAGCCCGCCAGGTCAACGCCAATCAACTGGCGGTGATGAATAATGTCTTGATCCCAGCAGGCTTGTTGGTCAATTTTGTGTTCTGGCAACACAGCGTCAACTGGTGGACTTTTAGCACCGGCTCGCTGGTGATTCTACTGTCTTTGGTCTGGGCAAACCGGCAACGACTTTAACCCAATCGCTGCTACGAGCGGCCTGTGCAAACCGGGGGCAGCACCCCGGGCGGATGCAACTGAAGCGACAGGCTGCCTGGCTATTATTCTGCCCAGCGCTGTTTAATTTCTAAGATCTGTGGCAATTGTTGCTCAAGTAAATCAACCAGCACGGGTTCAAAATGCAGGCCTTTTTGTTGGCGCAGATAATCCAGCGTGTCCGGCACCGTCCAGGCCTTTTTGTAAGGTCTGGTGCTGGTCAGGGCGTCAAACACATCGCACAACGCGACAATTCTGGCCTCGACTGGAATAGCTTCCCCAGACAGGCCATACGGATAGCCGCTGCCATCCCATTTTTCGTGGTGGTATAACGCGACAACTTTGGCCATTTTTAACAAAACAGATTCACAGTCGCCGATAATTTCAGCCCCAATCAGCGGATGTTTTTGCATCTCCTGATATTCTTCAGCGGTCAGTTTGCCAGGTTTTAACAGAATGGAATCGGCGATGCCGATTTTACCGATATCATGCATCGGAGCTGCGTGCAGCAGATTTTCAGCATGTTGCGCCGTAAATCCAGCAGCCAGCGCCAGCACCTGCGCGTAATGACTCATCCGCAGAATATGCAAGCCGGTTTCGTTGTCTTTGTATTCAGCCGCGCGACCCAGCCGTTGGATCACCTGTAACCGGGTGTGTTTAAGTTCTGCCGCCTGCACCAAAGATAAATGGGTTTTTACCCGGGCTTTGACCACCGCTGGACTGATCGGTTTGGTGATATAGTCAACAGCACCAGCTGCAAACCCCCGCGCTTCGTCGACCTCATCTTTGAGCGCAGTCACAAAAATCACCGGAATACTGCGGCTGGTGGCGTCCATTTTGAGTTGCTGACACACTTCAAATCCGGTCATCCCCGGCATCATCACGTCCAGCAATATTAAATCCGGATGCTGCTGAGCCAACAACTGCAAGGCTTCTTCACCACTTTTTGCAAACAGTAACCGGTACTGATCCTGCAATACCGTGCGAAGTACCCTTAAATTGGTTGGCTCATCGTCAACCACTAACAACACAGGGTTTTCATGACTCATCAGATGGCTCCGTCAGTGAATTGTTGTTGCAACAGCGCGAGCTGCTGCTGGGCTGATGGGAAGTCGAAATCATTGAGCGCATCTAATAGCCGGCCAATCTGCAGCTGATAAGGCCCGCGATAACCAGCCAGCTGCGCCATTCGCGCATCATCAAATTCATTTCTGGCCGTGGCTTGCTGTAGTACTGCCAATATCTCAGCCAGCGCAGCCGAGCTGAGTTGCGGCGCTGCCAATTCAGCGGTAACCGGTTGCTCATCCAACAATTGCTGGCAGCGTGCGACAAATTTTGGCCAGCAGTCCTGGATTTTTGTCAGCAGCTCCTGACAGCGCTGCGCTTGCTGTTGCCGCGCTGCCTGCTCCAGTTCGGCACAGACTTTACTGAGTTGCTCTAACGCCAGATTGGCACTGGTGCCTTTCACCGCATGCGCCTGTTGCTGTACGGTTTGAAAATCGGCGGCGATCAACGCCTGCTGTAATTGCGGCCAGGCCGGTTGTTGTTGCTGTAAAAACTGCTGTAATGCCGGTAAATAAGTGGCCAAATCGCCCCAGAGTTGCAGTGCCTTTGCTAAGTTCAGCAGCTGATCTTCACTCCCTGCCTCGCTCACGGCGATGGTCAGAGGTGCCCGCACTTCCAGTTGCAATACCCGGGCAATTTCAAAACATAAGGCCGAGAAATCAATGGGCTTACTGGCAAACCCCTGCATCCCGGCGTCATAAGCCGCCAGTTTATCTTCCTCCAGCACACTGGCCGTTAACGCAATAATCGGTAACACCGGCTGTGCAGCCTGCTGCTCCAGCTGCCGGATCCGCCGACAGGCAGTTAACCCATCCAGTTGTGGCATCTGGATATCCATCAATACCAGATCATAGTGCGGTGGTTCAGCGACGTCGCGCTGATGATGTTGCTGCACTAACGCCAATGCCTCAACACCGTCTGTGGCCAAAGTGACCTGATGTCCAGCCCGTTCCAGCATCAAACGCAATAGTTCCAGATTTTGCGGAATATCATCAGCAATCAATACTTTCAGCGCTGGTAATGCCGGGTAATAACCTTGCAAAGCGGTGGCGGTGGCTTTGCCGGGTTTGAGCGGCAAACTAAAACTAAAACAGCTGCCCTCACCTTCCACACTTTGCACAAAAATCTGCCCACCCATTAATTCGACCAGTTGTTTACTGATGGTGGTGCCGAGGCCGGTGCCGCCAAAGCGTCGGCTCATCGATGCATCGGCCTGGGTAAAGGCATCAAAAATCTGCTCGAGCCGGCTGGCCGCAATGCCAATGCCGGTATCTTGAATCCTGAACAGTACCTGCTGCACCGCTGGCGTTGCGCTGGTCAGCACCTCAACCTGAACCTGCACCGAACCACGTTCGGTAAATTTAATGGCATTGCCAATCAGGTTGGTTAACACCTGGCGGATCCTATCCGGGGCGCCGACGTAGAACTCGCCAAGCTTGGGATCTAACTGCAGCTGCAAATCCAACTGCTTTTTACGCGCCTGGATCCATAACGTAGATACCACCGCATCCAGCACTGCGGGCAAGGAGAAGTCTTGTTGCTCCAGTTCCAACTTGCCTTTTTCCAGCTTGGCACTGTCCAGAATATCGTTCAGTAAATGCAGCAGCGAATGGGCTGAACTGTGAATGGTCGCCAGATGCTTTTTTTGTTCCTGGCTGAGATCAGACGTCAGCAACAAATCACTAAAACCAATGATGGCGTTCATTGGCGTGCGGATTTCATGACTCATGTTGGCCAGAAATGCCGCACGAGCCTCGGCTGCTAATTCTGCTTTATCTCTGGCCAGTACCAACTCAGTTTCCATTTGTTTGCGCTGGCTGATGTCCATCATAAAACCATCCAGCCACAACACGTCACCAGCACTACTGCGGATGGCATCACCTTGCTCCAGCACCCAGCGCTCTGATCCGTCGCGGTGCAAAATGCGGTATTCCAGTTGGAAACTTTGCTGAAACATCGCCATTTCCTGCACTAACTTTTTATCATCCGGATGGATCAGCTCGACCCAGCGCCGTTTGGGCTCGGGCGACATAAAATCACGGGCCGGATAGCCGGAAATCCCTTCGATGGCCTCACTTAAAAACAGCATGTCAAAGGTTTCATTACAGAGGCAGCGATAGGCTGCGCCCGGAATATTGCTGATTAACGATCGGAATTTCGCTTCATTATCCTTCAGATCCTGCTCCATGCGCCGTCGCACCGTCAGATCCGTGATAAAAGCGACAAACAGATGTTCATCCGGTAGTTGCACATGACCAATCGCCAACCGAACTGGCAGCGATCGTCCATCTTTGTGGACAGCCTCCACGTCACGGCCAATACCGATGATTTTTGCCGTACCGGTTTTTAGATAATTGCTCAGATAAGAATCATGATCGCCGCGGATTACATCAGGAGTCAGCACATTGACGTTTTTTCCCAGCAATTCCTGTTGCTTCCAGCCAAAAATTTGTTCGGCGGCACGGTTCAGACTCAGGATGAAGCCTTGTTCGTTAATCGTAACGATGCCATCCACCGCAGTATCCATCATGGCCTTTAACCGGCTTTCATTGGTTTTCGCCCGGGCACTGGCGTCGCGATACTTTAATAACAAGTTGACTGCCAAAACCAAACCGCAGATCACTAAGGTGGTGAAACTAATCGCCATCGCGAGTATTAATGGCAGTTCACCGGCTTGATCAGAGGGGACAAAACCTGGTGGCGGCACGAACCGGGCAGCAGCCATGCCCGTGTAATGCATGCCGCTAATTGCGCCGCCCATCACCAAGCTGCTTAGCAGAGTCAACCAGAGCGGTGCCAACCGAAAGCGTCGTAATCCAAAACGCACCCAAAGCGCCAGAATCGCCAGCACCACCGCAACCAGGATCGAGAGAAGAAACATCGGTAAGTCATAACGCAGCGCAGCTGACATCTGCATGGCCGCCATGCCGGTGTAGTGCATGGTACCTATCCCGGCGCCGACCAGCACCCCGCCCAACAACAATTGGGACCATGCCAACTGCTTTTTACTGATCAGGTCCAGCGCCACCCAGCAAGCTGCAATACTTGGCAACATCGAAAACATGGTGAGGCCAGATTGATAACGGACGTCGGTACAAAGTGAAAAGGCCAGCATGCCGATAAAATGCATCGACCAGACCCCACCGCCGAGCGCAATACTGCCACTGCCCAACATCAGTAAACGCACCGATTTTTGCTGAACGCGGGACGCCTGACTGGTGATCTGAAACGCTAGTGCTGAAGCGACCACGGCAATCAGTACCGATAGCGACACCAGACCTGGGCTGTAGGAGCCTTGCAGCAACAAAGGTTCCGCCGGATATTCAAACCACTGCCATAACCATGCTATCAATTGCATCCCCTTGAATACTTGCTGATGCGGTGTTGGCCACAGAACTGCTGTACTGGCGCCGCCATCGGACAGAGCGCAGCCGCTGCCGAATGTTCAGATCTGAAATACCTCAGTTCAGTTATTTTTTCAAGCATCCGACGGTTACCTTCGTCGTTTCATACGATAATACTTGGCAAATCATCTGGTTGTAGTTAAAAATCATGGGTAAGTACCAAATGCGCTTGAGTTTAACAGGCAAACCGCAGAGCTGACTGAAAAGTATACTGTGCAGTCCGACCTTTCAGACGCTCCCCGCAAGGCCGCAGCCATAAGGATCCTCAATGCAGCTTTATCATCTGTCGGCAGTATCACCAGCGAACGCTGAGCCCAACGCGCTGAGCAGCCAGTCAATGCTGCAGTCCAATGCTCCTTATTTGCGGGTAAAGTAGGCTGATGCCCCCTATCGCCTGGCGTAAAATTCTGTGGCTGTTGCAGCTGTTGATCTGGCTCCCAGCAGCCGCTGCCACTGAACGCCTGCGGTTCTGTTTTCAGGATGTAGCCCTGGCGCCTTATTATCTTGGCGATGGTCAGCAGATCCGTGCCGTCCGCCCCGGAGCCACCATCGAACATCTGCAAAACGTGGTCGCCGCAGTGCCGGATGTCACCCTGCAATTGGTTCGTTACCCCTGGCAACGTTGCTTACGTTATTTACAAACAGGCGAAGTCGATGCGGTCGTTGCGAATTATTCAGCAGAGCGCCACGCCCTGGGGGTGTTCCCGATGAAGGATGAACAACCCGATCCCAAACGAAAATTTACCCAACAGGATATTTGTCTGGTCACTTCAAAAGCGCTGGCCAAAAAATGGAATGGCCAAAGCTTCACCGGACTTTCCAAAGTGACGCTGGCACATCAGTCCAGCCGCAGTCTGCATCAGTCACTGACACACCGGCAGTTTGTGCGGGTGCCCATTTCTGCGCAGGCCAAGGCGCTGGACATGCTGGCGCAGAATAAGGTTCAGGCGGTAAGCATGGTATGCAAAATTGCCGGAAAAAGCGTGATGCCAAGCGGTTTCGACCCGCAAACCATGCAAACTCTGGAGCCCAGCGTCGAGGTTCTGCATGGATACCTGGTGTTCAGCAAACCATTCTATTCGGCCAATCAGCGGCTTGCCGAGGAACTGTGGTCACAACTGCGTGAACCGCAAACCGCCATCTATCTTGAGTACCTCAATGCGCCGGATCTTGATTAACGCAGCCACTGTGATTTCGTTGGCAACGCACTAAAAGCGCCAAACTGCTGGCAAGTCAGCGATCCTGCGACAATTGAGCGGCTGACCATCTGCAGCTGGGTCGTGCGATCCTGTTGCAGTTGCGCCCAGTTTTGTCCGCTTTGCAGTTGCTGACTCAACTGGAACAGCCAGGCCCCGACAAAGGCATCACCAGCAGCGGTGGTATCCACCACCTTCACCGGCGTCACTGGCACGGCAAGCTCTCCGGCCGGACTGAAACTACGCACAGACGCACTGCCTGCAGTCACCACAATCCAGGGCTGTGCAGACGGCTCCTGCCTTTGGAATAAGTCCTGCAGCCAGACTTCGGGCTGCTGATCGCCGGCCAGATAACAGAGCTCATCGTCACTGAGTTTGATCAAATCAGCCTGCATCAATAACTGCGTGACCAACTCCCGGTTGGCTTGACCATCCGGCCATAGGTTATGACGCAAATTCGCATCGACGGAGACCAACCAGCCATGGGCTTTGGCAGTCTCCACCAGCGCAAAGCTGGTCTTGGCAATCGCCGGTTCCGTCAGACTGTTCGAGCACAGATGCAGGATCCCAGGCTGTTGCCATAATTGAGCCGGACAATCCTCTGGCAGATACAACAAATCGGCGGCCGGTGGCCGGTAAAACGAAAAACTACGATCGCCTTGCTCGTCCAGCGCCACAAAAGCCAGCGCCGTTTTGGCTAGATCGGTTTTTCTCACCGCACTGCAATCCACGCCATAGTGGCTCAGCTGCGCCGTCAGGAACTCACCAAACATGTCCTGCCCCACCATGCCGATAAACTTACTATGACCGCCCAATTTCGCTACTGCGACGGCAACATTCGCCGGCGCGCCGCCGGCAAAACGCCGGAACACCTCGCTGTGCTGCGGGTCTTGCAAAAAGTCGATCAGGATTTCACCAAAACAACATACCGGAATTTGCATCATCACTTGCCTTATTGTGTTGCAGACCTGGCAACAAATAACACCAAATCTTAAATGTTTAAGCTAAAAATAGCTGATTAACTCAGCGCTGTAAATCCACTGCTTAAATTTTCACCACCGCTGCACTTTTTTACTTGAAATAACCGATAAATGATGGTTTAAATAGCAACCATACCGAACTTCGGATGCGCAACCATGCAAAAAACCACCTCGCAGCTGTTGGAAAATCCTGCTTTAATTCAGTTTGAATCAGATAAGATACTGAAACGTTTAAGCCCGATATTGAAAACGCAAGCCAAAGACAGTTGGCCGGCGCTGCAAGCAAGGCTGCAACAGCAGTTACCGACGCTAATGCAATTGTATCTGACATTGTATGGCGATCAGTATGACTGCTATTACCATCTGGAGCAGTTGCTGAAGCAATTAGCCAAATGTTCAGCACAACGTCCGGATTATTTACGCCAGCAAGATCAACAACCGCAGCAGTGGCATCAAGCGGCCAATGCCCTCGGTGCGGCTTGTTATGTCGATTTATTTGCCGGTGATTTTGAAGGCCTGGCGTCACGGATCCCGTATTTGCAACAAACCGGCATTAATTACCTGCATTTGATGCCGTTATTTAAAGCGCCGGTGCCGCATAGTGACGGCGGTTACGCGGTATCTGATTATCGCGACACCATGCCTGAACTAGGCACCATGCCACAACTCGCCGATCTAATGCAGCAGCTACATCAGCAGGGTATTAAGCCGGTGCTGGATTTTGTATTTAATCACACCTCGGATGAACATCGCTGGGCCAAATTGGCCAAGGCTGGCAACGCCGAATATCGCGACTACTATTTTTTCCTGACCGAGCAGGAACGTGACCAGTTTGCCCCCTGTTTACGGGAGATTTTCCCGGAAATTCGTCGGGGCTGTTTTACTCAAGACCCAGACTCGCAACGATGGATCTGGACCACCTTCAATAGTTTTCAGTGGGACTTGAACTACGCCAATCCGCAGGTCTTTAACGCGATGGCAGAAGAAATGTTGTTTCTGGCGAATCAAGGCGCGGCCGTGTTGCGCCTTGACGCGCTGGCTTTTGTCTGGAAAGAAGCCGGCACCGGTTGCGAAAACTTACCCAAAGCCCATACGCTGATCCAGGCTTTTAATGCTGTTGCGCGCATCGCCGCGCCTGCCTTGCAGTTTAAATCAGAAGCCATTGTGCACCCGGACGAAGTGGTGAAATACATCGCGCCGGGCGAGTGTCAGCTGTCTTACAATCCATTATTGATGGCGCTGCTTTGGAATAGTCTTGCCACCCGCAAAACCCGCCTGCTGGCAGAATCGTTGCGCCGCCGTTTTGCAATTGATCCTAGCTGCAGCTGGGTCAATTACATCCGCTGTCATGACGATATCGGCTGGACTTTTGATGATGAAGTCGCCTGGCAGCTGGGTATCAATCCGGATCATCACCGGCAATTTTTGAATCAGTTTTATACCGGACAATTTCCAGGTAGCTTTGCCAAAGGCGTGCCTTTTCAGCAAAATCCGGTCACCGGCGATTGCCGCGTGGCCGGCATGCTGGCATCTTTGGCAGGAGTGGAACAGGCGCAACTTGATGGCGATGCGCTGCATTTACAACATGCGCTGGCGCGGATTTACCTCTTAAACAGTATTATTCTTAGCATTGGCGGTTTGCCGCTGCTGTACATGGGTGACGAGCTTGGATTACAAAATGACTATAGTTATCAAGACGATCCAGTAAAAAAAGATGACAGTCGCTGGGTCAATCGGGTCAAACTTCATCCTCAGCAACTATTGGAAGCGCAGAGTAAAACCAGTGTCAGCGGCCAGATTTACCAGCAGTTGCAGCACTTAATCAGCACCCGCGCCAGACTACCGGAAACCGGCGCGGGCAGCACGCAAATCCTGCAGACGGACAATCCACATTTGTTCTGTTATCAGCGGCAATTGTCCGGAAAAACCCTGCTTTGTCTGGTGAATTTCTCTGAACAGCCGCAGCTTTGTCAGCAACTCCCAGCCGGGCTGTGGATTGATCAACTCCGCGGTGAATCTTATCAGGGTCATGCGTTGCAGCTGAGCGCTTATCAGGTGTTGTGGCTGCGGCAGTAAGATCCAGCTCCAATCTGGCCAGCGCTGAACTTTCGCTGGCCAGGTCGCATTAAAACGGCACTGCCTGCAACACAAAACACCCGGCCACATCCAGCATTTTTCCCGCTATTCTCACCCCAAAGTTAAGCAATATCTGTTTATTTTCTGCACAGGCTTGACTATTCTTTAAATCAGAAGTAAAACGATTAAGAGACAGGGTAAAGATGACAATTATAAAAAAGTAGCAAACAACTCCGAAGTAGCTATGCCGAGCATTTTGGCAGTAAACAGACTTGGCGTTGTTTTTTTTAAATCGAAACTTAAACGTTTAAGTCAAAAACCGAAAACTGAGTTAAAGGTTAAGTTTCAATTTAGAAGTTCAACAAAAGTGACCTAGCAAGTAGCACATGATGTCGCCACTATTGCTGGAGAAATCACTGCGGATGAACCATGCTTTTGCTCCCTGCGCTTGCGACAACAATTGCGACAAAGAACTGCCCGAGCGATTGCGGCAATTCAACATAAACAGCGTAAGTCGATAAGGACAACAGGATAATGAACACACAACTATTCAAACCCGCATTACTATCGATTGCGATTTCCAGCGCAATCTTCTCAGGCCATAGCATGGCGCAACAAGCCGTGATTGAGGGTGAAGAAGTCGAAGTGATTGCCGTCAAAGGCATCCGTGGCTCTCTGATCCGCTCACAGGCTGAAAAGATGGATAGCTCGTCTATCACCGAATCTATCTCGGCCGAAGATATCGGTAAACTGCCCGACTCTTCGATTGCCGAATCGCTGTCACGGTTGCCGGGTCTGGCCGGCGAACGCGTTGGCGGCCGCACCTCAGGTATTTCAGTCCGTGGTTTCAAAGAAGATTTTACCGGCACCTCGCTTAATGGCCGTGAACTGATCGGGATCGGCGATAACCGCGGTGTTGAATACGATCTGTATCCTTCTGAAATTATGACCGGCGCGACCATTTATAAAACAGCCGATGCCACGCTGATGGTGCAAGGGATTGGTGGTACGGTTGATTTAAAAACCGCCCGGCCGTTGCAAGCCAAAGAAACCTTAACGCTTAACGGTAGTTATGAATCGGGCAGCCAGGGTTCAGATAACCCGGAGTTTGATGCCAAAGGCAAAAGATTTGCGTTGTCTTTTGTCGAGAAATTCGCCGACGATACTATCGGTTTAGCGATTGCCGCGGCCACCACCGAATCACCCAACAACCAGCGTAAGTATGGCGTTTGGGGTTACAGCACCAACGATGCCGGCCAAGTGTTACCAAACGGGCTGGATATTCAATCGATCAGTACCCAACTTGAACGTGACACCATTTCCGCGGTGTTACAGTACCAGCCGAACGACAAAGTGAACTTCGTGTTCGATGCACTGAAAATTGATTATTCCGACTCCGGCGTATTGCGTGGCTTTATCGAGCCATTTTCTTCTGCCAACGTCACTGGCAGCGGCATTACCGCCAAGGGCACGCAAATTAACGCCAACCCGGTGCTGCGTACCGATCCGCTACAAAAAGACGGCGATCTGGAAGCCTTTGGTTTAAACATCGAATATCAATTAAACGATGACTGGCAAGTGATGCTGGATGTGGCAAACAGCCAGTCGAGTAAACGTGATTTACGCGGTGAATCATACGCTGGCCTCGCGCGCTCTGGCGCTTTAACCAATGCCCAACTCGGTTCACGAGAATTCCAGATGAGCCAGAATGGCGTGTTCTTTACTGGCTTAACCGGCTTAGGCGCTTTTGCCGATCCAAACGCATTGCAACTGACCGGACCGCAAGTCTGGGGTGGCAGCCTCGCCAGCCTCGCCAGCCAGTTCCAGACCAATGTGTTGCAAGCATCCGGCACGCCATTTAGCTTTTTAAATGCGCAAGACGGTTTTATGAATTACGCCGATTTCAGTGAAGAGCTGACCACTGCGCGACTGGAATTGCAGGGCAATATTGAACTGGGGATGTTCACGAAGTTCACCGCCGGGGTGAATTACAGCGATCGCTTTAAGGACAAAATCAATAAAGGTTTTTTTGCCACATCAACCGCTTATCCATTTTCGACAGCGATTCCGGAAAAATACCGGCTTGGCCTGGCTGATTTAAGCTGGGCAGGTTTGGGCCAGGTGGTTGCTTATGATGGTTTTGCACCCTATTTTGATGGCACTTATACCTTAAACGATGCAGGTTTACTGGAGCCGGATCGCTTAGGCGATACTTATGATGTCAACGAAGAAGTCATGACCTTGTATGTCAAAACCGATTTCGAAACTGAAGTCAGTGGTTTGCCGGTCACCGGCAATGTCGGGTTGCAATATGTCGATACCGATCAAAAATCCGCCGGTTTTATTGGCGTGGTCGGCCCGAACTTTAAAGTCTGTGATGATGACAACAACAATCAAACCGACGCCCGTTGTCTGGTTGAATCCGGCGCCAGCTATAGTCATGTGTTGCCAAGTTTGAATGTCAGTGTGGAAGTACTGGACAATACTTTTGTCCGTGCCGCAGCGAACAAAACCATCAGTCGCGCCCGCATCGACCAGATGAAAGCTTCCGGCTTTGTGAAGTTTGACCAAAATATTGATTTAATTACTATTCCAAATAGTCAGGCTGCGGTGCAAACCTACGGCTCCCCTTGGTCAAAATTCGCTGGTAACCCAGAGCTTCGCCCCCTGGAATCAAATAACTTTGACTTGTCGTTTGAAAAGTATTTTGAAACTGAAGGTTATATTGCACTGGCTGTATTCTACAAAGATCTGGTCAACTGGACCCGCGACGGCAATGCGCTGATCGATTTCACCAATGATCCAAGTAATGGCGGCGCCAATTACTATATCCCGAACTTCCATAACCGCGTGATTGATACTGCAGGCACCTATGGTCCGCTGGATCGTCCCTACAATGTCGGTGACATTGCGACACCACCGAACTATGGCTTTTCTTCATTTTTTGAAGATGGCTTAACCGGTAAGGTCAAAGGGACCGAATTAACCACCAACCTGCCATTAAGCGTGGTGGCTGATGTACTGGAAGGATTTGGGGTTGCCGCTTCTGCGACCCTCATTGATGCCAAACTGCAGGATGGCGCTGGGATCCCGGGGCAGTCAGACAAAGTGTATTCGTTGACAGCCTACTATGAGCGCAACGGCTTTGAAGTGCGGATTGCAGGCACCGATCGGTCAGACTTCCTGACCTATCAACGCGGCGGCTCGAATAAAATCGAAACCGCGAATCGCAAAGGGGTTCGGTTAGTGGACGCCCAAATCAGCTACGATTTTGCCGAGAGTAACATCGACTATCTAAAAGGTCTGCGCGTGTCATTACAAGGCACCAACCTGACGGATGTGGATGAAGAAACCGTCGATGCCAACGGCATTGTCACCTTGCGCCGGCAGTTCGGTCCAACCTATATGCTGAACTTTAACTACTCGTTTTACTAAGCGGGTCTTGGGTCTTGCGGGTCACATCTGAATGATATGACCCGGAAGCGCCCGACGCTTCAGCGTGTTTTTGTGATCTCATCACCCGGCCGTTCTGCTGATTATTGTGGTTGCGGTGAAAGTGCGGTGAGATGCAGTTTGCTTCAGGACGATGTTGTTGGCGACTGAGTGATGAGATCTTTTTAACCCGTTTCAGGGGTAGGCTGTTACCCTGGATCCAAAGTTCTTGCAGAGTAACCAAGCATGGATAAACCGATCAAAAAAGTCGTGATTGCCGGCGGCGGCACTGCGGGCTGGATGGCAGCCGCTTTACTGAAAAAAGTGCTGCACCACCAGGTGGATGTAGAACTGGTTGAATCCGATGACATCGGCATCATCGGCGTGGGTGAAGCAACCATCCCACCTATTCAGGTTTTTAATCAATATCTTGGCTTAGACGAAGCAGAATTTTTACGCGAAACCAAAGCCACCATTAAACTTGCGATTAAATTTGAAAACTGGAAAACCCAGGGCGAAAGCTATTATCACACCTTTGGCGCACCGGGCGCGCAGCTGGGATTTTGCCCCTTTCAGCATTATTGGTTACAGGCACAACAGGCTGGTCTTCCCGACTCATTATGGGATTTCGACCTGAATTTCCTCTGCGCCGAACAAGGTAAATTTAATATTATCAAAACCCCAAATCCGCTGTATGAAATGCCTTACGCCTATCATTTTGATTCGGGCTTATATGGCCGTTTTTTACGAAAAATCGCCGAAAAAGCGGGTGTAGTGCGCACCGAAGGTCTGATTGAACAGGTCCAACAAGATGCCATCAGCGGCCATATCCGCAGTTTGCATTTACAGGACGGCCGCCAAATCAATGGTGATTTGTTTATCGATTGCACCGGCTTACGCGCATTACTGATCCGAAAAACTCTGGGCGTCGCCTTTGAAAGCTGGAGCCATTATCTACCAGCCAATAGCGCCCTCGCGGTACCGAGCGAACGCTTCGCGCAAACCTTACCCTACACCCGCAGCATTGCGCACCAAGCCGGGTGGCAGTGGCGTATTCCGCTGACCCACCGCAACGGCAATGGTTTGGTGTACTGCTCGGATTATTTATCCGACGACGAAGCTTATACCACCTTGATGGGCAATCTGGATGCTGACGCTTTAGCTGAGCCGCGGAAAATCTCCTTTCAAACCGGCCGCACCAGCCAGCAATGGTGCAAAAACGTGGTCTCGATTGGGCTATCGTCAGGTTTTCTGGAACCTTTGGAATCAACCAGTATTCATTTGATTCAATCCGGCATTGTGCGGCTACTCAAAATGTTTCCGCATCAGCAAATTTCACAAACCGTGATTGACTATTACAACGCTGATTCTAAACAGGAATTTGAAACAATCCGCGACTTTATTGTGCTGCACTACCATGTCAACCAGCGCGAGGACTCGAAGTTCTGGCGCGATATGCGTCAGATGGCCATTCCGCCACGATTGGCTGAAAAAATCGCGTTGTTTCAGGAAACAGCAGCCATTTTTAACGATCAGAACGACATTTTCCGCGATGCCTCCTGGTTGCAGGTGATGCTGGGACAAGGGATTACACCGCGCGATTATCACCCCGCGGCCAAAGCAGTGCCGGACACGCAGCTGCTGGCAACGCTACAGAAAATCCGCGACGCCAAACAACAACCGCTGACGCAGATGCTGGGGCACGACGAATTTTTAGCCCGCTACACCAGCAGCTAGCAAAGCAATTTTGGATAAATGGGGTCAGAGTCATGGATCAATGGGGTCAGAGTCATTGATTGTCTCAATCAATGACTCTGACCCCATTGATCCCTGAACTTTTGTGCTAAAAGGAGATTTTCATGACCAATTTTTTTCGATGTTTGTGGTTAATACTGACTTATGTGGGCCTTAGCTCGTGGGCAGCTCATGCTGCTTCTGAGCGATGGCAGCTACAATCACCGGATCAAGCGCTGACGCTGACGTTGACTCTGGATCAACAAGCTTTAAGTTATCAGCTGAGCTTCAAAGGCCGGCCCGTATTAAAACCGTCCCGCCTTGGGATGGCCTTTAAAGACCAGCCTGTGCTGCAATCAGGTCTGAAAGTGCTTAAAGTTACGCCGCGCACCGCAAACAGCAGCTGGCAAACGGTGTGGGGGCAACGCGCCACGATTGTCGACCACTTTGCCGAATTGGTAGTGGATGTTATCGAAACCGGTGCCAAACCACGGCAGTTGCAGCTCACTTTCCGCGCCTACAATGACGGTATCGCTTTTCGCTACCATCTGCCGGAACAACCGCATTTAAATAAAGTGGTGATTAGTAACGAGCTGACCGAATTTGCCTTTGCCCGCAATTTTCAAGCCTGGTGGATCCCGGCCTATCGCGACCAACGGTTTGAATATCAATATTTAAACTCAGCATTAAGCTCGATTGATGTGGCACATACGCCGTTGACCCTGGTTGACGAAGGTATAGCCGTCGCCGTCCACGAAGCGGCGCTGCTCAACTACGCTTCGATGACACTGCGCAACATCACAGACAATCACATCACGCTCACCGCCGATCTCGTGCCATGGGCCAATGGCGATAAGGTCTACACCCAAACGCCATTTAGCACGCCGTGGCGCACCATTCAGGTGGCGGATACAGAAGTCGCCTTGCTTGATTCCGATCTGATCCTGAATTTAAACGATCCACCAGCCAAAGATGTCGAACTGGGCTACATCAAACCCGGCAAATACATCGGCATCTGGTGGGAAATGCATATTGGTCAAAAAGACTGGTCTCCTGGCCCGCTGCAAGGCGCCACCACCGAACGTGCAATGCAATATATTGATTTTGCAAGCCAACATGATATTGACGGGGTGTTAGTCGAAGGCTGGAACCAGGGCTGGGAAGGGCAATGGTGGCAGCGTCCGCCGACTTTTAGTTTCACCAAACCCGTGGCCGGTTTTGATCTCGACAAGGTTGCAGCCTATGCCAAAGCCAAAGGCGTACGGTTGATTGGTCATCATGAAACGGCTGCCGGAATTGCGTATTACGAACAACAAATGGACGACGCTTTTAAGCTTTATCAACAGCTTGGCGTGAACTCGGTGAAGATGGGGTATGTCGGCACCAGAGTAGATCAAAATCAATGGCACCATGGCCAGTATATGGTGGAGCACTTTCAGCGCGTGACCGAAACATCCGCACGGTATGGCGTGATGGTGAACGCGCATGAAACCGTGAAAGATACCGGTTTAAGCCGCACTTATCCCAATTTAATGACCCGCGAGTGTGTCCGGGGCATGGAATACAACGGCGGTAGTCCGGACAGCGGTAATTTGCCAAATCACACCGTGATTATCCCCTTTACCCGGGGTTTATCAGGCCCTATCGACTTTACCCCGGGTATTTTTAATTTTAATTATCAACAACATCGTCCGAATAACCGCGTTCCTTCGACGCTGGCGAATCAGTTGGCGCTGTATGTCACACTCTATAGTCCGCTGCAAATGGCCGCCGATTTACCGGAGAATTATCAAGGACATCCCGCCTTTGCTTTTATCGACGCCGTGCCAACCGACTGGCAACAAAGTAAAGCCTTGCAAGGGAAAATTGGTGAATATCTGGTGATTGCCCGGCAGGATAAGCACTCAGAAAACTGGTACTTAGGCGCCACCAGTAATGAACAAGCGCGGGAGCTGACCATGAAGTTAGATTTCCTCAAGCCAGGCCAAAGTTACCAAATGATTAGCTACCTCGATGCCCCGGATGCCCACTGGGAGACTAATCCCATGGCGTATCAAATCATTAACAGCGTGGTGCAAGCCGGCAGTGAGATCAAGCTGCAGCTAAAGCCCGGCGGTGGCGCAGCAATCCAGTTTATTCCGCTGCCTTAACAAATGGGGTCAGGATCAATGGGGTCAGGATCAATGGGGTCAGAGTCATTGATTGTGCCAATCAATGACTCTGACCCCATTGATCCTGACCCCATTGATCCCCGACCCCGAAATTACGAACTTAGTGCGACATCGCTGCCAGGCGTTTGGCGGCGGGTTGTGCCAGGTGATTCCACCATAGACCGGCAGCCATCATTAACGCAAAACCGGTCGCGAGGTAAAAACCATAACGGACGTTGCCAAATAAATCGCCGACCAACCCCATTAATAATGGGCCTAAAGCTGCGGCTAAAGCAGTAAATGCCAGAATTAAGCCTGCCACCGCACCATGTTGCTGCCGTTCAAAACAGCTGATGCCTTTGGAATTGAGCGTTGGGTACATCATCGACATAAAAAGCCCGGATAGTGGCATCAGCCATAACGCCCAATCGACACCACCAAGCATACTGAGTGCAAAACAGATAAAAATCGCACTGCCAAACCAGGCCAATAATCCTGTCCAGTTAAAACGACTCAGTAACCATTCTGCCAGGAACCGGCCAATGGTGCGCAGAATAAAAAACACCGTAATGGCATGTGCTGCGAGTGTAGTGAAATCGCCTTGATACTGCTGCAATAAGGTGGGCAACCAAACAAAAATCGCCACTTCAGTTGCGACATAACAGGCAATCGCCAGTGAAAAACCCAACGCATATTTATCTTTCACCAGTACCAGGCTTTGCCATAACGACGTTTGCTGTTGCGGCTGATATGCCGGATATTCCATCCGCCAGGCCAATACCAGTAATACTGCACAAATCAAACCGGCAAGCAGGTATAGTTGCGTCCAGGCCATATTGGCAGCGATTAAAATCCCGACCAAGGCCGGACCGGCAATGGCGCCCAATCCAAAAAAACCCTCAACCCGATTCATCAACTTGGTATGGCCATCGGCATTGCGGCTGATATCACCCAACAGTGCCAGCGCCCCAGTTTTAAATAAACCAATACTTAAACCACAGACGCCCAGCAACAGCAGATAAAAGGTAAAGTTTTCGCCAAAAGCAAAGGCGACACAGGCCAGCGTATATAAAGCCAGGCCCGCCAGAATGACTTTTTTCCGCCCAACTTTGTCGGCCAACCGGCCCAGAAACAAGCCGGACAAACCAATAAAAATCATCGGCACATAATGAAAAGCTGCCGCTTCGGTTAATGACAACTGAAACTGCTCAACCACTTTGGGAATGATCACCCCAACCGCATCCGTGGTCATGGCAAACACAAAAAACATCAGGCAAGTCATCCACTTGACCTGGGTATGATTGTCCATCGACAGCACAGGTGCTGTCGGTACTTTTTGAATTTGTTGCATCTGTCTGTCCTGTTGTCGTTACTTTTTTATCAGCTGAGCGTCAGTCAGCAAATACCCTTCATCCTTGAAGCCGCAGGGTTGTTGGCCGCCTTCACTCGCCCAAGTCACATAGTTAACTATGCTCCGGGTCGGACTGGCGTTCCAGTCTCGTTCAGTTGCCGCGATTCCACCGTGGCCTACCTGCAACTTCAATGATATTGGTTATTTACGACAGCGCTCATTGTTTTTTTACCTGGTATTTTTCAAAAATTTACCTGCCGCTTGCTTCTCTTTGCCCCGAAGCGACTGGAAAACTCACTGCCTGAACTGCTTAAATTTTCATCTTTTTACATCAAGCTAAACCTACACCTTAATCGTTTAAGTTGCAACTATTGAGCCTACTGTTTATGACAATTAATAAACGGACGCCAGCCAGACCTCGCCAAGCTGGCTCCCTTATCGCCAGCAACATCCACAATCAAATCACCGCAATAAAATTCGCTCACTGATTCATGACCAAGAGCTTGTTTATTAGGCTACGCTTATTCACGAGTTCAGGCGCGGCAAGCGCCCGGCAACATGGCACAACAACCCCGCCAAAAACAGCAAAAGGAAAAGGACTGTGTCCGGCTTGAAAAGTTTTTTTCTGGAACTCAAACGCCGCAAGGTAATCAATACCGTTTTACCCTACGTGGGTATCGTGTGGTTGTTGTTGCAGGTAGTCTCGGTGGTGGTCCCACTTCTGAGTCTGCCACCACTGACCGGCACCTTTGTTGCCATTTCTCTGTTTGTGTTGTTCCCGGTGATGTTGTATTTGTCCTGGTATTACGACCTGACCAGCACAGGCATCGTGCTGACCCCGGCGGATGATCAAGGCACCATCAAACCACTGAACTGGAAACACTGGACCATCTTATGCGGGATTTTTGTCTTATCCGCCAGCATGGGTCTGAGCTATTTCCAGCAGGTACGTAGTAATAGCCTCAAAGCGCAGGAAGGCATCAGCACCGTCAAAGTTGCCGACTCGATTGCCGTCGTTGGTTTTAGAGATCAAAGCCCGGAACAGGATCAACACTATCTGGCCGAAGGTCTGACCGAAGAAATCACCAGTCTGCTGGGGAAAATGCCTAATCTAACCGTGGCAGCCTCCGGCTCGGGCTTAGTGCTCAGTAAACAAGGACTCGACCCTATCGCCATCGGCCGTCGGCTTGAAGTAAAAACCGTGCTCACCGGCAGCGTCCGCCGCACTGGCGACCAGCTAAAAGTCCGGCTGGAACTGTTAGATACCGACAAAGGCCACACCCTCTGGACTGAAACCCTACAACGCAGTTTAAGTGATGTCTTTGCGCTGGAAACCCAAATCGCCCGCGCTGTGGTCAACTTGCTACAGGATAATTATCTCGATCAAACCGCCATCAGCAACCACGCCAATACCCAAAGTGTTGATGCTTATGTGATGTACCTCAAAGGCCGTGAGCAATACCGGCTGCAAACCACTGAAGCCATTAAAGAAGCGCGCAAGTTATTTGAACAGGCGATCGCGCTGGACCCGGAATATGCCCAGGCGCATGTGGCGTTGGCGGATACCTTTGTGCTGCTCAGCGAAGGTAAAAGTGAATTTGGTGTGCTCAAAGCCGATATTGCCGCGCAGCTGGCCAGTCAAAGTTTGGCCAAAGCCTTTTTGCGCGAGCCGAATATGGCAGAAGCTTTTGCGGTGCAGGGTAAAGTGTTTGAATTTGAGCAACAGGATGATAAAGCCTTGGCGGCTTATGATAAGGCGATAAGTTTAAATCCTAACCTGGCGATCGCGTATATGTGGCGTTATCAATTACTGAAACGCCAAGGCCGTTACGACGAATCTTTGCTCTCTTTGGAGCACTCATACAAACTAGACCCGGTTTCCGTCACCACGTTATATAACAGTGCATTGGAGCTGTCGTTACGAGGGGAATTCCAGCATGCTGAGGCGCGCTTTCAACAGTTGATCAGTGATTTCCCGAAATCGCCCTGGGGTTATGCCGGACTCGGTATCGTCGCTGCAGCACGCGGCAAGTTAGCGCTGAGTATCAACTACTGGCAGCAAGCTTATCTGTTATCACCACAGAATCAATCGATTAAAAGTCAATACCTTGGTGTAGTGCTGGCACTTGGTTTAGTCGAGCAAGCAAGACCATTGGCAACCGAACCTTTTTATGAAGCAACCCTGCTGTTGTTAAGTGGAGCTTATCAGGAGTTATTTCAAAAGATGGCATTACAAATTGCCGCAAACCCGGATGATGGCTGGGTCTTGTTTGAAGCGGGCTGGTATCAGTTGTTAGTTGGCGACAAGAATCAAGGGATTGAGCTACTGCTGACTGCGCAGCGGCTTCTCAATCATCAAGAATTGTACATGATGCCATTTTGCAGCCCGGCAGTAGAATTGGCCTGGGCTCTGCAGCAGCGTGGTGACACCGGGACTGCAACGAAATACATGCAAAAATGCCAACAGCAACTGGCTGATTCCAGACAAGGCCACATCGTGGATTGGCGGTTGGATTATTTAGACGCACGATTGGCGGCCCTCAGTGGCCAGCACGAAAAAGCACTCAATCAGCTGGACATTGCAATTCAAAACGGTTGGCGCGAATGGTGGTCAATCGACGACCCCGTGATGACAGCGCTGAAAAACAACGACAAGTTCCACCAGATCCAACAGAACTTGTCGATGTTACTGGCTGAGGATAAAAAGCAGGCATTACGCCTGTTTTCCGAAACGACAACACAACAACCAACCGCCAAACAACAGCAATAAAGCGGATGCGGGTGTCGGAACCGGCATGGGTTTATCGCCCGCTAAGATCACCACTTTTTCGAACCGGGAGCTGAAACTCAGGCTTTCCGAGGTGATCCAGTTATAACTGCAGCTAAAACTGTTTTCATCGTCTGGGTTTAACAATCCACAATTTAAGTTGTTGGAATGTGCTGAAGGATTGGTATAAAACTTATAACCTGCGCCTGCATAAAAGGTGACCATTAAGCCTAATTGATACTCGCCGGCCGCTAATAACGGCATGGTTGTGTCCAGCAATGCGGTACGATTCAGGAAATTTCCACTAAATGACTGCTGATAACCAGCACCTGATAAAGTCCACACCAAGTCCACTTGCGGTGCATTGTCGAAAAACATCGCCATAAAACCTTCAAATTGCAGCAATTCATTCTGATAGAACTGGTAATAGCATGGGTCATTGACAAAACCAGGCGGGTAAAACGTGATATCAACATAACAATCGCTGGGTACTGCAAACAACGGGATCTTCCCACTCACCAAAGTTTGATTATCGGTCGCAACAAAGTTGGTCTTCACACCCAGTTGATCCGTGTATTGATCGGCTATCCGGTAGAAATATTGCGCGTCAGAGGAACTATCATGGCCCATGCCGGAACCCCGAATCAGCGCTGCGTCGGCAACACCACTTAACAACATGCTGCAAAGCAGCAGATAAAACATCCTGTTCATTGGCTGTAACCTCGTAGAATGTTAGAAATACGGGTACAACTTTTCTCCCATCGATTGAATGTCGGCAAGACTACAAAAACCACCAGGCCCCAAAGCTTTTTAATTCAAGCAGAATGCGCTTAAATAGCGAGTTTTCGCCGCTAAGTTCTGGTGTTTTCAACATTAAATCGCAGATATTTCATAATTCAGATAAATCTAATCCACTGAGTTAACGCTATTGGTAAACAGCCAGCAAAGTCTGTTAGGCTGCAGCCTGAGCTTGGGAATTGCCGCTGGCTGGCAGTCTGATTAAAATGCACCTTTTGCGGGCTGAAACCGCAGCTGGTCGTGGTTATTGCACACCAGTGAAGCACAGCAGTTTGATGGAGTGGTTATGAATAAAAGTCTGATTACAAATTTAGTCGCCGTGCTGGCAATGGCCATCGGCTGGTTCGCCGCCCTACCCTGGCTTTGGACCATGGGGCTATTTGCCTTTTCCGGCGCCATCACCAACTGGTTAGCCGTGCATATGTTGTTTGAAAAAGTGCCGCTGCTCTATGGCTCAGGCATAATTCCCGCCCGGTTTAGCGAAATTAAAATCGCTTTGCATACATTGGTCATGGAGCAGTTTTTCAGCACGCAAAACCTGCAGCGTTTGGCTGCTGGCAATGCTGCTGAAGCAGACTCACCAGCAGTGCAACTCAAACTAGCGCCCGTGATCGAGGCGATTGATTTATCGCCGGCTTTTGCCTCGCTACTCGAGACGGTACAACAATCATCTTTAGGCGGTATGCTAGCGATGTTTGGAGGCCCGGCGATGCTGCAGCCGCTGGAACAGCCTTTTGTCACTAAATTACGTGCATCCTTGATTGAATTGGCCGACAGCCCACAAGTACAGGCGCAATTACAGCAACAGCTGGTTTCTGGAGATAATATCAGCCAGTTGCAGCCAAAAATTGCTTTGCTGGTCCAAGCCCGCTTAGATGAACTGACACCGCAACTGGTAAAAGAGCTTATTCAGCAATTGATTCAACAACATCTCGGCTGGCTGGTGGTTTGGGGCGGTGTCTTTGGTGGGGGGATTGGTTTGGTCAGCACCTTGCTGCCGGCGGTTTAAACCTTCACTTCTGCATGTCTTTAACAGCACACAGCAAAGATAGACCTTCTCTGCTGTGTGCCCTGCCTTATTCAAAGCGGTTCATCACTCATCGTCGCTATTTAGACCACATCAGCGCTGATAATGCTGCCGGTGTAGTTTAATCACTTCACTAAAGATGCCGACCCAATCCGGATCATATCGGGTACCAGAACCGCTATTAATCTGCTGCAGCGCTTTAATCAGCGACTGCTTGCGCTGCTCCGGCCGATCGCCGTCATTGGCGATATTGTCAAAAGCGTCGGCAATCAGCAGTAACTTGGCGCCTTCACTGATATCACCACCGTCTAAGCCATCTGGGAAACCACTGCCATCATGATGTTCGTGATGCTGCCAAATCATCGCGGCGGCATCCTGCCAGCGCGGCGAACTGGCGACTAAACTGGCCCCCATATCGGCGTGGCGCAGCCATACGCTCAACTGCGCCGGATCAGCAAGGCCCTGCGCATTGAGCATATTGAGCGGCAAAAACGACATCCCCAAATCATGCAACATAACAGCGACCGCCAGTTGCAGCGTATCGACTTTATGACCGGAAAGACGGTTCATTTCCAAAACCAGAAACAATTGCCGCGCGGTGCGGCCCAGCCAGCGTGGATGGCGCTGCTCGAGCGCAGGGATCAGCTGGATAAAAAACTCTAAATCGGCGTCCATCCGGATGCCATAGTATTGCAATAACCGCCGGCAGGCTGCGATGGCCGAAGACGCCGATTGATCCGGCTCGTCGCCACTGTGGTCGGCAGTACCTTGGGTGACCGTATCAGGCAACACATCGGCGGTAATGGCAAGGCCCTGTGGATGCTCGGGATCCAGTAAACCCAAAATATGTCGGATGCGCTGCTCACGGGAACGTTCATCGGTACTGGCAAGTCCGGTCAGTCGCTGACAAATTTGCTGCAAACTGCTCGCGGATAACGGCTTGGGCGCATCAGCAATACTGGCTTCCACCCATTGCTGAGTTCGGTCCAGCGTCAGCTGAATCACGTCACAAAGGGCGCTGTCATAAGCCATCCGCCCTTTGCGGATATCATCCAGGACATCTTCCAGGCTTTGCAGCAGTGGGATCAGCGAAAACAAGCCGATAAACCCCAAATTGCCTTTGATCGTATGCACCACCCGGAAAATACCATGTAATAATTCCGACTGCTGTGGGTTTTGCTCCAGTTCAATTAACGTCGCTTCACATTGCTCGTAAGCATCGCGAAAATCTTCAAAAAAATCATCAACGCAGTCCCGTTGCAATTCATCCGGGCGATTAAGGTTTAATTGGCTCATAAGACTTCTTCTATAGGCTGCGGTTGGCTGTTATTCGTTTCTGGCCGGTACACCGACACGGTATTGCGGCCGGCTTCTTTACTCTGATAAAGCGCTGTGTCGGCCGATTTAAATAAATCCTCCAGCGAGCTATGTTGCGTGGTGGCGATACCGATGCTTAAAGTACAACTGACCCCGAGTTTTTTGCGTTGTTGCGTGAGATGCTTCTGTAATCGTAATGCCAGTTTAGTCAGTCCGCCGGCAGCAGTACCAATTGCCGCCAGCTGAAATTCATCTCCGCCAATCCGGCATGGAATATCTGCAGCACGCGCCAACTGGAGCAAGCTCCGACCTAACTGCCGGATTACTTGATCTCCAACTTCATGGCCATAGTGATCATTCACTTGTTTAAAATAGTCGATATCAATCAGCATTAAGCCCACTTCTTCTTGGCTACGTTTGGCAATGTCACACATCTGACTAAAACGTTCTTCAAAGGCCCGGCGATTCGGTAAACCGGTCAGTGGATCGGTACTGGCCAGCTCCTCCAGATTATCAACCTGCTGGCGTAGTTCGTCAGTTTCAAGCTGTTGTTGCAGGAGTTGCTGTCTGGTGTGCAAGTTATCTGACAATAACTTAAGCTGGGATGATAATGCTTCAGCAATCAGCCGGGCGTGCCCCAGCTGGGTCTGGGTCAAGGCAATACAGTGACGATCGGCACCGCACAGAGTTCCAATCATGGATCCATCGAAGGACACCGGCAATACCATAAAAGTCTGCATTCCTTTTTGCGCACCGATGCTTTGGCTAAAACGCTGTGGAATGTCTGTGCTGCATGCCAGTTGCTGACTAAACATCAGCCGGCACATTGAGTCTTGCCAGGCAACTTGCAAGCCTGCCGGCACCGGCAAAGCTGCCGTGCTATCTGAGGTGACAACCCATTGCTGCTGTTGCTGCTCGTCGACCAGAGTCAGAAAAGTCGTTTCCAAAGCCGTCAGTTCTTTTAATAACTGCAACAAGGGTTTCGCAAACCGATCAAACTCTTTTGTCTCTAAGGAAGAAACGTCGATTGATTTATGCACCTTTGCAAACTCCGACATGGCGATCAGCCTGTGCGCTGAAGCTTTATTTTAATGATTGAGTCATTGAACATAACACTTTCTAACGAACCATGGGCTTTTATGCTCAGATCTTTGTCAACGAAGCGTCGCTTTCAAAAATAATTTAAAAAGTTTGTCACATCCAACACCACCCTCGTATCTGGGGTTTGAGCTGGTTTTCTCTCAATAAACACTATAAGGATGTCATCATGGTTCAGATCAACAACGCAACGAATTCAACAGCCGCCTTGTTCGCAACCATCCGCCGCCATCACGCGAAGCCAGCGAATCCATTGGCTCTGACCCCATTGATTTCATTAACAACCTATTCTTTGATTTCCATCAATAAAGCGTGCAAGGCGCCACTGGCATATACCAAATTATAGGTATAAATTAGATTTTGGTTATATAAAATATTCCAACACAGGAGACGGTTGATGGATATCGTCGAGCTATCGCGTTTGCAATTCGCTTTTACCGCTATGTACCACTTTCTGTTTGTGCCGCTCACGCTCGGTATGGCTTTTTTATTGGCCATTATGGAGTCGGTGTATGTGATGACCGGCAAAGAAATTTACCGCGACATGACCAAGTTCTGGGGCAAGTTGTTTGGAATTAACTTCGCGCTTGGGGTCACCACGGGCCTCGCGATGGAATTCCAGTTTGGCACCAACTGGTCTTATTATTCGCATTATGTCGGGGATATTTTCGGGGCTCCGCTGGCTATTGAAGGTCTGATGGCGTTTTTCCTGGAATCGACCTTAGTGGGTTTGTTCTTTTTTGGCTGGGATCGTCTGTCAAAAGTACAGCATTTAGTAGTGACCTGGCTGGTCGCGCTGGGCTCGAACTTCTCCGCTTTGTGGATTTTAATTGCTAACGGCTGGATGCAAAACCCGGTTGGTGCTGAATTTAACTACACCACGATGCGGATGGAAATGACCTCCTTTGCCGAGGTCATTTTTAACCCGGTGGCGCAGGTGAAGTTTGTGCATACCGTATCGGCCGGTTATGTCACAGGCGCGATGTTTGTGTTGGCCATTTCTGCCTGGTACATGCTCAAAGGCCGTGATCTGGCCTTTGCCCGCAGAAGTTTTGCCATTGCTGCCGCCTTTGGTCTGGCCTCGACCCTCTCGGTGATTGTGCTGGGCGATGAATCGGGTTATGAGCTGGGCGATGTACAAAAAGTTAAATTAGCGGCCGTAGAAGCCGAATGGGAAACGCATCCGGCACCGGCCGCGTTTACCCTGGTTGGGATCCCCAACAGCAGCACCCAAACCACAGATTACGCGGTGAAAGTGCCGTATGCGCTGGGGCTGATTGCCACCCGCTCGCTCGATGAGCAAGTGCTGGGCTTAAAAGACCTCAAAGAAATTCACCGCACCCGCATTGTCAACGGCATGGAAGCCTATCGACTGCTGCAGCTGTTACGTGGCGGTGATACCTCTGACGCCACCAAAGCCGCCTTTGAAGCGGTGAAAAAAGATCTGGGATACGGTTTACTGCTCACGGCTTATACTGACAATCCGGCCAATGCCACTGCACAACAAATTCAGCAAGCGGTGGATCACTCCATTCCACAAGTGGCCCCAATGTTCTGGTCGTTCCGGATTATGGTCGCGGCTGGTTTTATTATGTTGTTCGTGTTCGTGATGGCCTTTTGGTATAGCGCCAAGCGTCTGGAGCAAAAACCCCGTTGGTTGTTAAAACTCGCAGTGATCAGTCTGCCGCTGCCATGGATCGCCTGTGAAGCCGGTTGGTTTGTCGCTGAATATGGTCGTCAGCCTTGGGCGGTGGGTGAAGTGTTACCGACACACTTGGCCGCTTCTGCCCTAACGCCGGCCGAGATCTGGACCAGCCTGGGTTTAATTACTCTGCTGTACACCATTTTCTTAGTGATTGAAATTTATCTGATGCAACACTTTGCCCGCAAAGGCCCGTCTTCTTTGCATACCGGCAAATATGATCTGGAAACCGGCAAGGCTCAGGGGGTGTAACATGGATTATGAATTTTTAAGATTTATCTGGTGGTTGTTAATTGGCGTGCTGCTCATTGGTTTTGCCGTGACCGATGGGTTTGATATGGGCGTTGGCGCTTTACTTAAAGTGGTTGGTAAAAATGACGAACAACGCCGGGTGATGATCAATAGCATCGCGCCGCACTGGGATGGTAATCAGGTATGGTTGATCACCGCCGGTGGCGCCTTATTTGCTGCCTGGCCGCCGGTGTACGCCACTTCCTTCAGCGGTTTTTATCTGGCGATGATCCTGACCTTAGCCGCGTTGTTTTTACGGCCGATTGGTTTTGACTACCGCTCCAAACTTGATAACGCCAATTGGCGTAGCAACTGGGACTGGGCGTTAACTGCGGGCTCAGCCATTCCGCCGATTATCTTTGGTGTGGCCTTTGGGAATTTACTGCAAGGGGTGCCATTTCATTTTGATGACATCCTGCGCGTTCACTACACCGGTTCGTTTTTCGCGCTGCTCAATCCCTTCGCATTGTTGGTGGGTGTCATGAGCTTGCTGATGTTTGTCAGTCAGGGGGCGGCATACCTGCAAATGAAAACCGAAGGGGAAATCCTGGCCAGAAGCCGGATGGCGGGGATGGTCAGTGGTTTGGGCGCTGCCTTGTTGTTTGTGTTGGCAGGGATTTGGTTAAAAGCCGGCATCGATGGTTATGTAGTGACCAGCGTCCTTGATCATAACGCCGTCAATAATGCCGTCAGCAAAACGGTTGAAGTGAAAGCCGACGCCTGGTTTAGCAACTATGCAGCCTACCCCCTGTTGTGGCTGGCTCCAATGCTGGGGGTCGCAGCTTTTGCCCTGGCCGGGGTCTTTAGCAAATTGGGCAAAGGCGCCGTGGCATTTGTGTTGTCGTCTTTGGGTCAGGCGGGCGTGATCCTGACCTGCGGTATCGCGATGTTCCCATTTGTCATGCCATCAAGCTCTAACCCAAACCACAGCCTGACCATGTGGGATGCGACCTCGAGTGAGCTGACGTTAAAAATCATGTTTATTGTGGCCTGTATTTTCGTGCCTATTGTGCTTGCATACACCATTTGGAGTTATGTCAAAATGTTTGGCCGACTGAATGAACAGCATATTCGTAACAACCCGCACGGTTTGTATTAAACCTCGCTATCGAAGCTTAAGGAGCTGAACTATGTGGTACTTTGCCTGGATTTTAGGCGTGTTACTGGCCTGTTCATTTGGCATCATCAATGCGATGTGGCTGGAATTTAACGGCTACGCTGACGAAGATTCAGAACAGAGCTGATGCCTTTGTAATGCGCAGTCCTTCGCAGTATTTATTACTCCAACAATGGCTGCGACCTTATCGGTCGCAGCTGTCATTTTCTGCACTGCTGGCCGCACTCAGCGTGCCGATGTTAATTCTGCAGCTTTGGTTGTTGGCAGATATTGCCGCCCTGTTGCTGCAGCAACAAGCGGCGCCGCTTGCAAGCTGGCTTAGTTTTGCGGCGGTGTTCCTGCTGCGTCATCTGCTGTTATCCGGCAAAGAATTATTGGCCCAGCAGGTGAGCCGTCAAGTCAGACGAGAATTACGTCAACAATTACTGCAGAACATTTCGCTACTGGGCCCGGCCCGGCAGCGGGTTGGCGCGGATGGCAGCTTGTCAACGCTGCTCACTGAGCAAGTCGATGCCTTAGATGGTTATATCAGTCGTTATTGGCCACAACTGGTGCAGGTGGTGTTAGCACCGCTGTTGATTGCGGCCGTCGTGGCCTGGCACAGCCCGCTCGCGGCAACGTTATTACTTTGTACCGCGCCGCTGGTGCCGCTATTTATGGTGTTGGTTGGCCGCGAGGCCAGTAAGGCCAGTCAGCAACAGCTGAATGTGCTGAGCCGGATGGGCGGCCGTTTGTATATTTTTCTGCAAGGATTGCCGCTGCTCAAACGCTTTAACGCCACCGTCGTGGCCGAAGCGCATCTGCGTGGCGCTGCAGAACAGTATCAAACCAGCACCATGCGGGTGTTGCGGCTGGCTTTTTTATCCACTGCCGTGCTGGAATTTTTTACGTCGCTGGCCATCGCGTTGGTCGCATTGTATTTGGGCTTGGGTTTATTAGGGGAACTTCCGTGGCTGAAACAACAGGTGCCGGTGGCTTATCAAAGTGCTTTGTTTATTTTGTTGCTGGCGCCTGAGTTTTATCAACCACTGCGCCAACTTGGCAACGATTATCATGCCAAGGCGCAGGCGCAGGCCGCCTCATTAAATTTAACGCCGTTATGGCACGCAGAAACATTAACCCCGGATCAGGCTGATGCCAGCCCCCTTAACATGCAGCCACCCCGCACGCTCCCTGCGTTCCAATCGTTGCAATTGCAACACATCGTGATTGGCAACCCAGCCTCGCCCCGGTTACAGATTGAGCGACTGAGCCTTGAGCAAGGCCAGCGTTATTTGTTGCAAGGGCCCAGCGGCTGTGGCAAATCGACATTACTCCAATTGCTGGCTGGCTTCGTGCCGGGCTCCGGTCAGTTATGGCTGAATCAACAACCTCTGGCGTGGACAGAATTACCGCAGCTGCGCGCGCAAATTGGCTACCTGACCCAACAAGCTGAACTGCTTCCGGGCACTGTGGCCGACAATCTACGACTGGCCGCCCCCCTCGTGGACGACATCGGGATGCAGGACGCCTTGCAACAAGTCGGTCTGTGGACTTTTTTACAGCAACAACAAGGCCTGAATACGCTGATTGCGGAAGGTGGCCGGGGTTTATCAGGTGGTCAGCAACAACGCCTGGCACTGGCGCGCCTATTATTACAAGATAAAACCATCTGGCTATTGGATGAACCGGTGGCGGAATTGGATGCCGACAGCGCCATGCAAATTTGTGAACTACTGGCAGAGCTTTCACAGGGCAAAACGCTGCTGCTAGCCAGCCATCAAGCACAGCATCTGCAATGGCTGGATCTGGCGATTACGCTAGCCGATGGCGAACTTCGCAGCCTCCATGCTTTGGCCAGCCCTGCCCATCACCAGGAGCACCAATGAAAGGCTCCCGAATCACCGACAAAGCTCAGATCCGTCTGCGTGATTTGTGGCAATCCCAACCCTTTGGCTGGTCCCTCAGTTACCTGTTGGGGGCTGTTACCCTGATTTGCAGCGTGCTCTTGCTGGCTTTTTCCGGCTGGTTTATCAGTGCAGCGGCGCTCGCTGGCATTGCGGCCATTCAGGCCGGTAGTTTTAATTATCTGCAACCCGGCGCGGTGATCCGTTTTTTTGCCATTTTCCGCACCGCCGGACGTTACGCCGAGCGACTGCAATCGCATCATACGGTGCTGTCGTTACTCAAAACCTTGCGTTTACAAAGCTTTGGCCACCTGAGTCAGCAATCGGCCATCCAATTGTCGCTGCTGGTGCGCCCGGGAAGTGCCGATTTATTACAACGGCTGATCGCTGATTTAGATCTGCTGGACCAATTTCCATTAAGAGTGTTGTTGCCCTGGGGCTGGGCGGCTCTGGCCGCTATCGGGTATAGCATGGCCTTGTGGCTGTTGGCGCCGGCGCTGCTACTGCCCGTTGCCTGCCTGTTGCTGCTGATGCTGGTGGTGTGGCCGCTGATACTGCACCGTGTTGCAAGGTCGCTGGCACAGCAGGAAGTGCAGGCACAAAGCGTCCGCCGCGTGCAGTTGCTTGATGCATTACAGCTGTTGACCACCCTACTGATGTTTGGCCGCTGGCCGGCACATCGTCAATTATTGCAGCAGCAGGACCTGCAGATAGAATCGCTGCAACGCAAACTACAATGGTTGCAATTAGCGGCGCAGCTCGGTAGCCAGATTTGGCTGCTGACAGGCTTATTACTGATTGGGATCCTGAGTTCACCCTGGGTTTTGGCGACGCCGCCACTAACCGACACCCCGCAATTACATCCAGCGGTATGGGTGGCGTTATTGCTCGGTTGGTTAGGATTGGCAGAGGTGATGGCGCCACTGGCACACCTACAAAGCGCGCTGGGATATAGTCTGGCAGCACGGGATCGGCTAAATCAACTGTTGTTGCCAGAACAACGCACATCCAAACCGCAATCCTCAAAACCGCAACCTACCGGGGCCCTGCCACAGGTGCGGGCGCTGACCCTACAACAATTGCAAGCTGGGTTTCATCAGCCACTGCCTGATATCACGCCGATCAATCAACACTTTCAAACCGGAGACTGTGTGTTGCTGCAAGCCCCCTCGGGGGTTGGTAAAAGCTGTGTCCTGCAGACACTGGCTGGGGATTTAGCGCCGCATCAGGGCCAGATCCTGTTGCAGGATCAGAAGTTACAGGATATCCCGCTGGCCAGCCTGCAAGAACATGTGCTGCACCAGCTGATTGGGCTGTTGCCGCAACGACCGCAGATATTTCAACTGACCATCGCCGCCGAACTTCGATTGGCCGATACAACCGCCAGCGACGTCCAATTACAGGAAGTGTTGACGGTAGTTGGTTTAGAAGCCTGGCTGGCAAAACAACCGCAAGGGCTGTCGACGGTGTTGGGGCAATATGGCGTTGGTTTATCAGGGGGCGAGCTGCGCCGTTTTACCTTGGCCAGATTATTACTGCAAAAAACGCCGATCCTGCTTCTGGACGAACCTTTTGCCGGGTTAGATCAACAGAATGCCGATCAGCTGCTAAGCCGTCTGGCGCTTTGGCAACGTTCAGGGATCTTAATTATTGCCAGCCATCAGCAATTGAACCACCCGGCATTTAACCGGCAATGGCGACTTGGCGCTTCGATCGCCTCTGCGACAAATACGCCTTAATGCGTTGTTTTTCAGTGGTTGTTGTGGCACTTTGTAAGGGCTTTCAGGGAGACTCTGCTGCTGTTGCATCTGCCCCCGGATCACAGGCAGCGCGGCCCTTGAACCCTGATTTTACGGATGGGGGATTTGCGGATCCAAAGAATTGGCTGATTGAGGAACTTGCTGATGAAGAACTCTGCCGTAGCACAACTGTTCACCGCAGCCGGCAAGCTATGCTGCATCCTGCTACTGAGCGGCAGCAGTTCGCTCTTGAGTGCTGAAACGGCGACCATCTGGCCGGGAGGTGCCAAGGCGGCGGTCAGTTTGTCCTATGATGATGCGCTGCATAGTCAGCTGGATCAGGCTGTCAGCGCGTTGGCAGCCTATCAATTTAAAGCCACTTTTTACCTGACGATCAATGCCGAAGCTTTTAAAACCAGGCAAACCGAATGGCAGGCACTGGCCAAAGCGGGTCATGAATTGGGTAATCACAGTGTCCAACATGCCTGTCGCGCTTCATTGGCCAATCGTGAGTGGGTTAACAAAGAGCAGGATTTGGATCAATGGACTGTGGTGCAAATCAAGGCCGATATCCTCGCAGCTCAGCAGCAGTTACAAGCGCTGGATCAGCAAAAGCGCCGCACTTTTACACCACCTTGTGGCGATACCCAGGTGAAAGACGGCGATTATCTGGCGACGGTTGCGCCACTCTTTAGTGGTATCAAAGTGTTAGGGCCCGCAGTGACATCGATGAGCCAGCTGACCGGCAAACAGCTGCCAACCTGGTTTCCGGTGGAGCCAACCCTACAACAACTGATTGATTATGTAGAACAAGCAGCACAAAACGGTACCATCGCCAGCATTACTTTTCATGGTGTAGGTGGCGATCATCTGCAAGTAGACGCCAAAGTGCATCAACAATTTTTGGCTTATTTAGCCAAAAACCGCGACCGCTTCTGGGTGGATACTTATCACAACATCAGCCAGCATTTGGAACAAATGTAAATTAGGGGTTGAGGAATCAATGGGGTCAGAGTCGATTGATTTTCATAAAAAAATCAATCGACTCTGACCCCATTGATTCGACTCTGACCCCTTTTGAAAATTACATCTTCACAGCGAGTTCTTTGACGCCCATATTATGCAGCGTGAAGCCAAAGGCGTCGGCGGCTTGTTCGATGGTTTTCGAGACTGGCGTCCCTGCACCGTGGCCGGCGTTGGTTTCAATGCGGATCAGCTGTGGATTGCTGCCACCTGCTTTCGCCTGTAACTCAGCTGCAAACTTAAAGCTGTGTGCCGGAACCACGCGGTCATCATGATCACCGGTGGTGACCATCGTCGCCGGATAAGCCACGCCCTGTTTCACGTTGTGCACTGGTGAGTAACCTTTTAAGTATTCGAACATTTCTTTACTTTGCTCAGCCGTGCCATAGTCGTAACCCCAACCCGCACCGGCGGTGAAAGTGTGGTACCGCAGCATATCCAGAACCCCAACCGCTGGCAGTGCTACTTTCATTAAATCCGGACGTTGTGTCATCACGGCGCCGACCAGCAGGCCGCCATTCGAGCCACCACTGATCGCCAGTTTCTGATTGGAAGTGTACTTATTCGCAATCAGGTATTCGCCCGCCGCAATAAAGTCATCAAACACATTTTGTTTTTTCAGCTGAATACCGGCGTTATGCCAGTCTTTACCGTATTCACCACCGCCGCGCAGGTTCGGCACTGCATATACACCGCCCATTTCCATCCACACCAGATTCGACACGCTAAAACGCGGTGTCAGGCTGACGTTAAAACCACCGTAGCCATATAACATGGTCGGGTTATTGCCATCCAGTTGCAGACCTTTTTTATGGGTGATGATCATCGGCACTTTGGTACCGTCTTTGCTGGTGTAGAACACTTGCTTCGACTCATAGTCGTCGCTGTTGAACTTCACCGCGGGTTTGAAATACACCGTCGATTCACCGGTTTGCGGATTAAAGGCATAGCTGGTTCCCGGGGTGTTGTAGTTTGCGAAGCTGTAATAGAGCACAGTGTCTTTGGTTTTACCGGCAAAGCCACCCGCAGACCCCACGCCGGGCAGCTGAATATCCCTTACCAGTTTTCCTTCTAAATCATACTGTTGTACCTTTGATACCGCATCAACCATATAATTGGCGAACAGGAACCCGGCACCTTTGCTGACGCTTAGCACGTTTTTCGTTTCAGGGATGATATCGACCCAGTGTTCCTGCGCTGGTTTGGTCACATCAATCATGATCAGGCGATTGTTCGGCGCTTTAAAATTCGTTTCAAAATACAGCTTAGAACCTACGCTGGTGACCAGTTGATAATCGGCACTACCTTCATTATCCAGTGTCAGCAAAGCACTGTCTGGTTTCGATAAATCTTTGATAAACAGTTTGTTGCCTGAGGTGGCATTGGCAGCGGTGATCACCAGATATTGGCCATCTTCAGTCACCTGGCCACCGACATAGCGGTGTTTCTCAGCGTCTACCGCACCGAATAAAACCGGATCGTCTTTTTGTGCAGTCCCCAATTTATGGTAATACAGTTTATGTTGATCAGTTTTGGCGGACAGTTCACTGCCTGTTGGCTTGTCATAGCTCGAGTAGAAGAAGCCCTCATTGCCTTTCCAGGAAATGCCGGAGAATTTAATGTCGACCAGCTCTGGTTCCAGTTCGGCTTTGGTTTCGGCATTGATAATACGAATTTTACGCCAGTCACTGCCACCCTCAGAAATCGCATAGGCCGCAATAGAACCGTCGTCGCTAAACTGCAAATCGGCTAATGAGGTGGTGGCGTCCGCAGAAAAGGTATTTGGATCAAGGAATACTTCGGCCTCTGCCCCGGCTTTTTGCCGATACACCACAGATTGGTTTTGCAGGCCATCATTTTTGTAGAAATAGCTGTAAGCCCCCTCAATACTGGGTGCGCCCACTTTTTCATAGTTCCACAGTTCGGTTAAACGTTGTTTGATTTGTTCGCGATAGCTAATTTGCGCCAGATAATCAAAGGTCACTTTGTTTTGTGCCTTCACCCATTCGCCGGTTTCCGCACTCCGGTCATCTTCCAGCCAACGGTAAGGGTCTGGCACTTGGGTGCCAAAATAGGTATCAACGACATCCCCTTTGTTGGTCACTGCATAGGTGATGGCGGTCGCGGTTGCAGCTTCAGTTGCGGCAGGCGTTGCAGGTGCTGTCGCAGTCTCTGGTTTTGGGCCACAAGCGGTTAACAGTGCCAGGGTGATGGCACTCAAAGCTAAATATTTCATTGGATAGTTTCCCCAAGGCTGAAGGTTAGATATTGTTGTTGTGTGCCGAGCATAACAAAAAAGTTACAGCAGAAGAACTGCGGCTACAGGATTGCGATTGGTCGTCGCTAAAATACGACCAATCACAGCGACTCGCCGGTAGTTTTTAAGAAGATGGGAACAAACGAATCTCGGTGTTAAAGCCAAACAATTTTCCACACCAGATAAACACCTGCCACACCAGCACACCAAACGGGATATAACCAAAATACCCCAACAACGGCATTTCCGAAAACAGATGGATCACATTGACATAAGGAATGTCGTAAACCCAGTAATTCGGATTCGTGACAGGCTCAGCAACAAAATGATGGCTACCGAAATTCCAGAATTCCCAGAACAAGCCGTTCAGTAAAGAGGCCATGCCAATTAACAACCCTGCTGACCAGTCGCCTTTGGCGATATCTGTAAAGGGATTCCAGATGTTCAGCCTTAGCAACACGCCGGTCATCACGGCAAAAGGTCCAATCCACACCACCCAGAACAATGGATATGGATACAGCACCATCAAACCAATCAGCAGTGCGCCGATGGCAATCAGCACATTGCCGTTAAAGTTCCACACCGGGCCATTTTTATAACGTGCGACCAATTTGGGGAAGGTCTGCAGCAGGCAATACCATTGCAGGATCACCGGAGTCACCGTGCTGTAAGTCAATAAAAACTCGATGGTCAGCACGGTTTTAGACCAGGGTGCCACTGCGGAATCCGGGTAATACCAATTGGCTAATACGAAGTAGTCATAGTATTCAAAGTAGGCCCAGCCACCTATCGACACTAATCCAGCCAGCAGCATCAGCAACGGCTGTTTTGCAAAGAGTGACGCCCCATTGTTGCGGTGATAGACAATCCCATCCAGCAACAAGATAAAGCCCCACCACAGGGGGGTAAAAGACCAGTACACCAGCTCGCCAAAGGCCAACGAGTGCGACCACATTAACCACCAGAAAAACAGGTTGACCACCAACCCGGCATAAAACCACCAGGGCAACGGTCGACGCGCCGCTACCGGTGCCGGGGGAGCACCTTTGAAGCCCATTTTCTGCGGGATCAGCATCATGCAGCTGATCCAGATTGCACCGATGGCAACCAGAATAAAATAAATCAGATTAAAGCCCGGCGCCTGCGCCACAAATTGCGGCGGAAACTCACCGAAACCTGGAGGTAAATGGCAGGGATAGACGAACCAGGCAACCAAGAGTGGGACGAGTAAGGTGGCGACTACAGGCCACAGTAGTTGTAAGCGCATTTTTCCCCTTCATCCTTGACGTTATGGCTTTGTCGTCTTCGTTCGTGATCTCCAGTCACATAGTGAACTATGCTCCTGGAAGCTCACAAACTCGTCTTCGCGCCACAACGCCAATGATTTTGGGGAAATTCCTTCATCCTTGACGTTATGGCTTTGTCGTCTTCGTTCGTGATCTCCAGTCACATAGTGAACTATGCTGCTGGAGGCTCACAATGCAGCTCAAACAATGCAGCTCAAACAATGCAGCTCGAACAAGCCCCCAAAGGCGAGCGGCCTAAAAATGATAGGTGACGCCGACCCCGAGCTGTCGGGCTTCACCGCGCAGTTGAGTCACCGCTGACAAGGCAGCGATTGAATCAAACTTAAGCTCGGTATACTTTTTATTCAATAAATTTTTACCAAAAACAGCAAGTTCCAGTTCCGGCATCGGCTGATAGGCCAGGCGACCATGCCATAAGGTGTAACCTTCCTGGCGAATATAGGGGTTTTCATACTGGTCAAAGAAGTATTCAGACTGATAGACAAAACCCAGTTGCAGTAACAGTTGCTTCACCACCGCCGACAGGTCATATTCCAACTGACCGCTGGCCACCCATTCTGAGGTAAAGGGCAAACGATGATCCGCCACCAGCAGTGGATTGCTTTGATCCGAACCCAGCTCAGCTTTTGGAATATGCCCCAGCGCCAGCTCCAGTTTCAACGCTGCCACCGGCTGCCAGCTCATTTCAGCCTCCAGACCGTAAATAGTCGATTCACCGGCATTCTTCAGCACGTGATAAGGGGCTGGCCCCGAGGTTTGATTCACAAAAACTTGTTGATCCTGATAGTCATAATAAAAGGCGGCCCAGTCGAAACTCAGTTGCTGCTGCGGCGCCAGCCAATGCCCACCGACTTCCCAGGCCGTGAGCCGTTCCGGCGCATAGCTCGAATCTGCGGCCTGCTGCGGGCTGGTGGAATAACCGCCGTTATAGCCACCGGCTTTAAAGCCGCGCGACAAACTATAATACTGGCTATATCCGCTACTGATTTTTTGCAACAGCGCCAGCTTACCTGACCATTCACTATCCGCCACTTCACCAGCCAGATCCCACAGTCTTGGAATATAAAGCGGCACGGTATCCAAATCAGCGCGTGCAATATAGTCCGTTTGTTCACGGGTGTAGCGCACGCCGGCCGTCACAGTCCAGCGCTCACTTAGCGGTTGATCCAGTTGGCTGTAAGCAGAAAAAGATTGGTTATCAAGCTGATTAAAATAGAAAAACTGCGCGGGTACCGCGGCAAGCGCCGGCACCGCACGGAAATCTCGGAATAAATCTAAATCGTTTTGCTGATCCAGACTTTCCTCCAGATAAAACAAGCCGGAAATCCAGTAGCGGCCCTGCTGCTCGACGACAAGGCTGAGTTCCTGACTAAAAAATTCGTTGTCAGAATTAAAACTGCCTTCGATAAAATTACCGGGACCGTCCGAGTCAAATGAATGAAAGCGTTGCAAATCTTTCACCGCAGTCACCGATTTAAGCTGTACCCCCGGACCCAGTTCTCCGCTGACATTGACGGTGCCGGTCCAACCTTCGGTATCATGTTTTTTATCGAAGGTATCGGCAATGGTCTGCCAGAAATCATCGCTTGGGCCGCTTAGACCAAAACTATCAACACAGGCACGACTGCCGACCTGCGGCAAAGGGCATAAAGCACCACTGCCATCTGCGGCCAAAATACCTGCGCTGTAAATTGGCTTGGGTGCACCTTCGATATCTTCCAGCGTCAGCTTGCCGCTGACCGTCCAGTGTTGTAGCTCAGTGCGCACAATCAACCGCAGATTGTTGTGGCGCATCCCGCCGTCCTGCCCCAGCGGAAACAGGTTTTGCATACTGTATTGATAGTCTTTATGTTGCAGCGCCAGCCGCGCCGAGGTTTGTTCGGTCAACGGCATCGTCACCGCGGCAGTCAGCTGCCGGGTCGCGTGCTCCGCGATCTCTGCACTGACATACCCACCCGCAACGCCATCCGGTTGCCGCGAGCGTAACAAAATAGCGCCGCCGGTGGTGTTGCGACCAAACAAGGTGCCCTGAGGTCCGCGCAGAACCTCCACTTGTTCTAAGTCAAACAGACTGCTGCTCAAAAAGTTGGCACCGCCGCTGACGACATCATCACTGTAAATCGCAATCGGGGAGATGGTACTGGTGTTGTAATCAAACATCCCGACGCCACGAATATTAAAAGAAGGCGTGGTGCCCTCGCCAGCAACGGTGGAAGCCAATAAATTCGGTGCCAGGCCAGATAGCTGAGTGGTATCGAGGATCCGGCGCTGCGCCAGCGCTTCACCGTCAAGATGGGTGACCGCCAACGATACTTCGGATTTTGGTTGTGGCCGTTTTTGCGCATAGACTTCGATCACTTCGATCGCGGGGGTCTGCTCTTTGGCCGGAGTATCTATAGGTTCAGCAGCCAATACTGACGGCACCAGCAATATCGACACAGCCGACGCTGCCATAGAAGCAAAAATTGAGTCTGTCATTCCAAATCCAAATCAGAAACTGAATAATGGCCGTCAATTGCCGCTGAGGTCGTCCGTGCAGAAGAGTACTAAGCATAGCTTGCCACCTGTTGATTCAGCCAGCATGCTACTGAAAATACCGTAAAAATGTTGAATAAATACCATCCGCGCACTGAAACTGATGAACAATCAAACAACGGTCAGGCACTCGCTGAAAAATAAATTCCGAAAGTAGCGCCAACACCACTTTTGCCCTTTATTCTTTTGCAGTTCGTGCATAAGCTCAAAGGAGTCACTCAACATATTGATCTCATCCAGCGGTCAGTTGCACTGCCGCCCGGGTCCGTGAGGAAGTACCAGGCATGTTGTCATTGCAAAATTTTACGGATGTTCAGGAGCAGCCGGCCTTATCGGCTTATGTACGTTTATATCGGGTCAATTTAGATCATCAGCCGCTGCTCCTCACACAAATGGACAAAAACCGGCCGGTCGCGGCAGTGGATGTACATCAATTACAACCTCAATTACCTGCTGCGCTACATCGTTGGTCTGACAATCAATATGATTATCAAACCTTCCCTGCGACGGCACTACCGGAACAACTCAGCGAAATTTTTGGTAATCTCGCCGCCGCAACGACCGGCGTGCAATTGCAATGGATGTTGCAGCTCACCTTACTGCTGGAAACTTTCCACCAGCGGCAACTGGTATTGGGCGATCTGCGTGCCTGCGCTATTTTCCGCTGTGCCAACAGCCGGACGCTGGTGTTGCTGGATGCGGCACAAGCGGCTGCGATTAGCAGTGTGAATAGCCTCAAATTACCTCATCATGATGATCTGAATGCACTGCGGACCATCGCGCCGGAAGCCACTGGCCGGGTCAATGCGCCTTTGGATCAACGCACTGACTTATATAGTCTGGGCGTGTTGTTTTATGCCATGGTCGCCGGCCGATATCCATTTGAACAGCAACAAGCGATTGAACTGGTGCATGCGCATATTGCACTGGCCCCACCGCCACTCCCAGCCATTCCGACACCGCTACAGCAGCTGATTTATGCCTTACTACAAAAAAATGCCAACCAAAGATACAGTCAGATCAGCGGGTTACGGCATGATTTGGAATTGCTACTGAATCAGTGGCAACAGCAACAACCATTGGAACTGCCCGAACTGTCGTTACGGCTCGGCGATAAGCAGCTGCAGTTTTCCGCTCAGTTGTTCGGCCGTGACAGCCAACTTTCGCAATTACAGACTTTGTATCGACAAGTTCAGCAGCTGTCGCAGAACCAGCTGGTGTTGATTGCGGGTTACTCTGGCATCGGCAAAACGGCGCTGATTGAGCAACTGTACCGGCAAACTTTGCTCGACAAACCCCATTTTTGCCGGGGCAAGTTTGACCAGTATCAACGCAACCAACTCTACAGTGCCTGGCAGCAATTGTTGACCGAATTGGCTGAACAGCTGCTGCAGGAACCCACTGAACAATTACTGACCTTACAACAGCAGTTACAGCAAATTCCGGCTGACGAACAGACGGTGTTGCTGACCTTAGTCCCCTCACTGCAGCCGCTGTTTGGCGATGCGCAGCGCCAGGTTTTAGCCGCTGCTGCGGACCGCTTGCGGCCAAAAGATCCGGCTATCGTCAGCAACCCCCCAACGGTGGGTTTTGATCAGCTGGTTCTGAAGCTATTCCGGGTGATCGGACAACGTAGTCGTCAAGACGAACGTCCGCTGGTGTTGCTGCTGGACGACGTGCAATGGGCTGACCATTCCAGCCTGCGCTTGATCCAGTCATTATTGACGGATGCCAGCGTGTGCGGGCTGCTGTTTATCCTGTGCTATCGGGATCACGAACTGGATGACGTGCATCCGCTACGACATTTACTACACAAGGTGACTGCACAAGGGGTCATCCCCCACCGCATCGAGCTCTCAGCGCTCGACCAGGCGGCAGTCACCGGATGGCTCGCTGAAACGCTGCGCCAGCCTGCAGCTCGGCTTTCGGGGCTGAGCGAGCTGCTGATTGAAAAAACCAATGGTAACCCATTCTTTTTAAGACAGTTTTTGCTAATGCTGCAGCAAAACAATCTACTTCGTTGTGATGATCATGGCCATTGGCATTGGGACCTCGACGCCATTGCCCGCCAGAATATTACCGACAATCTGGTGGAGCTGACCGCTCGGCGCTTCAGTACGCTCTCTATGGACGCCCATCAGCTGCTGAAAGTCGCGGCATTACTTGGCGAAAGTGCCAACCTCACGCTGCTAGCTAATGTGCTGCAATCGAACGATGCCGACCTGCAACCGGCCATCGCCGAAGTGGTGCAGGCCGGCATCATGACCGCCTATAGCCACCAGCATGGTGGTCGCATCCTCAGCCTGCGGTTTGTACATGACCGGCTGCAACAAGCGGCTTTTGCGCTGGTCAAAGACGACGCGTCCACCCTCCATCATGCGATCGCTGATTATTATCTGCAGGATGGCGCAGACCCTACGCGCGCTCAGTTATTCAGTTACATTGACCACCTGAACGCTGCCGGCGAAGCTGCGGTGCAGCATTATGGGGCCGACGTCGTCGCAAACCTTAACGCCGACGCCGCAGCTCAGGCATACACCGGCAATGCCTGGCATGAAGCCGCAGGCTATTATTTGCGCGGCTATGAGCTTTGTGGGCAAGCTGCCGCAACCGAGCTCAGCCAGGAACAACGCTTACACATGCAACAACTGCGCTTTGATTGTTTGCTGGGCCTGGCAAATTGCCAGTATCTGACGCAACAATACGATGCGGCTGATCAGAGTTGTCAGTTATTACAGCATGAAACCCCTGGACCACTGGCCAACATGCAAGTCGCCCGGTTGCAAATTCTGCTGTTGTTTGCGCGTAACGACTTTACGCCGGCGTTTGCGCTGGCGCAGCAGGTGTTGCAACCGGTGGGGGTTGATATTAGTCAGCTTGATGAGATGCCAACCCGCTACCTGCAGCTGGAACAGCTGTATGACAAAAACCAAATCCAGGCCTTAGTTCAGCGGCCGGCCATGACGTCCCCCGAATTGCTGATGGCGATGGAAATTCTGAACACTCTGTTGACAGTTGCCTATCTGGTCAGCCCGCTGCATTATCTGGCGGTCAGTTATGCGTTGGTCAGTCTCAGTATCCGGCAAGGTCATTGCGCCGCATCGAGTAAAGCGTATTCAACCCATGCGATGAACCTCAGTGGTGCCTTTGGTCAATATAAAGAAGCGCTGGATTTTGCCGATCTGGCGATCCACATCAACCAGCAATATCAGGGCAAATTTGCTGCTGAACTGAATTTCCAACGGGCTGCGACCGTGTTGCCCTGGAATGCGCCGTTACTACACAGCTTGCAGGCGCTGGAACACAATATTTATCAGGCGCTGGATCAGGGCAACCTGGAGTATGCGGTCCATTCCGCGTTGTTTTTTAGCTTTTACCAAAGTCTGAGTGGGGTGGCGCTGGATGAGGTTGCAGCCGATCTGCAGAAATACCGGCAATTTATCAGCGAGAAGAAATTTGCTTATAACCTCGAATTTATCCGGTTGTGGCAACAATATGTCGCCAATTTACAAGCGGACCACGGCGATCCGCTGCAGCTCATCGGCGAAGCCTTTGACGAAACAACCCAACTACCGGTCCTGATCAAACACAACAATCTGACCATCTTATTTTGCTATCACAGCCTGAAACTGATGCTGGCCTATCTGTTTAACGACGATGAAACTGCCATCGCGCACTATCAGGCGGCATTACCCCTCACCAGCGTCGCCATGTCGCTGTATCACCAGAGTGAATTTTATTTCTATGCCGCGCTGCTGGCCACCAGGCTCAGTCAGCAAAACGCTGAGCAGCAACAACACTGGCTACCGCTCGCCGAACAATATTTGCAAATGCTAAAACAATGGACAGAGCGCGCATCCGCCAATCATCAGCACAAAGTGGCATTGATTGAAGCCGAACTTGCGGCTATCGCACAGCAGCCTCTGGCGTGGCAGACCTATGATCGGGCGCTGAAACTGGCCCAAAGCAGTGGTTTTTGTCAGCACCATGCGATGGCCGCTGAACTGGCGGCAGGCTACTGGCAACGCCTCGGCAAAACGGATTTTGCCAACCTACATTGGCAACAAGCCTTGCAGCAATACCAGAACTGGCAAGCACATCGAAAAGTCGCACAGCTAAAACAGTTGCAACCGCAGTTGCAAACGAAGTCCCAGAATCAGTTGTTGGATATGGCTTCGGTGCTCAAAGCCGCTGAAACCCTCAGCGGTCAGATTGATTTAACTGCTTTTTTGCAGCAAATGATCGACTTGATTGTGGAAAATGCCGGCGCTCAGGCCGGTCGACTCCTGTTACTGGATGAACAGCAGCAATTCCAGTTAAAAGCCAGTTCGCCCCCAGAAAGTGCAGCGCGCGCCATGTCCAGTCCACTACTGGCAGTGGTCAGCCGCACCTTGCAGCCGAGACTCATCAACGATCTGAGCAACAGCGGTAACCTGTTTCAGGAGTGCCCAAAGCCCTTGCCCGCCGCCGTGTTATGCGTGCCGGTGATTGTCAGCGGCCAGCTCTGTGGCTTGCTTTATCTGGAACATTTTGAACTGAGTGGCGCCTTTACTGAAGATCGGATCAATCTGTTGCAGCTGTTGGCCAATCAAACCGCCATTTTATCTGAAAATACCCGGCTCTATCACCAGGTGGTCACCGCCAATAAAAACCTCGAGCAAAAGGTCTGGGAACGCACCCAAGAACTGGCAGCGGCGAAAATCAAAGCGGAATCAGCCACCGCCGCCAAATCATCTTTTTTGGCGCGGATGAGCCACGAAATCCGCACTCCGATCAATGCGGTGATCGGTTTAAGCCGCTTGACCCATAAAACCAGCCTGACCCCTGAGCAACAGGACTACCTGAGTAAAATTCAGGAATCCGGCGAGGTGCTGCTCAGTCTGGTGAATGACATTCTGGATTTCTCGAAAATCGAAGCGGGCAAATTGGAACTGGAAATCACCCGCTTTAGTCTGGATAAAGTCCTGCAAAAAGCGGTGAATCTGAATGCTCTCAAAGCGCATGCCAAGAGTCTGGAGCTGATTTGTCAAGTCGACCCGGCCTTGCCGGACGCGGTGCTTGGCGACCCGCTGCGGATCCAACAGATTTTGGTTAATTTAATCAGCAATGCAGTGAAATTCAGTGACCGCGGAGTCATTAGCATTGAACTGAAATTATTACAACAACAGGGCGATCAGCTCAGTCTGCAACTGAGTGTCAGTGATCACGGCATCGGGATCACGCCGGAACAGCAACAAGGCTTGTTTCAGTCCTTTACGCAAGCGGATGATTCAATCACCCGAAAATATGGCGGTTCCGGACTGGGTCTGGCGATCTGTAAGCAGCTTTGTGAGCTGATGGGCGGCAAAATCTGGCTGGAAAGCCAGTACGGTCAGGGCACCACGTTTTACTGCCAATTACAATTGCAATCGGCGGATCAGCCACACATCGCTGCCAGATTACCGATGGATATCAGCAGCTTAAAGGCGCTGGTGGTGGATGATATCGCGCTGGCCAGAACAGTGTTGTTAAGCTTGCTCAACGAAATGGGCGTCACCGCCGATCAAACCGACAATGGCTATCAGGCGATAGAAATGGTCAGGCAAGCCAAAGCTGCCGCCAAGCCCTATGATTTTGTGCTGATGGATTGGCGGATGCCCGGTATGGATGGTATTGAAACGTCCAGACGGATCCAGCAACTGGATGACGCGCCGCATATTCTGATGGTGTCGGCTTATGATCGGGAGCAAGCCAAAGCCAGTCTGCATGAGGTGAAGATCAGTCAATTTATTGAAAAACCGGTGAATCAGTCGATCCTGCTCGATGCGCTGTATACCATGCTGGAACAGGACATGCCTGCGCGGCCGCTGAACACATTAGGCGCCATTCCGGATCTATCCAACTACCGGATTTTGCTGGTTGAGGATCATGCCATCAATCGCCAGGTTGCGCTTGGACTATTGAAGGACAGCAAGGTTCAGGTCGATGTGGCCGAGAACGGTTTGCTGGCCATCCAACGCTTGCAACAACAACGGTATGATCTGGTGTTAATGGATATTCAGATGCCCCAGATGGATGGGTTAACCGCCTGCCAACAGATCCGCCAGCACCTATTGCTAACGGAGTTGCCGGTGATTGCGATGACCGCGCATGCGATGGCCAGCGATATTGCCAAAAGTAAAGCAGCCGGCATGAATGACCACTTAACTAAACCTATTGATCCACAAAAACTTTACAGTACTCTGCTGCAATATCTTCCGGCAGAACCGCAGCAGAGCAAAGCCGCTTCATCGGCGTTGGCCGGACCGACGCTGGCCGAACAACAACAATGGCAACAGCTCAGCAACTGTGGCTTGCTGGATCCGGAACGGGCGCTGAAAAACCTGGGTGGTAAATTAACCCTCTATCTCAAGTTAGTGGCTGATTTCCAGCTGGAACATCAACAGCAAGGCTCCCGATTACACAACTTATTCCGGCATCAGCAGTGGCAGCCTTTGTATCTGGACATTCACTCGCTGAAATCGACCAGTGCTTATATCGGCGCTTTTGAACTGTCAAAGCATTGTCAGCAGTTCGAAACTGCCTTGTCTTTACAACAAGCGACTGAACAGGCACTACTCGCGTTGTGCGACGAACTTGATCACCTGCTCGGGCAATTAAGCCAATTGGCCCCTCTTGCGCCGCAGCAGCAAAGTTTTTCAAAGTTGAGTGACGCACTGACCGTGTTGTTACCGTTATTACAGGAATCAGACTTTGCCGCCGAGGATTTAATACCGGCACTGATGCAGCTGGCCAGCGGACATCCGCAGGCTGCCATAGTCGAGCAAATTACTGCAGATATCCGGCAGGTCGAATATGAAAAAGCAGCCAGCCAAACCGTGCAGTTATTACAACAGTTACTGTAGCTACGGTGGCGGTCAGTAAAGTTGACAAGCTGCGGTTTATTGCAAAGACTGAAACAGACTCAACCGGGTCAGCGAAAAAAAGATGCCAAAGCGTAGTGGCGGGAGTGTTATGGCGGCTGTGCAGCTAAAACAACGGGTACTGATTATTGACGACCAAAAGTCGAATCTCAAAATCCTGAGCGATATTCTGCGGGATGAGGTTGAACTGGTCCTGGCACAGGATGGCGAGCAAGGGATCCGCAAAGCAGCTGAATACGCCCCGGATCTAATTCTACTGGATGTGGTGATGCCTGGCATTGATGGCTTTGAGGTGATCCGGCAATTAAAACTAGACCCCGCCACTTATTTGATCCCGGTGATCTTTATCACCTCGCTCAATGATGTAGCGCATGAGGAACAAGGCTTGCTGTTAGGTGCCTGCGATTATATCAATAAGCCCTTTCACGCCGCCGTGGTGTTAGCGCGGGTTAAACTCCATCTGCAACTGTCCCGACAGCGGATGATGCTGGAGCAACTGGCCAACATTGACCCGCTGACTGCCGTAGCGAACCGGCGTAAGTATCAGGATGTGTTGGGTAAACAATGGCGGGATGCTTGCCGCAAACGCAGTTGTTTATCGCTGGTGATGGTGGATGTCGATAATTTCAAACTGTATAACGACCATTATGGCCATGCTGCTGGCGATCGCGTCCTACAGCAGATTGCATTTACCCTGGCCGCAGAATTGCGTCGTCCTTATGATTTTATTGCCCGCTACGGCGGGGAAGAATTTGTGATTATTTTGCCGGATACGCCAGCTGAAGACAGCTACCGGATTATCGAAGGCTGCCGGGAAGCCATTTTGCGGCTGCGGATCCCACATCAGGCTGCCGGCGGAATCGTCACCATCAGTGCCGGTGGTTTTAGCTGCTGGCCGGAACAAGCGGACGATGCCATTTCGGCTTTGGCATTAAAGCAAGCAGATGATTTGTTGTATCAAGCCAAACGGCAAGGCAAAAACCGGGTGTTATGGACAGCAGAGAGTAAATTTCAGGGATAACCATGTCGGAACGTGCTCATCTTCTGTTGGTCGATGATGAAAAAACCAACCTCAAGGTGCTGGCAGAATTGTTAAGGTCAGACTATCGGATCCGGCTGGCACAAACCGGACAGCAGGCACTGGAAAAATGCCGTCAGCAACCGCCGGATTTAATTCTGATGGATGTGCTGATGCCCGGCATGGATGGCTTTGAAACTTTAACAGCGCTGCGCTCAGAGATCAGCACCGCCCAGATCCCGGTGATTTTTATTACCGGCCTGCAATCAGCCGACCATGAACAGCAAGGGCTGCAGCTTGGCGCGCAGGATTACATTCATAAGCCTTTTCATGCTGAAGTGGTCAAAGCCCGGGTCGCCACGCAATTAAAACTGATCCGGCAGCGGCAGGAACTGCAACTGCTGTCCGAACAACTGACCCAGGCCAACGAGGCCAAAAGTCGTTTTCTGGCGACCATCAGTCATGAAATCCGCACCCCCTTGGCTTCAGTGATTGGCTATGCCGAGGCGATTCTGGCTGGCGAGTTCGCCGCCGACGAACAATTACAGGCCATCCAGACCATCTGTCAAAATGGTAAACATCTGCAGGCATTGCTTAATGATTTGCTCGATCTTTCAAAAATTGCAGCGAATAAACTGGATATTGAATTCATGCCGGTCGACCTGTGCCAGCTGGCCAATGAAATCAGAGCTTTGGTCAAGGAGAAAGCGCAGCAAAAAGGACTGGAATTTTGCTTTGAGTATCAGCTGCCACTGCCGGCGATGCTGAAAACCGATCCGACCCGACTAAAACAGATCCTGCTGAATCTTTGTAACAATGCCATCAAGTTTACCGCGCAGGGTTATGTCAAGGTGCTGATTAGCCGCGCCGATGGTCAGCTCCAATTTGCCGTCAGTGACAGCGGGATCGGCATCGCGCCGGAGCAACAACAAAAACTGTTTCATGCCTTTGCACAAGCCGACGTCTCGGTGCAACGCCAATTTGGCGGCACCGGCTTGGGTCTGGTGATTGCCCGTCAGCTGTGTGAAAAACTGGGGGGGCAATTGCAATTACAAAGCTCTGATCACACTGGTAGCTGCTTTGTGGCGAGTATTGCGCTGGAAATTCTGCCGGATAGCCCTTGGTTGCTCAAATACGACGATATTCTGCAGCAGCAACAACACAGCACGCCCAGCGCATTGCCACGGCAAAAAATGCGGGGCCGCATATTACTGGCTGAAGATCAGACCGATACCCGTCAGTTGCTTGTGCGCATGCTGCAACACGCGGGGCTGGAGGTCACTGCGGTAGAAAACGGCCAGCTGCTGGTAGAAACCGCCTTAACCGGCGATTTTGATTTAATACTGTCCGATATTCAGATGCCCAAAATGGATGGAGTGGCGGCGATTACCTTACTGCGCGCCGCTGGTATCGATACGCCTTGTGTGGCACTGACGGCCAATACCATGACACATGAAGTGCAGTCTTATCTGGCAGCCGGTTTTGTTACCCATTTGGCAAAACCGGTCGACCGTCACAAATTTGCTGCGGTGTTAACGCACTTTCTGGGAGGTAAACATCATCGCCAGCAACTGCAGTTACCGGCCGCAGAATTAGAGGCCATGACCGCTCGTTTTGTGCAAACCTTACCCGGGCAAATGGCGGAACTGCAACAAAACTGCCTGCAGGCCGACTGGTCGGCCGCCCGCTATCAGGCGCATGCGCTCAAAGGCACTGCCGCCTTATTTGGGTTGACCGATTTAAGTTTGCTGGCCAGCGAACTGGAGCAACAACTGCTGCACTCCGGCACTGTGCCAGCGGATACCAAAATCACCGTACAGCAGCTTTGCCAGCGTTTACAGGAGCAAAGCAAACAGCTGAGTAAAATTCCGGTGCAGCCGTGATCACCACGGCAGTGACGCTGGATCGGCAGCAAACCCTGTTTGACGCAAAGCTTGCGCCTGACCAGCTAACGACCCAGCCTTTCGAAGCTGCGGCACAATGGATTTTGCAGCAATGCCAGCCCAGCACTGTCCTTAACTCGTTGGGCTAACCAACCCCCTCAGCACCTGTGCGACAATCTCGGCATGGTCAGCATTCATTTCCAGATGTAGATCGGCAAAGGTTGCCGGCCAGCGACGCCAACTGCCGCCAACCGTCGCCACCAGATTAGCAACATTCAATCTGGTATCGGCGGCCTGATAGTTGCGCCAATACCGGCAATACTGCCGCAGTGCCGCGCCCCGGGGTTTACGCCAGCCAACCGGGTCTATGGTGACTAACTCCGCCACCGGATGACCAGCCGCGACCACGGCCACAGCCGTGCTGGCACCGTAACTATGCGCGATCACCAGCGCTGGTTGATCACGGTGGGCATCCAGCCAGCGGCTGAGCGCTTTGGCTTGCGTCCAGCGGAAATACTGCTGCCCCGGCCGGACGAATCGCTTTAATAAACGGGTGGTCGGATCCAGGGCGCCACCGACCCAGGCCACCGGACGCTCACTCTGGTGATGTAACGACGGCTGAAACGCCTTGATCATTCCAGCGACCAACCAAATTCAGCCAGTATCGCCAAATGCGCCGGCTTGCCATACACCCGCTGCCAGGCTTGACGTAAACGCAGGCGTCTGGCTTCGGAGACACCACTGCGGCTGGCCACGATATACACTGGCGCCCGGTGCAACGTCAGGCTGAGCTGATAGTCAGCTGCCAATTCCGGATATGCCCTGCTCCACTCTAAAAACTGCGTTTTGTCTTCAATCATACCCAGCACCCGATGGCGCTGCAGCATATTGAGCTTTTGCGTCAGCGTATTGGCATATTGCAAAAATGGCTGATAGGCAGCTTCGTTTTTAATTTGCTCAAAAGCGGCGCCATAATAAGCGTCGCGCAACACCCCGATCGGCCCCGGTAAATGCCTGATATCGGAGAGCTGCTGTACTTTCGCCACCTGATCTTTATGCAGCACCAGCACCGACTCTTCCATGTAATGGCTGCCGATAAAGTCTGCATATTGGTTCCGGGCTTCGGTGTAGGACATTGTCAGCATCAAATCGATTTTGCCCTGTTGTAACAACGCCAGCGACCGCGACCAGGGGCTCCCTATCACATCCAGGGTGCACCCTGCTTCGTCGGTTAACAGTTTCAGTAAGCGGTGGTGTAAATCGTACCAGCGCGGCAATGTCAGGCCTTCTTTGGCAACGTCCTCTTTGTTTTCATTTAAATGGGCCACCAGGTGACAGCTGGCTTCAGCAGACGGCAAGCTGCTCGGTTCAGCCCATGAAGGTACAGCAGCCACCAAGAACGGAATGGAGCACAACAGAACGCAGAACGGTGCTCGCCCGGCGGCAGAGACCTTCACCAGCGACTGCCACCCGTTTTGTCTGAAACTCAGCATCAGCTTTCAATACTCCCCGGCAATTCCAGATTGGCTTTTTCCAGCAAATCGGCGGCCATATCGGTTTTCACTGCCACCCCTAATTCTTTAAATTCGGCGGCTTGTTTAATCAGATTACCTTTGCCGCTGTACAGTTGGCTAAAGGCTTTGTCGTAGCTTTCACGCGCTTTGTCCAGTTGTTTACCCACGCCTTGCATACTATCCAAAAAGGATGTCAGTTTGGCGTAAAACTTTTCTGCCCGGCTGGCAAGTTCAGCACTGTGTTTGTTCTGATCTTCAAACCGCCATAACTGCCGCACGATATTCAGACTGGTTAATAAGGTGGTGGGGGTGGCCACCAACACATTGCGCTCCAGCGCTTTCTGGTACAACTGTGGGTCTTGTTTTAACGCTTCAACATAAGCCGATTCAATCGGGATAAACATAAACACCACTTCCGGTGAGTTTAAGCCATTGAGTTGATAGTAGTTGCGATCAGCCAGTTCAACAATCCGATCCCGCACCGCCTGACAATGTTCCGCCAGCGCCACAGTGCGCTCTTCGTCCTGTTCGGCATTGACATAACGGGTATACGCCGCCAACGAGGTTTTGGCATCAACCACCAGATGTTTTTGTTGCGGCAGATAAATAATCACGTCAGGCCGGCGCCGTCCCTCGTCGGTTTGGAAACTCACTTCGCGCTGATAATCGACACCGGCTCTTAGTCCGGAATTATCCAGCACGTTTTCCAACATCAACTCGCCCCAGTTACCCTGCATTTTTTTCTGCCCTTGCAAGGCATTGGTTAAACGTGCTGCCTGATCGGTAATGGCAAAATTCAGTTTTTGTAGATTCACCAGCTCAGTTTTCAGCTCGGAACGTTGTTTCAGCTCTTCGGTATGAATAGATTCCACTTTCTCGCGAAAGCCTTTCATATCGGCCTGCAGCGGTTGCAGCAGTTGCAATAAACTCTCGGTGCTTTGCTGTTTAAAATCTTCGCCCTTGCGCTGGAGTATTTCGTTTGCCAGTAGCTCAAACTCCTGTTTTAACTGCTGTTTATTGTCTTTTAATAAGGCAAGCTGGCTTTGATAATGACTTTGCCTTTCCTGCAATAATACCGTCAGCCGGTCATATTTTTCTTTTAAATGCTGGTAATGCTGCGCTTGCTGTTTCAGCTCATCGGACAGAGCAAAATGTTGATGTTTTTGCTCCTGCAATTGTTGCAAGGTGGCAGCCAGTTGGGTCTCGGTTCTGGCTTGTTCCAGTAGAAGCTTTGCCAGCGCTTGTTGGCGCAACCAGAACTGCCAGGCCAATACCAGCAGCATCACAACTGACAACACCAGCGCGCCCAACCAAGGGTTATTGCTGATAACATCCATTCTAAGCTCCTGATCTGAATTCGAATTTTACGCCTTGTTTCGGCGATACTGTATTAGTATACAGCGTTGCTGGCAACTCGCCCAGTTGCCCATGCCCCAAGGATCCTGCGGTGTTTGCTCTTGTAAATACCGGCAGCACCCCATATAACAGACAGCAGTGTTTATCTTTGCTGCGGCTTTGCGGTGCAACGAGCACCGGATACCGCAACGTCAACCCGGGAATCTGCGTATGACTCAACATTTTGACTATATCGCGATTGGCGGCGGCAGTGGTGGTATTGCCAGCGCGAATCGAGCCGCCAGCCATGGGAAAAAGTGCGCCATCGTTGAAGCCAAAGCGCTGGGCGGCACTTGCGTCAATGTCGGTTGCGTCCCGAAAAAAGCGATGTGGTTTGCCGGACAGGTCGCTGAAGCATTTAAACTGGCACCAGATTATGGCTATGCAGTGGATACCCCGGCTTTGGACTGGAGCACATTAGTCGCCAGCCGCGAAGCTTACATTGGACGTATTCACGCTTCTTATGATCGGGTACTGGCGAAAAACAATGTCACTGTGATTCAAGGCTTTGCCCGTTTTATCGATAAAAACACCATCGACGTCAACTGTACTTTATACACCGCCGATCACATCAGCATCGCCACCGGCGGCCGGCCAACCAGGCCGGATATTCCGGGCGCTCGCCTTGGCATCGACAGCGATGGCTTTTTTGCGCTGGCCGAGCAGCCGAAACGGGTGGCCGTGGTCGGCGCTGGTTATATTGCGGTGGAAATAGCTGGTGTGCTGAATGCCTTAGGCTCTGAAACCCATTTATTGGTGCGCCACGACAAACCACTACGCAGCTTCGATCCGATGCTCAGCGATACTCTGGTAGAGCAAATGGCCCGCGATGGCCTGCAGTTACATCCGCACACCCAAGTCACTGCAGTGCAGCAACAAGCCGACAGTAGTTTGTTATTACAGCTGAGCGATGACCGCACACTGGAAGTCGATTGCCTGATTTGGGCCATCGGCCGCACCCCGGCGACCGACAAACTCAATCTGGCGGCCGCTGGCGTTGTGACCGACAAGCAAGGTTTTATCCCGACCGATAAATTCCAAAATACCAATGTAACCGGCATTTATGCCATCGGCGACAACACCGGCCGAGTGGCGTTAACACCCGTCGCGGTGGCCGCAGGTCGCCGTTTAGCTGAGCGCCTGTTTAACGGCAAAACCGATTTGCATCTCAATTATGAATTAGTACCGACCGTGGTGTTCTCGCACCCGGCCATCGGCACTATTGGCCTGACCGAGCCCGAAGCGCGCGCGCAGTTTGGGGATGGTGTGAAGATTTACCAAAGTGAATTTACCGCCATGTACAGCGCGCTCACCAGCCACCGCCAGCCGACCCGAATGAAGCTGGTATGCGCAGGAAGTGACGAAAAAATCGTCGGCTTGCATGTGATTGGTTACGGTGCGGACGAAATGCTGCAAGGCTTTGCCGTCGCCATCAAAATGGGCGCCACCAAAGCTGATTTTGATAACTGCGTGGCCATTCACCCAACTTCAGCTGAGGAGTTTGTCACCTTAAGATAGACAACCCGTTGCTATTTCGCTGGTGCCTCTGAGTCGAAATCATCGGACACCAGCGACCTTGCACCAACCTTATTCTCGCTCAAGTTCGGCAGTTGCCTTTGGTAAAACTTGAGCGCTGGCGTAGTCTGCTGCAATCAACCCTGTGACGAACAAATCTATGCGGCATCCCCTGAGTTCCATCGGTCGTGATTACAGATACTGGCTGAATAATCCGTCGCTTATTCATCCATAATTCAGGATTTTCCGGCTAATTTAACCTTTCAGTCACTCAGAAGGTTATTCTATGAAAACCATGTTAATTACCGCGCTGGTCGTCACAACCCTTGGCTTAAGCGGTTGTGGTGCCATTCATACCTCCGTTGCCAAGCGCAATTTGGATGTCCAGACCAAAATGAGCAGTTCAATCTTCCTTGATCCGGTGGAACCAGAACAACGCACCATTTTTGTCGATATCCGCAATACCTCAGATAAACCGGAATTTGATTTAAAACCACAAGTAATCGAAAGCTTGCGTGCACGCGGTTATCAGGTGATTGATAGCCCAAAACAAGCGCATTATTGGTTACAGGCCAATGTGTTACAGGTTGGGCGGAGTAATGCCCGGGATACACAGTCAGCGATGGCTGCCGGGCCTGGCATTGCCGCTGGTGCGGTTACTGGCTATGCCCTGCACCGCGCAACCGGCGGTAGCTCTGGTGGCGCCGCCATGGGCGCGGCGGTCGGCGGAGCCATCGTCGGTACTGTGGTCGATGCCATGGTGGAAGATGTCTATTACAGCGTGATCACCGATATTCAAATTATGGAACGGTTTGCCGGAACCGTCAGCGAAAGCTCGCAGCATCAGCTGATTCAAGGCGACAGTGGTGCCACACAATCCAGCTACCAGCGACAAACTGATATGCGCAAGTACCAAACAAGGGTGGTCAGTTTCGCCAACCAAAGTAATTTGCAATGGCCAGCGGCTGAGCCGTTATTGACTCAGGGTCTGGCGCGTTCGTTAGCCGGTTTATTCTAAATGCGCGCGCTGTGGTGGGTGTTGCTGTGCCTGGCACTGAACGGCTGCTCGGCCGTTCACACTTCGGTGGCTAAACGCCATCTGGATGTGCAAACCCGGATGAGCCAAACCGTCTATCTGGATCCGGTAGAGCCTGAGCAGCGCACGCTATTTCTGGATATCCGCAATACCACCGCTGAATACACCTTGCCCCTGGCGGAGGATTTACGCCAGTTCATGCTCAATCGCGGCTATCAGCTGGTTACATCGCCGATGCAAGCACAATATTGGTTGCAGGTGAATGTGCGGACCGTGTTAAAAGAACGGCCTGATCGGGTGCTGGCGCAGGAATATGGGATGACGCAACAGGAAACCCTGGATTTACTGCACCCGGGCATGGCTCCGCGCCCTGACGACAAAGAAGAAGCAACTTACTCCGCGACCGACTTTGTGGTGGACAGTGCCATCGTCAGCAATGATTTAGAAGCCAAAGATGTCGGCCGGGCGCTGGTGGTGCTCGCGGTGTTTGCCGGCGCTGAATATGTCGGCAATCAACTGGTGCAGGACAAATATTACACCATGCTGACCGACATTCAGATTGCGGAACGGATCAGTCCGGATTCGGTGGGAAAAGTACAGGAATATACCGAAATGCAGTTGCTGCATGGCGATAGCGGTGCCATTACCCAACTCTGGAAACAGGACACTGATATGCGCAAATATCAGATTAAGGTGGTTAGTTTTGCCAATAAAGCCAATCTGAAATGGCAGGAAGCGCAGCAGCCCCTGCATGACGGGCTATTGCGCTCATTAGCCGGGGTGTTTTAAGCCACGGCTTTGACTAACAACAAGGCACCATCCACAGCCACCACTTGCGCATGCTGGCCGGCGGCAATCGCCGGCGAACCAAACTCAGCAAGTCGCGCCTGCCATTCAATCCCTGAATACGCCACTCGTCCCTGGTCACCGGCAATCTCGGCGGTGACCAGCAAACGGCGGCCGATCATATCGCTGCTGGTATTCGGTGCTTCTTTGGCGTTCTGATAGTTTTTAAAGGGTTTCCACAGCAACACGGCACTGCTAAAAGACAATACCCCAACCGCCAGTACTTCCATTTCCCAACCGCTTAACAAACCCAGGCTGACCAATAGGCCTGTGATCAAGCAGCTCAGAGCAAAAAATAACAAGGGGCCGCTCATGCCCAACACGCCAAGCTCTATCAGCAAGCTAATCGCCGCGATGGCATAGAACAGTTGGTCGTGATGCTGCGAAAAATAATCAATGATGCTTTGCATAGGTGAGTTCGCTTCCGTAAATTCTCGGGCTTAGCCGTCTTGATGACTAGCGCGCCCCGGCCTGATTCACTGCGGTGGATACGGCCATCGCCTGCGCCACGGTGCTGGCAATATTGTCCGCCGTTTTGCCATCCGTCAGGACGATGGTGCCTTCCTGGGCAATGGCTTTATGCGCGTCAATTGCACCTTGCGCCAGCGTCAGTGCCACCGCTTTCTGGCCTTCAGCCGTCGCCGCCGATTCACCAATGGTGGTGAGTGCCGCCGCTTCGGCAAATGCCACCAAACGGATCGCTTCAGCTTTACCGGTGGCTTCCAGAATTTGGGCTTCTTTGCTCGCTTCTGCCGCTAGTACTTGTTCTGCTTTGGCCGCTTCCGCGTCCAACACCCGGGCTTGTTTCTGACCTTCAGCGGTGGTGATCGCCGCAATTTTTACCCCTTCAGCGGTCAGAATCGCCGAGCGCTTTTGCCGCTCCGCCGTCATTTGTTTTTCCATATCTTCTTTAATCGACGGTGGAATACCAATTTCCAGCAATTCAAAGCGCAGCACGATTAAGCCCCAGGGCTGGGTCGCATCCTGCATCGCTTCCTGAATTTTGGCATTAATGGCTGAGCGATTCTGGAAACAGTCATCCAGTTCCATCGAACCGATGGCATTACGCATTGAGGTCATGGCAAGCTGAGTACACGCCAGTTTGTAATCAGTAATATTATTCGTCGCCGCGGCCGCATCAATCACTTTAATAAACAGCACACCATCAATCATCAGCGCGATGTTGTCTTTAGTAATGGCGGATTGCTGCGGAATAATCAGGGTTTGTTCTTTTAAATTGCGATCGGCTTCAATCGACTCGATAAAGGGCACAATAAAATTCAGGCCCGAGCTTAAGGTTTTGGTGTATTTACCAAAACGGTAAATCACATAACCCCGGTTCTGCGGCACAAAGTGAATGCCTTTTTTCAAGGTATACAACAACACCAACGTGAGCCAGAGCGCTGGGCTGGCTAATAAATCCAGTGGAAACTCCATCTTCAATCCCTCTTTTCAGACAACGGTATATTCGCCTCACCCTAGCGGCAAACCCACTGAATATCAACAACTTTTTTACAAATCAACCGAAATACTATTTCAACCCGGCATTGCTTATTGCAAGACTGCGGAACGACGAAAAGCGCTAAATGCGCGGCGAACTTGAATTTTAGCGTTAATTAATGTTTGATGAGGCCAGCTTGTTTGCAGCCGGACCAGAAGAAGTCCAGCGCAGCAAGCCTTGGCGCCAATTTCGGCAGCCCACATAAATAACAATAAAAAACAAAATTTTGGCATAAAAATTTGACGTTTTCAGCGGCAATATCACCGCTGGATGCAGCAAGCAATGGCCAAAAATCCAGGACCGGGGAGCAGGCAAATCAAATTGTTCAGCACAATTTTCAAATTTCTATGGAGGAAAATCCAAGCTCTGTCGTCTTTGTTTACTGCATGGCATCAGCACATGCGGGGGGAGTTGCAAAGCGTGCGGCGGTTGCTGTTGTGTTTGCTCATCGTGTATTGCCTGTCAGGCGTGGCGATGGCCAAAGAACAGCCGTCGGAAATTGCTTTTAATATTCCAAGACAAAGGGCCGACTTATCGCTGATCAGTTTTGCAGAGCAGGCAGACATCACCTTGTTGTTTCCGCTGGACCAGATGGAAGGCAAGCAAACGAATGTACTGCAGGGTCGTTACAGTCTCATCGATGCCTTGATGATCCTGTTAAAAGACACCGGTCTGAAGCCTGAAATCAGCGAAAGTGGGCAGGTATCTATCTTGATAGATCCAACTTTCGAGAGTAATGACGACATGGCTCACTATAACAAAAATAAAGTGGCGACTGCGGTAATGGCGGTTTTGAGTACCGTGGCTACAACGCCCGCTTTGGCAGTACAGGATAACGAAGAAAAAGCACCGGAAATTATCGAAGTTCGTGGTATTCGTGGCGCCCTTGGCCGCGCGATGGATTCCAAACGCGAAGCCGGTGGTGTGGTGGATTCCATTTCAGCCGAAGACATCGGCAAATTCCCCGACACCAACTTAGCTGAGTCGCTACAGCGGATCAGCGGTGTATCGATTGACCGTTCCGGCGGTGAAGGCCAGCTCATCACCGTGCGTGGTTTTGGTCCTGAATTTAATACTGTGTTGGTGAATGGCCGGCAAATGGCATCGGAAAACCAAAGCCGCGCCTTTAGCTTTGATACCATCGCCTCCGAGCTGGTGCGTAGCCTCGACGTGCATAAAACCTCCAGCGCCACCATGCAATCCGGCGGCATCGGTTCTACCGTCAACGTCAATACTGCCAAGCCTTTTGCTATTGGCGGTTTTAAAGTAGCCGGCAGTATCAAAGGCATTTATGACGAAAACAGCGAACAAACTTCACCACAAGTCTCTGGTTTAATTAGCGATATGTTCGCTGATGATAGCGTTGGCGTGTTATTGGCCGTATCGCATCAACAACGCGATACCCGGTTAAACCAGGCGCAAATTGACGGCTGGCTGGAAAATGTGGGTGTGCCAAACCCGGTCACCCAAAGCGGTCAGGCTTACACCGGGAATATTTTTTCACCGCGTAACTATGACCATAAAGTCACCACCGAAGAGCGTAGCCGCACCAACGCCAATCTGGTTTTGCAATACGCGCCCTCCGATACGCTCGTGGTGACTGCGGATGCGCTCTATTCCGACTTTGATATCAAAGCCGATACCACCTCTTATGGCCACTGGTTTACCGCACCCAACTTAGAAGGTTTTGGCAATGCAGCAGGACCGGTGGTCGATGCCAACGGTACGGTGATTGATTTGTACCAGGAAGTCGGTCTGGCGACTGATATGCACGCCAAAAAGTTTGACCGTCTCACCGATACCTTGTCGCTGGGTCTGAATTTCGATTGGGATGTGAATAACAATCTGAATATGCAGTTTGATTTAAGCCATTCCAGCGCTGAGCGCGAGCCAAACAATGGCCGTGGTGATCAGTTGTCGTTGATTGGTTACGCCAACCGCGTGCGCTTCCAGGTCGATAACAACATTCTGCCGTACGCCAGCGAGTTCGCTACCGCCAACCCGAACATCTACAGTGGTCAGCAAGAATTAAACGGCACTGCTTATCAACCTGGCGTGACACCAGCGGGTGTCTCTGATCATTTGAACCCTGCCAACAGTAAAGCGCACGTGATGCTGCGCCGCGGCTGGGCGGTGGAAGATAGCATCAACCAACTGCGCTGGGACGGCGTCTGGAATGAAGACGCCACCAGCGGTTTGACCAAAGTGAAATTTGGCGCCGGTTATTCTGCCGAAAGCAAAAACCTCGATCGCTGGGATAACGAAGGTGTCGGTATTCACTGTACCTTCTGTGGTTACCCGGATGCGCCGAATATGGCCGGTTTCCCGCAGTATGTGTTTAATGCCGGCAGCAATTTCTTAAGTGGCGTCAGCGGTAGCGGCCGCATGCCAACTTCATGGCTGGCGCATGATGGCGAAGCGAATTTTGCTTTTCTGGAGCAATATGCAGCGTCCTTGGGTAATCCCATCAGCTTTGATGCAGTCAAGCGCAACAAATCCTATGAAGTAACCGAAGATACCGCGTCTTTCTACCTGGAACTGGATTTTGAAGGTGAACTGGCTGGCATGCCGCTGACCAGCATTGCCGGTGTCCGTTATGAGCGTACCAGTGTCGGCGTCGATGGTACCGATGCCCCGGTGACCGGCCTGACCATTCTGGATGAAACTGAAATGCTGGCGCAGTATGGCACCGCGGCGCAAATCCGCGAGAAATCCAGCTACGAAGCCATTCTGCCCAACTTCAGTGTTAAGTTGGATATCAGCGATGATTTGGTCGGCCGTTTTGCCGCATCACAAACCCTGACCCGGCCGACACTGGAAAGTATGTCGCCGGTGACGGTGATTGGCACCACCCGGCAGGGCGGTGATTTAACCTCAACGTCCGGTAACCCGGAGTTGGACCCTTTCACCTCCACCAACCTCGATTTTTCGCTGGAATGGTATTACGCCCCGGCCAGCTACTTATCAGCCGGCTATTTCCGGAAAAACGTGGCGAACTTTATCGTCAATACCACCGAAGACAAAACCTTCACCCTGGGCAATGGCAACCTGCTGACCGATCCATCGACCGGCAGTAACAGTGGCGCCCCAGATAGCCAGGACGCGGTCGCGGTCTTTACCAATACCCTGCCGAATAATGGTGAATCGGCGATTGTTGATGGTTTTGAACTGGCACTGCAACACAGTTTTGACTCGGGTTTTGGCGTGATGGCGAACGCGACTTTGGTCGGCAGCAATGCTGAACTGGATCCGGCCGATATCAGCCAGGTGTTTGCGTTAACCGGTTTAAGCGATTCGTACAACCTGGTCGGCTTTTATGAACAAGGCCCGTTCCAGGCACGTTTAGCCTACAACTGGCGCGATACCTTTGTGCAGTCATTAACCCAGTCCAACGGGGACGGCGTGGTGATTGTCGAGGCTTATTCGCAGATTGACGCCACCGCCAGCTACGACATCAACGAGCAACTGACAGTCGTGATTGAGGGGATCAACCTGACCAATGAATACGTACATAAACGGGGTCGCTTTGCCAATCAGCTGTTACTGATTGAGGATAGCGGTCGTCGAATTGCCTTTGGCGTGCGCGGTACTTTTTAACCTTTGCTGTAACACGGGCTGGTCCGGCAACCCTGGACGGGCTAGCCATTGATGGCCAGGGTCTTGGTGGTGTACAAGACCCTGTTTTTCGTAGTCATCACATTCTATAACCTAGAGGCGGATCCCTGTGACAGAAGCCCAAAGACCGATCAAGACGGTAGTGATTGTCGGTGGTGGTAATGCTGGTTGGCTGACCGCTGGCCGGATTGCCGCCAAACATAAAACCAAACAAGGTGGCGTGAAAGTGATTTTGGTGGAATCACCGTCAATTACCCCAATTGGCGTGGGTGAAGGCACCTGGCCAACCATGCGCAGCACCCTGATTGCGCTTGGCATTAGTGAAACCGATTTTATCCGCCACTGCGACGCCACCTTTAAGCAAGGCGCCAAATTCGCCCGCTGGGTCGATGGCAGTCGCGACGATTTTTATTATCATCCGTTGGTGTTGCCGCAAGGTTTTGGTAAAGCGGATATGGCGGCCTATTGGCATCAACAGCGGCAGCAACAGCCACATGGCTCCTTTTCCAATAGCCTCTGCTATCAGGAAGCCATTTGCGAACAAGGGTTAGCCCCAAAAACCATCCGCACCGCTGAATTTAGTGCGGTGGCAAACTACGCCTATCATCTGGATTCCGGCAAATTTGGCCAATTTTTGCAGCAGCACTGCATCGAAAACCTGGGCGTGACCCATATTCTGGATGATGTGATTGCCATTCATAGCGTTGCCAATGGCCATAGCGCAACCCATGGCGATATTGCTGCTGTCGAGACGAAAAACCACGGCGCTATTGCCGGGGATTTATTCGTCGACTGCACCGGTTTTTCATCATTGCTGCTGGGTAAGCATTATCAGGTGCCGTTTAAAGCCTGCGACGATGTGTTGTTTATTGATACCGCGCTGGCCGTGCAAGTGCCCTACGACAGTCCCGACGCACCAATTGCCTCGCATACGATTTCCACCGCACAGGAAGCCGGTTGGATTTGGGATATCGGTTTGCAGCACCGGCGAGGTGTTGGTTATGTGTATGCCAGTAAATACTGCACGGAAGAGCAAGCCCGGGCGACTTTAGCCAACTATGTCGGGCCGGCGATTGACGGTTTAACCGTGCGAAAAATTCCGATTGTCAGCGGTCATCGCACCAGGTTTTGGCAAAACAACTGTGTCGCCGTGGGCTTGTCGGCTGGTTTTCTGGAGCCGTTGGAAGCATCGGCATTGGTGCTGGTGGAGCTCTCCGCGCAGATGATTAGCGAGCAATTACCAGCCCATCGCGGCCTGATGGACATTGTCGCCAAACGCTTTAACCAGACCTTTTTATATCGCTGGGACAAAATTATCGATTTTTTAAAGCTGCATTATTTGCTGAGCCAGCGCGATGAGCCGTTTTGGCGTGATAACCGCGACCCTGCAACCATTCCACAGAGTTTGCAGGAGTTATTGCAGTTATGGCGCTACCGTGCCCCCGGCGATTTGGACTTTACCAGCAACAATGAAGTATTTCCGGCCGCCAGCTATCAATACGTGCTGTATGGCATGGGGTTTCAAACCGACTTTAGCCACGCGGACTATCTGCTGGATAACCAGGATTTTGCCGCCCAGCAATTTGCGCAGAATCAGAAAATGATTCAGCAGGCGCTTGGCATGCTGCCGACGAATCGTGAGCTGATTACCAAAATTCGCGACTATGGCTTAAGCGCGGTTTAACCATACCAGCATCTTTTCAAGCAACTGCTTGATAACAATAATAATGAGAAAAACTATGGCCGAACTGATTGCAATCAACCCCAAACTTCATGCCACGCTCCGGATCCAGCCGGACAAAGCCGAGCTGCATGGCCGCGGCATTCAGCTGTTACCCGTGGTGCCGGCTGAATTTGCCAGCGTCGCTACGCAGTCGCCGATAGTGCTCACCAAAAACGGCCAGACCGGTCAATTTGTCAGCGTCGCGATGCTGGGTTTTGCGCCGGGCGAGAATTTATGGTTTGCCGATGAACGCTGGCAAGGCGCTTATCTGCCGTTGCAATTGCAACGCCAGCCGTTTTTCCTGGGGCAATCCGGCGACAATGGCCAAGGCGATTATGTGCTGTGTCTCGATCCCGACAGTCCGGCGATTATGCAGCAGCACAGCGCGACAACCAACACCGAGCAACTGTTTCAGGCTGATGGCTCGGACAGCGCCTACTTGCAGCACATCAAAGGCGTGCTGGCAGAACTGCTGCAAGGCGAGCAACAACAGCAACAACTGGTGCAGGCGTTATTGGCGGCCAACCTGATCCAGCCATTATCACTGGAAATTACCTTTGCCAATCAACAGTCGACACGATTGAATGGGCTTTACACTATTGATCAGCAAAAACTAGCGGCGTTAGATCCGGCAACGCTGGTTCAGCTGCATCAGGCCGGTTGGCTGGCGCCGATCTACACCATGATCGCTTCAGCGGCGCAGTTGTATCCACTGATTGCCCGCAAAAATCAACAATTGAGCCTTGCGGTCTGATGGTCCAGATCCGTCCGCTCAGCCACGGCATCCGGCAATTACGCATCGGTAATGAAGCGACGCCGCTTCTGATCATAGATGAGTTGGTCAGCGACCCGGACTGGTTAATAAAAGCGGCCGGGCAAGGTTGTGATTTTCAGACCGATCCGGCCAATTTTTACCCGGGAGTGCGCCAACCGGCGCCACAGCTCTACCAGCAAGCACTGCAATCGGCCTTACTGCCGTTGCTGCAAGCAGTATTTAATCCGCAGGCCCGAAAGTTACAGAGCCTGCAAGCGGCCTTCTCCTTATCGACGACACCCGCGGCGCAATTACGCCCGATCCAGATGTTGCCCCATATTGACACCACCACACCTCAGCAACTAGCGATGGTGCATTATCTTTGCGGATCAGAGCACGGCGGTACCTCCTTTTACCGCCATCGTGAAACTGGCTTTGAACGGATCAGTGCCGAGCGCCTGGCAGGCTATAGCGCCACCCTCAAAGCCGAAGCGCAGGCGGCAAAGCTCCATCTGCGCCCCGGTTATATCGATGGCGACACCGAGCTGTTTCAACGGATTTATCAGGTGGAGGCAAAGCCCAATCGCGCCATCATTTATCCCGGGAATTTGCTGCATTCGGGGGATATTCGACCTGACCGGGGATTGTCGACAGACCCACGGCAAGGCCGCCTGACCATCAGCAGCTTTTTACAGCTCAGTTGATTGGCGCCAGGCGCTTATCCAACCTGAATTTTAGTATCTGCAAAACGGGTTTTACGTTTATTCGGCGTTGCCAGAAAATAAGCCAACGTCAATGGCCCCAGTCGCCCCGCGATCATCAGAAAAATGACCACCGTCTGACTGGCAGCACTTAACTGCCCGGTCAAACCACGGGAGAGTCCGACGGTACTCAGTGCCGATACCACTTCAAACGAAATATCCAGAAATGGCGCCTGTTCCAGTGCGGTTAACACAAATATCGCAATAAAGATAAAAGCCATCGATACAAAGGTTAGGGCCAAGGCTTTTAGTACCTGACTCTGTGGAATAGTACGTTGCAGCAGATTGACTTCATCCCGCCGTCTTAAAAAAGCATAGGTGGCCATCATCAACACCACAAAAGTGCCCAATTTAATGCCACTGGCGGTGCTCAGCGATCCGCCGCCAATAAACATCAGCAACATGGTCAGCACATTACTGGCATCCGTCATCTGGCTGTAATCTAAAGTATTAAAGCCAGCGGTGCGCGGTGTCACGGCTTGAAACCAGGCTGCCAGAGCTTGATCCGGCAAGGATAACTGCGCCAATGTCGCCGGGTTATTCGCTTCCAATAGCCAAATCAGGATAAAGGCGATGAAGTTAATAACACCGGTCGCGAGCAGGATCATCCGGGTGTTGACACTCAGCAGCTGCCAACGCCGCTGTTTTTTTAAATCGATCAGTACGGTAAATCCAATCCCACCAGTGATAAACAAACCACTGATAATCAGATTGACGGCAACATCGCTGGCATAAGGCATTAAACTGGCACTATTAAGCGCAAAACCGGCATTGTTAAAGGCAGAAATCGTGTAAAAAATCGCATGGTAGAAAGCGCTGGGGAAGCCTAATTCTTGCAACCAGGTCAGGGTTAACAAGCTAATTCCAACCAGTTCAATCAGCAAAGAATAGATCAATACCGCTTTGGCCGTTTGCGCCACTTGCGCCAGACTGGTTTGATTCATCGCCTCCTGCGCAATGATTTGTTGGTGTAAGCCAATCTTTGCCCCCAAGCTCACCACCACGACCACGGCAAAAGTCATAAAACCAAGGCCACCGGCCTGGATCAACATCGCAATCACCACTTGCCCAAAAACGGTAAAATGGCTGCCGGTATCGACCACCACTAAACCGGTGACGGTCACTGCAGAGGTGGCGGTAAATAGCGCTTGCAACGGGCTGAGCGGCGCGCTGGTCGCTGCCGGCATTAGCAACAGCAACGTGCCGAGCAGGATCAGGAGGGCAAACCCAAAGGCCAGCACTGCCGGTGGACTCAGTGTAAATACCCCGTCCTTTCTCACGACGGGGCGAAGGTAAGGCAGCGCCTGCGGTAACCAGTTTTTCATCAGACCAGCTTCGGTGCTAAGGATTTCAGCACATCCAGACTGCCTGCCAGGACTAAACTGTCATGACTCTCCAGCACAAAGTCGCTCGCCACCGGTGCATAAAGTTTGTCGCGGCGTTTTACGAGCACCACTTTGACAAAAGCCGCGCCATCGGCAAGTAAGTCGGCGATCCGGCGGCCTTGCAAGCCCGGAATAATATCTATTTCAACCAGGTACTGATGATGCCCCAGAGCCAGATACTGATTGACCATCGGGTAATTCAACGCCTGTGCTACTTTGACGCCCATCTCTTCTTCCGGATGAATGATCCGGCTCACTCCCAACCGCGATAAAATCAGGTGGTGGGCTTTGGAAGTCGCTTTGACCCAAACTTCTTTGACACCTATCGTTTTCAGGTTCAGTACGCATAAAATACTGCCTTCTAAATGATCACCGATGGCGACTAACACGGCATCGCAGCTTTGGATATCCAGTTCCCGTAGTGCCTGTTCATCGGTCGCATCTGCAATCACGGCGTGACTCAGCTGGTCTGCCAGACGATTGATAAACTTTGGCTGACTATCCACGCCAATTACCTGATGTCCCAACCGCATCAATTCAAGGGAGGCTGCAGCCCCAAAACGACCAAGCCCTATCACAGCAAATTTAGCCATCGCGATCATCGCCCCCAGATAAAATTTGGCTGCATTAAAAACCTAAAGCCAACCACTGTCAGCCGCTTCCAGCCAAACTTTATAAAATCTTTATATCGCCGCTAAGAATCTTTAGACAAGCTTTACAGCCTTCACACAGCGGCCGCATTAGACTCACGCATCTCCGCATCCAACTGTGTTGTGTTATGCCAACTTCTGCTATTTCAATGGCTGAACGCCAATATCGTACCCGGTACTTTTTTTATCGGGTGATTGGTTATCTGCTCCTTAGCCTGAGCGCGGCGCAGCTGCTGACAATGGGGGTCAGCTTTGGTTTTGGTGAAAAAGCATTCTGGAATTTTTTACTGGCGGCAGTCATCACCGCAATGGTTGGCGGTGGTTTAGTGCTGCGCTCAGGCGAAGAAGTGCAACTCAAAAAACGCTATCTTTTTTTACTGACCACGCTGTGCTGGCTCAGCATTTGCGTTTTCTCCGCACTCCCCCTGTATTTAAGCCTTCCCGGACTCAGCCTGACTGACGCCTGGTTTGAAACCGTGTCAGCGATCACGACCACCGGCTCGACCGTATTCAGTGGCTTGGATACCATGCCCAAAGGTGTTTTGTTTTGGCGTGCGTTGCTGCAATGGATTGGCGGCATCGGCATTATTGTGATGGCGATTGCCATTTTACCGGCGCTGAAAATAGGGGGGATGAAGCTGTTTAAAACTGAAAGCTCAGACATCTCCGAAAAGATTCTGCCGCGCAGTAGCAGCCTTTCAAGCTCTATTTTACTGGTGTATTTAGCGATTAGCAGCGCCGCAGCCATCAGCTATTTTATTGGCGGCATGTCATGGTTTGATGCGATCACCCACGCGATGACCTCAGCCGCCACTGGTGGTTTCTCCAACTATGACGCCTCATTTGGTCATTTTAACGATAAACCCTGGCTGTTGTGGCTGGCCAGTTTATGGATGACGCTGGCTGCGCTGCCCTTTGTGCTGTTTGTGGGTATGGTCAAAGGCGACCGTTGGATCTTGCTGCGGGATCCGCAAGTCAGAGCATTCATCGCCATCGTCTTGTTTGCAGCAGTGCTACTCAGCACCGACCAGGCACAGCAGCATGACAGACCCTGGCTTAATGCCCTAACCCATAGTGTGTTTAATGTGGTCTCCGTGATCACCACATGTGGCTATGCATCGGAGGATTACACATTGTGGGGCAGCTTTGCCGTGGTGTTGTTCTTTTATCTGACCTTCAGCGGCGGATGTTCAGGTTCAACTTCAGGTGGCCTGAAAATTTTCCGCACCCAACTCTCCGGCTATTTGTTGTTAAAGCAATTGAATCTGCTGATCCATCCCAAAGCAATCTGGACCCAAAAATACGGGACTAAAAAAGTCGATGATGCACTTCTTGGCGCAGTGCTGGCATTTGCCTTTGTTTATTTTGCGACGATCGCCCTGTTGGCTCTGGTATTGTCGATGTTTCATCTGGATTTTGTCACAGCGTTAACCGGAGCAGCCACCGCAGTTGGGAATGTTGGGCCAGGCATTGGCGACATTATTGGCCCGGCAGGTAACTTTGCCAGTTTACCCAGCGGGGCTAAATGGTGCTTAACACTGGGCATGTTACTGGGACGACTGGAAATATTAACTATGTTATTGTTATTTACCCCAATGTATTGGCGCTACTGAGCGAAAAACTGATGAAATACCAACCTGCCCGCCGGTTTGCTTTATGGCAGTTGCTCTGTCTGACGTTGGTTGTGCCCTTGGTGATTGCGGTGTCCTTACTGCCGTTGCGTAGTATCGCAGCCACTACAGACGTCGCGATGTTGCAGTTATTATGGGTCACCTGGCTTGCGCAATATGCCGGGCAGCGCTGGATTATTCTCAGCACCGTCAGTAGCGTGTTATTGCTTAATTTGCTGTTTGTTGAACCTTACTACACGCTCTTCGTGCATCAGGGCGATTATGTGATCACTTTTGGCGTCATGCTGCTATTGGGGATAGTGATTGCCCGGGTCTCAGATCGGCTGCGGTTGGAACTGGCAAGAACCAAAAAACACCTGCGTCATCGCCAACTGCTGAGTAGTAAAACCCGTCAGGCCAAAATGCAGGCCGAACTTGAGCACAGCCGCGCGATGATGCTGCGTTCTATCTCCCATGACTTACGTACACCTTTGGCGACGATTATGGGAGCATCCAGCATGTTGGCGGATAAAAATTTACAGCTCAGCCAAACCCAGATCCAGCAGCAAGCACGCAATATTTTTAATCAAAGTACATTACTCAGCCAGCACTTTGATAAAGTGATGGAGCTGAGCAGAGTGCAACAACCTCAACATTCGATCTGTTTGGCGGCCTGCAGTCTCTCAGAAGTGATCGCAGCGGCAATTGCCCGCCGTGCAGCCGTATTGGCTGAGTTGCCGTTCGAGCTAGATATCGCGACAGCCGACTGTATCGCTGACGCCACTTTACTGGAAATCGCCGTCGCCAACATGTTGGAAAATGCGGTGAAGCACGGCCACCCCCCTTATCGCATTGAATATAAGCAACTGGGCGAGCAATTTATACTCATCGTCGGCAATCAGATCAGAGTGACGGAACCCCACACGACCGCAAAGCACAAAAGCGATGGCGGTTTTGGTCTGGGGACTGCGATTTGTCAGGCGGTGATGCATTTACATCATGGCCAGTTCAGTGCGCGGATTGATGAGACCCGCCAGCGCTTTGCGGCATGTCTAAGTTGGCCGGTAACCAAATAATGGAGCAGCGTTTGGCCGAAACCATTTTACTACTTGAAGACGACCCAGCGATGCAGAGTTTTTTAACCACCCTGCTGCAGACGCAACAACATCAAGTCCATAGTTTCAGCCATGGGCTTGCTGCCTTGCATCATTTGACACAGCAGCGGGTAGATTTAATTTTGCTCGATTTAGGGCTGGCAGACATGGATGGGCAACTCTGGTTGAGGCAATTACGTCAATGGTGCGATACCCCAGTGATTGTGATTTCTGCCCGGCAAAGTGAGTTTGATAAGGTACAGGCGCTGGATCATGGGGCGAATGATTACGTGACCAAACCCTTTAGCGCCGCGGAATTATTGGCACGCATCCGGGCTAACTTGCGCCAACAGCAGATCGAACATCCGGTATTCAGTTTTGGCAACATCTGCTTGGATCCCGTGCTGCGGATTGTCAGCCGCAGCGGTATTGAAGTCCATTTGACAAAAACTGAATACGACATTTTACTGCTGCTCATGCGCCACGCGGACAAAGTGTTAACCCATAACCAAATTCTCAGTCAGGTGTGGGGTAAAACCTATATCGACCGACCTGAATATGTGCGTGTTCACATGGCACAATTGCGGCAAAAACTGGAAGACACGCCGGCAGCGCCACGGCACCTCAAAACCGAACCTGGCGTTGGATATCGATTAAAACCGGGTTAAGTCTCGACATCTTCCTAAAATCAGTAAAAAATAATTTTTCAGGCAATAGCGGATTTTTATCCGCTGATTCGTCTTCCTTTTCAGGGATGCTATGCGCCGCACCAGACAGCGCAACGCCCGGGCGACTATAAAAAAAGAAAGACGGGGAAAAATGTCAAACGATTCATTGATTTATAAGGTTTATCTGGCATCCAGACGCAGTCTGTGGCGCGCAGTGTCCCGCATCGTGCCACCGCACGAGATTGAAGATATTGTGCAGGAAACCTATGTGCGGATCTGCCAGATTGAACATAAAGACAATATCAGTTCGCCAAAATCTTTTATGTTTACCATCGCCCGCAATCTGGCGTTGGATTATCAAAAACAAGCGAATGTAAAACAGGTGGACCATGTCGAGGATATCGAGCTGATTGATCAGCTGCTGTCCGACAACTGTCGGGATGAAGTCTATGATCAGGCGTTATCGGACAGTGAGTTTGCGATGTTTTGCGAAGCGGTCAGACTTTTACCGGTGCAATGCCGCAAGGTGTTTGTGCTGAAAAAAGTCTACGGTTTTTCGCAGCGGGAAATTGCCGTGAAATTACGAATTAGTGAAAGTACAGTCGAAAAACATATCGCCACCGGTTTAAAAAGTTGCACACTCTTTATGCGTAAAGCAACAGCGGGCGAGACAGGACAGGGCCAGATCAACGTGCAACGACAAGTGATAAGAGGCTCATATGACGAATAATGTGCACCCGCACCCGCTGCAAGCAAAACGCCAGCAAGCGGTGCTGGACGAACAGCGTGTGGCAGAAGCCAGTGACTGGATTGCCAAATTGGATCGCAATCTGAGCGCCACTGAAACCACTGAGCTGCAACAATGGCTGGGGCAATCCGCAGCACATCAGGCTGCCTTGCTGGAAGTTGCGACGTTATGGGACAAGATGGATTCGTTGCGACGCCTCGCTGATTTATTTCCGCAGGCAGAGCCTGCAGCCAAACCGCGTTGGCATCAAGTTCAACACTGGGGCCTGGCGGCTTCAGTGGCGGTGGTGGCCACCCTATTGACGCTGTGGTGGCAGCCAGAGCTGCTGTCGCCTGCAGCATCGTCGGGGGCAACGTCGGCGATTGTGTCGACCCAAAGCAGCTATCAGACACGGATTGGCGAAACCAAAACCATTGAACTGCCGGATCAAAGCAAGCTTCTGCTCAACACCAACAGTTTTGTGGTAGTGAAATACAGTGCCAAAGCGCGGATCATCGAACTGCAACGTGGTGAAATTCTGATTGATGTGGCGCATGATACTGACCGGCCACTCAGCGTATTGGCTGCTGGCAAAATCATCCAGGCGGTGGGTACCGCTTTTAATGTGCAGGTACGCGACCGCCAGGTGGAACTGATTGTCACCGACGGAAAAGTGCGGGTTGAAACTGCGGTGGCGGAAATGATTGCCGACGAGCACAGTCTGGCGAACCGTTTGCCGGAATCCGCATTAGCGATTTCAAAAGGAGAAAAAGTTGCATTGGATAGCACAGGTCAACAAGCTGAAACTGTGCAAAAAATCGATGCGGTCGACATTGCAGCCAGTCTGTCCTGGCGCTCCGGCAATCTGATCTTCCGCGGTGAATCGCTGGCCGAAGCGGTCGCGGAAATCAGCCGCTACACCGATATTCAATTCGAACTGGCCGACGATGCCAAACTGCAGGATATTCAGGTCGCCGGCATGTTTAAAACCGGCGATGTGAATGGTTTACTGGCGGTGTTTAAAAGCAATTTTAACATTAGCCATGAGCGGCTCAGCCGTGACAAAATTTTACTGAAGTTCGAAGGGTAATCGCGCCGCGGCACTGATCCGCAACCTTTAAATAACAAGAAAGACACAAGGACAATCTATGACGACTTCCGCAGCGGCTCCGGCTGCCAATCCCATGCCGGCAAAAACTGGCAGCGTGGCTTATGTGCTGTTCATTTCGGCCGTGGCGGCAATTGGCGGTTTTTTATTTGGCTTTGACTCTGGTGTCATTAACGGCACGGTCACAGCGCTTGGCAAAGCCTTTCAGTCCGATGCGGTCGCCACCGGTTTTAATGTGGCTTCAGTGTTACTCGGCTGCGCTATCGGGGCATTGATTGCCGGACCGGTCGCTGATCGGGTTGGCCGCAAATCGGTGATGATTATCACGGCCATCGTTTTTGCCATCAGCGCCTGGGGCTCGGGGGACGCGCAAAGCGCTACCGCTTTTATCTTGTACCGGGTGTTTGGAGGATTAGGCATTGGCGCAGCTTCCGTATTGGCACCGGCTTATATTGCCGAAGTCTCTCCCGCCGCTTTACGTGGCCGACTCGCCACTTTGCAGCAATTAGCCATCGTGCTTGGCTTGTTCGCCGCTTTTGTCAGTAATTATCTCATCGCTTCAGCCGCGGGCAGTGCTGAAAATGCTTTCTGGCTGGATATTCCGGCCTGGCGCTGGATGTTTTGGGTTGAATTAGTACCTTCACTGTTATTTTTCCTCGGCGTGCTGTTTATTCCGGAATCACCGCGTTATCTGGTAGCGCAAGGCAAGCTGGAGCAAGCCCGCGCGGTGTTTCGACGGATTAGCCCGGGCACTGAAGAGCTGCAACTGGCCGACGTTGGCAAGTCGCTGAGCGGCAGCCATAAACCCAGCATCGCCGATTTATTTATTGCCGGGAGTCGCAAGCTGCATCCAATCATTTGGGTGGGCATTGCACTGTCGGTGTTCCAGCAGTTTGTGGGGATTAACGTGGTGTTTTATTACGGCGCGGAACTTTGGCAAGCGGCAGGCTTTGATGAGTCGCAATCATTGTTTATCAATGTGTTAGCAGGCACCACCAATATCGTTTCTACTTTTATTGCCATTGCGCTGATTGACAAAATCGGCCGTAAACCGCTGTTACTGGTTGGCAGTATCGGTATGTTTGTGAGCTTGGGCGTGCTGACGCTGATCTTTGGCACTGCCGGTTTTGATGCCGCCGGTAAGCTGGCGCTGACCGAAACCATGGGTACAGTCGCTTTGGTCACTGCAAACCTATTTGTGGTGTTTTTCGGTTTAAGCTGGGGCCCGGTGGTCTGGGTTTTATTGGGTGAAATCTTCAATAACCGCATTCGCGGTGCTGCTTTGGCGGTGGCCGCTAGTGCGCAGTGGATCGCCAATTTCGCGATTAGCATGACCTTCCCTATTCTGCTTGGTTCAGTAGGGTTGGCCGGCGCCTATGGGTTTTATACGCTGTCGGCTTTCATCAGCATTTTCTTTGTCACGAAATACATTCAGGAAACCCGCGGCAAAACGCTGGAACAAATGTAAGATGCGCTTTTTTTGTAGCAAAAAGAGCAAGCAGATGGAGATGGACGAAGCAGAAGATTGGGCCTGGTGCGACAGTCAGTTTGCGGCAATTGAGCGTTATGTCAAAACCCAGCAAATTCCTCATGGGGTGATTTGCGATTGGCCGGAGTGGTATACCGCGCCTTATGTCGGGTTATGGGCGGTGGAAAACCCGGACGATCCGGGTTTTGTCGGACACTGGATTCTGGCTGGCGACAGCACCGGCGTACAACCGCAGCCGGTGCCGTTTGACCATCTCAGCGCTAACGATTTGTCTGAACCGCGCGATGCACTGGCCGCCTTTGCCCGCAAATGGTCAGCACTGGCAGCGGCAGCTAATACCGGTGTTGCTTGGTCCGGTAGTCCGGTGCTCTCTGTCGATTTAGCAGCGAAGGCGAAACAACTGAGCCGCCAGGCACAGTTGTTGGCGCTCTGGGCAGCCGATGACGAGCTTTGGGATTTGGATTAGTTTTATCTCATATCACGGCGGATGACGCAGGGCTTAGCCGCTCTGCGGTACTTTGCACATCACAGGAAGTCACCGTACCAAACTAGAGCGGGCTGATGGTCGGTGGCACCATCACCGGAATTTGCCAGCACGCGGCAGCGGCAGGCTGTGGCGCGGCCAAATGTTGTTTCAGCACTTGCTCAACCACCGCCGTTGCTTTGGCGGCCATCTGCACAAAATCATCAAGGCCGTTATTGGTAAAACCTTTACGGGTGCGGTGAATATTAAATTTCGAAGAAAAGGTACGATCAAAAACCTGTTCGACACCGGTTTTCCCCAAGATAAAGCCAAATAAACCTCCCCAGGTTGCCGCCGGATTGTCCGAATCCCAGCCGGCCAATACCGCGATTTTTATCGTTTCCTGCATGTCACCTTCACCATAAAACAAGCTCACCAAACTGGAGAGTAAATTTGAGGACAGCCACATTTCTTGTAAATTTGAGGACAGCCACATTTCTTGTAAATTTATTGAGTAAATTTATGGACAGCCACTTTTCCAAATTTGAAGCGTAAATTTGAGGACTGCCACTTTTCAGAAGTTATTTCATAGGTCGCCGTTTCATACCCTCACTCTGATTTGTCGCACGACATCAATAAAAAGTGATGACCTGTGATCTGAGTAAATTTGAGGACAGCCACATTTCTTGTAAATTTATTGAGTAAATTTATGGACAGCCACTTTTCCAAATTTGAAGCGTAAATTTGAGGACTGCCACTTTTCAGAAGTTATTTCATAGGTCGCCGTTTCATACCCTCACTCTGATTTGTCGCACGACATCAATAAAAAGTGATGACCTGTGATCTAGACTTAAACCGATGCAGTAAAAAATTCTGTACAAATGCTTCTACATTCCCTTAGGCGAAGGAAGAATTTCAATGAAACAACGAACAAGTTTATTACTGGCTTTACTGATCCAAACCATGGTCAGTTATTCAGCAGTTGCGATGGATGGAAAAGCTGCTTTAGTGCCACTGCCCTCGGTCGATGACTTTTCTCAAGGTAAAGACGGCTGGAGCTTTGCACTGGGATTTGGTGTTGAATATGAAACAGCCTACGAAGGTTCAGACGAATTCGGATTAGAACTCCAACCCGCAGGTGGACTGCAATGGCGTCGCGGTAATGACGTATTCTTTTTCGCTGGCGAAGCACTAGGCTGGCGTGGTGTTAGAGCAAATCACTGGTTGTTTGAGGCGCTTGTCGGCTTTGATGAGGGTCGCAAGGAAAGCGATTCGGACGACGGTCATCTGCGCGGACTCGGTGAGCAAGACGAAGGCACTGAACTGGTTCTACAAGCGCGTCGAGCCTTAGATAACGACTGGCGCTATTGGCTGGTAGGTCGTGTGGTGACCGGAGGTAACGGCAGCCTTGGTCTGTTTGGCGTCGGTCGCCGCTTTGGTGATCAAATCGATGGAACTGGTTCAGAACTAAATTTGGTGGTAGTTGTGCACGACAGTGAATACGCCAACTACGGTTTCGGCATCGACTCATCCCAAGCACTTGCCTCCGGCTTAAAAGAAACAGATCTGAGCGGTGGCTTACGTTCGATTGGCATCGACTACAATATTCGTCATTATGTCCATGACCGTTGGCAAATTTATGGCGAGGCACTTTTTGAGTACTTCGGGCCAGAGGTGCGAGATAGTCCCATCGCCCGAAGTAGCTATGAAGCCGAAATCGGCATTGGTTTTATTTATTTGTTCTAAACATTCGTTCAAATAATAAAAACCCTATCCTAGTAAAGGAAACTATAGTGCAGACACAGATGAGTCTGTAGAAAACTGTGTAATCGGCATTCTACCTAACTTATTGAAAGCTAATAGAATGCCAATTCCAGACCAATTGCTGGATAAGTTGTTAGCTGACTGTAAATCTCCTGACGATGTGATGGCTGAGCAAGACCTGTTGCGCCAGCTGACCAAGAGCTTGCTAAATGCGCCTTTGAAGCTGAGATTGAGCGCCATCTTGGCTACGCCAAACATGATCCTGTAGTAGTCAACTATTTCCAGATGCTAACCCACTAACTTTGGTTGCTTTGCTATTGCCGGCGGCAGCTCAGAATCTACTTTACAAATCTACTTTACGGACACCCACTTACTTTATAGATACTCTCGGATACCTTACCCCCATTAATCTTAAACAAAACTTGACATCAACCTTTTTGCAACCACATTTAAAGCCTCAGGATCTAATTGTCAGGATGACATCATGCCCAAACCCCGTAATCAACAAATCTGCATTGCAGAAACACCTTACTACCACTTAGTCAGTCGCTGCGTGCGGCGTGCATTTTTATGCGGATGCTCAGAGACTTATAACTTTGAACATCGCCGTGATTGGATTTTGGACCGCTTGACAACCCTCACTCAAATGTTCGCTATCGATATCGCAGCGTTTGCTTTGATGTCCAATCATTACCATTTGGTAGTTCGGGTTGATACCGCAAAAGCAGCAAGTTGGAGTGCTAAAGAAATTACCGACCGTTGGCAGATGTTGTTCCACTTACCGGTGTTGGTTGAGCGCTATCTCAGCGGTCACTCTAGCGGCGAAGCCGAAAACAAAGTCACTGAAACGATAATTGAAAACTGGCGCGCCAGGCTTTGTAATATCAGCTGGTTTATGCGCTGCCTCAACGAACATATCGCCAGGCTCGCAAACTTTGAAGACAACTGTACTGGCCGATTCTGGGAAGGCAGGTTTAAATCGCAGGCACTGCTTGACATCAAAGCTGTGCTGACCGGAATGGTTTATGTTGATTTAAATCCCATTCGTGCACAAATTGCTGAAACACCGGAAGCGTCAGATTACACCAGCATCCAGCAGCGCCTCGGGAAAGCGATGCATTGCGCCTTTCATGGTGAGCTGCTGCCATTTGCCGGCAATAGCCATCAAGACAATGCTCAGCAGCATATTCCTTACAGCCTGATTGATTACATAGAACTTGTTGATTGGACCGGTCGCCAAATTCGCGAGGATAAACGCGGCGCTATTCACGCCGTAGAACCGTCCATTCTTGCCCGCTTGGGAATTTCTCAGGACTGTTGGGTGCAAAATTGCCAACAACTTGAAACTATTTTCCACCAAGTGATTGGTCCTTTGAGTTCGCTTAAACAATTCTGTCAAAAGCTTGGTCAGCGCTGGCTTCACGGCCAAACTGCTTGTCGACGAAGTTTTGGTTGACCTTTTCATCCTACAGCGACATTTTCTGACCACTGCCACTGCGGCTCCCATGTCCGGCAAGCTCGGCTGACAAAATATTGGATTTAGCCTACAAGAGCAAAAATCAGGCAACAAGGTGAGCTGCTTACTCTCTACTAATAACTGCCAATTCAGACCATTTATGTAATCAAAATCAATGTTAGAGACGGGCTATTTTGCCTAATTTGGAATGTGGGCGGCCTTGTTCTTCTTTCTTTTCCTTCCTTTTAAGACAGTGGGTGGCCTTTTCCTTCTCTTTGCACATCACAGGAAGTCACCGTACCAAACTAGAGCGGGCTGATGGTCGGTGGCACCATCACCGGAATTTGCCAGCACTCGGCAGCGGCAGGCTGTGGCGCGGCCAAATGTTGTTTCAGCACTTGCTCAACCACCGCCGTTGCTTTGGCGGCCATTTGAGCAAAATCATCAAGGCCGTTGTTGGCAAAACCTTTACGGGTGCGGTGAATATTAAATTTCGAAGAAAAGGTACGATCAAAAACCTGTTCGACACCGGCTTTACCCAAGATAAAGCCAAATAAACCGCCCCAGGTTGCCGCTGGATTGTCCGAATCCCAGCCGGCCAATACCGCGATTTTTTATCGTTTCCTGCATGTCACCTTCACCATAAAACAAGCTCACCAAACTGGCGGCAAAGTTAATTCCGCCAGCAAAGCAGCCGTTGCAATAGAGCTTTTTCCCGGTTATTTCATATCCGTCTGCAGACTCCACCTGATAACGCTGATACAGCTGGTCTCTGGCAGCTTCCCAAGGCATGCCGGACTGATACAAAGACCAGACAAAATCATACATTTTTGCCGGATATTGATTCGATGGCAGAGCCAGCCGTGCTTGCTGCGCAATCTGGTGCAGCTGTGCTGCGATGGGTTTCGCGGGATCGATGTCGGCAGCCAAGGCGTGCATCCTGACATAAAAATCGGCGATATCGGCCGCTTCGCCATAAGCGGTGGTGCGGATCGGCAAATAAGCTAACTTAGACGCAACATCAGGCCGAAACGGCGCCAGAATGCCAAAGATTTCCGTGGTGAGCTGGGCGTCAATCATATCGTAATGCGGGTTAAAGGCCGGCATCCCAGTAAACGGCGGCAAGATGTTTTGCTGCATTAAATCAAAGGCCTGTTGATTGGACACCCATAAAAAATTCTCGGGTTTGCCCTCGGCAGTTTTAAAAGGTGTTTCGGTGTCTTTATAGATATGCGCCAGCCAGCCATCGCGAATCTGCACCGGGCTTAATAACGGCTGCTGATGGTGATACATCAGCTGCAAATACATATATTCCAAATCGCTGTCATCATCCGAGCCCCAAATCTCACCCTCACCGGCAACCACCCAGTCGATGGTTTTGGACAACTGACTTGGAACGCCCTGCCCCCAAATGCTTGGCTGATCCTCAGCTTGCCAGTCGTTACGAGTATAAAACTTTCCGGCGGGCCCTTCACCGCCAATTTTATCCATTTCGGTAACCAGCCCGGTCCAGTTGGCGATGCTAAGTCCAAGCCAGAATCCATGAACTTTACTGGCATACCCCTGCTTATTAAGGCGATGCATCCCTGCAGGTGACGCCGGACAAGTCGCTTTCACTGTAGCAGCAGCGACGCTGGATTGCGCCAGCAGCGACCCGCTCGATACCATCGGGAAAAGGACCATACTACAGACCAAACAAAAACCGGCAAATCTCATAGGAATACACCATGTAAGCACTTACAAAGCGCAGTATTCCGTGATGTGAGACGAGCCGTCAAGCCACTTCGTCCAAAAACACATCCACAAGCCAGAGCTTAAGGCAATAACCAAGTCGCGCGCGGTAAGCTGTTGTTTAACCGTTGCAGCAGCGGCTCATATTCAGCATAAGGAAATAAAAACTTGCGAACTACCGGGGAGGTGTCAAGACCATCGATTTGTTGGACCAAGGTGAAATACACATAAGCCCGCTTTTGATCGATGACGCCCATTTCAACGGCTCGAATCAACTCAAGTGGCCACTTTTCATCATCAATCTGCAGAGCGGTAGGGCTGATGTGCAGACGCTCTTGCAAAGAGCTGAGTTCATTTCCTAAAACAGCCGTTGCGCGCTGTCGATGTCGCAGGATTAAAAATAATGTGATGATCCAAGCCAAGAACAGAGCGACCACCTCCAGCCATCCTTGTTGCTGATATTGCCGAACACCAGCCACGCTGAGTGCGATCGTACTGAGCAGCAACAGGAACCATTGATTCAGAGTCAGTTTTTGCGTCATCAGCGCCATCGGTAAGCTCCCTTTTTGATTGAAAAAATTGGTTAACCCGCAGTCTGATCATTACGGACAAGGTTTTGTCAGATCCGCAGTCAAGTGGCTCTATTTCAAGCGTCAACGGCCAGGCTGGACCGCGAGCAACGATAGCCACGCAACGGCGATACCAAGTGACTCAAGTATGTCTAAAAGCTTGGGTGTCGCCGAATACTACCGCCGAATACTAACCCCTAACCGCTATGTCTCTATGCCGAATACTTGGGTGTCGCCGAATACTAACCGAATACTATTGGGTGTCGCCGAATACTAACCCAATGTTACGCGGCTTTTACTGCGAGGATCAACGACGAGAACATCTAACGCGGGCAAGCCATGGACACCAAGGCCTTGCCTGGCAACACAAGTTTGGATTCACTCAGTTGTCGCGTTACCAAGACGGCCAATCAGCATTTTCACTCATGTTGAGTAAAGAATCGACTTATCGAAAAAATTCATTAAAATCCAGATGGCCAGCCATCCAAACATCTGTATACTTAGCCGTATCAAGTTCAGAGGTATGTAGATCATGGCGTTATCGTTACAGCAAAAAATTTCCGATCCAAAACAAGGAGTTTATCTGATTGGCACCACACCGCCGAAAGCGGACACGGCCATCGATAAAACCACCCGGATCGCCAATAAGCTGCTGGCGCGCCTGAACGAAGTGGAATACGACGGTTTAGTGGTGTACGACATTCAGGATGAAAGTAGCCGGGTAAGTACTGATCGGCCCTTCCCTTTTCAAAGTACTTTAGATCCAAGGGTTTATGCTCAGATCCTACGTCAACAAGCCAGACGTGACGTCATCACTTACAAGAGTGTGGCACAGCGCGACGCCAGTGAATTTAAGCAATGGCTGAGTGAAACCAAAGAGAATTTCCAACTGGAGAACCTGGTGTTGGTGGGCAGCCCGTCCTCCAGTGGCACCATCAAACTGAGTCTACCGGACGCTTATCAGCAGCTGGCCGAACATCCGGCCAAGTTTTATTTAGGCGGCGTGGCGATTGCCGAGCGGCATGCCGCCAAAGGCAATGAACATGAGCGATTAATTGAAAAATCGCGTCAGGGTTGCCAGTTTTTTATCTCGCAAGCGGTGTATAACGCCCAGGCCACTATCGATTTGATCACCAGCTATGTGCGAAGCTGCAAACAGCAAAACCTGACGCCACAACGGATTATTCTGACGTTCACGCCCTGCGGTGGTGAACAAACGCTGGAATTTATGCACTGGCTGGGTATTTCGGTGCCGCAAGCCAGTAAATACCGTATTCTGGATGCCGCCAATCCGTTAAATGAATCGATTAAAATCTGCCGCGACAATCTGCAACAGATTTTGCTGCACTGTGCCAATTTAGATATTCCGCTTGGTTTGAATGTGGAAAGTCTGACCAACCGACGTGAAGAAATCGACGCTTCGATCCGGTTATTCCGTCTACTCAAAGCCACCATGGAATTACACCTGGCAGAAAAGCAGGTCGCTTAATCAACCTCGCGCTCAGGCAACTGTATACCTTTTGGGGTCAGAATGGCGCTGATCCCCTAATTTTTAAAATAATTAGCTCCGACCCCAAGATAAAAAAGTTACTGGCATCTTTAGTTGAATAACAATATAATGCGAATCATTATCAATTGCATTTTAACGATGATTCGACAATGCGTAGCGGGTGGTGGCAACAAACGGTGGTGTTGTGTTTGGTGGTGGGCGGTCATCTCGCAGCGCTTGCGCTGACGTTGGCGCATAGCATCGAGCCCGTAATTGAACCTGAACCGATCACGCCGCCAGCGATTGTCGGCATCATGCTGCCCCCGCCGGTGGCTGCGCCGCAACCCAAGCCCGTACCGGAACTTCAGCCTCAGCCGCAATCCAAACCAAAGCAACAACCAAAACCGGCACCTAAGCCTTTGCCCAAAGCGCCGCCATCGGAAAAAGCGGTGAAAGCCCCGTCAGTGACACCGGCAAAGCCGCCAGTCCAGCCAGCCAAGACTGCGCCTGCCAATACGGCCTCCCGCAACACCATGCCAACTAAAGCTGCACCTGTAGCCGCTGCCATTCAACTTCCATCGGCCGAAGCACTGGGCTTGCACAATAAAGCTCCGGTATATCCGCAGCTGTCGCGTAAGAAAAAAGAGCAAGGTACGGTCGTGCTGCTGGTCTTGGTCAAGGCTGACGGCACGGTTGGCGAGATCCAACTTAAAACCAGCAGTGGTTTTAGCCGGCTCGATCAAGCCGCCTTCCAAGGCGTAAAACGCTGGCAGTTTCAGCCAGCGCTGGAACAAGGCAAACCCGTTGATTACTGGTACGAATTACCCATGACATTCCGGTTAAATCCGCGGTGACTTTTCCGGATAACTCACTTCAACTCAGCTGGCTCGCCGCCACTTTTGGCAAATGGAGCCAGCAACAGGAGGAATAGATGCAAGACAATCCCTACGGTATCGCCGCGCTTTGGGCGCAGAGTGATGGTGTGATTAAAGGCGTGGCGCTGATGTTATTGATCATGTCAGTCGCGTCCTGGTGCGTGATCCTGATCCGCGCCTTGCATCTGTGGCAGTTGCAAAAAGTGGCGCTCGCCAGTCGCGATTTCTGGCACGCCCAGAGTTTTGCTCAAGGCTTGCAGATTTTATCCGCCGCCAATCAAAAATATGACAGCCGTGGCAACCCCTTCCGTTTTCTGGCCGATGAAGGTCAAGCGGCATTGGATCATCACAGCAGTCATCAGGACGATTTACATGGCCGTTTACCGCTCACCGATTGGCTGACCTCGACCCTCAAAGGCGCGATAGAACAAAGCTCAGAGCAGATGCAAAAAGGCCTGGCGGTGCTGGCTTCGGTAGGGTCAACCGCACCCTTTGTCGGGCTGTTCGGCACCGTTTGGGGCATTTATCATGCGCTGGTGGGCATTGGCGCCAGTGGCCAGGCAAGTATCGATAAGGTGGCAGGGCCGGTGGGTGAAGCGTTAATTATGACCGCTTTTGGCCTGGCAGTGGCGATCCCGGCGGTACTGGCATACAACGCGCTTAGTCGCGCCAATAAGGGCATGATCAGCAAGCTAAATCGGTTTGCTTTTCAGCTGCATGCCTATTTCCTGACCGGTGCCGCGCCAAAATCCGCACAAATTAAATCGTTGAGAACCGGAGGCTAACATGGCATTTGGTGGAGATTTTGACAGCAACGATGAAGTAATGAGTGAAATTAACATGACGCCGCTGGTCGACGTCATGTTGGTGTTGTTGATTATTTTCATCATCACAGTACCGGTGCTGACCCATTCAGTGGACATCGACTTACCCCGCGCCAGCAATGTTCCAAACGAGTTAACACCCAGCACGGTGCAGTTAGCAGTTGATGCCGCAGGTGATGTGTACTGGAACGAAACGAAAGTGACACCTGCTGAACTCGCCGCCAGATTAAGCGCTGCGGCAGCTTCCTCGCCGCAGCCGGAAGTTCATCTGCGTGGCGATCGCACTGTGGCTTACGAACATGTGGTAAAAACCATGGCTGCGGTGCAAAGTGCCGGCATTTTAAAGCTTGGTTTTGTTACAGAACCCGCATCTTAGTCTGCATCGCGCGCTGGTTGTTGCCAGCGCACAAACCGCCGTCAGGGCCGGTGCGAGCCTTCGCGACATAGCCTGTTACAGATTTATGCTGTCTTAGCGAAAAATTTAAGATAATCTCCAATAAACCCTAAATGATCGAAGACGCCGGCAAACCAAGGTGGAACCGCAGCGCCAAAACGAAGGGTGTAACAGCCATCTATCAACATCGGAGGAGACTGACATGGCGGAACAAGGTTCAGGCGGCAATGTCATCGCCGCTTTATGCAGCTTTTTTATCCCGGGACTTGGGCAACTGGTTCAGGGACGGCTGTTGCCGGCAATCATGTTTTTTGTGATCTGCGGTGTGGGGTATTTTTTATGGTGGCTGATTGTCCCAGGCATTATCGCCGCTCTGGTCCATTTATGGGGCATTATTGACGCGGCGACTTTTACCAACCGTCGTTATTAGCAGACTCCGGCGTAGCTGCTTGGCATTTTGCATCAGCTGCCGCCGGTTGACTGTCATCATCTGGTCATCCGTTTGACCGACCGCTGTCATGCGGCCCAATTAACCTGTGAGCACTTTTTATTCAACTCACAGGGACATCGATGAAAATCAGCATATTAGCAACCAGTATCACTTTATCTTTGCTGTTATCAGCTTGCAGCCTGGACGGCGACAACGGCAAAGACGGCCTCAATGGCAAGGACGGCAGCAACGGCAGTCAAGGCGCCAGCGGCCTGAATAGCCTGGTGAAACACAGCCCGCTGGCCCTGGGTCACACCGAATGCTTGCTCGGCGGGCAACAAATCGATAGCGGTCTGGATCGCAACAACAACAATCAGCTGGAAAGCAGCGAAATCAGTCAGACCAGTTATTTGTGTACGCCGCATAATTTTGGCCGCAGCGGCGAACCACTGCCTTATACTGTGCTGCGCAATAGCATTGCCAATGGTGCTTTGCCGGGTTCGAATATGGAAATCCGCAACGGCGGTTATGGCTCTGATTTAACCGGACATCCAACCAAGCCGATGCAGTTTTATGCCATGACCGACCGCGGGCCGAATGCGGATTTCACCGGTAGCCTTGGTGCAGGTAAAATGTTTCCTGTACCGGAATACACCCCAAGAATTGGCTTGTTTGAGATCCTGCCAAGCGGCGCTATCCGCCAGCTGCAAACGATCTTGTTAAAACGACCAGACGGCACACCGATCAGTGGTTTTCCAAACCCCGCCGGCTTAGGCGCCACCAATGAAATCCCTTATCTGGTAGATGGTTCGGTGGCGCGCCAGGATCCGAACCTGCCTTATGATCCGGTCAGTAACCCCACCCGACTGGACCCTTACGGCCTGGACCCGGAAGGCTTGGTGGCAATGAAAGATGGCAGCTTTTGGGTCAGTGACGAATATGGTCCACACCTGGTACATTATTCAGCGCAAGGCGTTGAAATCGGCCGTATCAACCCTTTTAGCACCGATAGCCGCAATCGTTATGCGCTGCCGGCCGAATTTGCCAAACGTCGCGCCAACCGCGGCATGGAAGGGCTAACCATCACCCCGGATGAAAAATATCTGGTGGGCATCATGCAATCGGCGATGGGGAACCCGGGCAGCGCGACCCACAACAGCGATTTGACCCGAATCGTTTTTGTCGAACTGGCCACCGGCGCGATTAAGCAATATCTGTATAAACAGGAACTGAAACAAAACTCCAATTCGGCCATTGTGGCTTTAAGCGCGACTAGTTTTCTGGTGCTGGAGCGGGACGGTGAATTTCAGGAGAAAAAGCCGGGCGCGATGAAACATGTCTACAAAATTGACTTAAGTAAAGCCACCAATTTAGAACAGGTTCCGGTCACGGCGGAGATAGCTCAGCATGCCACGCTGGGATTGACCGTGGCGGGTCTGAGCCTGGAGCAACTGGTCGTTAGTAAAGGCTGGGAAGGTTTGAGCGCTGCCGGCATCATCCCAGCCACCAAGACGCTGGTGGTAGATATGGTGGCGCAAGTGAATTACCCACACGACAAAATGGAAGGTTTGTGGCGGATGGACGACCATCGTTTAGCGGTGATTAATGACGATGACTTCGCCACCTGGGTCAACAATAACCAGCTCGAACAAAAATATCTGGATTTGTCGAACAGCAAAGTCGATGGCAATACCTTGTATATTATCGATAAACTGGATTTAAAACCGATCGCGCCTTAAATGGAGCTGCAGGGGCTGCGCTACTGCAGCCCCGCTGCAAAGACACAAACACAGAGGTTCACTCAGACCTTTTTGACAAACTCAGATTTGAGTTTCATCGCACCAAAACCGTCAATTTTACAATCAATGTCATGATCCCCATCGACCAGCCGGATGCTTTTTACTTTGGTGCCAATTTTAACGACCAGCGAGGAACCTTTGACTTTTAAGTCTTTGATCACGGTAACCGTATCGCCATCCTGCAATACATTGCCCGCTGCATCACGGATGACTTTGTCTGCGTCTGCAGCTTCCGCCCCAGCGCCCGGCTGCCACTCGTGACCGCACTCCGGGCACACCAGCTGGCTGCCATCTTCATAAGCATAAATGGAATTGCATTCTGGGCATGGCGGTAACTGCGACATTGGAGGATCCTTTGGGTGATACCCTTAAAAAAAGTGTGGCATTATACATTTTATCGGGCATTTTACACGGTAAAAAGTACCAGAGCAGTCGAGCCTGCCCGGATAGCCGCACTTTTTATTCAATCATCTGAACGCTTGACGGGATGCTGAACTTGCCGCATAAGGGGCGATCAGGCTACAGCTCCTCAGATTGATTGGCTATCAGCGCAGCCAATCGGCAGAAAAATCAGTACAATGAAGTCGATTTAAGATTTTGAGGCTGGCATTTTCACCATGAATTATTCAGTAGGCGAATTAATCAAAGCAGATTTATATCGTTATTATGGCCGCTACAGTTTCGCACTTTTATGCAAAAACATGCTGAACGCCAATCGAGGATTTCGTTATTCTTTCTGGCTCAGACTATGCCAAAGCCGCAACTGGTTGATCAGGGTCATTGCCAGGTTGATGCATCGCAGATTATCGACCCGCTATCAAATTCAAATCCCGCCAAATACCCGCATTGGCCCGGGTTTATACCTTGGCCATGGCACCGCCATTATCGTCAATGAGGCGGCAGTGATTGGCAAAAACTGTAATTTGAGCCATTTTGTGACTATTGGCTCTAATAGTGGAAAGTCTGCGATCATCGGCGATAATGTATACATTGGCCCCAATAGCTGCATTATTGAACAAGTGGTAATTGGCAATGACGCGACCATTGGGGCTGGTGCCGTCGTCGTAAAAGATGTGCCGGCGGCCGTGACTGTAGCGGGCAATCCGGCAAAACTGATTTCGACCAAAGCACCAGGCCGCTTTGTTACACACCGCTTCGAGCACTAATACACCATGATCCAAATCACCGCCTCTATCGCGATCGACGAAGCAGAACTGGACTGGCAAGCCATTCGCGCCAGCGGCCCAGGTGGCCAGCATGTGAATAAAACATCGACAGCCATGCAGCTGATGTTTGATATCAAACTGTCTTCATTACCTGAGCACTACAAAACCGCGTTACTACAAAAATCCGATCACCGGATCACCGCCTCTGGCAAGATTGTGATCAAAAGTCAGCAAAGCCGCAGCCAGGAAATGAACCGCGAAACTGCATTGCAACAGCTGATTGCGCTGATTAAATCTGCCGGCATTGTGCCTAAAAAACGCCATGCCACCAAGCCAACCTACGGCAGTCAGCAGCGGCGGCTGGAGAGTAAGAAGCTTCGCAGCGGCACCAAAAGCCTGCGCCAGCAAAAGCCTGGCTATGATTGACATCAGGCGACCCTATTTTTCATTCCCCAGCCTTACCTAATCACTTTCAGTTATAACCTTGCTACTAAAAAGTATTTTAAGTTATTAACAGCCTCTGTTGTAATGCACCTCAGGCATATAGATGTCTAAATGGAGATAACAGCATGGGCACCGACACCAAAAGCATTCTTGATCAACTGCTCGATCAATTTGAAAGCTGGATGAGCCAAGCCGAATTTGGCTCGGCGGGTGAGCAACTGCAGGTTCCATCAAAGACAACTGACGAATAATGTTGACGGGATATCGCTGCGAACAGTGATACCGCCACGAGGTATGTATGAGTATTCAAGTCGAACAGGTTCGGAAAAATTTCGGTGATTTTGTTGCGGTCGATAACGTCAATTTATCGATTAACAGTGGCGAACTCACCGCCTTGCTTGGCCCTTCCGGCTCAGGTAAAACCACCCTGTTACGGCTGATTGCCGGTCTGGAACAAACCGATTCCGGCCGGATTATTTTTCATGGTGAAGATATTAGCCATCAGCACGTCAGCGAACGTGGTGTTGGTTTTGTGTTTCAGCACTATGCCTTGTTTAAAAACATGACTGTTTTTGAAAACGTCGCCTTTGGCCTGACGGTAAAACCACGTAAATTCAGACCAAATGCCGCCGAAATCAAAAAACGGGTGGATCGGTTATTGGAACTGGTCCAGCTGGACTGGACTGCTGACCGTTATCCTTCGCAGCTTTCCGGTGGTCAACGCCAACGGATTGCCTTAGCGCGTGCGCTGGCCGTCGAACCCAAAGTGTTACTGCTTGATGAACCCTTTGGCGCGCTGGATGCCAAAGTGCGGGCCGAGCTGCGCCGTTGGTTACGCCGTTTGCATGACGAAATTCATGTCACCAGCGTCTTTGTAACCCACGATCAAGAAGAAGCGCTGGAAGTGGCGGATCGGATTGTCGTGATGAACAAAGGCCGGATTGAACAGGACGGCACACCGGAGGAGGTTTATGATCATCCGGCCAATCCTTTTGTCTACGAATTTTTAGGCACCGTCAATCTGTTTCATGCCCGTGTCCGCCATGGCGATACCCTGATTAATGCCGACACCCAGGACAAAACCGCCAGCGCCGATGAAGTCGCGCTTCCTGGATTTGCTTACGTCCGGCCGCATGAAATTGATGTCCTGCATCAACCGGAAGATGAAGCGATTGCGGCGAAATTGGATCTGATTACTGTGGTGGGGCCGACGGTACGGCTGGAACTCCAAACTGAGGTCTCAGATCGGGTCGTGCATGTAGAACTAAACAAAGAGCAGTTCAAAAAGCTCGGCCTGGCCGTGGCGCAACAGGTGTATTTAAAACCCCGTTACAGTCGGGTGTTTTTGGGGGAAGGCATTTAGCCTTACTGGGCCAGTATCCCCGCCTGAAACTCAGCCAGCAGCCGTTGATATTCGCCGGACTGCTGCAGCTGGCGCAAGCCAAAATCCAGCGCATCGGCCTTTTGCTGGCTGTGTTCATTATGTTGATCAAAGGCGATAAACAGTTCGCTGACAAAGTTTTGGGCACCGCGAATGATCAAAGGGTCGGATAACTGCCACTTTTTCAGATAAAAGTTCAGCACATCATCGAAAAATAACGCGACATCGAGTTTTCCTGCCTGTAACAACTTCACCAGTTGTTCATGGGTGCTCACTTCGACCAGATGAAAACGGTGTTTATGTTGTTCGAATTCGTCACCGTATTCATAGCCTAAAATCACGCCGACCACCGCCCGATTCGGGATCATCGCTAAGGACGTAAAATCTTTGGCTTGTTTGTAGTAATAAAAGGATGAGCTGGCCCGAAACAACGGCACCTGATGTAATAAAAACCGCTCAAGGGTGCTTTGTTGCCTGGTGACGTTCCAGCAGCCATCCACCATATTGTGTTCGGTGTAATACAAGGCTCTGGCGTAGGGAACGACCACCGTTTTTAACTGGTAACCGGCCTGTCGCAAAGCGGCCTGCACTAGTGTGTAAGACAACCCCCGCCCTTTCTCATCGGAAAAAGGCGGCCAGTTGTCCTCGGCAGCAATAGTCACCAATTTTTCCGGCACGGGACCATTTGTAGGGAGCGCCTCAGCAGCAGGCAACCATCGAAGATGCGCCATCACAACAACCAGCCAGAACACGCCCAGATAAACTTTGTACTGCAATAGAGAACACCTTTTTCCAGCACCTCATTTCACCCGCTGCAAACACTATATGTGACATTTGCCAATCGCGCCACGACAGGCGTCCGACGTTGCCAGAAAGCTCAGCCTCAATCGACCTATATCAGACTTGCCTGTATCGGTTTACTGATGATCGATGCCCGCTACCGCAGCCTCGGCGCTCGCCGGCCTTGCCAGCTGCAGATTGTCCAGCTGTTGGCTATGACCATACCTCTGGCCACCGAGTCGCGACAGCCAATCGATTTGGTCGTGTTTTAAACGTTGGTCCGGGCCTAATAATTGATCTGCAATATGCAGACACACCACTTTTGCCAGAATGATATCGCAGCTTGGCAGGTCCGCCGGGTAAGGTGTCAAACTGACCAGTTCACACTCAAAACTGACCAAACTATCCGCTAAACGCGGTGGCTTCACCCGGGACGCTGGCACGGTTGGGATATTCAGCATCTCGATTTCACTGATCCCCGGCGCAAAATTGGCCGCGCTGGCATTCATCAACCCCAGCTGCGATGGACTGACCAAATGCACAATCAGTTGCCGGGTCGCCTGCACATTCAGACTGGTATCTTTGGCCTGACCATCGGCTTTGCGGTTCACCGAAATCATCAACGTGGGTGGCGCATCGGTCACTAACTGGAAAAAACTAAAAGGTGCCAGATTGCTGCGGCCGTCAGCATCTATGCTGCTCACCCAAGCGATGGGTCTTGGCACTATAGTTCCAGCCAGCAATGGATAAAGCGTCGAAGCAGGGAGGTGATTACAATCAAAAATCATCGAAAGTCTGAGTCCTTATGGCTGTAGGATGCTGGTTGCTGCTGCGTAAAACACCGCTATCTCAGCTTACAAGGTCGCGCCCCGAAAACACAAACTTTGTGGAGCTGTCACCGCCCTTGTTAAGCAACGACAGTCATCACTGCGAAAGCGACTGACAAGACAACATGCGATACACCAGCTGTGCGAGCGTCAACACCTCCTCATCGACATCAACAATAATCGCTTGCAGTTGCTGTAATTGCTGCGCTTTGCGACGACCAGAGGATTCGTCGCTGCGCTCAGGTAGTGCAAACCGATACGCTGGCTGATCGACGGCTTGCCTCAAAGCCAGCCATTGCAGTGCGATATCGCTGGTGATTGCAAGTTGGCCGGCAAGGCGTCGAATGCTGACTTGCTGCTGCCCTTGATAGGTTTGTAACTGCACCGCCGCTTGTTGCCAGCGCTGAAATTGTTGTTGCAAGTGGTGCAGCGTGCTGCGGATTGCTTGCGGCGACATCGCGGGGTTTATCGCTGTTTGCTGGCCACGATGAGCAGCGTCTGGAGCACAGCCAATCGCCGCGAGTTGTTGCTGTAGCGCCACCAGCGCCAAACTTTCCGCGGGTAAGGCGTCGGCCAGACGGTCCAGCGGTGCATCTAAATGATACTGGCCGCGGACGGTTTTCAGATGATGGCGGCTGTAATACTGGCTTTGTTCGACCGTTTCGCTCAGCACCATTAAGGCTGCTGCTTCAGCGTCATTGCTGGCCAATTTAGCTACACCATGGCGTTGCTGCTGTTGATGTAATAATCCAATTCGGGCGCCGTAATGGTCCATCTGCAGTAACCGCTGATACATGGAATCTTCATCCCGCTGGGCCAAAGGCGACCAAAGCCGTTCAGCGACAGCGTATAACCGCGGCCACAGTTTTAAATCCAGAATATCCGCCGGCACCAGTTCGGACCAAAGGGCCGCTTCACCGCCTAAAATCAGCTGTTGTTGGGCGGTCGATAACGCCACTGACGGCGGTGTTGTTGCACCTTGCTGCAGTTCTGTTGCCGCGCCGCCAGCAATCGCCACGGTTAATGGATAATAGGTATTACCGAGCATCGCACTGGCCTGCCAGTAACCATCTTGACCGCGTTGCAAGTGGATCTGTGCCGGACCTAACCAACTATCGATGGCAAAAAGCCAGTCGCTGCGACCATCAGCATGCTGGCTTTGTTTTAGCCAACGCGGCGCCATTTCACCGCGATCGGGCACCCGCATTCGCAGTTGCGCTGCAGGCGCTACCTCAGATGAAGCGTCCGCCAGCGGCACCAACACAAACTGCCCGCTCACCGGTTTTTGATTGTAGCGTTGCAGCTGAAAATCCAACACTATTTGCTTGCCGTCAGCCGGCAGCGGCGGCAACGGCAGCGCGACCCCCACCGGATCGTTCCGATAATGATAAGAGGTTGGCATCGGCTGATCTAAATAATAGCCAGCCGACAAAATCGTTGGATGGCCCGCACGGACACTGTCAGCGACAGCATTTTGCCCCTGCCACGACTGAACCAGCACTTCTTTCGGCAAATCTTTGTGCAGCACTTCATCCCAGCCAATCATGATGCGATTGAGCTTTTGCAGTTGCAGCGCCAGGCGCCGGTTAAAGTCAGCGTGTAATGCACCGGCATCCGCCAGTTGTTGCTGCTGCATATATTTATGGATGGCCGGGTTTTGTAGCCACTGCTCCGGTTTCACCTCATCGCCGCCAATATGCAGATAAGGATCGGGAAATATTGCTGCCACTTCTTTCAGCAGTGCCGCAGCAAAGTCCGTCACCGCGGCAGAACTGACATCCAACACCGGCGCAAACACGCCAAAACGCCGCTCAGCATGATTGGCAGAACCTGGTTCGGCTAAGAGCTGCGGATAAGCACGACCAATGGCGCTGGCGTGACCGGGCAAATCAATTTCCGGCACCACCCGAATGCCGAGTCTGGCCGCGTAGCTAACCACCTCACGCATTTGCGCCTGAGTATAAAATTCATCGCCGGCAAATTGGGTTAGCCTGGGGTAGCTGGTACTCTCAAAACGCCAGCCCTGATCGTCGGTGAGATGCCAGTGTAAAACATTCAGTTTGGCCGATGCCATGCCCTGTAACTGGCGTTTTAAATCCGCCAGGGGCACAAAACGCCGGGCGCTGTCGATCAGTAAGCCGCGCCACGAGAATCTGGGCTGGTCCCGAATCGTCAGCGCGGGCCAGTGACAGGATGGCGCGGTGGTGGTGACAGCATCCTTGGCTGGTGACGCCTGACACGTTAGCAACTGAGTTAATGTCTCGATGCCATACAAAGCGCCGGTGCTGGTTTGCGCTTGTAAGCGGATCTGCTCAGGGGTGATTTGTAACTGATAACTCTCATCATCCCCAGGCTGCGGCAGTGTGAGCCAACGACCTATCTCGAGGCGCAATTTAGGGACCGCTGCAGCCGCTGGCGTGCTAACTGGCTGCACCTGCACTGGCCACCCCGCCTGCGCGGACAACCGTTGCTGCAAATGCTGCATTAAATAGTGAGCGTCAGTCACGGGGCGCTGCTCGTTTAAAGGCAGCAATTCGACACTCAATAGCGCGGCTCCCGACTGACCAGTCAGCGGTAAAGTACCACTCTGCCGTTCTAGGGTCTGCGGGTAAGGCATTAAAGGCAAGAGGTCTTCAGCCAGCAGGGACGGTGCTGCCAGCAACAACATTACCGATATGGCACAGGGGCGCAAATCTCGCGATAACAACAAGCCTCGCTGTAACATCAAAGAGGACCGGGAAATAATGTCGTGCAATAACATCAGGACAACTCCGTTTTTAAGGTGGCTTCTGTCGTCGTGGTTTTGGTCTGCTCCGTAAGGCCAGCGTCAGCCGAGGTGCGCTCCATCGATAATCGCTGTGCGGTTAACAGCGCTAATGCATCGGCGCGGCTGAGCCGGTTCTGTGGCGTAAGCAAAGTCACCACCACCGCGACCAGCGCGCTCAGCCCCACCGCAGGCAGTACCGGATTGCCCCAAACCGCTAACCAATCTGGTTGCAGCAATATGACTGCCGAAACAATTGGCGCCACCAGCAACGCCGCGAGCGCCCCGTAGCGGTTAAAGCGTTGCCAGCAGCGGCCCAACAATGCCAGCACACACATCCCGGAGAGCAGCATGGCAATCATGCTGGTGATATAGCTGATGATATTGTCCGCCAATAACGCAAATAGCAGGGCGAGTCCCACTACGGCCACTAAGCCAAAACGCGACCAACGCACCACATACTCGGCCTGAGGCGTGCGGCGGAACAATAAAGCATAAAGATCCCGCAGCAGCACCGTGACCGCCGCAATGGCATCAGAGCTGGCGCTCGACATAGTGGCGGAAATTCCGGCCAGTAGCACCAGCACACCAAGACCCAGCGGCAGCAATTCCAACGCCAGATAAGGAAAAGCATATGAAGGATTGTCTAAGGTCGGCACCAGCAACCAGGCGACCGCGCCCAGTAGCGCCGGGATCAGGCAAAAACCCAAATAAAGTAGTCCCGACCAGACAAAAGAGCGGCGCACTGTAGCGACATTTAAACCGGAATAAATTCGTTGCCGGAAAGACGGGGTGGCCAGCACACCAACCAGAATGGCCGCCGCCAACGACAGCGATGGCAAAAGTTTGGGCGTCGCAATCTGATGTTCGCGGATCGATTGCTGCAGCACATCCCAACCACCCACCGTATGCAGCGCGAACAATGCCATTAAGATAAAACCGGCAAATAAAATCAGCGCCTGAATGGCGTCAGTCCAGACAACGGCGGTATAACCGCCAATCACCACGTAGACGGCAAAACCAAAGGCAATCAACAATTTCGCCTGATTTTGCTCGATACCGGTCAGCCAGGCCAGATACATACTGCCCCCCAGAATATGGGCGCCAAGCCAGCCAATACAGGCGATAAAGATAATCAACGCCACCAGATTTTTCACCAGAGCATCCGCGCCGACGTAGTAACTCAGCTCTTCTGACATGGTCATAAAACGCAAATTGCGCAGCGGCGCGAACAACCAGGCCAGCAGTAATATCCCCAGAGCGCCGCCCACTCCATACAAAGTGCCGGCCCAGCCATGGTGATAGGCATACCCCACCGCGCCCATGGATGAACCGGTGCCGACCATGGTCGCCACCGTGGTGCCCAGGGTCAGCCAAAAAGGCAGGCTTCGCCCCCCGAGCAAGAAGTCTTCACCGGCTTGCGCCGCGCCACTTTTGCCTTGGTGCCGGTTTGCGGTTTTCTGCCGCTGTGCTGCCCACCAGCCAATAGCGATCATCAGTGCCAGGTACAGCAAAAATCCGACTAAAAATAGCGCCTGTCCGGTCATGTGATTCCCCTGCTCTGCATCAACCCTGCTCCCTTGCAGATGCGGCAGCGTTGGCTGCCTGCACTCGGCGGCGCCAGTCCGGATCTGCAAGCGGGTGGGTTTGGCTCCTGTTCCAGGATGGTTTTTATGGTGATGATTTCATCTGTGGTTCTATCAAGGTTTTTTGTAACAAGTCACGTCCACTTCCACTTTGCAGTCCACCACCAAATCAGCCACAGCGCAGATCCGCGCCGGTGGATGGGCGGCAAAAAACTCGCGAAATACTTTGTTAAACGAGCTGAAGTAGCGGGCATCCGTCAACACCACCGTGACATGCACCACATGCTCGAGGCCATACCCAGCCTCCTGCATAATCTGCAGGCAGTTTTCAATCGCGATCCGGGATTGTTCAATGATGCCGCCCTCCACTACTTCCCCGTCGCGCATTGGCGTTTGGCCCGAAACATACAAAAAACCACCCGCTTCGACGGCCCGTGAAAATGGCAAATGCTGGCCACCGGTCCCCACGCCACCTTCGGCGCCAAATCTTCTAATCATCACAAACTCCTGTTGAATTGAATTACCGTACTTGTCAGCTTGCGCGCTGTGGCTGATGCGCTAAAAACCGGCCATACCTTGTCTGACTGACCGCGCCATCGTCAAAGGCCAAACCGCCATTGACGTAAACCTGCACAATGCCGCCCGCCATGGCAAAAGGTTGCACAAAGGTGGCCTGATCTTTGATTTTTCTGGCGTCAAACAGCACCAGATCCGCGAAATAGCCGACTTTGATCTGACCGCGATCCACCAGCTTAAAATTCGCAGCCGACAAGCCGGTCATTTTGTGAACCGCCTGACTTAAACTAAACAGCTGTAAATCACGGCAATAATGTCCCAGCACGCGCGGAAAGGCTCCCCATAACCTCGGATGAGGATGCGGATCACAAGGCAAACCGTCTGAGCCAATCATGGTGGGCGGATAACGTAAAAACTGCTGCACATCGCTTTCTGACATGCCGTGATAAACCGCCCCGGCCGGCATCAGGCGAGCGGCGCTTTCTAACAGCGGTAATTGCCAGTGCGCAGCGATTTGCGCCAGGGTTTGACCGGCAAGTTCAGGGTAAGGCTCGGACCAGGTGATAAAAATCTCAAAATCGGCGGTCACCTGTTTTAAATCCAAAGTGCTGGAACTGGCCGAATAAGGGTAACAATCACAGCAGAAATGTTGCTGTGCCGCCCGCTGATCAATAAAGCTCAGTACTTCTTCGGCACGGCCCCAATTGGCTTTGCCGGCACATTTCAGATGCGAAATCACCACCGGCACCTGCAACTGCAAACCTAAATCTGCGGCTTCTGCTAACGCCGGGATGATATCCTCGAACTCGCTGCGCAAATGGCTGGTGTAGATGGCGTCAAATTCAGCCAGCGGTGCGCCAACCGTGGCCAATTCGGCGGCAGGTGCTGCAATCGCATTGTGATACGCCAGACCTGAACTTAACCCGAGCGCGCCTTGCTTCAGGGCGTCACGCAGCAAATGTTGCATTTGCAGTTGCTGGGCGGGCGTGGCCGCTTTGGATAAGTCGGCCATCACTGCATGGCGCAAGGTGGTGTGTCCCACCAGCGAGGCCACATTGACTCCAGGCTGCGCTTGCTGCAGCGCCGCGGCGTAATCGGCGAAACTGCGATACGCAAATTCAGCCTGCTGCCCTAACAAATTCATCGGATCCGGAGGTTGCATGCGGCTATCTGCCGGCGCCGCGCTAATGCCACAATTGCCGGTGATCACGGTGGTGACCCCCTGACTGAGCTTGGCTAGCATCGCCGGACTACGAATCAGTTCCAGATCATCATGGGTGTGTACATCAATAAAACCCGGTGCCAGTACCAACCCGGCAGCCGCAATTTCAAGATGAGCACAGCCTGCACGCAAAGGACCGATGGCGGCAATCCGCTCCCCCACGACCGCGACATCGGTGACGATGGCCGCAGCGCCTGAGCCATCAAGCACAGTGGCGCCAAAAAATACCAAATCGTAGACAGGAGGCGCTGTCAGGTCAGCAGTCGGCGATTGAAAGCTGCCACCCGCCGCCGCCGGTCTTTTTGCATCTGCAACCAAACTTAATCCCCCAACGGCAGACGTTCCGGACCATGCCGGTGCTCGTCCAGTTCGTGTTTGATCCGCCGCAGTTTTTCCCGCGATTTACGCTGATTCAGCACGGCAATCTGACTGACCAGAATATCAATGGCAGCCAGCATGACGTAACGTGAAGCACTGGGTTTATAGATAAAATCGGATTCCTGCGTCAGGATGGGCAAATGCACATCCGCCAGCTTCGATAAACGGCTATCCGGGCAAATGGCGATGATTTGACTCCCATAGTCTTTGGCGATCTGCACCGCCGCTTCCACTTCCGGACAATAACCACTGAGCGATAAGCACAACACCACATCCCCTTTGTCGACACTGGCGGCCGTCATCCGCATCAGCAAGGGATCGGAATAGGCGTTACTTTGCACGCACAGCCGGAATAGCCGGTAATGACATTCCTGCGCCATAACCGAACTGCCGCCCCCCACACCGTAAATCAACACTTTCGGTGCAAGGATCATCAGATCGCTTGCCTGGTCAATCATCTCTTGGCTAATCAAACCAATATTGAGCTGCAGAATGTCGGTGATGGCGGAATAAATCGCCGGGATGTCTTTTTTCTCGACCGTGGATTCGGTGATAAAACGCTCGCCGACCGCGGCTGACTGCGCCAGTTTCAATTTTAAATCACGCACATTCTGACATTGCAGCGCCCGCGCCAGCCGCGTAATGCTGGCATGACTGACTTCAGCCTTATCCGCCAGTTCGCCGATACTGGCACTGGCCGCGTAGTTCAAATCACTTAAAATAAACCGGGCGACTTTTTGCTCAGATGGCCGCAAATGCGCCAGACACTCATGAATTCGTGAAACTATATCCACCGACGTTTCCTCGCCAATCTGTTAATTGCTGCGTTCTGACATGCCTGATTCAAGGCACAGCAACCGTCTGGGTTCATCCGAATGACCACATCAAGCCGGCGGGTGATGTGCATGGATGCACTAGCCCGCCCCTTTGGATCAACCCCAAAATTTAATTAAAAAAATGTTTCATACCAGCGCCGGACCTGAAAGTCAGCGTCCAGCACCGCCAGATACCGCCACTTGTCGATCGTCAGACAAGGATGCGAACCGGCAAAACTGAGCAGATCACCAACGGCTAAATCACAGTCGGCCGGCAGCTGTAGCAAGGCGTGCTGATCCATCATTTTGCTAATTTGCATCCTCGGATCAGCCTTGCCGGGCAGACCAGACGGCTCGGATTGATTGACGAAGCTGCAGGGGCGGAAATGCTGACTGACCACCGGCAAACCGGCATCAAAGGCCATATCCCGCTTTCCAAAGCCGACAATGGCTAACCCAGGCTCCGGCCGCGATAACACATAAGCCCATACTTCGAGCGCATTGTGCAGCTGACCGTCCACCTGACAGGCCAGCAGACTGCGTTGCAGCACTTCCTGCTGTGCTTGCTGGTAAATACCTAAATCAAAAAACAAGTAACAACCGGGGCGGATCAGCGGGATAAAGGCATCAGGCAACAATGCGGCACTAAAGGCGCTCGCCACCAAGTCATAAAAAGCGGAACCCGCACCACTGAGCAGAATTTTCGAAGTGGCAAACAAGTTTTTCTGCCGGAGTTCAAGGCTAAAACTGATACAACTTTGCACAAACTGGCGGATCGCAAAGGGTTGGTCCGGCGCTTTAATCACCCCCTCATAAAACTCGACGCCAGCCAGTTGCAAGGCTTGAGATTGCTGCACCCGCTGCGCCAATTCGGTTGCCGCAGTAAAACTGCGTACGCCACTGCGGCCACCTGCCACCCCAATCTCCAGCAACACCTTTAAAGTTTGACCCTGGCTGCTGAAAAAGTGGTCGAGTTGCTGCAGGTTTTCCGGCGAATCCAGCAAACAATAAAATTCCGTGCCGCCTTGTTGCATCCTTGCGACCTGCTGCATTTCAGCAAGGCCAACCAGCTGATTAGCCAATAAAATTCTTTTAACGCCAACCTCAGCTGCGACTATGGCCTGGGGGACTGTCGCGAGTGTCATGCCCCAGGCTCCAGCGGCGATTTGCTGTAAAAACAGCGCAGGTAACATGCCGGTTTTACCATGCGGCGCCAGCTGAACTCCGGCTAAATCCGCAAACTGCTGCATCCAGCGGATATTATTGGTTAATTTTTGCTGATCCAGCACCGCCAGCGGCAACGTCAATTCACCCTTGAGTAAACTGGCAGGTTCAGTGTGCCAGGTGGCATGCACAGGATTGTTGGCCTGGACACCATCCGCTTCGCGCCATGGCAAAGCCACTCCCGTCTCGCCGGATGGCTGTGCCGTCACGTGCGGGCGGTTGGCATGTTGGCTGAAACGTTGGCTGAAATGTTGGCTTCCCAGCCCCTTGGTGATCCGCATCTGAAAATATGTACTCCGCTTGACACGACAAACCGGGGTTTGCCTGAAAAATAACCGTGGACCGGTTTAACATATCTCGTTAGTAGATAACAGGCAAGAAGTTTGTTTAGAGTTACTTAGTAACACAGCATCTGGATCGGATATCCATCCACCAGACATAGTGATTCCATGTTGCACCCTGATATGGCAGGTATCGCTTTTGGCAAGACTGATGGTGCTGTTTGGAGCGCTCTGAATTCCATATTTGAAACAACCTTTGAAGTTTCGGCGACCGACATCCAGGTGACTCCCAGCGGCATACCAGCAGCAATGTGAATGGCGTCCCCTCGACAGAATTTCCAATATTCGTTTTTAATCATAGAGATAAAGCAACAGTTAATGGTTGCCTGCAATTTAATCCTTTGCCTGAGCTGTACTGGCAACCCTTCAATTTACGCTGTTGCCTTCAACCCTGTCATATTTGTACCTAATTTCAGCAATAAATCAGTCACATACCCTCACTACACTGCGACGCCAACCTTTAAGCCGCGTCGAGTTTACTCCAGCTCAGACCTGAAATTGGTAATCACCTAACCTTTAGTTACATTAAGAGTCATCTCATGAACAATCAGCATTCTGTTCGACCGCACAAGTCGCTAAAACGCACCACACTGAGTCTGTGCATCAACAAATTCCTTCAGGGAAGCGTGATTTTTACTGGCTTAGCCGCCATGACCGGAGCACCGGCTGTGGCGCAAGATGCGACAGCGGAGTCGTCGATGGAAGTCATTTCAGTCAAAGGCACTTACAGTAAAAGTCTGGAGAAAGCTGTTGACCTGAAAAAGCAAAACATCGGTTTTTCTGACTCTATTGTGGCGACCGATATCGCTGACTTTCCAGAGCAAAACCTAGCTGAAGCGCTGCAACGGATGCCTGGAGTGACCATTGAGCGAAATAAAGGCCTTGGCAGCCGTGTCAATGTCCGCAGCTTGCCGTCTGACTTTACCCACGTCTCCATCAACAACCTTGCTACAGCCTCCGGTAGTGGTGGGCGGGATGTCGAGTTTGATATTTTTGCTTCAGAAATTATTCAAAGTGTGACGGTCACCAAGTCGCCCACTGCAGCGGACGAAGAAGGTGGTATTGCCGGCTCAGTGCAAATCGCTACCGCTAAGCCTTTTGATTTCAGTGAGCGGCAACTCGTGGCTTCAGTCGAAGGCGCCTATAACTCCATTTCCGAACAAAGGGACCCAAAGTTTTCCTTTTTAGCCAGCGACACTTTTGGGGACTGGGGTGCATTGGTGTCGTTCTCAAAATCGGAACGCACCAATAGAACTGACGCGAATTCCGGGATTAACTTCCGACCGATGGGGCGTTTTTTAGAAGCCTCGGGCACCCGCTCAACTCAGGCCGCAGCCGTGCTGGCGCGGGACGCTGGGATCAATATCAAAAACCGCTTAGATAAACAGGAAACCAGCCGAATCATTTTTCAGGATAAAGTCGGCGATCGATTGTATTTAAACGAGCAGGATAAATGGGGAGCTACAGCATCGCTGCAATATAAGCCGGATGCCTCTTTTAGTTTAAGTTTTGATGCAATGTTGGGATCCTACGACAGCAACGAAGATGAATACGATGCTGCCGCCTATTCTGCATCCAGCCGTAGCACGTTGGACACTATTCATGCTTTTGACACCACCAGCCTGGCGCCTTATGGCATTGTGGTACTGACCGATGTGTCGTATACGGCGACTCAGCATGAGATCCTCAGTAAAGAGCGGCTGAATGCAACTGAGTTTGACCAATACAGCGCAACGATGGACTGGAAAGTTCAGGACTGGTCGATCTCAGCTCTAATTGGATACTCCGGCGCCGATAAAACCATCGATTACGCCAACCTGAAACATGTGGCTTATGCGCCGTCGCGAACCCGCTACACCGCAACCGGCGGCGAAACAGTCAAAAGCAGCAATGCCGCCAGCATTGATATGTACAATGCACCAGAAAAATATCTATTCGAAGCGTATGAGACTGAGCTGGAACAGGTGACCGATGATAAATATGCGGCACAGCTCGATTTTCGCCGGGAACTACAGTTGTCTTGGTTGCCGGCATTCAGTCGCCTTGATTTTGGCGCGCGTTATACGGACAAATCGAAAGAGCGCAATTTTGGAGCGATTAAAATTCAGGGACCATCGGCAGGAAACAGCAGCTGGGTGAATGTAAGAACGATGCGGGATAGTCAGTTGCAGCAAGTTACTGACGTGGTTCCTGGCGGTAATTACAAACCTAAAGATGTGAGCTGGCAGCAAATTTCCAACGATTACGCCCGTCGAACTTTTCGCTATGACGGTTTTTACACCCCATTTCAGGACGACCAATATTACCGGGTTGACGAAGAAGTAACGGCGCTCTATGCCATGAGTCATTTTGATTTTAGCCTCGGTGGCTTAGACAGCAAGTTAAACGCTGGCGTAAGGGCTGTCGATACCTCGGTGTTATCTTTTGGCTATCATCCGATCCAAAAGCCAGATGGTTCAACCGGTTACACTGATGATCCGGTATCGAAAACAGGTAGTTACACTGAAGTGCTGCCCAGCATGAACCTGACGGTCGAAATTTTTGATGACGTGATTTGGCGAACAGCAGCCTCAGAAACGCTCATGCGTCCGGCTCTGAATGACATTGCTTATAAACGCTCGGTCAGCTGGAGCGGTTTCCGCTTTAAAGATGGTAATCCGGATTTAAAACCAACTCAGGCCAAACAATGGGAAACCGGCGTTGAATGGTATCTGGAGAATGGAGGCATTCTGGCGGCGTCTTATTTCTGGAAAGAAATTGAGGGCGTCGTGCGTGAAGCGCTCACCGGTGTGGTGAAGGATGTCGAGAAACGCAACGCTAACGGTAGCTTGGATGGATATTACGACTTCGACGTGTTCCAGCCCGTCAATGCTGATGGTTCTTATAAAGTCCGCGGTCTGGAGCTGATTGCGCAATTGCCGCTGGAAACCCTCAGCAGCACATTAACCGGTTTTGGTATCAACGCTAACTATACGATGCTCGACAACACCTTAACTGGCGCTTCAGATTTAAACATTCCAACGCCGCCAGAGGGGCTCGCTGACAGTACCTATAATATGACGCTGTATTATGAAAACGATAGCTTCGATACCCGCTTGTCTTACAACTATAAAGACAAATACGTCGAATACATTCATCTGAATATGTATCCGGTGTATCGCGATAGTTATGGACAGTTCGATCTCGCCATCGGTTATCAGCTGATGGATAACGTTAAGTTAAGCTTGAAAGGCATCAACATCACCGACGAAGAGACCAACAGTTACACCCTGCTACCGTTATTCCCGGTGATGCAGGAGTTTTCTGGACGTCGTTACAGCTTGGGGATCCGCGCGGATTTCTAATACTTGTTTGCTTTTAGCGGGCGTCACCATGATCAGAGTTGTACCTGATCATGGTGTTTTGTTTAGAAGGGAGCAAATTAGCTTACGATGAACCATCCATTTTTACGCGGATTGCTTGCTGCCGCCTGGCTCTCTCTATCCACATTTGCGGCAGCAGAGCAACTGTCAGGCATCCAAATCGCCTTCCTGCCTGACGTCCATTTTCATGATGTGTACGGCCGTTTTTCTGATCAGGCTTTTGCAGGCGTGAAGACCGGGGAATCTGAACAACCGGCTATTTTGCGGACGATGGCATCACAACTGCAATCAACTCGCTTGTTTAACGAAAACTACTTTGCTTTCAGGGCGGCGTTGGACGATTTGGCTGCAAGAAAAGTCAAACTGGTGGTGTTGCCTGGTGATTTTAGTGACGACGGTCAACCGCTGCATATCCGCGGTTTGAGGACCATGTTGCACCATTACCAGCAACAGCATGGCATGCGTTTTTTACTCACGGTGGGCAACCATGATCCGGTTCATCCATGGACACAACCTGGCGGGAAAACCGATTTTCTGGGTAGTCATTTTCTCGCTCAAGCCATTTTTAGTCCCGGCAGTGCACCTTGTTTATCGCGACAATCAGCCGTGATCTGTAGTGAAGAGGTCCGAGAGTTGGGCTACGCAGATTTACTGCAGCAGCTTGGCAGCTTTGGATTTTATCCATCTCCGGCAGATATTTACTGGGAAAGCCCCTACAGCCAAGAGACCGATCAACCTTATCAGTACTCCCGTGCGTTGCAGCAAGCCAGCCTCGCGCAGCGTCAATATGAAATTTGCCAGCAAGGTGCTGGCGGGACATACAAGCGACCGCACTACCGCCACTGCGCCATGGTTCCGGATGTCAGTTATTTGGTGGAGCCCATACCGGGATTGTGGTTATTGGCGATAGACGCCAATGTCTATCGACCGCAAGGCAACGCCGATACGGTGAATGGTCGTCACCGTATCAGCTTTCAGGGCGCAGGCAACGCCGGTTATAACGCCATGTTTAGTCATAAACCACAGGTGATGGAATGGATCCAACAAGTGGTGCAAAGAGCGAAAACGCAGGGGAAAACTCTGATTAGCTTTAGCCACTATCCGATGACAGAGTTTTATCAGGGACAAAGTCAGCAGATCGGTGAATTGCTTGGTGCAACACAGGGCCAGTTAGCGCGGACACCCACAGCAATCACCAGTCAAGCTTTAGCGTCTTCAGGCCTGCGGTTGCATTTTGGTGGCCATATGCATTTGAATAATACTGCACTCGTTCAGTCCCGCAATGGCGGGACTTTGGTCAACGTGCAGAGTCCATCACTCGCCGCTTATGTACCGGCCTACAAGTTATTAACAGTACTGAACCCGAGTCAGGTTAAGGTACAGACTATCACCGTTGAAGAAGTGCCTGATTTCAATAAGTTTTTTGCAGTTTACCAGCAAGAGTGGCAACAAGCCGGACCGGTTAAACCTTGGGATGCAAGCATTTTAAAAGCTCGCAGCTATCGAGAATTTAGTGAAAGCCATTTAGCTGCGCTGACCCGTCAACGTTTTTTACCCAAAGATTGGCCGTTCGCATTACGACAATTATTACTGGCTTTAAACGGCCAACAAATGCTGGTGTTGTCTCAACTCAAGCACCCACTGACGCTAGAGCAATTTCAACAACAGCCAGAGCTGCTGCAGGCTTTGCTAACGACAAAGGAGTGGCAACTGGCAGCGCAGCAATTGGCAATCGCGGCAACCAAAGCCAATATTGACTGGGCAGATCTGGCCACTTGGCGGGGTTTTGATTTAGCGCTGGATTTTTATCGGCTGCAAAACGCCGGAAAGCTGGCATTTCCGGACCTATCGCCCCAAAGGTTACAACAATATCGGTTTTTCAGTGCGCAATTGGCGATTGCGGCTTCCTCCAACCGTCCCAGTCCACTCAAAGAGACGCCAGTCTGGCAACAACAGACCCTGCAACAGTATAGTCAGCAACAATTTAGTCAGATCCTTACCATTATGGAAGGCTTTTTAAACTATCCAGCTCACGATGATTTTCAGTTGGATTTAGTCACCGGCCAACTGACTCCCCTCCCCCCGGACTAGAGCAAAGTACAGCCGAGTTCAGGGGTTATTTGTTGATTGGTATCAATAATGTCGGTTTACCGCACTGCTATACTCAGCACCACTTTACGGAGAACAAGGTCAACATCAATGTATTTTAATTCGCCGGAACAGGCGTTATCCCTGATCCAGAATGATGAAACCATCTGGTGTCATTCAATGGCAGCGACCCCTTACAGCATGCTCAACGCTCTGGCAAAAGTGGCCTTAGATAAGCAGAATTTAACTCTGCTGAGTTTGCATACCGAGCATAGCGAAGCGCTGTGTCGGCCAGAGCTACAAGGCCATTTACGGCAACGGGTATTTTTTGTTGGCCGCCCGACCCGGCCTGCGGTTAATTGCGGCATTGCCGATTATGTGCCCGCGTTTTTGTCAGAAATTCCGAAAATGTTCCGCAGTGGCGAGCAACTCCTCGATACCGCAATTGTGCAGGTGTCACCGCCGGATAAACATGGCTTGTGCAGCCTGGGGGTTTCGGTCGAAGCGACCCGGGCGGCGATGCAAGCGGCGAAAAAAATCATCGCCCAGATTAATCCCAACATGCCCCGCACGCATGGCGACTCTTTTGTTCATCTATCTGATTTTGATGGCTATTGTGAATTAGCAAGCGCGATTCCATTGCATTTGCCAGCGACGGTGGATCCAATCACCAGTCAAATTGGCCGTCATGTCGCTAGCCTGGTGCACGATGGCGACTGCCTGCAAATGGGCATCGGCGCGATCCCGGATGCGACTTTGGCATGCCTTGGCGATCGGCAACATCTTGGGATCCACACCGAAATGTTTTCCGATGGCGTGTTGCCGCTATTAGAAAAAGGCGTTTTTACCAACCGCAATAAACGTAAACATCCGGGCAAAATTGTCACCACCTTTGCCATGGGAAGCCAGGCGCTCTATGACTTTGTCGATGACAATCCGGAAGTGGTTTTTCTGGATGTAGCCTACACTAACGACACCGCCGTGATCCGGCAAAACCCGCAAGTGATGGCTATCAATAGTGCCTTGCAAGTCGATTTGTCCGGTCAGGTGTGCGCCGACTCGCTCGGCACCCGCATTTATTCCGGCGTGGGCGGTCAAATGGATTTTGTCCGCGGCGCGGCGTTATCAGAAGGTGGTCGCTCGGTGATTGCGCTGCCAGCCACTGCGGCTGGCGGCACGGTGTCACGGATCAGCTCACTGCTGGCGCCTGGCGCTGGTGTCGTCACCACCCGAGCTCACGTCCATTATGTGGTGACCGAATATGGTGTCGCCAACCTGCGTGCCCGCAGCCTGAGCGAACGCGCCAAAGCGCTGATCAATATCGCCGCGCCGCAATTTCGCGAGTCGCTGGCAAGACAAGCCTTTGACGATTGGGGCCTGCGTCTGTCCTGACTAAGAAATGGGGTCGGCGCGAATTAAGGGGGCAGGCTCTGACTCCAGAGGTGAGTCAACGAAGTTATGGCCGGTGTTTACTCAGCTTGCGTTGTAAGGTACGGCGGTGCATGCCGAGCAGGCGGGCGGTTTGAGAAATATTGCCATCTTGTTCCTGCAAAATCCGCTGTATATGTTCCCAGGCCACTTGCTCGGTCGATAACAACTCTGAGTTCGGCAACGCATCGCCTACCGCGGCTTCCGGAACAAACTCGTCGGCTACGGGAGCCGTAATAGCTGACAACAACAGACTGAAATCAATCGGTTTTGTCAGATAGTCGTCGGCACCCAACTTCACCGCCTGCACTGCAGTGGCGATACTGGCGAACCCGGTCATGATTAAAATACGACTGTTCGGACACTGCTCACGCAGTGGAGCGACAAAGCTTAAGCCACTTTGGCTGCCAAAGCGTAAATCCAGCACATACACATCGGCGTTGAGCGCAGCCAGTATTTGTCCGGTGATGGGTTGCACAAAACCGTCCACCCGGTGGCCCGTTTGGATCAGTCGGCGGCTCAGTGTCCGAACCAGCGTCTCATCATCATCCATCAGTACAATATGCATGCTCAGCCCGCCTGAAAACTGATATCTGTCAAAGTACCGCCGTCCGGCATATTCCGCCTTGCAATGTGCCCTCCCAAACGCTCAATCGATGCATTCGCCAGAAACTGCCCCAAACCCAGCCCCTGAGAGCCAGGTTGTGGCTGCAAACCCAGTTCGGCGAGCTGCTGTGAATTCAGGCCCACACCAAAATCCCTTAATCGTAAATGAAATGCGCCCTGCTCTAAACTCAGCTCGACCTCCAACTGTGGCTGCTGATTTGCCAATCCTGCGTCAGCGGCATTATCCAGAATATTAAACAGGGCCGCGCTCCAAGCGAGTGCGTCTTGCAAATCGCAGCGCGAGTCATCCTGTTGCAACTTGACACTCAGGCTGATCTCCGGCCGGCTGACCAACCACAATTGCAGCGCCTTTCTGGATATTTCCAGCACGGGTTGTGGTTGTGATTTCTGACTTCGCAGCTGCTGAGCGCTACTTCGAAGTTGTTGCACAATTTGCTGACACTTGCCAACTTCCAGCTGTAAATCTTGCAACACGTCGGCTGGTAGCAGCGTGCTTTGCTGGAATAATTCGTCGCTCAGCAAACTAATATTTTGCAATGGCGTGGCCAAATCATGCGCCGCATTGGCCGCGTAAGTTGCAACGGCCAGCATTTGCTCCTGCCGACTTTGTCGTTGCTGCAACATATTCAGTTGCTGCGACTGTTGCCGGATCCGCTTCGCCTGCGCACTGATAAACCAGGCAATCAGTAAAGCAGATAAGGCAAAGGCCCACCCCATTTGCAGCATATGTTGATTAAAGCCGCTGTCAGAGGCCATCTGGTGACCCATCTGCAAATGCATGCTGTGATCCATGTCAGATTGCACGTTCCCAAGTTGCAATAATAAGGCATAGCAAACGACGGCCAGCAAGGCAGTCAAATAGGCTAACAGGGGCGGTAACAATACTGCGCACACCGCAACCGGCAATAACAGCAAGGCAATCAATCCATTACTGGCGCCACCACTGAGGACCAACATCATCGTCAGGATCAGCAAATCGAGCAGGATGCCGACGATAAACACCCGCTCCGGATAGCGCTGACTTCCCGGCCAAAGCGGTAGAGCCAAATTACTGCAACCATGCAAGGTCAGTAACAACAGCAATAAAGGCCAACTATCAATCGGGTAGGACAAACTGAATGCCAGCGTTGATGCTGCATATTCCGTCAGAATTAATCCCCAGCGAAATTGCCGGAATTGCCGGATTTGCTGATCAGGCGCCAGCTCTGAGCTGGCAACTAAAGGTTGTGTCATTTCAAACGTCCCGGGCCGTTAGCCATTGGATGGTAATCAGGGGTTCTGAATGCTGGCAAGAATACTGAAAAATACGGATATACCCAAGCAACTTGAAAATGCGTTTTCAGCGGGAGATAAAAGGGCTTGAGGCAAGGCAGCGTTTGGAAGCTTTGGTTATTCCAAAGCGACAAGCGCTAACGCGGCATCAAGGGCTTTTAGCCCCGTCTGAAGGAAGCTGCTGTATCCTGCTGTTATCGTTTTTCCAAAGCAGCTCTGAACGAGTATCTTCAGGTTGTTTGGGTATATACCCTTATTCCTTGAAGATACGGGGTTGTTGACTTCGCTCCCTCACCCCAGTCACATAGATAGCTATGTTGCTGGGGCTTCGCTCTCTCGTCGCCTACCCGAATCTTCAATGATTTTGGGTATATACCCAAGCGTGCTGGTGCAACGCAGCTTTAATTCACATCCTGTTATCGTCAGACTTTTATGATGAAAAAAGACGGGTGCTTCCGCACCCGTTGCAAAATGACTGCCTGACTCCATGCCCCGGAATATCAACTGAGCGCACAGGCCGGACCGTTCAACAATAACCACAGCGCCAATAAAACGCGATGTGGCAAATTGTCGCAGTCAGCAGACGGCCACAAAGCGTTACCGCACGCGACAAGTCACGCTGGCAGAGCAACTGACTTTTTCACTGTCAAAAATTTGGCAATACGCTGATAAGCACCCGGTTTGCTACGCAGGACGACTATGGCGCTTTGGCGAGAAAGCCGGGACAGCATAGCCATTGATGCCATGCTGGCGGCAGTTGCCGGGATGACAGTTTTTTCCACAGCGCCGGCAGAAGTTTGCCATGACCCTGCGACAATCTTTAGACGCCAGGCTCCTGACAAGCCGACCACCTCGGCAAAATGGTCACTTCATGCTCTCAGAATTAAAAATCTATTATTTTCAGTTACATAAATAAACCACCCCTCTTTTAAGAGAATAGGAATCAGCAATTCACGCTGACGACCTGCGGATTGCAATGCTTAATTTCGAAAAAAAGCCAGCCAAATTATTGGCATTTTTTGTTGGCCTGATAGTTGCTCTATCAAGTTGTAAGGATGACTGACCCTGCCTGAGGAACGGGCGCTACGTGAAGACAATAAAAATTCAGACAAATAAACTTACATATTAGGGATTTACTCATGAAGTTATTCAATGCACAATCGACCGAGAAGCAAGTAAAAAATCGTGAAATCACCGCACCGCAAAGCAAAGCTTTAGCAACTAAAGTTTTAGTTGATAAAGACTTACTAGCCACTGTTGCCGGTGGTATCAATGAAATTGCGCGCCCTTGGCCGCCAGTTAGACCCGATTAAAAGGTTCCAGTGAATAGAGCAAAAAATACCGCTAAAGATCTTCTTTGCCTGACAGTTTGCGCATTGTCTTTAGCGGGTATTTTTTATTACGCAAGCACTTCTTATAACTACCTCGCCACAGCCATCGCCATCGTCTTTGTTGGTGTGCTCAGCCTGAATCGTCGTGAAAATTTTCCCATTCTGCTGTTTGTCGTTGGCATTCAGGCAATCGAACTGATCTTGACGAATCTTCCGGCAAAAATCATGTTGTTGCATTTAACGGCAGCCTCACTGCTGGACTTATTGCTGGCATTTTTTATTGTGCATTATCACAGAGATCCGGCACTCTACCGTTTGTTTAAAGTACAGGAACCTGTGAAACGGGTCCCTCAGGTGTATCTGCTGTCATTGGTGCTGGCATGTTCGTCATTGTTTTCTTTTTTATTGGCTGGCGAAATCATGTTTTACTACCTGGATGAAAATTTCTTTCAAGGTCAGGTGCCGTTCTTTCATAGCCTCAGCGGTCCGGTTAAACTCGTGTTCAAAGCCACTTTCGATCTAGCCATTTGGTCGTTACTCCTTGACCCGAATCACTGGAAATTTTTACGCCGGATCGAGCAGCGGTTTGATCTGTAAGTCATTGCCCTCTGGGAGAGTCGACTAAAGTCTGCGTTAAATTCCAGCGCCTTCTGTTCGTTCTAAGTTATGCTAACAAACTGAAATCCATCATCTTGTGGGAGTCGCATGTCTCATCGCGCTTATTTGTTTTCATTGCGGATCGCTCATGCGCTGCGGGAAACTGCAGCGGAAGGATATCATCGGCACCAGTTGTACCAAGATCTGATGGCTGGCATCACCGTGGGCATTATCGCGATTCCGTTAGCGATGGCCCTGGCCATTGCCAGTGGTGTGCCGCCGCAGTATGGCTTGTACACTGCAATTATTGCTGGTTTTATTATTCCACTCTGTGGTGGTTCAAGGTACAGCGTGTCCGGTCCCACTGCTGCTTTTGTGGTGATTTTGTACCCGGTGGCGCAAAAATATGGCTTGGGCGGTTTATTACTGGCCACTATGTTATCCGGTGGCTTGTTGATTTTAATGGCGAGCTTACGGCTCGGACGCTTTATTGAATATATTCCGGAAGCGGTCACCCTGGGTTTTACCGCTGGCATCGCTGTGGTCATTGCGACCCTGCAAATCAAAGATTTATTTGGTTTGCAGCTCGCCAGCATGCCGGAACATTACATCGAGAAACTCCATGCGCTGCTCATGGCCGCAGATACCGCGCACTGGCCTAGTCTGGTCGTGGCGGCTGTCACTTTGCTGACGATGCTGAAATGGCCCAAATTCAATACCGCAATCCCTGCTCATTTGCCGGCAGTGCTGGCAGGTACGCTTGCGGCGCTGCTGTTAGGTTGGTTGGAGTTTCCGGTTGAAACCATCGGGAGTCGTTTTCAATACACCGATCTCAGCGGCGCTGTTGCTGCCGGTATTCCCGACATGTTGCCCAGTTTCAGCTGGCCCTGGCTGCAGGCAGGCGCCGATGGTCAAGCCCTGGTCTGGAGTTCGCAGATGGTCAAAGATTTGCTGGCCGCCGCTTTTGCCATGGCCATGCTCGGTGCGATCGAATCTTTGTTATGTGCAGTCGTGCTGGATGGCATGACCGGCCGTCGCCACAGTGCCAACAGTGAATTACTTGGTCAGGGGATTGGCAATCTATTGACGCCATTTTTTGGCGGTATTACTGCAACTGCAGCGATTGCGCGTTCCGCGGCTAATGTCAAAGCCGGGGCACAGTCACCCTTAGCTGCGATGATCCATGCCCTGGTCGTCCTGCTGGCGCTGTTAGTACTATCGAAATGGCTGGCTTACCTGCCAATGGCCGCAATGGCAGCGCTACTATTGATGGTTGCCTGGAATATGAGCGATGCCGGTAAAGCCTTGCATCTGATCAATACAGCACCGCGCAGCGATATCTGGGTTTTTACCGTCTGTTTTTCATTCACAGTGTTATTTGACATGGTGGTGGCGATCACCTGTGGCATCATTTTCGCGGCCTTGTTGTTTGTGCGGGAAGTCGCTGAAATGACAAAAGTTTCTGATATCACAGAGAGTCCAAAGCTCGTGCCGGAGAAACTGGCTGCGGGCAGCAAGGTGTTCCGCATCAGTGGTCCGTTATTTTTTGCCGCGGCGGATCGGGTATTTGCGGAGTTACTGGCGTTGAGTAAAGGCCAGCAGAATGTAGTCCTGGTGATGGATGGTGTATCCCTGCTTGACGCCGGTGGCCTGGTCGCTCTGGATAAGTTTATCAGTGCATGCGACCAGGCCGACTGCCAGATTTTATTGGCTGATTTGCAGTTTCAACCGCTGAAAACTTTGGCTAAAGCGAAGATCAGACCGGTGGAGGGATTGTTGGCGTTTTACCCGACCCTCGCTGATGCGCTGAAAAATTTACCAACCAAAGAGCAGCATGGTCCCAATTCTGCTGAAAATACCCAGTTCGTCGAAAAACCTGATTTTTTCGACTAGCCTTAGCAACAAACAAGGATGCAAAGCCAACACCCGATGCTGAAACTTTTGCATGACGAACCAAATTAATATTAATTCACAAAAACAGCATAATAATTCTTGAAAGTGCATGAATCAACCATTACACTGGCCGCATCTTTGCTGGCGTGGCCATTTTGTTTATTTGTTTTTTTGGAGATCGACCACTAATGTCGTCTGAGTTGCCTGTCCAAACCCCGAATTCGTTAGTTAAAGCTGCCGTACTTGGCGCTGCCGGTTACAGCGGCGCTGAACTTTGTGCGTTACTGACCAGAAACCCTTACTTTGAGCTCTGCTTTGCCTATGCCTCTGCCGGCCGCAAAGCGGAGCCTTTTTCTTCGCTCTACCCACGTTTTCAACAGCAAGTCGATGTGTTGGTTGAACCTTGGACCGATGACGAAATCGCCCGGATCACAGGCAAAGTCGATGTCGCGTTTTTAGCGCTGCCACATGAAGCCAGTGGAGAAGTGGCGCCAAAGTTAATGGCGGCTGGCATCGTGGTGGTCGATTTATCCGGCGCCTTCCGGTTAAAACAGCCAGACCTGTATCCAAAATTCTATGGCTATGCGCATCAGCACCCGGCGTTATTAGAGGAGGCGGTGTATTCACTGATGGAATGGCTGGACAAGCCACTGCCACAGCTGATTTCAGTGCCAGGCTGTTACCCAACAGCCTGTTCTCTGGCCTTACTCCCCTTGCTCAAAGCCGGTTTAGTCGCCGATGACTGTATTCCGGTGATCAACGCGACCAGCGGTGTTTCCGGCGCAGGCCGCAAAGCCGCTTTAAATACCTCGTTTTGCGAGGTAGGTCTGAATGCTTATGGCTTCTTTAAACATCGGCACAGACCCGAAATTGAACAGAATTTAGGGCGTAAAGTGGTGTTCACACCGCATTTGGGTAACTTTAAACGCGGTATTCTGGCGACCAGCGTCGTCACACTCAAAGCGGGCGTGACCGCAGAGCAAGTGCAAGCCGCCTTTGTAAATGCGTATACCAATAAACCATTGGTGCGGCTCACTGCCACATCGCCGAATGTGGCTGATGTGGAAGGGTCACCATTTTGCGATATTTTCTGGCAACAGGACGGCGAGCAATTAGTGGTGGTTTCAGCGATTGATAACTTACTCAAAGGGGCCGCAGCGCAGGCAATGCAGGCTGCCAACGTCAAGTTTGGCAAAGCAGAAACCGCAGGTTTGTTCGCTTTTACCAAGGCAGGAGCGCTGTGATGAGCCAAGCAAACACCAACACGCCTTTAGTGCTGAAAATGGGCGGCCGCTTGTTGCAAGACAACCACGCTTTAGACGCACTATTAAAAGTGGTGGCTGAACTTGCCACGCAATATCCGATTGTATTAGTCCACGGCGGTGGCGATCAGGTCGACAGCTGGCTGGCGACTTTTGGTTTTACGACCCAGAAAATTGATGGACAGCGGGTATCTCCGCAGGAACAAATGCCGGTGATCACCGGTGCGTTGGCGGGGGCGGTCAATAGCCTGATGGTATCGCGGGCCCAATTGCAGGGTTTAAATGCCGTGGGTTTAACTTTAGCGGCCGGTAAAAGTCTGAAGTTTGAAGTGAATGCCAAACTCGGCGCTGTGGGGATTGCCAAAGCCAACGATGGCACGCTGGTGAATACTTTATTGCAAAATGGTTTTGTGCCGGTATTTAGCTCGATAGGGCAAAGTGATGCTGGTGATTTACTCAACGTCAATGCCGATTTAGCCGCCGCAGCCATTTGTCAGTTGGTGCAAGGGCAGCTGGTGTTACTGACTGATGTTCCTGGCATTCTCGATGCCGAAGGCAAGCTGATTAGCGCGCTGGATAGCAAAGGAGCTCAGGCGCTGGTCGACAGTGGCGTGATTAAAGGCGGGATGAAAGTAAAACTGGATGCCGCGTTAGAAACCGCCGCCGCGCTGCGACGATCAATCGTGGTCGCAGGTTGGCAGCAACCAAACGATTTATTAAAACTGATGCAACAACAAGCTGTAGGAACTTGCATCAGTGCGTAAAGGGGCTTATCGGATCATCGGCAACCCCTCAACCCCACTGAAATCCGCTCCAACGAAAGCCTGACCGAATCGGCTTTCGGGCCGATTTCCCCAATAAGGAAGCCGCAGCGCGGTCAAGCAGTGTGAGTTATGAGTCAATTAAAACAGCTGTTATGTTTAGCTGAACTGGATCAACAACAATTGGCGGGCTTACTGGATTTAGCCCTGGATATTAAACACAACCCAAGCAACTACAGTACGGCGCTCAAAGGCAAAAGTATTGCGTTGTTGTTTGAAAAACCGTCGTTGCGCACCCGCGTCAGTTTTGATGTCGGTATCCATAAGCTGGGTGGGCATAGTGTGTACCTCGACCAGCAAAATGGTGCCATGGGCGTGCGTGAGTCGGTGGAAGATTTTGGCAGCAACTTAGCCTGCTGGACCGACGCTATTGTCGCGCGGGTGTATTCGCAGCAAAGCCTGATTAAATTAGCGCACAGCAGCAAAAAGCCGGTGATTAATGCGCTCAGTGACCTGTATCATCCTTGTCAGGCGTTGGCAGATTTGCTCACACTGAAAGAGCAATTTGGAGATTTATCCAAAGTGCATTTGGCTTTTGTCGGGGATGGCAACAATGTCTGTCATTCGCTGATGCTCGGTGCTGCGATTATGGGGATGACGTTAACAGTCGTCACGCCTCCTGGTTTTGGCCCCGACGCGCATGTCTTACTCAAGGCACAAGCGCTGGGTCAAGTCAGCGGTGCCAAGCTGACGTTAAGCCAGCATGTATCGTCCGCATCCGGCGCCGATGCAATCTATACCGACACCTGGATGTCGATGGGCAACAAAGCAGATCCGGCCACCGTCGAAAAAGCTTTCGCGCCCTATCAAATTAATACCGCCGTGATGCAGCGGCTGGCAGTGAAAAACTTTATGCACTGCTTGCCGGCCCATCGTGGCCATGAAGTCACCAGCGAAGTGCTGGATAGTGAGTATTCCCTGGTGCTGCAGCAAGCGGAAAACCGTATGCATGCGCAAAATGCCGTTTTAGTAAGTTTATTTGCCTGAGGCCGAACATGAGTGATGTAAAACAAAGCGTAAAAAAAGTAGTGCTGGCGTATTCCGGCGGTTTAGATACTTCGGCTATCGTACCTTGGCTCAAAGACAACTATGACTGTGAAGTGATTGCCTTTGTCGCTGATGTGGGTCAAGGCGCAGAGGATTTAGCCGGTGTTGAAGAAAAAGCACTGAAATCCGGTGCCAGCAGCTGTTACGTCGTCGATTTACGCGAGCAGTTTGTCAAAGAAGTCATTTACCCGACTTTAAAAGCGGGTGCTGTGTATGAAGGCCAGTATTTATTAGGCACTTCGATGGCGCGGCCAATTATCGCACGGGCACAGGTTGAGCTGGCGCTGAAATTGGGAGCGGATGCGTTATGCCATGGCTGTACCGGTAAAGGCAATGATCAAGTCCGGTTTGAAGGGGCATTTGCCGCTTTGGCACCGCAACTGAAAGTAATTGCGCCGTGGCGTGAGTGGGAATTTAATTCCCGTCAGTCACTGCTGAATTATCTGGCCGAGAAAAATGTGCCGACCACTGCAACAGCGACCAAAATTTACAGTCGTGACGCCAACTTATTCCATATTTCGCACGAAGGTGGCGAGCTGGAAAATCCGTGGAACGAGCCTTCTGATCAAGTCTGGATGTGGACCAAATCACCGGAGCAAGCGCCGGACAAAGCCGAATATTTACAGCTGAGCTTTGAAAAAGGTGAACTCACTGCCATTAACGGCAAAGCGGTTGGCGCCATTGAAGCCATCGAACAGTTAAACGCGATTGGCTCTGAGCATGGTGTCGGCCGGATCGATATCGTGGAGAACCGCTTGGTCGGCATGAAGTCGCGGGGCTGTTATGAAACACCAGGCGGCACCATTATCGTGGCTGGCCTGCGCGCACTGGAATCGCTGGTTTATGACCGTACTTCGCTGAAATACCGCGAAGAAGTCGGTTTAGAAGTGGCGCAACTGGTGTATGACGGCCGTTGGTTTACGCCACTCAAAGACGCCTTATTTGCCGCATCCAATGCGCTGGCCGAACAACTGACCGGTGATATCGTGGTGAAACTGTATAAAGGTCAAGTCACCGTGGCGAAACGCCGTTCACCGAACAGCCTGTATTCAGAAGCGTTTGCGACCTTTGACGGTGATGAAGTGTATAACCAGAAAGATGCTGCCGGTTTTATCCGTCTGTATTCACTGGCCAGCCGCATTCGGGCGCTGCATACCAAAGGTTAAACTGCAGCTGTGACCGGCATGCCGGTCAGTGAGCGGATGAGATTCAGCAGCGGTTTCGGCCGCTGTTTTTATATTTAGTATCGGAGACTTTTATCATGGCCATGTGGGGCGGACGTTTTCAGGAAGCCAGTCTGGATGAATTCCGGGCTTTTAACGATTCATTAGCCTTTGACTATTTATTAGCGCAACAAGATATCGCTGCCTCGCGCAGCTGGGCCATTGGTCTGGCTGAGGCGGGCATTATTAGCGCGGAAGAAGCGGCATTACTCGACGGAGCTTTGGCTGAATTAGCGCAGGAAGTGGCAGCCAACCCCGAGCTGCCGCTGCAAACTCAGGAAGAAGATATTCACAGCTGGGTCGAAGCCAAACTTGGCGAAAAAATCGGTCATGCCGCGAAAAAGCTGCATACCGGCCGTTCGCGCAATGATTTGGTCGCCACCGATTTGCGGCTTTGGAGCAAACTGAACGCTGGTTTGGTGCGCGATGCGCTGAAATCTGCCATCGGCGCGTTATTGACCTTTGCCCGCAGCCATCATGGGTTAGTGATGCCAGGTTTTACCCATTTACAACGGGCGCAACCGGTGCTGGTCAGTCACTGGGCCTTGGCGTATGTTGAAATGTTCCGCCGTGATTTAAGCCGGATTGATGATGCCTTGGCGCGGATGGATGTGTGCCCATTAGGCTGCGGCGCTTTAGCCGGTACCGGCGTGTTGCTCGACCGGGTGGCACTGGCTGAGCGTTTGGGTTTTGCAGGCGCTGCGCGCAATAGTCTGGATGCAGTATCCGATCGCGATTATGTGGTCGAGCTGTCTGCTGCCGCCAGTTTGTGTTTAACCCACTTATCTCGCTTATCGGAAGATGTGATTTTCTTCTGCTCCGGCGAAGCCGGCTTTTTTAAGCTGGGTGATGCGATATCTTCAGGCTCTTCGTTGATGCCACAAAAGAAAAACCCGGATGTATTTGAGCTACTGCGCGGTAAAACCGGTCGGGTGCTGGGCCATTTAGTCGGTATTTTGCATGTGCTCAAAGGCCTGCCGCTGGCGTACAACAAAGATATGCAGGAAGACAAGCAAGGCTTTTTTGATTTGATGGCGACCTGGCAACAATGTTTATTGGTGCTGGCAACGGTGCTGCCACATTTATCGGTCAATGCCGGACAATGCCGCCGTGCTGCCGAACTTGGCTACAGCAACGCCACGGATCTAGCCGATTATCTGGTAGGCAAAGGCATAGCGTTTCGTGATGCGCATGAGCTGTCCGGCGAGTTGGTGCTAAAAGCGTCTGCACAGCAAAAGCCGTTGGAAGCTTTGTCTCTGACCGAACTCAAAGCCGTCTCATCGTTGATTGGTGAAGATGTGTACGCCGCGCTAACCATCGAAGCCGGTCTTGCCAAACGTGCAGCTTTAGGCGGTACCTCGCCAGAGCAAGTTGAGAGTGCACTTGCTGCCGCTGAACAGTGGTTTGCTACACAGCATGGCGGCAAATGACCGCTGGCAGCCAAAACCATGAAAGAAATCGTCTCACAGGCCAGGCAGCGCTGCCGGCCTGTTGCTCATTCAGGTAAGCATTAAAATAAATAGCCTAGACAACAAGAGCTAGGCTACTATCGGGCTTACGACAGGATGGCTATCTACAGGGATCAACAGGATGACGATACAAGGATTGATCAGCGCACTTCGCAAAGTCGTGCTCGGTTTCATGCTGTTGATTGTCAGTTTCTATCTATTGTTATTCGCTTTGAATTGGCAAGATGAAGCGGCTTCGCCAGAAAGTTTGCAACTGCAGCAGATATTAGATGCCCAACAAGCCATTTCCGCCCAGCACAATGGCTATCTTTACTACCAGCAACATCATACTAAGCCACTGGCTTTGCCTGAGGAATTGCGGGCTTTTCTGCAAGCGTTAACACGCTGCGCCCCCGAGCCATGTCTGACTGAACTGCAAAAGGCGCACACTGTATTACCTGAATGGCTGGCACAGCAACAGCCCAGCCTAATCGCCTACCAAACTCTGCTCAATTATCCAGCCTGGCAATATCCTATGCCGCAGTACACGACAGAGTTACCGCCTTTGAGCCCGCTGATGGACATGCAACAGCTGTTTTTGCTTGAGATTTGGCGCAAAGTATCCGGCGGCGAGCTGGCGTCCGCCAAAGTGATGTTACAACAAGATCTGAATTTTTGGCGGCAACAGCTGCAATCCGCCAACAGCCTGTTAACCAAAATGATGGCAGTCTCAGGGGTGAAGCGCCATCTCGGCTTTGCCACCCTTTTCAGGCAATCAACAACCGACGCCCAATACCAACAATTAATCCCCGACAGCTGGACGCAGCCCTTTGATGCGCAGGAGTTGTCGCCAATGCTCGCTATGGCCGGTGAGTGGCAGTTCGGCAGGAGCGTCGTGGAGAGTGTCCGGCAATCCCGGCCGATCGATCAGCCTCTGCACGAACGATGGTTGACTCTGGAGTTGTGGCTACCATTTTTAAAATCGCAGGCAACAAGCAATACTTTAGCCTTGAGTCATTTGGCTTGTGCTGAGCAACGCTCAGCAAAAACGCAAGATGACTCCCCTTGGTATCACTGGTTCTATAACCCGCTTGGCAAAATATTGACCCAAGCCGGGGAAGATACATGCCTAGAGCACCTTAAACCCTTGCCTGAATTGGAGCAAAACCGAGTGCAGCTACTCGAAGCTTAAGTCGACAAGCCGCCTCGGCTACAGCATCAACTGTTCACGGCTTCCTGAAAAGCAGATTCTGGACCAACGGCTAACAGGGGCTGCCGGCGACGGGAGACAAAGATACCTCCCTCGGCAATTTTCTTTGCTTGTTGTTTTGCCGCAGTGACCAGCGCGGCGACGTCGTGATGACTGCGGCACTGCTGTGGGTCCGGTGACACCAACCCCACCGCCAAACTCAGCAAGGGATAAAAATGTTGCCCGCCAATGCGGTCCTTGGCATAAAACCCTTTCTGCGCGACATGCTCTGCTTCGTAATAAAACAGGATCCGTTGCTGAAACTGAGTCACAATCCGGCTACAACAAGCGGTTGCGACGGAGTCTTCCTCTGCGTCCGGGAACACGATAATAAAATCATCACCGCCAATATGGCCAACGAAGTCCCAGTAACTATTCACAGCTTGCTGTATTACATCAGCCAGGAGCTGGATGACCAGATCCCCTTTACTGTAGCCGTAATAATCGTTGTAGGGTTTAAAGTGATTGAGATCCAGGTAAGCGACAGAAAATGCGCTGTTGTTGTGTAGGAGCTGATCAATATGCCGGTAAATCGGCACATTACCCGGCAGCATCGTCAGCGGATTGGCATACCGGGCCAACTGGACTTTGTTGTCACTGACTCGTTTCAATAACTGCCGGATGGAGCTGACGCCTTGATAATTGCCGTGACGGGTCACGATAAAAAACCAACTTTGATCTTCATCCGCCGAGGCGGAGACCAGCTGACTGACATCATCCAGCGATGCTTGCTCATCCACAATAATCGGGTTGGCGTCCATGCTTTCGCGGATCGGTTTTTTTTCAAATAGCGAACGGCCATAAGGCTGCGAGAATTTCTCGTACAAAGCCACTTTACTGATCAGCCCAACCGGCTGCGCCCCTTCCAGCACCGCCAGACAATGCAGCTCAGGCCTTTTCTGGAATATTTCGAAGACCCGAGCACTGGGCATATCGGCAGCAATGGCCATCTGGTCTATCACTAACGGCAAAATGGAGTCGGCATAACTGATCTGGCTACTGGTCTGCCCCAGTAACAGATGACGCTGCGGATGTTTCAGAAACCCAGCGGCTGGCCGGCCAAGGAGATAGCCCTGCCCTAAGTCTGCGCCAAGTTCGCGACACAATAAAAGTTCTTCACTGGTTTCAATGCCCTCAGCCACCACTTTCGAGCCGGTCGCTTTGGCCAGCGCGATGATGTTTTTAACAAAGGCTTTTTTCGTCGGATCGCGATGGACTTCATCAATAAAATAACGGTCGATTTTCACAATGTCGGGTTTGAGTTCCGACCAGAGCTTTAAGCCGGAGAATCCACTGCCTAAATCGTCGATGGCAATTAAAAAACCTAATTCGCGGTAATGACAGACTGCAGTTAACAACAGGTTGGCGTCATCAACCTGATATTGCTCAGATAATTCAATCACCACCCGGGATGGATCAAGCCCCGACTGCTGAATCAGCTGCTTAGTCAATCCGGTTGGATGGTCAGACGTTAGTAATAACAGTGGATTGACGTTTAAAAACAACAAGCCGTCGACTTTGGCGGCGGCAAAGGCGCTGATACTGATCTGCCGGCAAAGCATTTCCAGCCGTTCCAGCAAACCAAAGGTCATCGCACTTTTAAACAGCAGTAATGGAGAATGCAACGGACTGTCGGACGGACCGCGGATCAACGCTTCATAACCCACCAGCTCGCCGCTGGTTAAAGATAAAATTGGCTGAAACAATGGCGTCAGCAGCTGCTGATCCAGAATATGTTGCAGTTCGGCCAGATGATCATTCAACGGCATGACAAACCCTTTTGCTGACCCGCCAGGCGGGCAGTACCACGAGCTAAGCTATGTACCACGTCGGGATGACATTTTTATGATCATCAGATGGATGACTACCGAATGGCGAGCAATTGAGCGGGGTTAGTTGCGGGCGGATCTGAAGGATCATCAAGCTGAAACAATCACTTGCGATACTTTAGCGTGGTTGCAAATCACAGTTGACAGCGATAGGATCAAAATTGCGATCCATGTTGCTTTTTTTTCGGGCAAAACTTAATAATTTCCTGTATATTGTCGCACTATTTTCAAACCCTAGCTTATCGAGATGACTATGTCAGCAGATTTATCCTTATATAGAAACATTGGTATCTTCGCCCACGTTGATGCCGGCAAAACCACGACTACCGAGCGTATCCTGAAACTGACCGGTAAAATCCATAAGATAGGTGAAGTTCACGAAGGTGAATCAACCACTGACTTCATGGTGCAAGAAGCTGAGCGTGGAATTACCATCCAGTCTGCAGCTGTAACCTGTTTCTGGAAAGGTCACCGTTTCAACGTAATCGATACCCCGGGCCACGTTGACTTCACCGTTGAAGTTTACCGTTCACTGAAAGTATTAGATGGTGGTATCGGTGTATTCTGTGGTTCTGGCGGTGTTGAACCTCAGTCAGAAACCAACTGGCGTTATGCCAACGATGCGAAAGTATCGCGTCTGATCTTCGTAAACAAGTTAGACCGGATCGGTGCTGACTTCATCCGCGTCACAGAACAAGTTAAAAACGTGCTGGGCGCCAAGCCTCTGATCATGACACTGCCAATCGGCCGTGAAGATACCTTCGTCGGTGTAGTTGACCTGCTGACTGAAAAGGCTTATGTGTGGGATGATTCTGGCCTGCCAGAAAACTATAAAGTTGTCGACATCCCGGCGGATATGGCGGATGACGTTGCCATGTACCGTGAACAGTTGATCGAAACCGCTGTTGAACAAGACGACGATCTGTTAATGGCGTACATGGAAGGCGAAATGCCAACCGTAGAACAAGTGAAGGCTTGTATCCGTAAAGGTACCCGTGAACTGGCATTCTTCCCAACTTACTGTGGTTCTGCATTCAAGAACAAAGGGATGCAGTTAGTGCTGGACGCAGTGGTTGACTATTTACCGTCTCCAACTGAAGTTAATCCACAGCCACTGACGGACGAAGAAGGTGCTGAAACTGGCGAGTACGCGATCGTTTCTGCTGACCAGCCATTCCGCGCATTAGCGTTCAAAATCATGGACGACCGTTTTGGTGCCCTGACGTTCATCCGTATTTACTCTGGTGTTCTGAACAAAGGTGATACCTTACTGAACTCATTCACTGGTAAAACTGAACGTATCGGCCGTATGGTTGAGATGAACGCGAACGACCGGACTGACCTGACGACTGCTCAAGCCGGCGACATCATCGCGCTGGTAGGTCTGAAAAACAACACGCAAACTGGTCACACGCTGTGTGATCCAAAAGCGCCATGTACTTTAGAACCCATGGTATTCCCAGAGCCAGTTATCTCTATCTCTGTAACGCCAAAAGACAAAGGTTCTGTTGAGAAAATGGGTATCGCCATCGGTAAGATGGTTGCTGAAGATCCAACGTTCCGCGTTGAAACTGACCCGGATTCAGGCGAAACCATCCTGAAGGGTATGGGTGAACTGCACTTAGATATCAAAGTAGACATCCTGAAACGTACTTACGGTGTTGAGCTTGTAGTAGGTCAACCGCAGGTTGCTTACCGCGAAACGATCACTCGTGAAGTTGAAGACAGCTACACCCACAAGAAACAATCTGGTGGTTCAGGTCAATACGGTAAAATCGACTACCGCATTCGTCCGGGCGAGCAAAACTCTGGCTTCAAGTTCGTTTCTACTGTAGTTGGTGGTAGCGTTCCAAAAGAGTTTATGCCAGCAATCGAAAAAGGTTTCGCGGGCATGATGTCAACCGGTACGCTGGCTGGCTTCCCGGTATTAGACGTAGAAGTTGAAGTATTCGACGGTGGTTTCCACGCAGTTGACTCATCAGCCATCGCGTTCGAAATCGCGGCCAAAGGTGCATTCCGTCAAACCATGCCTAAAGCTGGTGCTCAGCTGCTGGAACCCATCATGAAAGTTGACGTATTCACTCCGGAAGACCACGTTGGTGACGTGATCGGTGACTTAAACCGTCGTCGTGGCATGATCTCTGGTCAAGAAGCTGGTGTCACTGGCGTTCGGATCAAGGGCGATGTACCACTGTCTGAGATGTTCGGTTATATCTCTACCCTGCGGACTATGACTTCAGGCCGCGGTCAATTCTCGATGGAATTCTCTCACTACTCACCATGTCCACAAAACGTGGCTGACGCTGTGATCCAGAAAGAGAAAGAAAAGAAAGCTGCCGCTGCTAAAAACTAATTAGCCGTTAGCTTACAAACACAAAAAGCCCCGCAGGTGCAAACCGCGGGGCTTTTTTTATCTATGCGCCATGATGAGACATTGTTGGAAATTTGTACTCAGTCAAGGCAGATCCCTAGCCTCCGGCGCTCATCACGGCACTATGCCCGCAAACACCAGACCCAATCCAAAGTCATTTCAAACCTTACAAGAGGCTGGCTAAATCTACTGAAACAGGGTTAGACTAGCGAAAATGCAAAGGAGTGCTAATGAAATATTCACTTATATTTATCATCATACTTGCCTGCTGTTTTTCCGCAGTGGCCCAGACTAGCGATACAAAAGCCATTTATGCTTCGCATTTATCAGCACAGACTGATGGTTATATGCTGCAGACCAAAGGCTTATATGGAGAAACACTGCGTTGGTACCGCCAAGCTAAACCACAATACATTTTAGAACTGAAAGGCCAGGGCTTTTATCCAGCACTGCATCAACAAGCAGCTGCACAGCTACAACAACACCCCTTCCCCACTGAACAGGTCGCGCAACAACTGCTGCATAACACTGCCAAAGCGTTAGCGATGGACCCGATTATCGTCGCATCTATCCGACAGGAAATTGCGCAGCAACAGCAGCAAGTCATCTCTGCAGTACAACAACTGACCGGTGTTCAGGTCGAGCAGCAATTTAGTCAACTCAGTAATTTATTAGTAGTCTCAGGCCCAGTCACCCAGGCCCAGCTAGCGGCGATCCCCGGAGTCGTGCAAGTCTGGCCAGAGCAGGCATATCAAGCCACACTGACTGAAAGTGTCCCCATCGTGAAAGCCCCGCAAGTTTGGGCACAAAAAGATAAACAAAACCGCGATATAACCGGCCAGAGCATAAAAATAGCGGTGTTGGATACTGGGGTAGATTTCACTCACCCGGCATTAGGCGGCTGCCTTGGAGCCAATTGTAAAGTGATCAAAGGCAAAAACACGATCGACCACACGGATGATATTTCGGATGTTTATGGTCATGGCACACACGTTGCTGCTATTGCTGCCGGCCAAGCTGAGACCGGGAATGGCGTTGCACCCGGTGCACAAATTATCGCGGTCAAAGTCTTAAATAATGATGGCTATGGCTTTGACAGTAGCATTATCGCCGGCCTCGAGTACGCAGTCGACCCGGATGGCAACCCTGCGACCGACGATGGCGCGGACATTATCAATATGAGTTTAGGCGGCCCCGGCAATGCTCAGTCGCCAATCAGTCAAGCAGCAGAAAAAGCAGTCCAAGCCGGTGTGACCGTCGTTGTCTCAGCCGGCAACAGTTATGACTATCTGACGATTGGGAGTCCGGCAGCAGCCCCATCCGTGATCACAGTTGCCAATACCGATCGTGCTGATCGGGTCAATTTCAGTAGCAGTCGCGGGCCGCTCGAAGGCGCAAATTATCTGAAACCAGAAATCGCTGCACCAGGCACAGACATTGAAGCAGCACAAGCAGGAGGCGGTTTAAAAAGACTAACAGGCACCAGCATGGCAGCACCCCATGTCGCTGGCGCTGCAGCATTGCTACTGCAGGCTCAGCCCACATTAACACCGTTACAACTCAAGCAACGTTTAGTGCAATCCGCTGATATTATTAATGCAAATCCTGCTGAAGCAGGCAGTGGTCGCTTGAATGTGGATAGCGCTTTAGCAAAGACCTATAGCTTAAATGAAACCGCAGTATCGCTCGGTCGGGTGCCGAATGATCAATCTACTTTTAGTGGCAGCCGCCAGATTACTTTTAATAACCCGACGGCACAAAATATTATTGTCTCGGCCAGCGTACTCAGACAATTTGATAGTGGTCTTCAAGTTAGCTTCCTGCAACCCGTACAGGAAGTTGCTGCTTATGGTACGGTGATTTTTCATCTTCAGTATACCGCCCAAAGCCATGAGATTGATTTACCACAGAACAGCGGTGGGGTAGCAGGTTTTCAACTGGCATTTGATGTCAACACACAACGCCTAGTCTTACCAGTGTGGTATGAAAAATATCAATCACTTGATGTAGAAACAGACGGAACACTCATCGAATTGCGTTTTCTGGATGAGGCCTATAAAGAGCGATTTTATAAAACTGGTTTTCGCATACAAGCCCCTGAAAATAAGCAAATTCGCATTATCGATAGCCAAAATTTCAAACACATTTTTGCCCGGTTTCACTTACCTGATCCAAAAAGCACACTAGGATTTCCAATTATGGGCTTTTTACAGGTGCCAATGCCTAGCTTGGTCAACGGGCGCGCTCAGCTCGACATGAGAAGTATTTTGCTGAATGAATATCATCAAATTTCGGAGCTGACTTTAAATGGCCAATTGCTCGACCCTTACGGACCAACGGCAATTAACGGTGTCAGTTTGTTCTATAAAAAAGAACCGGTAATACCGTCCTTATATTCCTTACAATGGTGCTCTCTGACATGTAGTATCAAACCTGACGCCTTCATGACCGGCGGGATGAACGGGACTGACTGGATGTTTGCACAGACAGTTCAATATGACAATCTCCGTGAAACAGCGCCAGAAGCTTGGTTCTTTTCCTGGCAAGGGCCGTTGGGACAAGGGTCACAAAAAAGTCCTGTTCACTTCACCGATCAGAGTTTACTCAACTTTGCTTTAATTCCTGATCAAACACCTATTACCAGCAGCGGAATTTCTCATATATGGCCTTTTAAAGCCAAGCATGGAGATGTGATGAGGGTCTACCAGAGCGGCCCGTTAATTTTACCGGAAACCGCACCGCAAATTCAGAGTTCTCTAGAGAATTTGCAAAGAGTGGCCAAGTCTGGTCCCTTTTCCGCATCCAGTACCGGGTCAATCGTGAAATGGCGGCTCAGTGAAACCGGGCCTCGCGTTTTAGTGCCCGCCGTTGACTTTCATCGCAACCAGCTACCACTCAGCTCAACGCTAAAGATGTTTAGCGGGTCAGTCAACATCTCGGATAACCTCCAAGTGATGCAAGTGCAGCAGGCTCCTCGCAACGATTCTGATAACTTTCATAACCCCATGGTTTGGCATGACCAATTCCTGAATGCAACTTATTCTCCAGGTCATACCTTTTTTGACTATCAATGCGAATATTCTGGCACTGGACGATGGTCTGAGTGGATGTCTGGTGTTTTTCGCTTATCTAGTCATGCTTGTCGCGAGATCACAATGCATGTCAACAACGAGCAAACCATGTTACTCCGTCATGCTCCGATGTCGCATTATGCTTTTAAACAAGATGGTGAAATGCCGAGATTAACCAATCTCTCTTTGTTTAATCGTTCAGAGCAGAGTGACATTGTCAGTCGAATTGACCACCGACTAAATTTCGATATCGATAACCTCAATAACGCAGGGGCAGAAGCAACAGTTGCAGTCGATTTTAAGACCGATGCTGACGACTGGCGCACTATCTATCGACAGGTAGGTACTGCATCACATAGCGTACGTTTGCCAATTCGCGCCGACACTTTAATTGCCGATCTACGCATCCGGGTGAGTCAGGCTAATGGGAACAACATGACACAGATCATACCGGAGGCCTTGACCATTGGTGCATATGCCGGCGGGGACAATGATGTGGATAGCGACGGCATTCCGAACCCTATGGATTCTGACAACGATAACGATGGCTTCGCAGATACTCAGGATGATTTGCCCTTTGACCCAACCGAAACCATCGACACCGATAAAGACGGCATCGGCAACAACGCGGATCTGGACGATGACAATGATGGCGTGCCAGATGTCGATGACGCCTTCCCGTTAGATCCAAAGGAAAGCGTAGACACCGACAACGACGGCATCGGCAACAATGCCGATCCGGACGATGACAATGATGGCGTGCCAGATGTCAATGACGCCTTCCCGTTAGATCCAAAGGAAAGCGTAGACACAGACAACGACGGCATCGGCAACAATGCCGATCCGGACGATGACAATGATGGCGTGCCAGATGTCAATGACGCCTTCCCGTTAGATCCAAAGGAAAGCGTAGACACCGACAACGACGGCATCGGCAACAATGCCGATCCGGACGATGACAATGATGGCGTGCCAGATGTCAATGACGCCTTCCCGTTAGATCCAAAGGAAAGCGTAGACACAGACAACGACGGCATCGGCAACAATGCCGATCCGGATGATGACAATGACGGCGTGCCGGATTTGAGTGACAAATATCCATTGGATCCGACCCGCAGCAGTGATCCGGCACCGAAAGCTGAGAGTTCTGGAGGTGGTGGCAGTGTCGGGTTCGGGAGCTTGTTGTTGCTGGGTGTAATGGCGGTATATCGTCGCCGTATCTCCGATCGTGACGAATGACCGCATATGACGATGTGCAATCCCGATAATCGATACTCTAAACATCTACCCAAAATCATTGAAGATTCGGGTAGGCGGCAACTGAGCGAATCCTCAGGAGCATCGCTGTCTATGTGATTGAGGTGAGTGAAGGCGGCCAACAACCCCCGTATCTTCAAGGAATAAGGGTATAGTAAGCTTGAACTCCAGAGCACCCTTTGTACCTTGCTGCTAAAAGCTAAGTAGCCGAATAGCTGGTCCCGAAGGAATTTTTGCAAGTATGCAAAAAACACAAAAAGCCCCGCAGGTGCAAACCGCGGGGCTTTTTTATTGCGTGCTGTTTGTCGAGCCTCAGACCAGCATGAGCAAGTCGTTCAGTTCATCCCAAAACTGCCCCCGCTGGTCACCTGAAAGCAAGACTCAGAGCTGCCTTGTTCTACCTTGCAAATAATCGAAGCGTATTTTTGCATCTATGGTCCGCTGCAATCCATCGCTCTCAGTTCGGATCCGCAAATATACAGTTCAAACTCAGGGAGAATCTTGCGATGAGAACAACGACTTATGCATTTGTTATTTTAGCAGCCGTAACCGCTGCCACTCCCGCTCGTGCGGACAGTGAATTGCTGCTACCAACCCGGTTGATTAAAAACGACCAGCACTCCTTCTACACCAAACAAGATGTCTGCGAACATAGTAAAAAGATCGCTCCAGCGAAAAAAGCCGCGATGGTGATTGTGAAAACACACTACTGCGATAAAAGCTCGCAGGTGTGTTTGAAAGCGACTTCGCTGGTCGCCGATCGCGCCAATCATTTGGTGCATGATCATTTCACTGTCTATCAATCCCGCTTTGAAAGTCAGCGTCGGAAAATTATCAATTCCGGAGAGAAGTCGATTCGGAACGAGTGGGCCAAGGACGACAGCGGACCCGAGTTTTATATCGTCGACGTGCAAAGCTGCGAAATCATCTTCAGAGAATATGCTTACTCGGTGTATCAACAAGGCATGTATCGGGCAAACGCAGCTGGAACCCATCTTGATTTCGAAGCCAATTATCGGGCGCTGCGCGAGTTGCTGTTAAAAGAGGAGGCAGTACAACATTTGCTCGGCAACCAATATCAACCTGATGACGAAGATCAAATAAAGCAAGAATTAGCCCGTGCGCGGGAGATCCGGCAACACCATCACCAAAAGTCACTGGTTGAAGTATTGGCGGCAGTGGATATGCAAGATGCGCAGCATGGCCTGAAGTATCAGGACAACTAAACGGTCAAGAAGAGTTGCTAAACGGATGTGCGGTCAGCGCAGCCGTTTTAACCAGAGCAACGACCGTGACTACGACGGTCCAATGCAGCGAGTCACGGTAAAAGGTACGCAATCTAAAGAAGCCGTCGCCCCCACGCCCGTTGGCAAAAGATACTTCGCTTATTGCAGCGACACTGGCATACTGCCGCCAAAACGCTTCCAAGGAGAGTATCCATGCAAAATGCCGTACGCTATCTGGGGTATTTTTTTGCGCTGAGTTATCTGCTGGTACTGGCATCTGTTGCACTGACGAGCCAAAGCTTGTATCAGGGGCATTGGCATTTGCAATATGCGCTGGCGAGTCTGGGTTTGGCGTTGCTGGTGAAGTTTGTGCAAAGTAGTTCAGTGTTGGCGTTGATGTTTGCAACGATGCTGTTGCCACTGGTGAAAATGGTACTGATGCCAAGTGAACAAGCATTCACCACCAACGCGGTCGGAACCTTTAATCTGTTGTTTTTGATCAGTTATAGTCTGGTCATCTACCAAATTTCCAAGTTGAAGAAGCAAAGCCGTCAGCAACCCCCAAAGCAGTAAAAAGCATAAGCATCAATGGGGTCAGAGTCATTGATAACGAGAGATCAATGACTCTGACCCCATTGATCCGCCGACCCCTTTTGAACGTCCCGGTTTTCAGGCTACCCGACTTCGCGCACTTTAGCCGCTTCTGCGTAATCTTTGGCCGCTCGCCACTCTAATGTGCTTTTTAGCACTAAGGTGAGCAGTGCCAACAAAGCCAGCAAAGATGACACGGCAAAGGCTGCGGCAAATTGATATTCGTTATATAGAATTTCTATATGTAGCGGCATGGTATTGGTTTGTTCGCGGATTTTACCCGAGACCACCGACACCGCGCCAAACTCGCCCATGGCTCTGGCATTACACAAAATGATCCCATACAGCAGCGCCCATTTAATCGAGGGTAAAGTCACCCGCCGGAAAGTTTGCCAGCCGCTGGCGCCCAGCGTCAGTGCGGCTTCCTCCTGCTCGCGGCCTTGTTCCTGCATCAACGGAATCAGTTCACGTGCCACAAACGGGAAAGTAATAAAAATGGTCGCCAGCACAATACCAGGCACGGCGAACATGACCGCGATGTCATGGTCATTCAGCCATTCGCCCCACCAGCCACGGGCGCCAAACAACAACATAAAACACAAACCGGCGATCACCGGCGACACCGCAATCGGTAAGTCAATCAATGTAATTAAGAGCTGTTTACCGCGGAACTGGAACTTGGCAATGGCCCAGCTGGCACCCAAACCAAAAATGACATTACAAGGCACTGCAATCGCCGCTGCCAACAAAGTAAGTTTAATCGCATGTGCGGCAGCCGGCTCGGTTATAGAGTCGATATAAACCTGCCACCCCCTGGCAAAGGCCTCACCGAATACAATCACCAGTGGTAATAATAAAAAGAGGGTTAGAAAGCCCAGCGCCAGCGTGGTCAAAAGTACTTTTAACCATAAGGGTTCAGCCGTAGCCTGCCGGATCGTAATCCGGCTTGCTGGATCCTTTGCAGCGACAGTGCTCATTTTGCACCTCCATAGCGGTGATTGCTCCAGTGTTGCAATAGATTGATTAATAACAGCATCACGAACGAAATTAGCAGCATCACGGTTCCCAAAGCCGCAGCACCGGCGTAATCAAATTGCTCGAGACGGGTCATAATCAGCAGTGGCGTGATCTCCGTTTTAAACGGCATATTTCCGCTGATAAAAACCACTGAACCGTATTCACCGATGGCACGGGCAAAAGCCAGAGCAAACCCTGTTAATAAGGAAGGCAACAAGGCTGGAAAGATGACCCGGGCAAAGGTCTGCAATCGGCTGGCACCAAGGCTGGCTGCCGCCTCCTCCAATTCTTTCTCAATATCTTCCAGCACCGGCTGCACCGTGCGCACGACAAAAGGTAAGCCGATAAACACCAGTGCCAAGGTCACACCATAGGCTGAATAAGCGACTTTAATACCAGCGGCATGGAAATATTGACCAATCCAGCCATTAGGCGCATACAGGGCCGTCAAGGCGATACCAGCAACAGCGGTCGGCAATGCAAATGGTAAATCGACCAAGGCATCTATTACTTTTTTGCCCGGAAAGCTGTAGCGCACCAGCACCCAAGCCACCAGTAAGCCAAATACTAAGTTAATCGAGGCCGCAGCAAAAGAAGCGCCAAAGGTCAGCCGATAGCTGGCTAGCGCCCGCTCACTCGCCACCACTTGCCAGAATTCATCCAGACTCAACTCAAAGGTTTTTAACACCAACGCGGATAACGGTAAAAAGACGATCAGGCTTAGGTAAAAAATACTAAAACCCATCGACAGGCCAAAACCCGGCAATACCGATTTTTTATGTTTTGAAAAAAAGGCCAAGATAAACCCCATGCGATTGGTTGTGCTCTGGTGTTGTGAGTATGCTGCACCTGTCCTAGTCAACGGCACAGCTGGTGCAAAACTCACTTTCAGATATTCAGACGTCTGAACACCCAGTTGTATAATTGCAAGACTAATGCAAATTCACGGGGATAAAAAGAATCAAAAAGTGCTTCGGTATAACCAAAAGACATATATACCCTTCATCCTTGAAGCTACAGGGGTGTTGGTCGCCTTTACTCACCCCAATCGCATAGAGCGCTATGCTCATGGGGATTCGTTCAGTCGCCGCCTACCTGCATCTTCAATGATTTTGGGTAGCACCCTTCATCCTTGAAGATGCAGGGTATATAACAGATATTCAAACCATCATTTGCCCACAACAGGGCCAACTTTGGCGCCTGCAATCGGCAAAGTGCCATCGCTATACAACCATTTACCCTGCGCCATCACCGCTCGGATCTGTAATGTATCACGGTCCAACAGCACCAAATCAGCATCAGCGCCGACTTTTAAACGGCCTTTTTGCGGTAGTTTTAGCACCCGCGCCGGGTTTTCGGTAATCACCGAAAGTGCTGTGGCGATAGGAACCCCTAAGCGGATCGCGGCGACCACTTCCTCAAACAGACTGGCAATACGCCCTTCGCCCAAACTGATGAAATTATTCTCGCGATCAAATTCCGGCAACGAAGCATTGGCATCGGAGGAAAAGGTAATTTGCGAAAGCGGCACACCAGCAGCTAATGCTTGTTGTAACGCCAATGCACATTGCACTTCGCCTTGCGCCAGATCCTGCGCCGTGGTGCTGGTAGTAAAATCAATAGCGCCACCGGCTTTGGCAAACACAAAACCTTGTGCCAATAACCTTGGATTACGATTAATATGGGTTGGATAAAACTGCGCCAGCGGAATATCGGTAGTTTCCGCTACCTGATGTAACAATGCCAAACCGGCCGGCGCTGAACCCACATGCACACTGACCACGCCGGCTTTGCCCGCGAGCATGCCGCCGACCCGCGCCTGCGATGCCAGCCGCGCCAGCTCTTGCACTGTGGGCTGGGATGAGCGGTGATCCGCAATCGCCACTTCACCCACACCAATAAATTTGTCAATCAGCACCAAATCTTCCAGCACATCGGTAAATAAAGTACGGACCGGCATTTGATAGGAGCCGGTGTAACAATAACAACTTAACCCCGCTTCATTTAGCGCCGCCGCTTTGGCCAATAAGTTGCTCAGAGTACGGGTGATGGCATCGGTACCAAGCACCCCCACCAAGGTCGTGACGCCAGCGCGCATCGCATCAGCCGGGTTCAGCTCGCTGGTGCGGGTACTAAAACCCCCTTCGCCGCCACCGCCAATGATGTGCGCTAAACTATCCACAAACCCCGGCACTATTAAACAACCGCTGGCATCCAGCACCTGCAGTGGCTCGCCGTGCAGGCCAATCTGGGGTGCGATCGCCGCAATACGGTCCCCCGCCACCAGCAGTTGTTGGCTGCCAAGCGCAGCGGGTGCGTAACATTCTGCATGCTGGATCAGCGTAATCATCCATTGGCTCCCTTAGTGAACAGCAGAGGTGGCCGGTAACACCTGAAGTGTCAGCGGCAATTGCAGATATCGCCAGCGGCCATCCTCGCGCTGACAGGCTTGAACCGGTGTTGCAGCTGCCAGCCAACGACGCTGCTCCACGGCAGCATAAGTGTCAGGGTCTACCTGCGTGCCAGCCAGTGTTTGCTGCCGGGGTTCGACGCCGTGCGCGACTGATGCCTCACAGCGCAGCTGCGGTTGTTGCACACCTTGCGAAAACCGCAGCGTATCACCAGCCAGCAACCGACTGGCCACTAAACCGGTCGCCTGCCAGTGCAAGGTTGGATTGGGGTTTGTGATAGCGCTGGCTTGGCTGGCATCTAAAATCCACACCCCGCCTTGCCCCATCACTTGTAAATCCGCCGTATCATCGGTCACAAAGTTAGCCCGAAGCACCGTCGCTTCATCGACACCAAAACCAAAGTCGGTGCCGGTGTCCAATAATAAGCGGGCTAAGCGCCCTTCACGTTCGCGCTCGCGAAAATGCGTGTCGGCGACACCGAGGCTGAAACTACGTAGTCCACCATCCGGTTTATAAGTGAGATACCCGGCACCAGCTTTCGCGGTGCAGCGCTGATGCAGCTGACATAGCGGTGCATCAGGCACATCGGCAAAGGCGCCAAATTGCAGCGCTTTGCTGGTACGGCCGCCGCTCAGCATCGGCATCGCTGGTTTGCCTGATACAACGGTCATTCGCCCGGATTGCACCGCAGTTCCGGCACTGGAGCCCGCCAGCGGCATGCCTGAAGCAATTTTTTGCTGCAATAACTGACCCAGCGCAGTGAATTCACCGGCTTGTGAACCTTTAGAAAATTGCAAACTACGCATCGTTAGCGACTGATCGCCACCATTGATAAAGACCGCGTCGGCATTTTGCAGCATGGCGGCCATTTGTTCCGGCGCCAAACATAATTTCAGCTGATAAGCCGCCAGCTCCGGATAACGGGCATTACGGTTGTACTGGCCATTATGGATAAAACGTTGCTGATTGATTTGAGCACACTGTCGTTGCCGAACTTGTGGCGATGAGATGTCAGAGAATTCAGTCAGTGCAGGCTCCAACGGCAACCACATCGCATCCGCGCCCGCAGCGGTAAATAACTGCAGATAATAATCAACCCACTGTAGTGGATCATTGGATGAAGCGGTCAGCAACACCAGCTTTGGCTTATTGTCCGCGTTTAATTTACCTTGTGCCACACTGCGGCTTTTCGCTGAAGCCACAAAAGCTTCAAACATCTGCCGCACATATGGCGCAACCCCCGGATAGTAGACTTGCATCAGCGCTGTGCGGCCATCCGCAAGAATGGGTCGTTGTTCAAACCAATCATCCAGCAGATTTTGCTCGTCGTCGGTTAAATCAAGCGATTCAAATGCGCTGAGCCACGCCGCTTCTGGCCAGATTTTTTCGGGGGTTGCCGCCAGCAACTGCAGAAGTTTATCCAGCACAGCCGCTTTGCGCTCTGCCGCCGCGGGCCAACCGGGTAACGCCTGCAGCGCTTGAATGGTTGATGCTGTTAACAAAAAGCTTTTTTCACGAAAGGCCTGTGTCGCCACAAAGTGCTGCTCTGCCGCAGCTTTGCTAGAGGCCTCACAATATTGCGGCTCCACACTGGAACAAATCGGTTCGCCACCGCCAAATAACCACAGTTCTTTGCCATGATGGGTGCTTTTTCCAGTGTTCGCATTACTTGCCAGCACAACAGAGTTGCCGCCCGCAGCAGTGATGAATGTGTCATCAGCCGCCGACAAGTGATGCGCTACCAGTAAAGGGCCCGTGGCAACCGCCAGCAGCAGGCAGCTTACATATCGCAATTTCATCAGCTACTTCCAGAAAAAAAGCCGGTAGCGCGATACCTCGAACACGCATCGAACTACCGGCAGGCAGAAACTTTAGAACGAATAACGCGCGGTTAACCGCACTGAACGACCGGTCTGGAAATTCAGATCATGCAGGAAGTCCGGGTTTTGACCTTCATCCTCCAGCGACAGATCTCCTTGCTCGTCATATTCAGTGACGCGTTGGGTATTGAGCAGGTTAAATACTTTGAGTTGCAGCAACAAACCTTGTGCCCACTGCGGGTGATACGACAGGCCAGCATCTACGCTGTATGTCCATGGAGTGCGACCAAACTGACCACGCTGCGTCAACACTTGTTGACCGGCTTCATTGCGGCAATACAAACTCGACGCGGCGTACCGTTCAAACACTTCATACTCTGGGTCGTCAACATCAAAGGGCGTATAACCAAAACAGTTCAGTGGCCGGCCCGATTGCAGCAGGAAATTTGCCGACAGCTCCAGTTCATCTGTCACTTCGTAACCACCAAACAGTTTTAGCGTATGGCGCCGGTCATTGGATAAATAACCATCGGTACCATCGACAAACACCTTGTGGTCAAAATCGTTGGTTAACCCGGGCGATTCCACTTCCAACCAGCTGTTGACCAGACCTTCGCTATTGCCTTTACTTTTGGCATACACATAACTGCCCTGCACAAACCAACCATCCTGGCGCGACCTTTCCCAAAATAACTCTAACGCCTGATAAGTCCGTTTATATTCCTCCAGTTGCAGATAGTTGTTCGGGACTGTCACGCGCTTCAGCACCCCATCGGCGGCCACATCCATATCCATCTGTAAATCACGGCCCGGGTTTAAAATAATGCAGCTGGCCAGCGTATCTGGGTCAAAATCGTTGTAACCCTGATCTTCGGCAAAATCGATAAACGCCTGACGACCGCAATAATCATCCACGCCGTTTTTTACCTCACGGGCGATCAACTTCACACCACCGGTCCAGTTATCAAAGAGCTCACGCTGATAGCCAATAATCAGCTCATCCTGCAGCATCGGTTCTAAATCAGCCGAAGCCACAGTCGCAGGCTCTGGCGAAGTGCTACGGCCACTTTCCAGGGTGTCACCCAGCTTGGTTCCCAGCTGACGCGGCGCGCGGGTCACTGGATCAACAGTGCCATCAAACAGATAATATTCTGTAGTCACCGACTGCCAGTTCGAGGCGCGGATATTGGTGTTGGCAGCGATTGGAATAAAATAACGACCTGCATTGGCAAAGACTTTGGCGCTGCCATCGCCATTGACGTCCCAGGCAAAACCTAGCCGTGGCGCCAGCATATTTTCGGCATCGACAAACGAAATACCGTCACTGTTCAGGTTGTCAAACGACTCATTACGCAAGCCAGCGTAAATCAGTAGGTCGTCATTGAGTTGGAAACTATCTTCTAGGTAAATGGCCGAGTTTTTCACTTCATAGCTGCCGGACGGCGTTTCGCGCATCCGCTTACGCACCACATGGGCGCCAGCAGCGACGTCTTGGCCATTCCAGCGGTCAGCAAAATCGACCGGCGTATAAATTCGGTAGAACACGCCGCCAGAATAGGTGGTGCCCGCGCGGGCTGAGGTAAAGGTTTCATTGTCATAGCCAAAACGAATGGTATGGCTGTCCAGCACCCATTCGGCATCGACCCGCAGCGCTTCGCGCTCGTCCGTATTCGGACCAAAGTTGAGGGTTCTGATGTTAATTTCGTTCCAGCATCCGACATCGATAATGTCATCGGTGTCCTGATCATAAATATCGACCAGCGGACATTCATTGCCCGGCAGTGGATCCGGTGTGCTGTATTCAGCGTCACTCTCCAGCGAGCCATACATCAAACCGAGCGTGAAGTTTTCGGTCAGATGGCCGGTGTATTTGCCGATCAGAATATTGCCGCCACTGCGCTCACTGTATTGAGTCCGCACATTGCCATGCTGACCAGTAAAAAACTGGTCGTCTGGATTCAAATACGTGGTGTAGTCGCGCTCTTCGACGTTACGAATGCCAGTAAATTCCAGAATATGCTCACCGGTGATGTACCAGTCGAGCTTTAACAGGCCATTGGGCGAATCATTTTCCATCCGGCTACTGCGATCGGCATTGTAGCTATCGGATTGATCTTGTTTGCCTTCAATTAAGCTGTAAAAAAACAGCTTGTCTTCGATCAGCGGCCCCCCGCCTGACAAGCTGTAAGAAAGTTGATCGGTCTCATCCGCTGAGCGGTAAGCCGAATAATAATTGCGATCGTCAGGACTGGTGGCACTGCGGCTCACCACATTTTTGCCATGCGCAGCCAGCGATGCAGGCTCCCACACGGTGGACGCGTTAAATTTCCACTCATTTGTACCGCGTTTAGTCACCACGTTAATCACGCCGCCCAAAGCCCGGCCATATTCAGCGCCAAAACCACCGGTTTTCACTTGTTGCTCGCCAATCGCATCAAATGGCACCCGACCATAAGATAAAAAAGTCCGGGCATTGGTGACGTCAAAACCATTGATGTAATAACCATTTTCGGCCACTGAAGCACCACCGAACGACGCCAGTTTGCCAAAGCCGGAATCACCCCGCACCGTGCCGGGAGCCAACATGGCCACGTCGCTGATATCACGACCAATCGGCAGTAAATCTAACTGCGCTGCGGTAAAGACCGTGCTCGATTCCACCGATGAAGTATCAATCGGATTAATGCTGGCGCCGGCCACTGCAATCCGCTCCATTTGGTCAGCGTCGAAGCTGACGGGGGTGCCGGTGCCTAACGCCACCGATACTTCACGGTTGATGCCATTGGCGCTGACTTGATAACGGCCGCTGGGCAACTGCGAAAAATTAAACCGGCCATTACCATCGGCAGTCAGCTGCCGTTGCAGCCCGGTGTCGAGGTTTTTCACCGACACCACTGTGCCTTGGGTGGTTTGGCCAAAAATTGAGCCCACCGACAAATCGGCATAAGCAACATGCTGTCCCAGCGCCACGCTGATCACGGCGGCGAGCACTGAACGCGAGATTGTTTTTAACTTTGGATGTTTCATTCGTATGTTCGCTCCCACGGATCGCTGGCAGATATTTAAGTAGTCAATGCCTTTATTATTCTTGTACTTGGGACTAGCTTTGCCGAAAAAAACGCAGCAAAAACCACTGTCTCTTGGACTATACAAGCAGTGGCCGTCAGCAGATATATCCAGTTGGGGGTAACAAGGGAGTGATAGCGTTGGATGAATTCTGTACAGCTACTCCTTTAGCAGTAGAAGGTGACTGGCGGTGGTGGAACAAAGCCCGCAACAAGGGAACAGCTGGTGTTTAACGTTTCGGCGCGGTTGCAAAGACCGGGCTGTGTTGGGATTGCTGATAAAACTGCAGTGGATCACTGGTTTCATCTGGCTCGGCGAATGGAATGCAATTGATAAATAAAGAAAATAGTTCTGCTTGTGAACCAATATCCAGCTTGCGATAGATGTTTTTGCGGTGGATTTTTACCGTGCCATCGGAGGTATTCAACTTTTCAGCGGTCAGTGCTGAAGAATAACCACGCAGTAAATACAGTAAAACATCCCGCTCGCGTTTGGTCAGCAATGAACTGGCGAAATTGTTCAGGGTACATTGCACCTGCAAATGGGTTTTATCTTCAGCTTTGTGTTGTAAATGATGGGTTTGCACTGTGCCCGGCAATTGTGCCGCCAATTGATAATGCCGCGTCAGCGCCGACCATAACATTGGTAACACCAAGCGCAGCGCTTGCAGATCAGCAGCGGTAAAATCATTGCTGTTGATATTACGCTGCATAAAAAACACCAGCGCGGTGTCCTCGTCAATCCGCCACAGGACGTCAATCGAATCGGCGACGCCGGTTTTGGAGTAAAAGGTTTGATAATACTGGCTGGAATAAAAATCATCCGGTGCGATATCACGCAGCCAATAAGCATCGCTGGGGCAACCTTGCAAAAATAGCCGGTATTGTGGATCAAGCGCATAGGGCCCGGTGGAGTAAATATCGGCATCGACCTGTCGCTGCACTGGATGAAACCGATGCAATAAACTCAACGGCTTTTGCTGACGATAATACACCAGCACGCCGCAGGAATCTGTCGGGCAAACAATATCCAGCACATCCATCACCGCCGCAATACAGGTGTCTTGGCCGATCGTTTGGAACAGTTGGCTCAATGCACCCGCCAGCATGCTCTCAAGCAACACGCCGGAGGTTGGACGATAATGTTTGGTTAAAGTTGGCTGCATCTGTGGTTGATTGAACCTTTTTGTACCCAAGTGATTTGCAAACTGCACTGGCATGTCCGCCGATCACGGCATACTTTAGAAAGTTACATATTTCAGGCACAGATTCAAGCCGGACTTTGGTCTGAACTTAATTTGTTGCGCTGATGAAACGATGCCAACAGCTGACGCTCAGCGCCAAAGTAGCTGCGACGATCAAACCCAGTAGTTGTTGGCTCAGCGCATACCCACCCAACCAGTCCAGCGGTAATAGTTGCAGTAGGATCATCCCGGCACAACCCAACACCAACGCAAAGCTCACCACTGCGGTGAGCGGCAATATCAGCTGTCGCCAGAAGGCTGCAGGTTGACGCTGCAACCAGCTCCGTAGTCCCAGCCAAATCATCCAGCAGCAAAGCATGCCACTGATAAATAAACCAAAGCGCAGTTCAGAAGAGGCATACAAAGATTGATGCAAGCCATACCAAACACTTCGACTATGGGCAATCGGGGTCTGGCTTGCTACAACGTCGCTCTGTGATCGAAGCACTTGTTGCCAACCCGAGGTGTCATACTTAAAAAGGATATTTGGCAGTTGATTACTGATTTGCGCCGCCGCACTGCCAGTGAGGAGCACAGTGCTTTGGGCGGTACCGGGTAACGTCAGGCTGATTTTGCCGATCGGCAGCGCTAACTGTTGTTCAGCCGCAACCACTAGTGCTGCCAGATCCGGCAGCGGCGCCGAATTGTTCTGTCGCGCGCCGGCAAAAGGCTGTGCCGGTGGGAATAACTCGGCATAAAACTGATACGGCTGATCCGGATAGAGTTGGCGCTGCGGCGCTGGATTATCGCTGAACATCTGGGTTAACCAGCCACTACTGGCAAACAGCAGTGCAAAAGGTAAGGTTAATAACGCCAGCTGGTTGTGTCTAAGGGTTCGGGCAGTTGCCGCGGGTAACTCTGAAGGTTTAATCTGCCACAAGGTCCGCCAGCGGCCACGCAAACTCAACAACCCCGCGATGGATAACAACAACCACAGCAACGCCAAATACGCCACTACACTGCGGCTGATCGGGCCAAACAACTGCAATAAGTTGTAATGCAGCTGGAAGAATAACCCGCCCAGTTGATGGTCAGTCGCACCAAATTGAATCGGTAATGCTGCCGTCAGTGGTTTACCACTGTCTGCATCCAGGAGTTGTTGGTAGAGCTGTGCATTGCGCTGACCAGTCGCGACAGGTTGTAGCCAGTGCAAGGTCAGATAAGGTCTGCGCGCTTGTGGTAACTCGATATACCACTGCGTCGCCATTGGCGCATGCTGCACTAAAAATGTTTGCGCAAGCGCCGCGCTTTGGCCTGAGGCAGCAGGGGTCAACTCCGGCACAGCAGCAAACTTAAACAGCTGAAGATTATCCAGTTCTGCCCGATAAAAACTTAAACTGCCGCTCAAGATAACCAGCAGTAATAACCAGCCCGTGAATAAACCAATCAGTCCATGCAAATGTTTAAGTCGCTGTACAAAACCGTTCATAGCAAGTCACCGACGGCGAACTGCAGCAAGCCGCTACCCAGCAACAACGCCGCCAGCACCCAGCGCAAAGGTTTTGGCCACAACCCCAACACAATCAGAGCAACACAGAGCAATGGTCCGCAGAAACTTGCGATGATGACCGCATCAGTGCGACTAAAACCAGAGGAAAGCAATTGCGCTAACAACGCCGACAGTGGCGCGAGCAACCACCAGCCCACCAACAGCAATAACCATAAGCGCAGTTGCAGTAAGCCACGGGGTGAACCACACCAAGTTGCCACAGGCTGTAACCACCGAGGAAAATCCTTCAATATCATTGCTGAATAAGTAACTGCAATTGATTGGTGAGTTCTGCCGAGGCTTCCTGACTGGTGAACGGCAACACTAAATCCTCTTTGCCATCGCCGTCTAAATCCGTGACCAACGCATCCATTCCGCGCTTGGGCATTGCTTGTGACTGTTTTGTACTCTTCTGACTGAACAACTTCGCAGGCACCGGAGCAAAAGAACGCAGTGTGTCCTGACCATCTCCAACCACCAGACTCGCGATACCAGAGGCATTTTTCAGCACTGTCGCCAATGGCATATTCACCTGGCCATTGCCGAGGCTAATCTCCACCGTAACATCCTGCTTATACACCGGCTTAGTGCCAAAACTGCCGTCGGCTTGTTGTTTATAAAAGAGTAATTCGACATTGGCCGTGCCAGCCACCAGCGCCCTAATAATTGAACGCACACCAATTTGCGCTGCTGGCGTATAAAAATCGACCCGGTTGTCGTTATCCAAATCAACGAAGTTCACCTTAAACTGCACGCCGGAGGTACTGATGGTTTGATTGGGTTTTGACTGAAAACGAACCCCGTCACTGCTTTGCTCGCCGTAATGAATGTGGTAACTGTAATTTTGCTCCATCGCATCGATGTACTGTTGCTGCTGCACCACTAAGTCCACGATATTGTCGCCATTGATGTCCATCAATCGCTGTAACCGGGTAATCACCAGTCCTTTAAAGCTGCGCCCATCGCCACTACGCAGTTGCGCCTGATTATCCGGAGTGAGTCCAACCCCCAGTTCCAGCGTGGTTGGCTGCTGCAAAAAACTACCATCGGCTTGCTGTAAAAACAGCTGCAAACTGTCATCTTTGGCAAAAGCGATATCGGTCCGACCATCAAGGTTTAAATCGACCAGCCAGGGTTTGCGGGCAATATACGTCGGATCTTCATCAAACGCCTGCATCTGGCTGTCGATCGTTAGTTCAAAGTGGCGGAAACTGCCGTCAGCTTGTTGCATCCAGAGTTGGTAACCATTGAAATCCGGCAGTAAAAAATCGCTCAGTTGGTCGTTGTTCAGATCATGACTAAATTCCAGATGGCGCAACCTTTTGGTATCGACCACCCGATATAACGAACTACTGGACAATAACTTGCGCCAACGTTTATCAGCATGTTGATAATGTGCAACCCCCTCTGTGGTTAAACTGACTAACTGCCCGCCTGCTTGCCCGGCTAAAAATGCCTGATCAAAAAATTGCGCTGTGGTGGGAATGGCAATCTGGCTGGCTTGCGATGAAGTTAAATCGACCTGACTCAGCCAGCGATGCTCAGTATTGTGGCCTGAAACCATTAACAATGGGTTGTCTTTCAGCTTTAACAGATGACCATTTGCCGGATGGTCAAGCTTGATTTGCCGGGATTGAAAACTGGCGGCAAAACAACTGCTACTGAAAAGGGCCAGGCTCAGCGCCAGCCCTGACCATTGGGCCAGATGATTGTTGTTGGCAAATCCTGATGTCATGTGGAACAACCCCTTGTAAAAACAAAGCCAGAATAACTGCTGCAGATGATACGCTGCTTTTGCAGACTCAGACCGTCAAAAATGTAACAAATTCAACAGTTCCTTGATACCCTGATCCAGTGAACTATGACCTTAGCAGGTCTCTTTGCTGCGCTGGCTGCACAAATGAGTCCACCCCACTTTAAAAAAGCTGCTGGCAACTTCAGCGTGCCGGCTAAAAAAACCGGCCTTGGAGTGCCGAACAAGGTAAACTAGCAACATTCTATAGAGTCTTTTCCAGAGCCCACCGGGTCTGGTGTCACAAGGGTTTGTTATGTCTATTAACTGGTTTCCAGGCCATATGCACAAGGCGCGTAAAGAAATCGCCGAAGTGATGCCGCAGGTCGATGTCATTATTGAAATGATTGATGCCCGTATTCCATTTTCCAGCGAAAACCCGTTGGTACCTGAACTGCGCGGTGACACGCCATGTATCAAAGTGCTAAACAAAGCCGATTTGGCCGATCCTGCGATTACGAAGTTGTGGCAACAACATTTTGAACAGCAGTCCGGCGTCAAGGCCATTCCGATTAGCCAGCAGAATCCCGAACAAATCCGCGCCTTGCTGGATTTATGTACCGAATTACTACCCGATCGTAATTTCGATGTACGCGGCGCCCGCGCGATGATTATGGGCATTCCCAACGTTGGAAAATCAACACTAATCAATACCTTAGCCGGACGGATTATTGCCAAAACCGGCAACGAAGCAGGCGTGACCAAAGCCCAGCAACGGATCAAACTCGACAATAACGTGATTCTCACTGACACACCCGGTTTTTTATGGCCAAAACTCAGCCCCGCCAGCTGCGGCTATCGCTTAGCGGTCACCGGCGGTATTAAAGACACTGCTTTTGATTACGCTGATATTGCGATGTTTGCCGCGGATTATTTACTGAAAGCCTATCCGCAACAAGTGATGGCGCGTTATCAATTAACCGAACAACCAGAAAATGACTTAGCGTTATTAGACGCTATTGGCCAGCGCCGGGGCTGCATGGTGAAAGGTGGGCTGGTCGATTTAACCAAGGCAGGTACAATTTTAATTACAGAACTACGCGCCGGGTTATTCGGCCCGGTCAGCCTGGAAACGCCGGATATGGTGACACAGGAATTAGCCGATGCTAAGTTAGAGCAAGCCCGCATCGAAAAAGAAAAAGCGGAGCGCGAAAAAGAACGGGCGCGAAAGGCTAAAAAGAAATACCGATAACGTTGGCACCGACCAACACCTGGCGCCCGATTGAACGACTTCACCTTGTTGCATGACGCAGCGGATGCTGCAACGGCAATCATGGTCGGTCAAGGTCCCAGGAATATGGAGTGTTTTATGTTGTTGTCCCGCTTATCCCGGGCGATGTTGCTGACGTTAGCCAGCAGCATGCCCGCTGTCGCCGCCCCCGTCGTCTTACAACACATTCAAGGCTATGGTTTTGATGAAAAACGGGCGCTGGTGTCGTTTCAAACGCTGGTCTTTGACGATGCAACCGGCAAAGTTGTGGCCCGTGGAGATGCGAGTCTCAGTAAAAATTATCCCGATGCCAAGGTCATCGAGGGTCAAGGCAAAACCCTATTGCCGGGGTTGATTGACGGCCATGGTCACGTGTTGGGGCTGGGTCAAAACCTGGCCCAGGTTGACTTACGCACCAGTAGCAGCGAAGCGCAGGCTGTCGCTAAAGTGGCCGCCTTTGCTAAAACTCAACCGCAGGCACAATGGATTTTAGGTCGCGGCTGGAATCAGGTGCTGTGGCCAACCCAACAGTTCCCCACTACTGCTTTACTTGACGAAGAGATTAAAGATAAACCGGTCTGGTTGACTCGCGTTGACGGGCACGCCGGTTGGGCCAATAGTAAAGCACTGCAACTGGCAGGCATTACCAAAGACAGCATCGATCCGCCTGGCGGCCAGATCCTGCGTGACGCTACCGGCAATCCGACCGGCGTCTTGATTGATAATGCCATGGGGTTGCTGGAACAAAAGATCCCGCAGCAAAATGAGGCTGAACGTCAGGCGGCGCTCGCTGCAGCTTTTGAGCATTTACTGGCTCTTGGCATCACCAGCACCCATGATGCCGGCGTGGATGCCGCGAATCTGGCTTCATATCAGACGCTCCAGCAACAACAAAAAATTCCGCTTAGGATTTACGCCATGTTATCGGCCACCGATCCAATGTTACCGCAGTGGCTACAGGCTGGCCCAATTGACGACCCAACGGATGTGCTGGATGTACGCTCGGTAAAAATTTATGGCGACGGCGCACTCGGTAGCCGCGGAGCGGCCTTACTGGCGGACTACAGCGACAAAGCCAAAGAGCGTGGCTTATTGGTGACGCAACCGGATGCCTTAACGCAACTGATGAAGATGACCATCGACGCGGGTTTCCAAGCGAATGTGCACGCGATTGGTGATTATGCCAACCGCTTGGTGTTAGACCGCTTTGAGCTATTGGTCAGCGATCAAGATCGTTTAGCCGGCCGGCACCGGGTAGAACATGCGCAAGTGGTGGCGCCGGTGGATATTCCGCGTTTTGCCAAACTGCAGGTGTTGCCATCAATGCAGCCCACCCACGCGACGTCTGATAAAAATATGGCCGGGGATCGCTTAGGCGTGGCGCGGTTGCGGGGGGCTTATGCCTGGCGGACCTTTGTCGACCAAGGTAGTATCATTGTTGGTGGTTCAGATTACCCGGTGGAACTGGCCAATCCATTCCATGGTTTACACGCAGCCGTCACCCGCCAAGATCAACAAAATCAACCGGTTGGTGGCTGGTTACCCGAGCAAAAACTAACCATGACTGAAGCGTTGCGCTCTTTTACGGTGGATGCCGCTTATGGTGCCTATCAGGAAAAAGCCATGGGCAGTTTACAACCAGGGATGTGGGCTGATTTTATTCTGATTGACCGGGACCTGACCCAAGTGCCACCCGAGCAAATCTGGCAGACACAGGTGCTGCACACTTATGTCGGTGGCAAACAAGTTTATAGCCATCATCCTTAAAGCTGCAGGGTCGTTGCCTTCGATTGCTCGCCCCAATCGCATAGTTAACTATGCTCATGGGGCCTCTCGCACTTGTCGCCTACCTGCATCTTCAATGATTTTGGCTATACATGTTGTTCAAAAAGATGCACCAGTGAAAATCTGCTGCCATTTGGAAAAGCAGCAGCTACACTGCGAGATATTCAGATCACGGACGCGCACAGCGTCCGTGTTTTTTCCAGCGGTAGGATCAAGCATGATTAGTCAAAAATGGGCCAAGCTCATTAAATCCCTGCACTTAAAAAAATTCAGAAAAGCCGAACAGCTGTTTTTTGTCGAAGGTGAAAAAGCTGTGCTCGAAGTGCTGGCCTCTGGCTGGCCGGTGAAAGCGTTATTTGGAACTTCTGATTTTCTCGACCGGCACCCCGCCGCAGCCATTGCTGCAGAACTGGCACATCCCTGCACTGCCGGCGAATTGGAACAAGTCGGCACTTTCACCAGTAATAACGCTGCGATTGCCGTGGTGGAATTACCACACTATGCGCCATTTTCCGAACAAGATGGCGACTGGGTGCTGGTGCTGGATCAGATTAACGATCCGGGCAATCTGGGTACTATTATCCGAGTCGCTGACTGGTACGGCATCAGCCATATTCTATGCTCAACCGATACCGTTGATGCCTTTAACCCTAAAGTGATTGCCAGCGCCAAAGGCTCCTTCCTGCGGGTCAGACTGCACTACCAACCCCTTCCAGACATCCTCAGCAAAGCCCGCCAGCCGGTATTTGGCGCTTATCTTGGCGGTGAATCGGTGCATCAATTGCAGCTGAACAGCAGCGGTGGATTTATTGTCCTCGGCAACGAAGCCAATGGCATTAGCAGCGAACTGGAACCTTTGATCCGTCGTCGTATCACCATTCCAGCGGTCGGCGATGCTGAATCCTTAAATGTCGGCATCGCCTGTGCGGTGATTGTCGATAATCTGCGGCGGTTATCGACCAGCAAGTAGATGTATTGCTGCAGCTCTGAACGAGTTTCAGCAAGTTGATTGGGTATATACCCTTATACCTTGGAGATGCGGGGTTGTTGACTTCGCTCCCTCACCCCAGTCATATTGATAGCTATGTTCCAGGGGCTTCGCTCTCTCGTCGACTACCCGAATCTTCAATGATTTTGGGTATACACGCAACTGCAAACTTTTGTGGCGCCCCCCGACTTCCGGTACACTTGGCTCTCTTCCTATAAGCTCGGAGTTGCTAATGTCTGAAGCCGCTTTTCAACATAGTCATTTGCCCGATTTTCCAACCATCGAAGCTTTTGTCGGGCATACGCCCTTAGTGAAATTACAGCGACTTGCCGCGCATACCCAAAGTACAGTGCTGTTAAAGCTTGAGGGGAATAATCCGGCGGGCTCGGTCAAAGATCGGCCAGCGCTGAATATGATTATACAGGCTGAACTTCGCGGTCAGATTAAACCCGGTGACACCATTATCGAAGCAACCAGCGGCAATACCGGGATTGCGTTGGCGATGGCAGCTGCCATTAAAGGGTACCGGATGATTTTGATTATGCCGGACAATGCCACCAGCGAACGCAAGGCGTCGATGCAAGCTTATGGCGCCGAGTTAATTCTGGTCAGTAAAGCCCAGGGCATGGAAGGCGCTCGCGATTTAGCGTTACAGATGCAGGCGCAAGGCGAAGGTATTGTGCTGGACCAGTTCAACAATCCGGACAATCCGGCTGCCCACCTTGGTAGCACCGGTCCGGAAATCTGGCAACAAAGCCGTGGTTTGATCACGCATTTCGTCTCTAGCATGGGCACGACCGGCACCATTATGGGTGTTTCGACTTATTTAAAAGCCCAAAACCCCGCCATTCAGATTATCGGACTACAACCTGCCGAAGGCAGCGCGATCCCCGGGATCCGGCGCTGGCCCGAGGCTTATTTACCTGGTTTTTATCAGAAAGAACGGGTGGACCAAGTCATTGATGTCAGCGAAGCCGATGCGGTTGCGACGACCCGGGAACTGGCGCGGGTTGAAGGCATTTGTGCCGGAGTAAGTTCCGGTGGCGCCGTGTACGCAGCAATTCAACTGGCACAACAACAGCCAGGCGCGGTGATTGTGGCTATCATCTGCGATCGAGGGGATCGCTATTTGTCTTCTGGTTTATTTAATACAGCGCCGGAGCGCGCGGACTAAGGATAGCTGTGAGCTTTGCGTTAAGTTATGAATGGATGGCGCTGGCTGCCGCCTGTTGTTGGGCGGTCGGTAGTTTAATTTCAGCGCCGGCCTCAGCGCATCTTGGTGCCTTTGCCTTTACCCGCTGGCGCATGGCCTGTGCTAGCTTGCTGCTGTGGTCGGTCGCGCTGTATGCGGGCAGTTGGCAAACACTGCAGCCGGACAAACTTTGGCTACTGGCATTGTCCGGCCTTATTGGTATTTTGATTGGCGATACCGCCCTTTTTGCGTCGATGAACCGCTTAGGACCGCGCCGCGCCGGCGTATTATTTGCCACCCATGCGTTGTTTTCCGCAGTATTAGCTTACCTGTTTCTGGGGGAAACTATTTGGGGCTGGACTCTGATCGGCTCAGGTTTATTAGTCAGCGGCGTCATGAGCGCCATTTTGTTTGGCAAACGCGCGGCCGAGCAACATCATTGGGAAACCAGCAATCATCAATTAGGCATCGGCATCGGGTTGGGACTGCTGTCGGCTTTATGTCAGGCTGTGTCAACCCTAATGCTCAAGCCTTTGATGGAAACGGAGATCGATGCGATTGCCGCCTCTGCGGTGCGGATGACGACGGCTCTGGGGTGCCATTTACTGCTGTTGTGGCTGGGATTCAAAGTCGCACGCAGCTATCTGCCATTAACCCGGAAAGTGCTGGCGATGGTGGCTTTTAACGCCCTGCTATCGATGGGAATTGGCATGACGTTAATTTTACAGGCGTTGAAATATGGCGATGCAGGTATTGTCGCCATGCTGTCCTCGGTCAGCCCGGTCGTGGTGTTACCGTTATTATGGCTGGTCTATCGCCGGCGTCCGGCGTTGGGAGCTTGGCTCGGTGCCATTTTGACTGTACTGGGAACGGTACTCATTTTAAAGCACTGAAGACCACCTGTTTAACCAACAGCAGGGGCTTCTGCGCCAGCGATATCCTCAGCCGGAGGTCCTTCTCCCTCCGGGATTGTCGCAGGCTCCACAGGTTCTGGCGGAGCCTCTTGCTGCAACTGAACATCCGCAGCTTCCGCCTTGTCGCCGCTGTCTGTCGGGTTGTCGTTGACGGGAATGACCTCATCAGAACTGCTGCGGTCAGGGACAATTGAGCCATCCGTTGGGACCGCAGTTGGCGGGGATTCAACCACATCCCTTGGCAACTGGTTGCGATAAAGATCAATTTTACTCATCACTTCAGACAATGCCTTGCCATGCTCAGGGGTCAGAATGCCGTTGTGGCCGTTAATAATGTCATCTGACACCGCCAGCACCCACACCGCCTGCATATTGGCGTCTGGGCAACTTTGTACGGTGCGTCTCGCCTGCAGGCGAGCGCGGATTTTCCAACCAGAACCATCCAGTGTCATCATACAGCCTGGTTTTCGGTCATGAGCGATCAGCGATGCCGGCATTTTTAGAGGCGTGTTGCAATTACTGCGTGGGCATTTATCAATATCATGCGTTATAGCCCAGGAATTACCGACCGCACGCTCGCCATCTTTTAACCAGTTGAAAGCCTCCTTGACGGCAAAATCGCCTTTGGATTGCAACACCGCCATCGAAGGTTTTTGTCGATCTAAACTGAGCAAAGTATCCAGAGGTCGGTATTCGCTGGCGTGGACCGCCGGATTGAGCAAAATAAACAGATTCGGATTATCTTGCTGACGTTCGATTGCGCTTTTGATCCGATCTTTGCTGGCATGTAAAGCAATGGCGCCACCAAGGCTGTGTCCGATCAATACATAACGCTGCAATTTGCGCTGCGCAACCAACAAATCCAATTCATCTAATAACAGAGACATCCCCCGTTGGCCAATCCGTTTCGCGACGGTTTTCCTTTGATAAATCGTCGGGAAATCTAAAGGCTCAACCTCACTTTCCGGATCCGTCGAGCCATCCAAAAAGAGTGGATCATATTTATCCCCACGCCAGCCAATATACAAACCAAGCAGATTTCGCTGCGGATCATTGACCGCCATTTGCTGATAAAAACGCTGAAAGGCAACAAAATTATGGTCGTCCGGTTTGGCACTATGGTGCCAACCATGAATAAAGATCACCAGTTCCGGCGCGGGCCCTACATAGGTCTGCGTGATGCGCTGGTGCAGACTTTGCCATTGTTCTGCTAAATGTGGTTCGCCGTGGTCGTCAAATTCAATTACGTGAAAATTTTGTCTGCCGGTGTCTGCAGTCGGTACATGATAGGGAATGTCAGGAATGTAACTCAACACCACCGACACCATGACCAGCGCCAGCAGAACTAATTTATAAAGGGCAAACTTCTTTAAACTCATGAATTTTCGTATCTGACATCTGCAGTGGTCGCTAAACCGGAATTCGGGGTACCTGAGGATGTTCAGGTGCTGGCAATTTGCACAAATTATACGCGGCGATAACTATTCCGACCAGCGATGATTCTGGGTTTTATCGATGCAAATCTATAAATATAAATGCCGGCATTCAGCCGGCATTTAACACGAATAGGTGGGTTAGTCACTAAGAACCAATCACACCACCATCATTTTTGGTCACGATCACGGTTGCTGAACGGGGACGACTGGTCGCGTCAGTGGCCGGCCAGGTACTGGTCAGTTTCGTCACCATAGACCGATCGCCCGGGTGCTGGATATTTACAAACATCGTTTTCATGTCCGGAGTCCAACAAATACCCGTGACTTCACAATCAATAGGCCCGACTAAAAAGCGTTTTATGTTGCGGGTCTTGGCGTCAGCCACCAGCATTTGGTTATTGCCATATGGCCCGGTTGCTTGCTGGGAACCACTCATATCGGTTTGGATCCATAATAAGCCATTCGGGTCAAATGCTAAACCATCTGGACTGGCTAAATGGTTCTCAGCGGTTAATTTTAAGTCAGTGCCTGGAGTTGCGGTACCCACATCACCAGCCAGCATAAAAATATCCCAATCAAAGCTTGTTGTGGCGGCCCGTTCACGCCAACGAATGATATGACCTGTGGCATTTGCAGCTCTTGGATTGGCAGCATCCACTTGCGCAGCGGTACGCGCACTATTGTTAGTCAAGGTGAAATAAACTTCACCGGTTTGTGGATGTACGGCGCCCCATTCCGGACGATCCATTTTTGTAGCCCCAGCGACGTCTGCAGCCAGTCGGGTATTAATCAGCACATCGGCTTGACTACTAAATTCGATATTTGCCGCCAAAGCTTTGGCGCGGAATGATTCAGCGTTGTAATCCAAAGCCAGCCACTCACCACTGCCATCAGCATTAAATTTTGCAACATATAGCGTGCCGTCATTCAGTAAATGACCACCAGCAGTGGCTTTGTAATAAGGTGCTTTTGACACATATTTGTAGATGTATTCGAAAGTCGAATCATCTCCAGAATAAAATACCACCGGCTGCCCCTCCACAACAGGAGCGAACACGACCCCTTCATGTCCGAATCTTCCCAACGCTGTGCGTTTTTGCGGTACGCTGTCCGGATTAAACGGGTCTATTTCGACGATCCACCCAAAGTTATTTGGCTCATTGCGATAATCACGGTCAGCATCGGTGGCAATGGTCGATGCATTAAAACGCTGATACTGATCAGCGCCCGAGTCAGCAGTTTCCCAAGCGTATCGACTGGTTTTGCTCGCCACGCCGTAACGCTTATGTTCACGCGGTTGCGTCGCATCAGTATTGGCGAAATAGCCAGCCCAATTCTCTTCTGCCGTCAGGTAAGTACCCCATGGCGTGAAACCATTACCGCAGTTATTTAAGGTCCCACGGGTACGGGTACCATCGGTGCTGTATTTGGTGACCATTTTGGCATGACCGCGAGCTGGGCCGCTGATTTCCATCGGCGTTGCGCCGGTAATCCGGCGATTGAGCGGACTGCCCTGGACCAGTTGGAACTGACCACTGGCATCCTTTTTAATATGCGCAACGGTGACACCATGCACAGCAATTTCTTTCCGCACTTCATCGGCTGGTCGCGGTAAACCGGTTGGGCCGTTTTGGTGTAAAGTGGCGGGCTCACAGTATTCGTGGTTAAACACCAACACACCTTCATTGCTGTTTTTACCTTCAGTGCGGGCATCCATTGGGAAAAAGTGCATCCCGTCATGGTGGGCGCCAACTTGCTGTTCCATTTCAGCACCGGTGTTCGTGCCGCCATCACGATATGCAGGGTAATTCCCGGTAACAGGAGTCCCCATCGGCAAAAATGCCCGCGCGCTATACCCCTCAGGAACGGTCACGGCATCTAACCGGTTCGTCGCAATCGCTTTAAAACCCATTAAGACTGGGGCTGGGGCAGGTTGTACCGCCGCGGGCAATGCGACTGGTGCAGGTGAGCTGCTGCTATTACAGCCTAACAGGCTTCCGCCGAAGACTGTCGCAACGGCGGTGCCTAATGAGCCTTTTAAAAAACTACGGCGTTGCATATTCGCCGCCAGAATATCCGCGAATTCTGGATTCGCTGAAAAGTTGGTCTGCGGATCGATGCCGCTGTTATCTATTTCAAAACCGGTGTTCTTCTGCATGCGAGCTCCAATGGACTTGATTTGATTGTAATTTTCCCGCCGGTATTACAATGGCTGCAGATGTCAGCGTGGTGAAAAATCAGTGACATAATTGAGACAAGTTGCTGACATTATTAAGACAATTCACTATTGAGATTGGCTGAGAGTCTGTAAATCGACGCTACTTTGAATTGTTTCATACTAGGTAACGTCTGTAGCGCTCTGGTATAGTGGGGAAAACAACAAGATGGGATGGGATAAGCGATGATGGAGTGGGACATTGTCCGGTTTGGTGATCTGGACACTTATACCTTATATGCCTTGTTGCAACTACGGGTCGATGTTTTTGTTGTTGAGCAAAATTGCCCCTATCCGGAACTGGATGACAAAGATTTGCACCCGGAAACCAGGCATATACTGCTGAAAAAAGCCGGAAAAATACTGGCCTATGCCCGAATTCTGCCGCCTGATGTCAGCTTCGCCGGTGCCCCAGGTGTCGGTAGAGTTTGTGTCGCACAGACCGCAAGGCGACTCGGCCTTGGCGAAGTGTTAGTTGCTAAAGCGATCGCAACTGCCAAAGAGGGTTGGCCTGGGCTAGATATCCATATTTCTGCGCAATGTTATTTGCAACGTTTTTACGAGAGTATGGGGTTTGTGTCAGCGAGCGAACCTTATCTGGAAGATGATATTCCGCATTTGAAGATGATTTTATCAGTCAACCATCTTCAAGAGCAGATCTAACGCCGAAACTAAATACGTGCTGTCGCTCCTTTTTGGCAGCACTTTGTTTAGGCAGGGGTTTGATAAAGTTGCTCAGCGCGGTTGAGCAAAATCCAGCTGGTAAGAATGTATTTGTCGTTCGATACCGGCACACAGCCACGATGGGTGTGGGTAAAATAGGCCGGAGCGATCACCATTCTGCCAGCTTTCGGCGAGATGGCTTTTTGCTGATAATAAAACTCGGTTTGACCGCCCTCAGTCACATCATTTAAATAGAACATAAATAACAAAGTACGATGTAAAGGTTCATTTAACGGCGCTTGCGGGTACACTTCACAGTGCCAATAATTGTAATTGCCTACACCAGCCTGATATTTTTGCGCTTGAATCGGCCCCATCCGATATAGCACTTTCATAAAGTCTTCTGTCTTATCAACACCAAACTCAGCATAATTTTCATGCGTTAAAGCCACTGGCTGGCCTGTTTGTGGATGTGGCACTGATAACGCAACCGGTGCAATCAAAGCAAAATGATACTTTTTAAAATATTGAGCAGCATAGTGAGTTGTTGCTGCCCACACTTGCTGCAACAGCGGCAAGTACTCCTGATATTCATTCAAATAGAGATCGGTACTGATCTTTTTCGTGGCGTCAACACCACCACCGGTGCGACCCGGAGTCAGATATGGGCTCTTGTTAAAAGCATGAATAAGTTGGGCGCAGAGCTCAGAGCTGAGTGCATTGTCATATACCTCGATAAAATCAGACATAAGTAAACCCTGAAGTAATTTTTGGCTGTATGATCAGCCTTTGTTTGTTGTGGCATCACCATACTGGATCAGGTCAGCAGATTGAAGCGAAAAAGTTAAATTTAGCACGGCCCGGTAAAGCTCATGGGTAAACACGTATAGCGCATTTAGATAAACAGCAGCGTCATCTGCCGCGTTCGAAGCTTACAGCATGTAAAATGCAATGTAAGGCTAAACTCCTGACAAAAACTCCTTTTGTAGGGCGGATAAGCAAAGCGCCATCTGCCGTGTGCATCATCGCCAGAATGCCATAAAGCAAAAAAGCCCCAGTCTTTCGACTGGGACTTTTTCATTTATTGGGAGCCTTCATATCCCTCGCAGAGCTCGGGATTGCTCAATCGGAAGAACGCCAAACTGTTGGCTTCTCTAATTCCCGATTTCGCTGTACTACCTCGCATGGGAATGCCCCGCTCGGGCAATAGACCGCCGGTTTCCATAAAGCAAAAAGGCCCAGTCGTTAGACTGGGCCTTTTTGGCTTTATTGGGAGCCTGGCGGTGTACTACTCTCGCATGGCATCTGCCACACTACCATCGTCGCAGCTGCGTTTCACTTCTGAGTTCGGAATGGATTCAGGTGGTTCCACAGCGCTATTGCCACCAGGCA